>JAEEGI010000452.1_pt1 | contig 132088 bp, 111 predicted proteins | sample 8958751 | NCBI WGS metagenome assembly JAEEGI01 (sample SAMN16246545, study PRJNA631951) | gut metagenome | biome: gut microbiome; feature: rumen; material: KS-attached | host: Bos | place: Iran: Karaj | collected 2018-10 | reverse complement strand
GATGGGATGCTGGTAGCTGGGCTATCAGGCTGGTTTCGGTAATGAACTGGCTGACAAGTCGCTTTTCATCACACTGTATACCATTAGTGTAGCATTCTTCATGCCAACTATTGCACTGGCCAATACCACCGCATTTACTATTTTAAAAAATAACGGACTCGATACCGTTAAGGATTTCCCACCCATCCGTGTGCTTGGCACCGTGGGCTTTATCGTAACCATGTGGTTTGTTAACTGCGCCGTATGGCAGGATGGTTCATTCTCAATGACTTTGGCCGACAGCGACTATAAGTTCCAGTACACTTACATGCAGTTCTTTGTATCAGGCATACTGAGCATTTTGCTTTGCTTCTATTGCTACACCCTGCCTATGTGTAGAGTGGTAAAGAACGAGAAGAAGGTATCGCTCGTAGAGAGCCTTGGACTGAATGCATTCAAGTTGTTTAAGAACCGTCAGATGGCTCTGTTCTTCATCTTCTCGGCTCTGCTGGGTATGTGTCTGCAGGTTACAAATGGCTATGCTGGTCCGTTTATCACCAGTTTCAAGGGTAGTGCCGATGCTGCAGTAGCCTCATCGTTTGCTGCCAACAATGCCACACTGCTCACAAGTATTTCGCAGATAAGCGAGGCACTCTGTATCCTCATGATACCATTCTTCCTGAAGCGTTATGGTATCAAGATTGTGATGCTGATGTCGATGTTTGCATGGGTGTTCCGCTTCGGATTCTTCGGAGTAGGAAATCCAGCTATGCCTGGTGTCATTATGTTCATCCTTTCTTGTATCGTCTATGGTGTTGCTTTCGACTTCTTCAACGTGTCGGGCGGAATCTTCGTCGATCAGGAGTGCGAACCAAGTATCAAGGCTTCGGCTCAAGGACTGTTTATGATGATGACCAATGGTATTGGAGCCACCTTTGGCACACTGGCCGCTGGTGAGATAGTGAATCATTATTGTTACTGGGAAAACGGATTCCTGCAGGGCGAGTGGGCCACTTGCTGGTTTATATTCGCTGCATTCGCATTGGTTGTAGGTGTGTCGTTCGCCCTTGTGTTCAATCCAGAAAAGAAGAAATAATAACTATTAAGATATGAAGGAATCAAGATATTTTTTTGTACCAGATGCCGAAAATCAGACAGAACTACCCACTGACGAGGCAATGCACGCCATGCGTGTGTTGCGACTGAAGAGTGGCGACGAACTGTTCTTGATGGATGGCGAGGGTAATTACTACCGCGCACAGGTCACTGTGGCTGCTACTCATCATTGTTACTACGAGATAATCGAGAAACTGCCACAAGAGCGCCAGTGGAAAGGCCATTTGCATCTGGGCATTGCTCCAACAAAAATGATGGACCGCATGGAGTGGATGATGGAAAAGGCAACCGAAATAGGAGTAGACGAGGTGTCGTTCCTGAACTGCAAATTCTCCGAGCGTCGCTTGGTAAAGCTGGTACGTCTTGACAAGATTATCACTGCTGCCGTAAAGCAGAGTCATAAGGCTTGGAAACCACAGGTAAACGAGATGGTGCACTTCAACCACTTCCTGGAGCAGCCTATACAGGGTCGCAAGTATATTGCACACTGCTATGAGGAGGTGCCTCGCACAGAGTTGTTCGACGAGTTGCGCAAGCCGTCAGACACAGCTGATGCTACCGTGTTGGTTGGTCCTGAGGGTGATTTCTCCATCGACGAAGTTAAGGCTGCTGTAGAGGCAGGCTGGGTATCGGTAAGTCTTGGACAGAGCCGTCTGCGCACAGAGACAGCTGGACTCTCTGCCGTGATGATGATGCAGCTTGCACAGAAATAACAGATATTATAAACTAAAGATAACGATAACCATTTAAACTATAAAATATGACTGACGAGAAGATTATGGCTACCATTAAGCCCGATGGCGAGTGCTGGCAGCCCGAAATCGAGAAAATGCCAAGAGAGCAACTGCAGCAGTTGCAAGTTAAAAAGCTGAAGGATACAATCAACGTATGCCTTAAGTCGCCTTTCTATCAGAAGCGTTTAGGCGATCTGGGTATCACTGCTGATTCTATCAACAGTCTTGATGATCTGCGTAAGATTCCGTTTACCACTAAGCAGGACCTGCGCGATAATTATCCTTTCGGTCTCGTTGGCGGAAACCTTGACGATGCTGTACGTATCCACTCTACCAGTGGTACCACAGGTAATCCCTGTGTAGTGGTTTATTCTGAGCACGACATCTGCTCGTGGGCAAATATGATTGCCCGCAACCTGTATATGGTGGGTTGCCGCAAGAGTGATGTGTTCCAGAATTCTTCTGGTTATGGTATGTTTACTGGTGGTCTTGGATTCCAGTATGGTGCTGAATGGCTTGGTGCCATGACTGTTCCTGCAGCTGCTGGTAACTCTAAGCGTCAGATAAAGTTTGTTAAGGACTTTGGCACCACTTGCCTCCATGCTATTCCATCTTATGCCATCCGTTTGGCTGAGGTGTTCAAGGAGGAGGGTGTTGATCCTTCTACTACCAAACTGCGCACACTCTGTATCGGAGCCGAGCCTCACACTGAGGAGCAGCGTCGCCGCATAGAGCGTATGCTTGGTGTAAAGGCATACAACTCGTTTGGTATGACCGAGATGAATGGTCCTGGCGTGGCCTTCGAGTGTAAGTATCAGGATGGTATGCACTTGTGGGAGGATAACTATATCGTAGAGATTGTTGATCCTGATACACTGGAGCCTGTGCCCGATGGCGAGATGGGAGAGATGGTACTTACCACACTGGATCGCACCATGATGCCAATACTTCGTTATCGCACTCGCGACCTGACCCGCATTATCGCCGAACCTTGTAAGTGCGGACGTACCCACCGTCGTATCGACCGTATCAAGGGTCGTACCGATGATATGTTTATCATCAAGGGTGTAAACGTATTCCCAATGCAGGTTGAGAAGATTCTGGTACAGTATCCTGGTGTGGGCAGCAATTACCTCATTCCCCTCGAGACCATCGACGATAACGACGTGATGACTGTTGAGGTTGAGCTCGATGGACTGGAGACCGACATCTATCCCGAGATGCAGAAGATGATGAAGGATATCCAGCGTGCACTTAAGGACGAGATACTGCTCACACCTCAGGTCAAGTTGGTGAAGAAGGGCTCGCTGCCCCAGAGCGAGGGCAAGGCCGTTCGAGTAAAAGACTTAAGACCCTCTAGAGGATGAAGAAATTCATAATGGCCGCATTGATGGCTGTAACTTTTGGTCAGGCATCGGCTGATGGCGTCAAGATGCGCGACGTGTTCAGAGAGATGCCTGACTTACTTATGCCTTATCTTTCACTCAACAATCGATTGGATTTTATTGATTTCCTCGATTCGGGCATGAAGGCTGAGGTTCGTAATACGCTTGGCGGCATGAGCGAGATGACGTCGATGGCCGACGACAGCCTGAGTATCCGCATGAGCGATGGGCTGCGTGTAGACATGCTGGTGATGGACAGTACTGTGGTGATGATTGAGACTTTCCTGGTCGATTCTATCTATGGTGAGAGTAGGGTAAACTACTTCACTACCAAGTGGATACCTCTGCAGCAGCCATGTCTTAGCGAGGCACAAGAGCAGCGTATAAGTCGCCTGAAATTGCAAAATATAGTAAAGCGCGACGACGATTTGCTAAAGAAACGTTAAATTACTACGATTTCCTTCTTCTAGTTTACCACTTTTTGCAGAAAAACACTACTTTTGCAGCGTGTTTTTCATGGTATTAGATTATTAAGGTTAATTAGAAGATCGTTTATCGTGAGGTAAGTGATATTTCGGCCTCCATAAAGTAATGTTTGAATTATTTTTTTAAGAACATTAGTTTATGGTTAAAAAAAGAGGAACCTGAGAAGGTTCCTCTTTTACTGTCTATATATGCTTGGCTTAGTAGCTGCGAGCAATAATCACACGACATTTGGCAGGTTTGCCAGTTACCATATCTACACCAGGAGTCTGCTCTACGCCGAATGGCACACAACGGATAGTGGCCTGAGTCTCCTCCTTGATACGCGCCTCAGTCTCGGCTGTACCATCCCAGTGGCACAGGAAGAATCCACCGTCCTTAACTTTCTCCTTAAACTCCTCGTAGTTATCGCACTCGTAGATGCGAGCATCGCGATAGTCCTTGGCCTTCTTGAAGATATTCTGCTGGATATCCTCGAGCAGCTGCTCTACGTACTCTGTGATACCCTCGATGGGGCGAGTCTCTTTCTCCAAAGTATCGCGGCGCATTACCTCGATTGTACCGTTCTCAAGGTCGCGAGCACCCAGAACCAAACGTACGGGAACACCCTTCAGCTCGTAGTCGGCAAACTTAAATCCAGGACGCTTGTTGTCAGTATCGTCGAACTTAACACTGATGCCCTTGGCGCGCAGAGCCTCGATGATAGGAGTAACCTCCTTGTTAACTTGCTCAAGCTGCTCAGGCTTGTTGGCTATAGGAATGATAACTACCTGGATAGGAGCCAGACGTGGAGGCAATACAAGTCCGTTGTCATCGGAATGAGTCATGATGAGCGCACCGATAAGACGTGTAGAAACACCCCATGATGTAGCCCATACGTACTCTGGCTTATTCTCCTTATTAAGATATGTAACCTCGAATGCCTTTGCAAAGTTCTGACCAAGGAAGTGGCTGGTGCCGCTCTGCAGAGCCTTACCATCCTGCATCATAGCCTCGATGGTGTATGTGTCGAGAGCACCAGCAAAACGCTCAGTCTCGCTCTTAACACCCTGTACCACAGGTACTGCCATCCACTCTTCGGCAAACTTGGCGTAAACCTTCAGCATCTTCTGTGCTTCCTCTTCAGCCTCCTCGCGTGTGGCATGAGCTGTGTGACCTTCCTGCCACAAGAACTCAGATGTACGAAGGAATGGGCGAGTACGCATCTCCCAACGCATAACGTTACACCACTGGTTGCACATCAGTGGCAGGTCGCGCCATGACTGAATCCAGTTCTTATATGTGTTCCAGATGATAGTCTCTGAAGTAGGACGTACAATCAGTTCCTCCTCGAGCTTAGCTGTTGGGTCAACTTCTACACCGCTCTTATCCTCCTTGGCGCGCAAGCGGTAGTGAGTTACTACTGCGCACTCCTTGGCAAATCCCTCAACATGTTCTGCCTCTTTTGAGAGGAATGATTTTGGGATGAGCAGTGGGAAATATGCATTCTGTGCTCCTGTTTCTTTAAACATTTTGTCAAGCTGCTGCTGCATCTTCTCCCAGATGGCGTAACCATAGGGCTTAATCACCATACATCCGCGTACGGCGCTCTGCTCAGCCAGGTCGGCTTTAACTACCAGGTCATTAAACCACTGGCTGTAGTTGTCAGCTCTTTTCGTAAGTTCTTTTAATTCTTTTGCCATATTTTTTCTCTATGTTTTCAATTTTGCGTGCAAAATTACTAAAATCTAAGCAAAACACCAAATATTATTTGAGTTTTTTCTAGAAACATCAGCAATCTTTTATTTATACAATTTGATTACATTCTGCGACGAAACTCTGAGCATGTGATGGCTGTAGCTATGGCCACATTAAGACTATCTGCTGTGTCGCCTTTGTGGAAATCGGGAATTAATAGCTTATGTGTGACGCGCGAACGTACAGCATCGCTGATGCCATTACCCTCATTGCCCATCACTATGATGCCTTGCTGCGAAAGCTGCTGGGTATAGATATTGTCGCCATCGAGGAAAGTGCCATAAACGGGGAATTTATCGGGAAGACTATCAAAGAGCAACTGTGGATCGACATATTTAATATGTACGCGGGCGATACTGCCCATCGTGGCTTGAACCACTTTGGGATTCCAGGCGTCGACGGTGCCTAAGCTACAATAAATGGTATCGATACCAAACCAATCGGCGATACGGATGATGGTGCCAAGGTTGCCTGGATCTTGCACATTGTCGAGCAGGATGCTCAGGGCGTTTTTAGGCGAAGGAATGGTCTGCTCATCGGGGATAGGGAAGAGTGCGAGCACCTGTTGTGGATGTTGCAGAAGACTTAATCTTGTCAACTCTTCGAGATTGACTTCGGATAATTGAGAATCTAAAACTGAGAGTTGTGAAGAGTTATCTGTTATCCAATCCTGGACGGCAAAGATCTGGCGGGGTTTAAAGCCAGCGCGGAGCAGGTCGCCTACTACCTTGTGGCCTTCGGCTATAAAGAGACCTTCCTGTTTGCGAAACTTCTTGAGTTCTAGTTGGTGTATGTATTTAATCTGATTTTTGCTAATCATTTTCTATAAATTGCGTTAATTCTGTGCAAAGATACGAATTAATTGAGAATTTAGAATTAAGAATTGATAGATTTTATTAATTTTGCAGCGAAAATGAATAGAATTATAAATTTTAAACATATAGTTATATCGGCAGTTGCGCTATTGATGTGTGGCTGCTCGGCAACTCGCGAAATACCCGAAGGCAGTTATCTGCTAGACGATGTGAAAGTGGTGGCCGACGGCAAATATCGCGACATCAGCACCAGTCAGCTGAAGAACTACGTTCGCCAGAAAGGAAACTCACGCTGGTTCTCGGCAGTAAAACTACCACTAGGTGTATATGCTATGGCTGGTCGCGATAGCAGCTGGCTAAGTCGTACTTTGCGACAGATGGGCGAGGCGCCTGTGATTTACGACTCGGTACAGGCTACGATGACGTGTCGCGACTTGCAGCAAGCTTTGCAGAACAAAGGTTATCTCGATGCGCAAGTAGAACTTTACATCGACAAGAAAGGCAAGAAGCTAGATGCTGTTTATGTGCTACATCCAGGACAGGCTTATTATCTTAGAGAGCTGGACTACGTGATAGAGGACTCGACGATAGCCCGACTGCTGAAGGGACAGAAACGACAGCTGCACTCTGGTATGCAGTTCGGTGTGGAGACGCTGGCGCAGGAACGTAACAGCATAACACAGTATTTGCAGAATCAGGGTTACTACCGATTCCATAAGGAGTATATCACCTATGCAGCCAGCAAGGACGAAGAGCAGCACGGTGTGAATCTGACGCTGCGACTTCAGCAACAACATAAGGCATATACCATTGCCGCCATCGACTACGAGGCTGGTGCTGAAGACAACAGGATGCATCTGCGCCCCAAGGTATTGAGCGAGAACACATTCCTGGAGGTTGGCATGCCGTATTCGGCCGAAAAACTACAGAATACGTATAACCACTTTGGACGTTTGGGCGCTGTGAAATATACCAACATAGCATTTGAGCAGAGTCCCGACACTACACTGCTTAATGCAAAGATACAGGTACTTACAAACAAGCCAAGCACAATTAGTTTCCAGCCAGAAGGTACCAATACTGCAGGTGACTTTGGTGCTGCCGCATCGCTTACTTATCAGAATCGCAATCTATTTCGTGGTTCAGAGACGTTCAGTTTGCAGTTACGTGGTGCCTATGAGGCAATAAAAGGATTGGAGGGGTATAGTAATCAGAACTTCACTGAATATAGTGTTGAAACGAGATTATCGTTCCCACGATTCATCGTACCGTTTCTTAGTCATGCATTCCGACGCAGAACGTTGGCTACCAGCGATTTGAGTCTTATTTATGATACTCAGGATCGTCCGGAATTCCATCGTAGAGTGCTCACAGCAGGATGGGCATATCAGTGGCGACCAAGTAATCGTTACGATAGTTACAGATTCGACCTGGTGAATCTAAACTATGTCTTTATGCCCTGGATAAGTGACACATTCAAAAAGGAGTATTTGGATAACGAGACAAATTCGAATGTGATATTAAGATACAACTACGAAGACCTGTTTATTATGCGTATGGGATTTGGCTACGCATATAATAATGGTCATGTGGCACTTCGTACGAATGTAGAGACTGCAGGCAATTTGCTTGGTGCATGTTCAAAGATGTTTGGTAGTTCGAAAAACAGTATGGGACAATATGAACTGTTTAACATCGCCTATGCTCAATATGTGAAGGGCGACTTTGATTATACTCAGGAGATACTGAAGGGAACTAATGACCAGCTGGTGTTTCATATCGGGGTAGGTGTGGCATATCCATACGGAAACTCTGAGGTGTTGCCATTCGAAAAAAGATATTTTTCGGGTGGTGCCAATAGTGTGAGAGGATGGACGGTAAGAAGTCTTGGACCAGGTAGATATAAAGACAGTGACGGACGTATAAACTTTATTACACAGACCGGCGACCTGAAACTTGACCTGAATGTGGAGTACAGAATGAAATTGTTTTGGAAATTTAATGGTGCAGCATTTGTGGATGCCGGTAATATATGGACTATTAGAGATTATGAAGGTCAGCCTGGTGGACAATTCAAACTAAATAGTGTGCTTAATGACCTGGCAGTGAGTTACGGACTTGGACTGAGATTAAATTTTGACTATTTTATATTACGTTTTGACTTAGGCATGAAGGCTGTTAATCCTGCCTATGAGATAGAGTCGGACGACCACTATCCGCTGATCCATCCCAAATTAAGTCGTGACCTCGCATTCCACTTTGCTGTAGGTATGCCATTTTAAAGTTATAAATAATGTGAAAAGCCGATGGCGTTTTCATATTATTTTAGTACCTTTGCACGAAAATTATAATCTGACATGTTGAAATTTATATCGTTTGGAAGCGGTAGCAGCGGTAATTGCTATTACTTGGGCACTGCGACAGACGGGCTGATAATAGATATAGGAATCGGAATACGCACACTAAAAAAGTATTGCAGAGAATATGGAATTCAGCTTAATTCGGTAAAGCGTATCTTGATAACCCACGATCATGCCGATCATATAAAATCGGTGGGAGCCCTGAGTCATGACATGAATCTGCCTGTATATGCCACGTGCAAAGTGCACGAGGGTATTGATCATAACTATTGTGTTACACGTAAGGTATCGGCTGACCATAAGAAGGAACTTGTGGTAGGTGAGTCTGTACAGTTGGGCGATTTCTGTGTGCGTCCTTTTGCTGTGCCCCACGATGCGAGCGAGAACGTAGGTTATGAAATAGGAGTAGAAGGAATAACTTTTGTGGTACTTACCGATGTGGGTAGCATAACCGATGATATCCGTGAGGCCATTAATCACGCCAATTACTTGGTGATAGAAGCCAACCACGATGTGGAGATGCTTAAGAATGGTCCATATCCTGTTTATCTTCAGCAGCGTATACTGAGTGGGAGCGGACATCTGTCGAATGTGTCGTGTGGTGAAGCTTTGGTTGAGAATATGAGCGAGGACCTTAAGCACATATGGCTGTGCCACCTGAGTGAAGAGAATAATCATCCAGAATTGGCTCGTAAGACCGTAGAGCAGATTCTGCGTAGTCACGGAGTGATTCCTGGTAAGGATGTGGAGTTGGAGGTATTGAAACGTAAGACTCCAACAGGTGTGTATGAAATCGTAAAAGATTGAAGATTTATATAATTGAAGTTTATGGCAGAGGTAATTGTGAAGGATGAGGAGTTGCAGAAGGCAGCGTTGGAAGGAATGGACGAGTTCCTGGCAGTGTTTGTGAAGGCTATCTACGATGCTATTGGAGGTGAACTGACGGCCGAGAGTATGCAGAAGTTGAATGCCGACCAGCTGACGCTGTTGGCTTGGACCATCCTGCACGACGAGGTGATGGACGGTGGATTTGTACAGTTGATATACAATGGTTATGGTCCGTTCATCTTCAAGAATCCTCTGGCCAAGGCCTTGCGCCAGTGGGATATGCGTGCACCATCAAAGCTCATATATGATGCCCACACGCTGTGGCTGAAATACCGCGAAGAGATTGAGACAGAGAAGAGTGATGAGGACTTCATGGCCATGTTTGAGCAATATCCGGAGTTCGAAAACCTCGATGACATCTTCATAGAAAACGAAGAAGAGTGGGTGGAAGATATTGCCCACTATGTGGACGACCATCTTGAGAACTTCGCTAAGATCGTTTAGAATTAAGAGATGAACAAGACTGAAGAACAGATAAGAAAAAAGAGTCCGGTACAGGTTCGCAATAAGAAAGCATCGTTCGAGTACTTTTTTATTGATACCTATACTGCAGGTATTGTGCTTACGGGTACTGAAATTAAGAGTATCCGACTAGGCAAGGCGAGTCTGGTGGACACATACTGCGTGGTGATAAACGGCGAACTGTGGGTAAAGGGCATGAACGTAAGCCCTTACTTCTATGGGTCGTACAACAACCACGAAGCTAAGCGCGACCGCAAGTTGCTGCTTACGAAAAAAGAAATACGAGCCCTTGAGAGTGCTACTAAGCAGACGGGCTATACCATCGTGCCGATACTGGTGTTTATTGATGAGAAAGGACGTGCCAAGGTGGATGTAGCGTTGTGTAAGGGTAAGAAGGAATTCGACAAGCGACAGACGCTGAAAGAGAAAGAAGATCGACGCGAGATGGATCGCGCGATGAAAGTGTGGAAATAGGTATTAGTGGATAGGTGATGGATAACAGACTAGGCAAAATAATAAAGGAGAGGGTTCTGGTGCTCGATGGAGCCATGGGAACAATGATTGGTGCTGTGATAGGCAAGGTGGGCAACAGTGATGAACTGAACCTGACTCGCCCTGAAGTGGTATCAGAGATACATAGAAAATACCTTAATGCTGGAGCCGATATCATCACTACCAATACATTCAGTAGTCAGCGCATTTCGCAGGCCGACTATCACTTGGAAGATAAAGCTTGGGAGATGGCTCGTAGCGGTGCCCAGTTGGCTCGCGCCGAAGCTGACAAATTCGCAACAAACGAGAAACCAAGATTTGTGGCTGGTTCGATAGGCCCAACCAATAAGACGCTTTCGATGTCGCCGGATGTTAGTAATCCTGCCCTTCGCGATATCACATACAACGAACTGCTCGAGGCTTACATGGAGCAGGTAGATGGACTGATAGAGGGTGGGGTAGATACCCTGCTGATAGAGACCATCTTTGATACTCTGAATGCCAAGTGTGCCATCGATGCTGCCATGCGTGTGATGGATAAACGCAGTGTAGAACTACCAATCATGCTATCGGTTACGGTGAGCGATCTGGCTGGACGAACTTTATCGGGACAGACACTCGAGGCATTTCTAGCCAGTGTGAGCACATATCCTATATTCTCGATTGGACTGAACTGCTCGTTTGGTGCTACGCAGATGAAACCCTTTATCCGCGAGTTGGCACAGAAAGCACCTTATTATATAAGTTGCTATCCTAACGCCGGACTTCCCAATGCTCTTGGACTGTATGATGAAACAGCCGAGAGTATGGCACCTAAGGTGGGCGAACTTGTGGATGAAGGAATCGTAAACATCATAGGCGGATGCTGCGGTACTACCGATGAGTTTATCCGATTGTATCAGCCGTTGGTAGTTGGTAAAAAACCGCATTTGCCGGCACCAAGACCACAGACCATGTGGCTGTCGGGATTGGAACTTCAGAATGTAACGGACGAGGTACATTTTATGAATGTTGGTGAGCGTTGCAATGTTGCAGGTTCGCGTAAGTTCTTGCGCCTGATTAAAGAGAAAAAATACGGCGAAGCTTTGTCGATAGCCCGTAAACAGGTGAGCGACGGCGCTTTGGTTATCGACATCAATATGGACGACGGACTGCTTGACGCCAAGCAGGAGATGACCACATTCCTGAATATGATAGCCGCAGAGCCTGATATCGCCAAGGTGCCAGTAATGATCGACTCGAGTAACTGGGAGGTTATTAAGGCTGGACTGAAGTGTGTGCAGGGTAAGAGCATAGTCAATTCTATCTCGCTGAAAGAGGGCGAGGATAAATTTATAGAACACGCGCTGGATGTAAAGCGATATGGTGCTGCTGTGGTGGTGATGTGTTTCGACGAAGAGGGACAGGCCACAACTTACGAGCGCCGCATTGAGATAGCCGGACGTGCCTACAAGATACTGACAGAGAAGGTAGGAATGAATCCGCTGGATATCATCTTTGACCCTAATATTCTTGCCATCGCCACAGGTATGGAAGAGCACGATGCGTATGCCATCGACTTTATCCGTGCTACGGCTTGGATTAAGGAGAATCTGCCAGGTGCACATATCAGCGGTGGTGTGAGTAACCTAAGTTTCTCGTTCCGCGGCAACAACTTTATCCGCGAGGCTATGCATGCCGTATTCCTATATTACGCTATCAAGGCTGGTATGGACTTCGGTATTGTAAATCCTTCAACCAAAGTAACTTACGCTGATATTCCTGAAGATCAACTTGAGATAATCGAGGACGTGGTATTGAATCGCCGCAAGGGAGCTTCGGAGAATCTGATAGAGTTGGCAGGCAAGATACTTGAGGAGGAACTGGCTAAGAAAGAGCAGGGTGGAGGAACCGACGAAAAACTCCCTTTTCAAGATAGACTTCAGACTCCTGTAGAAGAGCGTCTGGCCCAAGCACTGATAAAGGGCGACGGTACATTTCTGGAGGAAGATCTGAAGGAATCGCTCACCAAATTCGAACATGCCGTAGAGATAATCGAGGGACCGCTGATGGCCGGTATGAATAAGGTAGGCAAGCTATTTGGTGAAGGAAAATTGTTTCTGCCACAGGTAGTAAAGACTGCTCGCACTATGAAGCAGGCCGTCGACATTCTGCAGCCATACATCGAGGCCGAGAAGACCGAGAGTACTACATCAGCAGGTAAAGTGTTGCTTGCCACAGTTAAAGGCGATGTTCACGATATCGGTAAGAACATTGTGAGCGTGGTGATGGCTTGTAACGGTTACGAGGTGATAGACATGGGTGTAATGGTGCCTGCCGACCAGATTGTGAAAAAAGCTCAGGAAGAGCATGTAGACATGATTGGATTGAGCGGACTAATAACACCTAGTCTTGAAGAGATGGTTAATGTGGCAGAGGAACTGAAGAAAGCCGGTATGGATCTGCCCATTATGATAGGTGGTGCTACCACAAGCGAACTTCATGTTGCACTTAAGATAGCCCCTGTATATGGTGGTCCTGTAGTGTGGATGAAGGATGCGTCGCAGAATGCTCTGATCGCAGCAAAACTGATGACCGATAAGGAATTGGTGGAGCACGAACTTGAAGAGAAATACGATACTCTGCGCGAGGAATATAAGCAGGAGCAGGCACAGATTGTGTCACTTGAAGAAGCAAGAAAGAATAAACCGAAATATGAAGAATAAACTGATTTTGATGGCCATCGCAATGATGATGGCGATTACAGCTACGGCTCAGAAGCGAGAGATGCGTGGTGCATGGATACAGTGTGTGAACGGACAGTTCCAGAACATGGGGACAAAGAAGATGCAGCAGACGCTGACCTATCAGCTGGACGAGTTGAAGAAGGATGGCGTAAATGTTATCATCTTCCAGGTTCGTCCTGAGTGTGATGCGCTTTACGAGAGTAACATCGAGCCTTGGAGCCGATTCCTGACAGGAGTGCAGGGTAAGGCACCTAATCCATACTGGGATCCGCTGCAGTGGATGGTTGATGAGTGTCACAAGCGAGGTATGGAACTGCACGCTTGGATTAACCCTTTCCGTGCCAAGACCAAGACCACCCATCAGCTGGCAAACAATCATATTGCCGTTCGCAAGCCTTATACATGTTTTGCTTACGACGATCTGTTTATTCTGAATCCTGGTATCGAGGAGAATCGCGACTATATATGTATGGTGGCAAAGGATATTGTGGCACGCTATGATGTAGACGGTATACACATGGATGACTACTTCTATCCTTATCCCGTTAAGGGACTGTCGATTCCTGACGATGAACTGTTCCACGACCATTCTAACGGCATAAAAGACCAGAACGATTGGCGCAGATATAACGTGAATCTGTTTATTGAGCAGTTCTACAAGGAGATTCACAGCGTGAAGCCTTGGGTCAAGGTGGGCATTTCGCCATTTGGCATCTATCGCAATAAGAAGTCTTCGCCCGTAGGCAGCGATACTAACGGCACCCAGAATTATGATGATTTGTACGCTGATATTCTGCTGTGGGTGAACAATGGCTGGTTGGATTATTGTGTGCCTCAGCTCTACTGGGAGATTGGCAATAAAGCAGCCGATTACGCCACACTGATTAAGTGGTGGAGTCAGCATGCTGCTGCTCGTCCGCTGGTTATCGGCGAGGATGTGGAACGAACCGTAAAGTATCCCGATCCACAGAATCCTAACATACATCAGCTTGGTGTCAAGATGAATCTGCATCGCCAGAATCCTGCTGTAAAGGGTACTGTACTGTGGTATGCCAAGGCTGCTGTAGACAATGTTGGCAACTATGGAACATCGCTGCGCGAAGTGTATTGGAAGCACCCAGCTCTGCAGCCAGAGATGGATTTTATCAGCAGTAAAGCTCCTAAAAAGGTTAAAAAGCTGGCGCCTATCTGGACCGAGGATGGATATATACTCTTCTGGACTCCATCTAATGGTAAGCATTGGGATTCTAAGTCGGAGAAATACGTCATTTATCGCTTTGCAGCTAAGGAGAAGCTAAATATCAACGATCCATCGAAGATTGTTGCCATTACTGATCAGTTCTTCTACAAACTGCCATACGAGCATGGAACAGAAAAATACACTTACGTGGTAACAGCCTTGAATCGCATACAGAACGAGAGCAAACCTGCGAAAAAGAAAGTAAAGCTTTAAAGCACTACAGATATGAAAGGATTGATAGGAGGAATATTGGGGATGTTGCTGTTGAGCGCCTGTGGTGGCAGAGGACTTTCTGCCGAACAGATGCAGCAGAAACTTGACAGTATCAAGAAGATTGAAATTGCTGAGCGATTGGAGGCAGAGGGCATACACCTTGAGAATGCAGACAATCCGCTGAAGCAGTTTTACGATAGCTTGGCACTGTTGCCCCTGCCTATCACCTATACCGACGAGTTTGTGAGATATCTGCCTAACTTTAAACCTGTGCCACAGGAGATTGCAAAGGTGCTAGACCTAGAAGGCAACGGCAAACAGAAGGCCATTTCGCTTTCCGAATCGCTAGGTGCCAAACTAATGTTGTTGGCTGCTGACGAGAACGAAGATGCCACAAAGTATTCGTTATGGCTGTACTCGATGGATGATAACTGTATGCCCGTAGATAAGTTATGTCTGTATGCCGTTGAAGACGAAGAAGATGAATTCGACTTCGACGAGGAGGAGATACTACAGTACTTCACCATCACCAGTGATTACGAGATACACCTGATGGACTATTCTAAAGAAAAACACAAAACACGTACAGAGGAAGTCTACACGCTTGATGCGTCGCGAAACTTCCTGCTACAAAAGAGTGAAGAACTTGATAATTAGTCCTCGAAGAGTTTTTTAAAGAAATCGTCAAGATCCTCGTTAAGGCCCTGCATCAGATCGGGATCGATGATGACAGTTTCGTCATCAACCAGATATAGCTCGGCAACCGACTCCTTGTCTTCATTCTCCAGAACAAACGAGAATGGCTTGAGTATCGACATGTTTTCTACGGTGTCTCTCATTTTGTCGAGACACTTGCGGAAAACTGATGGAATCTGCTCGAAGAAATCGTCGTCTGTATTGTCTATCCAGTCCTCGATGATACAACGGTTAAGTTCCTCATCGTTATCGTCGAAAGCCATTAGTTCACCCGTTTCCTGTGTTACGCGGAAGTGGATATCGGTCATAACGTTAGCTTCCTCTGATGGAGGAAATTTTTCGGCTATCTTGCGGATAGCACGTTCGATTTGCTGGATAGTAAGTTCGGTTGTCTTCATTTTTATTACTTATTTTGGGGCAAAAGTATAAAAAATCTTTTGTAATTGCAAACGATTACGATTATTTTTGCTAAAAATACCGCAAATCGCTTGTTTTATTCGACAGATTGTCGTACCTTTGCATTATGTAATGTCTACATAGCAAATCGATGAGTAATAAGATATCACACTTGGGAACAATAAAAAGCATTGCTGACGGCTGCATCAAGGTGCAGATAGTACAGACATCGGCTTGTGCTGCCTGTAAGGTGGCTGCCCATTGCAACGCTTCTGAAAGCAAAGTGAAGATAGTGGATGTGCTCTGTAATAATACGTGTGATTATACTATCGGTCAGCAGGTAACTGTATGGGCATCAAAGGATGTGGCCAATCGTGCATTGCTGTTGGGCTTCGGTGTACCTTTCTTATTATTAATAAGCGTACTGATGATCTCGCTCAAGGTGATAGGCGATGAAGGCATATCTGCCTTGGTAGCACTTGGATCGCTGGTGCCTTACTATCTGGCATTATGGTTGATGAAGGACAGAATCCAGAGGACGATTTCCTTTAATCTTGAAATTTAATAGAAAGTAGTAACTAAAACAAATAGAAGTATTTATGGATTTTATCTTGATTGCAGTAATTGTACTTGGAGCTATCGGACTGATAGCTGCTATCGTGCTTTTTGCCGCCTCCAAGAAGTTTGCTGTCTATGAGGATCCACGCATTGCGCAGGTAGGCGAACTGCTGCCTGGTGCCAATTGCGGAGGATGTGGTTTCCCTGGATGTAGCGGTATGGCCGACGCACTTGTTAAGGGTGCCGACGCCGGAAGTCTTGACGGACTGATGTGTCCCGTGGGCGGAGCCGAGACTATGGGGAAAGTAGCCGACTTGCTTGGACTTGCTATAGCAAATAGCGAGCCTATGGTGGCTGTAGTGCGATGTAACGGAACCTGCGAGCATCGTGCCAAGATAGCAGAGTATGCCGGTCTGCGCACCTGTGCAGCCATGCATGCCTGTGGTGCTGGCGATACAGCCTGTGGATTTGGTTGCTTAGGATGCGGCGATTGCGAGGCTGCGTGCCAGTTTGATGCTATCCATGTAAATCCTGAAACAGGAATACCTGAGGTAGATGACGACAAGTGTACATCGTGCGGAGCCTGCGTAAAAGCATGTCCTCGCAACATTATCGAACTTCGTAAGAAGGGCCCGAAGAATCGTCGAGTATTCGTAAGTTGTGTAAACAAGGACAAGGGTCCTGCAGCTATGAAGGCCTGTGCAGTAAGTTGTATCGGATGTGGCAAGTGCGAGAAGGAGTGTAACTTCGGTGCTATCACCGTCGAGAACAATCTGGCTTACATCGATCACGAGAAGTGTCGCCTGTGCCGTAAGTGCGTGACAGTATGTCCAAAGCATGCTATCGTTGACGTGAACTTCCCAACTCCGGCACCTGCTCCAAAGCCAAAAGAACCTAAAAAAGAAGAGGAGGCAACAGCATGAATATCAGAACATTTAGCATAGGTGGTATTCACCCCGCAGAGAATAAACTAACCCACGAGGTTGCTACCAAGGTGGCTGCTCTGCCCAAGCAGGCTATCTTCCCATTGAGTCAGCACATAGGTGCTCCAGCCAAGCCTGTGGTTAAGAAGGGCGACAAAGTAAAAGTGGGAACAATGATAGCCGAGGCTGGTGGATTTGTTTCTTCTCCGATTTTCTCGTCGGTCAGCGGAACAGTATTCAAGATTGATACAGCTATCGACGCCACTGGTTATCGTAAGCCCGTAATCATTATTAATGTAGAGGGCGACGAGTGGGAAGAGAGCATTGACCGCAGTGATAAACTTGAGTTGGTTGAGACTCATCCCGACCTTACACCCGAGGAGATTGTTAATCGCATAAAAAATGCCGGTGTAGTAGGTATGGGTGGAGCTTGCTTCCCCACATTCATCAAACTTACACCGCCGCCAACGGCTAAGGCCGAGTGTGTGATTATCAACGCAGTAGAGTGCGAGCCATATATCACAGCCGACTACCGATTGATGATGGAACATGCTGACGAGATCCTGATTGGACTGCAGTTGCTGATGATAGGTGCTAAGGTTACAAAGGGTTATATAGGTATCGAGACCAACAAGCCCAAGGCCATCGAACTGTTGACAGAAAAGTGTGCCAAGAAGTTCAACGGCACTAAATTCCAAGTTGAGGTTGTTCCATTGAAGCAGCGTTATCCACAGGGCGGAGAAAAGCAGTTGGTTGATGCTGTGATACAACGCCAGGTGCCCGCTCCGCCAGCCATCCCTGTAAACGTGGGTGCTATCGTACAGAATGTAGGTACAGCCTTCGCTGTTTATCAGGCTGTGATGAAGAATAAACCTCTGTTTGAGAGATATACCACAGTGACAGGTAAGAAACTGGCTAATCCAGGCAACTTCCTTGTTCGCATGGGTACACCTATGCAGGACTTGATTGATGCCTGTGGCGGTATGCCTGAGGGCGATAACAAACTGTTGGCTGGTGGACCGATGATGGGTAAGGCTCTTACTTCTACAGAGGTCCCCATCTGTAAGGGAACAAACTCGGTTACCATACTAAGCGACGATGAAGCACGCCGCAAGGAACCACAGCCGTGTATTCGTTGTGCCAAGTGTGTAGGTGTTTGTCCGATGGGCTTGGAGCCATATCTGCTGGCAAAACTCTCGGAGGTAAAGAATTGGGAGCGTGCCGAGAGCGAAGATATTGTAAGCTGTATCGAGTGTGGCTCGTGTCAGTACACATGTCCAGCACATCGTCCGTTGCTCGACAATATCCGTTTGGGCAAGTCTACAGTTATGGGTATTATCCGCAGCCGCGCTGCCAAGTAATAAAATGTTTAATCTTTAATGTTTAACGTTTAATGTCTAAGTTAATAGTTTCATTATCGCCACACGCCCACAGCCGCGATACGATAGAACGCAACATGTATGGTGTCATCATTGCCTTGATGCCTGCGCTGGCTGCATCGTTCTATTTCTTTGGTTTGGGTGCGGTTATCGTAACCACCACAAGTGTGGCAGCCTGCTGCTTCTTTGAGTGGGCTATCTGCAAATATATTCTGAAGAGACAACAGAACACGCTGCTCGACGGGTCGGCTGTAATTACCGGTCTGCTTCTGGCGTTCAACGTACCTTCAAACCTGCCCATCTGGATTATCCTGATCGGTGCACTGTTTGCCATTGGTGTGGCTAAGTTCACATTTGGCGGTTTGGGCAATAATATCTTCAACCCCGCATTGGTGGGTCGTGCAGCCCTGCTGGTTGCATTCCCTGCACAGATGACCACATGGCCTAAGATTGGTCAGTGGGATACCTATCTCGATGCCGAGACTGGTGCCACACCGCTGTCGATTATCAACTCGGCCATCCGCACAGGCGATGCATCGATACTCGATCAGCTGCCGTCATCGTTCGACCTTCTGTTGGGTTCAAGTTCAGGCGGTGCTGGTGCCATGGGTGAGATCTGTGCCTTGGCTCTGCTGATGGGTCTGGCATTTATGCTTTACAATCGCATTATAACCTGGCACATCCCTGTGTCTATTCTCGGTACAGCGTTTGTATTGTCAGGCCTGCTGCATCTGGCCGATCCTATTTATCCTGATCCTATCAGCGTGCTGCTTACCGGTGGTATGATGCTTGGTGCCATCTTTATGGCTACCGACTATGTCACCAGTCCTATGACACCTAAGGGACAGATTATTTATGGTGTTGCCATCGGATTCCTTACTGTGGTAATTCGCAACTGGGGTGCTTATCCTGAGGGCATGTCGTTCGCTATTCTTATTATGAATGCGTTCACACCGCTGATTAACAATTATGTTAAACCAAAACGATTCGGGGAGGTTGCAAAATGAAGAAGCTAGAATCTACATTACTAAATATGGTGCTGGTACTCACATCGGTAGCAGTCATCATGGGTGGCATCCTCGCTCTCGTAAATCATCTTACCGAGGGACCGATAGCTGAGCAGAAAGCTACTGCATTGGCCGATGGTATCAAGACCGTGATGTGTGTAAGCGACCTGACGGTGGCTAGTACCGACACCGTGAAGCAGACCGATGCCAAGGGCAAGGAACTTACGTATATAGTATATAATGTGTGCGACGCTAAGGGCGACGACCTAGGTGCTGCAGTAGAGTCGACCACCGGTGGATTTGGTGGCGACCTGAAGGTGCTGGTAGGTTTCGATACCGAGGGCAGCATACTTGGTTACACGCTGCTTGAGCACGCCGAGACTCCAGGACTTGGAGCCAAGGCCGATAGCTGGTTCCAGAAGGGCCAGAAGGGCGATATCATCGGCAAGACACCTGCCGAACCTCTGACAGTATCAAAGGACGGTGGTCAGGTTGATGCCATCACAGCATCTACCATCACCAGCCGTGCATTTCTGTTGGCCGTTAACAATGCTTATAATGCTTATGTGGGTGCCCTGAATACCGATGCAGAAATTGGAGCCTCAAAGCAAGTAAAAAACTAAGATTTTAGAGAGATATGAGTTATATAAGTATTATCAAGAATGGCATCGTAAAAGAGAACCCTACGTTCGTACTGATGCTGGGTATGTGTCCTACGTTGGCCACTACCACCTCGGCCATCAACGGCATGTCTATGGGACTTGCCACGATGGCGGTACTTATCTGCACCAATTTCGTTATTTCGTGTTTAAAATCAGTCACTCCCGATAAGGTCCGCATACCAGTGTTTATCGTAGTGATTGCAGCCTTTGTTACCATCCTGCAGATGGTTATCAAGGCCTATCTGCCCGATGTCGACAAGTCGCTGGGATTGTTTATCCCGCTGATTGTGGTCAACTGCGTTATCCTGGGGCGAGCCGAGGCATTTGCTGCCAAGAACTCGCCAGTAGCTTCGCTGTTTGATGGTATCGGTATCGGTCTCGGATTCACACTAGGACTGACTCTTCTCGGTATGTGTCGCGAGTTGCTCGGTTCAGGTTCACTCTTCGGACTTACACTTGTGCCCGAGACTTACAATATTCTGCTCTTTGTTCTGCCTCCGGGTGCTTTTATCACCCTTGGCTTCCTGATTGCAATTGTCAACAAACTGCGCAATGCATAATGTTTAATGTTTAATCTTTAATGTTTAATCAATTATGGAATACGTTTTGATTTTCATTAGCGCCATCTTTGTCAACAACATTGTGTTGTCGCAGTTCCTCGGCATCTGCCCGTTCCTTGGCGTATCTAAGAAGATTGACACATCGCTGGGCATGTCGGCAGCTGTAGCATTCGTGCTCACGCTGGCCACCATCGTTACCTGGCTGGTTCAGAAATATGTGCTCGATGCATTCGGCCTGCAGTATCTGCAGACGATAGCCTTCATTCTGGTGATTGCTTCGCTGGTGCAGCTGGTCGAGATTGTACTCAAGAAAGTGTCGCCCGCGCTCTATCAGGCACTAGGCATCTTCCTTCCGCTCATCACCACCAACTGTGCTGTGCTGGGTGTAGCCATTCTGGTCATCCAGAAGGATTTTAATCTGCTGCAGTCTGTGGTATATGCATTTTCTACCGCCATTGGTTTCGGACTGGCACTCACCGTGTTTGCCGGCATGCGCGAGCAGCTGGAACTCACCAAAATACCAAAGGGCATGCAGGGTATGGCCATCGTCATGCTGTCGGCTGGTCTGCTCAGTCTGGCATTTATGGGATTCTCGGGTGTCGACGGAGGACTGAAGATTCTCTTCGGCATCGACTAAAATACTACTGATTACTAAAAAGAGTCCGAACTATTTTGTAGTTCGGGCTTTTTTGTTTAACTTTGCCACCGAAAATAATGAATTTGTAAGAAATGAAGATTGGAGATAAAGTAAGATTCCTGAGCGAAGTAGGCGGCGGAAAGGTTGCCGGATTTCAGGGTAAGAACATAGTGCTGGTGGAAGACGAGGACGGATTCCAGATGCCGATGATGATAAATGAGGTGGTTGTGGTGAGTGATGATGAGAGCTACGAAACCACCCGCATGGTTGAATCTAAGGCTAAGGCTCAGCAGGCTGCCGACGATGATGAGGAGCCCGAGATAGAGCCTGCCGACCGTCCCATCACATTCAAACCTAAACCCGAGGAGCGTAAGGGTGGCGACAAGCTTAGTGCCTATCTGGCATTCGTACCTATGGATATCAAGGAACTGTCGCAGAGCCGTTTCGAGACATATATTGTTAACGACTCAAACTATTATCTGCGCTATGCCTACATGACTGCAGAGGGCAGCGCCTGGAAGTTGAGAGCCGAGGGCGAGATTGAACCAAACTGCAAGGAGTTCGTAGAGGAGTTTGGTCGCGATGAACTTAACGACATCGAGCACTGCTGCCTGCAGATTATCGCCTATAAACGCGAAAAACATTATCTGCTCAAGACACCTGTCAACGCCCAGGTACGTGTAGATACTGTTAAGTTCTACAAGCTGCACGCCTTCCGCGAGAACGACTTCTTTGAGCAGCCCGCACTCATCTACACTCTGATAGAAAACGACGTACAAAAAGTAAAGCTATGAAATACGGATTTGTTAACGTGGCAGCTGCAGTGCCCACAGTCAAAGTGGCCGATGTGGAATACAATGTGCAGCAAGTTGAGAGTCTGATTGCCCAGGCCGAGGATCGTGGGGTAGAGATTATCGTATTCCCCGAACTCTGCATCACAGGCTATTCGTGTCAGGATCTGTTCAAGGAGCAGTTGCTCTTGGATCATGCCGAGGAGGGAATAGTAAAGTTGCTAGACTTTACCCGCAAGCTCGATATCATTGCGATAGTGGGTCTGCCTGTAGTGGTCAACGGTCTGCTGTACAACTGTGCCGCAGTCATCCAGAGTGGCACGCTGCTGGGCATTATTCCTAAGGTCTACCTGCCCAACTATGGCGAGTTCTACGAAAAACGCTGGTTTGCCTCGTCGCAGGACCTTAATCCTACCGAGATATACTTTGCCGGCAGTCCGGTGCTCGTTTCGGCCGAACCGCAGGTGTTCGTTACCTGCGACGGCGTGAAGTTCGGCGTAGAGATTTGCGAGGATGTTTGGGCCCCCACACCACCAAGCAACAATTTGGCACTGGCTGGTGCCGATATCATATTCAATCTCTCGGCCAGCGATGAGCTCATTGGCAAGCACGCTTACCTTAAGTCGCTGCTGGCCCAGCAGAGTGCCCGCATGATCAGCGGATACGTGTATGCTAGCTGCGGATTTGGCGAGTCAACTCAGGATGTGGTTTATGGCGGCAATGCTATAATCTTCGAGAATGGTCGACTGCTCGAGGAGGGCGACCGATTCTCGCTGCAACCACAACTCAAGATGGCTCAGATAGACATAGAGGCACTTCGTGTAGAGCGCCGTACCAACACCACATTTATCAATGCCCAGCGTGGCGCCATCGCACGTATTATTAGCTGCAAACAGACTACCACTCGCGATTTCAAGTTGTATCGTAAGGTAAATCCATATCCATTCATTCCTACGACTGACGACATGCAGTCGTCGTGCGAGGAGATACTTAACATCCAGGTGATGGGACTGGTTAAGCGCCTTTACCACATCCATGGACAGAAGGCTGTGATAGGTATCAGCGGCGGACTCGATTCTACCTTGGCCTTGCTTGTCGCCGTAAAGGCGTTCGATAAACTCGGACTCGACCGCAAGGGTATCGTAGGTATTACTATGCCAGGTTTCGGTACCACCGACCGCACATATAACAATGCCATCAAACTGATGCAGACACTCGGTGTTACCATTCGCGAGATTAGTATTGCGGCAGCTGTAACCCAGCACTTCGCTGACATTAATCACGACGCCAGCGTACACGATATTACCTACGAGAATTCGCAGGCACGTGAGCGCACTCAGATACTGATGGATGTAGCCAATCAGGAGAATGCCATCGTGGTAGGCACAGGCGACCTGTCGGAACTTGCACTCGGATGGGCCACATATAATGGCGACCACATGTCGATGTATGGCGTTAATGCAGGAGTGCCCAAGACGCTGATTCGCTATCTGGTAAGCTACGTGGCTGGCGAGATGGCTACCGAGACGCTGCTCGACATCGTTGATACTCCGATTTCGCCCGAGCTGATACCTGCCGACGAGAATGGAAATATCAAGCAGAAGACCGAAGACTTGGTAGGTCCTTATGAACTGCACGATTTCTTTATCTACTACTTCCTGCGCTACGGTTTCAGTCCGCGCAAGATATTCCTGCTGGCCAAGCGTGCATTCTGCACAGCTACCGACGACAAACCAGCGCTCTACGATGAGGAGACCGTAAAGAAGTGGCTCACCACGTTCTGCCGCCGATTCTTCAATCAGCAGTTCAAGCGTTCGTGTCTGCCAGATGGACCTAAGGTGGGTAGTGTAAGTCTGTCGCCCCGCGGCGACTGGCGAATGCCTAGTGATGCATCATCCGCACTCTGGTTACAAGAATGTAATACTTTATAAAAAGAGATAAGCTAGCAAAACGCTAGCTTATCTTCGTTTAATGTGATATGTATCGTGTCGCCCGGCTTCTTGTCACCGTTCACTATTATGTCGCTTATGCCGTCCTCCAGATAGTTCTGTATGGCTCGCTTCAGTGGGCGGGCGCCAAATTGCACATCGTAGCCCTTTGTGGCCACAAACTCCTTGGCCTCGTCGCTCAGGTCAATGTGGTAACCTATCTGTTCTATGCGCTGGTATAGTCCCTTCAACTCTACCTCGATTATGCGCTTGATGGCATCCAGATCAAGCTGGTCGAAGGTGATGATCTCGTCCAGACGATTCAGGAACTCAGGCGAGAACTGTTTTGAGAGAGCCTTCTGTACTATCTCGCGTGCGTACTGCTTGTCCTTGTCGCTCTTCATCAGTCCGGTGCTGGCCGATGCTCCGAAGCCTACGCCACGACCGAAGTCCTTAAGCTGGCGTGTACCGGCGTTTGATGTCATGATGATCACCGTGTTGCGGAAGTCAACCAGTCGGCCGTTACCATCTGTCATTCGGCCTTCATCGAGTACCTGCAGCAACAGATTGAACACATTGGCATGAGCCTTCTCAATCTCGTCGAGAAGAACAATCGAGTAGGGGTGACGGCGCACACGCTCGGTCAGCTGTCCGCCTTCGCCGTAGCCTACGTATCCCGGAGGCGCACCTATCAGTCGTGATGTGTTGAAACTCTCGGTATATTCGCTCATGTCGATACGAATCAGTGCGTCGCTGCTGCCGAACATAAACTCGGCCAGCTTCTTGGCTAGATATGTCTTACCCACACCAGTAGGACCAAGGAACATAAACACACCGATGGGGTGGTTGGGCTCTTTCAGTCCTACGCGGTTGCGCTGGATGGCCTTCACCATCTTGTCGATGGCAGCATCCTGAGCTATTACGTTGTTCTTCAGTTCTACGGCCATACCTTTAAGGCGGATGCCCTCTTGCTCAGCCATACGCTGGGCGGGCACACCGGTCATCATCGATACCACCTCGGCCACCTGGTCGGCGTCTACCGTAAGCTGTTCGCCGCTATCGCCGTTGGCCCAGCGCTCGTTCAGCTCCTTCAGTTCCTTGTCGAGCACCACCTGGCGGTCGCGATAGCCTGCAGCCAGTTCGTAGTTCTGGTTCTTCACCGCCTGCGATTTCTTCTCTTTTACCTCTGCCAGTTCCTTCTCCTTCTCGATAATCTCGGGTGGCATCTGCGCATTGCCCAGATGTACCTTCGAACCAGTCTCGTCGAGAGCGTCGATGGCCTTGTCGGGCATGAATCGGTCGGTTACGTAGCGGTCTGTCAATTTGACACAAGCCTCCAGCGCCTCGTCGGTGTACTTCACGTGGTGGTGCTGCTCGTAGCGATCCTTTATGTTGTGCAGTATCTGCAGCGTCTCCTCGTTGCTGGTAGGTTCTACCTGCACCTTCTGGAATCGGCGCTCCAGCGCACCGTCTTTCTCAATGCTCTCGCGATACTCATCCAGTGTGGTGGCGCCGATGCACTGTATAGTGCCGCGGGCCAGGGCAGGCTTCATTATGTTGGCAGCATCCATACTGCCGGGGGTAGAACCTGCACCGATGATGGTGTGTATCTCGTCGATGAATACGATTACATCGGGGTTAGCCTCAAGCTCCTTCATCAGGGCCTTCAGACGCTCCTCAAACTGTCCGCGATACTTGGTACCGGCCACCACACCCGTCATGTCGAGCGTGTATATCTTCTTGCCGAACAGCATCGGACTAGTGTGGCGCTTCTCTATCAGCTGTGCCAGACCTTCCACGATGGCACTCTTACCCACACCAGGTTCGCCGATAAGTATCGGGTTGTTCTTCTTGCGGCGGCCCAGTATCTCTATTATACGCTGTATCTCGCGCTCACGACCCACGCATGGGTCCAGCTTACCCTCGGCAGCAGCCTTTGTCAGGTCGGTGCCGAAACTGTCGAGAACAGGAGTCTTCGAGTTTTGTTTCTTCTGCGCGGTAGTGGTGCCATGCTGATTGTTGCTGGCACCCTTGCCACCGCCGGTCTGCTCGTATTCCTCCTCTTCCTCGTCGGGCAGACCTATACCGTTGCTCACGTTGTTGCTCTTCGGAGCAAACAGTCGGTTAAGTGTGTCGTCGTATGTCATGTTGTTTACTTCAAGTACTTGTTTAGCACCGTTTTTGCCCATATCGTGCAGTATGGCCAACAGCAGGTGCTGTTCGTCTATGCTTGTAGCTCTCTGTATTCTTGCCTCGAGCACAGCCAGTCTTAGCACGTTGTTGGCTTGCTCGTTCAGTGTCAGGTCGGTTGCATGTACCGGTGTGGTTATCTCGTCCTGCCTTACCAGCGTCTCCAGCTCTACCTTTACTGCGGGCAGATTCACTCCAAGCTGGCGGAACAGGTCGATCACCGGTCCGTCGTTGGTGCGCAGCAGTCCTAGCAGCAAGTGCTCCGGGCCAACCGAACGGCTGGCCAGTCTTGCAGCTTCCTCACGCGAGTAGGCAAGTATCTCTGATAGTTTTGGCGAAAATTGTGTCGTCATCTATTCTACTTTTCTGTTGTTAATTCTATACCTATTATATATATCTGTTGCAAAGATACAACAATTCTTGCAAACACCGTGCCATAAAAACGAAAAATTTTCCACTAAAATAGCTTAAAAGGTTTGGTGGGTTGCAAATATTTTACTACCTTTGCACGGTTAAAAACGCGTCAGAGGGGCTAAAAATGGCCTTAAACGCGAAAAACGAAAAAATGATAATAGTTAAAATGTAAATTTATAAGATGGATCAAACATTCGACAACGACAGAATTATTAAGATCAACATCGAAGAAGAGATGAAATCGAGCTATATCGATTACTCTATGTCAGTAATCGTGGCCCGTGCTCTGCCCGATGTTCGAGATGGCTTCAAGCCGGTTCATCGCCGTATTCTCTATGGTATGATGAACATCAACAACGTATCTACACAGCCTTACAAGAAGTGCGCCCGCGTAGTAGGTGAGGTGCTTGGTAAGTACCACCCACACGGCGACTCTTCAGTATACGGTGCCCTCGTTCGTATGGCACAGGATTGGAACATGCGTTACACACTGGTAGACGGTCAGGGTAACTTCGGTTCGGTGGATGGCGACTCGCCTGCTGCCATGCGTTACACTGAGTGCCGACTCTCTAAGATGGGTGAGCACATCATGGACGACCTCGACAAGGAGACCGTTGACATGGCGCCTAACTTCGACGACTCGCTCGAGGAGCCAACCGTTATGCCTACCAAGATTCCAAACCTGCTGGTTAATGGTGGTAACGGTATCGCCGTAGGTATGGCTACAAATATGCCTACCCACAACCTGGGCGAGGTAATCGATGGCTGCTGTGCATATATCGACAATCCTGATATCGACACCGACGGTCTGATGCAGTACATTCCAGGTCCCGACTTCCCAACAGGTGCATATATCTATGGTCTGCAGGGTGTGAAGGATGCCTACGAGACTGGTCGCGGACGTATCGTGATGCGTGCCAAGGCCGAGATCGAGAGCGGCGAGACTCACGACAAGATTGTTGTAACAGAGATTCCTTACGGTGTAAACAAGGCCGACCTGGTGGCTTACATTGCCGATCTGGCCAACCAGCACAAGATTGAGGGTGTGGCCAATGTCAACGATGAGTCAGGTCGTCAGGGTATGCGTATCGTGGTTGATTGCAAGCGCGATTGCAATGCCAACGTACTGCTCAACAAGCTGTTTAAGATGACAGCCCTACAGAGCTCATTCTCAGTTAATAACATCGCTCTGGTCAAGGGCCGTCCACGCCTGCTCACACTCAAGGAGTGCGTAAAGTACTTCGTAGAGCACCGTCACGATGTTACCATCCGTCGCACCAAGTACGATCTGCGCAAGGCTCAGGAGCGTGCACACATCCTCGAGGGCTTGATTATTGCTGTAAACAATATCGACGAGGTTGTACATATTATTCGTAATAGTAAGACCCCAACCGACGCTCAGCGTAACTTGGAGCAGCGCTTCGATCTGGATGAGCTGCAGAGTAAGGCTATTGTCGACATGCGCTTGGCACAGCTCACCGGTCTGCGTGTAGACCAGCTGCACCAGGAGTTCGACGACTTGCAGAAGCTCATCGCCGAGTTGCAGGAGATTCTCGACAATCCCGAGCGTTGTAAGGAGGTAATGAAGCAGGATCTGCTTGAGGTTAAGGAGAAGTATGGCGACGAGCGCCGCACCGAGATTATCCCATTCGACCACGAGTTCAATGCAGAGGACTTCTATCCAGACGATCCTGTTGTTATCACCATCTCGCACATGGGCTACATTAAGCGCACACCGCTGTCAGAGTTCCACGAGCAGAGCCGTGGCGGCATGGGCTCAAAGGCTGCACGCCACCGCGACAACGACTTCACAGAGTACATCTATCCTGCCACCATGCACAACACGCTGCTGTTCTTCACCCAGAAGGGCCGCTGCTACTGGCAGAAGTGTTACGAGATACCTGAGGGTGACAAGAACTCTAAGGGCCGCGCCATCCAGAACATGCTGAACATCGATCCCGATGATTCTATCAATGCAGTTCTGCGCATCAAGAACTTCAACGACGAGGAGTTCCTTAAGAGCCACTACGTAGTATTCGCCACCAAGCAGGGTATCATCAAGAAGACCCGTCTGGATGCATATAAGAATGTACGCGCAGCTGGTGTGATAGCTATCAACATCAACGAGGGCGACGAGGTAGTAGGCGTAAGACTGACAAACGGTCATAACGAGCTGCTGCTGGCCAACCGCAATGGTCGTGCCGTTCGCTTCGACGAGAATGCTGTACGCACCATGGGTCGTGTGTCTACCGGTGTTATCGGTATGCGACTTGACGATGGCGACGACGAGGTGGTAGGACTGGTATGCGTAAACGATCCTCAGACAGAGACTATCATGGTCGTTTCAGAGAACGGCTACGGCAAGCGCTCTGAGGTTGAGGACTATCGTAAGACCGCCCGCGGTGCAAAGGGTGTTAAGACACTCGCCATCACCGAGAAGACCGGTCGACTGGTAGCTATCAAGGTAGTGACCGACGAGAACGATCTGATGATTATCAATAAGAGCGGTGTGCTGATCCGCCTTAAGGTGGCCGACGTACGTGTTATGGGCCGTGCCACACAGGGCGTTCGCCTCATCAATCTGGCCAAGAAAAATGACGTTATCGCCAGCGTATGCAAGGTGATGCACTCACAGGCCGAGGAAGAGGACATCGAGGAAGCCGAGATAGCCGACGAGGCAAATGCCGAGGGCGCTGTCGATACCGCTGTCGAGACTAAGGATTAAACCATCCGACTCTTGAAACGTCAAACGAGAAAAAGACAATCAAACAATAATTAATGGTATAACCAATTTTAAAAAGCGTATGAAAAAGTTATTCATGATGGCAGTAATGATGGTAGCCAGCGCTACCGCATTTGCCGGTGACAGTGACGCCCTGAAGGCTATCCTCAAGGCAAAGACCTATGCAGAAGCTGAAGCACTCGTTAAGAGCAGCGTAGGCTCTCTGGCTAACGATGCCGAGAAGGCTAAGGCGTATAACAAGCTGGTCGACCTGGCTATGGCCCAGTTTGATGCTCAGAGCACCATTCAGACCGAGAACCAGTTGGCTAAGCAGATGGGTAAGGAAGAGAAGCCCGTTGACCAGAAGCTGATGAACGAGATGGCATTCAATGCTATCACAGCAGCTATGGAGTGCGACAAGTACGACCAGAAGCCCAACGAGAAGGGAAAGGTAGCTCCTAAGTTCGATAAGAAGAATGCTCAGCGCCTGTGGTTTGCTCCACGCAACACCCTGGTTAACGCTGGTCAGGACGCTCTTACAGCTAAGGACAACGCCACAGCACGCAAGTACTGGACTCTGTTTGTTGAGAGCGATGCAGCTGCTATGTTCAAGGATCAGAACCGCGACCAGCAGAAGACATTCTTCGGTCAGGTAGCACGTTTCGCCGCTATCTTTGCTTATCAGGACAAGGACATGGCTAAGGCCCTGGAGCTGGCTGATATCGCAATGAAGGACGAACAGGAGTACGAGCAGGCTCTGAACCTGAAGCTCGAGATCCTGGGCGACGGTCTGAAGACTAAGGACGACTCAGTTAAGTATGTTAGCAACCTGAAGGACATCTACGCCGTTCACAAGGTTAACGGTGTGATGGAGAAGCTGTACAACGTACTGCTGGGTCTGGGTCAGACTGCCGAGGCCGACAAGATTCTTGACGATGCTCTGGCTGCCGATCCTAACAACTTCGTAGCTCTGGCCGACAAGGGTCTGTCATTGCTCACAGCCAACAAGGCCGACGAGGCAGTGAAGTACCTTAAGAAGGCTTTCGAGGTTAAGCCCGACAACGCAGTTATCGCTACCTATGCTGGTACCGCTTACAGCGTACAGGCTCAGAACGTAGAGGACGCTGCCAAGAAGAAGGCTCTCTACAAGGAGGCTATCGAGCTGTTCGACAAGGCTAAGGAACTGGATCCCGACATGCTGCAGGCAAAGTGGGGTTACAACCGCTACAACGCATACTACAACTACTACGGCGAGAATGCCCCTGAGACAAAGCAGGCTGAGCAGGAGTCGCACTAATTTAAGAATTAATCTACGATCAAGTATAAACCCAGAGTATCGCAGGCCCGTCAAGGCTTGCGATACTTCTTTTTATTGTGAATGTTCTATTCAACCGTTATATGTTAGTCATTAGCAGTCATTAGTCATTAGTCAATAAGGGATGCGGAATTGTGATGTTATAGTATAAAAGAATATATATAATATATTATATATATTCTTTTATTATAATTTGCCCATGTTTGAAGTGTAAATAGGCGTCTGGCCCCAACCCGAAGTATCGCAAGCAATTGCTGCTTGCGATATTTTTTTTTGCTATATATTTTGGTGAAACAAATAATTTGCAGTACCTTTGTATTCAAAATTTATAGAATACATGAAGAAAATCACGATATATACTATTACCGCTCTGCTGACGCTGCAATTGGAAGCATGCCGTATGGGGAAAGACGAAGTAGAGCAGAAAACACCTGAACAGATACGACTGGAACAGGCTACACACATCGACACCATTTCGCTCTGCATGCGGGTGAATCCTGATACCATCGAGGGCCGCTCGAAACTCGACTCGCTATCGGCCGACGCTTGGATGCTGATAGACGACAGCACTGGTATGGTGATTTCGGCCAAGAACGCCTACAGCCGACGATACATGGCATCAATCACAAAAATGATGACTGCACTGCTGGCACTGGACTACGGACATCTGAACGATACAATCGCGATTTGCGATGATGTCTATATTAATAAGGACTCGCGCGTAAAACTGGGACAGGCATATCTGGCAGGCGACCTGATACGCGAGATGATGATGATAAGCGACAACGATGCAGCCTATGCGCTGGCCAAGCATACGGCGGGCGACACGCTGACATTCTACAGCTTGATGAACTCGAAGGCGGTGTATCTGGGCATGGACTCTACACACTTTGACAACCCAAACGGAATGCCAAACGACAGCAACTACAGCAGCGCTCGCGACCTGATAGTGCTGGCACGATACTGCATGCGCGACAGTGCATTTGCCGAGATTGTGGGCACGGCCGAGGCACAGATACCGCTGACCGACGGACGCCATCTGGACTGCCGAAACAGCAACGCGCTGATACACACCTACGACGGCTGCATAGGCATAAAGACTGGCTTCACCCGACAGGCGGGCTACTGCCTGGCATCATCAGCCACCAGGGGCGGTCACACGCTTACGCTGGTGCTACTGGGCAGTCGCACGTTCCGGAGCCGATTCATCGAGTCGGCTGCACTGCTTGACTATGGCTTCCGGGTTATCGAAGCTTATACTCGAAATGTTGGTAATCCTTCATAGTGCGCCAGGCGCCACCCCATGTAAAACCATGCTTAATAAATAGCTTATAACACAGATCGCTGGTGGTGATTTTATACGGGAACGTGGCCTTGCGGTCGCAATACTTTACGGCAGTTGCAGGTTCTACTATGCGGCTGCCGTCTTTCTTGTTATAACGGATGTAGGGATTGTACAGAGTGTTGATGTCGATAGCCAGTCCGCGGGCGTGTTTCGACAGATTCCTTGACCCCGAAACATTTCGATAGTTGAAGCAACTGGTGTTGTTGTCGCGCATCTGGCGCTCGTCGTCGGCATCGTAGTTGTCGGGCAGACGCATGCGCTGGATAGGGTAGTGGGCTGCATACAGTTCGCGGAAGATGGCCAGCAGCTTGTCGGCAATCAGCTTATTGCAAATCATCTCGCCCACATGCACGCGACCTTCGAGATCGTAGTGAGAAATACGCAGGTAGCGCAAGTCGCTGCGACGGATGTATGGATTGTCGTGCCAGGTCTTACCTTGCATGGTTAGCCACACGCTATCGGGGATAGCTTGAGAAGTAAAGGTCTGGCCTTGTGCACCAGCGGTGCAACAAAGCCAGACTACCAGAATAGTTATTATTTGTTTCATTATAATTTACTACATAAATGCCACAGTGAGACCAGCCATTACAATGCTGACCATCGACATGAGCTTGATAAGGATATTGAGCGATGGGCCACTGGTATCCTTGAACGGATCGCCCACGGTGTCGCCCACGATGCATGCCTTATGTGCAAACGAACCCTTGCCACCAAAGGCGCCTTCCTCGATATTCTTCTTAGCGTTATCCCAGGCTCCACCAGCATTGGCCATAAACACAGCCAGAGTAAAGCCACCGGCCAGTCCGCCAACCAGCAGACCTAGCACGCCAGCCACGCCGAGCACGCAGCCAACGATAATAGGAATAATGATGGCCAGCACCGATGGGATAATCATCTCGTGCTGAGCGGCGCGTGTAGAGATCTCTACGCAGCGACCGTAGTCAGGTGTACCTGTGCCCTCGAGGATACCGGCTATCTCGCGGAACTGGCGACGAACCTCCTGCACCATCTTTTCGGCAGCGCGGCCCACAGCCTCCATGGTCATACCGCAGAACAGGAATGCAGCCATGGCGCCGATAAAAGCACCAACCAGCACCTTGGGGTTCATCAGGTTTACCTGGAAGAAGTTCATAAAGTCGGGTATGTTAGCGTCGGCAGCTGAGATAACTTCGCCCTTCACGTTCTCCATCATCACTCCGGCACGAGTCATGGCTATCTTAATCTCCTCGATATACGAAGCCAACAGAGCCAGAGCAGTGAGAGCAGCCGAACCGATAGCGAAGCCCTTTCCAGTGGCAGCTGTGGTGTTGCCAAGTGCGTCGAGAGCATCGGTACGATGGCGAACCTCCTCGCCCAATTCGCTCATCTCGGCGTTACCACCAGCGTTGTCGGCAATAGGTCCGTAGGCGTCAGTAGCCAACGTAATTCCCAGCGTAGAGAGCATTCCTACGGCAGCGATACCAATGCCGTATAGTCCGTGAGCCAGACTCTCGCTGGACATAGAGAGATCAAAGCCGTTGGCAAAGCCGAAACTGAGGATGATGGCCACACCGATAGTGATAACTGGTATGCAGGTAGAAATCATACCTGTGCCAATACCTTTGATAATAACGGTAGCAGCACCCGTCTGTCCGGCTTCAGATATCTTCTGTGTAGGCTTGTAGCTGTGCGAAGTGTAATACTCGGTGGCTTGACCGATGATGACACCGGCAGCAAGACCAGAGATTACTGAGAACGATAGTCCTAACCAGTTTTCGATCTCCAGGAAATAAAGTATGCCGAAGGTGGCAGCTGCGATAAGTACGGCGCTGACGTTAGTTCCCAGCGAGAGTGAACGCAACAGGTCCTTCATCGTAGCGCCTTCTTTGGTGCGGACGAGGAATATACCAAACAGCGAAAGGAATACTCCCACAGCGGCAATCAACATTGGTGCAATGACGGCACGCAGCTGAACCTCAAGGCCTGCAACGCTAAAAGCAGCAGCACCAAGGGCTGCAGTGGAAAGCACCGAACCACAATACGACTCGTAGAGATCGGCACCCATACCGGCCACGTCGCCTACGTTGTCACCGACGTTATCGGCAATGGTAGCGGGATTGCGTGGGTCGTCCTCAGGAATGTCGGCTTCGACCTTACCTACGATGTCGGCACCCACATCGGCAGCCTTAGTATAAATGCCGCCACCAACACGGGCGAAAAGGGCCTGCGTAGATGCACCCATACCAAATGTAAGCATGGTGGTAGTGATGGTGATAAGCGAATCGTCAGTTAGCCCGTTAAGCGCAATGAACCAGATGGCAATGTCGAGCAGTCCAAGACCTACGACGGTAAGACCCATGACAGCACCCGAACGGAAAGCCACCTTCAAACCGCTGTCCAGACTCTGGCGTGCAGCATTAGCCGTGCGGGCAGAAGCATAAGTAGCAGTCTTCATACCGAAAAAACCAGCCAGACCCGAGAATAAACCGCCTGTCAGGAAGGCAAACGGTACCCACGGATTCTGCACATTCAGACCGTAAGCCATAAAGGCAAACAGGGCGCAAAGCACTACAAACACGATGCCTACTACCTTGTACTGTTGCCACAGATAAGCCATAGCACCACGGCGCACATACAGTGCAATCTCTTTCATGCGTGGCGTACCCTCATCAGCCTTCATCATCTGGGTGAAGAAATAGTACGCCATAGCTAGTGCCACAATCGATGCGACGGGCACTAGCCAGAATACTTGGGGAATCATCATAATAGGTTTTAGTTTTTATTGGATTGTTGATTAGGTAAATCTACCGCTTATTCGTCGGCGAAGTCGATGAGCTCTGAAGCCTCCTCGTCGTCATCGCCACCAAGGTCCATCATAGTAGAATAGTTGTCCTCGGTGATATCGTCGTCGTTGGGGCCGTCAACCTCCTCGTCTTCCTCATCGTGCGAGCTGTAGTTGTCCTCTACGATTACGTCTGAATCGTCGTCCTCGTCAAAGTCATCATCATCGTCGCCGCGAAGCTGCATGCGGAGCTTGATTTCCTCGGGCTTAAGCTTGGCAAAGATTGCCTCTACCCATCCGCCTTTGGCCACCTCGAGCACCTCGTAGCCATCTTCTACCTTCTTCTCGTACATGCCGCCCTTCTTGTGCAAACGGTCCTTAGGAAGGGTAGTGGTAGAGATATCGAAGCCGCTCTGGATAACGTCCTGAACCGACTGAGAGAGCGAATCCCAACCACCGCCGAAGTTGCGATCGATAACCTCGAGCAGCTGTGCGGCTGTGATATGACGGATGTTCTCGTAAGTAAGGTCGGTAACACGCGAGATGGGGCGCTTCTTGATACCCCATATAAACTTCATGCTATCATCAAACTTGATTGTAGCTACCTTGTAGCCACGACCCTCGTAGTTCTTACGTGTGGCTGCAGAGTCATCGCGAAGATCCTCGATGAAGAAAGCACTCTTAAAAATCTGAATGTAGTGCTTAACGTTTTCCTTCACTTCGGCATCCTTGCATGCGGCCTCCCACATGCGGATTACATCGTTCTCCTGGATGTCCCAAACACTACTCTTTGTAACACTCTTAATTGATAATGACGGATTACTTTCCGGTTGTTGTTGTTTTGTTCTTGCCATATTATTCTTCTAAATATGGTGCAAATTTAACCACTTTATTTTTTATTAGCAAGTTTTTGGGCATAATTTTTTGTAATTATCGTAATTTAACGTAACTTTGTGCCCGAATTATGGCACAACCATTGGCTGAAAGACTCAGACCTCGCACTTTAGACGAGTATATCGGACAAGAACACTTGGTGGGCGAGGGGGCTGTTCTGCGTAAGATGATCGACGCAGGACGCATACCGTCGTTCATACTCTGGGGCCCTCCAGGAGTGGGCAAAACCACACTGGCCCAGATCATCGCTCACCGTTTGGAGACTCCATTCTACACCCTGTCGGCAGTGACCAGCGGTGTGAAGGATGTACGCGATGTGATAGAGAAAGCGCAGAAGGGACGGTTCTTCAACGAGGCTTCACCTATTTTATTTATAGACGAGATACATCGTTTTTCGAAGTCGCAGCAGGATTCGCTGTTGGGTGCGGTCGAGAAGGGTATTGTTACGCTGATAGGTGCCACTACCGAGAATCCGTCGTTCGAGGTGATACGCCCGTTGCTGTCGCGATGCCAACTGTATGTACTCAAGTCGCTCGAGAAGGATGATCTGCTGAAGCTTATCGACCGAGCCATACATACCGACTCGATACTGAAGGAGCGCAACATAGTGCTACAGGAGACAGGAGCTATGCTTCGATACAGCGGAGGCGATGCGCGTAAGTTACTGAATATCTTGGAGTTGGTAATCGAGGCTGAATCATCGGATGAAGTCGTTATTACCGACGAGAAGGTTGTGAATCGTCTGCAGCAGAACCCGTTGGCATACGATAAGGACGGCGAGATGCACTACGACATCATCTCGGCATTTATCAAGAGTATTCGCGGTTCTGATCCTGATGCTGCGCTGTATTGGTTGGCCCGAATGATTGAGGGTGGCGAAGACCCGCAGTTTATTGCCCGCCGACTGGTGATAAGTGCCAGCGAAGATATCGGTCTGGCTAATCCTAACGCTCTGCTGCTGGCCAATGCCGCATTCGACGCAGTGATGAAGATAGGCTGGCCCGAGGGCAGAATCCCCTTGGCCGAAGCCACGGTTTATCTAGCCACATCGCCAAAGAGCAACAGTGCCTATCTTGGCGTAGACGCAGCACTCGACCTGGTGCGCCGTACCGGCAATCAGCCCGTGCCGCTGCCCATCCGCAACGCGCCTACACAACTGATGAAGGAACTGGGCTATCACGACGGCTACAAATACCCCCACGACTTTGCCGGCCATTTCACACCGCAGCAGTACATGCCCGATACACTGCAAAACGAGCGCCTGTGGCACGGACAGCATAACCCCACCGAGGAAAAGTTGTATCAGCGGATGGTGAACTACTGGGGTAAACGATACGAGGATTAATCATTATGGAGCAAAATCTGATAATAGCATTTATAGAACTATTGGGTACATTTGCCTTCGCCATATCTGGTATCAGGCATGCTGCCGCCAAGCACTTCGACTGGTTCGGTGGTTATGTGTGCGGTGTGGCTGTGGCCATCGGCGGCGGTACCATCCGCGACGTGATGCTGGGCACCACACCGTTCTGGATGACCAACCCGATATATCTGATATGTACAGCCGTGGCACTCATCACCGTAGTGCTGTTTGGCAAGTGGATGGAACCTCTTAAGAATGCCTGGTTTGTGTTCGACACGCTTGGATTGGCACTATTCACCATCGCCGGTATACAAAAGAGTCTGGCCTTCGGACAGCCATTCTGGGTGGCTATCATCATGGGCTGCATCACCGGTTCGGCCGGTGGAGTTATCCGCGACGTACTGCTTAACAACGAGCCGGTTATCTTCCACAAGGAGATATATGCCATGGCCTGTGTTGTAGGTGGTGTGGCATATTGGGGACTGGCAGAACTTGGGATGCCCGCAGAGATTAGTGCCGGTATCAGCTTTGCAGTGACATGCCTTATACGTTTCCTGGCTGTGCGCTATCACCTGTCGCTCCCGGTATTGAAAGAGAAATAAAACTTAGTAACATATATGGCAGAACAAACAAATAATAGACGAAGAAAGAGCAACCAACCGCTCGATCCTACGTACGGTCATCTGCAGCCGCAGGCTACCGAGATGGAGAAGGCAGTGCTTGGTGCGCTGATGATTGATAAGGACGCGTATGCTATAGTCTGCGAGATACTGCGCCCCGAGAGTTTCTACGAACCCCGCAACCAGATGGTTTATGCCGCCATACGCGACCTGAGTATGGAGGAAAAGCCTGTTGACATGCTTACCGTAACCGACCAGCTGGCCAAGAGCGGCAACCTGGAGCAGGTGGGTGGTCCGGGATATATCGCCGAGCTTAGTTCGGGTGTAGCTACGTCGGCCAATATTGAGTATCATGCAAACGTAATTGCACAGAAGTCGCTGGCACGTCAGCTGATTTCATTCTCGAGTATGATTCAGACCAAGGCTTTCGACGAGACAATCGATGTGGAAGACCTGATGCAGGAGGCCGAGGGGTCGCTGTTCGAACTGTCGCAGCACAACATGAAGAAGGACTATACTGCCATCGACCCGGTTATTGCTCAGGCGGTTAAGGGTATTCAGGATGCTGCCAAGAACACCGACGGACTAACTGGCGTATCGACTGGATATTATAAGCTGGATGACATCACCAGTGGTTGGCAGGCTTCCGACCTGGTAATCATTGCCGGACGTCCTGCGATGGGTAAGACATCGTTTGCACTATCTATGGCCAAGAATATTGCAGCCGACCTACGGCAGCCTATGGCTTTCTTCTCGCTCGAAATGTCGAACGTTCAGTTGGTAAACCGTCTGATATCTAACGCCTGCGAAATTCAGGGTTCGAAGATATTGAACGGACAGCTGCAACGTGATGAATGGGAGCGACTGGACAAGAATATCAACCAGCTGCTGGGAGCACCGTTGTATGTGGATGATACTCCTGGTCTTTCGGTTTTTGAGCTTCGTACCAAGGCTCGAAGACTGGTTCGTGAGCACGGCATCAAACTGATAATGATCGACTATCTGCAGCTGATGAATGCCAACGGTATGCGATTCAGCAGCCGACAGGAAGAGGTGTCGACCATATCTCGTTCGCTAAAAGGTTTGGCCAAGGAGTTGAATATTCCTATCCTGGCGCTCAGTCAGCTTAATCGTGGTGTTGAGAGCCGTGAGGGACTGGAAGGTAAGCGTCCGCAGCTGTCAGACCTGCGTGAGTCGGGAGCCATCGAGCAGGATGCCGACATGGTATTGTTTGTTCACCGTCCTGAGTACTATCACATTTATCAGGATGATAATGGTCGCGACCTGCACGGCATGGCGCAGATTATCATAGCCAAGCACCGTAAGGGTGCCACTGGCGATGTGCTGCTGACATTCCGCGGTGAATTTACCAGATTTGAGAATCCTGAGGAGAAGACTATCGATAATCGTGCCCCAATGGGTGGCGGCGAGATTATCGGTTCGAAACTTAATGGTGATGACAATCCTATGATGCCACCATTACCAGACGGACCACTACCGTTCTAAGAATAAAAAAACTCTCCTGGATTATTTCAGGAGAGTTTTCTTTTTTTATTTATATTTCTCGATTAGCTTCTCGGCTTGCAGGTTACCCATATCCTTGGCTTTCTGAAGGTTGGGTATTCCTTCTTTCTTGTTGCCCTTCAGGCATTGTGCCACACCTAGGAACATATAGCCGTCGCTGTCGTTAGGATCAATACTCAGACTCTCCTTGGCCGTAGCAATCGCATTGTCGTACATGCCGACACGTATCTCGAGCGAAGCCTTCTCGGCATAATAGAATGTCTCCTTGGGATTCATTACGATGGCGCGGGTGATATCATTGAGAGCCTGCTGATACAGACGTCCCTCGATTTCTGCTTGATGACGGATGTAGTAGAAATTGTCGTTTATGTTTGCCATCATCAGCTCCTCGTAGTCGTTCATGTCGGCAATGGCTTCGCGGAACTTTTTTGCACCCATACGTGCCTGAGCACGTGCCCACAGGTATGGAGCAGCCTCCTTGAGGTAAGGCTTGGTGAAGGTGCTCATAGCGCTATCCATCAGAGCCAGCATGGCTGTGGTATCCTTTAGCATCTCCTTGCAACGTGCAGCACTGAAGAATACTTCGGCACTCTTAAGATTGGTGGTGGTAAGCTGGTTGTAGATGTCGTAAGCCTCGGCATACTTCTTCTGTGCAAACAGAATATTACCTTCCATCTGACGATACATTGGCTGTGGATTAAGAGTGTTGGCCAGTCGAATCTCGTCGAGCGCCTTGTCCATACTCCAGTTGTCGTATTTCTGGTCGGCCTGGAAAATGTTCTTGTTATAAATCATGCGCGCATAGTTATAATGTGCGTCGTCCTTATCGGTGGCATTCTTGATCATTATCTCCATGTCGCTCTCGGCACCGGCAAAATCATTGTTGCCAGCCTTAAGTTGGGCGCGATACAGATAGCCTTCGGCAGCTTTTGGGAACTTTGTGATAAAGTCCTCAATCAGAGCAACATATGCAGCAGAATCCTGACGGGTGTTGGCCATATAGAGTGCCAGCACAGCTTCTTTCAGGTCGTCAGGCAGTTCCTTCTTAATCTTTGTCATTAGCAGTGTGGCCTCGTTTATACCAAAACCAGAAACCTTAAGCGAATCGGCAAAGAGGGCGCTAACTGCATAGCTCAGTGTATCCTTGTCGCTGGCAGGCTGCTGCATCAGTCCGATAACCTGACCAGCCTGATTAATCAGCGGTGTACTAACGGTATTGGCGGGCATGGTCATTGCTACGGTGTAGTACTCGTATTCGCCCTGAAATGTCTCGGCCTTACGAACGACACCTGCTGGCACTGCCTTTACCTCATGATATGGCAACAACCAAACCTGAGAACCAACTGTAGTTGCACCGGAGCTGATGGTGAGAGGCTGAGTCTTGCCGCTGACACGGAACTTTACCACATCGTACATGTCGTTTACACCAACGATGCTGACCACTGGCATCTCCTTACCTGCAGCATCGATAACCACTGCACGAGCAGCGCCCTTGAATGGGGTGAAGTTACTTACTGCATCGCCATTTGCACTGGTAAAGAATCCGTTGCTGCTACCTATCAGCGAACCATCCTCGGCAAATGTCTTAAGTGTAAACACTGATTTTGTGGCCTTCTTTACCCAAGCAGGCTGGGCCATAGCCAATAATGGCAATGTTGCCAGTATAATAAGTATTATTCTTTTCTTCATAATGATATTAATGTTTCAAAAGTTCTTTAGCATTTTGTATGGCGGCTTCCGACACATCGCTGCCGCTAAGCATCTGTGCTATCTCGCGCACACGCTCATCGTCATTAAGTTGTCGCATCTTACTGGTTGTGCCGCTTGCGGTCTCGTTTTTCTCAACCTTATAGTGTACCGATCCAAGTGCAGCAATCTGGGGTAGGTGGGTAATGCTGATAACCTGTCGGCCATGATTACCCATCTCCTTCATTATCTGCGCCATCATCTCGGCAGTCTTACCGCTCACACCGGTGTCAATCTCATCGAATATGATTGTTGGCAGTTTTACAGCACCACTAATCATAGCCTTGAGCGACAGCATGACACGTGCAATCTCACCGCCCGAAGCAACCTGCAAAACGGGTTGGAGTGGGGTAGACGTGTTAGCACTGAACAGGAATGACACCCTATCAGCACCGTTTGCTCCGAGTTCAACGGCAGTCAGTTGGATGCTAAAGCGAACATGTGGCATTCCAAGAGGAACCAGGCGCTTCTGCATCTCGGCTTCGATAGTCTTGGCAGCCTTGGTGCGCAGTTTAGTCAGCACTTCAGCCTCCTTACGGGCTTGTTCTTCCAATTGATGTCTTCGAGCCTTAAGTACGTCGAGCGATTCGTCGCCACCTTGAATAGCCTCCAACTGCTTATAGATAGAATCGCGTTTCGCGATGATATCTTCTACAGTATCTACGTGATATTTCTTCTCGAGTTCGTAGATTCGGTCCAGACGGCTGTTTACTTGGTCGAGTTCTGCTGGATCAAAGTAAACTGATTCTAGCAGACTACTAATTTCATGACTAACATCCTTCAGTTCAATATAGCTACTATCTATCCGCTGGATAAGTTCACTTACCTCTGGATACACACACTCTATATTACGCAGTGCCGATAGAGATGTGCGTAGCGATTCTATCACACCGTTCTGTTCGCCCGAGAGAGCATTGTCGGTGGTATACAGGGCGCTCTTGATATCCTCGGAGTGCTCCATAGTCTCGCTGCGCTGCTCTAGTTCTTCCTGCTCGCCTTCGGTCAGGTTGGCATTGGTCAACTCTTCGTATTGGAACTGTAGAAAATCCAGATTTTCACGGTTGCGCTCTATCGTAAGCATCATCTCACCAAGTTCTTTCTCTGCTTTAAGGTATTCGACATAAGTACTCTGATACTTGGCAAGTTGCGTAGCGTCGTCGGCTATAATATCAACCACCTCCAACTGGAAGTCTTGCTTGTTGAGCAGAAGGTTCTGGTGTTGTGAGTGCACATCCATCAACTGGTCGCCAAGCTCCTTCAGCATCGATAATGCCACAGGAGTGTCGTTGATGAAAGCACGACTCTTGCCTGCAGCAGTCAGTTCGCGGCGGATGATACAATCACCTGCATCATACTCAATGTCGTTTTCGTCGAAAAACGGCTGCATGTCATAGCGCGACAGATCAAAGTTTGCCTCGATCACACATTTGTCGGCTCCCTGTTTGATAGTTTTAGAATCAGCACGCTGCCCCAACAGCAAGGCAATAGCGCCCAGTATGATACTCTTACCGGCACCAGTCTCACCAGTGATTACCGAGAAACCCTCATAGAGTGAAATGTCGAGCTCGTCAATCAGCGTAAAGTTCTTGATATATAAATGCTTAAGCATAATGGTCTATTTGGTTATTTTTTCCCAAGTATTGTTCTGCGATGCGTTCATAGCCATCAGCAGGTCGTATATTCGCTGTTTCTCCTTCTGAGTACCTTTGCCTTTGTATATGCTTGCCAACTCATCTTTCTTGTAGTCGGTCCATATCTGTGGTAACAGACTTAGCGGCTTGTCCTGATGAGCCTTCTGCAAGTCGTTCTCCAGAGCGGTTGAAATCTCAGAGCGTCCACGTTCTGCATTATTAGCCATCTCGTCAAGTCCCTTACGATAATAATCGTATTGCAACTGGCGGAATGGTTTCATTGCCTCGTCCAGATAATCATTGATGATGGCAAAACGATTGCGGTTGTCCTCGAATGATTTCCATCCAGGGAATCCCAAGTTCTGCGCATTGTTTACCAGCACCAGGCAGCGCTGCAGCACATCGGTTCCACCCATAGGCGAAAAGCTGTCCAGATCTAAGCCTATTAACAGCATGGCGTAATAGGCTAGGAGAGCGGTCAGCTGGTTGTCAATATTCTCCTCGGCAAAGTTCAACTGGTCAAACTGCTGAAAGTCGAAGTTGAAGCTAGCATCCCTATTATTATATAAGGTGGAGACATATGTAGAATTATACACCGGACGGTTGGCCTGTATAAGTGCCGTGCACTCAAAGCGATTTTCGTCGCGATTATACTTGTTTACGGTGACGTTCAGGTTTACCTGTATACGCTCGTTTTTCTGGAACTGCAGTTCGGTCCATGTGCGCTCGTTCATAAACTGCTCCATGGTCTGCTGCAGGTTCTCAAACACGCTGGCATCGGTACCTTGAATCTTGCTGTGATTAACGTTAACCTTAACTTGCAGTTCCTGGGCATTGATTCCAAGAACTGCAAGCATAAGTATTACTGTCAATAAAGCTTTCTTCTTTATCATCCGTTAAGCTTTGATTCACGTAGACGAATTCTGGTCAGCACCTGCTTGGTGTTGTAGGTAAAGTCGCCTGCCAGAATCCAGCTATAATAACCAGGATCGATATGCAGCACATCGGCTACAGGTATGCCTTTGTGCTTTCCAAAGTTAAAAACCTCGGTAAGCTTAGGATTGCCTTCTTCGTCGAGAACAGGGTTACCGTTGCGGTCTTTAACTTCGCCCCAAACGATACGGCCAGCAAAGTCTACATTGTTATTTGTACGCGAGAATTCTGCAAGTTTCTGCATATCATTCTCAAGCACCTTATCCGGGTCCTCATTGACACCAGGAGCATACTTGTCGAGCTCGCCCATAAGTACGCGGTATGTAGCCTCAGTATCCTGATCGGCACGATGTGCCTCGAAGTCTTCCTCCATCTTACGTCCGCAATAGAACTTATATGCGGCAGCCAGATTGCGGCGTTCCATCTTGTGGAAGATGGTCTGAGCATCGATCATCTTACATTTACTGAAATCAAAGTCGATTCCGGCGCGAAGAAATTCCTCAGCGAGTAGGGGAATATCGAAGTGGTTAGAATTGAAACCTGCAAAGTCACATCCTGTGAACTTATCAGCCAATACAGCGCCCAGCTGCTTGAATGTTGGTTTATCCTTTACATCTTCGTTTGATATTCCCGTAAGTTGAGTGATCATTGGTTCGATAGGCTTCTCTGGATTAACCAGTTCGTTGCCACGTTCCTCACTTCCGTCGGGATTAACTTTTATATAGGAAATCTGGATGATACGGTCCTTGACCAAGTCAAGTCCCGTAGTCTCCAAATCAAAAATTACCAGTGGTTTAACAAGATTCAGCTTCACTTTCTCTTCTCCCCACTATTTAAGCGTTAATAAGCATTGGCATCATCAGCATCAGTACCTCCTGATTCTCAGGCTGCTCGTTTGGCAATACCAATCCTGCACGACTAGAATCAGCCAACTGAATTACAACATCAGGACACTCAATATTGCCCAGAATCTCGATAAAGGCATTACCCTTAAAGCCAATTGTTATTGGCATACCGTTATAATCGCAAGTCATGCGCTCTGTGGCTGTCTTTGAGAAGTCGTAGTCCTCAGCATCCAGCTGCAGTGTAGAACCCTCAACGTGGAAACGAACCAGGTTGCTGGAATCGTTGGCAAATGGCTGTACACGACGGAGTGCAGCAAGCAGACCAAGACGGTCAACACGAACCTCGTTAGGATTATTCTGTGGAATTACAGAATTGTAGTTAGGATAACGACCCTCAATCAGGCGGCACTGCAGGACACCGTCGCCATAATTAATCTCTGCGTTACGCTCGTCGAAACGGATTGTAACATCACCACCGTCCTTACCAAGCAGGTTCTTAAGCAGACTGGCTGGCTTCTTAGGCAGGATGAATGCTGCGGGCTCTTCGCTCTTTACGCTGAAGATCTTGTTGCGTACCAACTTGTGTCCGTCAGAAGCAACTATTGCCAGATTGTCTGCAGAAAGATCGAAGTAAATACCATTCATTACGGGGCGCAACTCGTCCTGAGCTGTGGCAAAGATGGTGCGGTTGATGTTCTCTGCAAGAACTGCGTTTGGCAATGTGATTGTCTTAGCAAACTCATTTACCGACTGAGCAACGGGATACTCATCGGCATTGTCTACTGGCAGTGAGAACAGACCGTTCTGATAGCTGATCTTAACCAGATTCTGCTCCAGATTCACATCGAATGTAATGGGCTGCTCAGAGAAACCCTTAACGGCCTCGAGCAGGTCGTGGTTTCCGATAGCAAAACGGAAGTTTCCGTCGCTTTCTGTCAGTTCGAGCTGAGTTTTCATTACGTTCTCTGAGTCTGATGCTGTCAGATACAGAGTGTTACCGTCAATCTCGAATAAGAAGTCGCCCAGGATTGGGAGTGCATTCTTACTGTTAATTACTCTCGATAGAGCGACGAGCTTAGAGCTCAATGCTGTACTTGATAATGTAAAACGCATAGTTTATAGTTATTTTATTATTTCACATATTATATAATTGAGTACAAAATTACAAAAAAAAGTTGTAATGAGCAAAAAAAATGGCAGAAATGTGCTTTATTCAAACTATTTTTAGTAATTTCGCACGCTGAAAACGATAAATTCAACAAATAAAAACAAAAAAGATAATGGAATTAACAGGTAAAATCATTGCGGTAATGGAACCGCGCGGAGGTGTGTCAGCACGCACAGGTAACACATGGAAGACTCAGGAATACGTACTCGAGGTTCCTGGTCAGTATCCTAAGCGTTGCTTGTTCAATGTCTTCGGTGAAGATAGAATCAATCAGTTCAACATTCAGAATGGCGACGAGCTTACAATTCAGTTTGATATCGATGCTCGTGAGTACAACGGTCGTTGGTTCAACGATATTCGTGCTTACAATGTGATTCGTGGTCAGCAGCCTGTACCAGGTGCACAGCCTGTAGCAGCTCCATCTGAGGCTACATCTCCATTCCCACCTGCACAGGAACCAGCAAGCGAGGGCGCTTCTGACGATCTGCCATTCTAATTTCCGGCACCAACAAAACCAGAAAAACAAGAGAAAGTCTGCTCAAAAGGTAGACTTCTCTTTTTAGACATGAATCGGCATTATGATAAATAGAGTATATTGAATACTACTCTATATGTAGCTTTCTTTTGTAAATTATTTAATATAGAAATCTTGGGTAAGATTGTGATACCACTCGCTTCTGTGTCCTGGACTGTCTTCCAGAATCTCTTCACGATAATCAATCTCACCAACCGGATGCTTTCTGATTTCAACCAACTGACGCTTAGGCATTTTATTAGGCGTAGTTTTTATCTTACAGATTCTACTCACAAATAATCCCTCTAATGCTGCTACAGAACATATATCTTCAATATTCTCCGTAGGAATTACAATAGAAATTATTCCGTCATTTTTTAATAATCTGTTAGCAGTCTGCATCAGTGTCTGAAAATTCAGCGTTACAGCATGTCTGGCCATTGTTCGCTGCTCTCCTAGGCACGTCAGAGAATCAACAAAATACGGAGGATTACTTACTATCGCATCAAACCCCTCTTTGTCCTCAAATTTTGTGGCATCCTCTCTATTTATCATAATCCTGTCTGCAAACGGAGAACCTGCTACATTCTCCCTGGCCTGTTCTGTCGCTTCAGGATCTATATCTATTCCGATAATCTGTGCATCAGGAAATCTCTGTGCCATCATCAGGGCTATCAAGCCTGTTCCTGTTCCGATGTCCAGTATTCTGGCTGCATCTACGGGCGCATTTGCCCATGCACCAAGCAGTGTTCCGTCGGTGCCTACTTTCATGGCGCAATGCTCCTGATTTACCACGAATTGTTTGAATTGAAAGCTGTTTTTACCCATAATCGCGTGCAAAGATACTAATTATTTGTAAATAATCACTCTATCATTCTTCATTCTTAATTTTTATTAGTAACTTTGCACCCCGATTTAATAAAGTAGGAAATGAGTAATCAGAATAACAATTCAGCATTCCAGATGATTGCTGACATCGATGGAGATTTAAAGGATTTTTTGAATGTTAACACTCCGGATGAAGTACCTGTGCTTGCTTTGCGTAACATGGTATTATTCCCCGGCGTGGTTACACCAATCCTGATTGGACGTGAATCAAGCAAGAAATTAGTAACTAAAGCAGAACGCAAGGGACTTATCATAGGTGTTGTAGGACAGCTAGATCCAGATGTAGACTATCCCAACTATGAGGATTTATACCATACTGGTGTTTATGCCAAGGTGATGAAGCTTCTTACCCTTCCTAATGGCAATATTACTGCTATCGTTCAGGGAATGGGGCGTCTTCAGCTTGACGAGATTGTATCTACTTCGCCATATCTCGAAGGCAAAGTTTCTCCTCTTGAGGAGATTCTGCCCGAGAAGAAGGACCGTGAGTTTAAGGCTGCCGCAGATGACATGCGCGACCTTGTGACAAAGTATATCTCAATGAGCGAAGATATACCCGACGAGGCATCGTTTGCAGTTAAGAATATCTCTAATCCTGTGATGGTGCTTAATTTCATCTGCACCAATATGCCGTTTAATTATACGGATAAGCAGAAAATGCTTGAAGCAGAAACTGTGAAGGAGCGCCTGTTTATGGCAATGAAGCTGCTTAACCGTGAGATTAATCTGCAAAACCTTAAGGCCGAGATCCGTAATAAGACTCGTGAGGATATCGACGAGCAGCAGCGTAACTACTTCCTGCAACAGCAGATTAAGAATATGCAGGCTGAGATCGGCAACGGAGAGTCTAACGAGAAGCGTGAACTTATCCGTAAATCGCTGCGTAAGAACTGGCCTTTTGAGATAGACAGAACCTTCCGCAAGGAATGCGACAAACTGGATAACCTGAACCCACAGAGTCCTGAGTTCAATGTCCAGCTTACATATCTGCAGACTCTGGTTGGTCTGCCCTGGGGCGAATATACTGAGGACGACCTCGACCTGAAGCGTGCACAGAAGATTCTGGACAAGGATCACTATGGCATGGAAAAGGTTAAGGAGCGCATCCTTGAGTATATGGCTGTGCTTGCACTTCGTGGCGATCTAAAGTCGCCTATAATATGTCTGTATGGCCCTCCAGGAGTTGGTAAGACTTCGCTTGGTAAGTCGATTGCTGCTGCTATGAAGCGTAAGTATGTTCGCGTTTCGCTAGGCGGACTGCACGACGAAGCCGAGATTCGTGGTCACCGTCGTACTTATATTGGTGCAATGCCAGGACGTATCATCAAGAGCATCCAGAAGGCAGGTTCCAGCAACCCTGTGTTCATTCTCGACGAGATTGATAAGGTTACGCAGAACACTCACAATGGCGACCCTGCATCAGCACTGCTCGAGGTACTTGATCCTGAGCAGAACAACGCTTTCCATGACAACTATCTTGACGTGGATTACGACCTGTCAAAGGTGCTGTTTATTGCTACGGCCAACAACCTCAGCACCATCCCTCGCCCCCTACTCGACCGTATGGAGATAATCGATGTAAGTGGCTATATTACAGAGGAAAAGATAGAAATAGCAAAGCGTCACTTGATACCACGCGAGCTCGATAACAATGGTCTGAACGTAAAGGGTATGAAGCCTTCGTTTAACAAGGCTGCCATCGAGATGATCATTGAGCGTTATACTCGTGAGAGTGGTGTTCGTCAGCTTGAGAAGCAGATTAACAAGGCACTGCGCAAGATAGCCTTCAACCGTCAGATGGACGAGACAAAGGACTACAAGAAGATTACTCCTAACGAACTTGAGGATCTGCTTGGCAAGCCACCTTTCTATCGCGATATCTATCAGGGCAACAACTATGCCGGTGTTGTTACCGGTCTGGCTTGGACCTCTGTAGGCGGCGAGATTCTGTTTATCGAGACCTCGCTCTCAAAGGGTAAAGGTTCTAAACTCACACTTACCGGTAATCTGGGTGATGTGATGAAGGAGTCGGCCATCCTGGCTCTTGAGTACGTTAAGGCACATGCCGAGACACTCAACATCGACTACCGCATATTCGACAACTGGAATATTCATATCCACGTGCCCGAGGGTGCCACACCTAAGGATGGTCCTTCGGCAGGTATCACCATCGCCACAAGTATAGCCTCTGCCCTAACCCAGCGCAAGGTTCGCAAGAACACTGCTATGACGGGCGAGATAACACTGCGCGGAAAGGTTCTGCCCGTAGGTGGTATCAAGGAGAAGATACTTGCTGCCAAGCGTGCCGGCATCACCGATATCGTGATGTGTAAGGAGAACGAGAAGGACATCCTCGAGATACCCGATATGTACCTGAAGGGCGTTACCTTCCACTATGTAGAGAATGTACAGGATGTGTGGGATTTTGCCCTCACCAATGAGATTGTAGAGAAGCCTCTCGATTTCACTATTAAGGAAGAAAAAGAAGACAAGAAGTAATGAAGTTTGAAGTTCAACATACTGATGCTGCCAGCTGGGCTCGTGCGGGAGTGATTACCACCGACCACGGACAGATTCAGACGCCTATCTTCATGCCTGTAGGCACTGTGGGTAGCGTTAAGGGCGTACACTTTAGCGAGTTGCGCGATCAGGTTAAGGCTCAGATCATCCTGGGCAACACCTATCATCTGTATCTCCGTCCAGGTCTCGACATCCTCCGTCAGGCAGGCGGTCTGCACAAGTTCAACACATGGGACCGACCAATCCTTACCGATTCGGGTGGTTTCCAGGTATTCTCACTCACAGGCATCCGTAAGCTTCGCGAGGAAGGTTGCGAGTTCCGTAGTCACATCGATGGTTCAAAACACATCTTCACACCTGAGAATGTGATGGACACCGAGCGCGTAATCGGTGCCGACATCATGATGGCATTCGACGAGTGCCCTCCAGGCCAGAGCGATTACAAATATGCCGAGAACAGTCTGCGACTCACACAACGATGGCTGGAGCGATGCGTAAAGCGATTTAACGAGACCGAGCCTCTGTATGGCTACAATCAAACTCTGTTCCCAATCGTTCAGGGCTGTACATATAAGGATCTGCGCCAGGATGCTGCCAAGCACGTTTGCGATGTACTCACTAGTCTTAACGATGGCGGCGGAGCATCTATCGGCGGTCTGGCCGTAGGCGAGCCTACCGAGGTGATGTACGAGATGATCGAGGTGGTAAACGACATTCTGCCAAAGGATCGTCCACGTTATCTCATGGGTGTGGGTACACCTCAGAACATCCTCGAGGGCATTGAGCGCGGTGTTGATATGTTCGACTGCGTTATGCCTACACGTAACGGTCGTAACGCCATGCTCTTCACCTACGAGGGCACAATGAACATGCGAAACAAGAAGTGGGAGAACGATTTCTCGCCCATCGATCCCGATGGTTGCGACATCGACCGTATCCACTCCAAGGCCTATCTCCACCACCTGTTCAAGGCACAGGAGCTGTTGGCCATGCAGATAGCATCGATACATAATCTGGCATTCTACCTACGACTGGTTGGCGATGCCCGACAGCATATCATCGCAGGCGATTTCGTACAGTGGAAGCGCTCAGTGATCGAACAATTAGGTAAAAGACGATGAAAGAACTGTTAAGCAAGATAGGTCCCTGGCTACGATGGCTTAAATGGCTTAAATACCTGAAATGCCTGAAGTATCTGAATCCGTTCAGATATCTCAAGCGTCTGGACAAGTATATCGTGGCCAAGTTCATAGGTACATACATCTTCTCAATCATCCTTATCATCTCGATATCGATAGTGTTTGATGTCAACGAGAACCTTCATAAGTTCTCTACCTACAACGCACCGCTCAAGGCGATAGTATTTGATTACTACGCCAACTTCGTGCCTTACTTCGCCAACCTCTTCTCGCCACTGTTCGTCTTCATTGCCGTCATCTTCTTTACGTCTAAGTTGGCCGGCAATTCCGAGATTATCGCCATGCTTGCGGCAGGTACCAGTTTCAAGCGTCTGCTGCGCCCATACATGATTTCCGCAGCCATCATCGCTGCCGCCAACTTCTATCTTGGCGGATGGGTAATACCAAAGGGAAATCAGGTGAAGATGGAGTTCGAGTCGAAGTACAAGAACAACACTATCAACACCTCGGCCAGCAATGTTCAGTTGATGGTGTCGCCAGGCGTTATTGCCTATCTACAACAATACGACGACAATACCCGCACTGGTTATGGTTTCTCGCTCGATAAGTTCGAAAACAAAAAGTTGGTCAGCCACATGACAGCTTCTGTTATCCGCTACGATAGTATCAGCGATTCGCGTTATCATTGGAAGGCACAGTCGTATAAGATTCGTACCCTTAAAGGTTTGCGCGAGGAGATTCAGTCGGGCGCAGTTATCGACACCCTTATCCAGATGGAACCGATGGACCTGGTGTTCTCCGACGGACAGCAAGAGACACTTACACTTACCGACCTGCGTAATTACATCTCAAAACAGGTTGAGCGCGGTTCGGTCAACGTGGCACAATACGAGGTGGAATACCACAAGCGTATAGCGTCATCATTCGCATCGTTCATTCTTACTATCATCGGCGTTTCGCTCTCCAGCCGCAAGCGTAAGGGCGGTATGGGTATGTACCTTGGTATCGGTCTTGCCCTGTCATTCAGCTACATCCTGCTGCAGACCATCTGCGCAACCTTTGCTGTCAACGCCGATACACCTGCTATGCTGGCAGCGTGGATACCTAATATATTATATTCAATAATAGCATACTTCTGCTACAGACAAGCACCGAATTAATGAAATTTGAAGAAACATATCTCAACGATAATATTCTCGATGCGCTTTACGACATGCACTTCGATGATATGACACCTATCCAGGAGCAGTGTATACCTGAGATTCTGGATGGCTACGATGTGCTGGGCGTTGCGCAGACGGGAACCGGAAAGACGGCAGCCTACCTATTGCCGATACTCTCCGAGCTCGACGATGGCGACTATCCTAAGGATGCCATCAACGCAGTAATCATGTCGCCCACACGCGAACTTGCACAACAGATCGACCAGGCCATGCAAGGCTTCGGTTACTATCTCGACGACGTGAGCAGCGTGGCCGTATATGGTGGCAACGATGGTAACCGTTACGACCAGGAACTGCGTTCTATGCGTATGGGAGCCGATGTACTCATTGCCACACCTGGCCGACTGCTCAGTCACCTCAGGGTAGGCAACCTCGACCTCTCTCGCTGTTCATTCTTTGTACTCGACGAGGCCGACCGCATGCTCGACATGGGTTTTATCGATGACATCATGAAGATAGTCCAGCAGTTGCCCAAGAGTTGTCAGCGCATCATGTTCTCGGCCACCATGCCTAAGAAGATTCGCGAACTGGCAGTACAACTGCTCAACGATCCCGTAGAGATACAGATAGCAGTATCCAAGCCTGCCGAGAAGATACACCAGATGGCCTACGTGTGCTACGAGCCACAGAAACTCAAGATCATCCAGGATATCTTCAAGAAGGGCGACCTGCAGCGTGTCATCATCTTCTCTGGCAAGAAGGAACGCGTAAAGGAAGTTACACGTAAACTCAAGTCTATGCACATCAACTGCGACCAGATGCACTCCGACCTCTCGCAGGCCGAGCGCGACGAAGCTATGTATCGTTTCAAGGCTGGTCAGACCGATGTACTCGTAGCCACCGACATTGTGGCACGTGGTATCGACATCGATGATATCCGCATGGTCATCAACTACGATGTACCTAGCGACACCGAGGACTATGTACACCGCATCGGTCGTACAGCCCGTGCCGATCGCGATGGAGAGGCTATCACCTTTATTAGCGAAGACGACATCTATCGATTCCAGTCGATAGAGCACTTCCTGGGCAAGGAGGTAGAGAAACTGCCTCTGCCCGAGGGACTTGGCGAGGCACCAGCCTACACCAAGCGCGAGAAGAAGCCTAACACCCGTCGCAATGGTCGCTGGCACTCCAAAGGCAGTGGTAAGGGCGGTGGCAAAGGCTACGGCCATGGTAAAGGAAAAGGCAAGCCTAAGGGAAAGCCCCAACAAAAGAATGTTTAATTATTAATGATTAATGTTTAATGTTAACAAGGCCAATAGCAAAGATCAATCTCGGTCTTAATGTAGTCGAGAAACGCCCCGACGGTTATCACAACCTCGAGACGGTGTTCTATCCCGTGCAAATCGAGGATGCACTCGAGGTGTACCCGATGGACCCAGAGTTTCCTTCCGAGTACGACTGCGACCTGAAGGTAACCAATATCACCATCGATGGCGACGAACAGCGCAATCTGGTGGTCCGCGCATATAATCTGCTCAAGGCCGACTTCCCCACTCTGCCCCGTATCCATGTCCATCTCTACAAGGGCATACCTACACAGGCCGGTATGGGTGGTGGCAGCAGCGACTGTGGCTTTATGATCACACTGCTCAACCAGATGTTCAATCTCGGTCTCACAGACCAACAGATGATCGACTATGCAGCCCGTCTGGGTGCCGACTGCGCTTTCTTCATTCTCAACCGTCCTTGCTATGCCGAGGGCATTGGCGAAAAGCTGCAGCCTATCGATCTCGACCTTAAGGGATGGTATCTCTCGCTAGTACGTCCAGACATCCCCGTGTCTACCCGCGAGGCCTTTGCACTTATCAAGCCCCATCATCCTGAGGTCAACTGTCGTGAGGTGGTTAAGCAGCCTGTAGAGTCATGGCGCGGTGCTCTGGTAAATGATTTCGAAGGCAGCGTGTTTGCCGTTCATCCCGAACTCGGTGCAGTCAAAGACCGTCTGTATGAACTAGGTGCTACATATGCCGCCATGTCGGGTTCAGGCTCTACCCTATTCGCCTTGTCGCGCCAGCCACTCAATCTTGATGAATTTAACTCTGAAGGTACATTCAGAAAAACTATATTATTATAATTTAAAACATTATGAAACAAACAATTCTTGTAACAGGTGGAACCGGTTTTATCGGCAGTCACACCACCGTAGAACTGCAAGAGGCAGGCTACGAAGTTGTTATCATCGACAATCTGTCGAATTCTAATGCCAATGTTGTTGACGGTATCGAGAAGATCACCGGCATCCGTCCTGCTTTCGAGCAGGTTGACTGTTGCGACTTCGAGGCTCTCGAGAGCGTATTCCGCAAGTACCCAAAGATCGAGGGTATCATCCACTTCGCAGCCTCTAAGGCTGTAGGCGAGAGTGTAGAGAAGCCACTCATGTACTATCGCAACAACCTTACATCGCTCATCAATCTGCTTGAGCTCATGCCCAAGTACGATGTCAAGGGTATCATCTTCTCTTCTAGCTGCACCGTCTATGGTCAGCCAGCACAAGAGAATCTGCCTGTTACCGAGAATGCACCTATCCAGAAGGCTATGAGTCCTTATGGCAACACCAAGCAGGTTAACGAGGAGATCATCCAGGACTACATCCACAGCGGTGCTCCTATCAAGAGTATCATCCTGCGCTACTTCAATCCTATTGGTGCTCACCCATCAGCACTCATCGGCGAGCTGCCTAACGGTGTGCCCATGAATCTTATTCCTTTCGTTACCCAGACAGCTATGGGTATCCGTGAGCAGCTTAAGATTTTCGGTAACGACTACAACACACCTGATAAGACCTGTATCCGCGACTATATCTATGTAGTCGACCTGGCCAAGGCTCACGTAAAGGCTATGGAGCGTGTACTAGACAAGCCTGAGTGCGAGCCAGTTGAGGTATTCAACATCGGTACTGGTAAGGGCCTGTCTACCCTCGAGGTTGTTGAGGGCTTCGAGAAGGCTACCGGCGTAAAAGTTAACTGGACCTATGCTCCACGTCGCGAGGGCGATATCGAGCAGGTTTGGGGAAATGTTGACAAGGCCAACAAGGTTCTTGGTTGGAAGGCCGAGACACCTACCGAGGAGATTCTTCGCACAGCATGGCGCTGGCAGGAGAAGCTCCGCGAGCGCGGCATTCAGTAATAAACACAAAAATCCCCGCCAGGTTCATCACCGGCGGGGATTTTTTTATCTTGCTTATTCAGCTACCTCTTCAGGTTTCATGTTTGTGTAAACGGTCTGAACGTCGTCAAAGTCCTCCAGCTTCTCTACCATCTTGTCGATAGTCTCACGCTGCTCAGGTGTAACGTCCTTCAGGTCGTTAGGAATACGGGTGAACTCAGCACCAGTTACCTCGAAACCGTTCTCCTCCAGGTGCTTCTGCACAGCGCTGAAGCTTGATGGATCGGCATAGATGGTTATGCTGTTCTCCTCCTCGTCCTCGTCGTACTCATCCTCTACTCCGAAGTCGATCAGATCCAGAATCATCTCGTCCATATCCAGACCATCCTTCTTCTTGAATGTGAATACGCTCTTGTGGTCGAACAGGAAGCTCAGTGAGCCCTGTGTACCCAGGTTACCGTTAAACTTGTTGAATACCGAGCGAACGTCACCTACAGTACGTGTGGTGTTATCGGTCAGTGTCTCAACGAAGATAGCGATTCCGTGAGGTCCGTATCCCTCGTATGTTACCTCCTTGTAGTCGCTCTGGTCCTTACCCATAGCGTTTTTGATAGCACGCTCGATGTTATCCTTCGGCATGTTCTCGCGCTTAGCGTTTGCAATGATAGCACGCAGTGCGGGGTTGTTCTCTGGCTCTGGACCGCCAGCCTTAACCGCGATAGCGATCTGCTTACCAATCTTTGTAAATGTCTTGGCCATGTGGCCCCATCGCTTCAGCTTTGTAGCCTTACGATATTCAAATGCTCTTCCCATATACTTATTTAAATTTAGAATTTACAATTTATAATTTAGATATTATCGAAGCTCGGCACCAAGCTGCTTCTTAATCTGAGCGATGAGCTTGTTCATGATTGCCTCAATCTGCTTGTCGCCCATGGTCTTCTCTTCATCCTGCAGTATGAAGTTCACAGCGTAACTCTTCTTGCCTGCAGGCAGCTTGTCGCCCTCGTATACGTCGAACAGCTCCACTTTCTTCAGCAGTTTCTTCTCTGTCTGACGAGCTATCTGCTCTATCTGAGCAAACTCTACACTGTTGTCAACCAGCAGAGCCAGGTCACGACTTACGGCAGGGAACTTGGGCACCCCTGTATACAGCACCTCGTTCTTCTTTATTACCTTCATCAGTGCGCTCCAGTTCAACTCTGCATAGTATACAGGTGCATCCAGACCAAACTGCTTCAGCAGTTTCTTGGTGATGATACCCATCTCGATGAGCTGCTTGCCACCACGGTTCTCTATTGTCAGACCTGATGAGAAGATATCGTTCTCGGTCTTCTTGCGAACTATCATACCAGGCTTAACACCGATACGACGCAGAATGTTCTCAACGTATGCGCTCAACTCGTAGAAACTGCTCTCCTCGTTGGCGTGTGCCCATGAGCCCTCTACACGCTTACCTGTTACCCAGAGTGCAGCATGATACTGCTCCTTGTAGGCCAGCATTGGGTCGTCATCGTTCTTCTTGGCTGGGTCGAATGTATATACATTACCAAACTCGAAGAAACGCAGGTTGCCACGCTTACGGTTCACGTTGTGCTGTATGCTCTCCAGACCACCAAACAGCAGGCTCTGACGCATCACGTTCAGGTCGGTGCTCAGTGGGTTCATTATCTTCACACAGTTCTCTGCAGGCATTGCGTTGTGACCCTCGTAGTATGCACCCTTGGTCAGCGAGTTGTTCAGTATCTCGTTGAATCCCTCGCCCACCAGCTGCTCGCTTACCACGTTAGCCAGCTTGTGCTTCTGGTCCTCGTCGCCCTTAATCACCAGGCTACCCTTCAGCTGTGTAGGAATCTCTACATTATTATATCCGTATATGCGCAGGATATCCTCTACCACGTCGCAAGGACGGGTCACGTCTACGCGATATGCAGGGATCTCGAGTGTCAGTCCCTCGGCAGTCTCGCCCAGCACCTTCATCTCCAGACTCTCGCAGATAGCCTTGATTTTATCCTCGGGGATAGTCTTGCCTACCAGGTCGTGCACGTACTTGTAGCTCAGCTCTACCACAGCGTTCTTCATTGGCTCTGGGTAAACGTCTACTATCTCCATGCTAACCTTACCACCAGCCAGTTCCTGACACAAGATGGCAGCCTGCTGCAGTGCGTAGATTGTTCCATTTGGATCTACACCACGCTCAAAGCGGAAGCTGGCATCGGTGCTCAGTCCGTGGCGGCGTGCGCTCTTACGTATCCATGTTGGGTGGAAGTATGCACTCTCCAGCACCACGTTCTTAGTGGTCTCGTATGTGCCGCTACCCTTACCACCGAACACACCTGCGATACACATTGGATCCTCGGCGTTGCAGATAGCCAGGTCGCGGTCGCTCAACTTGTGCTCCTCGCCATCCAGAGTCTGGAATGGAGTGCCGTCGGGCATAGTCTTTACTACTATCTTATGACCCTTCACCATGTCGGCGTCGAATGTGTGCAGAGGCTGTCCGTAGGCCATCATAATATAATTAGTAATGTCTACGATATTGTTGATTGGGCGCAGGCCGATAGTGTTCAGCTTGTTCTTAAGCCAGTCTGGGCTCTCCTTTACCTCACAGTCCTTAACGCTCACGCATGCATAGCGCTTGCAGGCCTCGGTGTTCTCTATCTTCACCTCAATAGGCAGGTCGTGATTGTCAACCTTAAACTTCGAGCAGTCGGGGCGATGCATCTTGGTCTCGTAGCCATTGCTCTTCAGCCATGCATACAGGTCGCGTGCCACACCCCAGTGGCTCAGTCCGTCGGCGCGGTTGGCAGTTATGTCAACCTCAATCAGCCAGTCGCTCTCCAGGTGGTAGTACTCTGCAGCAGGTGTACCCACTACAGCATCCTCGGGCAGCACGATTATTCCGGCGTGATCATTACCGATACCAATCTCGTCCTCGGCACAGATCATACCGTTGCTCTCTACGCCGCGTAGCTTGCTCTTCTTGATTACAAACTCCTGATCGCCATCGTAGAGCACGCAGCCCAGGTCGGCCACGATCACCTTCTGACCAGCGGCTACGTTAGGCGCACCGCACACAATCTGTGATGGCTCGCCCTTACCCAGGTCAACTGTTGTTACGTGCAGGTGGTCGCTGTTAGGATGAGCCTCGCAGGTAAGTACCTTACCCACGTACAGGCCCTTCAGACCGCCCTTAATACTCTGTACTTCTTCTAATGCGTCGACTTCCAGACCTGTAGATGTGAGTGCATCACATACCTGCTGTGCAGTCAGGTCGAAATCCACGTATTCCTTCAACCATTTGTAGGAAATATTCATTTTATACCAATCCTTTAGTAATTACTATCTTTGAAATTTCAGGGTGCAAAGGTAGCAAAAAATTGGTATATACACAAATTTTTCCCGCAAAATCTACTCAATAGTCTTCATTAAAAAGTCTACAGCGCCATTTAAGCCGAATTTTCGCACGTCCAGACTAATGTCATAGTTGCGTGCATCGGTCCATTCGCATCCGGTAAATGTCTTGGTGTAGAGCTCACGACTGTAGTCATTATCTACCACCATGGCAGCAGCGTCGCGCAGGTCCAGACCGTATTTCTCGGCTATGCGGCGTTTGCGGCACTCTTCGGTGCTGTGAATGAAGATTTTCAGTGCGTTGGGATGATCCTTAAAGATGTAGAATCCGCATCGTCCCACTATCACGCAACTCTCCTTTGATGCAATCTGTCGGATAATCTGGCACTGGGCATCAAACAGTTCGTGCGATGTCTGGTCTTGTTCAGCGCCGTCATATTCGGCTTTAGCCATGTAGTTGCGGTAGAAGTTGGTGAAGTCGTCGCGCCACAGTGGGTTGCGGGCTTCAATCTTCTCCATTGCTTCTTCCATACGTGGAGCGCGTTTTGCTACTTCGTTCAGTATTTGCTTGTCCAGCAGTTTCACTCCGAGTCGCCTGGCGATTTCGGCACCGATCTCATGTCCTCCAGTTCCAAACTGGCGACTGATCGTAATTACAAATTGTTCCTCCCTATTCATATCGTTCCTTTTTTTAGTTAATAGATTGTTTTATGGTGCAAATATAAAAAAAAGATTTGGAAACTCCAAACCTTTTACCTATAATTTTTTCAATTTTTACATTCTTCAGTTTTTACATTGCTCAATGTATTGAGCAGCTGCTTCGGCGCAGCGTTCGCCATCCACTCCGGCCGATACTATTCCGCCGGCATATCCAGCACCCTCGCCGCAGGGGAAAAGCCCCTGTAAAGTTACGTGCATCAGCGTCTCGCGATCACGCACGATACGTACTGGCGACGATGTACGCGTCTCTACCGCTATCATCACAGCCTCGTTGGTCAAGAATCCGTGAGCACTCTTACCAAACGCCTTGAAACCCTGTTGCAATCGCTTGCTTATCATCTTAGGCATCCAGAAGTGCAGCGGACTGCTTATCAGTCCTGGTGCATACGACGACTTAGGCAGATCGTAACTCAACTTACCATTCACAAAGTCTACCATGCGCTGTGCCGGTGCAGTCTGCTTCATATTGCCCTGCTGCCAACACATCTTTTCCAGTTGCTCCTGGAATCGCATCATCGCCAGGCAGTCGTCGCCCTCGATGTCTTCCGGACGCACTTCAACCACCATACCACTGTTACTCCACGCAGTACCGCGGTTGGCCGGACTCATACCGTTCACCACTATCTGCTCTTTATCCGTGGCGGCAGGTATCACAAATCCACCAGGACACATACAGAATGAGTACACACCACGACCGTCAACCTGTGTCACCATCGAGTACTCAGCCGCTGGCAACCAGCGCCCTCTACCCTGCTTGCTGTGATACTGTATCTGGTCTATCAGTTGCGATGGATGTTCCAGGCGAACACCCACTGCTATACCCTTAGATTCTATTTCAATCTTTGCTTCAGCCAAATATCTGTAAACGTCTCTGGCTGAGTGACCTGTGGCCAAAATTACCGGCCCCCTATACTCCTTATCGGCTATACATCCCACGATGGTATTACCGTTAAGTATGAGCTGCGTCATCTTGGTCTCGAAGTGCACTTCGCCACCACATTTCAGTATGGTGTTACGCATAGCCTCGATCACCTTTGGCAGTCGGTCGGTACCTATATGCGGATGCGCATCGGCCAGGATAGCTGTCGATGCACCGTGCTGACAGAACACGTTCAGTATCTTGTCGGTATTACCACGTTTCTTCGATCGGGTGTACAGCTTTCCATCGCTATATGCACCGGCACCACCCTCGCCAAAACAGTAGTTGCTCTCTGCGTCCACCTGCTGCGTACGGCTTATGTTGGCCAGGTCCTTCTTTCGGTCGTGCACGTTCTTACCGCGCTCCAGCACTATCGGGCGCAGTCCCAGTTCTATCAGTCGCAGTGCGGCAAACAGTCCGCCAGGTCCGGCGCCTACCACTATCACCTGTGGTTTGCCCTCTACGTTAGGATACTCAGTGTGCTGGTATTCATCATCCTTAGGCTGCTCGTTCACATATGCACGAACCTTAAGGTTTACGTATATCTGTCGCTGTCGGGCGTCAATGCTTCGCTTCAGTATCCTCACACCACATATCTCATTGGCGCTGATACCATACTCATCGCTAAGATAGGCTTTCAGTCTATCCTCCTGTGCCGCCACTTCAGGCTTTACTCTTATCTGATATTCATTAATCATGGTGCAAAGGTACAAAAATTATCGCAAATCACGCAGATTTACCCCTAATTTTTGCTCGTTTCAGAATAATGTTGTATCTTTGCACTAGATTAATCAATAATATCCAATATGGTAAGAAGAGCTAATAAAAACGATATTAAGCGTATCATTGAGTTGTTGCATCAGGTCGATATGGTGCATCATGTGTTACGCCCAGACTTGTTTAAACCGAATACGACCAAATATGATGAACGAGAACTGGAAGTTCTGCTCAGCGATGACAGTAAACCCGTATTCGTGTTTGATGACGGGACGGTGTTAGGTCATGCTTTCTGCATAATTACAGAAGTAAAGGATGACAAGTTGCTACAGGATATTAAAACACTGTATATAGATGACATCTGCGTAGACGAGAAGGCTCGTGGAAAACATGTCGGGAAGGCTTTATACGAGTTTGTACACGATTATGCCCAGTCTATAGGCTGCAACAACATCACTCTGAATGTATGGGACGGTAACGACCCAGCATTAAACTTCTACAGAAACATGGGGATGAAAGTCCAGAAAACCACAATGGAGATTCACTTATAATTATTTAAAAATGACTCTTCCTAAGTTTATAATAACTATCGACGGTTACTTCCGTCTTGGCATGGTAAATCAGCATAGAGATTTGCTACGCTCAGGCGACCAGTGTATTGGCGGCGGTTACTATCATTTTGATTACACGTCAAACCGGATTGTCCTTGATCGTTCATCTTACGACTACGGTCTACCCAAATGGCATCTGCTAGAAGTACTGAAGGTACCGTCTGTATATCGTGGACTGCGGTTAGTATACTTCTACGATGACGACCGCGAATTCGACGTCAGCCAAGAATTACAAATAGATTATTATGACGAATAAAAATCTTCCGCCTTTGCAGATCCTAAGAGACCACAAAGGCGGAAGTCATTTTTTTATATTACTACTGCAGTGCCGCTGACGGCCACCATTAGCATTGAACCGTTGGCGCCGATGGTCTCGTAGTCCAGATCGATACCTACGATGGCGTTAGCCCCCATCATGTTTGCACGTTCCATCATTTCCTGCAAAGCTGAATCTTTTGCCTCGCGAAGCACCTTCTCGTAACTGGCAGAACGTCCGCCCACGATGTCGCGGATGCCTGCAAAGAAATCTTTCACAAAGTTAGCACCGATGATTGTTTCACCTGTTACCACACCCTTATATTCGCGGATGGTGTGGCCCTCAATTGTTGGAGTTGTTGATAGTATCATAATGTAAAATTTTAAAAGTTTACTAACTTTTAGACGTAAAAAGTACTCAAAAAGTTGCATCACTTTATATTTTTTTCTACTTTTGTACCCAAATTTATTATTATTTTATAGAATAGTATATGGCAAAACGTGATTACATACAGGCTAACAAGGATTGGCTCGAGGCAAAAGCAAAAGAATATGGTGTAAAGGCACTACCCAAAGGAATATATTACAAGGTACTGAGCGAGGGAGATAAGAATAGTACCAAACCTACAGTTCGCAGTATTATCACAGCTCACTATACTGGCAAAACTATTGATGGCAAGCAGTTTGACAGTAGTCGTGGCGGAGTACCATTGGCATGCCGACTCTGCGACCTTATCGAGGGTTGGATCATAGCCATCCAGCAGATGCACATCGGTGATAAGTGGGAACTCTACATCCCAGCCGAGATGGGCTATGGCAAGTTTTCTCAACCTGGTATACCTGGCGGTTCTACTCTGATCTTTGAAATCGAGCTACTAAGCATCGCATAACTCTACCTAAGTATATAATCGCTAATAAAGAAATGACCAGAGGACCGTATTCCCCTGGTCATCGTTTGAATTTATATAGTATGGCTATGCCATTGTGTGCATGATGTGATGTATTGAAGTGCGGTGTGCATCGTACAGGATGGTAAGTTTTCGAGTACGAGGATTGTACTTGGCTTCCTTAACACCGTTTATGCGCTCTGCTCTTGCAATCGCTGCACGTGGAGAATCATAACGACTAAGATGGATTGTGTAGGTCCTCATGTCGGGACGAGCGGCGCGGTGGGTGTCGAAGTGTGTAGCAGTACGCTTATCGTAGTGTGCAGTACGCTTATCGTAGTGGCCGGCCTTCTTGTCGTGATTAACTACTGTCGACTTCTTGTCGTTCTTACCAAAGTGGTTATTACCTGCCATTGCTGGCATTGCTGCTGTCATTGCCATCATCATCATGGCTGCTATCGTCTTCTTCATAATCGTAATCTTTAAATTGTTAAACATCAAGTTATGTGATGGTCTTGTAACCTTTTCACAGTGCAAAGATATGACGATTATGTGGGATATTCAAATGATTATCCCTATTCTGTATGGAGGATTTCCCTAAACTTGTATGGGGAAACCCCCTTAAGCTGGCGTGTAGCAGGATTCTTCATCAACTTAACTTAACATGGCTGCAAAGGTAGTACTTTTTTAAGAAATGTGCAAGCAAATCCCTATTATAATGATTCAATATTTGGAAGTTTAAAATAATCTTCGTATCTTTGCAGCAAAATTACTAAACAGAGACTGTTATGAAAAGAATTGTATTATGCCTAGTGGCTATGATGGGGGTGCTGACTCTTTCAGCACAGAGTATCTATGATTTTAAGGTGAAGGACGATGCTGGTAAAGATGTGTCGCTATCGGACTATAAAGGTAAAGTGTTGCTGATAGTAAACACTGCCACACGATGTGGATTCACACCGCAGTACAAAGAACTGGAGCAACTGTATGAGAAGTATTCGAAAGATGGTTTCGAGATTCTGGACTTCCCCTGCAATCAGTTTGGCGAGCAGGCTCCTGGTACTATTAAGGAGATCCACTCTTTCTGCACTGCAAATTTCGATATCCAGTTTCCACAGTTTGATAAGATCGAAGTGAACGGGGCCAATGAGCATCCGCTATACACATATCTGAAATCACAGAAGGGATTCGGTGGTTTTGATACGAGCGACCAGCGTGGCAAACTCATGGATGACATGCTGCGCAAGCGTGATGCTGATTTCGACAAGAAGCCTGATATCAAATGGAACTTCACAAAATTCCTTGTTTCGCGCGACGGACGGGTTCTGAAACGTTATGAACCTACTGACAATATGAGCAACATTGAGGCTGATGTTATGATGGAAGTGAATCCTGTGCTGAGCAACATGATGGCTCGTAGGTCAGTGCGCAAGTATCTTAAGGATCCGGTTGAGCATGCGAAGTTGGAGACCGTAGTAAAGTGTGGTATCAATGCACCCAGCGGTATGAATCGCCAACCGTGGATAGTCCGTGTGGTAGAGGATCAGAAGCTGATAGCAGATGTGAATCAAGCTGCAGGCAGAAGTCTTTTCTACGATGCTCCCGCACTTATCTGCATATGCACCCCTGCTAATGGTGGTGGCGAACTGGATGCTGGACTGCTAGGCGAGAACATGATGCTGGCAGCACAGGCGATGGGATTAGGCACTTGCTGTCTTGGTGGTCCCGTGCGATTCCTGTTGTCGAATGAGAAGTGCAAGTTCTTCCTTGATCGCCTCGACATCCCCGCCGACTACAAGCTGAACTATATCCTGGCAATAGGCTATCCTAACGAGCAGCCTAATGCCAAGCCCCGCGATGCTTCGAAAGTGAAATACATCAAGTAAATAGATTATTATTCTTCATCGTACATTAGTCTCACTTGCAATTCCGGATATACTTGCTTCAGCATCTCCTTTACGCTGATGACGTGACCTGCACCAATAACCAATATACCTTTTTGATAAGGGTAAGCCTTCATCTGTTCGGCGATGTTTTCGGCTATACGATAGTTTCTTTTATCCCATAGTTGCCGAACAGCTTGGCTGTATTCGTTGGGCTTAGTAACGTATCTGCATGAGTTCATTTGATAGAATCGCTGAAGTGTCGCTGGCTTGTTGGTGTGTTTTCCAAGCCTTCCCCAAAGGGCTGGCCACACTCTGCTGCGACTATCCTTTTTTATCATCTTGGCTAGAATCTTGCCGTCGTCTGTTCCAGAGTTGGCTTTCATCGCGCCCCTCCATGCACGCTGGTATTCAGGTTCCGTCTGATGGTCGTCAACAGGCAAGAGTTCTGTTATCCCCATCGAGATAGCAAGCGGGAAAATCAGGTCGCCATTCTCTTTTCTCAGTGGCTTCTTTGCTCCTGCTATACCATAAGTTTTTAAATAATCATAATAGGTATAGTTAGCCCTGTCGCGCTTCTGCAAATAAGCGTCTGACAGGAAGGAGAAATCGTCGGCATCCATCTCTGCGAGCTTTTTCCTCCTTAAATCATTAAATCTTTGCTCATCAAAAGTGCTTGCAAGCGAAATTGAATCAGCAAGTTTTAAGAATCGAGGCGTAAAGTTTTTAAGGCTCAATGTGTCGTCAGGCCGAATATCCTCCACAAAGATCGCCTCTGGCTTATACTTCTTTGCATACTTAAGCAGAGGTCTGTAACTATGACTCACGATAGAAGGGACTTCGTGCATAGTACCAATAATTAAGAGTTCCTTTTCTTGTGCAACTGCGTTTTGTATAAACAAAGCTACTATTAAAGCAAATAATGTTCTCATCCTATATCTTTAACCTAGCTTTGACATGAAACGCTCTTTGTCTACGATGAATCTCAGGTGTGTGCCCTCACCTATAAGTGTGTCACCCGAATAGGCGGACACCTTGAATTCAATCTTCTTTCCGTCGACTTTTGTAACTACTGCAGTAGCCGATACCTTGTCGCCAATCATCGAAGGCTTAAGGTGTGATGATTCTATATGACCGCCAACTGTAGTGCTACCTTCAGGCAGCTCACTTGCAACAGCAAGCATTGCAGCATTTTCCATCAACGCCATCATTGCGGGAGTAGCCAGAACTGGCATATCTCCAGAGCCCATCTTAATTGCGGTAACAGCATCTGTAACTGTAATTTCGCTTGTATGTTTAAGTCCTATATCTATCATTATTTCTTATGTTTATGATTATCGGGTGCAAAGGTACTAAAGAAAAAGAACTTTTACGCAATTTTATTCTAAAAAATGCGATGAATAATAAAATATTTGTTACTTTTGCAGCAGAAATATTAACCTTTTTACAATATATACTACTTAAATGAAACGTTTTAAACTATGGATGATGGCCGCCATCCTTGTTAGCGGCTCGTTCTTCACAGCGTGTACCAACGACGATAGCCCCGTAGGTCCGTCGCCGCAGGACGAGGTTGAAGAGATGCTTAAGAAGATGACTCTGCGCGAGAAAATCGGTCAGCTGCTGTTTGTGCGCCCCGAAGGCCTTGATACCACCATTCATTGGAAAGAGTATAGCGACCTGCCGCAATACGAGTTGCGCGCCGTTAACGATGTGATGAAGGACGTGAACAAGAACTACCCCGTGGGTGGCATCATCCTGTATGCCTGGAACATCGACGACGAGGCTCAGCTGGCTCAGTTCATTCCTCAGTTAAGGCAGCTCAACGGTTCTCCGCTGCTCTGCATCGACGAGGAGGGCGGTCGCGTGGCCCGCATCGCCAACAATCCTAACTTCCATGTGAAGAAGTACGAGTCGATGACTGCCATCGGCAACACTGGCGACCCTGCCAATGCCTACGAGTGCGGCAACACCATAGGTACATATCTTAAGGGATACGGTTTCGACGTGGATTTCGCCCCTGTGGCCGACGTGAACACTAACCCCGACAACATTGTAATAGGCACACGTGCCTTCAGCGACGATCCTCTGGTGGCTGCACCCATGGTTACTAACTATCTCGAAGGACTGAAGGATGCTGGCATCACCGGTTGTATCAAGCACTTCCCCGGTCATGGCGATGTGACTACCGACACCCACTACGGCTATGCCCAGACCATGAAGACGTGGCCCGAGATGCTAAACTGCGAGATTATCACCTTCCGCGCAGGCATTGAATGGGGCTGCCAGATGGTGATGACGGCCCACATCAGTGCGCCTAACGTTACGGGCGAGGATGTGCCTTCAACCATGTCGAAGATGATGCTGCAAGACAAGCTGCGCCGCGAGCTGGGCTATCGTAACATCATTGTCACCGATGCCATGGATATGGGCGCCATCACTAAGCAGTACACGCTCGAGGAGGCCGTTGTAGGCTGTCTGGTGGCTGGTGTCGACATAGTGCTGAGTCCTCACGATTTTGTCAGTGCCTTCGATGCCATCGAGGCCGCTGTCAAGTCGGGCAAGCTCACCGAGGAGCGCATCAACCAGAGCGTTCGCCGCATACTGCTACTAAAAGTAACTAACCGCCATTAAGCGGGTAGTTACTTTTAGTAGCCTGTCAACACTCCAGCACTGGTATATTATCTCGTCGCTGCCGGCATCCCCGCCGACTACAAACTGAACTATAATATTATAAGATTAGTCGTTGATAAAGTTCTTGGTGGTCATGTCGTAGTATAGTGCCTCGAGCTCTTGTAGTGTGAGGTTCTCTACAGAGTGCTCTATGATGCGTATCAGTTCGTCTCGACGAAAGTCTTCCGACTTGGTAAATTTATCCATGTATCCCATTGATGTATACGTATGTTTTAATCTTTAACCTAGCTTTGAAGTCCTATTTCTATCATTTTTACTTTATGGTTTCTATTAATCGGGTGCAAAGATAATGATAAATAATGGAAATCTTGCATCTTTGCCAAAGATTCTTTAAACTTCCGCCTTTGTTGGTCCAGAGACCTCAAAGGCGGAAGTTTGTTTGCAGGGTATATTGTATCGTGAGATTACTTACTAGCGACAGCTTTCAGACGTTCTACTACTTTCTGAGCCAACTCATAGTTCCGTATGTTAGACGCCTTCTCCATACTTCTAGTCGAATCTCTCAGCTGTTTATACTCATCAGTAAGTACATTAGCTATACGAAACTTAGCAGCCTTAGCTAATAGCTGATAATTCCATGACTCAAACCGCATGAAACCGATAACCTTACCTTTAGCTCCTTTTTCATATTTCTTATGGACATCCTCCTCGGTCGATTTGTAATAGCTTTGTCTAAGTGCCATAAGCGGATTTCCCTCGCTATCAGCTATTAGCAGACCTGTAGCACTTGTATTAAAATCCTTATGTACTCCCGTTTCCTCGGTTAGTTCAACCGGTACTTCAATACTAATTTCGTTTTTTTCGCATTTGTCATGAACAATCTTCATATCAGACAAAGTTTTGATAGGAACGCCAGGGTCAACTTCTACGGGAAACTCCTTGTCGCCAAGTGCAGCGATGGCTGCAGCTATCTCTGCGTCGGCAATGCTGTCAATCTGCTTAGACTTGTTCTGTAGCATATCCATGATTTCCTCCTTAGTACCACTCTCTGCCAGACGTGTAAGCAGATCTATACCCTCTTTGGCATGTTTCTCGGCTACACCAGGAACATCACCAAACATACCACCCGAGCCGCCTGAGCAGCTTACGAATGAATAACTACACATAGTAACCACCGCGGCCGTCATGGCCATTCTTGCAATAATCTTTTTCATCGTTCTTAATAATTTTAGGTTTAATTTGGGTACAAAGGTAGAAAAAAAATAAGTATGATGCAAATTTTCTTCAAAAATATTTGGAGGTAATAAAATAATTACCTATCTTTGCCGCTGAAATAAAGATTGAATGATATATGCCAACGGTATTTACGGTATTAGGATACAGATTCTGGTTTTATGGGAATGATCATACTCCAATTCATATTCATGTGAAAAAAGGAGGAGCGATTGCAAAATACAACATATTTCCAGTTTCGATTGTTTACAATAAAGGTTTCAAACCCTCAGAATTAAAGATGATTGAATCTATTCTTGAGGATAATGAAGAGATAATTGCACAGCACTGGAACACATTTTTCAATAATGCAAAATAAAAAGAAGGAGGTAAAAATGGAAAAAGTGGAGAAAATCTGGCTGACCGATGATGCTGTATGGATCAGAACGGCCGACGGGAAAGAAGCCTGTGAGAAGTTTATCGACTATCCCAGACTGCGCTATGCCACAGCTGAGCAGCGCGCTAACTATGAAGCCGACGAAATCGGCCTGCATTGGGAAGAAATCGATGAGGACTTGAGTTTTGAGGGGTTCTTTGAAAAAAAGGAGACCACAATGCTCTATAAGCTCTTTATGGCCCATCCTGAACTTAACGTATCTGCAATTGCTCGCAGAATCGGGATATCTCAGAGTCTTATGGCCCAATACATCAGCGGAAAGAAGAAACCAAGTGATGCACGCATCACTCTTATTCTTGATACCATCCGTGAGATCGGCCAAGAACTAATTGCTGTTTAAACTTAATCATTTATATTAAATCTTTTTCTAACATTTAAAACTTTAAACGTATGAAGTATTCTATTAAGAGCTTCAAGGTTGCAATGTTATTATCTGCACCTGTTATGCTCTCGTCTTGCGCCACTATTGTGGCTGGTGGAAGTCCTAGTATCACTATCAATGGTGATGTGTCTGAGAAAGTTACTATTACTACCGAAAAAGAGACTTACCCCAATGTAAACCTACCTGCAGTTGTCAAGGTAAACCGTCATCATATTGATGGCCAGCGTATACAAATTACATCCGACAACTACAAGTTTAACGACATTGTATTGGAGAAAGCTGTCAATGAGTGGACATTTGGCAATATTCTCCTTGGAGGACTTATTGGTTGGGGTGTTGACTTAGGTACAAACTGCGTTAGCAAACCTGCACAAAAGAACTTCACCATTCAGCCATTACCCAAACAGCAGAATGATGCCGTTAAGGGTAAAGATGAGAAATAACAAAAATACTTCCGCCTTTGCAGTCCTAAAGATTTGCAAAGGCGGAAGTGTTATATGTTATTTAGTGCGCTTAAACACAAATGTTGCTGGAATGTGGTCGCAGGTATAGGTGCCATAGTAATGGAGTTTCAGACAGTTCCCCTCTATGGCAAAACCGAACGGGACATCACCAATAATCATGATTGGTAAAGTAGAACTATACTTTTCCTGGTCTTCAGGGATAGTATAGCCGAGAGTTTCTACTTTTCCATCCTCATAGTTGAAGACGATATTTCCATTCCCTCTGATTCTGATAATTAAAGAGCCAGATGGATATTTATGGGTATAATCACCCTTGCAGAAACCTGCAGGGCCGTTCTGAACTTCCACCAGATCCCATTTTCCTGTCAGTCCTGTGCCGTAGATTTCGTCATCGTCACTATTTGTGCAGGCTGTTAGCATCATCATTGCCACGGTGCAGCAAGCGATGGCAACCATCTTTATAATACTTCTATTCATTCTAATGAATTATTAAATTGCTACTAAACTAGTTGCAAAGATACGAACTCTTTCTGAAACTACAAAATAATTCTTAAGAATCATGCTTTTATTCATTATTCCCCAAGAAACATTATAAAAAGAGCTAGATTTGTTAAATATATCTAAGAATAACGTTTTTGTTACCGTGTCATTTTTGTATTAGCAACAAAAACGTTACTTTTGCAATTGCTTAATTAGCTCTTTGATATTATGAAAGTAGAGGCAATTGTAGAAAGAACAGACAATGGGTATTACTCTATTGCATGTGATGCTCAAATCGGAAATTTCTGTTTGGGCGGGTATGGAAACAGCGTTGACGAAGCCAAAGCTGACATGGCGGCCATTGTGAAGGAAGCTCAGGAGGAATACGTAAAGAAACACGGTGCTCTTCCTAAGAATCTTCAGGAAATCAAGATTGACTACAAATACGATCTGCAGTCATTCTTTAACTACTTTGAATGGATTAACATCAGTAAATTTGCCAAGTTTGCTGGTATCAACGAGAGCAAAATGCGCCAATACAAGATTGGTGCAGCCTATGCTGGCGAAAAAACAAAAGAAAAGATAATGTCAGCTATCCACAAAATGAGTGCAGAGCTAGCTGCAGTATCGCTATAATCTAACAAAGATGCAGGACTTATAATCCTGCATCTTTTTATTTATAAGAACCAAGCGGCAAGGTCGAATTGCTCATCATCACACAGATGCCACCGTTCCGCACATCGTGGCTCTACTTGGTTCCACCTTTCACGCTGCAAAGATAGAAAGATTATTTCAAACTTCCAAACAAATATAAGGAAAATCAATAATATTTATTCAATTTTGTTGGTGGTTTCGCGGAAAAGTGTTAACTTTGAACCGTTTTTTAAAAAATACTTAGAATCTTAATTATCAACGAGTTATGAGTGTATGTATGTTGTATAGTATTGCGCGCGGGCGTCCGCACGAATATACGACTTGCACTGCACTAATGCAGAGCAAGCCGCTGTGTTACTATACCCTATCGAAAAGTAAGTGTAATGTATAAACGATTAAACATGTACATATGAAGACTAAGACTATGCAGAGAATAGCCGTGACGCTTTTCGTGCTGCTGATGACGTCTGTAACAGCTTGGGCTGGTGATGTGAATATTACTGCTGATGGGCAAACCATCAGCGATGCGACGACGTGGGAGAACGGTGTGGTTACCATTACGGGAAACAGCACCATCACCTTCTCGGAACGCATCATCATTAGCGGTTCAGTGACGATTAATCTTGGCGTGGGGACGACACTTGTTGCGTCCAGCGGTATTGAAGTAGATGAAGGAAACGAGTTGACCATTGAGGGTGATGGAGCTCTCAACGCAATAGTTGCTAACAACTTTTATGCTGCAATTGGCAGAGGATTCCATGGTAACACACCTGGAACAAGTGGAATAATCAATATCAATGGTGGAATCATCACCGCAACAGGCGGAAAATTTGCTGCTGGCATCGGTGGTAGCGATACAGGTGCAGGAGGGACGATTAACATCAACGGCGGAACAATCGTTGCAACGGGAGGCTATCTTGCCGCGGGTATTGGCGGTGGAGTGTATGGTGCAGGTGGAGTGATAAACATCAGCGGAGGTCAGGTTACCGCAATTTCCGACTATAGAGCTTCTGGAATTGGTCCTGGATATAAAGGAGGAATAAGCGGGACGGTGACTCTTGGCTGGACGAACGAAGATGACTTCATTTATGCTACCAACTATGACAATGTAGAGACGCTGACGCTGGATGATGAGTTTTACTTTGTTGACAACGGTGAACATATAATAGCTACAACGACGAATATCGGTGGCAAGACATTATATCCGCTACTTGCCAAAAATACTCTGGAATACGCCCACATTAACGGAATAGAGCCTTACTATCGCTACACGGGAAATGACATTGACGTGACATATACGGTGAAAGACTTGGAAGGCAATCTGATGGTGGAAGGAACGGACTACATTGCAGAGTTCAGCCCGTCAACCATCAGGGAAAAAGGTGACTACACGCTTACCATCACGGCGGCAGGCTCTCACTATACTGGTTCAAAGAGCATCAGTTTTTCCGTTGTTGACAATATCGCCGTAACGGCTTCAACCACAGAGATGGACGAAAAATATGGCGTCCCTTATACAGTGTCCAATGATGTTCGAGTTGATAGCCGTATCAAAATTGTCGGTGATATCCTGCTTGTCCTTGACGAAGGCAAAACACTGACAGCTTCAAAGGGCATAGAATTGTCTAAGGGCAACAAATTGACCATAGAGGGCAATGGAAACCTTACCGCTACAGGTGATGGAAATAATGCAGGTATCGGTGCATTGGAAGTTGGGACGCTGATTATCAATAGTGGTAACATCACTGCCACTGGAGGCGATGAGGGTAGTGCTGGTATTGGTGGTTCTAAAACCAATTATCAGGGCAATACTGATGGTGGTTTCATCACTATCAATGGAGGATCAGTAAATGCTACTGGTAGCCCTTACGCAGCTGCTATTGGCGGTAGTTTGATGGGTGTATGCGGATCTATTACTATCAATGGAGGAAAGGTGACGGCGAATGGAGGAATCCATGTTGTCGCCGGAAATAATGTTAATGGTTACGGCATAGGCGTAGGTTATAACGGAACGAAAAGCGGCACGGTAATCCTTGGCTGGAGTAACGAGGATGATTTCATATACTTCAGCAGCATTAACAATGTTGATGAAATCCGCTTTGCAGCAGGTAAGAATTTCTATTATACCGAGAACGATGTAAACGTGGTTGCAACCACGGACAACATCGAAGGCAAGACACTTCACCCGTATTTGGAGAAAGTAGATTTTGAGAATGTTACCATCAGCGGCATCCAGCCCTACTATCCCTACACGGGGAATGACATAGACATTCAGTTTGATGTCTTTGATGCGGGCGGCAATAAGTTGACTATAAACGAAGACTATACGGCAGCATTCAGCCAGACGCCCATAAACGACAAGGGCGATTACACGCTTACCGTCACGGCAACGAGTGGCAGCAATTTCACAGGGTCGAAGAGCCAGACATTCCAAGTCGTCGATTACATATCATTGACAGCAACAACCACCACGATGAACAGTGGTTACGGACTTGTGTATAGAGCCGATGACGATGTGACTGTTGATGAGCGCATCACCATCAGCGGCGACGTGATGCTCATTCTGGATGAGGGCAAGACGCTGACCGCCTCAAAGGGCATCGAACTGTCTGCAGGCAATAAACTGACCATCGAGGGCAAAGGAATACTCGAAGCTTATGGAGAGGACTATAAAGCCGGTATCGGCGCCAGGGAGGTTGGAACGTTGGTCATCAACGGCAATGTTTTGGCTAAAGGCGGAAATAATGCTGCGGGTATTGGTGGCAGCAGCAATAACACCTCCGGAGGAACAATCATTATCAATAGTGGCGAAATTGTAGCAAAGGGCGGCTTAGGAGCAGCAGGCATCGGTGGCGGTCTTGTTGGACCATGTGGAACAGTCTCCATCAACGGTGGAAAAATCGTAGCTGAGGGTGGCATTTATGGTGATTTGATATCCTCGGGTATCGGACCTGGAGACTACGGACAAAAGAGTGGAACAGTGACCCTTGGTTGGACAACAGAGCAAGACCGTATCCTTGTCATCAACTTTAACAATGTCGAGACCCTCCGCATCGCTGACGGCAAAGCATTTACTGCCAGCACCGGCAATGTCTATATAGGGACGCTCGACGACGACCAAAGGGCAGAGATTGCAGGTAAGACGCTCAAGCCCGTATTCTGCACAGGAGTATCGCTGACAAAAGAATCACAGGGTTTGACCGCAACCATCGACGGGACATCAACGGCAACCATCAATATCCCACAGCCTGTAGAGGTTGACCATGTGACGATAGACCGCATATTCGAGGCTGGCAAGGCTTGTACGCTTTATCTGCCGTTCAGCATCGCCGCTTCGAAGGTGTCAGGTGGTAAGTTCTATACGTTTACTACTGTGAATGAATCTACTAGTCCCTGGAGTGTGGAATATAATGAGGTAACAGGCGATATCGTGGCCAATACCCCATACATATTCTTGCCTGATGGTAAGAACAGCGGAAAGATTGTGGTGGACAATGGTAATGATAGGGTGAGCATCTGCACGGCTAATCCGAACACGACGGAAAATGGCCTGTGGAAGTTTATCGGTACCTACGAGCCTATCCAATGGCTATCAGATAATGATCGTGCTGCTGAAATAGGTAAAATTTATGGTTTTGCTGCCGAAGATGCAACGGTTGGTACTACCAGTTACACTGTGGGACAGTTTGTTAAGATTGCTTCGGGTGCATCTATCAAGCCGATGCGTGCTTATCTTAAACGCACCACATATTCGGCAAGTCGCGGCCTTATTAATGGATATGATAATTCGCTCCCCTCTGCCATGACAGTGGTACTTAAGGGTAGTAACGGCGATACTACAGAGATAGGTACTATCAGGCTGATAGATGAGACTGGCGAATGGTATTCGCTTGACGGCCGCAAGCTTTCGGGTAAGCCAACGAAGAAGGGACTGTACATTAATGGTGGTAAAAAGGTTGTAATTAAATAATAAGGAGAACAGAGTATGAAGAAAGTATATAAAAAGCCAACTATGAGTGTGGTTGAATTACATCACAAAACAAACCTGTTGGTCGGCAGCGATTATAATAAACAATTGGGCTACATGCCCGTCGACACTACCGATATGAACAGTATGGCATAATAGCCAGATAACACCCAATCCTCTGAGATCAGAGGGACGTTCCCGCTGATCATTTTTCTTGTAGATACTCTTCGAGTGTGATGCCACGAGCTGTGATATCTTTAGCTAGTGCTACATCATCAATATATCGGATGTGCCATGGCTCGTATGAGTATCCAGTAATATCCTCCTTACCTTCCAGATAGCGAAGTATGAATCCATAGTCGGCAAGCTTTGCGTGAATTTTAGCCCATACTTCAGGATACTGCACCAGGTCCTCGTTGTAATACACAGTTTTGCCATCCAAAATGAAGTACAAATCCAGAGCCAGTCCCGTCTGGTGTTCCGAATAACCTGGCACAGCAACTGTATTTACGGTATACTCCTCGCCATACTTAATCATAAATCTATCCCAGATGTCTTGCTGCTCAGCCACACTTCTGCGCCCAGAGTCCAGCTGTATGTCAACTCCCTCTGCAGCCATTGCTTCTTTCAGTTTCAAGTATGCTGCGTATGCCTTATACTCTGCTTCAACTTGATCCCCTACCGTATTAGTTGTGGTAACAGTCTTTAAGACACTCTCCCAGTATGCAGGTAACTGATGAGTCTTGTTTACCAGCACCAGATAGTCGATTTCTCTAACTGTAGGGTTATCGTTTTCGTCAGTGGTACACGATGTAGTTAATACGCTTGCGCCGCAAATAAGGATGGCGGCCTGCATCCATTTCTTAGTGATTCTCATTGTTATTGCTGTTTTATAATGATTAGATTGTATTAATATCATGACTGCAAAGATAGGAAGATTATTCCATACTTCCACATATTTTCGCGAAAAACTAGTTTTCAAATAAAAAAAACATCTCAAAGATATGGAATATTCATAAAAAGTCCATATCCTGATTCTTGTAGCAAGTGGTAATAAGACGCTTCAGTCCCAGAAACTCGAAATTGTAGGCAAAGTAAGTGAAGAAGTTCGACACTCGAGGATCGTCACAATTACACAACACCGTCTTACCTCGGAAGTGCTCCCGATAGTGTCGCAGCTCATTGTTGATATCCTCCAGTTGCGTATAGAATTCGTCTTTCTTTGCCTCCTTAGCGGCATTCAAGTTTTTATTTGCCATTTGCGATTGATAGTCTTAAAAATGGCATCCAACTATCAATCACGTCAAGACGCAAAAAAAGCGTGATGCACCTTTTGCGTCCAGCTATGAGGCAGCCTCGGATGGAAACCCCAGTCATCTTTAACAAGTATGCATCACGCCGTAGCGTGAATGCATTGCTATACGAAAGATGACTTAGGCGCTCCATACCGAACACCTTATAACGTATTATCTCGTTGCGTTTTATTTCCAATAAGTTTCCGAGGCTTTTGGCTGAACGCGAAATAATAGCGAATGCTTAAATTGTTTACCCACGATTTCACACCAGCCCTCCACTGAGGTATGTGCCGGTGATCGGGTACAAAGGTACGCAGTTTTATCGAAATGACCAAGTTTTTTAAGGCAAAAATTGGGGCGGCGACATGTTTTTACGCGTTATAGGCGCGTATCGAGAAAAAAATCATTGATTTTTTTGCTGCTCCAGATTAATCCTAGTAACTTTGCGGGAAAATTTATATAAATGGAGAAAATCCTAGTAATAAACCGCCAACAACCTGGCTCTATTTCATGGGCAGCATTCCTGAAAATTGCTGCTCTACTGCCCAAACCACCCACAACATTCAGGACTTAGGGGGTATTTCTATTTTATACATTTATAGTAAGTAATAACTAACAAAAAACTTAGTACAAAAATGGAAAAGAATAAGAAAGAAGAGGCTACTCTTCTAGGGCAGTTCTTGCCTTTCGGCCGACGAAAAATGAAGGCATATTTGGATGATTGGAAAGAGTTTGTGTGCGAACCATATATGAATATGAACGTAGAAGAATGGCAAAGAATCGAGTTCAAAGGCAAGCATGGCTATAAAAGTATTATTTATCGCGATTTAGCTCGTGCATTAATAAACGGTTGGGTATATAAAGATGATATAGGACGTATAGCCAGATATTTGGCTAAAAATACCAACATCAATAGCAATCCCAATCAAAAAACTAGAGTAAAGACTATATGCCAAGGAATAAATCGCAAAAAGAAATATCTAATAAAAATATCCGGACAGAAAGCTGCATGACAAAGAAAGAAGATCAAGCTCCAAAGGAGCATAAGAAAAACTGGCAGGAGGTATATGCCACAGTAGATGATATCAGGGATTATCTGGCTAACAGTGTTTTCCTTCGTCGTAATGTCATCACACGACGTGTTGAGTATCGAGCACCTTCAAGCTTTACACAGGATTTCCAACCCTACTGGCAGCCGATAGAAGACTGGGTGGTGAACTCGCTGTGGACTAAGCTGTCGCGTATCAAACCCACACGTGTGCAGGATATGTATCGCGTGATAGAATCGGACTTTGTGCCCAACTTTAACCCGTTTGAGGAATACTTCGCCCGACTACCACCCTGGGATGGCAGCAACCATATTCTGGTCCTGTCGATGAGCGTGCAGGTTAAGGGCGGGTCAAAGATGCAAGACCTGTTCTACCAGTACCTGCGCAAATGGCTTGTGGGAGTGGTGACGGGATGGCTCGACCCTACTGAGGTGAACCACGAGATACTAGTGCTGATAGGTGAACAAGGCTGTTACAAGACAACCTGGTTCCAATATCTGTTGCCGCCCGAACTGCGCAGGTATTTCTATACCAAGACCAATGCCAACCGCATGAGTCGCGACGACCTGCTGACACTGGCCCAATACGGGGTGATATGCTGCGAGGAGCTCGACACCATGCGACCGGCAGAAATGAACCAGTTGAAAGCTGCTGTGACCATGCAGAGCATAGATGAGCGTGCTGCCTATGCCCACTATCATGAGCATCGCAAACATATCGCTTCTTTCTGCGGTACGGGCAACAACGTGCAGTTTCTTAACGATCCCACCGGCAACCGCCGATGGATGCCGTTCGAAGTGGAAAGTATCGACAATCCTCGCAAAAACCCTATCGACTACGAAGGGGTGTTTGCCGAGGCGTATGCCCTGTACCAGAAAGGCTTCTGTCATTGGCTTACACGTAACGAGATGGAACAGTTGGGTCAGCATAACGAGACGTTCGAAGCGCCTATGCCGGAACTTGAGGCTATCCAGCAGCACTTCCGACTACCCCAACCTGGCGACAACACCGAGTTGCTTACCAGAACAGAAATCCTGCAGATAATCGGTTGTAACCCTGCACTCAGGCTGGATATAAACAAGATTGGCCCTGCTATGAAAAAGCTAGGCTTTGAGCGTAAGCGCACCAAGGAGAGGCGCGGCTATGTGGTGTATCGATATACCGAACTGGAAAAGAAGGAGATGACACGCCGCGATGCTGCTTTAGCGATAGATGAGGGTGACAGCGATGACACTGGTGACACCATTTTCTGATAATCCTTCGCGTACCGCGCATATATATAATAACCTGCGGTACGCGAGAAGAATAGAAAAAACAGTGTCATACCTGTCACCCGTGTCACCCGAATAAAAAACAATATATTTAAACTATAAAAACGACCATGTTAGAAGTAAAAGACTATTCAAAGCAAGAGCTGGCTGATGCGATTTATGCCAGTAACATCAAACCTAAAAGCCGACTGCGTAAACTTTGGCGCGAGATTAACGGCTGCCCAGAACTGATGGCCGAACTGCAGCGTCTGCACCATCATACCGGCGATAGTGGTTACACCGCCGAAATGGTTGAGAAAATCAAGTATTATCTGTGTATAGACTGAACGAATGTTAAAAAATCGATGATTCTAAAGACTGTGCGGACAGTGATGTATTATGCAGACAAAGTGCCTTCGCGAAAGTGGTATCTTTGTACCCGGTAAGCAAGTCAAGCCGATGGGATGGCACTTACGACTCGTCGCAATGAGTCGAACAGCCTGTTCCGATGACTCGAAGCGATCGTTCCGATGATACTCTCACCCCCAAAAGTATCAGTCGAACACCTCGAAGAAGCTATCCGGATAGCGCGTAGAGACGACTCGAACACCTCATAGATTGACAAACTGCCAAAAACATTAAACATTAAACATTAAACATTAAAGATTAAACATTAAAGATTAAACATTAAACATTATGTCTCAGAAATTCGTTAAGATCAAGAACAACAACAAGAACAACGCGAAGACCTACGGCAAGTATTACGCCAAGGCCGTGTACGACAACCACTTTGTAGGCACCGACGAGATTGCCGACTTCATCCAGAGTCAGGCATCGGTTAAGAAGAGTGATATCAAGGCCGTGCTGCAGGAGCTGGGCGAGGCCATGAAGCACTTCTTCGAGATGGGTCAGAAAATCAAGCTGGAGGGCATCGGCATCCTGAAGGTAGGTTTCTCGAGTATCGGTGTGGAAAAGCCCGAGGATTGCACCGTGAGCACCATCACCACCCGACGTGTGCTGTTCCAGCCAGAGTCTGAGCGTGTGGTGGTAGGTCAGCAGAAGACCCGCAGCGGCGCCATCCGCCAGAAGTATGTAAATGCCATCAACCTGCTGAAGGATGTGGCCTTCGAGGAGACGCACGACAATGCGATGAATCCCTCTACCCCATCATCTACAGGTGGCAACACCTCGGGCGGCGGAAATACCAGCGGTAGCGGCAACACCGGTGGCGGCGGCGATGACAGCGGCATGGACCAGAACTAGTCGACCAAAGGCCAATTAAGTGACGGGGGCTGACCGATGTCACGGTCAGGAGTGATGCAAGGACTACCCTAGTCTGCCGAGGCGCAGAAACATTGTCAAATCACAGTCCTGAATGCAGCTTGCCTGGCATCGGCGCTCCCCTTTTTTAAAATCTAGTAAAACAATCAATCTATTAAAACAAGTATTCAACATGATGTTATTTAAAAGACCAAGCAACGAAAAGATCGGTAATCTGATCATTACAATCATTACAGCACTGGTATCAACATTTTTTCTGCAGAGTTGTGGCGTATGAGCAGTAAACTGAAGCCTTTAAGACCCGACGATGTGAAGTGGCTGGTGGTGCACTGCTCGGGCAGCAGGTGCAACCATCCCTTCACCGTCGAAGGGCTGATAGCCACAGGCCGTGAGCGGTTCGGCCAGCCATCGTATCACTACTATGTGCGGCGCAACGGTACGGTGGTTCCGATACTGCCAGAGAGTGTGCGGGGTGTGCACGCCAGCGGTTTCAACAGCTGTTCGATAGCAGTGTGCTACGAGGGCGGACTCGACGAGAACGGCATCCCTGCCGACACCCGCACCGAACTGCAGCGCCACGCGCTCTACGAACTGCTGAAGCAGCTGCGCCACGACTACCCCCAGGCCCGCATAGCAGGCCACTGCGAACTGCCAGGCACCACCAAGCCCTGTCCATGCTACCTGCCCAGCCAGGAATACAAAGATCTCCAGCCACGCTAGTGACTGGAGATCTTACTTTACGTATTTCAGGCTAAGACACTTCTTTTTTTCTATTTGTACAGATAGCGCTTGATACTCCTTTTTGGCGTCTTCTGGAATTCTTCTTTCTGAATGCGGACGGCCATAATCTGCTCGTAGGCAGGGAGCTGTTCGTTAAGATCTATCTGATTCAGCTGCATGATGTTGCTGACGTTCTCTTCCGTAAGATTCAGCTGTTGTGCTTCCTCGTAGTCAGGATGAATCAGAGCCTCCAAGCGGTTGTTACGCTGTACGATGATGCTCTCGCTAACCATCAGCATCGAGTTGAGCTTGTCTTCTATCTCTTCAGGATAGATGTTCTGGCCGTTGGGGCCGAGAAGCATGTTCTTTTTACGGCCTTTGATGAAGATATTGCCCTTGGCATCGATGATACCCAGGTCGCCCGTATGATACCAGCCTTCGGCATCGAGAACTTCTTCAGTGGCCTCAGTATTCTTGTAGTAGCCCAGCATGACGTTCTTGCCTCGTGTCAATATCTCACCAGGGATGTTTTGCGGGTCGCTGCTGTCTATCTTGACTTCCATGTTGATAACGGCCTTACCGCAGGAACCGGGAACGAAGATTTTCCAGTCGGAGAACGAGATGATGGGAGCACACTCGGTGGCTCCATAGCCTACGGTGATAGGGAAGTTGAAGCTGTGGAGGAAGGTCTCTACTTCGCGGTTGAGGGCTGCTCCACCAACGATGCACTCGTACATATTGCCACCAAAAGCCTCAATGACCTGCTCTCTTACCTTGCGCTTGACGAAATATCCGATGATAGGCCATTTCATGAGTTTCATAGCCTTGCTGGCCATAACCTTCTTCATGATCTGCTTCCTGACAATCTTCTCAATGATGAGAGGTACGGCGACTACCAATCGTGGTTTGACAACCTTGAATGCGTGGGTGATGACCTGAGGTGTAGGCGCAATCGTGAGGAAGTATATGTGGCACCCTGCCAGGAACTGATAGAGGAACTCGAACATGAGACCATACATGTGGGCCATAGGAAGCATGGAGATGATGGTGCTGCCTTTAGGAATGTGTGGTGACAATGCAGCCAAAGCAAACTCGTAGTTGCTGTCGAAAGAACGGTAAGGCAGCATGACACCCTTTGAAAAACCTGTTGTACCACTGGTGTAGTTAATCATCATAATATCGTTCTCGGATTCCTCTGGCTGGAAATTCAGCTGGTCAGGAGAAACCGGAGAAGAAAGAGGCGAGACAGTGAGTACGTCAAACGGAACTTTGGCGAAGGAGTAGTCGGTCAAGTTAAGGATACCGAGAAGATTTGGCATCTGCTCAGGCTCTATGCGCTTCAGAATCTGATCTGATACGAAGAGAAGTTTCGTCTCGCTGTGTGTGACAATATTGTGAATCTGTTCAGACAGGAAATCGGGCAATATGGGTACCACGACAGCGCCATAGGTGACAGTAGCAAGGAACGCAATTCCCCAACGCGAACTGTTGGAGCCGCAAAGGGCAATCTTATCGCCACGTTTTATTCCTGCTTTGTTGTACATGTTGTGCAACTGTAGTATAAGCTCTGCTATATCGGCATAGCGATAGGTTTCTGCACTGAAATCGCTCAGTGCAGGCTGTTCCCAATAGGTAACAAGGGTTTTCTCAATGTCCTTAATCATAAGTAGTTATTAGTTATCATTTGTATAGACTTCCAATATCTTCTGGCGGATGATGAACTCGTACTTTGCCTGTACGAGATTCTCGCGCGACTTGCGCAGCCTCTGATTGGCCTGCGTGAAGTCGTAGATGGTGCTGCGTCCTGCCTCGTACTTTTCTTTCTCATACGAGCACGAAAGTGCGCTGGCCTCCTGTGATTTCTGTGCTGACTGGTACTTACTCTGTGCATTCACAGCATTGTAGTAAGCCTGGTCAATCTCCTTACGCAGCTGCTGGCGTGAGTCGTCGAGGGCCAGTTGATTCTTTAAATGGGTCATCTTGGCCTTGCGGATGTTGTTGCGTGTGGTAAAGTGATTAAAGACGGGAACAACAAAGTGGAGACCCACCACTTCACTCTTATTTTTCCACAACTGCTTAAAGAATCCGTTTGAATGCGACTCATGGAAGAAGTTCAGGTAGTAAGTATTCAACGAGGCGCGGAAATCGACTTTGGGATAATAGGCAGCTCTTGCTGTAGCAATGTCGTAGCGACTCTTCTCGACCATAGCCTTGCCAGCCATGATAGAAGGATAACGCTCAATGATATCGTCATCGACAATGGACAGCGGAGAATTGACAACAGACCCGTCACCACCAATATCTGAAATTTCAAAGTTCTCGACGGACTCAAGATTGAGTAACTGAGAGAGGGTAAGCAGGGCTATCTTGTAGCGTCCACGGGCCTCTGTGAGCTCATACTCGTCAGTAGCGAGCTGTGCCTCAGCATCAGCAAGATCGCTCATGGGGTTACGGCCATCGTCTACCAGCGTCTTGGTCTTCTCACAGAGCTGCCGGCTGGTCAACACCTGTGCTTCTGCAACTTCCATCAGGCCTTTTTCATAGAGAGCCTGCAGGTAATAGGTGGCAATCTGAATGGTCAGCGACTTACGGGCAGAAGCCAACGAGGCGGTTGCCTGCTGTACGGACCAATGGCCGGCCTGCACCTGATTCTTTCTGCGGAAACCATCGAAAACGGGCATCGACAGTTCTAAGGTACCATTCGTATAGGAGAGATCAGAGGTGAAGCTCTCAGACGATGCCGCCATCGTTCCCGTTGAAGCGTAAGCATTACCGAAGCTGAAACGCTGGGCACCATTGGCCTCTACGGTCGGCATCCAATCGTTCTTGGCGGTATTGAGTTCGTTCTCCTGCAACTGAATGTCGACAGACCTCTTCTGGATATCGATATTGTTGTCGATGGCGTACTGCACACACTCGTCGAACGTCCATACGTGCTGGGCTTTGGCAACTGACAACTGATAACTGACAATTGACAATTGACAAAGTGTTATGAACAGCACTTTTATATTTATAAGTCTCTTCATATTTTAAACTATGAACTATAAACTATTTCTGAATGCCTCGGAGCAAGTCTCCTTCCTTGATGCCGCTCTTCACTTCTATATACAATCCGTCAGAGATACCTACGGTCACCTCCCTTCGTTCAAACTGCTGATGCTCCACATCCTCAGGCTTCGACGTCAGGACATAGACGTATGCCTTGTCGCCTTTGAACTCAACTGCTGTCTCGTCACAAGAGAGTGCCTTGCTGGCCTTGTCGATAACGATATTGGCATTGGCGCTGTAGCCTGAACGTATGGTAATACCTTCGGGTATGTGCGTGGTGGCTTTCAGCTCGAACATCTTGGCACCGTTCTGCATTTCGCCTTCAGGAGAGATGTAGTCAAGCGTAGCATTGATCTTCGTGTCCTGCATCGAACCGAGTGTCAGCTCCATATCCATACCTGTATGCAGCTTTGCCACTTCTGTTTCGTCGATATAGCCTCGGAAGATAATGTCGCCCATGTTGGCAATCTTAGCCACTGTGGTACCTTCGGTGAAGGAACTGGTTCCCGATACGGAAGAACCCACCTTGACAGGTACACTCAGCACCAGACCGCTGATAGTCGAACGCAGGTCAGTGATGTTCACACCACCAGAACGAGCCGACTGTCCACGGGTGATGACCTCCACCTGCGAAAGTGCTGCCGTAACATTGTCCTTTGCGGCTGCCAACTGGGTACTCTTCTTCTCGAATTCCTCAAGGCTGACAACGCCTTTGTCATAGAGCGACTTCGTACGATCATACTCACGCTGCTGTTCAGCGAGTTGAATACGAGCAGACTCCACTTCACTCTTGGCCTGATTGAGCTGGGCCATATCAGGGATAATCCTGATAGTGGCGATAATGTCGCCTACATTAACGTGGTCACCAGCCTTTACACGCAATTGGCTGATAATACCCGTCGCCTGGGGTTTAACCTCTACTTGGTTACGGGCTTCAACACTACCTGTGGCCACTGTCTTTTTCACAATGTCACGCTGCTCAGGCTTAATCAGTTCATAAACTACAGGGGCGGGTTGCGACTGCTTCCACAAGAAGTAGAATGTATAGAGTACAAAAACTCCCAATAGGCACCAGCCTGCCATTTTTAATACTTTTTTTACCATCAGATCTTTATTGTTTTTTTATTATGTTCTATGCGGTAGTAAATATTTTAATTATCACATCTTACTCTTCCCTTAATGCGTCTATCGCCTTAATCTGCAAAGCACGGCGGGCTGGCATCCAACCAGCAAGGAGACCACCGAGAACGAGAATGGTCAGCGACGCTATGGCCGTCCAGAAAGGTACGTAGGGATTGGTGAACGTCATGTTGTCACCACCCTCGGACATCATACCTCTGAGTATATCGAGCAGCCAGATGCCCAAGCAGAGGCCGGCAAAACCTGCCGCTGCCGTCAGCACGAGACTCTCCATCATGATCTGACGAAGGATGACTCCCGGCAAAGCACCCAGTGCACGGCGGACACCGATTTCCTGTGTCCTTTCCTTCACCGTCACCAGCATGATGTTCGAGATACCTATCAGTCCTGCCAGCAAGGTTCCCAAGCCGACAATCCATATCAGGATATTCAAACCCGTAAACAGGTTCACGAACATTGCTATCTGTTCACCTAAGTTGATAGTCATCAGTGCTGTGGGGTCATCAGGATGTATCTGGTGGTTCTTTTTGACAAGAGTCGATATTTCACCCTCGAACTCATTGACGGGACTGCTGTCTTTCAGGATGACCATACAGATGTCGATACGGTTATCCTGTCCATAGGTCACCTGTTCGGTGGTCAACGGAAGCAAGATGCTCTCCGTAACATCCAGACCGATATCAATCTGACGGTTCGTATTCTTAATGGTGCCCACCACCGTCAGGATGGCGCCATTCACATCGATAGTAGCACCTAAGGGCTCGTCGTCACCGAAGAGTTCCTCAGCCACGTGTTTACCGATGATACACACTTTGCGGTGCTCAATCATATCGACATCATTGATGAAACGCCCGGACAGCAGTTTCTGAGGCAGCGAGCCATAGAACTGCGGTGTCACACCTGCCACCTTATACTGGAAGGTCTGACGGCCACGCGTCACATTCTGATAGTCAGCAAAATTGACTGACGTGATGTATTCCAAACGCCCGGACAGCGCAGTGGTCAGTTCATCAACATCGCGGTTGTCCATATACCAAGTACGATCTCGTCCCAAGCCTGCATAAGCCATAGACGTCTCCTGAGGAATGAGGAACAGGCAGTTACTGGGCAAGCTCTTCACACGTCCGGCAATACCATTGTTCAGTCCCATGCCGGCACCAATGAGCACCGTCAGCATCAGAATGCCCCAAAACACTCCGAACGCTGTCATCAGGCTGCGCCATCGCTGTCGCATGATGGACTGCAATATCTCGTTCCACAAATCCGAATCAAACATATCTTATATTATTGCTGTAGCAAATTTATATTTTTAATAATCACTTTAACTTTATGCCGTCAACGCTTCCACGAGTTTGATGTCAACAGCTCGTTTGGCCGGCACATAACCAGCGATGAGACCCGCCAGCACCATGATGCCGTTGATGGCCATCACGTACGAGAACTTCACCGTAGGATTAGAGAAGATTCCGTTGTCGCCCAACGACTGGATGGCCCATGAGGCCAGCTGCGTCAGTCCGATACCCATGAACATGCCCACATAGCCGAAGATAACCGTAATGATAACGGCTTCTATCAGCACCAGCGACATGATCTGCAGGTTACTGGCTCCCATAGCCCTTCTGACGCCCAGTTCCCTGGTACGCTCCTTAACGGTAATGAGCATGATGTTCGAGATACCCACGATACCGGCAATCAACGTTGCCAATCCGATGACGAGAACAAATATGTTCAAACCCGTCAGAATACCATTGATAAGCACAGGCATTTCGTAGGCATTTGTCAACTTGATAGCCTTCACGTCAGCAGGTGAATAGCCCTTCATGGCAGCCAACTGCTGTTGCAGGCGCTGGTTGAAATGTTCATTCAGCTCAGCCGTATTCAAATAGTTTGTCTGCAGGTAGAGACGACTCAGTGAACCATCGGGCTGATAAAGTGTCTTGATGGTCGTCAACGGTGCAATAATGACCCTCGTGGTATTGGCTTTCACCACAGGCTCATAGATGCCCACTATCTCGAAACTGATTTGGTCGAAGGTGATGTAGGATCCTACTACTGACGACTTGGCGTTAGGGAACAGAATATTCTTCAAACGGGCAGGAATGATACACACCTTACGCTGCTCCTCTATGTCTAGGTAATTCAGGTCACGCCCCGCAGTTATATGAATGTTCGGCGCAACGGCATAGTCTGGGAGGTAGCCGTCTACTGAAGTATTGGTGTAATACTCATTGCAGCGGGCTTGCACCGGGTGGTTGATGACCGGGATGATACGGCGCAGCGTGTCGCCCCAATACTTCTTCAACTCTTCGGTGTCATCGGCATAAAGCTTTATCGTACGTCCCTTCTGGGCTCCGGCAAACGGCATAGAGGTCACGCTGGGAACCAATGTCACCACGTTCTCACTGCTGGAACTGAAGTTGGTGGTCATACCGTTGAGCAGTCCGTTACCAGTACCAATAAGGACAATAAGGATGAACAGACCCCACCCAATAGAGAAGCCCGTCAGCGCTATGCGCATCTTGTTGTTCTTCATTGAGGTCAAGACCTCATTCATCATATCACCCATACTGCCTTTGAACTATTATTTTAATACCTTCTGACCTTTTTACTTTTCTAGCCTCTTTCATCTTTGAATATCAGACCATCCTTGAAGAAGATGCGACGATCAGTCTGATCGGCAATCTCCTGCTCATGAGTCACAATAATCACTGTCTGCCCTTCCTTACGGTTCACATCACGCAGCATGTCCATCACCTCCTGGGTGGTCTTGGAATCCAAGGCACCTGTAGGCTCGTCGGCAAGAATAATCTTCGGATGCGAAATCAAGGCACGGGCAATAGCCACACGCTGACGCTGACCACCAGACATCTGCATGGGCAGATGGTTCCAGTGCGCTGCCAGTCCTACCTTCTCCAGATACTCCATGGCCAGTTCATTACGCTCCTTCTTCTTCACGCCACGATAGTACAGCGGCAGTGCCACATTCTCCATAGCGTTCTTGAAGTTGATGAGGTTAAACGACTGGAAGATGAATCCGATAAGCTGGTTACGATAACGCGACTCCTGATAATTGGTCAGGTCTTTGATGAGGTTACCAGCCAAGTGGTATTCCCCCTCGTCGTATGTATCCAATATACCCATGATATTGAGCAACGTCGACTTACCAGAACCGGAAGCACCCATGATGCTTACCAGCTCACCTTCGTCAATATGGAGGTCTACCCCCTTCAGCACGTGAAGGGGTGACTCTCCAGGATAGGTCTTATGAATCCCTTTCAGGTCAATCATTGCTATTTACGATTTTTCAATTATCACTTGTCAATTCTTTTACCAGGCTCTCTGTGACCAAGTCATTATAATTCTCGGTCATAAACAGATTGTTGTGCTCGTCGTCAACGTCGATGATTTCCAGCTGAGAGGCTATCTTACGCCATTCATTCAGGTTGTATTCCTCCAGCGGGTTCAGCTTCTTGGCATTGTAGAATATCACCTTACCGTCGTAGTGCGGATAAGCGACATTGTCTTCCAAGTGCTTGATCATGTCATGTTTCTTCTTCAGAAGCTCAGGCATTGTACGCTCTATCTGACGCTCAAACTCCTGCATCTGACGTTCCGTTTCCTCGTTGTTACGCAGATGTGAGTCACCCAGCCATACAGGCAGGCTGACGCCATTGTCATCACGCCACTTGCAAGCCAGATGATAAGCCTGGACACCACCCCATGAGTAACCCAAGAAGCCAAAGACTTTGGCATCAGCAGGTATCATCAGGTCAAGCACGGTGTAATACATCTCGATGACCTCGTGGAAGGTAGCATCCTGGAAGATGTACTGGAAGTGCTCATCGGTAGGCTCGATGGTAAATATCGAGAAATAATCCTGCCAGATACGGAATTTCTCCGTCAGATACGACGTCAGCAGAATACCCTGCGTCACAATGAGTACAGGTTTCTCCGGCGTATAGCTGTTGAACCAGTATCCCAGACTCATGTTGGCTGAGAGTATCTTGTCGATGGTGTGCAGCTTCATCACGTCGTTGGCCTTCAGCTTGATATTCTCTCTGTCAGCCAGTGCAACGAACTTCACGGCAATAATACTCGTCATACCCAATTCGAACAAGTCGTCAGTGACACCGAAATCGTCGGCCTTCAGCAGTTTCCTGGCAATATCCAGCAGGACGGTTTCCTTATGTGTACGCGGAGCCACATTCTCTGTATGGCGCTCGATGACGGGTTCTGGCAACTTCTTACGGTCAATCTTACCAGAAGGTGTCATCGGCATGCTCTCCATCGGCATATAGACTGTCGGCACCATATATTCTGTCAGTGTCTGTGCCAGCGTATGCTTCAGGTCTGCAGTGTCAATTTCCTCACTACTGGTGAAGTAGCAGCACAGATGCTGTGCTCCGTTGACCTCCCTCACTTCAGCACAAGCGGCCTTGATGTGCGGATACTTACCGATCTCGTTCTCAATCTCACCGAGCTCAATACGATAGCCACGCAGCTTCACCTGGAAGTCGATACGTCCTAAGTATTCTATCTGTCCCTCGCTGTTCCAGCGGCACAGGTCACCAGTGTGATACATCTTCACACCAGGTACCCACGGACAGTCGACATAGCGCTCTGCTGTCATTTCCGGACGGTTCCAATAGCCCTTTCCGACCTGGTTTCCGGCAATACACAGCTCACCAGCCATACCTCTTGGCAACAGCTGTCCGGCGCTGTCGATGATAAAGCCCCAGTTGTTGGGAACGGGATAGCCGATAGGAATGTTCTTGTACTCCTTAGTCGGGTCTACCAGGAAGTAGGTAGAGTCAACTGTACACTCTGTAGGTCCGTACATATTCCACAAGGGGATATTGCCCGGCACACGGTCCAGTTTCTCACCGCCTACACCGACAAAGCGCAAAGGCAGGTCGAAGTTGGTCATCAGCATCACACCGACTGTGGTGTTGAATCCACCGCCAGTAATCTGATGGTCGTTCATGAACTTATACACCTCCGGCAGATCCTTACGAATCTCAGAAGGCACGATGTGCAGGCTACCACCTACGGTCAATATCGGATAGAGGTCCTCCAAAGAAGCGTCGAAGCTGAATGCACGGTGACAGAGTATGCGGTCAGCAGCTGTCAACTGTTCCTTCTCCACGATGAAGTGGATAAAGTTCAGCTTAGCACTGTGAGGTATCATAACACCCTTAGGCTTACCAGTAGAACCAGAGGTGTAAATCATGTAGGCCACCTGAGCAGGATCTGACAGGTCGATAGGTTCGTCAGAAACTTTACTGTCAAGCTGGTCGACATAAATGATCTCAATGTTCTTCAGGTCGTCAGCCATTCCCTTTGCCTCCACAACCTCATGGGTCGTTATCAGCACGCGGGCCTCAGAGTCTTCCAGCATATAGAGCAGACGCTCTGTCGGATAGTCGAAGTCGAGCGGCACGTAGGCATTACCAGCCTTCTGGATACCCAGCACAGCACTGGAGAATTCCTTCTGACGATCAAGCATGACACCTACGAAGCAGTCGGGACCAACGCCACGCTGCAACAGCAGACGGGCAATGACATTCGACTGGGCATCCAGTTCGGCGTATGTAAACTGTCCGAACTTATCAGTAACAGCCAGTGCGTCTGGTGTCTTTGCTGCCTGACGGACAAATTCCTTCACATACGTCAGACTACGGTCGAAGTCCATTTCCTCACCCTTCGAAATCTGCATCAGCTCTTCAAACTGTTCGCCTTCCACGAGCGAGATATCCTTCAGCAGCACATTCTCACCGATGCTCTTCAGTGCAAACGTCTGGAGGGCATCAGCCAATGCCTGCATGTCATCAGCAGCATACATCGACGTATTGTATTCCAGGAAGATGACATAGTCGGTCTCACCATACGAAGCAACGGTGACAGACAGAGGCACCTTTGCCGTATCGAGCTTCATACGAATCTGCTCAATACCTTCCCGCTGAATGTCTACGCCCAAGTCACCCTGGAAAGTGAACATCACAGCAGGATGGATGTCGTGACGAGCTGCCATCTTTGTGAACGGATAGAAGTCACGGCTCACCGACTCAAAGAGCTGATGCTGTATGGTTTCTACTGCGTCAGCCATCGGCTGCTTGCCATCGCTCATGTTGCTAATCATCGGCAGGGTCTTGACGAACATACCCATGATTTCCTGCATCTCGTTGGCTTCACGGCCGTTGTTGATGGTAGAAATCAGCACGCGCTTCTCACGGGTTATGCGGTGCAGTACCTGCAGGAAGGCAGTCATGAAGAAGTTGTTCTCCGTAAATCCGTGCTTGCTGCAGTACGACTGAATCTCGCCCTTATGGAACGTGAGGTATAGAGAGTTGGTGCCAGCCTCATTATTCTCAGGTGTAACAGACTTGGGATAGATGGTAGGCACAGCATCAGTCAGCAACTGATCGAAATAAGCCTCAGCCTCAGCAAACTTCTCAGTTGTCACTATAGACTTTTGGTCCAAAGCATGGTCGAAGGCAGTATAGTGCTCTTGCTTAAGGGTCTCACCATTGAGGACAGCCAAGGTTTGACCGAGGAAGAGTCCGTTGGACAAACCGTCGAATATCAGATGATGGAAGTCCTTGAAGAGCCATACGGCACTGGGCGACTGGTAGATTTCCAGACGATAGAGGTTCTCGGTGAAAATGTTGTACGGACGTACACGCTCCTGGAACCAGTCTGCATCAGGTTCAAAGTCGAGCGTCTTGAAGACGATATCGTCGGGAGCATCGTCGCGGCGCTGCTGCAAGACATCGCCGTCCTTCAATACCAAGTGAGCCTTCAAATACGGATGGGCTGCCACTACGGCCTTGACGGCCTTCAGCAAATCTTCCGCAGCTACTGTGGTAAACTTGATGACCTCTGGGATGTTGTACTGCAGAGCTTCTGGGTTCTGCTGGCAGTCGATATAGACACCACCCTGATTTTCCGTCAACGGATAGAACTCCTGTTTCTCGTATACTGTCAGCGGTGTTACCTGTGCCGACTGCTGTCCTTGCAGAGCTGCCATCTGACGGATGGTAGGCTTCGTCAGGATCTCGTTCGTCGGGATGTTGAGTTGCATTTCCTGACCGAGACGTGCAGAGAGTCGCATGGCCGACAGCGAAGTAAGACCAATAGAGATAAGGTTAGTGGTAACGCCAAACTCCTCAACTCTGAGCAACTGGCTGACCACGTTCCATATCTGCTGTTCCGTATCATTGGCAGGAGCCACCATCTCGGCAGTCTTGATTTCCGGTATGGGCAGTACGCGACGGTTAATCTTTCCGTTGGGCGTCAGCGGCATTGTATCAAGTGGTACATAGGTGTCAGGCACCATGTACTCGGCCAGTGACGAAGCAGTAAGTGCAGCGCGGATGTCCTCGCTATCGATGGTTACACCCTCGTCCAAAGTATAATACAGCAACAGATGATCAGCACCAGCCACCTTGCGCACCTCGGCAGCAGCCTGGCGAATGCCTTCTATCTGCAGCACCTTGTTCTCAATCTCTCCCAGCTCAATACGGAAGCCGCGCAGCTTCACCTGGAAGTCGATACGTCCTAAGTATTCAATGTCTCCCTGTTCGTTCCAGCGACAGATGTCACCGGTATGATACATACGGACACGGCGTCCCCATGGGTCGTTCTCCACAAACGGACAGTCACCGAAAGCCTGGGCGGTACGGTCTGGCAGCTGCCAGTAGCCACGTCCTACCTGAATACCTGCAAAGCACAGCTCTCCGGCTACACCCTGTGGTAACAGACGGCCTTGAGTATCGATGATGAAGTTGTAGCAGTTAGCCACCGACTTACCGATGGGGATGTTGTCGACACGCTCACCCGGAGCAATCTTATAATAAGAGGTATCGTCGGTACACTCCGTCGGTCCATAGACGTTGATAATCTCAATATGATCGCTAAATACGCCGTCCAGCTTCTCACCACCTGCCGTAATGAAGCGTACGGGCAGGTCATCGTAAGTGTTCAGCAACAGGGCAGCGATAGCCGTTGAGTAGCCACCACCCGTTATCTGATGGTCGAACAGGAACTGGCGGATAGCATCGAGGTCCTTACGGATTTCCGTCGGCATGATATGGAACGAGCCGCCCAGCGTCAGGATGGCATACATATCCTCGATATGAGCGTCGAAGGAGAAGGAACGGTGTCCTTCAATACGGTCTTCAGCCGTCAGGTGCTCCATATCGATGACCACATTGATGAAGTTCCAAAGACCGGCCTGATGCAACATGGCACCCTTAGGCTTACCTGTAGAACCTGACGTGTAAATCATATATGCCAGATTGTCTGGTGTCGTCAGATTGATTGGTTCAGCAGCTGCGTTGAAGTCGATATCCTCTACGAAGATAATCTGTGCACTGCCTGTATCGAAGTCACCCTCTTCCTGCTTAGCCTTCAACACGTCGTGCGAGGTGATGAGCACCTTCGACTGCGAGTTCTCCAGCATGTAGCAAAGTCGCTCGTTGGGATATTCAAAATCCAGCGGTGTATAAGCAGCACCAGCCTTATGGATAGCCAGTACTGACAGCGGGAACTCCTTCATACGGTCAAGCATGACGCATACGAAGTCGTTGGGCTGTACGCCGGCAGCTATCAGCTTGTGGGCCAATACGTCGGAATAGTGCGACAACTGGCTGTACGTCAACTGGCTGCACTTATCCACTACAGCCACGTTGTCAGGCACCAGTTTGGCACGTGCCTCGAAGACCTCGGCAAACGTCTTGGTGATGTCAACCTCCAGGTACTTACCTGTAGAGATTTCCAGCATACGCTCATGAGCCTCCTGCGACAACAGCGGCAGCTGCTTCAGCAGGTGTTCCGGATGTTCAGCCATACCGGCTATCAGCGTGACGAACGTGTCAAGCACACGCTGCATCACAATAGGCGTATATTTGGTAGCATCGTAGGTCAGTTTCAGTGTGAGGAATCCATGTTCGTTGGTGGTTACAGTGACACTGAGCTCGTTGAAAGCTTCCTCCTCACTCTGTATGACTTGCAGTCCCCACTGCTCCTGGCCCTGTGACAGTGAATCAGCACCGGCATAGTTCTCGAAGGCCAGAATCGACTGGAACAGATTAGCACCTAACTCCGACTGTGTCTGTATCTCTGAGAGTGAGCAGAAGTCGTAGGCAGCAGTCTCTGCGGCCTGAGCCTGCAGCGTTTGCAGGGCCTCACGCACCGTTACTTCTGCCGATGCCTGAACACGGACAGGTACGGAGTTGATGAAGAGACCTACCAACGTGTCGACGTTCATGCTGTCGTTGTTACGTCCTGATACCACCTTGGCAAAGACGGCATCCTGCGTACGGCACCACGTTTGCAGCACCAGTCCCCATGCCAGCTCTACCACAGTATTCATTGTTACCTGCGACTGACTGCACAGCTTGCGCAATGCCGACATCACATTCAGGTCAAGCATCTGGCTGACACTCTGCTGTATATTCTCGCCTGCATTGCCGGAAGGTATAGATACGGTGGGAATAGCAGCCTTGGTCTCGTAACCCTCCAACAGCTGTTTCCAGTAGGCCAGTCCTGCCTTCTTGTCTTTCTGACGCAGCTGACGCACGAACTGTTCATACATGCCCGGACGTCCTTCGACAATAGCCTGACTGGTACCCGATGTCATGTTGGCAGCCAACGACTGGATGAAGTCGTTCATATAGATAGGAATACACCAGCCGTCGACAATGATGTGGTGGAGTACGAACAACATCTGACAGGTGTTCTCCGAAGTCTTCATGCATACCACACGCATCAGCGGGTCGTCCTGCAGACTCAGCGGACGGTGCAGCTGTTCCTGATGAACACGGGCTGCAGCCTTCTCTATATCACTCTCGCCAGTGAGGTCCACCATTTCGAGACCTAACTGTCGGCTGACAATAGCCTGACACGGTTCTGCTACGCCATCATAGATGATAGCGGTACGCAGCACTTCATGCTTGGCAGCCAGTACGTCGAGGGTGTTACGCAATGCCTGTTCTGTGGGCAATACCGACATGGAGAAGCGCGACAGCAGACGGTAGGCCGTCGTGTCGGGCTCCATCATGAACTTCAACAGCATTCCCTCCTGCATGGGACTGAGCGGATAAACGCGTTGCAGCACTTCGCCACGAGCTGCGAAACGTTCGCAGATTCGCTGGTACTGTGCTTCTGTCCAGCCCTGTGCACCCAGGTCTGAAGCCGTCTGCTCGGGTTCCTTGACAGTTGCCGTATGGTCGGACACCTGTACCAGCTGAGTCACAAAGGCGTCAGCAATGGCTTGTGCCTGATCAGCAGTCCACAATGCGGTATCATATTCGAAGGTAGCGCTGAGCACTCCGGCAGTTACGCCGCAGTTAATCATCAGCGAGGGACCGAAGACATTCTTCGGGCTGAACATCGTACCGGCAGGCAGGTCTGCTGCCATATCAAACAGGGCACCGGGAGTTGCACCACCCATCTCACCAAGATAGTTGAAGCCTACCAGCGGGGTAAGGTCGGTACGCAGCGGGGCATCGCCCTCATTTGACGGGATATATTGCAGGATGCCGTAACCCATACCCTTGTTGGGCAGGTTGCGGAACGTTTCCTTCACCAGTCGGATGTCATGACGGATATCACCTGTCAAGCCTTCAACGACGACGGGATACGCAGAAGTGAACCATCCCACAGTACGGTCGGTCAACAACTGCTCGTGCATGGCTTCACGACCATGACCCTCCATTTGTATTGACAGCCCGTCGCGGCCTGTCTGCTGGCGATAAGCCTCACTGAGAGCTGTAATCAGCAGGTCGTTGATATCGGTATTGTAAGCCTTTGAGGCATCAGCGAGCAACCAGGCCAGTGAAGCGCCTTCGAGCGTCACTTCCACCTTCTGCATCTTCCTGCTGTGGTCACTGCCGTTGCTTCCCGGCATACCAGCCATCTGGCGTTGTACGTCAATCCAGTAGTTCTTCTCCTGCGAGAGCAGATAGCTGTCACGATAGCGGCTGACAGTCTCTGTAAAATAGCTGAAGCTATGGGTCTTGCGTGGCAGTCCACCACCGGCATAGACGTTGTTGAGGTCTTCAATCAGGATGCGCCAAGACACACCGTCGACAGCAATATGATGGCAAACCAGCAGCAGGCAGTCGCCACCGTCTGTATGGATGAGAGCGGCCTTGAAGATAGGACCTTTCTCCAAGTCAATAGACGTATGTATCTGGTTGGCGGCTTGCTTTATGGATGCTTTCACATCTGCAACACCCCGGAAGTCCTGTTCTATCAGTTCATAGAGCGGCTCGTCATTTTCCGGACGTATGATGACCTGTCCTTCGCTGACGGTAGCACGCAACATATCGTGATGGCGGCAGAGGGCTGCCAGGGTATTTTCCAGCTGCTGCTTGTCTATCGACTGGGCAGCACGCAGGATGACGCTCTGGTTGAAATGTGCAGGCTCCGGCAACTGCAGCTGGAAGAAGAACTGCTGGATGGCCGATGGCAGGATATTGCCACTGACAGCCTCCTGTGATACCTCAACGGATGCTGACTGTGCTCCGGCAATCTCTGCGAGTCCGCGCACGGTCTTGTATTTCATGACATCATTGACTTGCAGCACGATGCCTTCATTACGCAACAGACTGACAAGGCGGATGGACTTGATACTGTCACCACCCAATGCAAAGAAGTTGTCGATGGCACTGACGGGCTCGTCATAGTTCAGCACGTCGGCAAACAGAGCGGCAATCTTCTTCTCCGTCTCGTTAGCAGGCTCCACATATTCCACATTGCTGGTCAACACGGGCGACGGCAGTGCTTTTCGGTTCACCTTGCCATTAGGTGTCAGCGGCATAGCGTCAAGCTGTACGTAGGCCTCGGGAACCATATAGTCCGTCAACTGCTCAGCCAGGAAGCTCTGCAAACTGGTCAGATCCACCTGATTGGCTGCTGTGAAATAGAGGCACAGGTGCTTGGTGCCATTGATGTCGCGCACCTCGGCGGCCACATCCTGAACACCCTCGTAGCGCTTGGCAACATTCTCTATCTCACCCATCTCAATACGGAATCCACGCAGCTTCACCTGGTTGTCAATACGTCCCAGGAACTCCAGCTCTCCTTCATCATTATAGCGGGCCAAGTCACCAGTGCGGTACATGGGTACGCCGGGTACGAAGGGACACTCAGCAAACTTCTCTGCTGTCAGGTCTTCGCGTTTCCAATAGCCTCGGGCAATCTGCGGGCCTAACAGACAAAGCTCACCGGCTACGCCACGCGGCTGCAGCTGTCCCTGTGTGTTACATATAAATGAATAGGTATTGGGAACAGCCCGTCCGATGGGGATGTCGGTATCCTTGTCCTGGTCGACGATATGGTATGACGAACAGACGGTAAACTCCGTAGGTCCATAACCATTGATGATAGTCATCGGCGTCTTCTGCGATGGCAGCATCTTCTCACCACCCATCATCAGGTAGCGCAGCGGCAGGTTATTGAAGAGTCCCAGCATGGTCATACCCAACTGGGTACTGAGCGTCATACCAGTGATACCATTGTCAAAGAGATACTGGCACATGGCATTCACGTCCTTACGGATTTCCTCAGGCATGATATAAACGGAACCTCCGGCAGCCAACGGACACAGCAGGTCGTCCAGCGAAGCGTCAAACGAGAAGCTGGCATGCTGGGCATTGCGGCTTTCCGGCGTTAACTTCAGGTCATGGATACGCCATGCGAGGTAGGCACGCAGCGAGCTGTGAGGCTGCATGACACCCTTCGGCTTACCCGTCGAACCGGAAGTATAAATCATATAGGCCAGATGGTCGGGAGCCGACTCATTGACAGGCTCCGATGTGGCCTCCTGCCAGTCTTCAACAAACAGCACGTTGTCTACTGTAAAGTCACCCTCCTGGCATTTTGTATCATAGAGCTCCTTGGTGGTGATCAGCACGCGGGCCTCAGAATCCTCCAGCATATAGAGCAGACGATCATTGGGATATTCGCTGTCCATCGGCACGTAGGCACCACCGGCTTTCTGCACGGCCAGCACCGAGAGGAGGAACTCCTTGCGGCGCGGCATCATGATACCCACGAAGGTATCGGTGGTGACGCCCTGTTCACGCAGCTTGGCAGCCAGCGCGTTCGACCGTTCGTCAAACTCCTTATAGGTATAGCTGCCTGTGGCATCCACCACAGCTGTGGCGTCAGGCTGCTGGCGGGCATGACCCATAACCATATCAACGAAGGTCTCGTTGGCATTATAGGGCAGTTCCTTACCCTTCGACAGCTGCATGAGCTGCTCTTTCTCTTCATCGCTGACAATGCTCACGGCCGACAGCGGCTGATCGGGCTGTGCCATCATCGAGTAGACGCAAGCCTTGATAGCGCGCGACACCTTGGCCAGGAACTCCAAGTCGTAGAGCTTCTCACTGGACTCTACGCGGATGTCGTATTGTCCGTCCACCTCATAGACGACTGTCGACAGCTCTGCACAGGTGTTACCCTTCGGCAGATAGTGCAACGGAGCCTGATAGTCGCCGAAGTCCAGGTATTCGGTAATGTTTCCACCCTGATAGCTGAAGGTGACACCTTGAGTCATCTTCAGGTCGCGGCAGAAGTGCGAGAATGGATATATTCCGTAGCGGATGGTGCTCATCAGCTCGGTACGGAACGAACGCACGAAGTCGATGACCGGCTGTGTCGGTTCGATGACGGCCTTGGTGGGTACCAGACGCACATACATACCGTAGGACTGACGCAGGCGCTTGTCCATACGACCGTGGTTCAGTGATGTGAAGATGACGTTCTTCTCACGGCTCAGCATACCCATGACATAGCTGAAGGCAGCCATCAGCAGCAGGTTGCTGGCTGTGCCGTGCTCCTTACACCAGTTGTCGACAACCTCCATGGGAATAAACTCCGAGTGGCGTATCTGCAGACCCATCGGCTGATCGGTACTCTTGGCCAGTGACACCATGTTCAGACCCTCGTACTTCTCGCGATAGTATTCCTTGGCACGGGCATACTCCGGCGTAGCAAACGAGGCCTCCTCTTCCAGGGCGGCATCAAACTGTCCGTAAGGAATCTCCGGCAGCGGCTCACCTTTGTAGGCCAGCGTAAAGTCGCGTGTGGCAAAGCCCATCACCAGCGACATACCGTCGGCAAAGAGGTGGTGTATCTGCGTCAGCATGACATACTCCTTGGGGGTCTCGATGATCCAGAAGCGGCAAAGCACCTCGTTATAGATGTCGAACGGGGTGACGCTGTTCTTGACGAACTCCTCTGCTTCGGCTTCCGTCATCGTCAGGCGCTTCACCTCCAGCGTGTCTTTTTCACCGACATACTGGCGGGGCTCTCCGTCCTGCAGGATATAGCGTGTGCGCAGTTCAGGACGGGCATTATATACCGTCTTCAACGCCCGTTCCAAACGGTCCGGGTCAATAGTCTTGGGCAGATGAGCCACAAAGGGTTGATTGTACTCGGTAATCTCCGGATGCTGTACGCATTCAAAATAGATACCTAACTGAGGTTGAGTTAAAGGGTAAGTAGTCATATTCTTAATCGTTCAATTTTTCTATTTTCGCAAAAAGGATATTCTGTCCATACATATATTTATATGTAATAGACGGGGTGATGCCTGCCACCAGTTTCAGTCCCAAGTGGTCATAGCCAGACATCGGGTTCTCTATATACTTCACGGGGTTGAAGGGCTGTCCGGCATCCTTGACAACCAGGTATATCACCTCGTCCATGATGCGGAGGTGCATGTCGAAACTATGTTTCTTCACCCTACCCTTCGAGTGTTCCACGATGTTCTTCATCAGCTCCTCACAACAAATGTGGGCATACATCTGCAGCGAATTGTCCAGCTTGTTGTCTTCCAGGAACTGTCTGACGGCAGCCATCGCTATCTCCAGGTCCTGCATCTTGTAGTTGCACGATAAGTCCATCGAGCGTCCTGATTCGTCGGCAGGTATCAGCGTCAGCGGCGATGCCTCCTTGTGACTCAGATGGATGATAAACGTCGTTGCCAGCTGTGCAGTAATCAGCAGGAATGCCGACAGCGGGAAAGCCCACCACAGCTGCTGCGGCCACCAGATGGAGAACATCCACACCACAAACACCATTATCAGCAGCTGTCCCACAGCCAGCAGGGTGCTCAGCATGCGATACTCCAGTATTTGGAACAGTGAGCGCATGAGCATTGTCAGCGCAAAGGGTATCAGCACCAGCGAGAAGATGCGCAGCACGTCTGACAGATATGCCACATGTTCAGGGGTATCAGCACCGAACAGCTTCGCCAGCGTGGAGGGCGTCACCATGACAAATACCACAAACAGCAGCAATATGGCGCAGACGATGCCCAGCGCACGGCGTGTCAGCAGGCCCAGTCCTGAATAGTCCTGTTCACCTACCAGCATGCCGCCAATAGACAGCAGGGCGTTACCCACCCCGTTGAGCAGCACCACCGATAGCAGCAGGACCTGCAGACATACCGACCAGGCGTACATGCCTTCGGCACCCAGCGCGTTCATCACCAGAATATTGATGACCATCACAATGACACCCAGCATCAGGTTGCCAATCATCATGGGCATACCTTCAGCCACGTTCTCACCTAACACCTTGCCCACAATACCTTTCGGCCAGCGCCAGTGGTAGCTGCTTGACGGACTCATGAAGTGGAACAGCACAAAGCCTATCGACACCACATAGTTGGACACCGTAGCAATGGCAGCACCCTTGATGCCCATCGGTCCCACCAGCAACAGGTCGAGCACCACGTTCGTCACACCACCAGCTATCACGGCATACGTCACCAGATGCGGCTTGCCGTCAGACTGTACAAAGGCGTTCAGCGTATACGACAGGAACAAGGGCACGGGGCCAGCTACCAGGAAAAAGCTGAGGTAGCTGCTTACGTATGGAGCTATCTGCTCGTTGGAACATATCAGCGAAACTATCCAGTCCGTAGAGAAACCTAATATGACGGCCAGCACCAACGACACCACAGTCACCGAACAGATGGCCACCGTAAACACGTGGCTGACGGACTGCATCTGCTGATTACCGATATATTTCGCAGCCAGCACACTGGCGCCGGAGCCCAGCAACAGGCTCAGGGCGACGACAATGGTGATGACCGGCGACGACACGTTGACCGCCGACAAAGCGTCAGGGCCCACTATATGGCTTACGATGATGGCATCCACCATCACCGCCAGCTGCGTGGCTGCCGAAGTCAGCACGGAAGCTATCAAAAAGTGTCTTAGAGCCTTGTCAATTAGGTAGCAGTTCCTGTTTTGTTTCATATAGTAATAGGTCTACTTTTCGAGATGCAAAGATAACGAAATAGTTAATGCATAAAGAATACCTGTCGAAATTTTAATTTTTTTTTGCTTTTTAGTAAGAAACGGAGAGGTTGGGGTCCTCTCTACTTGTCCGCAGGGGTTGCCTGTTGGTGTCTTTTCGTGCATACGGAGCCAACGGCCCCAGTTGGTGAGCTTGTGGAAAGTACACATCTCATAACAATCGGCAAAATACCACTCACCACGGGTCGGAGCGTATACAAAGTAATCGTTGTCGAAGAGACTAAAGCCCAGACTGAAACGAGGCAACGTGGGATAGTTTTCCACATACTGGGTCTCATAGACTATTACCTTATCGTAGGCAGCTGCCATCTTCTCGTAAATGTCCTTTATCTCTGCGTCGCCAGTTAGTTCGGCCAGCAATCGGGCATAGTCCATAGAGTCGTAGTGCGGTTCATTATTATAACGATACACCTTGTCGGTAGCGCTGTGTATGGCCTCCATGTTGTTGGGATATATCTCACACAGTCTGTCGCATAACCGTTTCATTTGTGCTATCACATCATCCAGCTGCGAGAGATTATATAGCGCCATATTGGCTGTCCATCCACCACAGTCCTCCTTGTATTCTCTTATCCATCCCTCTCGCATCAGGCGGAACATCTGTTCTACCTGTGCCTTTATCTCTTTCTTCTGTTGCAGGGCACGAACCAACTCGGTAACAGGAGCAGGATTCTCGCTCACTGCGAACGGAGATGCTATCAGATAGTCGACCAAGTCCTTGATTTCTGTTACTGACTCCAAATCGCCCATTGAACATACATTGAGCATCATGAGTGGAAGGTGACCTAACTTAGAAGTGCTGATGGCTTTGCTCAGGTCATACATATTCATATCGGGCCCACCATTATAATTATCGCGCAACAGGCCCCTCATCTTTGGCTTTGGCGCAGATGCCTGAGGCGCAGCTTTCCACACCCTGGGCTTCCAGGTATTCCATAGCGGACCGTCCTTAGGATAGTCCAAATCGGGGGCAAAGCCTATGCCATGGCCCTCGATTACCAGAACGTATTGTTTGGCTGGTGCCTTCTCTACCACGCGGTCAAGCACGCCCTGCAGAACTGCGGGATTCCAGAGCACTAGCGTAGAATCTCCTGCCACGCTGGTATAGCGCAGACTGTCTAAGTTGGTCTTCGACGTAAGTTCAAACTCAAGCACCATGCCTGGGTCACCATATCGGCCCGAAAATTCCTCACTGGCTCTGCCATACTTGTTGAAACAATAGAAACGTACTGACTCATTATCAGAAAGCAGCGGCTGTACCGCTGCTATCTGATCGTCGAAATCATGATCTTCACTAAGTCCGTTAGAAACAAAGTAGATTACGGTGTATTCGGCCAAGTCTTTCGACTTGTCAGGAACAACGGCGTTGTCGCTGCAACAGAATGTCAGCAATGCTATTGTCATTGTGCAGCCAATTACAGCTGCCAGCGTCATCGTAACCTTTTTCATTTAATATAGTTTTATTTCTTGCAACTGTACGTTATCGACTTGTTATGCTGATAGTCGTATAGGGTAAGGCGGCGCAGGTGGAAATAGGCATTAGCCTGTGCGCGGATAAAGCGCTGCAATGTCTGAGCATAGGTTTCTTCGGCTATGGTAAGAGCCTGGCGCGAGGTTTCTACTATTGACTGACGCTCATTAAAGTCGGCCACGGTCAGTGCTATTCTTATTTACTCCAGCGGCAGCAGCGACGTCAAGTTCGTCGTCGTCAAGCTGCAACACCCGTGCCTGACCGGTATGCTTATAGTCCTGCAACCTGTCGCGCATCTCCATATTCTCATTTATAAATGCCTTGATGTGGGCATTGTTATCGCTGATGCGCCATCGCTGATACACAATGACTGCCACCAAAACCAAGAGCACCACTACTACGGCTACTCCTAATGCTACTGCAATTACAAATGATACTTCCATATGCATTACTGATTTTGGTGGCAAAATTATAAACTATCCGTGTAATAGATGTCTCACTGGCGGAAAAACCGTGTTATTATTCAGTAACGTTCAACTCCACCTTAACTCGGAAGTTAACTAACAAACCATCACCTTCGGGCAGTGGTTCTTCTGAATTACTTGTGAGGTTGCGTTCTAATTTGTATTCTCCTGTGCCTGGCTCACCCTCATCGCTTGGGCCACCATCGGTGATAATGTGGAGATTTCCATCCTCTTTGATCTTAATAATCGAGATGCCGTTGTCGGTCACAACCTTTTCTGAGTCAGCAAAACGCTTGAATGACCACTCGAAAAGCTTGAAAGGCTGGATTATTTTCGAAACATACGTGTCGTTCTCCAGATCACTCAGCTTTACAGTCTCTTTTACCTCAAACTCATTCAGTGTCAGGTAAATCAAATCAACCTCCTGCTTAAAGGTTTCACCATACTTATTCTTCAACGTGATGATTCTGGTATCTTCCCAATTATAAGCACCATACTCCTCTACATTCTCCAGCAAATCCTGGAAGGCATTGCTCTCGGTATTAGGCACAAGCTTGATATAACCATAGTCTGCCAGTTTGCTAGCATCTACGGTAAACATATTGCCATCAACACTAACTTCTGTTATTGCAGCGAGATTGTAGAACTTTGTCTCATCCCCGTCTTTGTATGAATTGTATACAACTACATAGAGTGGCAACACTTCCTTGGTGTCGAGCTTATAGAACGACTGTGGGGCAGTGTGAAGTTTGATAGCATCGGCCATCTTTACATTAGCTTCTGGCTCCTGAGGCTGCGTCTCTACTGGGTTATCAATGTTATTACACGATGAAAAACTCATCATCATGCAGCATAAAGCAGCTGCAGCCATCATTATCTTTTTCATTGTCGTTGTAGGTTTAGTATTGATACTCCTTGATTACTTTCACGTCATTATCATCGCCCAGCTTATGACGATTTATCACAACTGTACCCGAAATGGTTGAGCCATACTCGGCCTTATGCTTGGCATATACAGCATCACAAGCCTGGATTACCTTCTGGTCTTCCTGCTTGGTGAGTTCTGTACCAACTACCGACTCTATCGCCGTGGTATAGTCGGTTATAACGAACAGTCCACCCAGACCGCCTGTTCCCGAAATACTGCCATTGGCACGATAATAATAGAAATCATTACTGTCAGAATCATCCTTACTGCAAGAGGTGAACACTGTAGAAATCATTGCGCAGCATACGACGGCTGCGAGCGTCATCATAATCTTTTTCATTTTAATTTAGTTTTATAATCTTATATCTCCATATCCTTTTATGATTTTGGGTGCAAAATTACACACTATCCAAATAATTGATGTATCACTGGCGGAAAAGTGTGTCTCAAATTAGGAAAAACTTAGTTTTTAGGGGTTGTATTACGATATTCGCTAGGTGTCATACCATAGGCAATGCGGAAAAGTCGGGCCAAAGTGGCGCGACTAGGGATACCCGATAGTTCGCCGATGATAGCTATTGGATCGGTGGTGTTCTTCAGTAGTCGGGCCACATGCTCCAGGCGATAGCGGTTGATAAAGTCGCTTACAGTCTCGCCCTTTGAGCATTGACGTATGGCCTGCTCCACATACTTGGCGTTAGTGCCCAGCATCTGTGCCAGCGCATCGCGGTTCAGGATTTCATCTGTATAGGGCTTTTGTTCGTCCATCAGCGTGCATATCCTGCGATATAGCTGCTGCTCGGTGCTAAGTTCCTCTAATGGCGCAGCTTGTAGCTGGGCTATCTCATGCTGCTGCTCCTGGCGGTTATGCTCTATCTCGGCAAATAGCTTGCGGTTTTTCGAGGCGAGAATCCTGTTATACCTATGCGAGCGCCATAGCAGATAGCCTATAAGCATACATATCAGGGATACTCCAACCAGTAATAGCCGGTGTACACGTGTCTCGGCTTTCGACTCCTCTAGAGCCATTTCCTTCTCGTGGGTCTGGTATATCACAGCCAGCTCTGCAGCCTCGTCTTTTTTCTTCCATATTACTGCCGAATCGATAGCCTCGCATATTTGGGTACCTATCTTCAGCGCATCGTCAGTACGTCCGGCCTTCAGGTTAGCCATATAGCGTGGGGCCAAGCGGAAGCAGATATTGTCGAAATTCATCTTCGCCCCGTCGTTCGAGTAATAAGTGCTGTCCATCAAGTCGTACAGATCGGCCATTTCTGCTATACGCCCAGCCTCCTGCAGGTATGTTATAGCCGCACCGATGATGGCTGGATTGACAAAACGACTACGAGGAATGGCGTCAAACACACTGGCTGCCTCTTGCTGGTGGCCTGTTTTCTGCAGAAGTATAGCACGCCATATGGCTATATGTCCCTTGTACTCTTCGATCAGTGCCGAGTCACCATACTGCTCGTATACGTTCATTGCTGATTCGGTACGTGCTACCCAGTCGGCCATCTTGTCATATTGGGTCATCTGATAATACACGTCGATGATATTGACACCATTAACGATGAAATCGAGTCCGTTTTTCTCAGGTCCGCCATATACCGACTTCAGTATATCATAGCACTTAAGGTATGTGCGTTCGGCCTCTTCATTCTGATTCAATTGTGACTGGTTGCCGGCTATAAGAGATAATACTACTTCTCGCTGCGCAGGCTTAAAGCTATCATTTGCTTCCATAACCCTATACATATCCAGAGCAATAGCCATCGAGCCATCAAAGTCAAAACGCATGCTTTTTAGTGCTGCAAGACTATAGCCTGCCCTGGTATAGAGTTTCCTGTTCTTATTCGGGTCGTCTTTCAGGGCGTCGTACACCTTTTTGTAATATACTTCGGCCAGTTTCTTCTGCTGCGTTTTGAAGTCATAGTCATGGGCTTTCCTATAGTTGGCCTCTATCACAGTGTCGATTTTTGCTGTGCTTTTACTAGTATTACCACCACTGCAGGCTGCAATGACAAACAATGCAACTGAAGCAATAAAAATAGTGATAAGTTTTAGACTTCTCATAAGGACAGTTGATAAATTCGGTGCAAAGATAAACAATTATTCGGAGAAAAAGAACAATTTGACAGTTTTTTCCCCATTTGTGTGTATTTTTGTCATCGAACATTAAACTTTTTGCGCATTGTTGCGTCTATAATACGATTACGTATTATCAACAAAACCAATAATTAAAGTATGAGAAAACTATTCTTACCTCTTCTGCTGTTGGTAGCAGTATGTGCTAACGCTGCCGAAAATCCAGTGTTGACAATCGAAGGTGGTCAGGTACAGGGCGTATTGGCCGATGATCATCCTGACGTGTTTGTTTATCGTGGTATACCTTATGCTGCGCCTCCTATCAAGGAGAACCGCTGGAAGGCACCTCAGCCCGTAGTGCCCTGGAAGGGAGTTAAGATTTGCGACACATTCGGTCGTCCGAGTTTTCAGGCCATTCAGTATCCTGGTGGATATTACACAGAGTGGGGCTATGGCAAAGAGTCGGGCTCTAGCGAGGATTGTCTGTACCTGAACGTATGGACCAAGGCTCCTGGCAAAGTTAACAAGAAACTGCCAGTAGCCCTGTGGATACACGGTGGCGGCTATCGCGAGGGATTCGGTTCGGAGCCCGAGTTCGACGGTCAGGAGTGGGGCGCCAAGGACGTAGTGCTGGTATCAATCAACTATCGTCTGGGCGTGTTCGGATTCCTGGTACACCCAGCTCTGTCAGCCGAGAGTCCTAACCATGTATCGGGTAACTATGGTATTCTGGACCAGATTGAGGCCCTGAAGTGGATTAAGAAGAATATCGCCCAGTTTGGTGGCGACCCAAATAACGTAACCATCTTCGGTCAGAGCGCCGGTGGCGGTAGCGTACGTACACTGTGCGAGAGTCCTCTGGCTCGCGGTCTGTTCCACAAGGCTGTAATCATGAGTGCACAGGGACTTGCTATCCCCGACGATAAAGGCAATATGATGGGTGGCCGCTACAGTGGCGGTACATTCCAGGAGGCCGAGGCCAAGGCCAAGAAGGTATTCGACTGGGCCGGACTGACTGACCTGCAGAAAATGCGCCAGGCCAGCACCGAAACCATCTTTGCACTAAACACTCTGTATCACCAGATTAACAGCGACGGTCAGCAGGGTGGCGGCCCAATGGCAGCTATGTTCAGAGGATTGCCATTCATGCCAATGATCGACGGATATGTAAGCGAGAAGAGTTTCGACGATGCTACACGTCAGGGAACACTTGCCGACGTGCCATATATGATAGGTTTCACACTGAACGACATGGGTAATATGGCTCCTAACATCGCCGAGTTCTGTAAGGTTCGTGGCGAGAAGGGCGGTAAGGCTTGGGCTTACGAGTTTGCACGTCCATTGCCCGATGATGGTAGTCATCCCGAGGTAACCCAGCGTCTGAAGGGTGCATTCCACTCTAGCGACCTATGGTTTGTGTTCAAGAGCCTGAAGCACTGCTGGCGCCCATGGACCAAGGGCGACTGGGATCTGAGTGAGAAGATGCTTACCGCATGGACCAACTTTGTGAAGTACAGCGATCCTAACGGACCTAAGGGTGGCGTTTGGGCTCCTTGCACAGGCAAGAACAAGAAGTTTATGGTGTTTAAGCTTAACGACAAGGATGCCGAGGCATCATACTACGGCGAGCCAGAGATAGCACCTCGCCCACAGGGATTCCCATTCTAACATAAAAGGACATAAAAAAGCATCCGCCTATCAATCGACAGGCGGATGTTTTTTATAATGCTTTTGGTGTCCAGTTCTTAAAGAACCTCAGAACCTTTTCCTTGCTGTATCCCTCGCCTTCTTCCAGAAAACTGGAGTCCTGTATGTGGAGTACCTTGCCGTCTTTATCCAGCACCACAAACACGGGGAATCCGAATCGGCCGCAATTGTTAAGTCGGGCCATCAATGCCTTGCCCTGCTCCAGCTTTTCCTGTCCCTGCGACTTGCGCGGATTGTAGTTTACGTGGATATACTCAAAGTTCTCGGATATCACATTGCTGATATCGGCATCCTTAGTGATAAAATCAGCAAAGCGCAGGCACCATATACACCAGTTGCCGCCCACCTGACAGATTGTCAACTTACCCTCGCCCTTGGCCTTAGCCACAGCTTGGTCAATCTGCTCCAATGGGTTAATATCCTCATTATATACCTTCTTAAGCGCCGTCTGGGCGTTAACTGTAACAGCAAACAATGCTGCAGCAATCGATGTGATAAAAAACTTCTTCATTACTAGTCTTTGTTTTATTTTGGCTGCAAAAGTACAAAGAAATTTTGAATTATCAAATAAAAACTCTATATTTGCACCTGTTATGAAGTATATTGTAGCAATCGACTCGTTCAAGGGGTGCCTCACTTCGACTGAGGCCAATCAGGCTGCGACTGAGGGGATATTGACTAAGGTGCCCGATGCTGACGTGGTGCAGATACCCGTGAGCGATGGCGGCGAAGGGTGGCTTGAGGCTTTCAAGAATGCCTTGGGCGGCCAGATAGTAGATGTGTACGTGAAAGATCCGATGATGCGCACCATCAAGGCGCAGTATCTGGTGGATGGCGATACGGCAGTGATAGAGATAGCCAAGGCCAGCGGACTGACACTGGTGGCGCCCGAAGAGCGTAACCCAATGGTGGCTACAAGCTACGGCACTGGTCAACTGGTGGCAGATGCCGTGCGAAAGAGATGTAAGCACATAATAGTAGGTCTGGGCGGAAGCGCCACGAGCGATTGCGGTATAGGTATGCTACAAGCTATCATTAATAGTTTTGCTAAAGGCGGGACCTTTGACAACATCCGCGAACTGGATGATGTGAATTTCACTATCGCTACCGATGTGACCAACCCTCTTTGCGGAGACAACGGTGCTGCCCATGTGTTTGGGCCACAAAAGGGTGCCACACCAGAAATGGTGGCTGCACTGGATGCACGCGCCAAGCGATTTGCCGAGGCATCGGCCAAGCACTTCGGCTACGACCGCCAGAATGCACCAGGCGCAGGAGCAGCCGGCGGACTGGGCTATGCATTCCTGCAATATATGAATGCCGACTGTCGCCCAGGCATCGACCTGCTGCTTGACGCTGTACACTTTGACAGAGTGATGGATAATGCCAGCATGGTGATAACAGGCGAAGGAGGGGCCGACCGCCAAACGCTGATGGGCAAACTGCCATACGGCATACTGAAACGTGCCCAAAAGCACAACGTGCCCGTGGCACTGATAGCCGGTCGGATAAGCGATCGCCAACAACTGCTAGACGCCGGCTTCGCACGGGTAGAGTGTATCAATCCCCCTACCCTGCCAATAGAAGAAGCCCTAATGCCCGAAACAGCAAAGAGGAATATTTCGGAGACAACTATGCGCTTAGCTCCTATTGTATAGTATCACCAAGTCTCTTGTTTACTATAGCTGCCACACACGAGTCGGACCATACGTTCTCGGCTGTCTCAACCATGTCGATGATAGTATAGATGGGCAGGATGATGCCAAGCACTGCTACCGGTGCACCAACACCAGACATGAGCGAGAGGGTTAGGAAATAGCAGCCCATAGGTACACCCGCATTACCCACTGCCGACACCACCGAGATGATGATCCACGTGAGAATGGTGGTAAGGGTGATGGGCGTGCCACCCTGCTGCATGACAAACAGCGATGTAACCAGGATAAATGCTGCGCAACCATTCATGTTGATGGTGGTACAGATGGGGAGCACAAATCGGGCAATGTTCTTGCGAACACCCAGTCGGTTCTCGGCCGTCTCCATGGTTACAGGCAGTGTGGCTGCACTGCTCTTAGTGAAGAGCGCCATAAGCACAGCTGGAGTCATGCGGCTCAACACATGTATAGGGTTAAGTCCGCGAGCCAACAGGAACAATGGCAGCACTACAAAGAACTGGATAACATTTCCGCCCAGAACTACCAGCACATACTTACCGATGGAATCGGCAACCACACCTGCTGACACCTGCGCCGACAACTGAGCAGCAAAGGCCACGATACCAAGAGGCAATGCCCAGATGAGTCCGCGAATAAGCAGGAACAGCAATTCCTGAAGTCCCAGCAAGCCCTTTACAACCACCGCTTTGTTTTCTGACTCAGGCAACTTTGACAGTCCGAACCCGATAGCGAAAGCCAACAATAGCAGCGAGAGTACGTTGCCATCGAGGAAAGGCTTCACGATATTATTGGGGATGATGCTCAGTATGTGATCAACGTATGAGGTCTGAGGACCGAGGTCGGACACTTGCGAAGCATCTACCAATGACTCGAGAGGCAGATTGCCTGGAGCGATAATCACGTACAACACTGCTCCCACAGCTGCTGCCGCAAAGGTGGTAAGCAGGGTGTAAGTGAGCGTATGGCCGAAGATACGACCTGACCCTTTAGAACCAAACGTAGCGAAAGTTGTGATGACCGCCAGCACTATCGTAGGCACAGCCAACAACTGAAACAGTCGCGTGTAGACCGTAGCCACGAAGTTCATCGAGGCATCAAGCCAATCGGCCCCGAGTAATCCCAGTATAGCACCTATAACAAGTGCACCTATCCAAATCAGAGTTGTTTTCATATCGTGTGCAAAAGTACAAATAATATTTTAAAAGTCGGGTGCAAAGTCTCATAAAACTTTGTCACCCGACCAAACAAAGATCACAATTAACTATTTTGTTACTCTATAATCGAGTGCAGGCTTACGATCACCCAACAAAGGAACATACTTAAAATCTGGACCTACCTCTCTATTAAACTCGTCCTTGACGGTTTGAAGCAACTTCGAATCAGTAAATAGTTCGATGGCTGAAAGAGTAAATACACGACTAGCATTAAGAAGTCCCTTTGTGCCAATAGTTGTTCCATCTGCAGCTACATTCTGCCAACTATGGCCGGCACTACCAGGTGCAAAGGTGGCAGCTCCAAAACTAGCCAAGGGCACTACCCATGATACATCACCAACATCACTCGAGCCACCACTACCTTCTTTTGGGAATTCAGCCAAGGGACGCACTTTTGCTGCATCGGCAATAATTGAGTCAGGATTACCTGTAGTACGTATCAGTTCTTCAACCAGTTTGCGTTCGCGTTCGTCATATATCACGCCACCTACTGTTTCCAGATTCTTCTGAATCAAGCGTGATAGTGTTTTGTTATGCAATCGCTCATATGTGCCAGCCACGATCTCTTTCTCCACACGCGTCTGAGTTCCTTTAGCAGCACCTACTGCAGCAGAGTCAATCCACTCTGTCAGCGTATTAAGGATATCACGCTTAGGACTGCGGATATAGTAGCTTACACGAGCATATTCTGGTACAACATTGGGTGCGAAACCACCATCAGGTATCACATAATGGATACGTGAAGATGTAGGTACATGCTCCCTCAGCAGATTAACCATATAGTCAAGTGCTTCTACCGCATCCAGCGCCGAACGACCCTTCCAAGGATTACCAGCAGCATGGGCTGGCTTGCCGTAGAATTTATAATCAACCATTACCATGGCTGTTCCGCCATTTGTTGATACAGCATTGACCGATGACGGATGCCAATCAAGTACGGCATCAACACCTTTAAACAATCCTTCACGCACAAGGTAAACCTTACCAGCTCCACCTTCTTCTGCAGGCGATCCATAAATCTTAATGGTACCACTAAGATTGTTGGCTGCCAACCATTTGCTCAGAGCAACCGCTGCAGCTGTTGACGCTACACCTAAGGTGTTATGGCCGCATCCATGACCTGCACCATTTTCCTTGAGAGGTTTACGATAAGGAACCGTGTCTTGCGAAAGCCCAGGGAGCGCATCAAACTCTGACAAAAATCCGATAACGGGCTGACCACTACCATAAGTAGCTACATATGCTGTGGGCATACCTGCCACACCTTCCTCAATAGTAAAACCATTCTCACGAAGATGCTGCTTAAGCAAACCGCTACTATTATTCTCAAGAAAGCCTAACTCAGGGTTTGCCCATATGGTTTTCTGAAGTTTGTCGTAGGTAGCAAAGTTATCGTTTAGATACTTGATGGCAACATTATTCTTTGTCTTTTTACTACCCTTTCCACCTGCCAATACACTAGGGGTAAGGAGTGTGGCAAATGCCAGCAATACAATAGTCTTTTTCATTTCTTTCTATGTTTTTTATTAATAATTCGGATTCTGTACAAGGTCTTTATCGGCCTCTATATCATTATATGGGATGGGAAACAACTGCTGGTGTTCCTTGATGCCAAGCACTGCTACGGCACGTCCTGTTCTTACCAAGTCAAACCAGCGGTGTGGTTCAATGGCAAACTCTACACGATTCTCATCTTCAATAGCTTGGATAGCAGCTTTCTGACTGAGCGACGCATCCAATGGTACTACATGTGAACGTACGCGGACAGTGTTAATATCGGCTATAGCCCCCTCTATATCTGGATTTTGTTTTTTTGCCCTTGCCTCTGCTCGTATCAGCCAAGCCTCTGCCAATCGGAAGATTATAACATTGTCATCAGCCGCAGGACGATGGTAAAGAGTTCCCACATAGTAATCGGGTACCTGTGCCGAAGACTGATCAGTGAAGAATGCATTACGATCGCCACCGATGGAAGGATCAGCTAATAGCTGAACAATCTCTTTCGAAGGTCCCCACTCATGGCGTCCTCCATCGTTAGGCGAGCGCCAATAGGCACTTTGATCGTTGGTAAAAGATGATGAATAAGCAAGTTCAAACACGCTCTCTTGTGACTGCTTGCTACTCAACAGGTCGTTGATACTACCCAAAGAGTATGACTTATTATTTATAACCCTAGTAGCATATTCCTCTGCTTTATTCCATTCCGACAGATATAGATATACTCTAGCTAATAAAGCCTCTGCTACACTACGGCTTACATGTACCTTGTCGTTTGTTTCACTCAAGTCGTCCAAAACACCTGTTATGTCGTTTACCACGTCTTTGTAAACCTCCTTGGCTTCAGTCTGTTTAACCCCATCAAACTGAGTAGGTGAATGTGTAGCCGACTTAACAATGGGGATATTGCCCCAAGTGCGTGCCAGGTCAAAAAAAGCTAGTGAGCGTAAAACAGTTGCCTCTGCTATTATTCTACGACGTTCGTTATCAGGAATCGCTGTCAGTTCATTTGTTTTTTCAATCACCTGATTGGCTTGATTAACTGTAGCATAGATGCCATACCACGCATAAGAAAGAAGTTGATTCTCTGCACTATACTGATGGGTATCGAAATCGTAGTAGAAGTTCAGAGACCCAGTCCAAGTGACATTATCGGATGCGAGGTTAACTCCTGCATCGAAATAACGACCACCATAGTAGGCACTGGCACCCAAACGATGGTATACTCCATTGAGGGCAGACTTGGCTGATGACTCATCCTTGATTACTGCATCATCAGAGATGTAATTGGCAGGTTCCTGTGACAGGAAATCTGAGCAGGCCGTCAGGCTAACAAACAAACCTGAAACCAATATTGACGAAATAATATGCTGTTTCATTTTCTTCATTTATTTATGTTACTTTTGTGATTAAAGCGTCAAACTAGCACCGAATACTACTTGTCTAGGCTGTGGAGGGATGGCAAAATCAAGTCCCTGAACAGTGCCATGGGTATAGTCGGCTGCGGTATTTCCTTCAGGATCAGCCCCAGAGTATCCAGCAATTGTAAAAAGATTTGTTGCATTAACATAAATGCGAAGCCTCTCAATACCAGCTTTGGCAACTAGCTTTTTGGGGAAATTATAGCCCAACGATACATTGCGTAGGCGTAGGAACGAACCATCCTCAAGGAATCGGCTGCTTGCAAAACCATTGTTAGAACTACCATCGGCATTAGCAAGTGTTGATGCTTTAGGAATGTCGGTCACATCACCTGGTTTTTGCCAACGATCCATCTGACTCTTGAGCAAGCCCCAGTTTGTTCCGCGCATACCACCATGTTCCTGGAAGAAACGGTTCATATTGAAAACATCATTACCAACCGAGAAGTAAAAGAACAGTGACAGGTCAATATTCTTCCATCGGAATGCATTTCTCAATCCACCAGTGAAGTCAGGCCAAGCATCGCCAACTATTTGGCGGTCAGCTACAGTGATTTTACTGTCATCATTTACATCATCGTATACAGCATTACCTGTCTGAGGATCGACATAAAGCTGCTTATAGAGCCAGAATGAATACATGGGTTTCCCCTCTTCCAATCGCACCCAATCTCTGTCGTACTGCGAGAATGACACTGGCAAACGCTCTATAAGATTTGCATTATGGGCGATATTAAATGAAGTCTCCCAGTTGAAGTCTTTCTTCTGGATATTCTTGGTGGTAATTTGGAACTCAACGCCCTTATTACTCATTTCTCCAAGATTACTATAGGTAGACGAGAATCCCGTTTTACCTGGAATAGGTGTTGAGAGCAGCAAATCATAGGTATACTTGTTATACACATCGACTTCGAAACTGACACGACCATTTAGAAAAGACCCCTCAAGACCTACATTCCATTGTCGAGTTGTTTCCCACTTCAACTCAGGGTTGGCAAGTTGAGTATGCAGAACACCCGACTGGTCGTTATATACACCACCGCCATTCCAAAGTCCTAGACTAGCAAAGTCGTCGATGTTCTGGTTACCACTCCAACCGATGCTGGCCTTAATCTTCAATCCGTCGATAAACTTTGCGTTTTTAAGCCATGACTCCTCTGATATTGTCCACGAAGCTCCAATTGATGGGAAAAGTCCCCAACGGTTATTCTTGCCAAAACGCGAAGAAGCATCGGCACGCAGATTTACATCTAAGGCATATCTATTGAGCAAGCTATAGTTTGCTCCACCAAAGAACGATACAAGACTATATGACGAAAATGCTGTCTGTCCAGTGGTTATGGCTGCCGAAGCAAGTTCCTGTAAAGCATTGTCGGGGAATCCAGAGCCTTTGATATCCTGAGTTCTAAGTCCAGTGTACTGCACAGAGTTGCCAAGAAAAGCAGCTATAGAATGTATTTTCTTAATATCTTTATTGAAGTTCAATAATTGTTCAGCTGTAATGGTATAGTTAATTGTAGTTGCGTCCTCAGCACTACCATTAGGTTGACCATCAGCAAGCTGCGTATTAAAATAACGTTTCTCACGATAGTTGTTGTAGTCGAGACTTACCGTCGATTTGAACTGCAACCCACTGACTATTTTCCATAGTAGCGAAACATTATCTACCGTACGCAGACCATAGGTATGGTGGTTGCTATTCTCTATCAGTGCATAAATATTGTCGAAGATACCATAGCGTGCATAGCTACCATCCTCGTTGTAAGGATTGAGAAGAGTACTATGGTGTACTGAAGCCTGTAATATACCTTTGGGGCTATTGGCAATTCTGCTCAACGATCGTCGTGTCCACTGAAGAGATGTACCAGTAGAAAGTGACACATTTTTATTAATATCATGATCCAGATTCACTCTTAGTCCCAAACGACTGAAATCCTGTGTGCGTACGATAGCCTCCTGGTCGGTGTATTCTGCACCGATATAGAATCTGGTGCGCTCATTTCCACCAGAGATGGCCAGATTGTAGTTTTGGATAGCTGCCGTACGAAAGATTGCACTCTGACGGTCGTAAGTATTTTGCTCTTCGGGTAATCCTAGACCACCACTCTCCTTCGAGCGGTAAGGAACCAACGAAGGGTCTTTGCCGTCGTTAATCCATGCCTCATTCAGTATCTGTGCAGTCTCAGGTCCACTGGCCAAATCCCATAATTTAGCAGCTTTGGCGAATCCGTATTCTGCATTAAAACTCACACGGGTTTTCTGCCCCTTACTACCTCGTTTAGTGGTTACCAGTACAACTCCATTCGCTCCTCTAGCACCATAAATGGCTGTAGCATTGGCATCCTTCAGCACCTCTATCTTCTCAATATCATTTGGATTGAGATCGGAAAGTGCATTGATAGTCTGACCTCCATTGGATATTGACTGCAGAGGTTGGCTATTGATGGGCACACCATCAATAATATACAGAGGGTCATTTCCTGCATTGATAGATGTGGTTCCACGCAGTCTAACAAAGACACCCGAACCTGGGGTACCAGATGAGCCCGAAATGATAACACCTGCAGCCTGACCTTGCAACTGTTCATTGAATCCAGATGCTGCTGTAGAAGCAATATCTGCGCCCTTAACAGAAGCAACCGAACCTGTCAAATTCTGACGTTTTACCTGAGTATAGCCTAAAACTACTACTTCGTTCAAACGATTAGAATTGTCTATCAGCTGTATCTCTACTGGCTCCTCGAAATCGTAAACATCTACATCGAGGGCGCGATAGCCTACGTACTCTACTCTCAGGGTTAATGGGGCCTCAACCTTAGTCTGCAGACTGAAGTTACCATCTATATCGGTAACCACGCCCTTACCCTTCTCACTCTTTACTATAACCGAAGCTCCAATCAACGGTTCGCCTGTGCGGACATCGGTGATATGACCGGTTATCAGGCCTTGCGCAGCGGCCACTATGGGCCCTATTGCAACAATCGTTGCAATTAACAATCTCTTTACCATAAGTTTCCCTCTCCTTTTTATTTAAGATTCAACAATCCAAATTCGTGGTTGTACTTTGTTCCCTGGGCAAGTACCCAATCCAAGAACTTGTTTACTTCATCGTCGGCATTATTCACACTGATGCCTACCTTCTCGATAGCCACTTCCGACACCTTACTGTTCTCGAGTGCTGTAAGCAGATCGTCGAGGGTACCGTTGTCGCTAAAGCTTTCAGCCAGATCCTTTTTGACATCGAGCCCTACCAGCGACAGATTGTCCTTAATATGGCGACTCTCAAGGTCAAAAATGTTTGGCAGAGCGTTGAACGAAACACCTAGAGGATCCTTTGCAAGAGCAGTGTTCAGGAACAGGTCGTCGCCCGAGATGCGCTTGCCGCGGAAACTGCTGCTCTCTTCGCCGAAATTGTGGGCGAACGATGAAGCTACTGATGTGGCGTTGCTGCCGCTGTAAATGGTGATGGTTTCAAATGTCTTGTTCTTCTTCACGTCCTCATCGAAATCGTCGTTGAGGAAGAACAGCTGCTTTAGCTTCTTGTTGTTAAGGTGCTTGCCTTCGAGCAGTCGGGCTGCCTCAGAGCTACGTGCAGTGATAGGCAGCACGGCTGTCTCTCCGAAATAAACAATCTGGCTAAAGTCTTTATCTTCGAGTACTACATTCAAGTCTGTGTTTCCCTGTCCCTTTGCAATCTGGAATTCCACACCCGGCTGGGTCTTGGCATATTCCTTGATCCACTTCTCAACCAGTGGACGTGCAAAGCGTGGAGCTTTAATGGTTCTTACGGTTGTGTTGGTGGTATTGTTAGTACCGTTAACTTCGTTTACATTATTTCCCTCAGCCCAAACGTTGCTGTTCAGACCAAGACTTAAAATCAATGCTATTGTAAATGCTATCTTTTTCATACTCTTTACGTTTTGTTTGTTTATTACCTATTATATATACACTTCCTTTCATTGTCATTGCCATCATCTCGCAACAACAGCAACACTCACGCATTCGCATTCGATTCATTGTCTTCATAACTTTAAAACTCTTTTTATATGATTAATTACTTTATCTGGGTGCAAAGGTACGGCGATTTCACGAACTGTACAATCCCTACCATATGGCATTCTATATACCACATATATGGTATTTCGCTATTTTAGCGCCGTTTTTAGCTGTTCCAAGGCTGTTTTAAGCACACTTTTTGGGGTCCCGACGTTCAATCTCATAAAGCCGCCGAGGTAATTTCCTGGCTTTGGTTTGCCAAAGAACATCGCTCCATCGTTGAGTGCCAGGTGGGCCTTGTTTACAAAGAGATCAACAAGTTCATCATGACTGAGTCCCAGTCCACGACAATCCAACCATACTAGGAAAGATGCCTGTGGGCGCCATGGCTTTATGCCAGGCAGATTCTCACGGCAGTACTCTTCTACAAACAGGATATTATCCTCAACGTAACCGAGCATCTGGCGGCGCCACTCTTCTCCATTCAGATAGGCAGCTATCGTAGCTATAGGCGCAAAGAGTGGAGGATCATTCAGTTCGTTGGCCTCAAGCCATGTGTAGAACCGGCGTCGAAGCGTTGGGTTTGGTACAATAGCGTATGAACTTACAATACCTGCAATGTTGAAGGTCTTTGACGGAGCACCAAAAGTGATGCTGATCTGAGCAGCCTCATCGCTGACGGTGGCAAACGGAATATGGCGATTGCCAAAGATTGCCATATCAGAGTGTATCTCATCGCTAATCACTATTATGCCACGCTCGTAGCAGAAGTGAGCCAGTCGTCGCAGAGTATCTGCATCCCAACAGATGCCCGCAGGATTATGAGGATTGCTCAGAATAAGCAGTCGACACTTATCATCTACAACTTCGGCCAACTGATCAAAGTCCATCTCATAGGTGCCATCGGTTTCCTTAAGCGGATTGTACACCACTTTGCGACCATTGCCCTCGGGGGTGAGACGGAACGGGTGGTACACAGGAGTCTGTATGATAACCTTCTCATCCTCTTTCACAAATACATTGATAGCCATGCCTATACCTTTTACGATACCAGGGATATAGGTGAGCCACTCACGCTTTACATCCCACTGATGGTGGTCGGCTATCCACTTAACTATTGTGGTCCATAGTTCATCGGGCACTACGGTATATCCAAACAACGAGTGCTCCAGTCGCTGGCGCAGCGCTGAGGTTATAAACTCAGGAGTCTCAAAGTCCATATCAGCCACCCAGAGTGGCAGCAGGTCGTCGCGACCATAGCGCTCCTTCAGCACTCCATGCTTCAGGTCGCCACTGCCTGTACGGTCTATTATCTTATCAAAATTATACGTCATGCTAATGCTTGTTCTATGTCTACTAAAATATCCTCTTTATCTTCAAGTCCTATCGACAGACGGATGGTGGTCTGTCTGACATCCATCTCGGCCAACTGCTGCTCAGTGAAATTACCAAAGATGGTGGATGCAGGGTGGATGGCCAGAGTGCGGTTGTCGAACAGGTTGGTGGCACGGTGTACCAGTTTTAGGCTATTAAGGAATCTGAAACACGCGTCCTTCGACTCCAGGTCGATGGTAAGCATAGCTCCGGCAGTCTTACCGAACTGCTGCTGTGCCAGCGCATGATACGGATTATCGGCCAGACCTATGTAATTAACTCGCTTTATACCATCTACATACTTCAGTTCCTTAGCTATCTTGAGCGCATTCTCGGCCTGTCGCTGGTAGCGCACATCGAGAGTCTCAAGGCCCAACGTCTGCATATAGGCAGCCTGAGGGGTCATATACGCACCAAGATTAAACAGCAGTTCATACTTCACTCGTTTGTTTATCTCTGGCTGGGTGCCATAGTCAATCACCAGACCGCCAAGCGATGTACCACCACCTGATACATACTTGGTGCTGGACAACACCTCTATATCCACACCCAGTTCCTTAAGCTTGGTCTCGGTAAAAGGGATAGCGGTAGAATCGGCTATAACCGGAACGCCCTTACGATGAGCGATGTCAGATATTGCCTTAAGATCGGCAACTTCCAGTTGCGGATTGGTCACTATCTCAAGAAACACACATGCCGTGTTTTCGTCTACGGCAGCCTCAACAGCCTCAAGATTAGTAAGATCGCGCAAACGTGGCTCGATGCCAAATCGCTGCAGTGTGGCGGTGATAAGGGCCAGCGTGTTGCCAAACAGATGGTGCGACGAAACGATGTTCTTGCCCTGCTCGCTCACTGCCAACAGCGTGTTACCTATAGCCGCCATACCCGAATTGAATGCAGTAACATGCTCTGCACCAGTAAGCGCCTTTACACGCTGTTCAAAGTTTGTTACCGTTGGGTTTTCTACTCGCGCATAGTCAGGAGCCTTAATGCGATTACAGAACGCATCGGCCATCACCTGTGCATCGTCGAACTCGAACGACACATTATTATATATAGGTACTGCTAGCGAACCATATACATCAGGTCTGACATAGGGGGTATTAATTGCAATCGTTTGTTTCTTCATATTTGTATCTTTTTTGGGTGCAAAGGTACAAACATTAGAATATCTGCCCAAATTTGAGCAGATATTCAGAAGATATTCCTAAGAATACAATATTTCTAGACTATTTATTCTTTTACCAAACAAATAGCACCCTAATTTTAGAATATTATTCCGCAGCCACTACTTCTATCTCTACAAGTGCGCCTTTTGGAAGTGTCTTTACAGCTACAGCCGAGCGAGCAGGATAGGGCTCTGCAAAGAATTCGGCATATACTGAGTTCATATCAGCAAAGTCGTTCATATCGGCCATAAAAACAGTAGTCTTCACTACATCAGCCATCGACAGACCGGCTTCTTCAAGTATCGCCTTGACGTTTGTAAGCGACTGACGGGTCTGCTCCTTAATTCCTCCCTCAACAAAGTTGCCTGTGGTAGGATCGATGGGAATCTGACCTGATGTGTACACTAGATTACCTACTTGTATAGCCTGACTATACGGACCGATGGCAGCTGGAGCCTTAGTTGTGCTAATAACTTTTTTCATATTCCTAATATTGATGTTTCTGTGACTAATCGCTGCAAAAATACAAAAATTCTTTTATTATCATTGGGTTTTGATTATTTTTGTGTACTTTTGCAGCCGTGAAACTGGATAACAGGCGACATATTGCATCGTGGTTGCTGTTGGCCGTGTTTGTGCCAATGCTGGTTTTCTCGTGTATTCATGTGCATGAGGAAGTGGCTGCTGGTGCCGATACAGAGTGCGCCGACTGCGTGCATCATAGCTGTCACGGACACCTTACTGCTACCGCATCATGGGCACACGACTGCGTGCTCTGCCAGTTTATCTCGCTCACATTTGTAGCCGCCGCCGTTGCTGCGGTTGCAGTGGTCTTTAATGTGTTATGGATTCTCTATGCCCCTAAGCAGTATGCTATCTACAGTACTACCAGGGGCTGCATAGTTACTCGCGGACCTCCTGCAGAGTAACATATCGTAAAAGGAGAATTTCAGGATTAATACAATAAAGAACAATATACAAACAGAATGAATACAAGATACATCATTCTGCCCCTGCTATGCCTATGCACAGCGGTGGCAGCACAAGATACGAAACATAATCATGCGGAGGATTCGACCGACGTGTTCTTCCGCCATCTACAACTTAACGAACTCACAGTGACAGGCGTAACCGGCGATACCAAGCTGAAGCACGCCACAGCGCCTGTGAGCATAGTAACTCCACAAGTACTGCGCTCTACGGCATCAACCAACATCATCGATGCCATTGCGCACCAGCCTGGAGTAAGTCAGCTTACCACAGGCGGAAGCATATCCAAGCCCATCATCCGCGGACTGGGTTATAACCGCGTAGTAGTGATGAGCGAAGGTGTGCGACAGGAAGGTCAGCAGTGGGGCGATGAGCATGGCGTAGAGGTAGACGGCAGCAGCGTAGGATCGGTAGAGATACTGAAAGGTCCTGCCTCGCTAATGTACGGATCAGACGCAATGGCAGGTGTGGTGATACTGCACGCCCAACCTACTCTGGCTGATGGCGAGATGCGTGCCAATGTAAGTTCGGAGTATCAGACCAACAACGGCCTCTTCGGTTACAATCTATCGATGGCAGGTAATCAAAAGGGATTTGTGTGGGATGCACGCTACAGCGACAAGATGGCGCACGCGTATAAGAACAAGTATGACGGATACGTGCCAGGATCGCAGTTCCGCGAGCGTGCAGGTCGACTGATGCTTGGACTTAACAAGTCATGGGGCCACTCACGACTTACTTGGACTACATACCACCTCACACCAGGTATTATCGAGGGCGAGCGCGATGAGGTTACTGGCGAACTGATATGTAACACAAGCGATATAAAGACCTACGGCAAGTCGCTCCCATTCCAGCAGGTAAAGCACTACAAACTGGTATGGGACAACTCTCTGAATCTTAACAACGGATACCTCAAGGCCATCATCGGCTACCAGCAGAACCGCCGACAGGAATTCGAGGAGGATATGGACGAGTACGAACTGTACTTCAAGTTGCATACCCTTACCTACGACCTGCGATACGTAACCAACGAGTTTGACGGATGGAAGCTGTCTACCGGCATCGGAGGTATGTACCAGAAGTCGGGCAACGAGGGCGAGGAGTACCTGATACCTGACTACCGTCTGTTCGACTTTGGCGTATATGCCACTGCCACCAAGACACTTGGCGACCGTTGGACACTTAATGGTGGTGTGCGCTATGACCACCGCCGACTGCACGGCGATGCTCTGCAGGAGGATGGCGAGTGGCGCTTCACTGACTTCAGTCGCCACTTTAATGGTGTTACAGGTAGCGTGGGAGCCGTTTGCAATCTCAGCGACCGCCTGAACCTGCGACTCAACCTGGCTCGTGGATTCCGTACACCAAACATGAGTGAGTTGGCCTCTAACGGTGTGCATGAGGGGTCAATACGTTACGAGTTAGGCGAGCAAGGCCTTAAGGCCGAGTATAGTCTGCAGGCCGACCTGGGACTCGATTTCACCTCGCGTTACATCTCGGCACAGTTGGCGCTGTTTGCAAACCGTATAGATAATTACATCTTCACTCACCGACTGAACCAAGAGATTGAGGAGGGATATCTTACCTATGCCTATACCCAAGGCGACGCCCGACTGCTGGGCTTCGAGGCAGGTATCGACTTCCACCCTGTGCACTCTTTGCACTTCTCTAACTCGTTCTCGTATGTTGATGCTCAACTGATGAATGCCTCGGCCGATACTAAGTATCTGCCTTTCACCCCGGCACCTCGTTGGTCGTCGGAACTCAAATGGGAGTTGCTGCACCACTCGCACAGCACCATCAAACATCACCATTCAGACTACGGCTCTGCCCTATCACATATTGCATCCCACGTATCACATGTCGTTTCTGGCCTCTCATTCAACAATCTCTACGTGGCTGCCGGGCTGGACTGTTATCTTAAGCAATCGCACATTTACAGTGCCGACGATACAGAAACCGTCACACCTGGATATGCCCTGCTGAGTCTGTCGGCAGGTACCGACGTGCAGATAAGAGGCAAGAAGATTGCCGAACTCTACGTTACAGCCGACAACCTGCTGAACAAGGCTTACCAGAATCACCTCAGTCGACTGAAATACGCCGACGAGAACACAGTAACAGGCCGTCGCGGTGTATACAACATGGGCCGCAACATCACATTCAAAGTGGTGGTACCAATAGAACTATAACGTGGCTGCGGAATAAAATTAAGAGGATGTGTCATAACAAACACATCCTCTTTTTTCCTGTGGGTGCTGATGGATTCGAACCACCGAAGTCGAAAGACAGCAGATTTACAGTCTGCCCCATTTGGCCACTCTGGAAAACACCCCTGTTTTGAAATCGGGTGCAAAGGTACTAATAATTTCTGATTCCCACAAATTTTCGAAGAGAAAAATCTCCAAAAAGTTGAAATATCTTAAGAAACGGCCGTAAAATTTGGAGTTTTACGATAATTCTACTATATTTGCAACATCAAAACAATCACAAAAAACAAACGTATAACGTATGAAGGATTTTAATTTCTACGCACCTACAGAGGTGGTATTCGGAGAACAAAGTGAGGAGCAGGTGGCTACTCTGGTTAAGAAGTATGGTGGTACGAAAGTGCTGGTACACTATGGCGGACAGAGCGCCAAGCGTTCTGGTCTGCTAGATAAGATATGTGGACTGCTGAGCGATGGCGGTGTGGAGTATATGACACTGGGCGGAGTGGTACCCAACCCACGACTCTCGCTGGCTCAGCAGGGTATCGACCTCTGTCGTAAGGAGGGTATCGACTTTATCCTGGCCATAGGTGGCGGTAGCGTGATCGATTCGGCCAAGTGTATAGCCTACGGTGTGCCTTTCGAGGGTAACGTGTGGGATATCTATATGGGCAAGGCCGAGCCAAAAACGATGTTGCCCGTAGCAGCGGTACTTACTATCCCTGCCGCAGGTAGCGAGATGAGCGAGAGTTCGGTTATCACCAATGAGGATGGCGATATAAAGGTGGGCTACAGCAACAATCTGAGTCGCCCAAAGTTTGCTATTCTGAATCCTCGTCGCACCATGACGCTGCCTCCTTATCAGACTGCAGCTGGAGTGACCGATATGATGATGCACACCATGGAGCGCTACTTTACCAAGGACGATGATATGGACTTTACCACCGATCTGGCCGAGGCTGCGCTGCGCAGTATAAAGAACGCCGTATTCCCTGTGCTGAAGAATCCTGAGGACTATCGCTATCGTGCCCAGATAATGTGGGGCGGCAGTCTGATGCACAACGACCTAACAGGCTGCGGCGCTACAGGCGATTGGGCCACACACCAGTTGGAGCACGAGCTCAGCGCAATGTTCGATGTGACTCATGGTGCCGGTCTGGCAGCTGTCTGGCCAAGTTGGGCCCGCTACACCATGCACGAGAATCTGCGCCGATTTGTGCGTTTCGCTGTAAACGTGATGGATGTGCCCAACGACTTTACCGATCCCGAAGGTACTGCCGAGAAGGGTATCCAGGCCATGGAGCGATTCTACCACGCCATCGGCATGCCTATCAACATAAAGGAACTGATTGGTAAGGACATCACCGACGAGGAGATAAAGGAGATGGTGCGCAAGTGCAGTCGCGACTATACAAGAACCTGCGGATGCCTGAAGGTGCTGAAAGCCGAGGATATGGAGGCAATCTACAAAATGGCCAGAGGATAAAAAAACATGTAATAACATTTTTCCGCGAGAATCTTTGTGATTTTCGCGGATTCTTTGTACCTTTGCAGCCAAAAATGTAGAGATTATGGAGTCAAAACTGGTAATTTACAATACGCTGACGCGACAGAAGGAGCGTTTCGAGCCGCTTCACGCCCCCAACGTGGGCATGTATGTGTGCGGCCCAACGGTGTATGGCGATCCCCATCTGGGACACGCCCGCCCTGCCATTACATTCGACCTGGTGTTCCGCTACCTGAAGCATCTGGGTTATAAAGTAAGGTACGTGCGTAATATAACAGACGTAGGTCATCTGGAGCACGATGCCGACGAGGGCGAGGACAAGATTGCAAAGAAGGCTCGTCTGGAGCAGCTTGAGCCAATGGAGATAGCACAGTACTATACCAACCGCTATCATGCGGCTATGGATGCACTAAATGTGCTGCGCCCATCAATCGAGCCACACGCTACTGGTCACATCATCGAGCAGCAGCAGTTGGTTCAGCAGATTATCGACAATGGCTTTGCTTACGAGAGCAATGGTTCGATCTACTTCGACATCGAGGCTTACAATAAGAAGTTCCAGTATGGAATTCTGTCTGGTCGCAGCCTGGAGAACGTGAAGGACGCCAGCCGTGAACTGGACGGTGTAGGCGAGAAGCACAATCAGGCCGACTTCGCTCTGTGGAAGAAGGCTCAACCCGAGCACATAATGCGCTGGCCAAGTCCTTGGAGCGACGGATTCCCCGGTTGGCACTGTGAGTGCACAGCTATGGGCCGCAAGTATCTGGGCGAGGAGTTTGATATCCACGGAGGCGGTATGGACCTGGTATTCCCACACCACGAGTGTGAGATAGCACAGGCTCAGGCTTCGATGGGTCATCCTGCAGTGAAATACTGGATGCACAACAATATGCTGACCATTAACGGACAGAAGATGGGTAAGTCGTATAACAACTTCATCACCCTGGAGCAGTTCTTCACCGGTAATCATCCACTGCTGAAGAAGGCTTACAGCCCAATGACCATCCGTTTCTTTGTGCTGAGCGCTCACTACCGCGGAACAGTTGACTTCTCGAACGAGGCTTTGGAGGCTGCCGAGAAGGGACTGGAGAAGATGATGAACGCCATTGCCGACCTGGAGCGCGTTCAGGTATCAGACAAGTGTGATGCCGAGACAGAGAAGGTGGTTAAGGCTCTGCGCCAGAAGTGCTACGACGCAATGAACGACGACCTGGCAACCCCACAGGTTATCAGCGCCCTGTTCGAGGCTTGCACCGTAGTAAACAAGTTGACCGACCACAAGGCTACCATCTGCGCCGAGTGTCTGCAGGAACTGAAGGACACAATGCACCTCTTCGCCGAGGATATCTTAGGTCTGAAGGCTGAGAAGAGCGGCACCAACGATGAGCGTGAAGCTGCTTTCGGCAAGGTGATGGATATGGTACTGGAACTGCGCGCTAAGGCTAAGGCCGATAAGGACTGGGCCACCAGCGACAAGATTCGCGACGAACTAGCCGCAGCCGGTTTCGAGGTGAAGGACACCAAGGATGGTGTAACCTGGAAACTGAACAAATAAAGTACAAGACAAATCCCTCGCTCGCTGAGCGGGGGATTGCTTTTTGTTGAACAAAAGACACTTTTCGCAGAAAAAGTTTGTATTGTTTGAATAAAAACTTGTATCTTTGCCGACGATTTGATGAATAACGACTAAAAAATGATACTGAAGAAGATAGCAATGATGCTGATAGTGCTAGCAATGAGCACAACCGTAGGTGCGCAAAACACCGACGAGATATATGCTGAAGCCAAAGCGCTATATGATGCAAAAAACTATAAGGCAGCACTACCCAAACTGAAGATTGCCGCCGAGAAAGGCCACAAAAAGGCACAATACCGACTGGGCCGATGCTACGATAAAGGGCACGGAACAGCCGAGAACAACAAATTGGCCTATGAGTGGTACACCAAATCGGCTGCCCAGAACTACGCCAAGGGTCAACTTGCACTGGGCAAATGCTATATGAAAGGAAAGGGCACTACTGCCGACCAGACAAAAGCTAAAGTTTGGCTTAACAAAGCCTTTAAAAACCCTAAAGGCGGACTTAAACTGAAGGAGAAGATAAAGAAGGAAGCCAAAGAGGGAGATAAAGACGCCATAAACATACAGAAACTATTGTGGAAAAAATAATAGAATCATTCAACCCCATATCGCTAGAAGAGATGAAGAGCGTGAAGCTGATGAATCGCACAGACACCAAGTTTGTTACGAACACCAGCAAACTGTGCGAACTGCTAAAGATGGCACAGCACGACTACTATGTGCAGGAGATAGACGGCGAGCGTAACCTGGAGTACGACACCACCTACTTCGATACCAAGGCATTCGACATGTACACCATGCACCAGTGCGGACACACTAACCGGCAGAAGATACGCTTCCGCACATACTGCATAAGCGACCTGCAATTCATGGAGGTGAAGACCAAAAACAACCACGGCCGAACCAAAAAGAAGCGCATAGAGGTAAGCGATATGGACCTGAATGACGAGGAGAAGCGTCACTTCCTGCAGAAGCACTTGCGATTTGAGGTTGACACGCTGCAGCCCGCTCTGAGCAACCACTTCAGCCGCATAACTCTGGTAAACAAGGGCATGACCGAACGACTAACCATCGACACTGGTCTGCGATTCCACAATCTGCTTAATGGCAAGGATAAGGATATGGGACAGCTGGTGGTTATCGAACTGAAACGCGACGGACTGGTTTACTCGCCTGTGCTGCACATGCTGCGCCAACTGCGCATACAACCCCACGGATTCTCCAAGTACTGCATGGGATCGGCACTTACAGGCAACGACCATCTGCCAGTAAACCGCTTTAAGCGCAAACTTATCGAAATCAACAAATTAGTAAATCAATAAAATCAATAATAAATATGGATCTACAAAATCTTTTTTCAGCCGACTTCGGCGAGACCCTACTGAGATTTGTGCTCTGTTTGGTAGTAAACTGGGGCATAGTTAATTTCCTGTATTACAAGAAGAGCAAACGACGCGACTTCTACTTCACCTTTATGATTATCTCGGTGGCCATCTACTTCCTGGTTTACCTGATGATGGGTATGGACCGTGGTAAAGCTACCATGGGTGTGGGACTTGGACTGTTTGGTATATTCTCGATCATGCGATACCGTACCGACACTATGCCTGTTCGCGAGATGACATACCTGTTTGTAGTGGTATGCCTGTCGGTAGTTCACGCCATGTCGTCGGCACTGGGTGTTGACGATTCTGGAGCGATGACCGGCACACCACTGCTTGAGCTGCTAGTTATCGACGCAATCACCATCGCCGCAATCACCGTGTTCGAGAAGATGCTTAAGGTTGCTGCCACCAAACTGGTGCAGTACGACCGCATAGAACTGATTAAACCCGAGAAGCGCGACGAACTTAAGGCCGACCTGGAAGAGCGCCTGGGTGTGAAAGTAATAAAGGTAGATGTAGGTGCCGTAGACTTCCTGCGCGACATGGCTGTGCTGAGAGTGGTGTACGAAGGAAAAGGCGGCAGCGATATAGAGAAGAAACTAAAACTGAAAGATAGCGATTATGCGCACATTTAAACAACTGATGGCAGCCCTGATGCTGACTACAGCTATGCCCGTAGCAGCTCAGAGCGAAGGCGGACTGATACTAGGCGCCGAAGCCGAGAAGAAGATAGACAGCCACTGGAGCATGAGTCTTGAAGCCGACATGCGAACCCGCAACGACTTTAAGACGATGGACCGCTGGACATTGGGAGTGGGCGGTGAGTATAAGTTCAACAAGTACCTGAAGGCCAATGCGGGCTACATACTGATGAACAACAACTTCCATGAGAAGATTAGTTATAAGGACAATGGCGCCTACAACAACTGGCGCCCAAGCTACTGGGGCATTCGCCATCGTGTGTATGCCTCGGCCACTGGTACTTATAAGTTCAAGAACAACATCCGTCTGTCGCTGCGCGAGCGTTGGCAGTACACCTATCGTCCAGAGAAGACTACCCAGCGATGGGACTTTGATAATGAGTACTGGGAAGACAAGGTGGTAGCTGGCAAGGCCAAGCACCAGTTGCGCTCACGCCTGCAGATAGAGTACGACAAGAAGAAAGCCCTGCTCACCCCATATGCCAACGTGGAGTTATTCAACTCGTTAGGGCTCGAGAGTGTGCGCTACACCTTGGGAACAGACATCCGACTGGCCAAGCAACACTCACTGCAGGTTTACTACAGATTTAAGGACGCCTGCCGTGTAGACGAGCTAGACTACGATCCCGATATGCACTATCTGGGAATAGGTTATAAATTCAAATTCTAACAGTAATGAAGAAGATTATTTTTGGACTGATGGCTGTGGCACTGATGACTGCCTGCCAGAATGATGATACCGACTTCAGCGAGTATACCAATGGCGCCTCGTCGGGCATCTCGACTATATACATTACTTATAATGGAACAAGCGTTGACGTGACTGGCGACTCGAAGGGATACGTTACCACAAACGGAGCCGATGTAACAGTTAATGCAGGAAACAGCGCCGACTCACTACTGCTGGTACTGAGCGGTAGCACTACCGATGGTTCGCTGCTGGTGTATCGCCAGCAGAAGTACGGCATCAAACTCAATGGTGTAAGCATCAAAAACAACGATGGACCAGCCATCAACAACCAGTGCGGCAAATGGCTGTATCTGGATGTTGCCGATGGCACTACAAACACACTGACCGACGGCGCCAGTTATACCGACATAGTAGTTAATGGAACAAGTATTGACCAGAAGGCTTGTCTGTTTAGCGAAGGCCAGGTATATGTGAAAGGTACAGGAAAACTTAATATCACAGGCAACTACAAACACGGCTTTGCCAGCGACGACTATATCGTTATCGACGACAATGTTACACTGAACGTAAATTCCTCAGTTGGCAATGGCATAAAGGTGAACGACGGATTGTGGATAAACAATGGCAACATAGGTATCAGCGTTACAGCCGATGCAGCTCGCGGCATCAGATGCGACTCGGTAGTAGTGATAAGCGGCGGTAGCACCACCATCAGCACATCGGGCGACTGCGTGTACGATACTGATGCACAGGACTACAGCAGCGCTGCATGCATCAAGTGCGATGATAAGTTCACAATGACTGCCGGCATACTCAAGCTTATTAGTAGCGGCGACGGCGGCAAGGGTATCAACTGCGCTGCCGATGTAGTGTTTAGCGGTGGAGAACTTATCGCAAAGACAACTGGTAGCAACGACAATGGTAAGCCTAAGGCCATCAAGAGTGATACAGGCATCATTGTTAGTGGAGGTTCATTCTCAGCCTATGTAAACAAGAGTTGGGCCTGCGACAACGGCAGTGAGAGCGATGAGCCAGCCGACCACATCACAGTGATAGGCTCGCCCAAAACACAGAACATCACCAAGAAAACTGTTGAGATAACATACTAATCGGATTCATTGAACGAATAGGCCGGTTTGCTGAATATTTTTGGCAAACCGGCTTATTGTATCTACCTTTGCAAGAAATATAAAAAATAGCAAACAAAATGAAGACAAAAAACTATGTAGTGCTCTTAATTTCTGTAGCACTGATGACATGTTGCACAGCCGAAGATCCATTTAGCAATAGCAGCAGTTGGAACAACGGGAGTGGTACTGGATTCCCAGGCCAGAGCAGCGGTGGCAATTCTACTACTACAGGCGAACTAACCACTTTTACAGTTGATATCGACAACACCTCAGCCGAACCAACAACCACAGCCAGCGCCTATCTGCCCGATGAGGAAGATGCTCTGGAGAACAACAGCTTTACTACCAAAGTTGCCATCGACATGAGCAACCCCACGGCTAAAACCGAGAACGGAGTAGAGGTAACCGTAAATGGCGGACATGTAACTGCCAATCACGGTTCGACCAAGAATATATGCTACGTAGTGAGCGGCACTACCACCAACGGCTCGTTCACAGTGTTAGGCGACAAGAAATACGAAGTAAAACTCAATGGTGCAAACATCACCAATCCCGACTCGGCAGCACTCAACCTGCTGAGCGGCAAGCGCGCGTTCATCGTATTGACCGACGGCACCAGCAACACACTGACCGACGGTACGGGTGGCAGCCAGAAAGGCGCATTCTACTGCAAGGGAAAACTACTAATTAACGGCAGTGGACAGCTGAGTGTCGTCGGCAATACCAACAATGGAATACATTCAGCCGACTACATCGTGTTCAACAAGAGCACCAACGTCTATGTAAAATCTACCGCCAACCATGGTATCAAAGCCAACGACGGAGTTTTTATAAATGGCGGCATTATCAATGTAGAGGTATCAGCCGCAGCTGCAAAGGGCATCAACTGCGAGAGCAATATCGTGGTTAACGGTGGACGAACCACAGTGATCACCACTGGAGGCGGAACCTACGATAGCACTGATAAGGAGGCTAAGGGTGCAGCCTGCATCAAGGCCGACTCTGCCTTTACCATCAATGCTGGTGAGCTGTGGCTTAAGAGTACAGGTAGCGGTGGCAAGGGTATCAATGTAGACACCGAGGCAAACTTCTGCGGTGGCAATGTGTATATCGTTACCGAGGGCGGACAGTATAAGAGCAACAACGACACCTCATCGCCTAAGGGTATAAAGGCTGATGGAAACATCAATATCAGTGGCGGTACCATCTGGGTACGTACCAACGGATATAATGGCGAGGGCATAGAGACCAAGAGCACCATGAATATCAGCGGTGGCGAGGTGGCCAGCTACGCTTACGACGATGCCATCAACTCGAAGAGCGATATGACTATCACCGGTGGATACGTATATGCACAAGGCAAAAACAACGACGGTCTGGATGCTAATGGCAACATGTACATCAAAGGCGGACTGATATATGCCATCTGCTCGGGTACTCCTGAGGTTGCCATCGACGCCAATACCGAGGGTGGCAAGAAACTATACCTTACTGGTGGCACAGTAGTTGCCGTGGGTGGACTTGAGAACGGCAGCAGCCTTAGTCAGTCGTGCTATCAGTCATCGTCGTGGAGCAGTAACACTTGGTACACCATGACCTACGACAGCAACACCTTCTCGTTTAAGACTCCATCTAGCGGAGGTTCAGGCCTTGTCATCTCATCGGCAGCCACTCCTACCCTACAGTCAGGCACATCGGTTAGCGATGGCAGCAGCGTATTTGGCGGCATCGGCATAATGAGTGGAACTATTAGCGATGGCACCAGTGTATCGCTGTCTACCTACAGCGGCAACAATAGCATGGGCGGTGGTCCTGGCGGAGGCGGTTGGCATGGTGGTTGGTAAAAAGCCCTCATACACAATAAATTACACATTTCATCGTTATTAATAGTAGTAACAATCATGATTTGGATGAAGAATCAGTCGCGACATGAGAATCTGACATACTTGATAGTGTGGAGTCTGCTCTTTGCATCCCCACTATTAAGTCTGTACATGCGAGCCATCAACGATCCCTACATCACCTTCAACTGGACCGAAGTGTTCTTTATATGGCGCAAATTCGGTATCTTCCTGGCTCTGTTTCTGATTCACAACTTCCTGTTGGCTCCGCTGCTGATCCATCAGCACCGTCGCACT
>JAEEGI010000449.1_pt1 | contig 132772 bp, 117 predicted proteins | sample 8958751 | NCBI WGS metagenome assembly JAEEGI01 (sample SAMN16246545, study PRJNA631951) | gut metagenome | biome: gut microbiome; feature: rumen; material: KS-attached | host: Bos | place: Iran: Karaj | collected 2018-10 | reverse complement strand
CACACAATGTGTTCGACACTACTGTATGTGATGCATACGAGTGGCATGGCACGATTTACACCACTTCCGATACCTACACTTACGAGTATACCAATAACAATGGTTGCGCAAGTGTTGATACGCTGCACTTGACCGTCAACTACGGCACACACAATGTGTTCGACACCATAGTATGTGAAGCATACGAGTGGCATGGCACGACCTACACCACCTCCGATACATACACCTACGAGTACACAAATGCTTCTGGTTGCCCAAGTGTTGATACCCTGCATCTGACTGTCAACTACGGCACGCACAATGTTATCGACACAATCGTATGTGAAGCATACGAGTGGCATGGCACGACCTATACCACCTCCGACACTTACACTTACGAGTACACCAATAACAATGGTTGCGCAAGTGTTGACACCTTGCATTTGACTGTCAACTACGGTACGCACAATGTGTTCGACACTACTGTATGTGATGCATACGAGTGGCACGGCACGACCTACACCACCTCCGATACCTACACTTACGAGTACACCAATAACAATGGTTGCGCAAGTGTTGATACGCTGCACTTGACCGTCAACTACGGCACACACAATGTATTTGACACCATAGTATGTGAAGTATACGAGTGGCATGGCACGACCTACACCACTTCCGATACCTACACCTACGAGTACACTAATGCTTCTGGTTGCGCAAGTGTTGATACCCTGCATCTGACTGTCAACTACGGCACGCACAATGTTATCGACACAATTGTATGTGAAGCATACGAGTGGCATGGCACGATCTACACCACCTCCGACACATACACTTACGAGTATACTAATGCTGATGGTTGCGCAAGTGTTGACACCTTGCACCTAACCGTCAACTACGGCACACACAATGTGTTCGACACTACTGTATGTGAGGCTTACGAGTGGCATGGCACGATTTACACCACTTCCGATACCTACACTTACGAGTATACCAATAACAATGGTTGCGCAAGTGTTGATACGCTGCACTTGACCGTCAACTACGGCACACACAATGTATTCGACACCACTGTATGTGAGGCATACGAGTGGCATGGCACGACCTACACCACCTCCGATACCTACACCTACGAGTACACAAATGCTTCTGGTTGCCCAAGTGTTGATACCCTGCATCTGACTGTCAACTACGGCACGCACAATGTTATCGACACAATTGTATGTGAAGCATACGAGTGGCATGGCACGACCTATACCACCTCCGACACTTACACTTACGAGTACACCAATAACAATGGTTGCGCAAGTGTTGACACCTTGCACCTGACCGTCAACTATGGTACACACAATGTGTTCGACACCACCGTATGTGAGGCTTACGAGTGGCATGGCACGACTTACACCACTTCTGATACCTACATTTACGAGTATACCAATAACAATGGTTGCGCAAGTGTTGATACGCTGCACCTGACCGTCAACTACGGTACACACAATGTATTTGACACCATAGTATGTGAAGTATACGAGTGGCATGGCACGACCTACACCACTTCCGATACCTACACCTACGAGTACACAAATGCTTCTGGTTGCGCAAGTGTTGATACCCTGCATCTGACTGTCAATCACAGTACCACAGGTATTGATATGCAGGAGGCTTGCGACAGCTTGTTGTGGATTGATGGTGTGACGTACTATGAGAGTACGTCCGATGTTAATGCACCGACCTTCACGCTGACCAATGCCGCCGGCTGTGACTCGGTTGTGACCTTGAACCTGTCGCTCAACCATTCTGTAACAGTTGATTACTACCTGACCATCAGCGATGATGACCTGCCGTTTACATACGGTGACACCACCTTCCTGCCAGGAACGGTACAGTCTGGAGATTACACCATAGTGCTTGAGACTGCTGACGGTTGCGACAGTGTCGTGACCTTGCACCTGACGGTGACGGGCATCAATGATTACCTGATGAATATGGAGATGAATGTGTATCCGAACCCGACCAACGACAAGGTCAATGTACAGCTGAGTGTGAATAATGCGGTATTGACAACGAAAGCGGAGATCCAGCTGTACGACATGTATGGTAAGTGGCTGAAGACATGGAAGGTTACGGGCGAGACGACCGAGATAGACTTGTCGCCGTATGCTGCCAGTGTCTATTTCATCAAGCTTGTTGACGGCCAGCGCATGATAGGCGTCCGCAAGGTGGTGAAAGAGTAATTTTTTCCAAACTTGTGAACAACAAGTGCTTTTTATTCCGTACGCTGTAGCAATATGGCGTACGGAATTTTATTTGTTTTAAGAAATAATTATCAACAAATTGTTTTTGTATTAAAATTATTTGTATTTTTGCGGCATGAATTTTGAAAAGATTAAATGTTTGTTGATGATGAAAACACTAACAAAAAAAGCAGTAAAGAGAGTACCTTCATGGGATGAGTTGAAAGAAATGTTTAGGGAGACGGACAGGAAGTTTCAGGAAACAGACAGAAAGTTTCAAGAAACGGACAGGAAGTTTCAAGAAACAGACAAAAGATTTCAGGAAACCAACCTTCAAATGCTAGAAACCGAAAGGAAAATGCAGAAAACAGATGAGCAGGTTAAAGAAACTTGCAAAAAACTTTCGGAGTTGGCCAATAGTTTCACATCCCAGACAGGCCATATAATAGAGGGCCTTATGGAGCCATCAGCTATGAGGATGTTTCAGGATAGGGGCTATAACATCAATCGTTGCTGGAAGAACTTCAATAAGTATGTAAAGGATTTGGACAAGAAACTGGAGGTGGACTTGTTGCTGTTGGATGATGAGATTGCGATTATTGTAGAAGTTAAAACAAACTGTACATGCAAAAATATTGACCATTTTGTGGCGCAGATGCAGAACTTTAAGGAAGTATGTCCCGAATATGCCGATAAGAAGATACTGTTGGCGATTGCCGCTATCAATTACGACAGGGAAGCTCTGCAACATGCCCACAAACAGGGCTTGTTCGTCATCCGTGTCTCCAATGACAATGTCTTCACCCTTGATCCTACCGATGGTGATAAGTTATTGACGCTTTGATTCTATATTTTAGAAACTGACAATTTTTCTTGTTAGAATACCTTTTTCTGTTTCGCAGCGAATCATGAAAATACCGCTGTAAGGCAAGGTTAAATTGATAGTTTCGTTGTCGGGAACAAGACTCTGGAGCAATTTGCCGTCAATGCTATATAATTGAACGTTAGTGGGACGCTCCCCATTGAATTGTAAGGTGCAATTGCCATGTGCGGGATTTGGGTAGCATAGAATATTGTGGGCGGCAAAAGTATTTACTCCAGTGGTATCATCAGGAATAACAGGAGGTATCAGTGTGTCAGTCTTGAAACTCACCATAGCCCAGTCTCCGAAAATATCATCCTCACAGGCGCTTCGTACATATACGTCATAATAGGTGTCAGGTTGCAGGTCTGATAAAGTAATATTGGTGTTATTTGTGTTCTGTGAAATACCGTTGCCTTGTGTGAATCCTTGTTCGCCGTATTCAACTTCCCAATGGTCGGGATTTTCATCAAAAGTCCAACTGATGTTGGCAATGATGGTGTCCACATAATCCACGGTCAGTCCGATAACATCAGCGCAAGTGTCAGGTACTGGCGGAATGACAGGTGGCACAAGGGTATCTGTTTTGAGACTGATGAATGACCATTCGCTGGCAAGACTGTCGTTGCATACACTACGCACATATACATCATAGTAGGTGTCTGGCTGTAATGCTGATAGGATAATGCTGTTGTTGATGGTGGTAATCAAGTTGCCGCTTCCGTGTGCAAAACCCTGCACGCCATATTCTGCTTCCCAATGGTCTGGATTGCTGTCATAGTTCCAACTCAGACTGGCAAGGGTGGTATCTACATAATCGATTACAAGATTTGTGACCGCATCGCAGGTATCTTCTACAGGAATCTCAGGTTCCGCAGCCCATAATTGCAAATTGTCCAAGTACAAGGCAGAGCCTTGCTGACGGTTGTTGTTGGCGGAGGAGAATAAGAGTATGGCGATTGTGTCGGGTTCATTATAGCTGTATGCGGGAAGGATTTCGCTTAAGGGACGATACAAAATTTCAAAATTGGTATAGGTTGAAACATCTGTCAATGAGGTAGTATAGCCACCGCCAACCAAATCACGTCGATGCGTGGTGTTGTTGTATTTGGTGCCTAACATCAGGATACCTCCATTGTCACCACTGGTGGCGGAGGTATATTTGTATTGTCCAGTAAGGCGACCAGGTACAAGTCCGTTGAGGGCCACACCACCGTCAATGTAATCATTGATATCGTCATTGGCAAAGGTGGACATCAGCTGTCCTATGCTGGACATGTTAACCATAAGGGTGCTCAAAATGGGCAGCAACTGGTCTAAGTCAATCTCCCCAGTGGATAAAATGGTAGGTATTACCATGCTGGTCAGCTGCGGATCTATGTTTGATGCCGCAAGATTATATACGGTGGAACTGATGATGTCAGAAAGCATAAAAGTCTGCATCTTGAGAGCGTGGCTTCCTTCCGCAACACTTGAGGTCTCATTCGACACCTTCAACAAGGGCAGATTGGTGTTGACATTGACATTTATGCCGTTATAGGTGATGCTTTCATTCACAGGATAGGAGGGATACGACCAATTGGTAGGGTAGGTATAGCTGCTATAAACCTGTAAAGGAAAGAACAAAACCGTGACGCTATAGCCGCTGCCATTCGACCAGTTCTCAAAACTGCTGTTCGGAAGCGGAATGTTGGTCTGGGCAGTCATGTTATGTGATGTCATAAACATAACGGCTATCACTGCAAAAAATGTAAATAATCGTTTCATAATACTTTGTTTTTATTTTTGCCACAAAAATACATGTTTTTTTTAATTCAAAAAATAAAACCAAGTAAAAAAATAAATTCTTATGCTAGTAAGCTGTCAATGAAGGTGCTCAATGTAGGGCGAGATTGGGGGCAAGTGGTCGGCGGCGGCAACTGTTTAAGTGGGCGAGATTGGAGATCTCTTCGCTGCCGCGGGCGTGTGCTGAAGACTGTGATGGGCGAGATTAAAGATCTCTTCGCTGCCGCGGGCGTCCTTGCATCTTCGAACTTCCAGACGCAACCAAGTTGCGTCTTTCTTTTGTTTTTCGCCTCTTCTTGCGTCCGCAAGCGGCCAGCGGTGGCAACCATTTAAATGGGCGAGATTGAAGATCTCTTCGCTGCCGCGGGCATCCTTGCAAGCCAAAAAGCCCTTGCTGCGCAAGATTTTTTTGCTGTTTGCCTCTCGCATGTCCGCAAGCGGCCAGCTGTGGCAACCAACAAGAAAAGCAACGTTAACACGTTGCTTTTTGGCTTGCGGAAAGGGCGAGATTCGAACTCGCGGTAGGGTTACCCCTACGACAGTTTAGCAAACTGTTGGTTTCAGCCACTCACCCACCTTTCCGTTTGGTTCATTTCTGAAATCGGCTGCAAAGATACAACTTTTTTTCATTCCGACAAGCACCCCAAGTCCATCTTTTTTGATTTTTTATTTGCTTCTGATAATCAGTGTTTTGTGTTTTTTATTAACTTTTTTTAATAGATGCCGTTAAGATTAATTGGATTCTACTGCATAAATTATCGTAATTTTGCATGTTAAACTTGAAAATTATGGAATTTACTGTTGCTCAAATTGCCGAAGTCATTTCCGCTACCATCGAGGGTGACGCTCAGGCAAAAATTAAAACCGTTTGCAAAATTGAAGCCGGTTTTGAAGGAGGACTGACTTTCCTGGCCAATCCGAAATACACACATTATATTTATGAAACAAAGGCTACCGCCGCTATAGTCAACAACGATTTTGTGCCCGAAAAGCCTGTTCCCTGCACCTTGCTGCGAGTGGAGAACTCTTATTTCGCCTTCGCTAAATTGTTGGATTTCTACAACCAGATGAAGAAAAACAGCAAAGTGGGCATCTCCAAAATGGCTTGCGTTGCTGAATCCGCTAAAATTGGACAGAATGTCTATATCGGCGAGTTCGCCAGCATCGGCGAGAATGTGGTGGTTGGCGACAATACCAAGATTTTCCCGCATGTGTGCCTCGGCGACAATGTGAAAGTGGGTCATGATACGGTGCTGAACGCTGGTGTGAAAATCTATGCCGAGTGTGTGGTGGGTAACGATTGCATCATCCACGCAGGCACAGTTATCGGTGCCGACGGCTTCGGCTTTGCTGCTCAAAACGGCGAGTTTACCAAGGTGCCGCAAATCGGCAATGTGGTAATCGAGGACAATGTGGAGATTGGTGCCAATACCTGCATCGACCGTGCCACCATGGGTTCAACCATCATTCATAAGAATGCCAAAATTGATAATCTGGTGCAGATTGCCCATAATGTGGAAGTGGGAGAGGGTAGTGCTTTTGCTGCTCAGTCGGGTGTGTCAGGTTCTACCAAAATCGGCAAGCATTGCATTTTTGCCGGTCAGGTGGGCGTCGCTGGCCATATTACCATTGGCGACCAGACCATCGTGGCTGCCCAATCCGGCGTGACGAACTCCCTGCAAGGTGGACAAGCCTACCTCGGTAGTCCCGCCATTCCTATTACCCAGGAACGTCGCCTCATAATCTACCGCAAAAAACTCCCCGAGCTCTTCCAAAAAATTAGCAAATTAGATAATTAGTTAATTAGTAAATTAGTAAATGTGCTAATTATTAATGTGCTAATGTGCTAATTAAACTCCCCTGCGTAGCACTCCCCTTGAGCGAAGCGAGACTCCCCTTGAGCACGAAGTGCGAAACTCCCCCAACTAAACCTATTAACTGAAACCTGTAACCTCATGAAAAACCACACCATCTCCACCCCCGTCAGCCTGTCAGGCCGAGGCCTGCATACTGGGAAAAATGTAACCGTAACTTTTAATCCTGCACCCGAAAATACAGGTGTGCTGTTTCGTCGTATCGATCTGCTGGGACAGCCGATAGTTCACGCCCTCGCCACTAATGTGTTTGACACTTCCCGTGGCACTTCCATCAAAGAGAATGATGCTGAGGTGCGCACCATTGAACATCTGATGGCGGCCCTTGCCGGTCTTCAAATCGACAATGTTATTGTGGATATCGATGCGGAAGAAACACCTATTTTAGACGGTAGTGCCCGCTTTTATGTGGAGGCACTTCAAAAGGCTGGCTATGTGGAGCAGCAGCAGGAAAGAGAGTATTTTGTGGTGAAAGAACCCATGACTTTCTCTATTCCTGAAAAGCAGATAGAATTGCGTGTGGAGCCTTTCGATGGCTTTGAACTGAAGGTGGATGTGGATTATGGAACAGCGGTGTTGGCCACCCAAACAGCTGAACTGAACGACATCACCCGTTTTTATCCGGAGATTTACAATTGCAGGACTTTTGTCTTTCTGCATGAATTGCAATTCTTGATTGCCAATAATCTGGTGAAGGGCGGCGATGTGGACAATGCCATCGTTTTCGTGGCCCAGATGCCGGAGCAGAAAGTCTTGGATCAGCTGAGTGCTTTCTTCAATCGTAAAAATCTGAAAGTTACAGAAAATGGAGTGCTGGACAATGTGGAGTTGCATCATTCCAATGAGCCGGCACGACATAAACTCCTGGATTTGGTCGGAGACCTTTATTTGTTGGGCAAACCTATGAAAGCAAAGATTTATGCCAGCCATCCAGGCCATTTCGCCAATACCGAATTTGCCAAGAAACTGATGTCAAAATAACCGCTAAACGCAATACGCATGGTCACAAGAATCGCACTCACCGGAGGTCCCTGCGCAGGGAAATCAACTATTCTGAAACGTATCAGACAGAAGTTTGAGGAGAAAGGCTATGCGGTCTATTTGCTACCGGAATCCGCCACGCTGTTCATCGAAGCCGGAGCCGACTTTCTGACTAAAGACGCTCATCTATCGTATATTACAGAAGAATCTAAGTTGCAATTCCAGTTGCAGATGGAGGATAGCATGATGCGAATTGCGGAGAATTGCGGCAAGCCCGCCCTGCTGATTTGTGATCGAGGTACCATGGATACTGCCGCCTACATGCCTTCTGAGGTGTGGCAGCATATCAAAGACGATATCGGAATGGATGAACAGCGGTTGCGCAACGAGCGTTATGATGCCGTTTTGCATATTTGTACCGCAGCCAAGGGTGCGGAGGATTTCTATACCCTATATAACAACAAGTGCCGCTCCGAGTCTGTCGAAGTGGCACGCGATGTGGATGACCGCATCTTGGCAGTGTGGCAAGGACACCCTGTTCTGCAAATAATCCAGGCGGAAATTTGCTTCGAGGACAAAATCCAGCATGTGCTGAAAGTATTAGACGAAATCCTCTAATACAAAAAGGGCAAGTCCCAAGACCTGCCCCTTCCTTTTTAGATAATCGAAACCAAATAACTTTCAGTTTTCAGTTTTCAACTTTCCGTTTCTTAGTATTCCATCATTGGTTCCATTTCTTTGGCCTGGTCAATCATTTTCTGCAATTCAGTGACAGCAGGAACACGGCCTACCAAATGTTTGGCTTCATTGATTTCGTTCATCTTGGCACATAAGTTCTCGGCGGAACGGTGACGGAATTCCTTCACGGTGTCAACACCAGCAGCTTCCAGTAATTCGGAGAACTGAGGACCAACGCCATTGATGCGCATCAGGTCGGCATGGTTGCACCAGGTGAGAATCAGTTTGGAAGAAATGCCAGTCTTCTCGGCCAGTTCGGCACGACCTGCGGGTTTCTTGCCTTTTTCCAGCAGTTCTTCAACAGTGTTGATACCAATAGCGGTTAATTTGGCAGCGTATACATCGCCAATGCCTTCTACATCGATAATTTTGTAACTCATAGTATTTTGGTTTAAAGGGTTTTTTGAATGAGCAAAAATACAAATTAATTAGCAAATTAGCAAATTAGTTAATGCGCTAATTATAAACTTTCAGTTTTTAATTTTCAACTGTCAACTCCTATCCCCTGAATCCTGTAACCTGTAACCTGTATCCTCACTTCCCGCTATTTCTTTCCCAAAACACTCCATCAGCATAGCCTTGAATGCCAGTGTCTTGTTCGGCCATTAGCAAGCGTTTGGCGGTCCACAGACAGTATTCTCTGTTGATTTCCACCGTGCAGAAATGGCGATTCAGCTTTTTTGCCACCACTGCTGTTGTGCCGCTGCCTGCAAACGGGTCGAAAATCTTATCGCCTTCTTTGCTGGAAGCGAGTATCAGCTTGGCATATAGTTTTTCAGGTTTCTGGGTGGGGTGGTCGGTGTTCTCCGGCATCGACCAGAAAGGTACACTAATGTCATCCCAAAAGTTTGAAGGACAGGTGTTTCGGTAGTTGCCAGTAGTGGTCTCTTCCCAGTCTTTGGGATTGCCATTTTCGCGATAGGGAGCCAACACTTTGCGTCTTATCATGACGGCCTCAACATTAAAATAATAATGCTTAGGATCTTTGACGGCAAACCAGATGTCCTCCATGCTGTTTTTCCAATTGGCTTTGGCCCCACGCCCTTTCTCCCTTTGCCAGGTGATGCGGTTGATAACGGTAAGTCGTTCTTCTATAACTCTTTGCATGGACGATGAACATTTCCAGTCACCACATAGATACAAGGAACCATCCGCTTTTAATTTGTCACAAACCTTATAAAACCAACTGCGAAGATAGTCCTCGTAAGTCTCGGCATCCATCGAAGAGAATTTCTTTCCATGGAAGTTTTTGTCAAGATTATAAGGCGGGTCAATGATAATCAAATCAAAGTATTCATTGGGGATAAAATCAATGCAGTTGAACAAATCCTCGTTGAGAATCAAGTCATCATGAAACTGACCTTTTAGGACTTTGGTATTACTGATAAATGACTCTAAATGAGTTGTTTCCTCCTTGCTAATGGTCAAAGTTCGATTCCGGTCGGCTCTGTTTTTTGCTGTCATTATATCCACTTTTCAATTTCTGTCCTTGTTTTTGCACTTGCGTTTGCAAAGATACATTTTTTTGTTGAACTTAAATGCGATTTGGCATGGAAACCATGTTGTAAAAATTTCCTTAATCCATGGATTGTCTAGCATAATCTCTCATTTGTTTGTTGATAAGAATGTTTATAAATTTTGGACTTATTTCTTTTTAAATCCAAAATGAAGTCTTATTTTTGCAAGCGTTAGGGTTCTGCCAAGATTAATAGGGAACGTTGTGAAAATCAACGGCTATACCCGTAGCTGTAAGTCCTAAAAAATGCATTTTCATACCAAGTCACTGACTTTTCGGTTGGGAAGACGTGAAAATGGGGACGAGCCAGAAGACCTGCCTTAACACAGTGTTCATGCTTTCGGGATTAAGAGCAATTGAGAACTGATGCAATCATGCCATTTCTCCCTGAGCGGTTTTAAAATTCTTATTATCAATACGATGATGGACCAGTTGTATATTATTAAAAGGAACGGCAAGCGGGAGCCTTTCTCCGCAGACAAAATCAAAAATGCCATTTCTAAGGCGTTTCTCTCGGTGGATAGTTTTGCCACACAAGAGGTGCTGATCGATGTGATGAGCCGCCTGAAGATTTATGATGGTATTACTGTGGAGGAAATCCAAAACCAGGTGGAGGTGGCCCTGATGGCGGAACGCTACTATGAAGTGGCTAAATCCTACATTCTTTATCGCCAGCGTCATTACGAAGATCGTGAGGTGAAAGAAAAACTGGACTTCCTCATCAATTATTGCAATGCCTCCAATGCCGCTACCGGAAGCAAGTACGACGCTAACGCCAATGTGGAGAAGAAAAATATTGCCACCCTCATCGGTGAACTGCCCAAGTCCAATTTTATCCGTCTTAATCGCCGTATGTTGTGCGACAAGATTAAGGATATGTATGGCAAAGAGGTGGCTGATAAATATATGTATTTATTAAATCATCATTTTATATATAAGAATGATGAAACCAGTATCGCCAATTATTGTGCCAGTATCACCATGTACCCCTGGCTGCTGGGCGGTACCAAGAGCATCGGAGGCAATGCTTCGGCTCCCACCAACCTGAAGTCCTATTGTGGTGGCTTCATCAATATGGTGTTCATGGTCTCCAGCATGTTGAGCGGTGCCTGCGCTACTCCTGAGTTCCTGATGTATATGGATTATTTTATCCGCAAGGAATTTGGGGATGATTATTATCTGAATACGGATAAGATTGTCGATCTGTCAATTAAACAACGTTCTATTGATAAGGTGATTACCGACTGCTTCGAGCAGGTGGTGTATTCCATCAACCAGCCTACGGGTGCACGTAACTTCCAGTCGGTGTTCTGGAATGTGGCCTATTACGACCGCTATTATTTTGAGAGCTTGTTTGGTGAGTTCCGCTTCCCCGACGCAACCCAGCCCATTTGGGAGTCTCTCAGCTGGCTGCAGAAACGCTTTATGCGCTGGTTCAACGCTGAGCGTACCCGTGCGGTCTTGACCTTCCCCGTGGAAACCATGGCCCTGCTGTCCAAGGATGGCGATATCATGGACACCGAATATGCTGATTTCACTGCCGAAATGTATGCTGCCGGCCATTCGTTCTTCACTTATGTCAGCGACAATGCCGACTCACTGAGTAGCTGCTGCCGTCTGCGTAACGAGATTCAGGATAACGGCTTTAGCTATACTTTGGGTGCGGGCGGTGTCTCAACCGGTTCCAAGAGCGTGCTGACCATCAACATTAACCGCTGTATTCAGTATGAACACAAAAACAGTATCCCTCAATTGCAGTTCGTGGGCGAGGTGATTGACTTGATGCATAAGGTGCAAACGGCTTATAATGAGAATCTTAAATACTTGCAGACCAAGGGTATGCTGCCTTTGTTCGATGCAGGTTATATCGCTATCAACCGCCAGTATCTGACCATAGGTGTCAATGGTTTGGTGGAAGCCGCTGAATATATGGGTATTCCGATTAATGATAATCCAGAATATCAGCATTTTATTGAAGGAATCTTAGGCTTGATAGAGAAATATAATCATCAGTATAGAACTAAAGAACTGATGTTCAACTGCGAAATGATTCCTGCCGAAAATGTGGGCGTGAAACATGCCAAGTGGGATCGCGAGGATGGCTATGAGGTGCCTCGCGACTGCTACAACAGCTATTTCTATAAGGTAGAGGATGAATCCTTGAACCTGATTGACAAATTCAGACTGCATGGTTCCCGCTATATTTCCCATTTGACAGGTGGTTCAGCTCTCCATGCCAATTTGGAAGAACATTTGTCACAGGCTCAGTATCGTCAGTTGTTGCGTATAGCTGCACAGGAAGGTTGCAACTACTTTACTTTCAACATTCCGAATACGGTTTGCAACGACTGCGGTCATATCGACAAGCGTTATCTTCACGAATGCCCCGAATGCCATAGCAAAAATGTGGACTACCTGACCCGTGTCATCGGTTACATGAAGCGTGTTAGCAGCTTCTCCCAAGCCCGCCAAGAGGAAGCCAGCAGAAGATATTACGGGAATATGTAATTAGGTAGAAGGTAGTAGGTAGAAGGTAGTAGGTAGTAGGTAGTAGGTAGTAGGTAGTAGGTAGTAGGTAGTAGGTAGTAGTGTTTAATATAGATGGCAAAGGTTAATACATATAAAGATTTGATTGTTTGGCAGAAAGCTATGGAGATGACAATAGCTTTGTACCAAATAGTGAAAAAGTTACCTAAGGAAGAAACCTATGCATTAAGTGATCAGATGCGAAGAGCTGCCATCTCTATTCCTTCAAATATTGCGGAAGGTTTTGGCAGAAATTCTAAAAAGGAGTATATCCAGTTTCTGTTTATTGCCAATGGCTCTGTATGTGAGTTGGAAACGCAATTAATCCTCTGTGTTCATTTCAAGTATTTTACAGAACAAGAAATCTTGCCTATAATCAATCTACTAGATGAAATAAAAAGAATTATAATGACAATAACAAAGAAACTTACTTTAAATACCTCCACAACGAAATTCTGAAAACTTCTACCTTCCACCTTCTACCTCCCATCTAATATGAAATACTACAACTTCGACATCGTTTTCCAGGAGATTCCTGATGAGGTGACCTTGGCGGTCAACATCACGAATTGTCCGCATAGGTGTGTGGGCTGTCATAGTCCGCATTTGCACAATGATGAGGGTATGGCCTTGAATGAGCAGGAAATCGACAAGCTGTTGAAGCAGTATGGCCGTCAGATCACCTGTTTCTGTTTTATGGGAGGGGATGCCAACCCGCAGGGCGTGGAGCAGTTAGCGTCCTATGTCCGCCAGAAAAGCCGCCTGAAAGTGGCCTGGTATTCCGGCAATACGCAGCTGCCACAGAATTTTTCGAAGTTCGATTATGTGAAAGTAGGCCCGTATCTGCCGGGTAAGGGAGGCCTGAAATCCCGCACCACCAACCAGCGACTTTACCGCAACCAGAACGGCAACCCCGTGGATATTACAACCCGTTTCTGGAAATAATATGCGTAATAACGGACGCACGCAGTGCGTCCCTGCTGTAACCTGCTACCTGCTACCTGAAACCTGTTTAAAATCCTGTCCAGAACATCTCCCAGAACTTATGTTCCAGCTCCTGCCAGGTTTGGCGGGTGGCACCAGCAAAGTCAGAGGTGTATTGGTTGAGCAAGGTGACAGCTTCATCCTTTTTTCCATCTTTGAGCATTTTTACGGCCTTATCCTCCAATGCGGGCAGTTCCTCAAAGGCCTTGTCCTCATAGCGAATAATGCTCTTCAGCATAATGTCTTTGGTGCGGCCCCATCTTACCTGGGCTAATTTGTTGGCCTTGCGGTAATGCCACAGCACAGCGTTGTCATTGTAACCGAAATGGCCGCAGATGTTGAAGCCCGCCGGCAGTTTGGTCTCGCCGGCATAGATGGGAATACGGGGGCTCTGTCCCGGGTTTTCCAAGGAGAACCAGCACAATCCACCCACTTCGTCGGGCAGCCATTCGCGGCACTGGATGATGGTGGAGTAGGAGCACCACGACATGGCCACGCCACGGTAGAAGGTCACAGTGCCGGGCTTCAGGGCATTGTACAGGGCCCGTTCGTTGCCGTCCATCCAGGGGTTGGCGTTGGGGCATACGATGGTGTCGATGAGCGTACTGCCGTCTTTCTGCTTGCGCTTGCGCTCAATCTTCAGCTGGGCAGTCTGGTCCAGCAGCTCGGAGCCTTCGTAGTTGGCGCGGAACAGCTCCATCACCTTGCGTACATCCACTTTTTCGGCGGGCTTGATGGAGAAAGGTAGTTCGTCAGCATTGAAGTCCAGATGCAGGTCGGGGTTCAACTCATTGAAAATGTACCACTCACGCTCTTTGAAGTTCTTCTTGCCGGAATAGCTTGAGGGGAAAGCCTTCCACCAGATGAAGTCGCCTTTGCCATCCCATAAGCCATATTTTTTGGCCACTGCTTCGATGTTGTCGGAGGCGAGGAAGTGGTCTTTGTCTTTGCGGTTGATTTTGCCGATGCGAGCCACGTTGCAGCTTACGGCCACCTCGTCGTCGGGCACGCGCTGGGCCACCCAGATGCCACCGATTTTGTCGGGACCTTCGCCCAGAATCTCCATCTGCCAAACTTCGCGCTTGTCAGCTATGGTGATGCACTCGCCACCGTCGCCATAGCCGTACTCCTTGATGAGTTGGCCAATCAGCAGGATAGCGTCGCGGGCATTGTCGCAGCGTTGCAGGGCAATGCGTTGCAGCTCCTCAATCAGAAACATACCCTTTTCGTTCACCAGCGTGTCGGGACCGGAGAAAGTGCTCTCGCCCATGGCTAATTGCTTCTCGTTCATGCAGGGGTAGGAAGTGTTCATATATGCGTAGGTATGAGCGACTTCCGGAATCTCGCCCACCAGCTCCATGCCTTCCATGCTGTTGGGAGTCTGTGTGTGCATGGTGCCTTTATAGACCTTGTGCATAGTGCCCTCCTTGTGGTCGGCGGCGGGCTCCATGGTCACCCAGGTGCGGTATTTGCTGTCGCAGGTGTGCGAGGTGATGACCGAACCGTCGGCCGAGGCCTTGCGGCCCACCATGATAGAGGTGCAGTTGGCGCCCACCAATTCTTCGTCCTGGGCGTATGAGAATAATACAATGATGCTGAATAACAGGGTTAAGAGACTTCTTTTCTTCATGTTGCTATAAATTATAATTGATTATTTTTATTCTGATTTTTCAATTGCAAAGATAAAAAATTAATCGTATTTTTGCATTTTATATCTTCGAAAAAATGAAAAAACAAGACTGGTTGCTTATTTTGGGTGTTGTGATAGTGCTGACGCCCTTCTTTATCCCTGCTACGGGCTTCTTTGCTTGGTTCAACAATGCCACGGCCACTCATCCGTTCATTATGGCGTTCTTCAAATTCGCTATCTTGGCAACTTTGGGTGAAATGCTGGCCCTGCGTATCCGTAAGGGCGTCTATACCGAAAAAGGCTTCGGCGTGCTGCCCCGCATGATGGTCTGGGGATTCTTGGGCATGTGTATCACCATGGCCATGATGATTTTCAAGTCAGGAACGCCTTTCTTCATGTCCAAGGTGGCCTCCTGTGACTATGCTTCATTGATGGATGTGTTCAATTCACTTACACTTACGTGGGGTAAGGTGGGTATCGCCTTTTGCGTCAGTGTGGCCATGAACACCATCTTTGCACCAGTGATGATGACCTTCCATAAATGCACGGATATTCACATTTTGGAGACGGGCGGTACAGTGGCTGGTTTGCTGAAGCCTATGGATATGAAGCGCATGTTGAATAGCATCAACTGGGATGTCCAGTGGGGCTTGGTCTTCAAGAAAACTATTCCTTTGTTCTGGTATCCTGCCCATACCATCACCTTCATCCTGCCGCCGAATTTGCAGGTGCTGTTCGCTGCCCTCTTGGGTGTCGCCCTCGGTTTGATTCTGGCTTTGGCAAATCCGCAGAAATAAAGTCCTCTTCAAAAACGCTGGCTTTGTGGGTGTTAAAAAAAAGGCTGCCACAATGTGACAGCCCTACAGTTGACTATTGAATTTTGAATTCTATCTCCTAATTCCTATTCCCTAATCCCTAACTCCTACTTCAGCAGGTTTCCGAGAATGTCTCTCGTCAGCTCGCGGGTGATGGTGCGGGTAGCGGCGGAAGTGGTGTTCTTCACCATCTTCTCAGTGGTTGATTTGGTCGATTTGCTCTTCTTGCCTGTTACCTTGTTGCTGACGGCGGTGCCTACAGAGGTCGCGATGGTAGCGGTAGCGGCAGTCAACACTGCTTTTACCACTTTGGAGAGGAAGCCTTTGCCTTTTTTCTTGATGGCTTCGCCTTTCTCGTTTTTCTCTTCGGCGGGAAGATTATCATCATCTTCTTCATCTGCCACGGCGGGCACATTGCTTGCTTCCGCTTCTTTCAGCAGCTTCTCGAAAGCACTCTCGCGGTCAACGGGAGTGTCGTATTTGCCATATATACGGCTTTGCTTGATGATGTCCAAACGCTGGCCTTCACTGATGGCGCCGATTTGTGACAGCGGGAACAGTATTTTGGCACGCTGTACGATGCTTGGTGCTCCTTTTTCATCCAGGAAGCTGACCAAAGCCTCGCCTGTCTCGAGGTTCATGATGGCCTCATCGGTTTTGAAGGCTGGGTTGGCTCTGAAAGTGTCGGCGGCGGTGCGTACGGCTTTTTGGTCTTTGGGTGTGTAGGCACGAAGGGCATGTTGCACGCGGTTGCCCAATTGTCCGAGTATGGTTTCGGGAATGTCGGTAGGACTTTGGGTGACAAAATAAATACCCACACCCTTGCTTCGGATTAATCTGATGACTTGCTCGATTTTGTCGGTCATAGCCTTGGAGGTGTCCTCGAAGAGAGTGTGTGCTTCGTCGAAGAAGAACACTAACTTAGGCATGTCGAGGTCGCCCACTTCGGGCAGGGTAGAGTAGAGCTCCGACATGAGCCACAGCAGGAAGGTACTGTACAGTTTCGGCTGCAGCATGAGCTTGTCGGCAGCCAAGACGCTCATCACGCCCTTGCCGCCTTCGGTTTGCAGAAAATCGTAGATATCGAAACTCGGCTCGCCGAAGAATTTGTTGGCCCCTTGGTTCTCGAGTTGCAGCAGGGCACGCTGGATGGCACCTATAGAGGCTGTGGATACATTGCCGTATTGGGTGGTGTAATCTTTGGCATGTTTCGACACGTAGTCGAGCACAGAGCGCAGGTCTTTCAGGTCATCGAGCAGCAGGTCACATTCGTCAGCGACTCGGAACACAATATTCAGCACACCGTCTTGAGTTTCGTTCAGTCCGAGTAAACGTGATAACAAGAGTGGGCCCATCTGTGAGATGGTGGCACGGATGGGGTGTCCTTGTTCGCCGTAAACGTCATAAAAGCGCACGGGGCAGGCTTGGAATTGCGGATTCTCGATGCCGAATTCGGGCAGTCGTTTTTCAATGAAGCCGCTCATTTTGCCGCTTTGGCTGATGCCGGAGAGGTCGCCTTTCATGTCGGCCATAAAACAAGGCACGCCTGCTTGGCAGAAAGTCTCGGCCATCACCTGCAGGGTGACGGTTTTTCCGGTACCGGTGGCGCCAGCGATAAGGCCGTGGCGGTTGGCCATTTTCCCTTTGATATCAAGCGCTCCGTCGGCGCAATGGGCCACATACAGCCCGTGGTTGTTGTCGTACATATTTTTGCGTTTTAAGTTTCTGAATAATATTCTGCAAAGTTAGTAAAAAATCTTTTTCGTAAAAAGGAAAAAATAATGAGGGTTTCAACAAAAAACACTATCTTTGCACTCGAAATAAATTTTAGAACCATGCCTGAATACAAAAAATTAACCAGAAGCCGTACCGACTGTATGATTGCCGGTGTTTGTGGCGGTCTCGCCAAATACCTGAATGTTGATTCTACCGTGGTGAGGATTATCTTTCTCTGTCTCTTACTTATTGTCGGTGGCGGCGGTCTGATTTATCTTATCATCTGGCTCTGCGCCCCCGAAGAAGACGGGTATTATTAATTAGCAAATTAGTTAATTAGTTAATGTGCTAATGAGACAATGTGCTAATGTGCCAATGAAATTAAGAACTAAGAATTAAGAACTGAGAATAATTAAACTCCCCTCGAACGAAGTGAGACTCCCCCTTGATGCGAAGCATCACTCCCCTCGAAAGCGTAGCCTGAGACTCCACCATCTACTACCTACTACCTGTTACCTGCAACCTGTAACCTGTAACCTGAAACCTTTACACCATGGTCACTAAAGAAGATGTTTTAACCCTAAAAAAAGAAAAGAATGCGATTATTCTGGCACATTATTACACATTACCTGAAGTTCAAGAGGTGGCCGATTTTGTAGGCGACAGCTTGGGTCTATCACAAAAGGCTGCCCAGACCGACGCCGACATTATCTTGTTTGCCGGTGTGCATTTTATGGCCGAAACCGCCAAAATCTTGAACCCAGGCAAGAAAGTGCTGATTCCTGATATGTCTGCCGGCTGCTCCTTGGCTGATGGCTGCGATGCGGAGGAATTGGCAGCGTTTATGAAGGATTATCCCGATCATAAGATCCTGGCCTATATCAATTGCACGGCTGCGGTGAAGACGATGAGCGACATTATCGTAACTTCCGGTAATGCGCTGAAAATTGTCAATTCCTTGCCCGAAGATGAAAAGATCGTGTTTGTGCCGGACAGAAATCTGGGAGATTACATCAACCAACAAACAGGTCGCCAGATGGTGCTGTGGGATGGCGACTGCTGCGTCCATGCCCGCTGGTCCGCTTCTATGGTGAACAAACTCAAACAACAATATCCGCAGGCTGAGCTTATCGCCCATCCTGAATGTGAAAGGGAAGTATTAGAACTGGCTGATTTTGTAGGCTCTACTGCCGCCATGCTTAAGCATGTGGCCGCTTCGGAAAATAAGGAGTTTGTGGTGATTACCGAAAATGGTATCCTCCATGAAATGAAAAAACAGAATCCTGATAAGATTTTCTATTCGGCTGATAATCAGGAAGCATGTATATGCAGAAGCATGAAAATGAACAATCTGGAAAATATCTACCAGGCTCTCAAAGATGAAACCCCGGAACTGCTATTGGATGAGGAAACCATAGAAAAGGCTAAAAGACCGATTCTCAGAATGTTGGAACTCTCATAACAATTAATAATTGATAATTTATAATTTATAATTGTTAATTGTTAACTGTAAACTGTTTCTCACCGGATTCGCATAAATATTCAAGAAGATATTCCTCAGTTCATCCGCTTCGCCTACCAGCGACCTAAGTCCTTTGTTCATGTATTCCTCAAAGGCTTTTTTCTCTTCAGGAGTGTATTTATGAGCATATTTTTCACCGCCTTCCACCATGTCAAAGGCAATGTAGTTGGTTTTCCAAAGTTTGTAGTGTGAATAAACCCTTTGGTCAATCAGCTTGGCTAATTGGGTGAATTTTTCGTTTTTCTCGAATTTGTCACAATATTGCAGCTCCTCCATGCTGATAGTGGGTGCCACACTTACGCTGATACCTCCTTTTTGCTGCTTGATGCCTTTCATGATGCTGTTGAGGTCTTCCCCAGGCTCTTTTATGTATCTCTGATACTGAGAAATATACAACTCTTGTGTTTTGAGGAAGTCACAAGGCTCATACTCGTAGGAAATAACTATGGGTGTGATGTTCAGTTCGCCCATGTTCTCGATAAAAGGTTTGGAACTGCTGATGGAAAACATTTTCAAGACGGCGATTTCAGTATGGTCGTCACCGTTTTTAGTGCGCCCGTTGCGCTGGGCAATCCATACCGACTGCTTTTTCTCTAACAAAGCATAACGCATGTATGACGAAACCTCCAGGGAGTTCTTGTAGAAATCGTGGACGGAACCGCCACGTACTATGCGGAACATCTTGTTCATCTTGCCGATATCAATGACCAGCCCTCCTTGCATCAGATTGCTGCCAAAGGTTATTTCGCTGGTATCCAGACCGTTTTTATCCAACAAAATCTGAAGGATGGCAGCGTCCAGAAGTATATCTCGGTGGTTGGCAATAAACATGTAATTGTGCTCCTTGTCCAATTGCTCAAACCCGGAACTTTCCAAACCTGTACTGGTCTGTCTCAGGATGCTGTTGATGGCATGCAACATATATTGCTGCTGGAAATCCTTGATGGTCGTCACTTTCAGAAATTGTTGCCGTATCTCTTCCGTGTTTTGATTTGGGAAAAGGTAGTGGACAATATTATCGAAGAACGGATTTCCGGCCACTCGAGCTACCGCAGCAGGAATTTCGCTGTCGTTATAGGGTCTGGTGAATTCGAATTGCTCCATTTTTTAGTGGTTAGGGGTTGGTGCTCAGTAATTAGTTGGGAGGTAGGAGGTAGAAGGTAGAAGTGATTAGGGGATAGGAAATACGTATTATTAATTCATAATTCAAAGTTTAACTTTAAATTCTCCTTCTCTTAGAAGAAGTAACCGAAGACCAAGGTAGAAACTATCAATTATCAATTATCAACTATTAACTATTAACTATTAACTCCCACCTTCTGCCTATTTCTTTCGGTTATCAAAAAACGTAATGGGCTTCCGGCTCATGGCGGGGAAGTTTTTCTTGCGGACATTCTCGGCTGCGTCAACAATGATGTCTGGTGCCACGCGTATCTTGGCACGGAAACGGTCTTTCAAATCCTTGATGACATCAAAATCAATACCCTCTTTTACTCCCACTGTAATAATGACTTCATCGGTTTCAGTGGCAGGGTTGGTATTGAGCGTGATGTAATAGTTCTCAACATAGCCAGTATTGTTGAGCACGTCAGAAATAGCTGGTGGGTAGAGGGTTGTGCCCTTGTATTTGATCATGTGGTTTTTGCGACCTACAATCGGGCTGATACGGAAAGAATGGCGACCACAGCGGCAGGGCTCAGTATGGATGCTGGCCATGTCACCCGTGCGGAAACGCAGCAAAGGCATGCCTTCCACGCCCAAGGTGGTGATGACTACTTCGCCGACTTCTCCTTCAGGAACAGGCTTGTCGTCCTCGCCAATAATCTCTACGATAATCAGTTCCGGATGATGATGTCCACCGCATGAATACTGGCATTCGGGGAAGGTGGTGCTCATCTCGGTGGAAGAGTAGGTGGCATACAACTCCACATCCCATTTCTCTTTGATTTGCTGTCCCAATGCGTTCAGCTTGAAGTTCTGGTCGCGTAAGCCCTCGCCAATGCCGATAATGCGTTTGATGCTGGAGTTTTTGTAGTCAATATTATGATTTTCAGCATATTCTATCAACTTAAGAATGAAGGAAGGGATACACATTACGGTGTCGGGCTGTATGCGCTGGATAGTATCCCATTGCAGTTCGGGAATACCGTTGCCGACACGGATGACACCTGCTCCTAATTTTCTCAATCCTAAGAAATAAGCCAAGCCTGCCATAAAGCGCTTGTCCATGGTGGTCATCAACTGCAGAACATTGCCGGGCTTCAGTCCTGCGCAGGCAAAAGAAATGGCTTCGTTGTAAGCCAGACGCTCTAAGTCTGCATCAGTGCAGGCAAAGGTCACAGGGTCTCCTAACGTTCCAGAGGTGGTGATGTAGTCGATGATTTTTTCCTTAGGCACGCATAGAAAATCCATATTGTGCAGCTGCAAGTCCTTCTTTTCTGTAAAAGGGATATGTTGCAGGTCTTCTATTTTTTTGATAGAAGCGATATTGATGTGATTTTCCGTAAAAAGCCTTTGGTAGTAAGGCGAATGCTGCTGCAAATACTGTAGCATCTGCTGCATTTTCTCTTCCTGAAAAGCTTTGATCACCTCTTTCGGCTGAAATTCAATCTCTGAAATCATATCTTTTTTGAACTTTGAATTTTGAACTTTGAATTTTCCTTCTTTAGAAGGGAAGCCCGAAGGATTGTTCGTCGCAATTAATGATTATCAACTATTAATTATTAATTGTAAACTGTTAATTGATAACTGTTTTGAGCCACTTGATAAACTCATGCTTCCACTGTCCCGCTTCGGGGGCGATGGTTTCGCTGAGGCCGTATCCGTGACCGCCGGTTTTATAGAGCTTAAACTTGTGTTTGATGCCTGCTTTCGTTAGGGCCTTGTCCAAAACCACACTGTTTTGATACATGACCACAGGGTCGTCAACAGCGGTGACCAAGAATACTGGCGGCATGTCTTTGGGGATACTCAGCTCCATGGAAAAATGGTCTTGCTGGCCTTTGTTGTAGTGGCGTGTCAGCAGGTTGCGACGTGAGCGTTTGTGGGCTATGCTGTCCTGCATGGATACCACTGGGTAAACGGGTACTACAAAAGCGGGCTTGAGCGAAATGTTGTCGGCCACGCCTAAATCCTGGATGTAGTTGTCCTTGTGGAAAGCACCCATCATGGTCACCAAATGCCCGCCGGCGGAGAAACCCATGGCACCCACTTTGTCGGGATTGATGCCGTATTCAGCTGCATGCTGCTTCACATAATGCATGGCATATTGCGCATCTTGAATCATGGAGGGGTGGTGGTACAGTTGGGAGCCAACTCTGTATTTGAGCACAAAGGCACTGATGCCCTGACTGTTGAGCCATTCGGCAACCTCAAAGCCTTCGGTGGCGATGCCCATGGTATGACTGTAACTTCCTCCGGGACAGACCACTACAGCGATGCCTGTGTTATTTTCCTTTGGGGCTGGATATATGTAGAGTTTGCTGGGCATACTTTTCATGCCTTGTACATCCGCCCATAATTTGATGGGCTTTGGCTGTGCCTCCACCGCCAAAGCCAGTATGATACATACGAGAATTAAAAATAGTCTTCTCATTATTTGATTTTACTAAGTTTTTTACCGATGAGTTCTCCTACGCAACTGAAAGCTTCAGCAACTCTTAATTCAGGTCTTGGAGCTGTGAAATAGGGATTGTAAGCGATTTTCTTTAACTCAATAGTAGCCATCACTTCGTTGGTTTCAGTGTTGACAATGGAAGCATTGGCGGTGATTTTTGCCGGTACAGACATGGGACCTGCAAAAGAGCCTGGATCAATGTCCACCAGCTTTACAATGATGGTGTAGGTGGCTTCTGGAAAATCACCACACTCCATTTTTTTCTTTGCGATTTCTTTGTTGATATCTTCTGTGAGTCTGGGTTCCCATTTTTCGGTGCGATAGGTGGAGGTCCAAGCAGTTCTCCATTCGGAATCTTTGGCAAGATTCTCATTTTTCAGGTATTTGCTCTCACTGTCACCGTCGTAGGTAACTCCTTGGTAATCAAATGTAATGTTGATTTGACTTTGTCCTTTGAGACAGGAAATGTCACCTGTCACTTTTTGCGCTTGTACTGCAACGGCCAAGCCGATGGTCAATACCACTAATAATAATTTTTTCATGATAATTCTTTTAAAGATTGATATTTGATGGATTATAAGTTTTTTTTCAGTTTAAGATGCTTTGTATTTCCATAGAGTCTAATTGACGATATTTCGGTGGATTACCTTCTTCGAAGGTCACTTCAAAATATTCCTCGTCATAGAATGAAAGCTTGGAGTTGGTATCGGGATTGCATTCTATATAAACGATGTCGCCTTTCAGCCCCTTGGCCTCGCATACTTGATGAAACAGGGATTCGGCGGCGTAGGTGACGGAGGTGCCAGGATTATCCTGATATAATTCTGTGACAATGACGTATGTTTTGTCATTTTTGTTGATGATTTTCAAACCGCAGGCACTGGGCATATCCCACTGTCCAGCGAAGTTGAAGATCTCATCGTAATATCTTTCGGGAACTCTCATGTTGTTAATGTGCTAATTAGTTAATGTGCTAATGTGCCAATTATTTTAGGTTAGAAGGTTAATGTTTAGAGTTTTGAGTTTATGGTTTTTGAATTTTGAATTCGTAACTATTAATTATTAATTGTTAATTGTCAATTGTCAATTGTCAACTGTCAACTGTCAACTGCTTAGAACTCATTAAAGTGGCTCTTGCTTCTGTCCACCTCTTTGCCGAAGGTCTTGTTGGCGAGTTTGCGGTTGCGGGGACGGTAGGTGCCGTCTTCCATTTCACGCAGCATTACTTGGGTAAAGAGTTTGAACATCTTTTCCTCTTGTGTTTCATCCTGATAGAAGGCCTTCCATGCATATTCATAGAGCTCTTGCAGTCTTTCAGGACTCATGTGCTTGGGCTGATATACTACCTGACCAGCGTTGTAATGATCCCAATCATGGTCAAAGATTCGTCCCTGTCGCATGAGGTCGTCGTAGGCTTTGGTGTGTGGGAATGGGGCTAAGATGGTAAACTCTGCCAAATCCAAGTCTATCTTCAGCAGGAAGTCTATCAGTCGAAGGATATCATCTTCAGTTTGATTATCAAGGCCGAAGAGGATGGTGCCTTCCACGCCGATGCCATAGTCGTGATAGCGTTTCACACGCTCTTTGATATAGTCGGAGGTGTCGTAAACGGCCTGATACACGTACCAAGCACCTGCTTGTGCGGCCAAATCCAATACTTCGGGGTCGTCTTCAATGGTATGGCTGATCCATTTTTTCTTCAGCGGTATCATTTCGCGGAACAAATCCATTTCCCACTGTTTATTCTGTGCCAATGAGTTATCGACGATGAACAGACGGTTGTTGTCAATGCTTTCCAAGTCTGCAATAGCCTTGTCGATGGGACGGGGACGGAAACAGCGGCCGCCGAGGTAGGAAACGGCACAGGGATAACAGCTGAAACGGCAACCACGGGAAGCGTGGTACAGGTCCACCATCTGCACACCCTTGTGGTTGTATAGCTCACGCTTGTACAGGTCACGGCGGGCGGGACCTACCAACTCAATGGGGGGTTGCTTACCCATATAGTTATAAACCTTTTTGAGTTTACCATCCTGTAAGTCTTGGAAAACCTGCTCCTGACGTCCTTCCGACTCGCCTAAGAATATGCTGTCGGCATGTTGCAGCGTCTCTTCCGCATGAAGCATGGTGGAAATACCACCGAACATCACGGGAATGCCTTTGGCACGGTATTTGTCGGCAATGGCCCAGCCTCGTTTCACTTGCGTGGTCAGCATCATCGAGATGGCCACCACATCGCACTCCTCGTCCCAGTCAATTTCCTCAACATTCTCATCAGTGAAGGAAACATCAACATATTCCGGCAGTGTGGCCGCGAAAACCACTGGTCCATGAGGCGGCAGATTGAATGTGGTCTGCCCCGGCAACTTCTTCCATTTTGGGTAAATTAACTTAAGTTTCATATAGTTGTTGAATTGATTATTCTTTATTTAGTGGTTAGTGGTTAGTGGTTAGTGATTAATGGTTAGTGATTAGTGGTTAGTGATTAGTGATTGGAGTTTCTGAATTTTGAATTTTGAATTCGTAACTATTAATTATTAATTGTCAATTGTCAATTGTCAACTGTCAACTCTCTGCTCGCCAGCATCGCACTTACCGTTACCCCTAACATCCCGTGCCAGTGAATATTTTGTCCCGTCAATATCAAATTCGGTATCTTGGTGCGTTGCGAAATCTGAGTTTGTTCCATCGCGTTTTTGTCATGCAAAATGCCGTAGGTAGAGCCGTTGGTAGTAGCGGTATAGTCGCGGTAGGTGAGGGGAGTGGAGCTTTCATAGTTTTCAATGCAACTGTTTATGCCAGGGAATGATTGCTCTAAAAGGTGCAGGACTTGTTCTGCCTTTTTTTGCTTGAATTCCTGATATTCTGAACCTCTCTGCCCAGTGCTCGTTCCTGACCATTTCGCTACTTCTTGATAATCCATGGGAACCATGATTTCCGCACTTTGGGCATATTGCTGTCCGTCTTCCGTACATTGATGCATATACAGAAAACTTTGTGGCTCAGCATGTTGGCTGTGATAGGATGCCCAAACATCCTCTCCTGCGTAGTAATAGTAGTTGTAATTGAGGTAGGGTACTCTGTTCTCCTTGAATTTCAGATAAAGCGTGAAGTTGCCCACGGTATTTTCCATCTGCTGCACCCGTTCCCGATAGACCGGTCTGATTAATTTGCTGTCAATGAGTTGGATAACTTTTTGCGGGTGAATGTCGCTGATAAAATGATAAGCCTCGATGATTTCGCCGTCTGTCAGATGTACTGAGGTGGCTTTGTTGCTGTCACACAGTATTTTGCTTACCTCACTGCCAGTTCGGATTTCTCCACCGAAAGAGCGGATGGAGTTGGCCAGCGATTGAGCAATGCTGTCGCTGCCCCCGACAATGCGCCATGCACTTTGGATATAGCTGTTGCTAATCAAGGCATAGACGTATGCTGGTGTTTTGTCTTTTACGCCTGCATACAGCGGTAAGTTTCCAGCTAAAATATTCTGTAATAGTTTGTTATCTGTAATGGATGATAGCAATTCATTCACGCTGCTATGCAGATAGTGTGATTCAAGATAGCTGCTGTCTCCCGCTTTGTCAAGGTTGTACAGCGGTGATGATTCGGCAATCTCTCGGATACGGCGAACATAGGTCTGCAGGTCTTGCTTACAGCTTGGGAATTGTTGGCTCAGGGTTTCGACAAAGCCCTCATAGCCGGCAGCGAAAAGGTATTCTTTTCCCGCAATGGAGAAGTGATCAAAACCCTCCTTGTCCAAGCGGCTGAGACGCACGTCTTTCAGCAGATTCAGTTGGTCGAAGAACTGGTACAGGATCTGACCTTCGTCCAAGCCTCCCACATAGTGCATGCCCGTGTCGAATTTCACACCGAAGCGGCGGAAGGTCTGCAGGCAGCCCCCAATCTGGGCGTTTTTCTCTAACAACAGCACTTTACGACCTTCTTTGGCCAGCATATAGCCGCAAACCAGGCCTCCCAAGCCTGTGCCAATGATGATGGTGTCGTATTTGCTGTTGCTCATTTTTTTATTAAGGTCTTTAAAGTATAAAAGGTCTACAATTTTTAAACTCCCCTCGAGCATGTAATGCGAGACTCCCCTCGATTGCGTAGCAAGAGACTCCCCTGCGTAGCACTCCCCGTCTTCACGCTTCCCCGTCTTCCCCTCCTATATTAATAACATAATCATACCCTGTCTCATCAATTTCATCAGTTGAGTAATGCAGATTCTCAGGAACCATCACGCAATGACGGGCAGTGTCAATCTTGTCAATGTCCTCATCGTAGGCATCAATTTGCCAGTTCTTCTTGATCAAAGCCAACATCAGTGCCCATTCGCCTTGGCCGCAATGCTTGATGAGTAACTTGCCGCTTTCGGCGGGCATGGTTTGCATGAATTGCTGCAGTTTGTCGCTGTTCTTTAACTGTCGGCGGCATTCTTTCTCCACTTCTCGACTCTTGTATATGTAGTTATGTAAAACGATATCTTTGAAATAGTTGATATTCTCTTCTTTCTCGCAAATTTCAGCATATCTTTGCTTATAATATTTGCGCATGAGTCGGGCAGTCTCCAAGCTTTCCTTGCCTTTGCGATAGGTCTCGTTGTTGGGATTAATGCGTTCTTCAATGCTAATGCTCACATTGCCGCTGCGTGCCATAAATTCTCCTTTGGGGAAGTATTGACCGATGCCATGAACCACCATCGGCAGAATGTCGAGGCCTAATTCGTTGGCTAAGTGGAAGGCTCCTTGGTGGAAACGTAAAATGGAGCAGTCTATAGAACGTGTTCCTTCGGGGAATATCAGTATCGAATAGCCCTGGTCTGTCAGTTCTTTCAGTCTGGAGATGTTCTGCTCGATGCCATTGGTGACGGGAAGGAAGTCGGCACCCCGTAAGATGCCACGGTACAACGGGAAATTCCAGGCCCATTCGTTGGTGATGGCAATGATTTTCGGGGAGAGCATCAGTGTGTATATCAGGTCGAAATGCGACTGGTGGTTGCAAACGATGACTGCAGGTTTGGAAAAGTCCTCGCCATGGGGATTGTCCACCCGATAACTAACCTGCGGCATCCACCAGGCAACATAGCGCATGGTATTCTGTAAGAGCTTGTGGTAATGCTCTTTGTGCTTTTTGGTCTTGCCTCCTATGGTCAACATGAAGAAAGCGGAAATGCTTAAGAAAATGGAACCAGTGACATATACAATCAATACCCCGAATGTGCGTAGGAAGTCGATGAGGGTAACTGGTTGCTTGCGTAGCTTGCCTTTCTTATGGGTCAGCCACTTGAAGATGAAGGGCGGGATGATGTACGCCATTAAGACCACCGAGAACATGCCCACCACCGTGACCTCGGCTAAGGATTTCATGGCGGGATGCTTGGCGAAAATCAGCATGCCAATGCCAATAAACATGATGGAAGACGACAGGATGATGGAGTTCTTGAACTGCGAAAGCATCTGACGTCCGAAGCGGTATTCGTAGCATAAGCCTTCGGTGACGAAAATGGAATAGTCGTCGCCCATACCGAAGATAAAGGTAGCCAGGATGATGTTGACAATGTTGAAGCGGATGCCCGTAATGCCCATAATGCCTAAAATCCATATCCAGGCAATAATCAAAGGCATAAAGGCCATCAGGCTGATTTCTAATCTTCCGAAAGATATCAGCAGGAAAACAAAAACAATAAATCCGCAGATAAAGAGCACATAATCAAAGTCTTGGGAAAGAGCATCCACTAAGCGTGAAGCAATGGAGCTGTCGGTAAAGGAAAAAATGTGCTCATCTAAATCGTTGAACATCATTTCAATTTTATCGGCATCATCTTTATCCACTTTCAGCAAATTATACACTAAACAATGTCCCTCTTCTTCAGAAATATAATTGGCTGCTAATTCTTCTTTAAGGATGCTAAAATGTTGATTATCTTGAACTTCGTAATCCTGCTCAAGAATGTCTTTGCAAGGTTGGAAGGCGGCAGGTGAAAAGCCGTTTTCCGCAGCGGCTTTGTCTAAATTCTGGAAGAAGGTCTCTTTTTTGTCTTTCCAGAATTGATGCCAACGTTCAAGGCGTTTTTGTTGAGTCGCAGTGGATGGCATGAAATTACCGACACCGTTAACCTGTTGTAAAGACGCCCAGCCGTGCGTCTTTGCAAAAATTTTCTCATTGTATTCTAATGCCTCGTCCAGCGTGTTGCCTTCCGCAATGCAATATACCGTGCTTATGTTGGTATCACTTTCCGCTAACAGTTGCTGGAAGGCCTCTTTCTGTTCCTCCGTCATGTAGTTGATATGGTGCATGTTGGTGTCGAAAGAGGTGCGACCGCTGAAATGATAGAAGAGTATGGTCAGCACCACAACAGCTATCATAATCAGGATATGACGTTCCGGTCTGAATTCGGCCGCGGACTTGAAGGCTAATTGGCGGTCTTTGCCGGGATAGTGCTTTCCTAACAGATGTGGCAGGAAAATCAGCACAAAAAGAATGGTGCCTATCAGCAGGAGGGCAGCGAACAAGCCTAAGTCTTTCATGGCTGTGGAACTGATGAACATCAAACTGATGAAAGCACCCACCGTGGTGATGTTTCCAGTGAGTAAGGGTGTTGCTATGTCTTTGATAATCTGTTCTTTGTCATCAGTCCTCTTGAAGTGGGAAAGGAAATGTATCGGGTAGTTGATGGCGATGCCAATGATAATGGAGGCCACGCCAATGGCGATGAGCGATACGGGATTCTTGATGAGGGCGATGAGGCCGAGCGCAAACAGTCCGCCAGCAAAAGTGGACAATAATATCAGCAAGATGCTGCGGGCATTGCGATAATAGTATATCAGGATGGCCACAATCAGCAATAGTGATAAACTGATGGCCAAGAAGCTGTCTTTTTTGATTTGCTGGGCATTGGTAATCGATACTTCCGCGGCACCGAAACTGCGAACATGTACCTGATGCTTGAACTCTTCCTCTACCTCGTGGGCAGTACTCTTGATTTTCTGGATGAGCTTGGCATTGTCTTTTGTTTCACTGACAGGATAGGGGGAGGTGATGACGATAATCGCTTCGTTCCCTTCTTTGTTGAAAATGTAGCCGTCTTCCACGTGATAGCCATTGTCGGGACGGAAGTTGTTGAGCGATTGTAAGATATTAGCTGAGAAAAACAAGGGGTCTTTCTGTATAATGGTCCGTAAGGTTGCCACTGGAGACGACAGCAAAAGTTTGTTGTTGGCTAACTGTTCGCTGATATGCTCAGCGGTCAGCAGGGTATCCATGCGCTTATAGTCTTCCTCGGTGAGAAAATAAGGCATGTTTTCGACAACAAAGGCCGTGATTTCATCGATTCTTTCCTGATCCACCTGGTATAGTAGAGACGCTCCGTAGCACGTCTCTACAGAGGTATCTTGAAATACCTCTGCAAAACGGTCAGCGGCACTGCAAATCAATTCATAATCAATGTTTTCGCTGTCAGTCTCTTCAGCATTTGTTTCCTCTTCCTCATTTTGGCCAGTCTGGCTGACATAGACCATGATTTTGTTGGCGGCACCAATATGTTCGTAAGCATAATTGATGCGTTCGTTCTCTTGGTTATTGGGCAGAAAACTGCTGATATCCTCCACAAAGTTGATTCTCAGAGCACTGAGTACACACAGCAGGGTGAGCAGCGCAAGCGCCCCCCACAACACCACGGGATGCTGCCTGAGATATCGGTATATGTTGAGGAAGAAGGTTTTCATTGAGTGATTAGTGAATAGGGGATAGGGGTTAGGGATTAGAATTCAAAGTTCAAAATTCAAATGTTTAATGTTTAGTGGTTGTTCGTTATATATCTATAAAACTATTAATTATCAATTATCAATTATTAATTATCAGTTTTCCGTTTTCTCTTGATGTTGTGATATAGCATTGCCGGGTACCCGTATAGGATAGCGGCGAAGGTAAAGAAAGTGTTGAGGACGCTGATACGGAAAAAGTCCCAGCCCGGGCGAAAATGTGACACCCTTTCCTCTTTTGGGGGATAATACACGTTGATGGGGATGGGCAAAATGTCGATGCCACGCCAGGCGGAACGGACCAGCAGAGCCAGCTCTGCCTCGTAACGGCTGGACAGAAGTCTCATTTTCCCCATCTTATCTAAAGGATAAAGTCTATAACCTGTTTGTGTGTCAGGTAGTTTCTTTCCCGTTTGAACAGTGAACCAGAAGTTGGAGAATCGGTTGGCAAAAGTGTTCTTCTGCGGCATATTGGGGAGGTCAAACTGACGACTGCCCACGATGAGTATGTCGGGATGTGTGGCCAATGCTTCAGCAAAAACCGGTAGGTCAGAGGCGTAATGCTGTCCGTCAGCATCCATCGTGACGGCATAGCGAAAACCTCGTTCCATAGCAGCATGGAAACCTGTGGTCAATGCCTTGCCCTTGCCCTTGTTGACGGGGTGGGTGATTACCGTAACGCCATTTTGCAGAGACGTAAGGTCGTTCATCTCGACATCCGTGTTATCAGTAGAACCGTCATTCACCACAATGATATCCTCACAGTATTCCAACGCATTCCGAACCACATCAGCCACAGTCCTGCCATTGTTATACGTCGGTATAACAATACATACAGCGTCCTGCTTAAATCTCAACTTCGTAGCCTCTGCGTTCATTGTTAGTGATTAGTGATTAGTGGTTAGTGGTTAGTGGTTAATGATTTGCGGTTAGTAAGGGTTGTTTAAATTCCCCTTCTTTTAGAAAGGGTGCCCGAAGGGCGGGGTAGTGTATTTAGAATTCGTAACTGTTAATTATTAATTGTTAATTATAAACTGTCAACTGTGATGTTGATCTTAGCGAAGGTAGTATCTTCATGGTACACCAACGCTTTCATTTGATACTGTTGTTCAGCCACTTGCTCCCAGTTCAGTTGATAATGCACTCGAGGATTTTCCTTGGGTTTGATAATATGAGTGAACTTGATGCTCTTGGCTTGGGTTAGGGTATATTCCTGTTGCTGAATATGGGAGAAAATGTCTACTGCCATTTGGGTTACACAAACCCCAGGAGTGATAGGCTGCCCAGGAAAATGGCCTTGGAAGATAGCATGTTGAGGGTTCAACTCCACCTCCACAAGAGCTGAGCTGTCAGCAATATCAGTATTGATTATTTTGAAAAAATCTTGAAGCAGCATGATTTATTTGATGAAGATTCCTTCGGGAAGGGTGGTGTTGATTTTCATGTTGGAAAAGGTGATGGTGGTCACATCGCCGTTGCTTTCGTTCAGGATAACCTTTTCCGCTAAATAATTTTTTCCGTTCAGAATAACTCTGATAGAACTGTAGTTGGCTTTGATTTTTTTGTTCGTGGGGTTGAGAACGGCAATATAACTTCCGTCTTGGTTATTCTTCAGATAGCTGATATCAAAATTGTCGTTGTCGCTCATGTTGGTGCCATTGATGGTGTTGATGATCATCTTTCCCATTTCGTTGAGCATCTTGTTGGGATTGTTGATGGCACCCTTGTCAGTCAGTACAGTCACTTTTGTATCGTTAAAAAGCAATGTGAGTGCTTTGGGTGATTTGTATTCCCAGCGTAATTGCTTTGGGGACTGATAACAGAAAACACCTTTTTGCACCATTTTTTCAGTGAAAAGGGTAGAGGTCTTTTCTTGGGTGAAGTTGGCACTGAGGGTCTTCACTTGCTGATGAGCCTTGCTAATAGCTTGCGTCAGCTGGGAGAGTTGAGCCCCTGTTACCGCCACCTCTTTGCTGCTCTGCGCGTACATCATACCCGAAAACAGGCAAAATATGATGATGATTGATGTGCGATGTGTCTTCAACATTTTTTTGATATTAAACCCTCTACGAGGGTATGTTTTTTCTATTGATATTAAACCCTCTTCGAGGGTATCTTTTTCAACTCTTAACTATAAGGTACACTCCCACCATCACAATGCAAACCCCAATCCATCGGGTGAGGGGCACGGCTTCATGGAAGATGAAGTAGGCCGCCAACAGCCCAATGATGTAGCTGATTGACAGCAGCGGGTAGGCGACACTGAATTCATAGCGTTTCAGCACGTACATCCATACCAGCATGGCTGTCAACGCACAGGCACCCGAGGCGGCGAATTGCCAGGTCGTGAAGACGGTTTTGAAGTATTGCCACGACCAGGAGAAATCACCAAACAACTGCACGGAAATCTTCAAAAGCGACTGTGCGGCCACTAGCAATATGGACTGCAAGATGATTAAAAGGATTAACACGAACATGATGACAAAAGTATAAGTGAATGGTCTTTATTCTGAAAATGATTGTAAACTAGAATATACTTGGGCTTGATGGCAGTCTGAGGAGTGGAATACATCAAATGGGCAGGGATATTCTGGCGTTGCAGCATGACAGCGGCGGTATAGACACCAAAAGCGGAGGCACAGTACGATTCGCCAAAGATGTGCTTGTACCAAACCACAGGGGTGTCGGGACAATTCTGTCTGGCAAAGTTCAAATACACTTCGTCGTTTGCCTGGTCACCACTCAAGCCCATCACCACAGCTGAAATATCCTCAATGCTGATATTCAGCTGGGCTAAACGCTGTTGTAAGGCCTCTTGTAACTGTTGTTGGCTGGGCTTGAACAGCAAGTCAATGGATTGAATTGCACACATTGTTTCGTCGTTGGCGGTATCGCTGAGCAGCAGGTTGACCGAGCAGCTGCCGGAAAAAGAACCAATACTGTCGTGCCGGCGCAATGTTTTTTCATCGAACTGGCCTTCTTTCCAGTAGCCAATCTTGCCTAACATTTCGAAGTAGGCCGGTGTCATTTCCTCATGGCCGCATACCATGGCACTGTGGATATCTCCAAGGTGCATTTGGGTAAGGGCGTCGAGGAGGCTATTGTCAAAAGAGGTGCCTCGGTGAGAATATGTGCAGTTGTAACCATGACATTTCAGGTGCAGGGCTATCTGCGAGCTGATGGTGTTGTGGGTGGACTGCATGAAATGGGTGGGAGGCAGACATTCCTCGTCGTTGTCGAGCATGGCATTCAGGAATTTCTCCGTATGCTCAATGCATCCCAATCCAGTGCCTGTGATGATGGCATCCACCTGCTCCATTTTTCCTTTATCCATCACATCTACTGCAGTGGCGATGGCGCGCTTGAAGAGCTTGCCCATACGGCGGGCAACCATGGGACTGATATATTTGCTGTAATCCGCCTCTTGCGAATCACTGTTAGCAACAGTAGGAAATAACGGCTGCTCAAACCATTGCTCACTCAGCGGCATTTGGTTCGAAATCTGCGAAGCCGCCAGGATATATATCGGACGTTGAGACGTTGAGACGTTGATGCGTGAAGACGCATTAGTCTCCTCTGCTTCTTGAATTTTGAATTCTGAATTTTGAATTCTATTTTCTGATATCTGCTCACTGACCACTGACCCCTGATTCCTGTGCCCTGTATTCTGATATGCGGAAAAAATACACGACGAGTCATTTCCTCCGAAACCAAAGGAATTGGTAAGTACATGGTGTAAGGTCACGTTGTTGATGACCTCGGCAACAGGCTTGAAGTTATGTCCCTCAATGGCCTGTTGGTAATTCAGGTTGGCGGGGATGAAATGATGCAGGATAGACAGAATGCTGATGACGCTTTCCACACTTCCTGCAGCACTGGTCGTATGACCGGTATAGGATTTGGTGGAAGATATTGGCGGCATCTTGTCTCCGAAAATACGCATCATGGCATTCCCTTCACATTCATCGTTGTTGGGAGTACCTGTGCCGTGAGCATTGATGTAGTCAATATCTTTGATATCCAGACCACTGCTTTTCAGTGCTTTTTGCATGGCGAAGAAGGGACCGTCCCCTTGTGGTGAAGTGGCTGTCTGGTGGAAGGCATCGCAACTGTTGCCGTAGCCGCTCAGTTCGCACAGTATGGGAACATTACGGCGAATGGCAGACTCTTCTGTCTCAATGACAAGGTAGGCGGCGCCTTCTCCTAAATTCAAGCCATTACGCTGGGCATCAAATGGTTTGCATATATCCTGATCCAAAATCATCAGCGTGTTGAAGCCGTTGAGGTGGAATTTCGACAGACATTCCGTGCCGCCAACCACTGCGATGTCAGCACTGCCGTCTTTGATGAGGTTAGCCCCCAAAATGACGGCATTGGCTGCTGAAGAGCAGGCAGTGGAAATGGTGCTGGTCAGCATGAATTTCCCTTTGTACTCTTCGGTAATCATTTCCGTGCAGGCTCCGCAATCGTGCATGCCGATATACTCATTCCGGCTGTTATTCTCTTTGAAGTCATGGTAATAAAGCTCACTTTTCTCCATGCCTCCTACGGTGTTGCCGGAAATAAAGGCCACCTTGTCGGGAAAATCCTCATTCAGCTGGGCTTCCGTCAGGGCCTCCTTCAAGGCTACACGAGCCAGCAGGGTGGTGCGGTTGCATAGCTGCTCAAGAGGCATCCCGATGAGCTGCTTCAGTTCTTCGTCGGTATATTTCACTTCACCGGCAGGCAATTCATGATGCTTGGTCTGTAATATCTGCAGATCGCCAATAGCACTTTTGCCGCTCAACAATTGCTGAACGGTGGCTTCCTTGCCAGCACCCATGGCTGTGATAATGCCGAGACCGGTGACTACAAGCTTTGGCATTGACTATTTCGTTTTGTGTTCGTTAATGTATTCTGCCATCACGCGTACGGACTTGAAAATTTCCTTGCCCTCATTGGCATTTTTCAGCTTGATGCCGTAGTTCTTCTCCATCAGCACTATCAACTCCAATGCGTCGATAGAGTCCAAACCGAGGCCTTCGCCAAATAAAGGAGCGTTCTCGTCAATGTCTTCGGGCTTCATGCCTTCCAGATTCAATACATCGATAATTTCTTCTTTTAATTTGTAGATTAATTCTTCCATGTTGTATTTTTTAGATGTTTATTGTTTTATTTCTGAATTTTGAATTCTTTTATATAGCTTCATATTCACTTTACATTCCTCCCCGTCCACATCTACCCAGCCACAAATGATATGCGTCAATTCGGGATTGGTGGTGAATGCCTGGCCAATGACTTCCTCCATCAGATTCTGGTCAAATTTAGGCATGACATAGAAAGACGATTCGCCTCCGATTTTGTGGCGGATGGCAATTTCTCCTGTCACGATATTGGCCAAAGTATAAACGAAAACCGCTGGGCTGGGGTAGTAGTTGTCTTCAGCAATGGTCTCCTGATAACGACGGTCATTGTCAAGAGACGAAGCACTGTTCATCAAGATAATACCCCAGTCGGCCTTGACATTCTCGTGGTCGAAATCATAGTCTTTCAGCAGCATCTCCGCTCCCAAGATACCGGCTTTGCAAAGTCTGTCCATCTTGAAGAACTTAGGATAGCTCATACCGATGTTGCGGTATAACTGCGCGAGCTGGTCGTCAATACCTTGTGCTCCTATGGTTATTTGGGGCAAAACAATTGAATTGTGAATTGTGAATTGTGAATTGTGAATTCTGATCACTGTCCCCTGACTCCTGCCCCCTGACCCCTGTCTTAGGGAAAACAGCACTGCCGCATTGCTGCCACCGAAGCCGGAGATGAGCTTCAAGAAAGCGTCGCCTTGGATCTTATGGTTTTCCATGCACACGTTAAGCGGCTGTGCGGTGCCAGCTTGCTCGGTTCCCAAGCTCTTGATGACCATGCGTTTTTGCAAGGCAATGGAGGAAAGGATGACTTCCATGATGCCGGCGGCACCTAAGGTGTGTCCATAATAGCCCTTCAGACTGTTGACAGGGATGTCTTGCAGACTGGCACGGTTGATGGCCACCGACTCCATGTCGTCGTTGTACAACGTGGCGGTGCCGTGGGTGTTGATAAAGGCAATCCGTTGTGTGTCAAAGTTTTCAGTGACTTTATGGATCGATTTCAGCAGACCTTCGCCTGTGCGTGAGGGACCTGAAATATGGTTGGCATCGTTGTTGATGGCACCTGCTTCCATGATGATGGTCTGTTCGGGCAGTTCTTCTGGAGTCTTGGTGCGGGCATAAACAATGGCAGCACCTGCCTCCCCAAGATTCAGTCCACAACGGTTCTGGTCAAAGGGTTTGCAGCGTTCTGGCGACAATGCTTTGAACGACTGGAAACCGGAGATGATGAATTTTGACAGCACTTCAGCTCCCACCACAACCACGTAATCATACTGATCGCTGTACTGCAGCATGTTGTATGCGGCGATCTGGGCTGCACAACCCGAAATGCAAGCGTTGCTGGCAACAATAGGGGTGTTCTGATTACCGAAATATTTGGCAATCAGTTGGGCAGAATACCAAAGATAGGGTCGGTTGTCGTGGCATGAACCAAGATGTTCCAGTAATTCGACATTGCCCTTGGTGGTGGACAGGATAAATAAAACGCGCTCGTTAGATGCATCAATATTTGCCTGTTTGATAGCGTCTTCCGCTGCTTTGATGGCTAATTTCTCAAAGCGGGTGTATTGTGGCTCCATTTGATGTAGAGAAGTCTCATGCAATGTCTCTACAGCGTTCAAATCATGTTCATCCTGGAAAAGGGAAGCAAAAAACGGTTCTGGAATACCCCAACGCTGCTCATAACACTGCAATTGGCTTTTGCCTGCTATTATGGCTTCGAAGTTGGCGTAGCTGCCATGGGCCAACGGACTGATAATGCTGTGGCCTTTTTGGTATATGCTGTATTTATTTTTCACTTTCTCTCACTACATTTTGCTCTGTCACAAACACTTTCATCTCCCCCTGGGCCACCGTCTTTCCTTCACATTTTATCTCTGCTTTCACAATGGTGGCTTCAAAAACCTCCGATAACACGTCAACTCTGGTCTCCAATGTTTTTCCTGCAAGAGGGAAAAAACTGATTTCCAGTTTGTTGATGCTTCCAATAACTCCAATTTTAACAGGCTTGTCACGGTTTATCCAGCCGATACGGGTGGCACAGGTCTGTGCAATATTCTCTATCAAGCCGGCAGCACTCAGCTGACCGTTCTGCACGAATATATGGTCTTCGGGGATTTTAAAAAGAGTGGTTATCGTTGCTTCATCACACTCCAAGAAGCTGTCCACCATAACGATGGGCGGCTGCTGTGGAATATATGATCTTGCATTGACAGGATTCATCTTTTGCTAATTTATTAAAATTGCAAAGATACGCATTTTTCCTGACATACAAATATGTATATATTTTTATTTTGTAATGACAAACTCCACCCACTTCGTGGATACGCAAATCTTAATAAAAAAGACCACAATTCAATAACTATCAATTATTAATTGTTAATTATTAATTGTTAATAGTACATTGTGAATTACAGCGTTCCGCACTCCACAATACTGTGTGCTAAACCAAGGTTGTCGTGAATTTTTTCAACCTTCAATCCGGCTTCTTCAATGCATCGTATCATGTCACCGGAATAGTACATTTTGCTGTTGCCATTGGCCATGGCGGAGAAGTATAAACTGATTTGTGCCAGACAGTACGAGGCGGTTTCGAAGTTTTGTCTGTCCCAGAAAGTCTCCATGATGAACAATCGGCTGTTCTTACCCATTGACTGAGCCGCACGTTTAAGGATGCTGACGACTTCCTCTTCAGAGAAACAATCCAAAAACTGGCTCATCCAGATTACGTCATAGCCCTTGGGTAGCTGGGTGTTGGGGTCCAACAGGTTACCTGCATAACCGTCGATACGGTCAGCACCATCCATACCCTGGGTTTGCTGACGCATCATCTCCAGCTGTTGCGGCAGATCCATGATGGTCACTTTCACTTCCGGGTTGTAATGGACACATTGAGTGGCCCAGCGACCAGTGTTGCCGCCCACATCAAGGATATTTTTGGGTTGTCTTGCGAATACAATTTGCAAAGCCTGCTCAAAGGAATTGTCGGAATAAAAGTGGTCGAAAGCGAACCAGCTTTTCTGGGCTTGCTTGGGAAGTGTGGATAAGCCTTCATAAATGGTTGGCCAGTCGCCAAGTGTCTTTAATCCCTCTGGCTTGCCTTTCAGTATAGTCTCCTCCAAATAAAACATTCCCAGATAGTTAACATCGTGGTTGAAGTCCATATTCACCCGTGCCATCTGGTCGTTCAGCAGGAACCAACCGGCCTTGGCCAAGTGAAATTTGCCTTTTTTGAGCAGTATAGTTCCGATGGTGAGAGAAGACTCCACCAACACTTTCACACCATAAAGAGAAATCCCTGTTTTTTCTGCTATTTCCTCAAGGGTTAGTCCTTCTTTATGATCATCCAACAACTGGAAAATGCCGAATTTGACCATCAGACGTGACACTTGGAAAACGATAGGCCCAAAGGCGATTTCCTGTGCCAAACGCTGTGCGCGAAGAACAGAATGCTGTTCTTTTCCGTAGATTTCTTTTTGCGGTGAATTTAATTCCATATTTTTGATATTTATTTGAATCTTAATTATTTATCCATTTCCCAGAAGGGGTAATAGTTGAACCATTGGAGAGGGTATTGGTGCAAGATATTTTCGATAGAGGAAACGTACGCTTTCAGTAACTCATCAGTCTTCTTGCTGACAGATTCTTCTTCTTCGTTAATATGAAGGTGCTTCAAATAACCAGTATAGTGCGTGCCCTTGCCTTTCATGATGAAAGTGGATATGACAGGAATTCCCATCTGGGCTGCCATGATGAAAATGCCCGTTGGGAAATTGGCTTCCTTGCCTAAAAATTCGCATTTTTTGATTTTCCGTCCACCAAAATGACGGTCGCATAAAATGGCGACAATCTCTCCTTTGTCCAAGGCGTCTTTGATAGTAAACAGATGCGACATATCGTTGCTAATAGGGATGAGTTTGACATTTTGTTTGCCGAATGATTGGTCTCTATGAGCTTGATAATTAGAACTTTCTCCACCGTAAATGATACAGCTGATAGGCTTCTTGTCTTGTGACAAAGTTTGTCCTAAGAGTTCGAAATTTCCGATATGAGAACCCGCCAAAATGATACCCTTGTCTTGGTCTAACAAGGTGTTGAAATTTTGTAGGTCTTCATCGTTAAAACGGATGTCAAACTGTTTGGTATTGCCGGCAAGCACTGCGAATTTATCCAAAACCACCTTGCCGAAAGTGAGCTCGCTGAGAAAACTGCGCCATAAGGTTTTTATTTTTCCTTGTTTCCAAATTTCTCTGTGATAGAATTTTACAGATTCTGTGGCTTTGCGTCCCAAGAAAAAATAAAAGGGTACTACTAAATAAAGTACAGGGTAGAGCAGGATGACAGGTATTCGTTTCAGCATGACAAATAATGCCTTCTGACCGAAATTTCCACCGCCGGTGGTGCCTTTCCATTGACGTTCCTCAGCCATTGCGATTGTGGTGTGGCTATGTGGAGCCGTCATATTATGGCGGCTCTAATCTTGTTTATTGATTAACCTTGTTTTCAATATAGTCGTAGAACTGTCCCAAAGTCTTGATGGGTTTCATCTCTTCGGGCTTGATTTTGAAGCCGAAATTACGCTCTACGATGACGACGATATCCACAAAGTCCAGACTGTCAATGCCGAGTTTTTCCTTCAGCAGAGCATCTTCTTGCAATAATTCCTCATCAATTTCAAGTTCTTCAACCAAGAAGGTGTTGATGGTTTTAATGATGTCTTCTCTTGTCATTTCTATTTGATTTTCTTGATTACTAATGCACTGTTAGTACCACCGAAACCGAAGGAGTTTGACAAGTAAATGTCGATGTTTTTCTCGATGGTTTTATTGATGATATTCAGGTTTTTGGAGTATTCATCGGGGTTCTCGAAGTTGAGGTTAGGGGCGATGAAATTATTGAGCATCATGAGATTGGAGTATATAATCTCGCTGGCGCCAGCCATCCAGCATTCGTGTCCGGTCATGCCTTTGGTAGAGCTGATGGGCGTATGGCAGGGGGTGAAGAGCTGGTCGAGTGCCATGGCCTCGAAAGCGTCGCCTTGCACCGTAGAGGTGGCATGAGCGTTGATATAGTCGATATCTTGAGTCTGTACACCGGCGTCTTTAATAGCACGTTCCATGGCAATGGCAGATCCTTGGTCGCTGGGCTGTGAAATGTTGGCACCATTGGAAGAGAAACCATAACCCATGACTTCGGCAATGATGGTTGCGCCACGTTTCACCGCATGTTCGTAGTCCTCTAAAATGACTGTAGCGGCACCTCCACTGGGCACTAAGCCGTCGCGGTCTCGGTCGAAAGGACGGGAAGCCTTGGTAGGGTCGCTGATGCGGGTGGAAAAGGCACTGATGCCGTCGAAACTACCCATGGAAAGGTAGTTGGTTTCCTGGCAACCCCCGCAAATCACCATGTCCTGCAAGCCCTGGCGGATGAACATCAAGCCCAAACCGATGGCGTGAGAGCCACTGGCACAGGCCGCACTGATGGTCATGTTGACACCCCTGAGCTTGAAAATAGTGGACAAGTTCATCGTGACGGTGGAGTTCATCGATTGGAATATGGCTCCTGAACCTACTAAGGTGGTGTCTTTGGTGCGGAGTGTAGTCTCGTGTGAGTCGATGACAGCCTTGGCGGAGGAGTCGTTGCCATAGAATATGCCTACCTCGTTGGCGGCCAGATAGTCCATGTCGATGCCTGCGTTGCGTAATGCCTCGGCAGTGGCCATGTAGGCAAATTCACCCTCTTCAGCCAAGCAAATACGGGAACGGCGGTCCAACAAGCCTTTCAGCTGCGGACGCTCTACAATGCCGGTAAGTGGCGAGCGGTAGCCGTATTCGGTACGCATCGGGTCAATGCCTATGCCCGATTTCCCCTCGTATAACGATTGGCGTACCTCCTCCAGATTCTTACCCAAGCAGGAGTATATTCCCATTCCAGTGATTACGACTCTTCTCATGCTAATTGATAATTAATAATTGATAATTATTAATTGTTAATTGTTAACTGTTAACTGTACAGCCCTCCATTCACCGAAATCACCTCACCATTCACGTAGGCGGCTTCGTCGGAGGCGAGGAAACCCACTACAGCGGCGACCTCTTCGGGTTCGCCGAAGCGACCTGCGGGTATCATCTTTTTCAGGCTGGCCTCATCCAATTCCTTGGTCATATCGGTGGCAATAAAGCCCGGAGCTACAGCGTTGACGGTGATCTTGCGCGCACCGACTTCCTGGGCCAGCGCTTTGGTGGCACCTATCATGGCCGCCTTGGCGGCGGAGTAGTTGAGCTGTCCAGGCATTCCTTTCAAGCCCGACAGAGAGGCGATGTTAATGATGCGGCCATAGCGTTTGGTCATCATTTCTTTCACCAAACGGCGGGTAAGATAGAAGAAACCGTTGAGGTTGGTATTCAACACATCCTGCCATTCATCGTTGCTCATAAAAACTGTCAAACCATCACGGCGGATGCCGGCATTGTTGACCAAGATGGAGATGGTCTCATCGGGATGCTTGTCATTCCAACGGTCTAAGGCAGCGTTGACCTGCTCCTCGTCAGCCACATCAAAAGGCAGCAATTCGGCACTTCCTCCCAGGGCTTCCACTTTCTGTTGCGTTTCAAGAGCAGCCTCACGGTTGCTGTTATAGTTGATAATCACATGGCAGCCCATTTGGGACAGCTTGACGCAGATGGCGCGTCCTATGCCTCTTGAACCGCCAGTTACTAAGGCGTATTTCATTACAGTATTTCTATTTGTGATTCTTTCAGATAATTGATGACATTGACAATGTCCTGATATTTCGGGGTGTCGTCGATAAATGCTGGGACGATATTGCGGATGGCTTGGTACAGCTCTTTTGTCTTGCTCGCCATCTTGTCGCTGACTTTCAGGCAATCAACCGCTTGGGCCAGGCCAATCAAATAAATAGCCATCACCTGATAAGCGTTCTCGAGGACTCGTTTGGCCAATATGGCGGAGTTGGTACCCATGCTCACCACATCCTGGTTGTCGTTGTTGTTGGGGATGCTGTGCACATACATGGAGTTAGCTAAAGTCTGAGATTCCGCAGTGGTGGAAGTGGCCGTGAACTGCAATGCCTGGATGCCGTAGTTGAGTCCTAACTGTCCAAGGTTGCAGAAAGGTGGTAGTATGCCGTTGATACGGTCGTGACAGATATAGTTCAGCTGGCGTTCCATGAGAACTGTCAGTTTAACCATGGCGATTTTCAGCTTGTCCATCTCGAAGGAGATATAGTCGCCGTGGAAATTGCCCCCGTGATATACCGTCTGGGTGTCGATGTCCACGATGGGATTGTCATCTACCGCGTTGAATTCTTCTTCCAGTGTTTTTTCGGTATATTCCAAAGTGTCGAAAATTGGACCCAGTATCTGGGGCACACAACGCAGTGAGTAGTAAGGTTGCACTTTGTGCTTGAAGATTTTCTCCTCGTGGGCATGGTACATCTCCACTTCGCGTTTGAGCATGCATTGGCTGTCGGCGGCATACTCTCTCATCTTTTGGGCGATGAGAGTCTGTCCCTTGTGTTTTTTCAGCTCATTCAGTTCGGCGGCCATGAAATCATCGTAGGAGGCGGCAATCTCATTGATCATTACCGATACCAAAGTGGCGATACTGAGCAGTCGCTTAGCGTGGTGTAAGTTGACTATTCCCACACCCGTCATCATGGCGGTGCCGTTTACCAAGGCGAGACCGTCACGCAAATGCAATTTCAAAGGACTGATACCTAATTCTTTGAAAACTTCTGCGGTGGGACGGCGTTGGCCTTTGTAGAATACTTCCCCTTCACCGATGAGGGCCAAAGACATGTGTGCTAATTGTACCAGATCACCGCTGGCACCGACGCTGCCGTGCTGGGGAATTATTGGATAAATGCCTTTGTTGATGAAGGTTAACAGCATCTGCATCACGTCAGGATGGATGCCGGATTTGCCACTTACAAAAGTGGTGAAGCGCGACATCATGGCTGCACGTACGTAGATGGGGTCAAATGGCTCGCCCGCACCCGTCGAATGGCTGCGCACAATATTGTACTGCAAAGCATTCAGTTCCTCGTCGCTGATGCGGTACTGGGCCATGGGACCGAAGCCTGTATTAATACCATAAATGACCTTGTCTTTGGCAAAGTCATTCAGGAAATTATAGCTTTTTTCTATCTGTTTTCGTTCTTCTTCAGTGAGTTTTAATTCTTGTTCTTGAAATAAAACTCTCTCAATCTCTTTAATCGTCATACTAATTCAGATTAATTTCTTTCATCCAGTCTTCAATCAATTGCTCTTGCTTATCTTTGTCTGATAACTCTTTGCGTATCAGCTTTTCAGCAATGTCAATTGAAAGGTTGGCGATTTCGTTCTTGATGTCGGTCATAGCCTTCATCTTCTCGAAATTGATGGCTTTCTTGGCATCTTCGACCAATGCGGAAGCTTCTTCGTTGGCTTTGATTTTGGCTTCTTCGTACATTCTCTCGCTGATTTTGCGGGCGTCAGCCAGTATTTTGTCACGCTCAGCCTTGGTCTGGGCCATCATTTCGTCGTGTTTCTTTTCCATGTTGGCCAGCTCGTTTTTGATTTTTTCAGCTTCTGCCAGCTGGGTTTCAATGTATTCCTCGCGTTTGGCAATGCTTTTGGTGATGACAGGCCAAGCGAATTTGGCTAAGATGAATACCAATATGCCGAAACCAATAAGCGTCCAGAAAAGTAAACCGAAAGAAGGTGTGATGAGTGATGCTGCTAATACCATTATGTTTGTTTTTGTTGTTATTTTTATCTATGAATTAAGAACTAAGAGTTAAGAATTAAGAGTTTAGAATGTTGAGTTGTTGATTTTAAATTCCCCTTCTTGTAGAAGGGGTGCCCGAAGGGCGGGGTAGTGTAATTGTTTTCAGTTTTCAACTTTCAGTTTTCAGTTGAAAAAGGGAAAGGCTGCCAACCGCAACGATTCCCTTTTGTTTTTGCGCTTACATCTTTATTTCATCAATAAGCACAATAAGCATACAACGATGGCGAACAGGGCGACACCTTCCACGAAAGCGGCGGTCAGAATCATGTTGGTTCTGATGTCACCACTGGCTTCGGGTTGTCTGGCTACGGATTCAACAGCGCCTTTACCGATGTTACCGATACCAACGCCAGCTCCGATAGCTGCCAAACCTGCACCAATGCCAGCACCGACTTTGCCGATAGCTGCCAAATCCATTGCTGCTTGTAATAATGTTAATCCAGTCATAATGATTAGTTTTAAGTGGTTTGTTGATTTGATATCCCCCACATTGCGCTTCGCTTATGTGGGGTTATTGAAATTTAACCTCTCCGAGGTAATTTGTTTTTTTATCAGTTCTTAGTTCTTGATTTTTATTTTCATTGGCACATTAACTAATTTGCTAATTTGCTAATTTCTCATGGTGTGGCTCCTCTATTGCCATGCCGATATAAATGGCTGACAAGAGGGTGAACACAAAGGCTTGGATGAAGGCCACCAGCAATTCCAACAGTCCCATGAACAGATAGAAGAAGATGGATACCGGTGATACCGCATAGCCGATAGCGGGCGACATGGTGCCGAAAATGAAAATCAGTCCGATGAAACCCAATACAATGATGTGACCTGCCGTGATGTTGGCGAAAAGTCGGATCATCAGCACGAAGGGCTTAGTGAACACACCGATAAATTCTACCATAGGCATAAGGGGAATAGGAATTTTCAGCCACCAGGGCACACCCGGTGCATTGAAAATGTCTTTCCAATAGTGTTTGCTGCCAGAAATGTTAGTGATGAAGAAGGTGATAATGGCCAATACTGCAGTTACGGCGATATTGCCCGTAAGGTTGGCACCACCGGGGAAAATCGGAATCAGGCCCATCAGGTTGTTGACCAGGATAAAGAAAAACAAGGTCAGCAGGTAGGGGAAGTATTTCTGGTATTTGTCTTCACCAATGGAAGGAATCGCCACATCGTCGCGGATAAACAGAATCAGAGGCTCCAGCAGTGATTGCATGCCTTTGGGGGCTTTCAGCGGGCCATCTTTGTATTTCTTGGCCACCGACAAGAATATCCAACACAGCAATGCGATGGATATCAATAAAGCACATACGTTTTTGGTGATAGAAATGTCAAATTTGCATACATGGTCGATGGCAGGCATCGTGGAAAAGTCTATTTCTCCAGTGTATTCGGCATAATTGCCGCCCAATTTGACGATAGAGCCGTCGGTCTCTTCAGTAAATCCTAAGGCATAGCCCTTGTATGCCTGGTGGCCATGGTGGAACTTGCTTGAGGAAAAGCATACTAATTGACCGTTGTCAAATAAGATGACAGGCAGGGGAATGGAAATGTGGTGGTCGTTGAAGGTGGTAATATGCCAGCCATGTTCATCAGTGATGTGCCCCATAATATATTCCCCAGGGTTGAATTCTTCTTCTTCAGCTTTCGCTGTCATGCTTGAATAAGGAGAAAAAAGAAGCATGAATGCGCAAAAAAGTAAGGGTAGTGAGTGTTTTATTTTTCTGTAAATCATTTTTAATCAGATGTTTATAATGTTCTTCTTGTAGTCTTTGCTGTTTTTTACAAAGTAGCAAATATACGAAAAATTATTTAATAAACAAAGATGTTAATATGTAAAAATATTGTTGTAAAATTTTTATTGTAGTGTATGATTTTTAAGAAATTTATGTAACTTTGCATCGTAAAATCATGTTTAATTTAAATACAAGCGCTATGAACATTATCCTTTATTTGTTATTAGGTGCAGTAGCTGGCTGGTTGGCTGGTCAAATTATGCGCGGTGGCGGCTTCGGTCTCCTTTGGAACATTATTATCGGTATCATCGGTGGTTTCATCGGCGGCTGGCTGATGAGCTTGCTGAACATCCAGAAGGCTGGCTTATTGTGGGAACTCATCGTCGCTGTGATTGGCGCTATCGTTCTGCTGTTTGTTATTTCTTTGTTTAAGAAGAAATAATAGGCTTGTTGAATCCCAAAGAAGCAGGTGTATGAAGCATGCACCCGCTTCTTTTTTTAATTGAAAAAAATTAATTTTGCAGAAAAATAAAAACTATGAAAAAAATTTACAATTTTATCTTGGCCGCATGCATGTTGCTGCTGGCTGTTTCTTGTCAAAACGAACCGGCTGTGACAGAGGCCGTTAATGAAGAACCTCAAATCAATACAACTATGGAAGATTTATTGACCAGACGTAGCATACGTCAGTACACTGATGAAATGCCTCCGATGGAGGTGATTGAAGAAATCTGCAAAGCGGGAACCTATGCCGCCACGGGCATGAACCGTCAGAGCCCGATTATTATTGCGGTGACCAACCGTGAGATGCGCGACCGCATGAGCCAGCTCAACGCCCAGGTGATGGGACGGGAAGGTGATCCTTTCTACGGAGCCCCGGTAGTGCTGGTGGTGCTGGCTGACAAAAATGTGCACACCTACATTGAAGACGGCAGTTTGGTGCTGGGCAACCTGATGCTTGCCGCCCATGCCAAAGGTCTGGGCTCATGCTGGATTCACCGTGCCAAAGAGGTTTTTGAATCCGAAGAAGGCCAACAGATTCTGAAAGACCTCGGCATTGAAGGCGATTATGTGGGTATCGGCAACTGCATTCTCGGCTATGTAGATGGTGACTATCCCGAAGCCAAACCCCGCAAAGACAACTGGGTGTATTGGGTGAAATAAGCCCTCAAGAGAATAATAGCGTAAATTATTAAAATATCATAATATGAAAAGACTTTTAGCAATATTGACAGTCGCTATCGCCGTAATGCCTCTGGTCTTAAAAGCTCAAAGCACCACCACTAATGGCCCGGAATTGGAAATGAATGACAGGGCTATCACCTGTGTCTTGGAGGACAACGATGATTATATGCGTTTTTATTCCATGGAAGTGGATTTATGGATGGGCTATAACGACATTGAAATTTACAAGTATGATAAGCATACTCGTAAAATTACTGTACAAGAAGTGGATGAGGATTATGAAGGACGTATTGCTTTTCTGAATGATGACAAGACTTCAGTTTCTGTAGTAAGGTGTGCGGTGAACAAAAAAACTCAGATGATGGAATATCAAAAGGCTTCATTCCCCTTGGATGCGAAAGTTCCCAAAAAACTTGTTTTTACTACGATATACTCTTTCCCCGTTGAGAAAAAGAACGAAACCTACCAGACTTGTGCTGTTTTTAACGAAGACAAATCCAAGTTCGCCATTGTGTCAATGCCTTTCCCAGATAATAAGCAGTCGGAGAAACGGGTTGATGTGGCTGTATTTGATAATGGTGCAAATTTGTTGTTCCATGATTCAAAAGTGACATCCTGTTACAGAGGTTTTCAAGTGGATAATATTTCTTTGACTTTGGATGGAACGGTATATGTTGCTAATTCCAATTCTATATATGATAGAATAATGGCATCCGCTGTTCGTATTTTTGTATGTTCGGAGCACGGATTTTTTGATTATATAGAAAATTTGGATGAAAATATATATTACACTTTCAAACAGTCTCTAAATTCCGAAGGAGGCTTGTCTTTGGTGGGTATAAGGAGCAAAGAAGGAAACCCTGAATGCAATATCAGAACTTATACGGTTACTCCTGATGGAGCGGTGGATTTTGTTGACCAGGATATTACGTTGTCGGAAGACTATGAGGGAATAAAATATAATGACGGATCCTTTGCCAAAGAAGAAGGCTATTTTTATCCTCATATTTTTGATATGATTAAACTTCGCAACGGCAATTTTTTGTTTGTCGGAGAAATGAGAAAAAGAGTAGCTGTGGGAAGTACAGGAGAATATGGTCAATTCTCGATTTATGGTTTTTTGTCGCATAATATGTTTTATGCGATAGTTACCCCGAATGGCAATGTGCAGGAAATGCATATATATCCCAGAATGACGGTGACCAGTGAGGATTCGGGCCGATGGAGGGAATCTAATCCTGTATATGCCTTCGAGTGGGATGGAGATGCTTATTTGGTTTATAATGATCACCGGGGCAATTACAAAGGTAACGGAAGTGTACACTGCTTGTTCTATAACCGTCCTGACCAGTGTTCAGTGGTATTGTCAAAGATAGAAGAGAATGGAGAATTGTCAAGCACGATTCTTTTTAACGCCACTACCACTCTGAAAGATCCCAGGTATATAGCTAATCAACATAACCATGAGTATTTCAATAGACTGATGTATTCGGCGGAGGATGGTGTTTATTACATCCTTAGGAATGATGGAGAGTACCGCCTTGAAAAGATAACCATTGAATAAAAAAAAAGAGACGCAAACGCGTCTCTTTTTTTTGTGAATACAATTCGAAATTACTCGAAAGACAAAATCGCTTTCTTGATGATTTCGATAGCTTCGCGCAGCTCTTCCTCGCTGATAACCAATGGGGGAGCGAAACGGATAATGTGCTGGTGAGTCGGCTTGGCCAGAACACCCATCTCTTTCATCTTCACGCATACATCCCAAGCTTCTTTGCCATTGGTCGGGCGGATGATGACGGCGTTCAACAGACCTTTACCACGCACCTGCTGGATCATCGGGCTGTTTACCTTGCTCATTTCTTCGCGGAAAATCTTGCCAAGGTATTCAGCGCGTTCAGCTAATTTTTCTTCTTTCACCACTTCCAGAGCAGCGATACCTACACGGCAGGCAACGGGGTTGCCACCAAAGGTTGAGCCGTGCTCACCGGGCTTGATGTTCAGCATGATGTCGTCATCAGCCAAAACTGCTGACACAGGCATAGTACCGCCAGACAGAGCCTTACCTAAGATCAGGATGTCGGGACGAACGCCTTCGTGGTCGCAGCACAGCATCTTACCTGTACGGGCGATACCGGTCTGCACCTCGTCAGCGATGAACAATACGTTGTGAGCCTTGCAGAGGTCATAGCATTTCTTCAAATAGCCATCATCTGGTACATAAACACCAGCTTCACCCTGGATAGGTTCAACGAGGAAACCGCAAACCATGGGATCTTCCAGAGCCTTGGCTAAAGCGTCAACATCGTTGTAAGGGATTTTGATGAAGCCAGGGGTGAAGGGACCGAATCCTTTGTATGCATCGGGGTCGATGGACAAAGAAACGATGGTGATGGTACGGCCGTGGAAGTTGCCTTCGCAAACGATGATTTTGGCCTGATTTTCGGGCAGACCTTTCTTGTCGTAACCCCAACGGCGGCAAAGTTTCAAAGCTGTTTCGTCAGCTTCTGCGCCAGAGTTCATAGGCAGCACTTTGTCGTAGCCGAAAGTCTCGGTGACATATTTTTCATACGGTCCGAGGCAGTCATTATAGAATGCACGTGAGGTCAGGGTCACTTTCTGTGCCTGGTCGATCATAGCGTCGATGATCTTCGGGTGGCAGTGACCTTGGTTGACTGCTGAATAAGCTGACAGGAAATCGAAATATTTCTTGCCTTCCACATCCCATACGAAGGGACCTTTACCGCGGGCGATGACAACGCCAAGCGGATGATAGTTATGGGCGCCATATCTGGCTTCCATGTCCATAGCTTGTTGACTTGAAGTGATTTTTGCTACTTCCATAGTGAAATGTATTTGATTAATATTGATTTGTGTAGTTTGTCAAAATTTTAGCTTGCAAAGTTACACAAAAATATTGTACGTTATGCAGATAGTGTGAAATTTTATTGGCCAATATGTACTTTGCTGCGGTCTTCCTCGGCTTTCTTCATCGGCTTTGAACCTTGGTAGGAGTTGAAATTGTAGCGGATGCCTAACCAGAACATACGGCTTTTGTGGTAACTGTCATTCTGCAGGATATAGACACTATTGTCAGACAATGCTTTCCATTTGCTTGTGTTGAATACATCGGTCAACAGGGCGGAAACGGTGAGACTTCCTTTGAGAAATTTCTGGCTGATGCCAATATTCATCGCATGGGCGAATGGTATCGTGAATTGTGGGTAGTACTCGGGAGTGGTGAAACTGTATTGCAGTTGGATATTCATCCCTTTGATAGGCTTGAAATTGAGCTCGATAAGGCTGCTGTTGACCCATCCTTTGTTGCTCAAATCTATTTGCTCATACTGGCCTTTTGCGCTGACATAATAGGTGTTGGCATTCAAGTCAATATCAACCCATTTGGCGGGGTGAATCGTTAACTGAAGGTCCAAGCCGGTTCTTAACTCAGACAAGCCGTTGATATAAGTCAGCAGCAACAAACTGTCTTTCAGGATGGTGATTTCTGTGATATAGTTATGAGTGTAATTGAAATATAAATTGGCTGAAAAATCGACGATTTTTGTGCTGAGAAGATAATTAAATTCCACATTTTCAGATGTTTCTGGCTGAAGATAGGGATTACCTTGCTCGAAGGTGGTGGCGTCGAGCATACTCATATACGGGTTCAGCTGCGGATAAGTCGGTCGGCTGATACGTCGCGAAAATGCTAAGGATATACTGTGTTGTTCGTTGATTTTATATTGTCCCATCAAGCTGGGCGTAATGAAGAGGTGGTGCTGGGTCCGCTTGATGTTTTCTTTTTCGCTGCTAAGTTTGACTTGCGAGTATTCAATGCGGATGCCAGCTTTCCCGAACAGTTTCTTGCCTTTGGGTGAGGAAAACTGTACGTAGGCAGCAGGAATGAATTCCCTGTGGGCGAGGTCTTTGCTGAAAGCGGGAGAATAGTTCCATTGCTGATTTTCCCGACTGTAGAAATCATGGTAGATGTTGTTCTGCCGATAGGAGAATTTCACGCCCGTTTCCCAAGTCCCGTATTTTTTCTTGATATTGAAATCCAACTGATGGGTGGTGAGCAACGGACTTCCTCCGGATATGGATTTGTTGACGCTGTCGCTGTTCAGGAAGTAGTAGGAGGGACGATGGCCCCAAATTTTGGAAATGGAGCTGCGGATGGAGAAGGACAGCTTGTTAGGTTGTATAATGTGCTGGTAAAAGAGCACTCCTTCAATATTCTCGCGGTTCCACGATACATTGCGACTGCGGTACTCCTGTCGTTCGATACCTTCTGTAAGATACAGATTGTCAAAATCTTGCTTCGTATTGAGTCTGGGAATATTCAGCCGGAGATCGGCTTGGAGTTTATTTTTGGAATTGATGTGGAAGGTGGCACCTAAGGCGATGTTGTTGTTGAAAACGGTTCTGGCAGAGCGAACTTGTTGCTCCAAACTGTTGCCGGATTGTACAAATTTTCGGTATAGATTACCATGGATGATGTCGTCTTCGTATTTGGTCTGATAGCTGAAATTCAGGGCAAAGCCTTTGGCTACATAATGCAAGGCGATGTTGCCATTTACAAAATGGTTGAAGCCATAGTTGGCACCTATCTGACCGCTTAAACCTTTGCCTTTTTCTTTTTGGCTGATGATATTGATGATGCCACCAGTGCCTTCCGCGTCATAACTTGCATCTGGGTTGGTGATGATATCGATGCTCTTGATATTGGAGCTCGACAGTGCCGACAACTCTTCCATGGTGGTGGGCACTCCGTCTAATAGAAGCAGCACATTTTTTTTGCCACGGACGGACACTTGTCCCTGAGGGTTGACGCTCACCGCTGCGGATGAACGCAAGATATCGGCTACAGAACCGGTCATTTCGGTCATATAGGCTTGCGGGTTCAAACTGGTGCGTTCCACACTGCTTCGCTTGCCGTTGACTTGGGCTTCTACTGCCACTTCGCCTAATGTCTGTGAGTTTTGACTTAAAACGATGTTGGGGAGTTGTACTTTCTCCTTTGAAGCGTTGAATGTCAGTGATTTGGATGTATATCCCACAAAGAACACCTGCAAGGTATAGAGCGAGTCGGATGCCTTGACCTGTAAGGAAAACGCTCCGTTTTCTTGGGTGATGGTGCCGGCAATGTCTTTCCCTCCCTGGCTGACCACTACAGAGGCATACTGGATGGGCTCACCTTTCTCTTCGGTTACTTTGCTTGAAACGACGCAATTCTGTGCCACTGCCACACCTGCCCAAGCCATCAGGAAAAATACCAGTAATGTCAATGCCTTGAATAAAAACTGCCTGAAAAATCTCATATATGATGTATCTTTTTGAATTTTGAATTCTGAATTCTGAATTTAATTTGCTAATTAACTAATTTGCTAATTTGCTAATTTGCTAATTCATTGGCACATTAGCACATTTTATTATTTCCCCTTGTAATACTCGCAAATCCCCGTCAACCCGCACTCTTCGCATTTAGGTTTGCGGGCGAGGCAGACATAACGGCCGTGCAGGATGAGCCAGTGGTGAGCCTTGGGGATGACCTCGTCGGGGAAGGCCTCGGTAAGCTGCTGCTCGACCTTCAGCGGGGTGTCGGCATTCTCCACAATGCCGATGCGGTTAGCCACCCGGAACACGTGTGTGTCCACGGCAAAGGCAGGTTTGTCAAAGATGACCGCCAGGATGACGTTGGCGGTCTTGCGACCTACACCTGGCAGCATTTGCAACTCTTCCATGTTGTTGGGCACAACACCATTGAAACGCTCCACCAACGCTTCTGCCAGCCCTTTCAGATGCTTGGCTTTGTTGTTGGGATATGAGACTGATTTGATGTGCTCGTAAATATCTTCTACTGAAGCTTTTGCCAAGTCGAACGGACTGGGATAATGTTGGAACAGAGCTGGAGTGACCATGTTAACTCGCTTGTCGGTGCATTGTGCCGAAAGTACTACAGCCACTAACAATTCATAGCTGTTGGTGTACTGTAATTCGGGCTCCGCCACAGGCATGTGTTCCTCAAAATAGGGAATCAGGAAATCGTATTTTTGTTGAATTTTCTTTTTCATAATGCACAATTTACAATTCACAATGCACAATTCATATTTTGTTGAAGAATTTTACAATGAGTTGCGGGAAGGCATAATTGCCGAGTTCGATTAGCGGTATAGTCAGCCTTTGTCCGGCAGGGGCTGGTAATTTTTTAGCGTCAGGAATGTCGTAGAAGGAAGCGTGGATAGTCTGATGTGTTAACTGATGTTTTGTCTGATACAATAATCTGTATTTCAGTTGTTTGTTCTCCTTTGTTTCTTTCAGGGGCAACTGATACAGGCCTTTCCAGATGTCATCTTCCGCTCGTTTTTCAATAAAGATCTGGCCTTCCTGAATGCATACAAAGAAATGGAAAAAACGGTCCTTGACTTGTAGGTTTTTGATACTGACAGGCAGCATTTCCACTTCGTCATGCTGGTATGCGTAGCATTCGTTTTTCAGGGGACAGCTCTCGCATTGTGGACTTTTGGGAGTGCACTGTAAAGAACCAAAATCCATGAGCGCTTGGTTAAAATCCGCAGGGTCAGCCCCTTTCATCAGTTTGTGGCAAAGTTCGGTGATTTGCTTCTTGGTGCGGACTTCCATGATATTGTCGTGGATGCCGGAAACTCTGCTGATGATGCGCAACACATTGCCATCCACAGCGGGGTAGGGTAGCCCGTAAGCGAAAGAGCAGATGGCGGCGGCAGTGTAGTCGCCTATGCCTTTGAGCTGGCGCACTTGTTCGTATGTCTTTGGAAAAACTCCCCCGTGCTCTTGCATGACTTTTTTGGCGGCGGCGTGCAGGTTGCGGGCACGCGAGTAGTAGCCTAATCCCTGCCATACACGCAACACCTCTTCCTCCTCGGCCTCGGCTAAAGCTTTAACTGTTGGGAAGGTTTGGATGAAACGTAGGTAATATTCCCAGCCTTGGACGATACGGGTTTGCTGCAAAATGATTTCGGATACCCATATCTTATAAACATCGCGTTCACCCCGCCAAGGGAGTGAACGCTTGTTGTCTGCATACCAATGAAGCAGTATATCAGTAAATTGCATGAGAACTTAGTTCTGATTGATAATCTGGAACAGTTCGTCCAATTTCGGAGTCAGAATGATTTCGGTACGACGGTTCTTGGCGCGTGCCTCAGCAGTGTTGCTGGGGTCGATGGGGTAGTATTCGCTTCTGCCAGAGGCGGACAGACGTGAGGGAGCGATGTTCTTGTTGCTCAGGATGGCTTTGACAACAGCGGTGGCACGCAGTACGCTCAAATCCCAGTTGTCTTTCACCTGACCAGCACCTTTGTATGGCACGTTGTCGGTATGACCTTCAATCAGCACGGAAATATCCTCATCTTTTTCCAGCACTTCTGCCAATTTGGAAATGGCTTGCATACCTTCGCTATTGATAACCCAGCTGCCAGAAGAGAACAACAGTTTGTCTTCCATGGACACATATACTTTGCCATTTTTCTCATAAACATTCAGACCGCTACCTTCAAAGCCTTTTAAGGCAGCTGAAACGGTTTCTTTCAGTTTGCGGACTTCTGCATCTTTCTGATCCAGAATCTTTTGCAGTTCACCCAAACGAGCCTCCTTATCTGACAGTTCCATGGTGGCTAAGTTCAGCTCGTCGCGTTGCTGGTTGATCTCTGCCTCGCGCTCGTTCAGCTGGGCTTTGATTTTCTCAATGTCGCTGAGCAGCTTGTTCACCTGAGTATTGTTGCTCATGTTGAGCTCCGCAAATTGTTTCAGCAGTTCGTCATAGTCACGGATGGCCTTGGCCAGGTCTTTCTCGGATTGGGCCAGTTTCTTGCTGAGTGTGAGAGTGTCAGCGGAAAGCTGTTTGGTTTTTGCTTTCAACTGCTCCACCTGCTGCTCCAATTGTTTGTTCTGGTTGACGGTATTGATATTGTCCTGGTTCAACACGGCCAAGTTGTCGGAGCAAATTCTGTAGCTGTCTTCCAATTCGGCATATTTCTGCTTGGTGACACAACCGGAAAGTAATAAGCCGACTACTAATAATCCTGAAATTAAAACTTTCTTTTTCATTTCTGTCTTTTGTTATAGTTTGTTTTGTTAAATTTGATGACAAATTTGCTTTTATACCTATTAAATATAGATATGCAAAAGTACAATAACTTATTGCAAGATATTGCTTTCAAACAAAAAGAAATAAACATTTTGAGTTTAATAATTTACTGTACTTTTTTTTGCTGAATTAACTTTTATTAACAAAAAATTCGTATCTTTGCACCGATTTTAAAAGGTAAAGATATGATATATTTAGACAATTCTGCAACTTCTTTCCCTAAGCCTGTAGAGGTTTATGATTTTATGAACAGCTTTTACCGTGACCATGGTGTAAGTCCTGGTCGTTCGGGCTTTGACGCTGCAATTGAAACAGGCGAAATGGTTGAGGAGACTCGTAAAATGCTCATGAAATTATTCAACGGTGGTGAAGACCCTAATCGTTTGACTTTCAGTTATAATGCCACGGATTCTTTAAACATATTGATACAAGGTTTGGTGGAAAAAGGTGCTCATGTGATTACCACTATGCTTGAGCATAACTCAGTTCTGCGTCCTTTATATGTAATGCAGGAAAGAGGTATTATCGACGTTACTTATGTGCCTTTTGACAAGCATGGCTATGTGGATCCTGATGATATTGAGAAAGCTATCAAACCGAATACCAAATTTGTGGTTTGTACTCAGTGCTCCAATGTGATAGGTACTGTGCAGCCCATTGCCGAAATCGGTAAAATTTGTAAGAAACACGGTCTGATTTTTGTGGTGGACGGTAGCCAGGGCGCTGGTGCCAATACCATGGATATGATTAACTATGGTGTTGACTGCTATGCTTTTACTGGCCATAAATGCTTGATGGGACCCACTGGTATCGGTGGTTCCTATGTGCGTGAAGGCATTGAAATCAAACATACCCGCTTCGGTGGCACAGGTGTGCGTTCCGCATATCCTGGTCATTTGGATGAATATCCTTATCGTTTGGAAGCCGGAACCCTGAACGTTTTGGGTGTGGCCGGTTTGCATGCGGGCGTGAAATGGGTGATGGAGAAAGGTGTTGAGAATATTCATGCTCAGGAAATGAAACTGTGGGAGAAACTGCGCCTCGGCATCAAAGATATTCCGGGTGTTACCTTGTATTGCGCTGAATCAGTCGAGAACCACAATCCTGTGATGTCCATCAACATCAATGGCTTTGAAGCTGGTGATGTGGGTACTATGCTGGATGTGGACTATGATATCGCTTGCCGTACCGGTTTGCAATGCGCTCCCAAGGTGCATGTGGGTATTGGTACAATTGATATCCACGGTACAGTCCGTCTGAGTATCGGTGCATTCAACACCGAAGCCGATATCGACGCAGCCATCACCGCCATCAAGGAAATCGCCGCGCTGAAGAACTAAAAGAAATTTAGAATTCAAAATTCAGAATTACATCATAATATTGTAGGGCTGTCGTATTACGGCAGCCTTATTTTATAACAGAATTATCCCTTTTAGTCTTGTAACTCACGACTACCGCCTAAATTTTTCATATCAGCTAATGTGGCATTGTTTCGCATTGATGGAAGTTGCACTCCGTCAGGAGTGCAGGGGTTGGTAGAAATGCCGTATCTCCATACATTCTTTTCGCACGCCAGAGGTGTGCGGGCTCAATTCCAGAGAATGATACATGCTTTTTGCCCGCAGACCTGACGGCCTGCGATAAATTCTTGGTGTAACCTTCCGTTTCTACCGAGCCCGGCAGGCCTAGCAGCCTGCCAATGATATGTCATATTCCTCTGTTTACCCCGTCAGGGGTTTCAGATATGCGACCGTCTGTCATCAAACGATTATCCATAATCTAAATACACAACATATTGATTAACAGCAAAATATCATCCTCTATTTTAAAATAAAAAAATGCAATAAACACTTGAAAATCAAAAAATAATATGTAACTTTGCCCTGTCGTATTTTTAGATCTTGTTTAGCGGACTTCGCAATGTCTGAAAGTATAACGTGAAAATATTAAAAATAGAAGTCCCCATTTGTTTTATATGAAAACATTATCAAGAAGTCATCCGAAATGCAGATCGGTAGTGTTTATGTCTATTTTAGGAGCGTTTGTTTGTTTCCTTTTATTTTCCTACATCTCATATTATATAGAGCACACGCTTATAAATCATAATAGATTTAATGTTACTGATTATTTTGAAATAATATTGTGGCTAATAGGAGGTTGTGTAATCTTTTGTCCTATCATTCTATACTTTATAGGCGAGGTGTTATGGCAAGTCAAAGGAGAAGAAATAATCCAGTATGATGCAGACTTTTTATATATAGTCAACAAGGGCCGAATTATTGGTAAATCTAAAAAAATTCCGTGGAGCAATGTTAAGGATGTTGGATTATTAGAACTCTCTCAATATGAGCAATTACTTGTTCACTTTAGTATTTCAGGGAAAATCGAAGAACGAATCCAGCTGCTGCGTCACAAAGGACGAAATATCAATTTTGGAGTCAATCTTAGTGATGAAAAATGTGAAGAAATTATTGAAACTATACGTGAGAAGATAGATGTGTATGCAAAAAAGGAAAGCTCTCTGCAGACTAATTAGCTTGCATTCGTCTGTGATATTTCTTTGTTCCATCCGTTGCTTGACGTATAGATCAACCTTGCCAAAACAACAGTTATGGCAAAGAGCAGCACCCGCAGGGTAAGCATCTACATCAACGGCAAGGTGGTGGAGGCCTCTGGCAAGCAGATACAGGCGGAAATGAAAAAAACAAAAAGAAAACAGAATGAAGAATAATTTGTAATTTTGTAACTCTAAAACCTACACCTTCGCCATGGAATATGAGTATGACTCTTGGAAAATTTGTGCAAGCCTCAGAAGAGAAAACAAGTTTTCTCTTCTGAGGCGCAGCCAAATTTGCGCGAAGCGAACTTCAGAATACAGAATATGACTTACCCCGACGGGGAGGAGGTGAATTATGAGTACAACAAGGGCGGCATGCTGCAGCGGGTGAAGGGGGTGAAAAATGGCACTCCGTATCCTTATATAAATGACATAAGATACAATGAGTTCGAGCTGAAAGAAAGTGTTGTGTATGGCAATGGTACCAGTGTGATGTATGATTATGACCAGTTACAGACTAGACAACCTACGCCAAAAAAATATATAGAATGAAGAAATTAATATTGGTTATAGGGGTGTTGATACTGTTTGGCTATGCTAATGGACAGGTTAATAGTGGAACAGATACTGCTCGTTATTTGCAACAAATAGATAATGACACCTCGTTTGATAAGCAAAAATGGATGGAATCCATTCTTGCGCAACATTTTGATAAAATAGCCGTTGAATATCAACATAATTTTAATCATTCAACCCCTTTTGTCGTAACAAGAATACAGAATTACAGTAAATATTATGCCATTGATATCGAAGATACCACACACCTATACAGATACACTATTATTTCTATCAAAAACGAAAGATGTCAAACAAAAGAAATAGTCAAAGTAAATGAGACTTATTTTCTTACTATCAAAAATATAACAAAACATTCTGGTCTTATAGGAACTTCAGAAATACCTTACGACATAACATTCAGATATCATGGTAAAAAGATACGATACAGGTCAACAGACATTCAAAATGGGCCACCTGTAATCACTGAAGACATAAAAGGCATTAATTATGTGCTATCGGATTTGTCTCAAAAAAAACATACAAACAAGTAGATTAAATTGTTTTATGGTGTTTTTGTACCATTACCCAATCAAAAATCATCCATGAACATAGTCCAGACATATTGCTTACTGATTCCGCATAACTATGGAGAAAACTCTTGCTATGCCAATTTGTGTTTTTTGTGGGCGATTCACACCTTCTCCGCCAAAGAAAAAGATACGGAAACAGGTCTAAGCTACTTTGGAGCAAGATATTACAGCAGCGACCTGAGCATCTGGCTGAGTGTGGACCCGATGAGTTATAATACTCCCCAAAATTAGGACAGCAAGTGAAAACAAAAAATTAGTGCTTTTGCACCCATAAAACCCACATCTTCTCCATGGAATACAAGCATGACAGTCGGAGAAATTGCGCAAGCCAGATGAAAAGAAAACAATTCTTTTCCGTGTCGCACTTTGCCATCCCCCTTCCAACTGTCAATTGTCAATTGTCAATTGTCAATTGTCAACTGTCCCCTGGACTCACACCTTCGAAGTTCTCTTTTGCACCAGGAAAATGCCTGTGATGACAATGATAATTCCAAGAATCTTATATAATGGGAATTCTTCTTTCAATAGGAAAAATGACAAGATGGCGGTGACGATGGGGATGAGATTGGTGAAGGTGTTGGCTTTGCCCACCCCGAAATGACGCATGCTCTGCAGGTAGAACATGAAGGCCAAGGCGGAGCATAAAATAGCCAAAGATACCAGATAATAGAGGTATGGGGTGCTGAAAAGTGCTGTTATCTGATGAGGAATCTCGGGGGCGTCGGTGATGAGAAACAGAAGCGGGGTGAACAATACCAAGCCAATCAGATTCTGGTAGGTGATGATGATCACGGGATTGTATTTCTCGGGCAGTTTCCGCAGGAAAAACATATAGCCAACGGAAGACAAAACCGCGCCGAAGGCCAGTACCACCCCAAGTGCGCTTATGGTGGCGTTCAGAAAGGCAGGAAACAACATGATGAAAATACCTGTGAAGGACACAAAAATGCCGAACATGTTGAGCCGCGTGAAGTTCTCTTTGAAATAAAACATGGAGAGAAACGCCGTGGCAATGGGGATGGTGGCCACAATGATGGATACCACCGAGGCGTCGCAATGGGTGAGACTGTATGTCTCGCAGATAAAATAGAAAAATGGCTCAAAACAGCTGAAAGCGAAAACAGTGGGGATATCCCTGCGGTCTATCTTCATGTCTTTGCGGAAGAATAGAAGACAAATCAGCAAAAACAGAAAGCCCGCAATCAATAGGCGGGAGAAAATGATGGTGACGGGTTCCGCTACATTGAGCAATTGTTTTGTAAAAATGAATGAACTGCCCCATAATACGGCAGAAGATGTTAATAATAAGTAATATAACCAATCTTTTTTGCTCATTTTTACGACAAAAAAAAGAGGATTATCGAAATCCTCTTTTTGATTTTATGGTCTTCGAATGTTATTCTTCAGCTGCGCTGTCATCAACTTGCTCGGTCTGAGGACCAGAATATGGATTGTTGGCTTTGTACTCGTTCTTTACCAAGAAAGCGCATACGAAGCAGAGTACCATGACAAAAGCTGCAAGTCCCCAAGTGGCTTTTTCCAGAAAGTCAGTGGTCTTTCTCACACCCATGATCTGGTTGGAGGCTGCGAAGTTGGAAGCCAAACCACCACCTTTGGAGTTCTGAATCAATACGATGAAAGCCAAAATGATACATGCGATAACTACTAATACAACTACTAATGTCAACATTTTTTTCTAATTTATTTGATTATATTTTCCGTTCTTTATCATTTCAATATGACTGGCAAAAATACTACTTTTTTCTGGAAAAATCAAGCTTAATTTTTTGAGCATCTTGATGGCTTTTCCACTATAGCCTTGCTCGGCGTAAATAATTGCTAATGTTTTACTTACGATTTCTTCGTCCTCGTCTAAGCTGCCTTCGGAATAGTTGGCGAGCGGCTCTAAAATCTTGGCGGCTCTTTTAATTGTGGAAGGATTGCCTCCGAATTTTGCAATGAGCGAGTCGATGACCACCGACTGGTCTTCCTCTAAGTTGATGGTCGGTGCTTCGAAGGTCTTCTCCATGCCCATTTCCTCTTCAATGGATGAAGGATGAGCCTCGGTGCCTGTTTTGTTGATGAGTTTCTTTACCTCGTTGATGACCGATGTATTGGGCGTAACTGGCTCTTCTTCAGTTTTTTCTATAGGCAATGTGACAGTGCTTTCTTCAACTGTCGTTGCCTTGTCTTCAGTCGTAACAGTCTTATCTTCAACGGCAACAGTCTTGTCTTCGGCTGTTGCAGGGGTGTGCGTATGGCCAGCATAAAGTGGTTGGTTGCTTAGCTGGAACTGGTGGAATTTGTTGCGATTGTATAAGGATAGTAAAAGGGTTGATTTGACCTTCTCGTATTCTTTGGGACGGTCTTCCTCCAACATTTTAAGGTAGAGTAGTGTCATCACGTTTGAGCAAGGGTACTGCTGATGGTAGTATGCCAGTACTTTGCCCGGATCGTTGGCGGAAAGCTCATTCCCGATGTAATTGCCGATGATGATTTTTTCCATAGTTACCAGTTAACAAATGCTTTGTTGAAGATGTCTTCTGTGAGTGCCTCGTTTATTTCGTTAACCAAGGTGCTTTCTACAGAGGTGAAATTCTGTGTGCTGGGGTAATCCGCATAGCGGGAGAAAGACTGGTCGAAGTCCTGATTCTCGTCAAAGCTGTTGGAGAAACGTACTCTTACAGTGATGGTTAGCCTGTTCATGGCAGCGGCGTCGTTGCCTTGGATAGCAATAGGAGTGATGGTGTAGTTGATGATTTCGCCTTCCAGATTGTAGTCGCCACCCGTATTGTTAATGATGGTCAACGGGGTCTGATTCTGGATTCTGTTTTTCAAAGCTGTGGTAAACTCTTGACTGAGTGTGGGATTGACCAAGGATGAGTTGTTGGTGAAAGTTTGCACATACACGGTCTTGGCTCTTGGGTCGATGTTGCCGCCCGTCAACGATACCGTCATCCGGCATCCCGACAACACCACAACCAACACCAGCAAGGTTATGTTGACCCAATTCAATATTTTTCCGTGTTTGTGCATATAGCAAGCGTTTATTTGAAATTTTTTTCGGCTGCCATGATATGACAGCCCTACATTCTTTATTTTTTAGTTCTTAATTTCATTAGCACATTAGCACATTGATAATTAGCACATTTACTAATTTGCTAATTTGCTAATTAGTAATCATCATATTCCCATCTCCTTGATCTTCCTATACAGCGTTCTCTCCGAAATGCCCAGCTCTTGGGCGGCGGCGGAGCGCTTGTTGTTGTGTTTCTGTAAAGCTTTGATTATCATTTCTTTTTCATTATCCACCAAGGAATAATGGGTGTCTTCAATAATCTCCGATTCTTGGAAAGGCTCTGATTTGTCGATGTCTTCCTTGCTGATGGAGATGGTGGTGTCGTCTGCTGGCAGGTCGTACATCACCGGTGGTGTCTTGACAGGGTGGATGTGCTGATAATCTTGCTGTAATTCAGAGGGTTTCAAGTCTCCGGCAATGACATGGTGCACCAGCTCTCTCAGTTCGCCCACCTCGCGTTTCATGTCCGACAGGAACTTGAAAATCAGCTCTCGCTCAAACTGCTCGTTGTGACTGCTTTCGGAGGGCAGTAGGGCGGGCAGCTTTGAAGGGATAGGGCTGGTCAGGTACTTGGCTATGGTCACTTCGTCAATCTGCCTTTTCTGTTCTATCAGCGACATTTGCTCGGTTACATTTTTCAGCTGTCGTATGTTGCCGGGCCAGTTGTAGTTGCTGAGTGCCTCTTTGGCCCCTTCCGTCAAGGTGATTTGCGGGAAGTGGTATTTTTCGGCAAAGTCGGAGGCGAACTTGGTGAACAAGAGGAAAATGTCTTCTTTCCTTTGGCGCAAGGCTGGTACAGAGATAGGTATGGTGTTCAGTCGGTAGTATAAGTCCTTTCTGAACTTGCCATTGGCGATGTGGTTGACTAAATCAACGTTGGTAGCAGAGACCACCCTGACATTGGTTTTCTGCACTTTCGCAGAGCCAACTCGCATGAATTCGCCGGTCTCCAGTACACGAAGCAAACGCACTTGGGTGGCCAAGGGCAGGTCACCGACTTCGTCCAGGAAAATGGTGCCATTGTTAGCCGTTTCGAAATATCCTGTATGGTCTTCAGTGGCTCCCGTGAAAGCTCCCTTGACATGGCCGAAAAGTTCGGAGTCGATAGTCCCTTCGGGGATGGCACCGCAGTTGACGGCAATGTACTGGCCATGTTTGCGAGGACTGTATTCGTGGATGATTTTTGGAAAGTTTTCCTTACCCACACCGCTTTCGCCAGTAATCAACACAGGTAAATCCGTGGGCGCCACCTGCACAGCAATGCTGATGGCCCGGTCTAATTCCGGGTCAAAACCGATGATGCCGAAGCGTTGTTTGATGGCTCTTAAGTTGATTTCCACGATGATAGTTTTAGGTTTAACAGAAAAACTATGGCACCATACCTTAATCCTTATTGCACGCAGGGGGATTTGAAGTATGGCACCATAGCAAAGGGTTTGTTACCAAGCGTACAGAGGACGGTTGGACATCATGCTGTTGACTTTGGCTCTTACCTTGTCAACCACGGTAGTGTCGTTGATGTGGCTCAGAACGTCGTCGATCAGTTCAACGATAACGCCCATTTCGTCTTCTTTCAGACCACGGGTGGTGATAGCGGGAGTACCCACACGCAGACCGCTGGTCTTGAATGCGCTACGGCTGTCGAAAGGCACCATGTTCTTGTTGACAGTGATGTCAGCGGCGACCAATGCGTTTTCGGCTTCTTTACCAGTCATTTCGGGGAATTTGGTACGGAGGTCGATGAGCATCAGGTGGTTGTCGGTACCGTTGCTGATAACCTTGTAACCTTTGTCGATGAAGGCAGCGCACATAGTCTTGGCGTTCTTCATCAGCTGCTGGATGTAGCGATCATAATCATCGGTCAGTGCTTCGCCGAAAGCAACAGCCTTGGCAGCGATCACATGTTCGAGCGGACCACCTTGTGTGCCAGGGAATACAGCGCTGTCGAGCAGGGCACTCATCTTCTTGATTTCGCCCTTCGGAGTAGTCTTGCCCCATGGGTTGTCGAAGTCTTCGCCCATCAGGATCAGACCGCCACGAGGTCCACGGAGGGTTTTGTGGGTGGTGGTAGTCACGATGTGGCAATATTTCACGGCATTGTTCAGGTAACCCTTGGCAATAAGGCCGCTGGGGTGGCTGATGTCGCCCATCAGGATAGCACCGATTTTGTCGGCAATCTCACGCATCTTAGCCCAATCCCAGTCACGGCTGTAGGCAGAACCACCACCGATGATGAGTTTCGGACGGAACTCGAGAGCCTTCTTCTCCATGTCTTCGTAATCTACTGTGCCAGTCTCTTCCTTCACCTGGTAACCCACCACTTTGTAGTTGATACCGCTGAAGTTGACGGGGCTACCGTGTGAGAGGTGACCACCATGGTTCAGGTCCATACCCATGAAAGTGTCGCCGCTGTTGAGGCAAGCCAAGAATACGGCCATGTTGGCTTGTGCGCCACTGTGGGGCTGTACGTTTGCCCAGCAAGCACCGTAGAGCTGTTTTGCACGCTCAATGGCAATGGTTTCGGTCTGGTCCACAATCTGGCAACCGCCATAGTAACGCTTTCCAGGATAACCTTCAGCGTATTTGTTGGTCAGCACGGAACCCATGGCTTCCATAACTTGCTCGCTCACAAAGTTCTCTGATGCAATTAATTCGATACCGTTCGTCTGACGGCTTCTCTCTTTTTGAATGAGATCAAAAATCTGTGTGTCTCTTGTCATTGTTGTTGAATTGTTTATTTGTTGAATTGTTGAATTGTTTTTCTTTCCAGAGGGTTTAGAAGTTTTGGGTTTAAGGAGTTTAATGAGATTAACATCTTTAAATCTGAATTCTGAATTTTGAATTTTGAACTTTGAACTTTGAATTCTATTTCTAATAACTATTAACTATTAACTATTAACTATTAACTTCTATCCCCTGACCCCTGACCCCTGATCACTTCTATCTTTCACCTATTCGAAAACTCTTTTCTTTTTTCCTACATTGTACGACAAATATCCTGCCAGGTAGAAGGGTTTTGCCTTGTTGAAAGCCATCTGCTGCACGAAGGGGAAAATCATATCCAAACAAACTCCAATCTCCAATGCATGAATGGCTTGGTCTTTCTTGCTGAAGTCGAACAGGAAGCCGGTTTTGCCATAGAATCCTGGACGCGGATAGCTGATATGTGCCAGATTGGTCCAGAAAGGCGCATGTCCTAAAATGTCAGCGGCATCAACGGTCTCCGGGTCGTATTTTTCTATGGTAACTATGCCACGGGAGTCAACAACTCTTAGGTGGGTTGGAAAAACCAGTCCCAACGACAAACCTGCCGACAGAGTGTAACGGATACTGACACCTCCCCAATAGGGCTTGTGGTGCAAGGTGCGCTGGTAACCGTAGCCCGCACGCAAAAAGAACAAGTCGCATAACTTTCCGTAGCAGAACGATGTCGCCCCGTTGTACAAGGAACTTTTGACTCTCACCGCTTTCGGATGACGGTTGTATGCCCCGCCCACCTCGAAGAAGTGCTTGTTGTAATAGTCCGGTGTCCATCCTTTCTGAAACCATAGTCCTGCGCCTGATGTGTTAATCTCAATGTTGAAATTCCATTCCCTTGCTGTTACCACATGTTCCGTTGAATCAGCAATGTCCTGTGCGTCTGAAAAAAAAAACATAAGCATGAACAAGACTGTCAAAAGTCCACATTCAAGAATATGTTTTTTACCGCTCAGACACAACATCTTCGACAAGCTTTATAATTGATTGTTTTGCTCCATGTCGGTCACGACTTCCGAATAATGTCCGTAGGCAGCGCATTTGTGCTGTGTGTCACATGCGGAAAAAAACACTAATGCTGTTAAAATAACTCCTAATACAAGCAATACTCTTTTCATATCGTCTTTTTTTTTAATTTTGCAAAGATAATAAAAAACGTGGTTTTAAGTTATATATTATATCACTATTAAAAAGATAGATAAGTTGTTGAAGATTAATAAGTTATTCTTATTTGCCTTTTTCCTCTTTTGGAGTCTGTTTTCCCTATTTGGTCAAAACAAGGGAAAAAAGACGCAATATTCAGCTTATCTACGTATGGATTCCGTCACCCAAAGTTTGCTGAAACAGTCGAATACCTTATCATATTGCAGAAATAATGTTTTGCGTTTGGCGGACTATCCTAAATTCTCGCAGCAGCTTGTCTCGTATTTCGAAAATAATGGTTTTCCTTTTGCGGAGGTCCGCCTGGACAGTCTGGACATGCAAGAACAGTATGCTACTGCAGTATTGAAAATCGACAGGCATGAGTACATAACTTTCGATAGTATTGTTATCAATGGAGATGCCCGATTATCAAGTGCTTACCTATATCCTTATTTGGGCTGGCGGCGGAAAAAAGCGTACAAGGAGAGCATCGTTGCCGATATTCCTTCCAAGTTGGCGGAGCTGCCTTTTGTGACGGAAATCAGTCCGTCGTCCATTGAGTTTGTCAACAATAAATGTTACCTGTATCTATATCTTGCCAAGCGGAAATGCAGTCAGTTCGACGGCTATATCGGACTTGTGCCAGTGGACGAACGGACTGGCAAAGTGTCATTGAACGGAGAGCTGAATTTGGATTTGCGGAATCTGTTCAAGATAGGGGAGAGGATTGCCCTGCAATGGCGCAGCACGGAACGCTATTCTCAGAATCTTTCGGTGTTGCTGAATTTTCCTTACTTGTTTCGTACTCCTTTTGGCGTGAATGGACAGTTTGATTTGGACAAGAAAGATACATCGTATCTCACTATGAACTATGAAATAGGCCTTCAATACTCGTTTATGGGTAACAGCTATGCCCGTGCTTATTTCAACTATACATCCTCCAGAATACTGACCGCCTCCTTGCTGTCGGCGGATGCGGGATTGATAGACTATGGAAAATCGATGTATGGTATAGAATTCAATATCAGAAAGTTAGACTATCTGTATAATCCTCGGAAAGGAATGTCTTTCTGTGTAAATGGTGCGGTAGGAAGACGGAAGATCATCAAGAATGCCAAGACTGAAGAGTCTTTTTATGAGGGTATGGAAATGAGAACCACCAATTACCGTCTTGCAGCTGATTTGACGGGTTTTGTGCCTCTGCATAAGCGCTTTGTCCTCGTCTTGGGACTCAATGGCGGTACGATGTTTGGTAATAAGTTGTATTTGAATGAATTATTCCGTATTGGTGGCATGAACTCCTTGCAGGGTTTCGATGAGAAGGCCATTTATTGTTCATCCTATGCCATCGCCCTTACAGAATTGCGCTTTTTGTTCGCCCGCCGTTCTTATATTAATGCCTTTTTTAATGCCGCTTGGTACGAGCGCAACATTCCGAACAACTATTTCAGGGATTTGCCCTTTGGTTTTGGTCTGGGCTTGTCCTTCGATACCAAAGCGGGAATGTTTTACCTAAGTTATGCTTTAGGTCATCAGCATAATAGCCCTATCTCGTTCAAAACCGGTAAAATCCACTTCGGCGTGAAAGTGGGATTCTAATGTGGAAACAGAAAAAGCATTACTTGCTGGCTGGTTCCAGATGCAGCAAAGTAACTTCGCTAGAGGTGCCTAAACGCATGGGGGGACCGAAAGAGCCTGAACCACAGGAAGTGTATATTTGCAGCGTATTTTGTTTGTTTAGACCTTTGTTATAACGAAACGCATGGTTGTTAATCCAGGTAAGTGGCCAGAGTTGTCCGCCATGGGTGTGTCCTGATAGCAGCAGGTCGATACCTGCCTTTTCAATATAGTCGGAGCCAATTGGGCTGTGTTGCAAAGCAATGACAGGCAGTGTTTTGTCAATGGGAAGTGAGGGTAGGGTGCTCTCAATCGTCTCTGAGCGATAGGGTGCATGTGCGTTCACGCGCTTTGTGTCGGCAGACATGTATTCCAGTCCTACAATGCATAATCCTTTGTCGGTGGTAACTTCGTTTTCCAGTACATGAACTCCTGCTTCGCGCAGCAGTTGTTTGGCTCGCTTGTTGTTTACATAGCCATCGTGGTTGCCTTCGACAAAATATATGGGGGCTTTGAGTTGGGCGAACGGTTCAAGCGTCTGGGCATTGAAATTATACCAGCTTTCGAAGCAGTCGCCAGTAAAGAAAATGATGTCTGGCTTGGCTTCGTTGACGAGGTTCACCAGCTTTTGCACATGATTTTTCCCTCTGAAATGTCCGATATGGGTGTCTGTCAGCTGGACAGCCCGCAGGGGTTGCTGCAGTTTGGGCAGTTGCACAGTTACCTCTGCCAACTTGGGATTTAGGGCCTTGTGTGTGGCAATGCCGCATACGCCAAGTGTGAGCACTCCCACTATAGTGCCGAAAAGCCAGTGGGGCATGTGGGCGAACAGCTGTACGATATCTACCAATAGCATGAATACCAACAGGTACAATAGTAAACCGACTATCACACTGCTGGCTATGGAGCAAATGTGACCAATGGGGTTGACTGTCCAGGGCTGTGAAGCCAAAAACATAAAGACAAAACTTCCTACCAGCAGGAGACTGTATGTCACATACCACCAAGTTGCGCGGGTGCCGAAAATGAAGGCGGTGCGTCGCGCCAGATACCATACAGCAAGCCCCAATATGGCAAGAAAGCCAATAAGGATAAGTGGAAAAATCCAATTTTTCATGAACTAAATTGCTATATTTTTCATTCGAAAATTAACTAATTAACTAATTTGCTAATTAACTAATTTGCTAATTATTTCATTGCTTCACGGATGTCCAGCATGATTTTCTGTGCCAGATGCTCGGCTTGTTCTTCGGTGCCGGCCTCGGCATAGATGCGGATGATGGGCTCAGTGTTGGAGGTCCGTAAGTGTACCCAACCGTTGTCAAAGTCAATCTTCACTCCATCAATGCGGTTCACCTCATACTGCTTGTAATCTTCTGCGATGCTGTCCAGAATGTGCTTCACATTCATGTTCGGCTGCAGTTCGATTTTGTTTTTGGAGATGAAATAAGCCGGATATTGAGCACGGATTGCCGAGCAGCTCTTCTTGCTTTTGGCCATATAGCTGAGGAAAAGAGCTACACCTACCAGTGCGTCGCGTCCGTAGTGAAGGGCAGGATAAATCACGCCACCGTTGCCTTCGCCGCCGATAATGGCGTTGGTTTCTTTCATTTTGGCTACAACATTCACCTCGCCCACGGCAGCGGCATTGTAATCCACCCCGTAGCGTTGGCTTACATCGCGTAAAGCTCTGGAAGACGATAAGTTGGAAACAGTGTTTCCTTTCTCGTTTTGCAGGATGTAATCGGCTACTGCTACCAGGGTGTATTCTTCCACAAACATCTCGCCGTCGTCTTTGACAATGGCCAGACGGTCCACATCAGGATCCACTACAAAGCCTACATCGTAATTATGGCGTTTCATTTCGTTGGAAATCTCGGACAGGTGCTCTGGAATGGGCTCCGGATTGTGCGGGAAGATACCTGTGGGCTCTCCATACAGCAGCTTGATTTTGGTCACTCCCAGTCTTTCTAATAACGGTTTCAGGGCTATACCACCGGTGGAATTGACACAGTCCACAATGACCGACAAGTCGGCTTTGGCAATCGCTTGGGCATCCACCAAAGGCAGCTTCAAAATGGCTTCAATATGGTCGTTGATAGCATTATCATATTGTGTATAATTACCAAGATTTTTGATATCTGAATATACAAAATCTTGTTTATCAATAATTTCAAGTAATTCCTTGCCTTCTGCTCCTGAAATAAACTCGCCTTTGCTGTTGAGCAGTTTCAGGGCATTCCATTGCATGGGATTGTGACTGGCGGTAATAATGATACCTGCATCGGCATGTTGCTGGATAACAGTCATTTCCACCGTTGGCGTAGTAGATAAACCTAAGTCGATGACATCTACTCCCATAAACTGTAAAGTGCTGCATACCAATTTATTGATTCTGTCGCCTGAAATACGGGCGTCGCGACCGACAATCAAAGTTAGTTTTTTCTGACTGTCGTCTTTCCGCAAAAACATGACGAAAGCAGTGGTGAATTGTACAATATCGATGGGGGTGAGGTTGTCACCGGCTTTGCCACCGATGGTTCCTCTGATGCCTGAGATAGATTTAATTAATGCCATAATTAGTTTTAATTGATACAAACTGCAAAGTTACATAAATTTCTCGAATTAATGACAGACCTGTAAAATTTATTGCAGAGACAAGACTTATCATTTGTATGAAAATATATAAGGAAAGGCGTTTTTTTGTATTTTTGCAGCTTCAAAAAATTATTGGAATGATGAAAAAATTTTTATTTGCTACATTCTTTCTTGGCTTGTCATTATTGCTGTCTGCCCAGTCGGACCTTTACGATGAACATCCTGCTTTTCCATACCGTTTGACAGCAGAAGAACAGTTGCTGATGCACACGTTGCCAGTCAAGGCCAGTATGAATTTCACGGCTGCTCCACAAGGTCCTGTGACGGCAGTGGCTGAATTTCAGCCCATGGAGGGTGTCATTATTGCTTATCCTCTTGGTATTCCTGTTAATTTGGTAAGTCAGCTGTCGCAAATAACTCGTGTGAAAGTACTGGTGAATAATAACAATCAGATGAATTCTGCTAGTTCAAATTTCAACCAGCATGGTGTCAATATGTCCAATGTCGATTTTTGGATTGTGCCTCATGACAGTTATTGGACCCGTGATTATGGCCCATGGTTTGTCATTGATGGTAATGACCAAGTGGGAATTATCGATTTTACCTACAATAGACCCCAGCGTCCGAATGATGATGCCGCTATGAATAGTATCGCTTCCAATCTGAATTGTACCATGTATGCTATGCCGATGGTTCACACGGGTGGTAATTATATGGTAGATGGATACGGTACAGCGGCTTCCACTCAGTTGGTGCTGGATGAGAATCCTAATGAGACTGCCACATCAATTCGTCAGATGGCCCAAGAGTATTTGGGTGTAAATCAGTATTTTATCATAGACGACCCCATGGACGATTATATTTTTCACATCGATTGTTGGGCTAAGTTTTTGGATGTAGATAAGGTATTGGTTGCCCAAGTGCCTACTACCGATTACCGCTATAATGATTATGAGGCTGCTGCTGCGGTTTTTGCCAATGCCACAACCCCTTGGGGTAATCATTATCAGGTGTTTAGGGTTTATGAACCTGGCACAGGCTGGTATGCGACACCCTATACCAACTCCTTGATATTGAACGACCATGTTTTTGTGCCCGTTGCAGGTTCCCAGTGGGATGGTGATGCCATCGAGGTGTATCAGCAGGCCATGCCCGGCTACACTATTGTTCCGATAACACAGGTGAGTAATGCGGCGTGGGAGAATACTGATGCCCTGCATTGCCGTACCCATGAGATTGCCGACCGCGGTATGCTCTATATCAAACATTATCCTTTGTTAGGTGTTAAGGAAATAGAAGACGAAGCCTTGTTAAGTGCGGATATCAGAACTTTAAGCGGACAATCGTTGGTGACGGACTCTGTTTTGGCATATTATAGAATCAATCATGGAGCATGGCAGCATGTGAGTCTTTCTTCCGTTGGAGGCAGCCAATATGAAGCCTCTATTTCAGGACTGCAAAATCTTGATACAGTGGATTATTACCTCTTTGCCAAGGATCAGTCGGGTAGGAGAGAATGTCATCCTTATATTGGTGCCGCAGATCCGCATCAGTTTATCGTTAATAAAAATCAGAATGCCATCGCTGAATCACAGGCTGAAACTTCCATCCTCTTATACCCAAACCCAGCCGTTGATCGTATTGTGATTAAGGGAGAGAACCTGTCGGAAGTGAAAGTGTATAATTCCGTAGGACAACTTGTAAATGTTTATTCATTACAGGAGGGCACCAATATCATCAATTGTAAGGATTGGTCCGCCGCCATGTACTACCTGTCCATCTACACAAGCAACGGCGAAAAAATCAGCCGGAAAATCGTGAAGGCTAATTAATTAGCAAATTAGCAAATTAGTTAATTAGCAAATTAGCAAATATTTTTCAAGGTGCTAATTTTTTCAGGGGGAGTCTCGCACTGCGTGCTCGAGGGGAGTTTTTATGATTACAGGATTACAGGATTACATGATTACAGGATTTTGGATTTTGAATTTTGAATTCCTATCCCCTAATCCCTTAATTATCAATTATTAATTGTTAATTGTAAAGTCCACTTTTATGACGTTTTGGTTACAATACCAGCACACTTCCTTTAAGAAGGTGTTTCTGTCCTTCTCTATCGGTACAGAAAATAACATAATTGTATAGATTGTTCTGGTAGGTGTGTCCATTGTATTCTCCGTACCATTTGAAATTTTTGTCGTTGGAATAAAATACCAACTCGCCCCAGCGTGAATAGATGTATATGTTGAAATCCTGAATGAGTAGTTGGTGCTGTTCTAAAATACCGAAACTGTCGTTAAGTCCATCTGGATTACCTGGCGTGATGGTGTTGGGAAGATAGATGATAAAATCGCATTTTTCAATGGTATAAACACCTGTGACTGTACAGCCTTCCACTGTTGTGGTAGCAATATATGTTCCGGGACTTGTGACGATGATCTCTTGAGTTTCGTCTCCTGTGTTCCATTGGTAATCAATACCTTCGCCATGGAAAGAAAGAATAGTCATATATTGTTCACAAAAATCCTCGTTGGAAGATGTTATTTCCGCGGAACTTTCAATAACTTGCAGATGTAATGTCACCACACTGTCACATCCGTTATTTGCTTCGATGGTGTTTTGGTAATGGCCTGTTTCGTTGTATCTTATTGATCCAATCTTAATACTTTCTCCTTCACAAATTGTGGCATCAATAGTGTTGTATGATTTGGGTAACACTTGTAATATTACATGTAGGCTACTGTCGCATCCCATTTGGGAAAAAAGCAGGGTATCAATTATTTGTAGTCCAGATTGTGATACATCAAGTTGGTGGATAACTCCATAATCAAATGGATTATCGGATTGGCATGTCTGAATGGAAAGGGTGTCAGCGTATCGTATCACATCTGCATGAACAGCTTTCATGCTTATATTGGTGAGTATATCCAAGTTCCAACCGAAGTGGGTGTTGATATTGTTGGACTTGAAACACAATGTGACTATACCACTGTTAATCATTAAAGGTGGTGGTAGTTCGGTATCTGTATATACAGCTATCAAATCAGATGGATTGGTAGAGTTACCGGCATAGATATAAAGACTGTCACCAACTATCAAATCAATGCTGTTAAATCGTATGACTATCCAGTTGGTCGCATTGCAAATAAATGTATGAGTGAGATTTTCATTGTTTTGATAGTTGTGTCCCCAACCGCCTGAATCATAGATTCTTATTGCTTCGCCTAACGATATGTTGCTACTTCCATTACACATGTTCATCCAATGGGAAATCATGTCATATCGTGAAGGACATGCACTGCTATTGTAGGTCATGACATAAACAGTGGTGTCATGAGTGAGTTCTGAAATAATGAAATTTGACGACTCTTGTTCTGATTCAACGGTATCCTGTTGTAGTAATTGGTTTTGATAAATATTGTCATACCAGTTGATGATGTATGGATAGTTTAAGTCGGATTGTGCGGATAGTTGAAGGTCACTGTTATAGCATATTATCTGATCCGAGGCAATAACATGTGAAGAGTCTGTCAAATCAGATACGGGGCGAATAAAAACATGCAAGGTGTCGCTGTGACGTTTGTATGTGCAATAATTATCATGAATGTTTTCAGTCCAAAACAGATTGTTTGCAGTGATGAGATAATCAAAACTTAAGCTGTCTTGAACAGTAGCACTTATGCTCTGGAGTGATTGTGCAGACAGATAGGATTGGTATAGGTCATAAGAAATGGTGCCATTACCCTCGTGTGTTGCATTTATGGTAATCTCCTCTCCTGCGCATATTGTGTCAGGTCCACTGAGCGATACATGTGGTGGCGTGAGCACATTCAGATAAACACTGTCTTTCACTGGATACTGACATCCCGTATTGAGTAATTCGACCACAATGTATCCGCTTTCGCAATTATCCGGTACAAAAAAACTTACATTTTGTGTGTTGCTTGAAAAGTTGTTAGGTCCATGCCAGGAGTAGCTGATAAATTCGTTAAAAGGAAGCGCGGATAATTGGATGGAGTCCCCTTCACATACTCCGGGGTCAGGTTGGCCTCCTTCGTACCAAAGTAATTGGCTTTGACTGAGGGTCATGGCTACGATATTGACGTAGTAGCTATTTTCACATGAGTCGGTGACATTAACGGATAACTCTTGTCCAAGGTGGATCCCTACATTGTAGAACAAACCGCTTGTATTGCTGCCAAGAAAGTTCCCATGAAGTTCGGGCTCACTATATAGACTGTATAGATAGGGTTGAGAGCCATTTGTGGCATGAACAATGACACTTCCAATATTCTCTACTGAATCGCAAACCACTGCGTATGCTTTGTCAAAATCAATACGTATTCTTACAAAATGAATGGTGTCATATCGGTAAAATGTTTGACCACAGGCGCTATAACTCATTCTGATGATATAGTCACCAGGAATGGTGAACATGAATGTACCATTCATAGATACTGAAGTGTTTGAATAACCTCCAACTACACCTTTAACTAAGTTTATCTGGGGGGTATAAACGGCTGTGTCGGAGATGGGCTCGTCGTTGCTGATCGCTGGGTTGATACAGTGTGATATCTGACGGTAACGTCCGGCGACAGGGGTGACAAAGAAATTGTTACATTCTTGAAATGATTCATACACTGCTTCTTCCGCCCATTCCCAGTCGTAATAATAAATGCCGTCAATATTTATGGAAAGAGTATCCTTTCCACATAAGGTTTCCACAGTAAATACGTAACGTCCTCCTGATAAGCAGTTGTGATGTAATTGTATCGACATACCATTAGCGATAATATTCGCATCATTGTTTATACTGTCATCTTTGACAATGATCCACTCACCATCAAGATAAGTCGCTGTGAAGTTGTACTTGTTGTATAACGGACTTTGAATTAATCTGATAACTGTACTGTCGCGATATTCTGGGAATGGGGTGTTCTCTTCGTGAATACCAACCATCCTGTCAGAATAACAGCACGAAGAATAATTATATCTGTAGAAATTCGAGTCTGTCTGCCAAAAACTTGGAGCAGAAGTGCGTGCCGTATCATTATAAAAGAATAGTGAGTCTATACAACTGTATAGTTCACATCCGTGAGCGTCGTACAAGGTCCGGCAAACCGGTATGGTGAGATTATGAAATGGCCCGTAGGTGTTAATGATATCCTGATAGGTAAGAGACGAAACATTGGTAAGAGATGTGAGGGTGTCGGTTTTGATAATCTGATGGGTGAGAGAATCTTTGTAAACCCAGTAAATGGGAGATGTGTAGAAAAACATGTCCGACCAGTTGTTGTTAGTAAAACCGACATAGAATGATGTGTGGTTGATTTCGTATCGACTGGTCCTGAATATCGCTTCTTCATAATAAGATGCGCATGTATCTTGGGTAAGAGGAGATATGGGGATGCAAATGGTATAATCTCTTTTATCTATGTATGAGGGATTTAGTGTTTTGGGAATAAAAGTGAGGGAAAGAGTGTCATTTGCGCATAAATCCCGTACTTGGAAAATAATCGGCAAATTGTACAAATCACAATATCTATGGGCAAAATTAAGGGTGTCATAAATACGTCCGTTATACATGGAATTTATCATCTCCCCTTGAATGGGTCGCCACCCCGTAGTGTCTGAATCACCATTTATTGTTGGATTGATGAATCGATACTGAAAAATTTCAGAAGTAAAACTATAGTGGTAATTGTATATATGGTGGGTGTTGTAAAAATTTACGGTGAATCTTACGATGTTGGAATCATATAAATTTTCATTTCCTTGATAGAAATACAATTGATTGGGGTGAACCGTTGATAGCTCAATGGTATGGTGCATTACAATGGTGTATGAGCAAGCGTCATGGACAACAATACGGTAGTTTCCTGCTGGTAAACTGTCGAAGGTGTAATAGTCTTTGAAATCAGCATATAACGAATCGTTGCCATGATGTTGACGATCTTCAAAAACGACATGACGGACGGTATCGTTGCTCATGATCAGGTCAGCAGTGTAAGGGAAACGTCCTCTCAGTAGCTTCAACTGAATTCGTCCGAGGTCACCACAGGAAAGAGCATTTCTGTTTCCACTGGCTTCTTGGTTTGCATGGATTCCACTACTTGGGTTGTCAGAAGCTATAATGGCTAATATCGAAGCATCAAAGGGAATATAGGTGCTGGAGATGTTAATACCATTAAGGGTTGTGTCAACTTGCAGATATTGAATTGAACTACCATTTTGGATGCGAATTGATCCCGAAACTCCAATGTTGTATGTGCCAGCATCCATGGTAATTATATGGTTGTCGCTGTAAAATACGCTATTGAGATTCTGATTTTTGTAATGGTATTGTATTTGGTAAAGATTATATTGAACTGAATCAACGGGATGATGCAGTGAATCATTTACTTCGATAACATGCCCTTGCTGGTCCAGTATGCTTATGATAACCCCGCAGTTATTGAAACAATCGCCCATGATAGTGTCAATATGCACCTGGTATGGGAAAGGGTTATTTTGCGCATGAAGTGCGAAAAAACCTATGAAAAAGCATATTAAGACAAATATCTTCTTCACTGATTGTCTCTTGTTTTTATAATCTATACCTCACACTAATTTAGTGTGCTAAACATGCTTGGTACTCTAATAAATATTGAATTCCGAATCCTATCTCCTAATTCCTATTTCCTAACTCCAATCTTACATCCCACTGTGGCGAAGAACAAGATGTAGGCATAGCAGACAAAGAGCAGAGCGTAGGCTACTTGCGGATTGAAAGCGAGGGAGAGTTTTCCATAAATCAAGGGCAGTACTGCACCACCGGCGATAGCCATGATCAGGAAGGCAGAGCCTAACTTGGTGTATTTGCCTAAATCATGGATGGACAGCGGCCAGATGGCGGGCCACATGATGGCGTGCGAGAAGCTGAGGCAGATGATGGCGATAACAGAAACGATGCCATGCGAGCAGAGGGCTACGATAACCAAAACGACAGCCAATAACAGTTGTATAATCAACGCCATACGCTGGGAGAGGATTTTCGGAACCGTGATGATGCCGAGAAGATAACCCACAATCAAGGCAACCAAAGCGTATGCCGGCAGCATATTGGTGATGGTATCAGGTAAGCCCAGTGAGGCACCGTAGGTCTTCAGGTAGTCGATGGCAATGACTTCGGCACCGACATAGAAGAAAATGGCCAAAACACCTAACCATAAATAGGGATAAGAGAATATGGATTTGCGTGATACTTCTCCGTCGGCAACCTCTTCTTCCTCGTTGATTTCAGGCAGTTTGGCAGCTTTGACAAAGACGACCAAAGCAATCAATATGGCGGTGATAATCAGGTAGGGCACAATGACTTTGTTGGAGAGCTGTTGTAAAAGCACTTCACGGCTTGGGTCGGTCAATTCCAGGGCCTTGATTTGATCTACCAATCCATCAGTGGTGGAGAATAATGTGTTGGCTAAAATCAGCACACCTATAATGCCGGCCAGCTTATTGCAGATACCCATGATGCTCATACGGCGGGCGGCAGATTCCACGGGTCCTAATACCGTGACGTAGGGATTGGATGCCGTTTGCAGCAGTGACAGGCCAATGCCCATGATGAATAGGGCGGTAAGGAAAACCATATAGGTGCGAGTCATGGCCGCAGGGATAAACAGGATGGCACCGATGGCCATGATGATCAAGCCCAAGGCCATGCCATTGCTGAACCCTGTCTTTTTAAGCACAAATGACGAGGGAATAGCCATGACAAAATAAGCGATGTAAAAGGCAAAAGGAACAAAAGAAGCCTGAAATTTATTCAGGTTGCAAGTGAGTTCCAAATAGGGCATGAGAATGCTGTTGAGCCAGGTCACAAAGCCGAAAACAAAGAATAATGCCCCAATAACGGACATGCTGAAAGTAAGATTTTTGTTGTTTTGCATCGTTATAAATTTTGATATGCAAAATTAATCAAAAATCTCAAAACTCATACGGAAAAATCAAAAGAACAAAGAAATTTACAATGCACAATTCACAATGCGCAATTCACAAATTACCTTCTACCTACTACCTCCTACCTTCTACCTAATCTACGGCAGCATATCCGCTGGCTTCGTCTCGTAATCCGGGAAGTCAATGGAGGAAATAGTGTCCACAAGGATTCGCAAAGGACGACCGTAATAATTGGATTGCGGCTGAGGTTTGGGCTTGGCTTGTGTTGGGTTTTGAGCTTGGTTTTGAGCTTGGTTTTGAGCTTGTGGCTGGGTTTGCGGTTGAGCTTGTGTTTGAGCTGGAACCTGAGTTGTAGGCTTGTTGGTGGCGGCAACTGCTGGAGTGGCTGGTTCAGTAGGAGTGTCTATAGTGTTTTCGACTTCTGCTATTTCGACAAAGTCAACAGTATCAATACTTTGATCGTTGTTTTGCGGCTCTGAAATCTGTTCTTGTGCAATGATAGTATTGTCGCTTTCGGGAGTGTTGTCGGAAGGTAAAGTGAAGAATAAGACGCTGCCGGTAATTACTGCGGCGGAACTGCCCACAATGGCAATTTTTGCCGCAGTACTCACCATGGGCATGCCGCTTTGATGTTTGAACGACTTCCATGCCTGTGGCTTGTACTCGTAGCTCTTGCTGTTGATTTTATCTTTTATAAGCTTATCAAACTGATCCATAATACGCTAATTAACAGTTAATAATTAACAGTTAATAATTAATAGTTGATGTCTAATATCTATCGCACATTAATCCTAATAAATAATTTTTAGTTTTCAATTTTCAGTTTTTCCCAATCGCTTCTTTCAATTTTGTTCTGGCGAAGTTGAGGTGCCAGTGCGAAGTTCCTTCCTTGATATTCAGCAGCTTGGCAATTTCCGCATGGGGCATGTCCTCAAACACATACAGGTTGAAGACGGTGCGGCTCATCTGCGGCAATTGCTGTATCAGCTGCATTAACTCGTCGGTGGACAGCTTCGACAGGGCCTCGTTTTCGTCATGATGTTGCAGAACGTCGTCGGTCACATCGTCATAGTTGACTGTCTCGGTGGTGTGGCGGTACTTTCGCAAGTAGTCGAGTGCCGCATTGACCATGATGGTCTTCATCCACGCTTCGAAGGAGCCGGTGGACTGGTAGGATTCCATAGCCGAGAAAATCTTCATGAACCCCTCGTTTACCATGTCCTGTGCGTCTTCGTAACAGTGTGCATAACGCATGCAGACCGTGAACAGCGACCCGTAATAAGTCTTGAAAAGCTTGTGCATGGCTCTTCGCTGGCCTTTTTTACAGTCTTCAATCAACTGCAAAAGTTCATCACGGGATTGCTTGTTCATTATCTATAACGTAAAGTCAATTTAAAATCTTTGGTCTTCTTTTAAAAAATATGGTTTATTTTTCCCCCATCACATATTCTGCCATTTTCCTATACCGTGGATTGCGGTACCCCCATAATTTTCCCAAAAATATCTTTCAGTTCTTAGTTCTTAATTCTTAGTTCTTAATTCTCTGTCCCCTGTAACCTGTAACCTGTCCCCTGTATCCTGTTTAGTACATATTGTCTCGGAAGTCTTTCTTCAGGTCAAGTTTCACATCGTGTAATGCGGCGGCCTTGATGTTGATGGTGAAGCTCCATCCTTTGCGGTAGCCAAAAGGTATCCAGTTGAAGCGCATCTCCCAGCAGTGAAGGTCTCTATAGATGTCAATGGAAGTGTAAGACATTTCTTTTTGTACAAAGTCATAACCAGTGGTAAAGCCCACCTTCCATTTTCTGGTGATGTTGAACTCACCGATGATATTCACTGTACTGACGAACTTATGGGTATAGGGCTTTGGTACCCGATTTCCGGGGTGTTCATTGATATAGTAGCCATAGTTGTCGTTGGTAGTATAGGCAAAAGTATAGTTGATGGTCAGTGACCATGGATTGTTGAAGTCGGGACGGGTGTTAGGCATGCCTAACAGGTTCTGGTCCATGATGGACTCGCTGTTCTTGTTTTGTTCTGTCTTGTTCTTGTCGTCTTTCTGCTTGCCTTTGAACAAATCCCGGTTGATGACCAGGTTAAGTCCTACGTTGATGTTGGCATTGGAGAAACGCAAGAGTTTTTTGTTGACCTTCAACTCGGTTTGGTTGACTCTTTTCCCGTCTTTGATGATATAAGGGTCAAATGCCAGGCTAAAGGTGATGTTGAGTTGCTTCCAAATAGTGCTTCGGCCAGAAATGCGTAAGGGCTGCCAGCGCAGGGAGTCGGCAGCGAAATCGTAACCCATGGAGATGGCTAAGTTGTCGAAAATGGCAATCTTCTTGGTTCCGGTAATCGTGTCTCTTTTTGAGCGGACTTTGATTTCAATATTATTATTGAACGTCAATTGGGTTAAGGCCCGGGTCTGGCCGCTGGCACCGCCATACATGGAGTTACTGAAATAGGAGTAGCTGACGTATTCTCCGTTTTTCGTGTCGAAGTATTCCCCAAATGATTTTTTGTTGAAATTAGGACTATAACTGAAGCTTAAATTCGGTGTGATGACATGACGAATGGCTTTTAACCCTCCTTTCTTGAACTGATACATGACATAAATCTTGGTGGTCAGCTCAGTGCTGATGCTGAGGTCGTGCAGGGCATAAAAACCGCGCTTGAAAACATTGTCAACTATTGGGTTTCCCAGAGTGTCGGTATGGAAAAAACGCTCGTCGCGTTGCAGGTACCATTTCTCGGTGAAATTGACATTGGTGTTCCAGTTGACTAACTTTGCGATTTTGATGGGGATGGTCAACGGAATGTTGTGTCGTATGCCTACAGCAATCTCCTCCCAGGTTTGCGGTTTGAAAAACAGCGTGTCGATGGTGTTGATTTGGGAACACATTTCCGAAGACCATTTCATGGAAATATTGTCGTACCATTTCAACGCGCCAGCTTTGTTTTTCTTACGGAAAGGATAGAATTGGGTAACCGACATGTTGATAGTGGGCAACTTGATATCGACCATCTTGGTGTTGGTATTCTGAGAGTAGGAGATGGCAGCGTCAAAGTAGAAAATACCCTTGGCACTGGTGGAGAAGTTGATGGAGGATGAGTATTGGTTGGATAGGTAGTCGTTGATACTGGATTGTGTGTGCTTGTTGTAGCCGCTGCTCACAATGTCCACGTGAGCGTTGAAACGGGTGTATGGATGCGACTTGATGTCTTGTTTGTGGTCCCAATAAATCTTGAAGTCGTTGGTATGGTAATAGGTGGAGTCTATCAACTTCTCACCGAGATATTTCTGCCCGTATTCCGCCCTGATTTTACCAGCGCATTTGTATCGGAAGACATAATTTGATTCAGCTTTAACTGCCCAGCTGCCACGGGTGTATATATCACCAGCCAGCAAAAGATCGAAGTTGTCGCTAATACCGAAGTAGTAACCGATGTTCTGCAAGTAAAAGCCTAAACTCTGTGTCTCGCCGAAAGTGGGCATGACCAAGCCTGAATGACGTCCTTTCTCCAAGGGAAAATAACCGAAAGGAATAGCTAGGGGGGTGGGTATATCTGCAAAACTGACGTAGGCTGGCCCCATGATAATCTTGTCGTTAGGCAATACCTTTGCTTTGGTAAAGGAAATTTCAAAATGCGGGTGATCTAATTCGCAGGTGGTGTATTTGCCTTTTTTGATGTATGTGGTGTTGTCCTCCAGTTTCTTAATCTGCTCTCCGTGAATGAATCCCTCTCCTTCCTCGGTAATCACATGCGTGATTTTACCTTTCTTGGTCTCGAAATTGTACTTGATTTCCTGCGCCCTGAAGACACCGTCGCCTTGCTTCAGCACAGGACTGCCAATGACTTTCCCGTTTTCGTCAAGTGCTCCACTGGCATATAACTCGTTGTTGGCAAAGTCGATCTCTATGTAATAAGCGTACAAACTCATGTCTTCATACAGCACGTATGCCTCATTGAAAAGATAGGCAACCTTGTTCTTGATGCTGAAGTGGATGGAGTCCTTGGCATCGTATGTGACGGTATGTTCCAATCCGTTTTTGGAGATTTTTTTACCGGAAGGAAGACTGTCGGTGGATAAACTGTCGGTAGAAATGGTGTCGCTTATGGTATAAGTCAATTGTTGAGAAATTGTATCTGATTTCAAACTGATACGAAGCGAATCGCCTCCGCCATTTACGGCCTGCGCATATACACAATTGCTTATTATGCTGATTATTAGCATAATGCTACAGCATAATAAATATGAAAAATGGATTGTGTATATTTTTTTATACAATGTTTATTTCGTTTAGTCTTATTATATATATTTGCTTTTTAAAAATGTACAAAAATAGTCAAATATTTTGAGTTATGAACATAAAAAAATGGTTTTTATTGCTTTTGTGCTTAACTTTTTTTAACGCTGTTACTTTTGGACAGACGCAGGAAAAGAAATTTAAGCTGGTTATAGATGCTGGTCATGGTGGTGAAGATCCGGGTTGTAAGGGAAGAAAGTCGATGGAAAAGAATGTGACACTGAATGTTGCGTTGAAATTGGGCAAGCTGATCAGTGATAACTTCAACGATGTGCAGGTGATTTATACCCGTAAGACCGATGTGTTTGTCGAGGTGTATAAACGTGCGGTCATTGCCAATAACAACCACGCCGATTTGTTTATTTCATTGCATTGCAATGCGGCGGAAAACAGAAGTGCCCATGGTGTGGAAACCTGGGTGATGGGTTTGGCAAAATCGGATGCCAATATGGAGGTGGCCAAAAAGGAAAATGCCGCTATCTTGAAAGAAAAGAATTTTGAGAACAATTATGAGGGCTTTAATCCGAATTCACCGGAAGCCAATGTGATTTTCTCCTTGCATACATCGGCTTATATGAACCATTCCATTATGCTGGCCGATAAGGTGCAGAAGAATTTGGTCCGTAATACCCATATGATAGACAGAACGGTTAAACAGGCTGGTTTCTGGGTGCTGTATAAGGTGGCTATGCCCAGTATCTTGGTAGAGTTGGGTTTCTTGAGTAACGCTACTGAAGAGGAATACATGATTAAACCGACTTCGCAGGATATTATGGCGGTGTCTATCTATAATGCTTTTGTGGAATATAGAAACGCGTTGGATGGCGGTAGCAGAAAAACCTTGCCGCTGCCGAAAGTCGCAGAAGAAACCAAAACGCCAGATGTGGCAGCTACTGACAATAAGACCGTTGACCCTGATGTAGCCCCCGATCCATCCCAGAAAAAGGCTGTGGTTGATGATGCCGTTGCCTCAGAACCTTCACAAACTAAACCTGTGGAAAATAATAAAGTGGCCACAGACAATACACAAGCCAAGCCAAAAGTGGACGATGCTGTGGCTCCTGAACCCACCACGGCAAAGGTAGAGGATGCTCCAAAAACTTTTGTGAATATAGAGAAAAACTCAACCAAAGAGAAGGAGGCGGTTTCTCCAGAACCCCAAAAAATCAACACAACAGAAACCGCTAAAACTGAAAACGAGGCGGCAAAACCACAACCCCGCATTCGCTTCCGTGTGCAAATTGCCGCTACTCCCGAAAATATTGCTATCACGGACAGTCGTTTCAGTAAAGTAAAAGATGTACGTAAGTTCCATGAAGGAAAGTTCTGGAAATATACCTGTGGCAACACTACCACTTTGGAAGAAGCACAAACCCTCTTACAAAGCGTTAAAACCTACTTCCCCGATGCCTTTATCATCGCCTTTGACGGTGAAACCAAAATCCCTGTCAGCGAAGCGGTGAACAGAGTTAATAATTAACAGTTAATAATTAATAGTTAATAGTTAATAGTTAATAGTTAATAGTTAATAGTTAATAGTTATCGATATTCCCCTTTTGTTATCTATCAATTATTAATTGTTAATTATTAATTGTTAGAATCCGTTGAAGTGCATAAACAGCGGCGGAAGCAGTAGCAGGAAGCCGATGATAATCAGTCCGATAATGAATGGCCAGATGAATTTCACCCATTTGGCGTAGGGGATTCGTGCCACACCTAATACGCCAATCAGCACGCCAGAGGTGGGCGTAATCATATTGGTGATCCCATCGCCGAATTGGAAGGCGAGGACTGTCAACTGGCGCGAAACACCGATAATATCTGAGAACTCTGCCATCATGGGGATGGTTAAGGCTGCTTTGGCTGAACCCGACGGGATGAAGATGTTGAGTACCGTCTGGATTGCGTACATGGCACCGACAGCACCTTCTTTGCCTGTGTCGGTCATGGCTTGTGAGATGCCATGCAGGATGGTGTCGATGATTTTGCCATCTTCCAGAATAATGATGATGCCACCAGCCATACCGACTACTAAAGCGGCCACCATAATGTCCTTACATCCATCGAGAAAAAGTCGGATAATTTTGTCAAATTTCAAACTGAAAGCCGCACCTGTCGCAATTCCCATGGCGAAGAACAATCCTGCAATCTCCATCACATACCAGCCGTAGCCTAACACGCCTGTAACCAAGCAGATAATGGTGTAAAGCAGGATGGTGAGGATGAAGTTGTGCACGGATTTCCATGCACCGAGGAAACCAATGAGCAGGTAGGTGCCGGCAATAATGGGCCACAACACAATGTTATACTGGCCATTGCCAATGCTGATGTCGGTACGGGGGAAACGGATGGCGCAATATACCATTACAGCTCCAATGAGGGCATATACAATCCAGGTGGCGAGGGTAGAGGGACGGCTCTCAATGTCGGTGTCCTCCACCTGCTTGTCACGCCAAAACGCATCAATTTCGTAGGTGATGGACTTGGTAGGATTTTTCTTGATATAGGCGGCATATAGCAGTGTGAAAACTATGGCAATGAGGGTAAAGACGCACCAGCAAATAAAGCGGTACTCAATGCCTGAGAAGGGTGCCAAGCCTGACAGTCCCTGGGCAATGCCAATGGTGAAGGGATTGAGCATGGCACCTGCAAAACCTACATGGGCGGCCACATAGCACATCAGCACTCCCGTGATGGAGTCATAGCCCATGGAAATAGCCAAGGGCACAAAGATGACAATGAAGGCGATGGTCTCCTCACTCATGCCGAAGACAGAGCCGAAAAGACTGAACATCAAAATGATAAGTATCATAATGAGGTTGTTGACCCCTAATTTGCCAAGGATTTTGTTTTGCTGTAATTTTTGTGTCTTTTTCAGAAAGGAGAATATTCCCACATTGATAGCATTGGTCTCGTTCATGATCCAAAAGCCACCACCAATCATCAGAATAAAAACGATGATATTGGCGGTGCGCTCGAAGCCCTTGAAAAAGGCTGTGAAAATCTGCCAGGTTTGGGGCTGGTTGTCAACATTGTGGTAGGAGTCGGAGACCACCACGTTGCGCTCGCTACCATCCACGGTGACGGTTTGCCGTTCGAACTCGCCGCCCGGGATAAGCCAGGTCATCACTGCACATAAAACAATGATGGAGAAGACGATAGTGAAGGTGTGGGGAATTTTCATAAGTTGAAAGTTGTTTAATGAGCTAATTATCAATGTGCTAATGTGCTAATTGAATTAGCAAATTAGTTGATTAGTTAATGTGCAAATTATTTTAGGGAACATGGGATAGTGGTCAGTAGTTTGTGAATAGGGCTTGGATTTTAAATTTTGAGTTGAAAATTATAATTCCCCTTCTTTTAGAAGGGGTGGCCGAAGGCCGGGGTAGTGATTATTGGTTTATGTATTTACAGAGGGGTGTGTATATGCCCTGATGCTATCCTTAAAGTTAGTATCTTGCGAGCCGGGAATAGGCATGGGCTCGCCTAGAAAGTGGGGCTGTTTATGAGTTGTCACATCTATAACGGCTTTGGCTTTTGCGGCCAGCTCCCGGGCATGGTTTTTTAGGTAGGCTTTACGAAAATACACCTCTTTTGCATTGAAAGCTATGGCTTCAAGTTGGTGGTGCTGAGCGATATAGAGGGCTCTTTCGTTATGCCAGTGTTGCGAGATTACCGTGATGGAATCCTCACCGAATACTTTTTTCGCCCGTACCATCGAGTCGTAGGTGCGGAAGCCGGCATAATCGAGGAATATTACCGAGTCGGGAACCCCTTGGGCTATCAGCGACTGACGCATTTCTTCAGGTTCATTGTATCCGTGACGATGGTTGTCACCGCTGATCAGAATGTAAGAGATTTTGTGGGCGAAATAAAGCTCTGCTGCTGCGTCAATACGGTTGTTATAATATTGGTTTACAATGCCTTTTACAGTATAAGGCGAGGTGCCTAATAACAAACCCACTTTGCGGGCTGGAATGTTTTGAACCTCATCATAGAGCAGTCCTTTTGCACTGTTTTTGACGGTGAAATTGCAGCACACAACAAAAATCGCGCACAATAATACACAGACAACGCCTGTTCCGATGAGTTTGCGTAAGAGCTTGTGCCGTTGATTTGTTTTTGTCATATTCTTTTATTGAAAATAAAAAAACAAAAATACACAATAATCTTGATAAAATAATGTAATTTTGCAAAAATTATTTGTGTATCAATCATAATTAGTTTAGAATTATGAAAAAGTTTTTTCTGCTATTTCTGCTATTGAAAATATCCATAGTGCTTTTTGCACAAAGTAAAATTGTCACTTTTACATGTGAAGATACCTGCGGTCATTATGTACAAATGGATCGTATTGTAATAAACAATCTTACCCGAGGCTGGCAGGAAGTGATGTATTGGCCGGATACGGTACTGAGATTGTACGAAGGCGAGGGTGTCGCTATTGACCATTATATGGAAACTGGAAATAAATCGTTTATAGCGTTATCGCAAAATAACCCTAATCCCTTTAAGAATAAAACATCAGTGAGTTTGCGGGTGATGGAGTCGGGATATGTTACGATAGAAGTGACAGATGTTGTTGGTCGTATGGTGATGTCGAAAGATATTTTGTCACAGCCGGGCAATTATAAATTGCAGATTAGTCTGTCTACGGCAGGTTTGTATTTCCTGACTGCTCAACTGAACGGCCAGAAATCTTCTGTCAAGATGATTAATCAAGGGGACGGAGGTGTTAACACCATAGAGATTTCGGATTACAAAGAAGAAAATATCCAAGCGGATAAAGTTGAAAATTCTTCCAAAGGGGATTGTACTCAAGCCTATCATTCAATGGATTGGTTGGAATATTATTGTTATGCTGTTGTTGATGGCAATGACGTGGAAAGTTCGCATATTTCACAAAGACAGGAGATGATTTATCAGACCATTAAGTTCCGGCTTCCGACAGGAGAGGATTGTAAAGATGCCCGTCCTTGTATAGGTATGCCTGTCGTAACGGACTATGATGGAAATACATACAATACTGTACGGATTGGAAAGCAGTGCTGGATGAAACAGAATCTTCGTACCACACGATATGCAAATGGCGATACGATTTATTTGGGTAATAATAATTTAAGCTTGGAGGTACCATATATGTATTATCCCAATAATAATGCGGGTGCTGTGAATTCATACGGATATTTGTACAACTGGGCCGCATTGATGCATGGTAGCTCTTCAAGTAATACCAATCCCAGTGGAGTTCAAGGAATCTGCCCCAAAGGTTGGCATGTGCCTAGCGATGTGGAATGGCAACAGTTGGTTGATTATGTGAGCAGCCGTAGTGATTATCAGTGGTCGTGTGCGACGTGTATTGCCAAGTCATTGGCCTATACATACGGCTGGACTTCTTATTCCAATAATAATGTCGTAGGAGGTAATCAGTCTGCCAATAATGCCACGGGATTTTCAGCGCTTCCTGCTGGATATTGCGGTTATGGAGGCGGGCAATATGATTATGCTAACAAGGCTTTATTTTGGGGGGCAACAGAATGCAACGCAGTATATACATATCTTCGGATTTTGAATTATGACGATTCTCATGTGACAAGATATGGTAATGATAAGAAATATGGCTTCTCTGTTCGCTGTATTTGCGATTCATTACCGCAAGTTTCCACAAGTCCTGTGAGCAGTTTTACCGATGAGTCTGTTGATTGTGGAGGAAGTGTCGTTGCAATTGGCAATTCGGTTACCTCTCGAGGTGTATGTTGGAGTACCTCACATAATCCGACTTTGGCTGATAGTCATACTACGGATGGAACTGGTGTGGGAAATTTTACCAGTAATATCACTGGCTTGGATCCTTCTGCAACATATTATATACGGGCGTATGCCACCAATCAGCATGGTACAGTTTATGGAGAAGAGGTTTCGGCACGTACGGCTAATGTGGGTGTGCCATGTGCTGGAGGTTCCACGGTTATGGATTATGATGGCAATATCTATGAAACGGTTCAGATTGGTAGCCAGTGTTGGATGAAAAGTAATCTCCGTTCCGCGCATTTTGCAGATGGAACAAGTATTGCATTAGGGAATGGCACTTCGAGTTGGAGTACCCCCAATCGTTATGTACCTAATAATGATGATGGTTTAGTGCCTGATTATGGTTATCTGTATAATTGGGCAGCTGTGATGCATGGCTCTACTACAAGTAACACGATCCCGAGTAATGTGCAAGGTGTGTGTCCCAATGGCTGGCATGTGCCAAGTGATGCAGAATGGAATCTGATGGAAGGGACATTAACAAATGCCGATTTGAACGTTATGGATGTGAGAGGAGACCATGCATATAAACTTTCCGGTGGCTTTCAGGGAACATGGGCAGTGGCAAACGGACAAAATGTGCCGGGTAATTATTGGGCACAGGATCGCAATATTACTGGTTTCACAGCTCTTCCTGCAGGTTTTTGGAACTTTTTTTATGGTGATCATAATGCCGCTTATGTGAACTTTCATACGGTTGCCTTATTATGGACTGCTACAGAAGGTGGAATAGATCCGCCAACTACAGCCCTCGCTCGTGGAATCGTTTATAGTTCCATGGGGGTAGATAGAGGCTGGAGATCAAAGGTGGATTGTTTGTCAGTACGTTGTGTCCGGAATTAACCTCAGCCTGTCAGTTTTCAGTTTTCAACTTTCAACTTTCAACTTTCAACTTTCAACTTCTTCCTCCAGTACCACCACAGCACTCCAGCGGTGACGAGGGCGGAAATGAGGTCGGCGATAGGGGTGGCGAACCAAACCCCGGCCAAGCCAAATACCGGCGGCAACAGGAGTAGCAGCGGTGTGAGAAACAGTAGTTGCCGTGTCATGGACAGGAAAACAGAAATGCCAGCTTTCCCGATCGATTGGAAAAAGTTGGTGGTGACCACTTGGAAGCCTACGACGGATAAGCATAAAACATAGATTCTCAAACCTTTGGCAGTAATATCAATGAGCTCGCTGTCGGTGGTGAACCAACGGGCAATGAAGCGAGGAAATGCTTCCGCCGCGATAAATCCAATGATAGCCACAGCAGTAGCATAGTATATGGTAAGCTTGAAAGCCTCAATGGCACGGTCGTGCTGTTTGGCTCCCCAGTTGTAGCCGACAATGGGTTGCATTCCTTGTGTAAAGCCGAACATGATCATAATCAACAGACTGATGATGCTGTTGATGATGCCAAAGGCACCAATGGCCAAGTCGCCGCCATAATGTCCTAATTGCCAGTTCATCAGAATGGCAATTAAGCAGGAACAACAATGGATAAGGAAAGGGGCCACTCCGATTGAGAATACACTTCCGATAATCCGCCATGACAGCCGGAAACAGTTTTTTGTAAAGTGAACGTAGGGCTTTTTGCTGAGAAAGTGTGATACCACCCAAACCAGTCCTACACTTTGTGAAATGACCGTAGCAGTAGCGGCGCCTTTGATGCCCCAATGGAAGACGAAGATGAAAAGCGGCGCCAAAATGATATTGACACCAATGGTAAGCAAGAGCGAAATCATGGCTTTGGTAGGATAGCCGGAAGCTCTTATGATATTGTTCAGGCCAAAGAAAAGATGGGTGATGACATTACCCAGCAGGATGATACGCATAAAGTCGCGGGCGTAGGGCAGGGTGGCATCGCTGGCACCAAAAAGATAGAGTAGCGGGTCGAGAAACAGAAGTGCGAATACGGAAAAGACTATACCGATAATGGTATTGAGCACGAAGGCGTTGCCCAATGTTTGGATGGCTTCCTCTTGACGTTTCTCGCCCATACGGATGGAAATAATGGCAGAAGAGCCTGCTCCAACCAATGTGCCCAACGCAGTTCCTAAGTTCATGATGGGGAAGGTGAGCGCCAGGCCGGAAATGGCTAAGGGTCCCACTCCCTGGCCAATGAAAATTCTATCGATAATGTTGTAAAACGAAGTGGCTGTGGTGGCGATAATCGCCGGCAAAGCGTACTGCAGCAACAGTCGCTTGACATTACCATGCTCTAAGGCTTCGTTTTGCTTGTACATGTTTAGGTTTCAGTGGTCAGTGGTCAGTGATTAGTGGTCAGTGATTAGTGATTAGTGGTCAGTGATTAGTGGTCAGGAGTCAGTGATTAGTGGTCAGGAGTCAGTGATTAGTGGTCAGGAGTCAGTGATTAGTAGTTAGTAGTTGGTAGTTGAAATTCAGATTTAAATTCCCCTTCTGTTAGAAGGGGTGGCCGAAGGCCGGGGTAGTGACATATACGTCATTCCAATTTTCGGTTTTCAGTTTTCAGTTTTCAGTGGGATAGAAAATTCAGAAACTTAATGGTTAGAATGGTTAGAATGGTTAATTATTAATTGTTAATTGTTAATTGTTAACTGTCAACTATTTAGAATTGGAAGTAGATGAACGGTTGCAAGTCCGCCGTGATGAACTGGTAAATGATGAATACACAGATACAAACCACAATTACCATCAGCCATATCGGCATCAGGGCGAAGTTGATGCGGTACCAGCGTTTCCAGCGAGTAGGCAGCCAGTGGATAATCATACCCGCCACAAAGAGTAGGAATACAAAGCGGTATTCGTATATCATCTTGGGAATCAAGTCCACACGCCATGCACTGCCAATTTGTCCCACCATGTTTTTGGCGGTGTTCCATGCCACCTCATTGGCTTCGGCGGGGTCGAGGTTGGAGCCGGAGCGGAAGAAAAGTCGGGTGAAGGTGATGAAGACAAAGGTCAGGAAGATAGCCCAGGTGCGGCTCAACCATTCTATAGGTTTGCCACGGCGGAAGGTATTGTAGATGGCGCTGATCAGCGTGCCGAAGAAAATGATTCCAGTCCAGATAACCGCAATGTTGAATACGGGAAGGGGATACAGATAATCGACAATGGCAAAGGCCATGAAGGGAATGAAGCACATCAGCACCTTCTTCAGCCAAGTAAGGTTGCGCCATAGTTTGTACAGCAGGATGCCCACACCATTCAGGCCGCCCCAGATGACGAAATTCCAGCTGGCACCATGCCATAAACCGCCTAACAACATGGTGAGCATCAGGTTGATTTGGGTGCGTACTTTGCCTTTTCGGTTGCCCCCAAGAGGTATATACAGGTAGTCTTTCAGCCAGGTGGACAGCGAGATGTGCCAACGTTTCCAGAACTCTCCAGGGTTCTGTGCCTTGTATGGTGAGTTGAAGTTGATGGGCAGGTAGAAGCCCATCAGCATGGCCACACCAATGGCAATGTCAGTATAGCCTGAAAAGTCGGCGTAAACTTGCAAGGAGTAGGTGAACAGTGCCATAAGGTTCTCAAAACCCGTGAACATGGTCGGGTTGTTGAACACTCGGTCCACGAAGTTCACAGCCAGATAGTCGCTGAGGATGATTTTCTTCAGCAAACCGTTGAGAATCCAGAAAACGGCAATGCCGAACTGCCTGCGTGACAGGAAGAAAGGCTTGTATAACTGCGGAATGAACTGGTTGGCACGGATGATGGGGCCAGCGACCAGTTGCGGGAAGAAACTGGTGTAGAAGCCAAAGTCCAGGATATTCCCTACCGAGGCAACTTTTCTTCTGTAAACATCAACTAAATAACTGATATTCTGGAAGGTATAAAAAGAAATACCCACAGGAAGCAGAATCTTGCCTGCGTCAAAATGATTGGTGCCACTCCACTCATTAGCCCATTTCGCCAAATAGTTGACAATTTCTATCTTGCTATGAAATAAGGAGTTATAGACATCTGTAAAGAAATATGCGTATTTGAAATAGAAAAGTATGGCGAGGTTGACCACTACACCTATGGTTAGCAGGAACTTGCGATAGGGCGTTTTCTGGGAGCGGTCAAGGCCTTTGCCGACAAAAAAGCCGAAAATGGTGGAGAAAATCAGAATCAAGACAAAAAGTCCGGAGGTCTTGTAGTAAAAAAGCACACTCATGAAGAACAAATAAGTGTTGCGAAGCAATCTTTTGTTCTTCATCAGGCAGAAGCCCGCAAAAACCACTGCGAAAAACGCCCAGAAGTTAAACTGTGTGAATAACAGCGGATAGCGTTCATCAAAAGAGAAAATGCTGATGAAAAATTGTTTTAAAAGTTCGCCATCCATTGTTAATATCTTGTTCAAAAAATTAGTCGGCAAAAATACATGAAATTCTTGACATACACAACCTTTAAAAAGAAAAACACCTGCCTAAAAATTGCAGGTGTCTTTTGTGGAGCGTATGAGAATCGAACTCACGACCTCTTGACTGCCAGTCAAACGCTCTAGCCAACTGAGCTAACGCCCCATCGCTGAAAAGCGGGTGCAAAAATACAAAAAAATTCAATACCTCACACAAGAAAAAAATTTTTTCTTCAGTTAATTTGCTAATTAACTAATTTGCTCATTTGCTAATTATTTTTTCGTATCTTTGCGACCTCATATTTTGGGTTAAACTAAACATTAATATTCATATTTAAAACCTTAAAAACTTAAAAATTATGGCTTTCAACTTAAGAAACAGAAACTTCCTGAAATTGTTGGATTTCACTCCTGAAGAAATCAAATTCTTCTTGAAATTGGCTGCTGACCTTAAAACCGCTAAATATGCTGGCACAGAACAGCCGCATTTGACAGGTAAGAATATCGCTCTTATTTTTGAGAAGACTTCCACCCGTACCCGCTGTGCTTTCGAAGTAGCCGCTAAGGACCAGGGTGCTCATGTAACCTATCTCGGCCCCACTGGCTCACAGATCGGTATCAAGGAATCTATGAAGGATACTGCCCGTGTATTAGGTCGTATGTATGATGGTATCGAATATCGTGGTTTTGGCCAGGATATCGTGGAAGAACTGGGTAAATACGCTGGTGTTCCCGTATGGAACGGTCTGACCAACGAATTCCACCCGACTCAGGTGTTGGCTGACTTCCTGACAATGCAGGAACATATCGACAAACCCCTCAACAAAGTGACTTTCGCTTACTGTGGCGATGCCCGTTTCAACATGGGTAACTCTTTGATGGTAGGTGGTGCCAAGATGGGTATGGATGTCCGTATCGTGGCTCCCAAAAAACTGCAACCTAACAAGAAACTGATCGATACCTGCAAGGCTATCGCTAAGGAAACTGGTGCAACAGTGACCGTTACCGACGATGTGAAGAAGGGTGTGAAAGGTTGCGACTTCATCTATACTGATGTTTGGGTATCAATGGGTGAACCCGTGGAAGTTTGGAAAGAGAGAATTGATATGCTGATGCCTTATCAGGTGAACAAGAAACTCATGGAAATGACAGGCAACCCGAACTGCAAGTTTATGCACTGCTTACCTGCATATCATAACCTCGAAACCAAGGTTGGACGTGATGTTCACGAACAGTTTGGTTTGGATGGCATCGAAGTGACTGAAGATGTGTTCGAATCCAAAAACAGTATCGTTTTCGACGAAGCTGAGAACCGTATGCACACCATCAAAGCTGTTATGGTGGCTACTTTGGGTGACTAATTCAATCATCTGATCATCAAATCAATGAAGAAATTATTTGTCTTTTTGCTTATTCTTTGTGCCTCTGCCTCTTCCATGGGGCAGGGCATGAAGATTATGCTGAATCATAAGGCCTATTGTACCGACAAGATTCAGCCCTATATCGAATTTACCTTCCGTGTGGGAGGTAATACGGTTGCATATGCGTTGAATGCAGAACAACGCTATGAGGCCGAAGTTCTGATTAACGTGGATGTTATTCAGGATGATAAAGTGGTGAAAAATCTGCGCTATATCTTGGGAAGTGAGACCTTTGCCGACTCGGTGGTGGCTGGTCGTCCTGATTTTGGAGATATCCAGAACCTGCCGGTGGATAATGGTGACTACTATTTGTCATTCACTTTCAAGGATTTACATGGCGATACAACCAGTATCAATTATATTGACTTTATCTCGGTTCATTTTCCGAAAGACTCTATCTGTACTTCCGGTATTGACTTGCTGAGCGATGTGAGAACCGCTGAACCGGGAGACCTTTACGCGAAATACGGCTTTTCGATGACTCCGCTGTTCTATAACTATGCGGGTGAGAATCTCTACAATTTGCCGTTCGTGATGGAGGTGTATAACACTGAAAAAATTATTGGCAAGAACCAGCAGTTCTTGGCCAAATGCTATATAGAGTTTCTTGAGAACCATCGTCTGGCAACTCCGCAATCTATTCAGGTGCTGAATGTCAAAACCGCTCCTGTTGCCTTGGTTTTCAGTCGTTTTAATATCTACCAGCTGCCTTCTGGCAATTATAATCTGGTGACGGAAATCATGGATAAGGATTCCACTGTGTATTGCGTGAACCGCTGTTTCTTCCAGCGTAGCAATCCCGGAATGTCACTGAAATTAGAGACTTACAATGATGTGCATGTTGAAAATACCTTTGTATCAGCTATTACTGATAGAAAACAGCTGGAGGATTATGTTGCGAGTCTGTATCCTATTGCTACCAGTATGGAGCGTGATTTCTTCGACAAACGCTTGAAAAAAGTTGATTTTGACATGTTGCAGAAGTTCTTCTATTCCTTCTGGCTGACACGAAATCCGAACGACCCGGAAGGGGCTTGGCTCGAATATCAGAAGAAGGTGGACTTTGTGCAGAAAAATTTTGGTAGCAAACTTGTGAAGGGTTATCGTACCGACAGGGGACGTGTGTTCTTGCAGTATGGACCGCCCAATGATATCAAAGACGCTCCCTTCGATCCGGCAACCTATCCCTATCAGGTATGGCATTACTATCATTTGCAAGACCAAACCAATGTGAAATTTGTGTTCTGGTGCCCTGCGGAGATGACCAATGATTATGAATTGCTCCATTCTGATAAGGTGGATGAAATCCATGATCCCTCCTGGCAGATGAAGCTGGTGAAACGTTTGATTCAACAGGAAAATTACCAGATTACTAAACCGAATGATTATTTCGGTAATCAGATGGATGATTTTTGGAGATTCAATGACTAGTTTACAGTTAACAATTAATAATTTATAGTGATTATGAAGAAAATTTTATTTGCTTTTGTTTGTATAGTGGCGACTTTGCAGTTGTCGGCACAGCAACCGAATATCAGTAACCCAGGTTTTGAACAGTGGACTACTGCAAGTTATCCAACAGGATGGACTACTTCCATATCAGGCTCGATTACAGGAATACCAATTTTCGGTAGTTATCCACTTTCGTTTAATTTTGCAACCAGAGTCACTGATGCACATTCAGGCAGTTACGCTATGAAGTTGCAAGCGAAAAGTTTGGACCTCTCCTTGTTCGGTGGTCCTGAAATTACGGTGCCGGGTATAGCTCAGCTGGGTACGGCAGGTTCTTTCTCTGTCAGCTTGGAAACTATTCAGACACTGATGAGCATTGACTCCACAACTGATATCTCCAGCCTTATTCAAAATATGGATATGGATGAGCTGTCATCTTTAGCTAATATTTTCTCCAAAGGCGAACCCTTCAACATGGTGCCTACCGCTATGAAAGCATGGGTGAAATATCTTCCCCCAGTAGGTGAAGTCGATACCATGCTGGCCTTGATAGGTGCCTATAGAGAAGGCGAAACCAGTATGATATTGATGGGTGATATGCCTGAGTCATACGGTTATTTTGCTTTGACTGATAGAGTAGAAAACTATACAGAAATTACTGTTCCTCTTCAGTATAATGAAGAAGACGTCAACTGCGACTCTTTGGTAATTGTTTTCATGTCATCTTCATTCATGAATGCTAATACCGCTACAGAGTTGTATATTGATGACATCTCTTTTGAGTTTGATTACATGAGTGTGGAATCTACTGAAAGAATTGCCATGAATCTGTATCCCAATCCCGCCGCTGACTACATGATGATTAGTCTTGATAATCAGTTGGATATGTATGATGTGACGGTGTATGATATGAATGGCCGTCAAATCAAGAAGTTGGAAGGCTTGACTGGAAATACCCGCATGGCTGTGAATGAATTGTCAGCAGGCACTTATTTCTTGAAAGTTCAACAGGCAGGCAACACAACTGTTCGTAAATTTGTGGTAGAGTAGGAGAGATGCCAGAACTTTGGTTAGCGCCGTTGCACGGCCTTACATTGTACCATTTCCGAAATTGTTTATATCGTCATTATAGCGGCATTGATGCCGCTATTTCTCCTTTTATGCCCGCACAGGAAAGCTCCAAACTGAATGTGCGGAAGTGGAAAGACTTTGACCCGGCAAACAACCAGTGTGTGGAGACCGTTCCGCAGCTGATGGGCATTGTCCCAGCCCATTTCGCCGATACCATGCATGCCCTGCACGAGGAATATGGCTTGAGTCGCTTCAATTGGAACTTGGGTTGCCCGATGGCCCCCATTGTGCGTAAACGCCGCGGTTGTGGCCTGATGCCGTATCCCGATGAAGTGGAGGCTGTGGTGGAAACGACTTGCAAGTTGCCATACCGCTTTTCTGTGAAGATGCGCTTGGGCATGTACTCTGTTGATGAAGGACTGGAGATTGTCAGCCGTTTGAATAACTATCCTTTGGAGTTCATCGTTATTCATCCTCGTTTAGGTAAGCAGCAGTATGAGGGTAAACCCGATTGGGATGCCTTGGAACAGCTGCTTGCATTGACCAATCATCGTGTGATCTATAGCGGGGATATTTTTGAAATGTCTGATTATCAGATGTTAAGCAAAAGATTTCCGCAGATAGAAGCCTGGATGTTGGGACGTGGAATCTTGCGGAATCCTATGCTGGCGGAGCAAATCAAGGAGCTGTCTTCGAAGAATGACGATTCGTCCCAATTTAACATTTTTTGTGGTGATAAGGAATCCTTCAAGAAGGAAAAGCTTTTACGTTTTAACGAATTTTATGAAGATCTAAAGCAGACGCTTACAGCTTATCGTGGCATTAACGGTACGTTGCCGGTCTTGAAGGAATTGTGGCATTATTTTGCCCATTCTTTCCAGCTAACAGAGGAACAATTGCACTCATTGCTGGTGATTCAGACTCCCGATGCTTTTGATAAAGCGATAAAACTGCTTCTAACCCCTGATTTTTAACCCCCATATTTAACTTTCAACTTTCAGTTTTCAGTTTTCAGTTTTCAACTTTGAAAATTTTTTTCTATCGAGAAGCCAATAAAAAGGTATAACCAAAGGATAATTTTCTTATTTTTGCATCCTATTTTTAGAATAATAATAAATGAATAGATTGTTACAAGTTTCCGGTTCTCCCCATGTGCATGGCACAGAGACCGTGAAAAAGATTATGTGGTCGGTGGTGATTGCGCTCCTGCCGGCATTGGCAGTGTCTGTTTTTTACTTTGGACTGCCGGTACTCATCCTTACCTTGGTGTCAATAGCAACATGTATGCTGACAGAATACCTGATACAGCGTTTTATGCTGAAAGGGAATGTCAGTATTACCGATGGCTCGGCTGTGATTACAGGCTTGCTGCTGGCTTTCAATGTGCCCGCAAACCTGCCGGTATGGATACTGATGATTGGTGCTTTCGTGGCTATCGCCATCGCCAAAATGCCTTTTGGTGGTCTTGGCAAGAACCCCTTCAACCCCGCATTGGTGGGTCGTGTGTTCCTGCTGATTTCCTTCCCGGTGCAGATGACCACCTGGCCGAAACCCACTCCCATTTGGAATCTGGGTGCTGATGTGATTACGGGTCCGACACCCCTTGGTATCCTCAAAGAAGGTGTGAAGAATGGTCAGGCTGTTGGTGACTTGATGTCCGAGATGCCCTCCTACGTCGATTTGCTCTTTGGACAGATGGGCGGCAGCTTTGGTGAAGTGTCAGCTATAGCCCTCCTCATCGGTGCTATCTTCCTCTTGATCAGAAAAGTGATCACATGGGAAATCCCGGTTTCCTTCCTGTTGACCGCATTTGTGTTCTCGGGAATCTTCTACTTGGTAGATCCTACCACATATGCTAATCCCTGCTTCCATCTGGTTACTGGTGGTCTGATGTTGGGTGCCTGCTTCATGGCTACCGATATGGTCACTTCACCGACTTCCCGCTGGGGTATGATTGTCTTCGGTGTGGGTTGCGGTCTGCTTACTATCATCATCCGTCTGTTTGGCGCATATCCGGAAGGCGTTTCTTTCGCTATCCTGATTATGAACGCATTCGTGCCTTTGATCAATAAGGGATTTAAACCGAGAACATACGCAAAATAAACTTGTTAGACCATCAAAATAAAAATACTATGGCGAAAAAAGAATCTACACTGTTGCAGTTGGTGGTGACGCTCACCTTGATTGCGCTCTTGGCGGGTGTGGCTCTCGCCGCCGTCTATACGGTGACGAAAACCCCGATAGAAATGGCACAGCAACAGAAGAAAACCGCGGCTATCAACCAAGTGCTTCCTGGTTTCCAGGGAGAACTGAAAGATTGTGAATGCACAGTCGAAGGAGACAAGGATCCTGTAACGGTTCATTTGGCATATCAGGACGGTCAGTGCTGTGGCGCAGCTGTTGAAACATATACCAATAAGGCGTTTAGCGGCCGCTTTGATATTATGGTCGGCTTGGATGCCGAAGGCAAAGTCTTAGGTACTGCCGTGCTGAAACATAGCGAAACCCCTGGTCTGGGTGCCAAAATTACGGATACTGAAAGTCATTTCATCCAGCAGTTTGTCGGCATGAATCCCGCTGAGAAAGAACTTAAGGTGAAAAAAGACGGTGGCGAGGTGGATGCCATTACCGCCGCTACCATCTCTTCACGTGCGTTTTGTGATGCCGTCAACCGTGCAGTCGCTGCTTTTAATCAGGTAAAGGAGGAAAATCATGAGTAAACTGAATATTTTAACCAAAGGCTTTTTCAAAGAGAACCCTGTTCTCGTTTTGGTGTTGGGAACCTGTCCGACGTTAGCCGTCACTACTTCGGTCAAAAACGCTTTGGGCATGGGTTTGGCAACCACTTTCGTGTTGCTGATGTCCAATACTATTATTTCCCTCTTGAAGAATGTGATTCCCGACAAGGTGCGTATTCCTTCATTCATTGTGATCATTGCCACTTTCGTGTCTATGATTGACTTGCTGATTCAGGGTTATGCACCGTCGCTGGCCTCCAGCTTGGGTATCTTCATTCCGTTGATTGTGGTTAACTGTATTGTGCTGGGTAGAGCAGAGGCTTTCGCCAGCAAAAATACGGTGGGCGATTCCATCCTCGACGGTCTGGGCATGGGTATCGGTTTTACCATCGCCCTTACTATCATCGGTTCTGTCCGTGAAATTCTGGGCAGCGGCTCCTTCTTTGACCATAAGTTCATCCAAGGAGACGGTATCTTGATCTTTGTCTTGGCCCCTGGCGCGTTCCTCGTCTTCGGCTTTACCGTCGCCCTTGTCCGTTACCTGCAATCCAAAAAAAAGTTGAAAACTGAAAATTGAAAATTGAAAATTGAAAATTTTAAACCATATATCATCTATTAACTATTAACTATTAATTATCAATTATCAACTGTCAACTATAAACTATTAACTATTAACTAACCCCTAACCCCTAACCCCTGACCCCTGAAACCTATAACCTGTAACTTAAAATAAAAATGGAATACATACTAATGATCATCGGAGCTGTTTTAGTCAATAACATTATATTGGCGCAGTTCCTCGGTATTTGCCCTTTCTTGGGCGTTTCAAGCAAGGTTGACACCGCACTGGGTATGGGTGCCGCCGTTCTCTTTGTGATGACGCTGGCTACTCTCGTCACCTCTTGCATCCAGGCCTACATTCTGGTGCCCTTGAACATCACCTTCCTGCAGACCATTTGCTTTATCCTTGTGATAGCGGCTCTGGTGCAGATGGTGGAGATTATACTGAAGAAAATCAGCCCGTCCTTGTATCAGGCACTGGGTATCTTCTTGCCCTTGATTACCACCAACTGTGCAGTATTGGGTGTGGCTATCTTGGTGACCCAGAAGGATTTCAGCATCCTGCAGAGTACGGTTTATGCCATCTCTTCAGCATTAGGCTTTATCCTGGCAATTGTCATCTTCGCTGGTCTGCGTGAGCAACTGGAGCTGGTGAACGTGCCTAAAGGCATGAAGGGTGTGCCAATCGCATTGATCACAGCCGGTATCTTGGCTATGGCATTCATGGGCTTTGCCAATCTGGTATAATGTTTGTGGATGACGCAACGTGGCAGTTCATTGACGAACATCTGCAAGATGATGTGCGCCAATTGGCCTTGCAAAAGAATAAATACAAAGACATAGACTTTGAGTTTGCCCTGCGGCAGATTCAAGGGCGACAGAAAACGAGGGATAAATTGCCGTTCTTAGCATCTATCCCCCGTTTTGTTTTTCCTCCCTCCCTGGCATTAGAACAATGTTCGTCGGAAATAACGGCGAAATATAAACGGTTTATTATCAACGATATATTATGCAGAGACGTGTTGTGCCACGTCTCTACAGGCGACCACCGCATTATGGCCGACCTCACCGGTGGTTTTGGCATCGACACCCTCTTTTTCTCCAAATTGTTTGAAACCTGCCATTATGTGGAACCCCAGCAGCAATTGTGTGACATTTTGTCGCATAATCTGAAATTGATGCAGCTGGAACATGTTCAAATACATCAGTCCACCATGGAGGATTTCATTCAGGATATGGAACCTGTCGATTTTCTGTATTTGGATCCCTCTCGGCGGAATGTTCAAGGCTCGAGGGTGGTGAGTTTAGAGGACTGCACACCTAATATAATGCAGTATAAGGATATCCTGTTGCAAAAGGCCAGTAAAGTGATGCTGAAATTGTCGCCGATGTTGGACATCAAGCGTGCCTTGGCCCAATTGCCAGAGACTAAAGATGTTTATGTGTTGGCCGTGAATGGTGAGTGTAAGGAGTTGCTTCTGCTGATGAATGCCGGTGCTCAAACTCCATTAAGGTATCATGCGGTCAATCTCTTGCCCGACGGGGATGACATGAAGGAGGTGCGTTTTGATTTCACGGACGAGGAAGAGCAAAATGCCATTCCGAAATTCGACAGTCAGGTCGGACAATACTTGTACGAGCCCAATGCGGCCATTCTGAAGGCGGGTGCATTCAAATCTATGGCTACCCGTTTTGGACTGAATAAACTGCATCCACATACTCATTTATATACCTCTGATACTTTGGTACAAGAATTCCCTGGAAGAATCTTTCGGGTGCAGGAGGTCTTCTCATACAAGGATGCGAAAACCGCATTGAAAGCATTGCGGAAGGCCAATGTTGCAGTGCGAAATTTCCCGCAGAGTGCCGACGAACTGAAGAAAAGTCTTAAACTTGGCGATGGTGGGGAGGTCTATATTTTTGGAACAACACTAGACAATGGACAAAAAGTTATCATCAGCTGTTTTAAGGAAAATGTCAAATCATGACAAAAATATGTTTATCATGAAATCAAGAATGTTCATCAGTATTATATTGCTGCTTGTGATGCAGTTTTCTGCCATGGCAGTGGATGTTGAAGGTACCGTGGTTGACAAATTCGGGAAGGGACTTCCCTACGTGAGCCTGTATCTCAAACATTATCCTGAAGTGGGTACTATTACCGACATCAACGGTCGTTTCAAATTGGATGTGCCCAGTACCCGCGACAGCTTGATTGTCAGCCTGGTAGGCTATGAGACCATGTTTATCGACTTGTCGAAATTCACGCTTGGCCGGCCGCTGCGTATTACCATGAAAGATCAGCCAGTCATGCTGAATGAAGTGGTGGTTCATGTTCAGAATGACAGTAAGAAAAAGAAAAGCAAGAAAGAAGAACGTGCTGAAATTCAGGCATTTTTGAAGAAGGTCTATGACCAAATCTGGAAGGATTTCCCCTCCAACTATGTCAAGCATAAAGTGGTTTCCGATTTGACTGCTACCAGCGAAGGTCAGGTGATATACTTTGACGAATGGATTGGTGACATTGTGGAAATGCGTAATATCAATGGTCCGAAGGATTCCATCCAGATGAAGATGGATTTGAACAAACGCTATATCAACAAGACGGTTAAGGGTTCTTTCGATAATTTTAATCCCAATGATTACAGCAAGCAGGACAGAAAGCATATCGACAAGGTTGATATGAATAGTGTGAAGAAGATTCAGCCTCATAAAATCGCTTGGGAACTGGATGTACAGCAGCTTTTCTACCGCTATATGTCGGATGTGAAGCACTGGACTATGGTGGATAAGGATGACCATACGGTGGTTCTTACGTTGACACTAACCAACAAACTGCCCGGTATATATAAGGTTGTCAGAAAACTGGTGTATGCGGTGGATAAATATACCTACAGCATCCAGACAATTTCAGAGCGTGTGAGTGCCGAGGTGAACATTCCCTTTGGTTATAAGCTTTCGTCAGCAGAGTTGGCTATTCTCAACGCTTTCGTCTTGGATCAGGAGGGCTTTGAAAAGTATAGACTGAAGGGCTTTAAGGGCACTACCTGCCGCAACAACATTTTCAAGCGTCAGGATAACCAGCAGGTCATTGTGGAAAAGAATTTTACCGCTGAGGGGTACATCATAGATAATAAGGACAACAAGGTGAATTTTGGTACCAAAGTGAAAACGAAAGTCCTCTCGGTTGAAACCAAGGGAGTAAAACCCTATTCCGCTGCAGAACTTAAAGGTGGAAAGATACAGCAGATAGATACCCCGAAACACTGATGTTAATTAGCAAATTAGTTAATTAGCAAATTAGTAAATTGATAAATGTGCCAATTTTAATTTGTAGGGACGTGCCGCGTACGTCCGTTGCGGAAAAATATAGGTCTGTCACGTTGTAGATTTGTAGGGACGCACCGCATGCGTCCACTGCAGAAAAGAAATGTAGGGCTGTCACATTGTGGCAGCCGCTGACATTTTGTCAGTGATTCCTTTTGGCACGGATTTTGCTAAATGCATTGTCGTTGTATGCTTCAGAAAAAATTATTGATAAATATAAATAATTGAAAATCAATATAATCAATAAAAACTAAAAAACAAATAACAATGAAAATGAACATTAAACCATTGGCAGACAGAGTTTTAGTAAAACCTGCCGAAGCAGAAATGAAAACCGCTGGCGGTATTATCATCCCTGACACCGCAAAAGAAAAACCACAAAAAGGCACTATCGTGGCAGTTGGTCCCGGTAAAAAAGACGAACCCATGACTTTGAAAGTGAATGACACCGTTTTGTATGGCAAATATTCAGGCACAGAAATCCAATATGACGGCGAAACTTACCTGATTATGAGAGAAAGTGACATTTATGCCACTCTTTAATCATGATTTGTGTCATAAAATCAATTTAAAATCATCAATTATCAAGAATCAATAAAAAAACTATAGAATTATGGCAAAAGATATTTTATATGAATGGAATGCTCGCGAAGGCCTGAAAAAAGGTGTTGACGCATTGGCTAACGCTGTAAAAGTTACTCTTGGTCCCAAAGGTAGAAATGTGATTATCGACAAGAAATTCGGTGCTCCCCAGATTACCAAGGACGGTGTGACCGTTGCCAAGGAAATCGAACTGAAGGACGCTGTGGAAAACATGGGTGCCCAGATGGTGAAGGAAGTGGCTTCCAAAACCAATGACCAGGCTGGTGATGGTACTACTACCGCTACCGTTTTGGCTCAGATTATTTTTAATACCGGTCTGAAAAACGTGACTGCCGGCGCTAATCCTATGGATCTGAAACGCGGTATCGACATGGCTGTGGCAAAAGTTGTGGAAAGCCTGAAGAAACAGTCAGAAGCAGTAGGCGACAGCCACGAAAAAATCGAACAGGTTGCTACTATCTCCGCCAACAACGACAAGAAAGTTGGTGAAGTGATCGCTGAAGCTATGCGTAAGGTGAAAAAAGAAGGTGTAATCACTATTGAAGAAGCTAAAGGTACTGAAACCCATGTGAAAGTGGTAGAAGGTATGCAGTTCGACAGAGGTTACATTTCTCCTTATTTCGTAACCGATGCTGAAAAGATGGAAACAGTATATGAGAATCCTTTCATTTTGATTTACGACAAGAAAATCAGCAATATGAAGGAATTCCTGCCGATTTTGGAGAAAGTGGTCCAGACTGGCCGTCCTTTGTTGGTGATTTCAGAAGATGTTGAAAGTGAAGCTCTGGCTACCCTCGTGGTGAACCGTCTGCGTGGTGGTCTGAAGATCGTGGCCGTCAAGGCTCCTGGCTTCGGTGACAGAAGAAAAGAAATGTTGGAAGACATTGCCATTTTGACAGGTGGTGTGGTTATCAGCGAAGAAAAAGGTTTCAAACTGGAAGACGCTACTGTGGATATGCTTGGTAATGCTGAAAAAATTACGGTTGACAAAGAAAACACTACCATTGTCAGCGGTAAGGGCGACAAAGAGCAGATTGAAGCCAGAGTGGCACAAATCAAGGCTCAGATTGAAAAGACCAAATCAGACTATGACCGTGAGAAATTGCAGGAAAGACTGGCCAAATTGGCTGGTGGCGTAGCTGTCATTTACGTGGGCGCCGCTTCTGAAGTGGAAATGAAAGAGAAGAAAGACCGTTATGATGACGCTTTGCACGCAACTCGCGCTGCTATCGAAGAAGGTATCATTCCTGGTGGTGGTGTAGGCTTCATCCGTACTATCCCTGCTTTGGATAAACTGAAACCTGAAAACGAAGACCAGAAAGTGGGTATCGAAATCGTAAGACGCGCACTGGAAGAACCTCTCCGTCAGATTGTTGAGAATGCTGGTAAAGAAGGCTCCGTGATTGTGAACGCTGTGAAGAACGGCAGAACCGATTATGGTTACAACGCACGTACTGGCAAATTTGAGAAACTCATCAGAGCTGGTGTTATCGATCCTACCAAGGTTGCCCGTGTGGCTATCGAGAATGCCGCTTCTATCTCTGGCATGCTGCTGACTACCGAATGCGTGTTGGCAGAAATCAAGGAAGAAACTCCGGCAGCTCCTATGGGCGGCGGAATGCCCGGTGGAATGCCTGGAATGTACTAATAGGGTGTTTTTCATCATGGAAAAAAACGGCTCCGAAAGGGCCGTTTTTTTTATCTTAATTTGCTCATTAACTAATTAACCAATTTGCTAATTATATCGGCACATTAGCACATTGACTAATTGGCAAATTAAAAAATTTTGTATCTTTGCAGATTGATATCTTTAAAAATATTTAGTTCATAAAATAAATTACCATGTCAGAAAAAGTTTTATCAAAAGTGAAAGCCGGCGTTGCTGTCGGTAAAGATGTTCAGGAAATATTCAGAATCGCTAAGGCTGAGAAGTTCGCTCTTCCCGCAGTGAATGTGGTGGGTACCAACTCCATCAACGCAGTATTGGAAGCTGCCAAAGCAGTGAATTCTCCCGTTATGATTCAGTTCTCCAATGGCGGTGCTCATTTCTATGCTGGCAAATCGCTGAGCAATGAGGGCGAGAAGATTGCTATCGAAGGTGCTATCTCTGGTGCTATGCATATTCACCAAGTGGCTGAAAAATATGGTATTCCGGTGATTATCCATACCGACCATGCCGCCAAGAAATTGCTGCCTTGGATCGATGGTCTGTTGGATGCTGGTGAAAAATATTATGCTCAGCATGGTAAACCCTTGTTCAGCTCTCACATGCTCGACCTTTCTGTGGAGCCGCTGAAAGAAAATATCGAAATCTGCAAGAAATATCTGGCCCGCATGGCTAAGATTGACATGACTTTGGAAATTGAGTTGGGTATTACCGGTGGTGAGGAAGACGGTGTGGACAATAGCGGTGTGGATAGCGCTCGTTTGTACACTCAGCCCGAGGATGTGGCCTACGCATACGAAGAACTGATGAAGGTCAGCCCGAATTTCACCATTGCTGCTTCCTTCGGTAATGTTCATGGCGTTTACAAACCCGGTAATGTGAAACTGGAACCCATTATCCTGCATAATTCTCAGAAGTATATCCAGGAGAAATTCCATACTGAAGAGAATCCTGTGAACTTTGTATTCCATGGCGGTTCAGGTTCAGAACCTGAAAAGATTAAGGAAGCCATCAATTATGGTGTGGTGAAGATGAATATTGACACCGACACCCAGTGGGCTTTCTGGTTGGGCGTGATGAACTATTACAAGAAGAATGAGGCTTACCTGCAAAGCCAGATTGGTAACCCCGAAGGCGAGGACAAACCCAACAAGAAATACTACGACCCGCGTGCATTCCTGCGTGAAGGTGAGAAATCTGTGGTTGAACGTTTGAAAGTGGCCTTCGCTGACCTCAACGCCATCGACCGCTGCTAATTAGTTATCAGGTGTCAGGTTGCAGGTATCAGATGTCAAACAAGTGTCGAACTGCTACCTGCTACCTGTTACCTGCTACCTGAAAATGAGTATTTTCAAGCGAAAACCAAAAGAATACAAGTCCGTCTCTCTTTCTGAACTGACCTGGCAGCGGTTCAAGAAAGAGAGACAGGGCATGATTTCGCTTGGCTATATCCTGCTGATGGTGATTATTGCGTTATTGGGCTATCTGATTACGCCTGATTCCACGCCGTATTGCAATCACCAGCAGTTAGAGATTGCCTTGCAGAAGCCTGTTTTTCAGGTGCAGTTGCTGCAAGTGAAACAGAGTAGGGAAGTGGAGAAACGCAATGTCTTCTCCAAAATGATTTTTGGCCAGCCAGCCTTTTATTCCACAGTCCCCATCCATTCTTATCAGCGGCAAGGCGATTCTTTGGCCGTATTGTTGTATGGCCATGAGGAAAGTGGGGATATACATTATTATGCACTGTCTGATTTGAGCCCTGACGAGCCTGTAATTACCAAGCGTTTTCTCTTGGGTACTGACCGTTATGGTCGTGATGTGCTCAGCCAGCTGATGATGGGCACACGTATCAGTTTGGCTGTGGGCTTGATTTCGGTGTTTATTGCACTGGTTATCGGTATTTTAGTGGGTGCTGTTGCCGGTTATTATCGAGGCAAAGTGGATGATATTCTGATGTACATCATCAATGTGGTATGGTCGATTCCGACTTTGTTGTTAGTGATAGCCATCAGTTTTGCCTTGGGCAAGGGCTTTTGGCAGATTTTTGTCGCCATGGGCTTGACCATGTGGGTGGATGTAGCCCGTGTGGTCCGTGGACAGGTCATCAGTTTACGTGAGCAGGACTTTGTGGAATCTGGCAAAGCCTTGGGTTACAACGGTTTTCATATTATCTTCAAGCATATTTTGCCGAATGTTTTCGGCACGGTGGTGGTGATTGCCGCCTCCAATTTCTCCTCTGCCATCTTGATGGAAGCTGGCTTGAGCTTCTTAGGTTTGGGCGTGCAGCCGCCAACTCCGTCCTGGGGCATGATGATGAAGGAAAATTACGCCTATATCGTCATTGACAACGCCTACTTGGCCATTGTGCCTGGTATTGCCATCATGCTGTTAGTACTTTCATTCATGCTGATAGGCCGTGCCTTGCGCAACGCCATGGATGTAAGGTCGTGAAATAATTAGTTAATTAGTGAATTAGCAAATTAGTAAATTAGTAAATGTGCTAATTAACAATGTGCTAATTTGCCAATGATTACATTTTTTGTTACTCTTCGTAACTCGGGTCTATTTCCGCAAATCGCAGATATTCGCTGGTGAATACGGGGGTGATGTCTTCGTAGAGTTTATATATCTCGGGAAGGTTGTTGTCGGGAAGCTTGGTGTTGCCCAAGAGCCTCTTGGTATTGTCTTGCTCCCATTGGGCAATTTTGATTTCCGCCGTGCAGAATATGTCCTCAAAGAATTTCCGCTTTGCGCTTTTCTCCTTGTCGGGTACATCTTCGGCAAAAAGGTTGTCGGTGGTCTTGGTTCTTGCCTTGGGAATGTGCTGGAGTGTTTCTTGGAAACTGCTGATGTTACTGTCCTTGTGCGCATAATAGAGCAAGAGGTAGTCGCAGTCGGTGTGCTCCCACGGATGAATATAAATGCCCTGGGCATTCAGGATGTAACAGAATTCATCGAAGAGTGACAGCGTATGAAACGAGAGATTCCTCTCTTTCTTTGCGGTAGGGTAGCCTTTCTGGTTGAACAGGGTGCTCTTGTTCTCCAAGATAATCAGGGTTATCTGGCACAAATCCGTGATTCTGGCAAAAGCCATCTGGTATTGGCAGTCATAATCCTTGCTGTGGTACTCTATGTCGCCGATTGTACGCACATCGGTATGCAGATAGCGCTCCAGCTGGGCCAAAAAAGCGAAAAACGACTCTCCGGTTTGCGCCCCCAACAGGTGATATTGGTTGGTATTGCCGAAGAAATCGTTAAAATTATAAGTTGGCTTCTTTGTCCGCGCCATCCCTTGCCTTATTTTTTGGTTTGGTTGGCTACTTCTTCAATTTTTTTCTTCAAAGTTTCCTCATCAATCAGGTAGTAATCCTTCAACAGCTTCATGTTGTCGTCGAATTCCAATACAAGCGGCACACCCGTCGGAATGTTCAGAGCGGCAATCTCGTCATCGGGAATCTGTTTCAGATGTTTGAGCAGACCTCTAAGGCTATTACCGTGGGCAGCAATAAGCACTTCCTTGCATTCCTGCAATTTCGGGCGTATGTTGTTTTCCCACAAAGGGATGATACGGTTGGTGGTATCTAATAATGATTCGGTGCCTGGTTTGGCTTCGGCTTCTGGAAAACTTTCATAGCGAATGTCATGGGCGGGGTGACGAGGGTCATCCAAGGGAATAGCGGGAGGGGCCACACTGAAGCTGCGGCGCCAGATCTGCACCTGTTCGCTGCCGTATTTGTCCACCATCTCTTTCTTGTTCATGCCCTGCAGAAAACCGTAGTGCTTCTCATTCAGGCGCCATGTTTTCTCAACGGGCAGCCATAAAAGTCCCATTTCATCCAGTATGATGTTCAGGGTTTTGATGGCTCTGGTGAGCATGGAAGTATAGCAATAGCGAATATTAAAACCGCCGGCTTTGAGTTCGGCACCGGCTTCGCGGGCTTCATTCATGCCGCGTTCGCTCAAATCAACATCGGTCCATCCAGTGAAACGGTTTTCCTGGTTCCAGACACTCTGTCCGTGTCTGACTAAAATAAGCTTATACATAGTTTGTTTAGATTTTATTGTTCTCGGGGAAAATAATGCTGGGCTTGAAGTGTTTGGCCTCTTCGAAGTCCATGGTGGCGTAAGAAATAATGACCACAATGTCACCGACTTGCACCTTGCGGGCGGCGGGACCGTTCAGGCAGATAACGCCAGAGTCTTTTTTACCTTTTATGACGTAGGTCTCAAAACGCTCGCCGTTGTTCATGTCTAAAACCTGAACCTTCTCATTTTCAATAAGATTGGCGGCATCCATCAGGGTCTCATCGATGGTAATGCTGCCTACATAATTAAGGTTGGCTTCGGTAACATTGACCCGATGGATTTTGGACTTTAAAACTTCTATTTGCATTTTCTGATTATGTTTTTAGACAATAATCGTTTGTAATTATCTGTTTATGAATTATTTGTATCTGATATTGTCAATCAGTCTCACTTCGCCTACATAGACAGCGATACAGCCGATGATACCGTTGGATAAATCCTTGAACTCAACGGGTTGCAGGGTCATATCATCAACGATTTCATAATAGTCGAGTTTGAAACCATCAATTTTATTGATTTCATTCACCACAAAATCCTTAATGTCCTGTATAGGCTCTTCTTTCAGCTGCAGTGATTCGGTCAGAATACGATAAATATTGGCGGCTTTAATGCGGTCCTCTGTCGAAAGACGCTGGTTGCGGGAGCTCATGGCTAAACCGCTGGCTTCGCGGACAATGGGGCAGGGGACAACCTGTGTTTTAAGCTCGTATTGTTTCACCAAATGTTTGATGATAACCAGCTGCTGGAAGTCTTTCTCTCCGAAATAGGCTTTGTCGGGGGTGGTCCAGTCGAAGAGTCGTTTGACGATAATGCCCACACCATTGAAATGGCCTGGACGGAAAGCACCTTCCATCACCTTGTCAAGTTGGCCGAAATCGTATACTTCTTTCGGTGGCTCAGGGAAAACCTCTTCGGCTGTTGGCGTGAAAGCCACGTCCACATAAGGTTCGATTTTGTTCAGGTCACCTTCCACATCGCGTGGGTATTTTTCTAAATCCACGGGGTTGTTGAACTGAACGGGGTTGACGAAGATGGAGCAAACCACCACTTCATTTTCCTTCTTGGCTCTTTTCAGTAATGACAAATGACCATCGTGCAGAGCTCCCATAGTGGGCACCAAACCAACGGATTTGCCGTTGCTTTTAACGCGGAAAACAACGTCTTTTAATTCTTCAATAGTTTTAACTACGAGCATATAATTAGTGTTTTATAATATTCAGAACGTCTTCTTCAAAAGAAAGCTTGGGTTGTTCGAGGATTTCTCCGATAAGCTTGCGTTGATTACCTTCGGAAATCTGATAAATCTTGTAGTAAGGCATAGTTTTTGGCTCCTCATATTCACCACAGTCATAGTTACGATTGCACCCGATAAGAGTATATTCGATGGGCTGTTGGTATTTGGCTCTCATGGTCATGACAAAAGCATAGAAATGAGGAAGTTGCTTCAAAGACTCTTCATTCCATGCGCCAAAATAAGCTTCTATTTCGTATCTTTCATTAGGCTGATTTTCAAGAACTTTCGCCAATTCCACGGTGGCATTGGCATTCAGGATGATGCCTGCAGAGTTTTCTATCACTAAAGAATAGAAATCAGACGTCTGAATATCTTCCCAAGTGCATTGGCCTACAGGGATTTTGTATGATTTTTCTTCATCTATTTCCCACTTTAATTCTTGAGAGAAAATATAACCTATTGATAATAAGGTGATTGCTGCGAAAATGACTATTTTTTTCATGGGTTTAAATTTTAACTTGCAAAGATAAGAAAAAATGTTGAATTGTCGGAATGTTGAATGGTTTATTTGTTTTTTTTATGAATTGTTAATACGTTAATACGTTAAGACGTTTAGGCGATGAAGATAAATATAAAAGGCGAAAACGTGAAGATTGTCATTATAACATCCTTCACGTCTCCACGAATGCACGCAGTGCATGTCTTAACGAACGTACGAAGTACGTGTCTCCACGTACCATTATTTCATTTGCTAATTAACTAATTTGCTAATTTGCTAATTTGCTAATTGCTTCGCCCTTTCCTTGATAATCTCCTCCTGTTTGGCGGCAGGCATCGGGGCGTATTGGTAGAATTCCATGGAGTAGTTGGCGCGGCCGCTGGTGATGTTACGCAGGGCGGTGGCATAGCCGAACATTTCCATCAACGGAATGAAACCGTCGAGTTTCTGTGAGCCTTTTCTGAAACGGCGCATGTTTTCGATGCGGCCACGACGCTTGTTGATGTCGCGGGTCACATTGCCGATGTAGTCGTCGGGGGTGTTGACCTCAATCTTCATCATGGGTTCGAGCAGCACAGGATTAGCCTTTTTGAAGCCCTGCTTGAAGCACATGGCGGCGCAGAGCTGGAAGGCCATGTCGCTGGAGTCCACTGGGTGGAAGCTGCCATCGATGAGGACACACTTGACATCCACCACGGGATAGCCAGCCACGGGACTCTTGGCCATGGCGGCTAACAGACCTTTCTGGATAGAGGGCATGTATTCCTTCGGAATGACACCGCCCTTGGTCATATCCACAAACTCGAAACCCTTGCCAGGATTAGGCTCAAAACGGATGACAGTGTGGGCATACTGGCCCTTGCCACCACTCTGCTTGGCGTGCTTGTAGTTGCTCTCGGTTTCGGTGGTGATGGTCTCACGGAAGGACACCGACGGTGCACCCACGCTGATGGGCACCTTGAACTCGTCGCGGATACGCTCCACCAAAATTTCCAAGTGCAGCTCGCCCATACCAGCGATGATGGTCTCCTCGGTTTCCTCGTCGAAATGCGAGTGGAAAGAGGGGTCTTCGTTGGTCAGTTTGGCCAAGGCTTCGCCGAGTTTGTCACGGTTTTTCTTGTCCTCGATATTGACTTTCATCTCGATGACGGCAGGTGGTACCTGGATGGATTCGAGCAGTACGGGATGGTTTTCATCGCAGAGGGTGTCACCGGTACGGGTGTATTTCATACCCACCAAGGCGATGATTTCGCCGGCGCCGGCCTCGCTGATTTCCTCACGCTCTTTTGCTTTGATGCGGAAGATACGGCCTACACGCTCGTTCTTGGTCTTGTTCACATTGTACAAGCTCATGCCACTACTCAGCTTGCCGCTAAAGATACGGATGAAGGTCTGCTGGCCCACGTAGGGGTCGTTGATAAGTTTGAAGGCCAAAGCTGAAAACGGCTCATTCAGAGAGGGTTGACGCTGGATAGTCTTCTCTTCGTCGTCGGGGTCGTGGGCAATGACCGCTCCCTTGTCGGTGGGAGAGGGCAGGTAATCGACGATGGCATCGAGCAGCAGCTGGATACCTTTGTTTTTGTATGCGGCACCGCATAAAACGGGAGTCACCAACAGCTTGATGGTTGCTTCGCGGATGGCATGCTTCAGCACGTCCTCATCCACGTCGGTTTCTTCGAGATAGCATTCGGCCACCTTGTCGTTATAGTCGGCTAACTTTTCGATGAGGAAGTTACGGGCCTGCATGGCCTGGGCTTTCAGCTCGTCGGGGATTTCGCTCACAATGCGCTCTTTTTCTGAAAAAGTGATGGCTTTCATGCCCACCAGGTCGATCATGCCCTGGAAAGTGTTCTCGGAGCCAATGGGTAATTGGATGGGCAATGCGTTAGCACCCAGGTAGTTGTTCATCTGGTTAACCACTTCGTTGAAGTCTGCGCCGGTACGGTCCATCTTGTTGACGAAGGCGATACGGGGCACACGGTATTTGTCGGCTTGGTTCCATACGGTCTCGCTCTGGGGTTCCACACCACCTACGGCACAGAACACGGCTACCATGCCGTCAATGACACGCAGTGAACGCTCCACCTCGATGGTGAAGTCTACGTGGCCGGGAGTGTCTATCAAGTTGATCTGATGGCCGTTCCACTGGGCCGTGATGGCAGCGGAGGCGATGGTGATACCACGTTCCTGCTCCTGCTTCATAAAGTCCATGGTAGCTTGACCATCATGGGTCTCACCAACCTTGCGGTTCACACCCGTAAAAAACAGTATTCGTTCCGAAACGGTAGTCTTGCCAGCATCGATATGGGCGGCGATTCCGATGTTTCTCAGCTTTGAAATGCGAAAGTCCATTTTGTATTCTATTGATTATTAATTATTTGACAATTTTAATTTGTATTTGCAAAGATACGTAATAATTAGCAAATTAGCAAATTAGTTAATTAGCCAATGAAATTAGCCAAGGATATGATGTGCAATGAATTTTGAATCCTGAATTCTGAACTTTGAATTCTAATTATTTGTACCTTTGCAGAAAATTTTTGAATGATGAAAAAAATCGTGGTCTTATCGGGAGCTGGTGTAAGCGCCGAAAGCGGCATCAGCACCTTCAGAGACAGTAATGGCCTCTGGGAAAACTATAATGTGGAAGATGTGGCCAGCATCGACGGCTGGTATCGCAATCCTGAACTGATGATTAAATTTTACAATGACCGTCGTCGCGAGCTGGAACATTGTCAGCCGAATGATGCGCACAAGATTATTGCCGAACTGGAGCAGCAATACGAGGTGGTGGTGGTGACGCAAAATGTTGATAATCTGCATGAAAGAGGAGGTTCTTCACATGTTATTCACCTTCATGGCGAGCTGACCAAAGCGTGTAGCGAACGTGGCAAACGTTGTGTGGAGGATATCGGCTACCGCGACATTAAATATGGCGAAAAAGCTGCCGATGGCGGAATTCTGCGTCCCTTCATTGTTTGGTTTGGAGAATCAGTGCCCTTGTTGGAGGATGCTGCCGCTCATGTTCAAACCGCTGATATCCTGATTATTATCGGTACTTCACTGAATGTATATCCGGCCGCAGGCCTGTTGTATTACGCGCCCACAGGTATTCCGATTTACGTGATTGATCCCAAAGAGGTGCAGCCCATCCGCCGTGAGGTGATTTTCATCAAGGAGAAAGCCACCGAAGGCATGCGGCAGCTCCGGGCGAAGCTGATGAAATAGGTAGTAGGTAGTAGGTAGCAGGTGTCAGAAATTAAGAATTAAGAACTAAAAACTAAGAGTTCTAAACGATTAAACAGTTAAACAATTCAACATTCTTAATTCTTAGTTTTTAGCTTAATTGGCACATTGGCACATTGATAATTAGCACATTAAAAATATGGAAACCATAAACTTCAAATTCTCCGTACCAATCCAAATCAAGATGAGCGATCTGGATCCTTTTAACCATGTGAATAACGGCATCCAGTGCCATTATTTCGACTACGGCCGCAGCGCCTTTTTTGAACATGTCTTCCTACGTCCCATCGACTGGAGCACTTTCGACCTGGTGCTAGTGCATGTGGATATGGATTTTCATAATGGCATTGAAATCCATGACAAGATTATCTGTTGCAGCAAGGTGACCGATATCGGCAACAAGAGTTTCAAGATGGTGCAGCAGTTAGTGGACGAGCAAACCGGTGTGGTCAAAACCACCTGTCACAGTGTGATTTGCGGCTTCGACCGCCAAACGCACCAGTCCATTCCGTTGAACGAAGAATATGTAATGAAGTTGAGGGAGGTTATCGATTAGAAGTAAGCCGTTGGGACCAAGGAAATGAATTGGAGAATGAAAGGTAAAATAATAGTATCAACTTTCATTGTGTTATTTACCATGATGGGTGTCTATTCGCAAACAACACCCTATGAGTTTTACTTTAAGCACTTGGATATCCATGAGTTTTTGTTGCCTCCAATTCCTGGTGATACCGCTAAATATACATCCATTTATCAAGTCAAAAGAAGCATAAAAGATCCTCGTTACACGTCACAAATTGACAAGGTGATAGATAGCTGTGTTGTAGAGAGAGATACGCTGAAGGTTTATTTTTGCTTGAATGATTTGGTGTTTCTGTATGACTCTGTTACCCTATGCCATGCATTTGAATATAGGGCAAAGACCAATTATAAACATAATTTCTCTCTTGTTCTTCCTTTATGCGGTAATGTGCCCTTTGAGGGGAATGTGGTGATGTTGCAATCGTTTTGTTATCAATATTTCTTTAAAAGAATAAAGAAAAATAAGTTCCAATTTATTGAATGTCAAATTGTTGACATGAAAATGGAGGATGCTGTAAAATTAGGACTCCGTATTGAATATACCTCAATACGTCACTAAATGACTCTCTTAGAATGTGCCGAAGGCACGCTACCAAGATTCCAATAGTGGCGTACCTTTGGCACGCTGTATTACCATGAGCATTGCCACCCCAAACTGCGGCCTACGGCCTTGTTAGGGGTTAATAGGATTGCGTGCTTTCAGCACGACTAATCGCTATAACACACTTATATCACCAACCTAAATAAGATATGGCATCAGTTGTAACTGTCAACTATCAATTATTAATTATTAATTGTTAACTGTCAACTGCTTAAAGATTTCCCACATTACCATTCCCGCGGCAATCGTTACGTTGAAAGAGTGTTTGGTGCCGAATTGCGGAATTTCGATGGCACCGTCCACGAGGGGCAGTAGCTTGTCGCTGACCCCGAACACCTCGTTGCCTAAGATGATGGCGGTTTTCTGCCCTTGCGGAATTTGCAAATTTTGCAACATGATGGACTGGTCCGTCTGTTCTACCATAAATACTTTGTAACCATTCTGTTGCAGCTGTTTAACAGCTTCCACCACGTCTTCAAAATAGTGCCATTCCACACTTTCGGTGGCACCTAAAGCGGTCTTATTGATTTCTTTGTTGGGTGGGCAGGCGGTGATGCCGCACAGGTACAGTTGCTCCACGGCCAAGCCATCGCAGGTGCGGAAAATGGAGCCGATATTGTTCATGCTGCGGATGTCATCTAAAATGACGGTCAGCGGGATTTTCTTGACTTTTTTGAACTCCTCGGGGCTAACGCGGTGGAGTTCCTCCATAGATAGTTTTTTCATAGTTTAGAAAGGCATTTCTCCGTCATCAGTGCCGGTGAAGTTGGTGTCTGTTTCATCATTAAAGCTTGCATTGAAGGTGCTGAAGCTGGCGTTGGGGACAATGCCGGCTGCGGGGTCGGCGAAGTTGCCAGAATTGCCGGAATCGCCACCTTCAGTAAAATGCGGTACATCGTCCACATCGGTGAACTTGGTGTACTGACTCTGGAAGCGCACTCGGATATTGCCGCCTGAACCATGACGGTTCTTTTCAATCATAATGTCAGCCAAACCTTCGGAAGGAGTATTGTCTTCGAAAGCTTCAAATTTATAGTATTCAGGACGATAGATGAACATAACCATATCGGCATCCTGCTCGATAGAACCAGATTCACGCAAGTCGGACAGCTGGGGACGCTTTACACCGGGACGGGTTTCAACGGCACGGCTCAACTGCGACAGGGCGATGACCGGCACGTTCAAATCCTTGGCTAAAGCTTTGAGAGAACGGGAAATATGGCTGATTTCCTGTTCACGGTTGCCAGTACCCTTGGCACCATCCACATTGCCTTGCATCAGCTGCAGGTAGTCGATGATAATCAGATCGATATCGTTGTGGGCTTTCAGTCGGCGGCACTTGGCACGCAAGTCGAAAATGGAAAGGGCAGGGGTGTCGTCAATAATCAGGTTCGAGCTGAAAAGCACATTGATTTTTTCCATCAGTTGTACCCATTCCGCCTCATTCAGCTTGCCCTTGGCAATTTTTTCGGCAGAGATACCCGACTCGATAGCGAAAAGTCTGTGAACCAGCTGGGTAGCGGACATTTCCAAGGAGAAGAAGGCTACTTTCTTGTTGAAGGTAAGGGCTGCATTGCGGGCAATGGACAGCACGAAGGAGGTTTTACCCATACCGGGACGGGCGGCCATGATAATCAAGTCGGAGCGTTGCCAGCCGCCGATTTTCTCGTCGATGGCACGGATGCCGGTACGCACTTGCAACTCGTCGCTGCTCTTGTTGTTCATCTCCTGCAGCTCGTAAATGGCGTTCTGCACCACCGTACGCAGCTCTTTGCTGTCGCGTTTGAAATTGTTCTGGATGATGTTGAACAAGTCGGTCTCGGCCTTGTCCATCAGCTCCAGCACGTCCTTAGAGTCATCGTAAGCGTCGCGGGTAATGTTGCTGCAAACGCTGATCAGTTCGCGGAGCACGAACTTCTCCATGATGATACGGGCATGATACTCAATATTGGCAGAAGAGGCCACACGGTTGGTCAGAGAGGCCAGGTAAGAGGCACCTCCAATAAACTCCAATTGTTTCTCTTTTCGTAACTTGTTTGTAACTGTGAGCAGGTCGATGGGCTCTGATTTTGTGAACAAGTCGAGAATGGCTTTGTAGATCATCTGATGCGAATCCCGATAGAACATATTGGGGGTGAGCGAGTCGATGACGATGCTCACGGCATTGGCATCGATCAGCAATGCACCTAACACGGCCTCTTCGATGTCAAGTGCTTGTGGCACAACCTTTCCGGTATTTCCCAAGGTGGCCTCAATGGTGTTGTATGAGAGTCTGTTTTCAGTCTTTTTGGTGGTAACAGTCTTGTTTTCCATGTTGATTTGTTGATTTGTTGAATTGTTGATCTGGTTTTGCGTTAAGACGCTCATTGCATTCGCTCGTTAAGGCGTTCACTTTCGTTCTCTCGGGTATTCGATTATTGTTCCATCGTCTCCCCGTCTTTTCGTCTCCCCGAATGCACGTAGTGCATGTCTTCCCGTCTCCTCGTCTTTCAAAAACGGCTTGCAAAAGTATAACAAAGTGAAGTAAAAATTCTCTCACTTTTCAGAAAGATATTAACAATCATTCTAAGAATCGTTAAATGAGGATAATAAGTTATCAACAATTTTTTTGAAATCAGCACGGTTTTCGGCAGCGACTAATTGCCTCTTTAAAACTTTTTTCTGTATTATATAATTCGGGAAATTTATGTAAATTTGCATTTTACAATGAGAACATAGTGAATTATGAAAGCATTGAAGCAGCATGTTTTGCCATTTTTGATGATAATTGTTGTATCGTTGATCGTTAATGTTCGCCATTTGAATGAGCCGCCAGCCTATATTCATGCGTGGGCGCAGGCTGACCATTACTCGCTTTCGCTTGGATTTCTTCATAACGGAGGTGATCTTTTTCATCCGCAGTCATTAATATACAATAAACAGCAATTTGGTCTCGACAAGCAAGAGTCCGCTGTGACGGCTTGCGATTTGCCTTTGCATCATTGGCTGGTTGCCGGACTGATGCGTATCACCGGAAGCCATCAACCATGGGTTTTCCGTGGATTGACGTTGATGGTATCTGTCATTGGCTTGTGGGCACTTTATTTGCTGGCTTTTGTGCTCACCCGTTCCAGGGCAAAATCGCTGCTTGTGGCGATGGTGACCGCAACATCACCAGTATATGCATACTATAGTGCCTCTTTTCTTCCGACTATGCCAGCTTTGTCGATGGCTATGTGCGGACTGCTGTTTTATGTGCTATATTTGCGGGATGCCAAAAAATGGATGTTTTATGTGGGCATTATGCTGCTAACGCTTGCGATGATGACACGCACCTCGTTTGCGGTCTTGTGGGTGGCAGTGGCTTGTTTTCAGTTGCTGCGGCTGTTCCGTAAGGAAGATAGTCTGCGTGCTTCGTTCTTGCCTTTTTTTATTGGGGCTGTTATGTTTGCGGCGTGGTGGTTGTGGAGCATGTACCTGCGGGAGCATTATGGCACTTTGTTTCTCAGTAGTTTGCTTCCTGCCCGTAACAAAGAGGAGGCTGTGGAGGTGTTCCAGAGCGTTCACGACCTATGGAGATTTCATTATTTCCAGAGGATGCAGCACTGGATGTATGTGGTGGTGGCAGGAGCTGCTTTGCTTTTCTTGTGCTTCAAAAAAAGAAATGTTGGTAAGCTTCAGAGTAAACTGTCCCTATGGTGGTTGTTGCTGATATGGATAGTGGGAGAAATGTCGTTTGTTGTGGCTATGCTGTTGCAGTTTGCCGAACATGATTATTATTTTCTGGATAGCCTTTTCTTCCCGATTGTGATGTCGTTGGTGGGGCTGTTAAGCTTGCTCCCTAATCCGTCACGGCAATGGAGTAAGGTGGTGGCGTTGGCAGTGGTGTTGTCGCTTGCGGGTTTTATGACCGCTGAGGCTTGCCACATGCAAAATGAACGCCGCAAGGATGCGTTGGATGCTCTCCATACCGCTGAACGTTATGCGACTGCCAACCAGATGTTGAAAGAGGCAGGTTGTGACTCAAAGGAATTACGCTTTCTAACGCTGTTCTCTTATCCGCAGAATCTTCCTTTCGCAATGATGGACAGGGATGGCTATTCAGTCATGTGGCCTAGACCACAATTGGTCTCCTGGGCCTTGACTTTGAACTTCGATTATGTCTTGGTGGAGGATGAAATCTATCGTAGGGAATTTGAGAATGCACCTTTTATCTTGCCGTATTTGCAGCGTTTGGCAGGTAATGGCGAAGTTTCCCTCTGTGCCGTGTCCGATACTGTCTTGCATCATACTGCTGATGATTTCTTTGAATAAAGTTTTGTGTTTAGATAATCAAGTACTTTTCCTCTATATAATTTTTTTCGGACGCGATGAATCGCATCCCTACAGTTAATATGGTGAATCATGTCCCTACAAAAAATTGTATGTCTGTTTGTGATTCGGGGATTTTATGTAAATTTGCACTTTATAAATAATGTAAAATGAATACCATGAAAAAAGAAGGTTTAACCCTATTGATTCTCACTATGTTATTACTTTCATCTTGCTCCACAAAAGCCCAAAAGAATGGTTCGGAGCAGGCCGTTTTGGACAATATCGCGACACGTGTATCGGTGCGCAGCTACTTGGATAAACCCGTAGAGGATGCCAAAATTGAGCAACTTTTGCGTGCTGGAATGGCGGCTCCTTCGGCGATGAATAAGCAGCCTTGGCACTTTGTGGTGGTGACCGACAAACAGCAGTTGGCGGCACTGGCAAAGGCCAATCCGTATGCGGGCATGGCAGCCAAAGCCCCATTGGCTATTGTGGTGTGTGGCGATATGAACAAGGCTTTGAGTGGCAATGCCCGTGAGTTCTGGGTGCAGGACTGCTCCGCAGCTACTGAGAATATCTTGCTGGCAGCTAATGCCATGGGCTTGGGTGCAGTATGGACTGGCACTTATCCTTCAGAAGAACGGGTTAAAGCGGTTTCTGAGGTGCTGGCTTTGCCGAAAAAGTTGATACCGCTCAATACCATTGTCATTGGTTATCCTGATGGCACGAATACCCCCAAGGACAAGTGGAAACCTGCCAATGTGTCCTACAATTTCTATGGTAGTGTGGATGGCAAGGCGGTGGAGCCCGAAAAGCAGGTGGAACAGGCGGTTTTCAGCGAGTTTGACTACACGGACGACTTTGAAGGCAATCCCTTCACTTGGTTCAAAGGCTCAGGTCTGCTGCTGGCGGTGGGCGACAAGGACAACCACAATGCCATGACCATAGGTTGGGGTGCTTTGGGTAATGTGTGGCGTAACGATGTGAACACGATTACTGTTTATGTGGCTCCCGCACGCTATACTTATCAGTTCATGGAAAAATACAAATACTTCACGGTCATGACCTTTGATGAGGACCATAAGGATGTTTTGGCCTATATGGGCTCGCACAGCGGACGGGATGGCAACAAGGAGGAAGCCCTGGGCTTGCATGTGGCTTATACCGAGCATGGAGCGCCTTATTATCTGGAAGCTTCCGAAGTGTATGAATGTGAGATTATCTATCGTAATCCATTTGATCCGGCTGGCTTCGAGGAGATTCCGCGCCAGCGTTACGAGAACTTTCCCGCTGGTATCCACCACATGTACATTGGCCGAATCTTAAGTGCGAAAAGGAAATAAATACTGTTGTTATGGATGTGTTATTGGTTTGCAAGCCTTCCGGGAGAAATGCAATGGCCATTTTTTTAATCTTAGCTTCTTTTGTTGCACTCAGTGTGATATGGGCGTATGAAGGCATTGAGGATCCAGTGTGCTTGTGGATGTTGTTGTTAAGTGTTCCGATGACAGTGCTTTTCTTTTTTTTATTCCGGTTTCAATTTGTTGGGGAGGAGCAGTTAGGAATAGACGGCAAGGACTTTGTCATACGTGTTGTCAAAAAATTTCCGTTCCAGAAGGACTTGCGTATTCCTTTGGCCGACATTGCGGAGATAAGGTATAACAGTAAAAGCAAGATGAAGGAGATTTCGGAAGCAATGGCTGAACTTAGAGGCCGAGCTATTGATGAGAATGGCATCGTGCTGGTCACCATATATGGAAAAAGATATCGTTTTGGCAAGGACTTGACAGAAAAGCAGGTGGAACGCTTCCGCGAGCGATTCTATGAGTATGTGATGTCAAAGGAGATGGATGTGAATCTTAATGAATTGTATAAATAATTGATGGATAATAATTTAATGGACGATAACAGCAAAGTGATGGATTTGGCCTACGAGGCTGGCTCAATTCTTTTGGAGAACGGGGCGGAGATATCGCGTGTGGAGGAGACGATGCAGCGCATTGCTGGACACTTCGGTGTGGAGGATGAGAGCGTATTCGTGCTCAGTAACGGCATCATGGCTACAAGCAAGGGATATGCCCGCTCTAAGTTTATCCCTATCAAAGGTACGAGCTTGGACAAGGTAGTGGCTGTAAACCAGTTGTCACGGGAGGTGGCGCAGGGACAATGCAATCTGCCGGAGCTGGAGCGGCGGCTGAAGGAAATCCGCAACATGCGACCGAAGCCTGCCGTGGAGCAGATTGTGGCGTCCGCTTTGGGCAGTGCGGGTTTTTGTATCGTTTTCGGGGGTGGCTTTATGGACAGTCTGGTTGCTTTGGTGGCGGGTTTGCTGTTGTGGGTTTATATGCTGTTTGTCGGCTATCGTCACCTGTCCCGAATCACGGGTAATCTCACCGGTGCGTTCTTTGCCACAGTGCTTTGCGGGGTGATGTATAAAATGGGCTTGGGTACTCATCTGAGCAACATGATTATCGGTGCCATCATTCCTTTGATTCCCGGAGTGCCATTCACCAACGGTATCCGCGACCTGGCTAACGAGGACTACATTGCGGGTGTCACACGACTGCTGGATGCCTTGCTGGTCTTCTTTTGCATTGCGTTAGGGGTGGCTTTTGCCTTTCTTTTTGATGCGGCGATAGCCGGACGGATGCAGCCGTTGGAACCTTTGACCGCTGCGCCCGAGACAGAGGGACTGTTGGTGCAGTTGGTGGCGGCTTTTGTGGGCACCATGGCCTTTGCGGTGCTCTTTGGTGTGCCCCGCAAGTATTATGCGGACTGCGGTTTTTGCGGCATGATGGGCTGGTTGCTATATCTGTTGTTGGTACGTTACACGACTTTGTCGATAGTGGGTGTAGTGTTTTTTTCCACGGCACTGGTTGCTTTCACGGCTTTGTCGCAATCCTTTGTGCGCAAATGTCCCATCACGGTGTTCCTCATTTGTGGTATTTTCCCCTTGGTGCCTGGTGCGGGCATCTTTTGGACTACCTATAACCTTGTCTCCGAGCAAGTTTCTGCAGCTGTGAAGACAGGTTTTGTGGCGTTGGAAGTCACCGTAGCCATTGCCTTTGGCATTTTGGCGGTGGCAGAACTGAACGGCAGAAACAGAATCGGCCGCCTCCTAAGCCGTAGAAAATGATTATGAAAGCCAAGAACAACAAGCGATCCCAACAGCCTGTGCAGTCAACTAAAACTGGACAGATAGTGAAGCCCTGGCCGATGGAGAACTCCAAGCAGATAGCGAACCCTAAGCGAACGATGAACTCTAAGCAGATAGCGAAACTCATGCGGACGGTAAAGTCCAGGCAGACAGTGAAATTCGGGCTGGCAGAGCAGATAGCCCGCATCACCGAGATGGAAGCCCTCTTCACCAAGTGTGAAGAGGCTGTCCAGCAGCTCCGCCAAGCCATAGAAAACAAGGCAAGCATTACTCCCGACCTTACTAACTTTACCTCTGTCCTTAAGGTTTTTAACGCCGACCTTAAAGACCTTACTTCCGCTTTCTCCACCCTCGAAGCCTACTACACCTCTCCCGCCTGGCGCACCGACTTCGAAGCCGACGAAGCCGGCCTTCTCCCTCCCGACCTTAAGCGCGGCGTCCTCAGCGAGGACGGAATATACAACTTGCTGGAAGAGTACAAAAGGGTGGAGGAGGAGATGGAGGAGGATTTTTCTGTAATTTTGCACGTTGAAAAATAAAATTGGTATAATCGGGGCACTGATCATACTGAATAAAAACTGATGAAATTAACATGTTATGGACACCAAACTCTTCTTCCAAGCCCTAACCAAATTCCTCCTCGGGATTATTCTTTTTGGACTGCTCATTTTTTTGCCTGCGGGCTCGTTGCATTATTGGCAGGGGTGGCTGATGATGGGTGTTCTGTTTGTGCCGATGTTTGTGGCTGGATTGATATTGATGGTAAAGAATCCGGAGCTGCTGCGTAAACGTTTGAGCGCCAAGGAGGAAGAGAAGGAACAAAAGGCCGTTGTGGCGCTGAGTGCTGTGATGTTTGTCGCTGCATTTGTGGTGGCGGGATTGAATTGGCGTTTCCAGTGGCTGGTGCTGCCCGATTGGGCCGTGTGGCTCGCCGCCGCACTCTTCCTGTTCGGCTATATCCTGTACGCTGAGGTTCTGCGCGAAAACACTTACCTCTCGCGCACGGTTGAGGTTCAGGAACACCAAGAGGTCATCGACACAGGGCTCTACGGCATTGTTCGCCATCCGATGTATATGTCCACTACCATCCTCTTCCTGGTGATGCCGTTGGTGCTGGCTTCGCCTATCTCTTTCTTGATTATGCTACTCTATATTCCGCTCATCGCCAAGCGAATACGCAATGAGGAAGCCGTTCTGGAGCAGGGTCTCAAAGGCTATCGTGAGTACAAACAAAGGGTGAAATACAAAGTCATTCCTTATATCTGGTAAATTGATATCAATATAAGATATTGATTTTGAATGGATTGAAATGGTCGAAAGATAAAACTAAACAGATAATTATGCTTGTAAACCATCAATAGAAATGAAACACATACAATACAAAACCCAAGGAACTTGTTCACAGTTTATTTCTGTGATAGCCGATGATAATGACGTCATCCAAGAGGTGACATTTTTTGGTGGGTGCAACGGCAATTTGCAGGGTATCAGCCGACTGGTAAAAGGTCAGAAGATTGACGATGTGATCAGTCGCTTAAACGGCATACGTTGTGGCGACAAGTTCACCTCATGTCCCGACCAACTTTGCCGTGCACTGGAACAGCTGAAACAACAATAATGCCATTATGAAACAGATTGAGGTTGTAGCAGCGATTTTACACGACACCGAAGGTCGCATCTTTGCCACCCAGCGGGGATATGGCGAATGGAAGGATTGGTGGGAGTTCCCTGGCGGGAAAATGGAGGCTGGAGAAAAGCCCGAAGAGGCGTTGAAACGGGAAATCCGTGAAGAACTCTCGGCGGAAATCGCTGTGGATGAGCTGCTTTGTACGGTGGAATATGATTACCCGAAGTTTCATCTGACGATGCACTGCTATCTATGCTCGCTGTTGACGGAAACATTGCAGCTGAATGAACACGAGGCCGCAAAATGGCTCCCGAAAGACGAACTGGACAGTGTAAAATGGTTGCCAGCAGATTTAGATGTGATTGAAATACTTAACAATCATTCAAATTACAAAACAGAATAAGTTGAAAAAACAATCATATTATGGAAGAATACAGTGACAAAATAAAGATTGTGGTGGCTGATATCACCACGTTGAAGGTGGATGCCATCGTCAATGCGGCCAACCGTTCGTTGCTTGGCGGCGGGGGCGTTGATGGCGCCATCCATCGGGCAGCGGGACCGGAACTGGTCAAGGAGTGTGCCACACTTGGCGGCTGCCAGACAGGACAGTGCAAGATGACTGACGCATACAAACTGCCGTGCAAAAAGGTGATTCATGCTGTGGGGCCCGTGTGGTACGGCGGGCAGCAGGGCGAGGAGAGTTTGCTGGCCAGCTGTTACGACAATGCCATGAAGCTGGCGGAGGAGAATCATTTGGAAAGCATCGCGTTCTCGTGCATCAGTACCGGCGTATATGGTTTTCCGAAAGACAAGGCGGCACGCATTGCTCTGCAAACACTTTCGGCTCATATCCGTGACGGCTACCAAGGCCAAATCATCATCTGCTGCTTCAGCGAAGCGGATACCCGGTATTATGCAGAGGTGGACTGCTGAGAAACCGCTATGAATAAATTCAGAATTCAGAATTCAAAAGCACCCTCAAATTATTAATTGTCAACTATCAATTGTTAACTATCAACTATCAACTATAACCTGAAAGCTATGTCCATCGCCATTTACCCTTTGACTTCCGCTTTGCATGACCCGCAGGCCGTAACGGCTCTGACCCAGGAGTTCTTATCATCGCTGGGATTGCCTTTTGAATTGAAAGACAATGATTTTGCGGATTATGGAAGCCATGATCTGGATTTGATATTTGTGCGGACGGGTGGTACAGAGGGCATTTTCAAACGTCTTATGCCTCAACTGGTTGCGCAGTCCACCAAGCCGTTTTACCTATTGGCTTCCGACAAGAGCAATTCCTTGGCCGCCTCGCTGGAGATTCTGTCGTATCTGCAACAGCAGGGTTTGCAAGGAGAGATTCTGCATGGTAATGCCGCCTATATTTCTGCTAAAATCAGGATGTTGCAAAGAGTAGGGGAGGCTGCGAACCATTTGCGTCAGTGCCGTCTCGGTGTGATTGGAGAGCCGTCCGACTGGCTGATTGCCAGCGTGAAGGATGCTGCCAAAGTGCGACAGAAGTTGGGTGTGGAGTTGGTGGATATTCCGATGAGCGAATTGCTGGAGACTTTGGAACACACTCCCGAACAACCCGTAGAGGAAAAGAGCGATGTGTCGGTTATTCAAGCAGCCCTGCCGATGGCCACTCGCATCTATGTGGCCTTGAAATCAATTATTCAAAAGTATGATTTACAAGGTTTTACATTGCGTTGCTTCGATTTGCTGGATGCTGTGCATAATACGGGTTGCTGGGCTTTGGCGAAGCTGAATTCCGAAGGCATTGTGGCGGGCTGCGAGGGCGATGTGCCCACCATGCTGACCATGATGGTGGTTCGTGCTTTATGTGGCACTTCGAGCTTCCAGGCCAATCCCGCGTCCATCAACCCTGAAACGGGCGAGATTCTGTTCGCCCATTGTACCATCCCCTTCGATATGGTGCAACGCTACGAGTTAGACACACATTTCGAGTCGGGTATCGGAGTGGGCATCCGAGGCTATGTGCCAGAGGGTCCGGTTACTATATGCAAGCTGTCTGGCGACGTAAGCCGATGCTTTATCACCGAAGGGCAACTGATTTATAATCAGGCAAAACCCGACCTTTGTCGCACACAGTTGATGATACGTTTGGATGACCCGTCACAAACCACCTATTTCCTGACCAATCCTATTGGAAATCATCATGTTATCGTGTCCGGCCGCCACACTGAGGTGCTGAAAGCATTGATGCAAGGATTATAATGTGACTCTGTGCCTCGAAGAGGCATTATCTCAATAACCCCAGACGTTAGTCTGGGGTGGAAAAAGCCCAAACACCCATCAAGCCTAGAAGAGGCGACACTAATAATAGACAAATAAATAATAATCAATAAATCACCCTTTTATGAAAAAACTCCATCTCATTCTCATCCTGTGCATTGCCCTCTGCGTGGCATGCACCAAGACTGAAACCGACCCTGAGTGCGTTGCGATGCGCGGACTGGTAAACCGTGTGGTGCCGGAGTATTCGAAGAACATTGTCCTTGAGCGCTTGGACACCGCTTCGGTAGATCGCTTTGAGATTGAAAGCAAGGGCAAAAAGCTCATTATCCGTGGTAACAATGCCAACAGCATGGCCGTGGGCTTGAATCATTACCTGAAATACTACTGTCTGGCGCAGTATTCGTGGTTCAAGGAAGAGCCGCTGGAATTGCCCGCCACGATGCCTACGGTGCCCGAAAAAGTGAGTTTGTCGGCTCGTGTGCCTGAGCGTTTCTTTCTGAATTACTGTACCTTCGGCTACACAATGCCTTGGTGGAACTGGGAGCAGTGGGAGCATTTCATCGACTGGATGGCCCTCAATGGAATCAACCTGCCGCTGGCTATTACGGGCCAGGAGGCTGTTTGGTACGAGGTGTGGAGCGAGATGGGATTGACTGACGAGGAGATTCGCAGCTATTTCACCGGACCAGCGCATCTTCCGTGGCACCGTATGCAGAACATCGACCGCTGGGGTGGTCCGCTGCCTGTGTCATGGCTCGAAAACCAGAAGGAATTGCAGAAGCAGATTGTGGCCCGCGAGCGTGAGCTGAACATGAAACCCGTGCTGCCGGGCTTTGCGGGACATGTGCCGCCATGCATCACCCGCATTTATCCTGATGCACCTTTGGCTTCATTGGGCGATTGGGCAGGCTTCGACAGCACCTGCTGGTGCAAGTTCCTCGACCCCGAGTGCGAGTTGTATGCTGATATTCAGAAGAAATTCATTAGCAAAGAGATAGAAATGTTTGGTACGGACCATATCTATGGTATCGACATCTTCAACGAGATGATTCCGCCCAGCTGGGAACCCGAATACCTTGGTCGTGTGAGCCGTCAGGTGTATGAGTCGCTGGTGGCTGCCGACCCCGATGCCCGTTGGCTGGAAATGACCTGGCTGTTCTGGAACGAGCGTCAGTACTGGGAGGTGGACAACCGCATCGAGGCGTATATCACTTCCTTCCCGAAGGAGCGTCACCTGCTGCTCGACTACTACTGCGAGCGTCAGCCGGTGTGGGAGCGCACCAATGCCTATTACGGTGTGCCTTATATTTGGTGCTACCTTGGCAATTTCGGAGGTAACTCGATGCTGGCGGGCAATCTCGATACCGTGAATGTGCGCATTGAGCGGGCTTTCGAAAAGGGTGGCGACAATTTTGTGGGTATCGGTTCCACTTTGGAGGGCTTCGACTGCAACCCCCTCATGTATGAGTATGTTTTCGAGAAGGCATGGGACAATCCGCTCACCAAGGATGTGCCCGCTTGGGTGGAGCACCTCGCTGACCAGCGTGCCGGCAAAGTGGATCCGGAGATGCGTGCCGCTTGGAAACTGTTGGCGGACAGCGTGTACAACAAGGTCTCCTCGCCGGGACAGACGGTCCGTATCAACCAGCGTCCCACCATGGGCGATATTCAGGAATATCGTCAGTATTATATCGCTCCGACTTACAAATACAATAACATTGACCTGCTGGATGCCCTCGACCATCTGCTGGCGGCTGACTGCAATACCCGTACTCGCCATTTTGATGCGGTCAACATAACCCGTCAGTTGTTGGGCAACTATTTCAGCGATTTGTATGCGGATTATGTAAAAGCCTATCGCGAAGCGGATTATGAAAAACTTCATCAGATAGAGCAAACCATGACTTCCATTTTGGATGATGTTGACCCCTTGTTAGCGACTGAAAGTGCCTTTCTTGTAGGACGTTGGATTCGTGATGCGAGGGCTATCGGTACCACCGAGGAGGACAAAAATTACTTCGAGAGCAATGCCCGCAACTTAATCACCACCTGGGGTGAGGAAGACGCTTTGCTGAACGAATATGCCAGCCGTGCATGGGCCGGCCTCACCGAAACCTATTATGCATATCGTTGGAAGGAGTTCTTCAAGGATGTGAATGCCGCTATCGAGGCTGGTGTGCCCTTTGACGAGAAGGCTTATCACGAACGCATTTGCAAATATGAAGGCCAATGGTGGCGCGAGCGTCTCGGCAATTTCAGTGCCGAGCCCCAAGGCGATGGGGTAGTCCTTGCCCGCAACATTGCCGACAAATACCGCGCGGAACTGGAGGAACGGTACAGGAAGTGATACTCACGAAGATTATGCCTGTGCCTCGAAGAGGCACCATTTCAGTAACCCCGCACAAATGTGTGGGGTTGTTGATATACAGTGTCTTCGGTATTTTTTGCATTGTTGAAAAAATATATTTCAGGATATGTTTTTATAAAAATAAAAACATTATTTTTGCAAGTCGAAAACAGAATTGGAAAGATGAAGAAAACATATCAGCATAATGAAAAAGAATCTGTTCCAAGTGTGGCTGAATCGTTAGCGCCATACGGAACTTCAAGACATCCCCATGTCCAGGGAGACGATTCTTCTGGCAAAGAAAAAATCATTGAGGATACCATGTCTGTAGATGACTATTTTGATGAATTAATTTCATTGGTTCACGAAGATTATGTGAAATTTTGTACTTTTGCAACGTAAACACGATACATTATGCGCAAAATCACCTTGATAGTTCTCTTGCTGACCACTGTTTTTTGTGGCAGGGCGCAGCAATTCACTGTCAGCACCGATACTATAAATGTAAATATCATCTCTGAAAACGGTATTAGCTCCTATACTACAACATGGCTATCAGAGCATTCTGTTCAATATCAGGGCTATTTTTACGAAGATGACCGTTATCAGGTCAAGTTCGTCTCAGGTGGATTACGTTTCATTGAAAAACAGTTGACATGGGAAGCTAAGACATCTAATGGCTCTCTGCAAATGGAACCTGTCTATAGACAGTACAAAAGATGCGGCAAGCCGATACGAATACTAAAGAATGACGGAAAGTATTATTTTATTCATCGCTGCCAGATACGGGAACTCAGGGAAGACTTGCATCCGGGCGGACGAGTATATAGCACCACTTTATTCAGTGATCCAATGGTTAGAGATATGTTTGAATTATTCTCATGGTCTGATAAAGGATATTTTACAGAAACATATCTTGATGAGGCTCGCATTGTAATTGATATGACAACTGATATTACATATGGCCGTCCTAATGGGTATGTTAAACATGTTACACCTATAACGCATTATTCAAAAAATGGTGTCAGATTAGATACGATTATTAATAACGAGAAATCATCCTGTTATAAATATTGCTGCATTGATGGTGATAGACATGGTGATATGATTTTTGAGGGGGCCTTCTGTGTGAACGGGGAAATATATACTGTAGTTAATACGCCGCAAAATACTTATATCGTGCGTTTGGATGGCGATAGTCTGACCATGGTGGTGGATCTCGGACAGCATTTTTTGTTTGATAATCCACTTAAAAACTTCTATTTGATTAGTCGACAGAACATGAGTGCCAATTGTTGCCTGCTCGAATTCAATTCCAAATATGGCACCGGAGTCATTGACATCGAAGACACTACCGTTAGGATACGGTATTTCAAACATGTACAATCCTATCGCAGCTGAAGATTTTTATGGATTTGCGAAGATTATGTTTGAGCCTCGGAGAGGCACCATCTCAATAACCCCGCACGTAAGTGTGGGGTGGGAGGATGCTCATACGTCTCTCTAAGCCTCGAAGAGGCGACACATCGTCAGACTCAAAACCAAGGTGTCTCACTCTGTCAAGATCCTGTGGCACTGTAACATCGCCCCTCACTTTCGCGGTGGCAGGCAATGTGCCCCGGTGCATACAACACCCGCACCGCGACCATAATGGTATAATACCACCATCTATTGATATTGAATCCCTGAAGGGATATAATTGTATCGTGACGAATTCCATTCCTATTGATATTGAATCCCTGAAGGGATATAATTGTATCGTGACGAATACCATTCCTATTGATATTGAATCCCTGCGGGATGTTATTTCCCCGTCAGGGGAATAAATATCAATAGATATTGACGCATGTTTTTTTATCATTCATACCCTCGTAGAGGGTTTAAGATACATCAAATCTTCGCTGGGATAAATAATAATCGATATTTCACCATTGTTGAAAAAATATATTTCAGGATTCGTCGTTTATAGAAAAAACATTACTTTTGCAACGCAAACACAATCATTATGCGCAAAATTACCCTGATACTACTCTTGCTGACCACCGTTTTATGTGGCAGGGCGCAGGATTTCCTCAAGCCTGAATCATACGGAATATATAGTAGTGAAGTAAATGGTGATGAAAAACTATTCCGTTTGTTGATCACAGGAGTGGAATATGAAGGGAGTGCCACATGGGAAGCCTCAAATAAAACATTCTATTTTCGTCCGGAAAAAGCTCTGATTATTGAGAACAATCAATTGGTATTAAACCAATCAAATAAAAGCATTTGGAATGCACTTTATGATTATAACTATTTTCATAAACCAGATCCATTGAAGCTTGTGTCTGTGAAAACAATGACGCTGCCAGTTTCAGAAGAGACATGTAAAAAACTATCAACACTATTCAGATGTGCTACTTTGACAGCCACTCATCTCGAGCTCAAACCCCAAGGCCTTGACGGCACAAGATACTACTTCAACTATGGTAGAACTCTTGCCTCCGTTTGGGTGCCCAGAGAAGGTCGCACAATGCGTTTAGTACGCATGGCCGACAGTCTGTGTTATGCTGTGCAACATCATGACACAGCAGTTTTAAATCGACAAATGAAGGTTTGTAAAGCTTTGACGCAAGAGTTCAAGAAAGAGTTTCCTGAAAGATATTTTAAAGCGGGTCATTGGAACGTACAGGAAAACAATTCGCAATGGTTTTGTATACTTACATGCGAAGATTGTATTAGACTTAAAATTCCAGACGGTAATTCAGATGGTGATACTTACGATGTAATGTACTCAGACAGCCTTGCGGCTTGGTCACGGGAAATTTTCCTGATGAATGACCTTGAGGAATATCCGACTGTGGTTATCGATAACCAACGCGTTAATCCTTTTTGCGAGGTGAAAATATACAATGATCACATTGTTAGGGAAATCACGATACCTGAGCAGTATTGGCGTCGCGAGGTAATCCTACAAGCCGCACAACTGCCACCAGGACAGTATTATTGGGTTGTTAACGGGGAATGGGTAAATGTCAAAGACCTACAGCCCACGAGCAGTAGCAATGTGTTACTTAGCAATAGCAGTACGTCATATCCTGATTGTGAACCTGAATTTCCTGGTGGAATAGATTCTTTATGGGCCTTCCTTAAAGAAAATGTCCACAGACCTGAAGGGTCTCGGGAGGTAGAAGGAATGGTGTTGGTTGAATTCGTCGTGGAAGTTGACGGCAGTATCTCAGAACCAAAAATACTAAAATCGTTA
>JAEEGI010000448.1_pt1 | contig 132967 bp, 105 predicted proteins | sample 8958751 | NCBI WGS metagenome assembly JAEEGI01 (sample SAMN16246545, study PRJNA631951) | gut metagenome | biome: gut microbiome; feature: rumen; material: KS-attached | host: Bos | place: Iran: Karaj | collected 2018-10 | reverse complement strand
TCCCTTGAGGGTCGTGGGAGACTACCACGTTGATAGGCAGGATGTGTAAGGTCGGTGACGGCCTCAGCAGACCTGTACTAATAGCCCGAGAGACTTTCTCTAAGAGAAAAATAATGCCGATTGAAGCGAAATCTATCGGATGTTTCCTTGAAATATTCTCTCAAGTAATATATTGCCGCGGTTATAGCGGTGAGGAACCACCTCTTCCCATTCCGAACAGAGAAGTTAAGCTCACCATCGCCGATGGTACTGCCCCACCAGGTGGGAGAGTAGGTAGCTGCGGTTTTTCGAAGGCCTTGACATTGAAAGATGCCAAGGCCTTTTTGTTTTCTTTTTTGTGTGAAAATGCGTATATTTGTACGATTTAATAGACAATACCTTTAAATTTCTTATAAAATTATGCAGATCGTACAAGTTTTCGGTAGAGAGATCCTTGATTCACGCGGAAATCCTACCATCGAAGTAGAAGTTACCCTTGATTCCGGTTTTGTTGGCGTAGCAGCTGTTCCTTCAGGTGCTTCCACCGGTGAGAACGAGGCCCTTGAGCTCCGTGACGGAGACAAAAAGCGCTATGGCGGTAAGGGTGTTCTCAAGGCTGTTGACAATGTGAACAAGGTGATCGCTCCCGAAATCATCGGCATGGACGCTACCCAGCAGAGGGCTATCGACAAAGCCATGATCGAACTGGACGGCACTCCCACCAAGTCAAAGCTTGGCGCAAACGCTATCCTTGGCGTATCCCTGGCAGTTGCAAAGGCAGCAGCAGCAGAGCTCGGCCTTCCTCTTTACCGCTATCTTGGCGGCACCAACGCCTATGTTCTCCCCGTTCCCATGATGAACATCATCAACGGCGGTGCACACTCAGATGCTCCTATCGCATTCCAGGAGTTCATGATCCGTCCTATCGGCGCTCAGAACGAGGCCGAGGCAGTACGCATGGGCGCAGAGGTATTCCACGCTCTCCAGAAGGTTCTCAAGGGCCGTGGCCTTTCCACCGCAGTTGGTGACGAGGGTGGTTTCGCTCCCGCACTGAAGGGCATCAACGACGCCCTTGACTGCATCATCGCAGCTATCGAAGGTGCAGGTTACGTTCCCGGTAAGGACGTTACTATCGCCATGGACTGCGCCGCATCTGAGTTCTGCTTCAAGGAGGACGGCAAGTTCTTCTACGACTACAAGCAGCTCAAGGACGGCAAGAAGAAGGATCCTCGCGGCCGCAAGCTTTCCACAGACCAGCAGATTAACTACCTCAAGCAGCTCATCTCCAAGTATCCTATCGACTCCATCGAGGACGGTCTTTCAGAGGAAGACTGGGAAGGCTGGGTGAAGCTCACCAAGGCTGTCGGCGACAAATGCCAGCTTGTTGGCGACGACCTCTTCGTTACCAACGTGAAGTACCTCCAGAAGGGTATCGAGATGGGTGCAGGTAACTCCATCCTTATCAAGGTGAACCAGATTGGCTCCCTCACAGAGACCCTTGACGCCATTGAGATGGCTCATCGTCACGGTTACACCACCGTTACCAGCCACCGCTCCGGTGAGACTGAGGACACAACTATCGCAGATATCGCAGTCGCTACCAACAGCGGCCAGATCAAGACCGGTTCCCTCAGCCGTACAGACCGTATCGCCAAGTACAATCGTCTCATGCGCATTGAGATCGAGCTTGCCGAAGAAGCACGCTATGGCTATAAGAAACTTCGCTAAGTACCTTTGGGCCGCAGTTTTGGCTGTGGCCTGCCAGGTACAAGAACCTAACGGCTCACAGGCTCCGGCAAAAACGGAGCCTGTGGCTTCTATGGAAAACTCGCCCACCGTTTCCGGCCTGGTATCAGTCCAGTTTGACGATGCCCTTGCCCAAATGGTGGAAGAAGCAATTGCGGCAGGGGAAATGGCCCCCACCAAGGCTCCCGGGATGAGCGGCCTTCTTGAAGAACTGGGCATAAGCAGTATTGAACGCGTATTCCCGGATGCCGGAGAATATGAGGCCCGCAGCCGCAAAATGGGTCTGCATCGCTTCTATACTGTTTCTTTCTCATCTGATGTTCCCGCAACAAAGGCATCGGCCTCATTCCAGTCAATGCCAGGAGTTATATCGGCCCATCCCGTGTGGAAAATAAGGAAGCGTGCATATCCCAATGACCCTAAATTTTCCAACCAGTGGCATTATTACAACGCCAGTAAGCCCGGGAACGATATCAATGTGGCTGGGGTCTGGGAGAACTACACAACCGGCAGCGACAAAGTGATTGTCTGCGTTGTGGATGAGCCCGTGGACGCCACCCACGAAGACCTTCAGGGCAATCTTTGGAAGGATTCCGGACATACTGGATATAATTATGCAAGGTCCAGTTGGGATCTGTCCATCCGCACCGGAGATGTGGGACACGGCACCCACGTTGCCGGAACAGTTGCGGCCGTGAGTAACAACGGCAAAGGAGTTGCCGGCATAGCCGGAGGAGACTATGCGCAGGGCATACCCGGCGTAAAACTGTTGTCACACGCCATTTTCTCAGGGTATAGCTCGGCCGATGACGATAAGACCGCCAGGGCTATCAAGGAAGGTGCCGACAGAGGCGCTGTCATCAGCCAGAACAGTTGGGGCATTTATGCCGATGGTATTCTTGGCGATGATGAAGATGGCTATGTGTCCGGGGCGGAGCTTGCCTATCTAAAGTCATTGGACATGGACGATTTCCCTGAGATAAAGGCCGCCGTAGACTATTTCATTGAGTATGCAGGTTGCGACGCCCAGGGAAACCAACTTCCGGATTCCCCGATGAAGGGCGGCCTGGTGCTTTTTGCCGCCGGTAACGAGGGAGACCTTGGAGTGGACTGGGACCCGTACGGGGCATATGAGCCCTGCATAGCGGTTGGGTCTTTCGATAATAATGGCGACGCGTCCTATTTCTCCAATTACGGGAATTGGGTCGATATCGCAGCTCCCGGTGGCGGATCTTCCTACGCATCGGCCATATGGAGCACTCTGCCCAAGAAATCCGGCATCAGCAGTATCGGTTACGGCGGCACAGAATGGATGGGAACATCCATGGCCTGCCCTCACGCCAGTGGCGTTGCTGCGCTCATTGTCTCCTATTTTGGTGGCCAGGGCTTTACGGCCGATAAAGCCAAGGATATCCTCTTTGGAGGCCTTGGAGCTACTATCGGCGGAAATAAACCGGTGGGTAAGAAGATTAACGCGCTTGCGTCCTTCGAGTACGGCATTGAGAAATACGGAACGCCGGGCAGTGATCCAGATCCGGACCCTGATCCCGATCCAGACCCGGATCCGGACCCCGATCCCGCAGAAAACCACGCTCCCGTGATTTCGCTCTCTCAGACGTCTATGGAATTGTACTACAACGAGGGCGCAAGGATAGTGACGGTCAATGTTTCTGACCCTGACGGTGATAAGCTAACGGTAACCTGTGACCCCGGTTCAAAGGCCCTGAGCTATAATTCCCAAACGGGGAAAGCCACAGTTGACGGCTTCAAGGAGGTGCCCGGCAATTACACAGCTACGTTCACAGTCCAGGATCCGTCCGGAGAATCGGCCCAGGCATCACTTAGCTATGTGATCAAGGACAACCGGACACCGTCAATCCAGGTCAGTCTTTCCGCAATCACCCTTAAGGCTCATGAGAGCGCTGTTGTTTCTGTGAGCGGATTTGACCCCGACGGTGACCAGATTGAATTCTCCCTCAAGGATCCGGGTTCTTCGGCAGTATCGTATGATTTGGCCACAAAGACCATCAGGATATCTGCAGCCAGGGCAGCCTCAGGCTCATACACGGCTGTTATGCAGGTCACGGATATCCCGTCTTTCAATACTGTCCAGGCAAAATCGGCCACGGCGGTGGTGAACTATACCATTTTGCCCAATCACGCCCCTACGGTGGTGAAATATATTGCCGATATGTCTCAGTATGGTCTGAGGGAGGTCATCATCAATAACGGCGAGCACTTTACTGACGTTGACGGGGAAACACTTCATTACAGCGTTTCCGTTGGAGATTCGTCAAAAGCTACGGCTTCTGTAAGCGGAGACAATACTGTGATTATACCCAAGTCCTATGGCGTAACAACCATTACAATCACCGCCGAGGATGGATTGGGAGCAACGGCAGATGTCTCCTTCAAGATTGCCTTTGCAAATGCCCAGCAGCCGGTAACGGTAGACAGTTACCAGGTGACAGATGTCCTTAAGTTGAACATTGACCTGCCCAATCCGGCCTCCGTGGATGTGCTGGTGTACAACGCCGCCGGTGCCCAGGTGCTGAAACAGGTATTTTCCGCAAGCATATTCTCTCCTGTGCTTATGGACGTTTCTTCACTTGCGCCGGGAAGGTATACCGCCATAGTGAAATACGGCGGTAAGAGCACCACGGTGAAGTTTGTAAAATACTAGAGAGTATCCTGTTTGAGAGACTCAACGTACCGCGCGATCCTTTCAAGTTCGCGCGGTATTGATATACTCTGGGGGCAGCGCGGCAGACATTCCTTGCAGTGGATGCAGCGGTCGGCCTGACGTACCGTGGCAACCGCCTTGTCATAGCTTCTGAGATATGCCTTCTTGAGCTTTGCGTAATCCTTCTGGTCACGGCTCTGGGCAAAGGTGCCCTCAGTGATGGAGCGGTTGTAGTGCTGGAATACGCCGGGGATGTCAATGCCCCAGGGGCAGGGCATGCAGTATTTGCAGTCCGTGCAGTTCACAAGCGGATACTCCTTCATCTGGACGGCCATCCTTTCCATGAAGGCAAGCTCTTCATCCGTGAGGGGCTGGAAGTGGCCGAAGGTGTTGATATTGTCCAGAAGAGGGTCCATTGAAGTCATGCCGGAGAGTATGCACAGTACGCGGGGGAAGGTGCCGCAGAAGCGGAACGCCCAGGAGGCGATGCTCTTTTCAGGCTCCCTTTCCTTGAGTTGGCGGGAAATGCCCTCCGGGACATTGGCTAATCGGCCTCCAAGGAGAGGCTCCATGATAACGATGGGAATGCCGCGCTTGTCAAGCTCTGCGTAGAGGTACTCAGCGTTGGCGTTTCTGACGCCGTCGGCGTGGCGCCAGTCAATGTAGTTCATCTCTATCTGGCAAAAGTCCCAGTGCATTTCCCCGCTGTCCTCAAGTTCCATGAAGTAGTCGAACTCCTGCTGAGACCCGTGGAAGGAGAACCCAAGGTTACGGATGCGGCCGGCCTCCTTTTCCTTGAGAAGGAACGGAACCATGCCGTTTTCCATGTAGCGCCTGTTGAAGGCGTCCTTTCCGCCGCGGCCGATTGAATGCAGCAGGTAATAGTCAAAGTACTCTGTGCGCAGCTGCTCAAAGGAGCGGTGATACATCTCTATTGAAGCCTGAGCCGATGCATTTCCGAAGTTTGAGAGCTTGGTGGCAATGTAGTAGCTCTCCCGGGGATGGCGGGAGAGGGCTTTTCCCGCGGCGTCCTCGCTGAGGCCCTGGAGGTATGCGGGGGAGGTGTCAAAGTAATTGACGCCATGTGCGATGGCGTAATCCACCATCTCATTCACGGCCTCCTGGTCTATGATGTCCTTGCCGTCAGGACCTTTTATCATGGGCCAGCGCATGCAGCCGAATCCCAGCAGGGACACGCGGTCTCCGTTCCCAGGATTCTCACGGTAAATCATCTGCTCTTCCCCGTCATTGCCGGCTTGACCGGCAATCTTTTTCCTGGGGGCGCAGGCAGCGGCAAGGGCAGCAGCGCCGCTTGTTTTCAAAAAGTCTCTCCTGTTCATACGTGATTGTATTTACCGTTAACAGTTATTGCGCTTATGGGCCTTACGGGGCAGTACTGCTCGCAGGCGCCGCAGCCGATACATACTTCTTCATTGACGGCAGGGGCCAAGCCGGTTTCCGTCTTTACCATATGGATGGCGCCTACAGGGCATTTGGAGGCGCATTTTCCGCAGTGCGTTTTGCCGGTTGCGCTGATGCAGGCCCCAAGGTCCACGTGTGCGGTGCCGATATGATATTGGGTTTTCTCCTCCCTGGTGATCTTCTCTATTGCTCCTGCGGGGCAAACCTCTGAGCAGCGGGTGCATTCAGGGCGGCAGAAGCCGTTCTCATAGCCCATCTCCGGCTGCATGAGACGCTCCGGGTTTGAGGAAGGCCTGAGGACGCCATTGGGGCATTCCACCACGCAGAGCTGGCAGGCTATGCAGTGCCTGTAGAAGTCCTTTACGCTCTTTGAGCCGGGAGGGGTGATGGGGATTTCACGGTCCAGAGCCTGTTTTGGAAGGACATCGGCATAACCGCCGTCAACTTTCTTGGCGGCTTCCTGCGCCCTTGCCTCAACGCCCTTCAGCGCTGCTGCGCCTACGGCTATGGCCGTCCCGGCCATAAATGCGCGGCGGGATGCGTCATTCCCGGCCTGACCGGGAATCTCCTTTTTCCAGGCAAACTTATAGCTCAGTGCCCCAAACTTGCACGTTTCCAGGCAATTGAAACAGTCTACGCAGCGGGAGTAGTCAATTTTCTGCTCATCTTTGCCTATTGCAATGCACTGGGCCTTGCAGGCGTGCTCGCAGGCCTTGCAGTGCTTGCATTTATCGGCATCAATCACCGGGCGGAACATTGCAAAGCGGGAGAAGAAGCTGAGGGTTGTTCCAACGGGACAGATGCTGTTGCAGTAGGTGCGGCCGCCTTTAAGGGACAAGGCCACCACGGCAATCAGCGTAACTGTGGCGATGATTATGGTGGGGCCGGCAACGGGGTGCTTTATGCTGCTGATAATGCGGCCGTAAGCTCCGTATGGGGCAAGCAGGCTCACAACCACCTGAACCCCTGCAACAAGGCAGGCAACATATGCTACCCATATCCCATAGCGCAGCCATCTAAGCTCCTTCTTATATTTGTACGGGGCCTTTGACTTTCTGGTGCCAAGCCAGGAAATGCCATCCTGGAATACGCCAAGAGGGCATATTACGGAGCAGTATACCCGGCCAAAAACAAGGGTGAGGAGCACCAGGGCTGCAATTACCCCAACGTTTAGCGCCAGGACTGCCGGCAGAAACTGGATCTTTGCCATCCAGCCAAGGTATCCGTGAAGGACACCCGTGAAATCCAGAAACAGCAGGGTGATTCCAAGCCAGAACACTACGGCTGCCCCTATTCTTATTCTTTTAAGCATAGACAGTTGCGTTTTGACAAAAATAGTAAAAAAAGTGCTATATTTGCACAATTCATAAAACAGAAAACTATGTTACCCAAGGCAAAGGAAATTGTGGACGCAATGTCCGTAAAGATGCAGGATGCAGTTGATTATCTTGAAGAAGACCTCAAGAATTACCGTGTAGGCAAGGCCTCCCCGGCAATCCTCAACCCCGTTATGGTGGATTATTACGGCACCGCTACTCCCCTCAACCAGGTTGCTTCCGTCACCACCCCTGATGCCAAAACCATCGCCATACAGCCCTGGGAGCGCTCCATGATTGGCAAAATTGAGAAGGCCATCCTGGACGCAAACGTAGGCCTCACTCCTTCAAACAACGGTGAGATTATCCGCTGCATGGTTCCCCCGCTCACAGAGGAGCGCCGTAAGGAACTCATCAAGAAGGCAAAGGCTCAGGGTGAAACTACAAAGGTTACCATCCGTAACGTCCGCCGTGACGGCATAGACCTTCTCAAGAAGGCCCAGAAGAATGACGGCCTGTCTGAGGACGGAGAGAAAGAGGGAGAGGAAGAGCTCCAGAAGATCACAGACAAGTGGGTCAAGAAGGTGGACGAGGTAATCTCCGCCAAAGAGAAAGACATACTTACAGTTTAATGTTAAAAGTCCCTCCCCCGAGGGGAGGGGTTTCGGGAGGGGGTAACGTGAGCACAGATAAGCGCGTAGGCTGCGTGCGTGTGGCTATCCAAGGATATAAGGGCTGCTTCCACGAACAAGCAGCCCGTTTGTTTTATGAGGATGTGTCCATTGTGGAGTGCGACACCTTCGAGGACCTGTTCAGGGTTAAGGCCGATTCTATTGTGATGGCCATAGAGAACACTGTCTCCGGCGGTCTTCTCCATAATTTCGAGCTCCTGCGAAAGTCCGGGCGTGCCGTTAAGGGGGAGGTCTATATCCGTATCGGCCAAAACCTTATGGCGGTCCCCGGCCAGAAACTGGAGGATATCAGGGAGGTCCGTACGCACTATATGGCCATAAACCAGACGCGCCCGTGGTTTGAGAAAAACGCCCCATGGATACGCCTGACAGAGAGTGAAGATACCGCCAAAAGCGCCGCGGAACTTGCCCGCAGCAGAGAAAAGGGTGTGGGTGCAGTGGCAGGAGAACTTGCTGCAAGCCTTTACGGCCTTGAAATCCTTGCCCCCGGCATTGAGACCAACAAGCAGAACTTCACCCGTTTCCTGGTGATAGATGATTCCATGGAAGTGCCTCAGGACCGGATAAACAAGGCCCTTCTATGCTTCACGCTGCCGCATAAGCCGGGTTCCCTGGCGCAGATTCTCACCATCCTGAGTTTCTACGACATGAACCTCACCCGTATCCAGTCCCTTCCCATCCCTGGAAAGGAGTGGCAGTATTTTTTCTATGCCGATATCAAGTTTGAGAACTATCAGCGGTATCTCCAGGCCCTTCAGGCCGTGAAACCGCTCATTGATGACCTCCAGATACTTGGAGAATACACTGCAGCATTATGATTGTGAAACCAGCCGACAGAACATTTTCTGTCAAAGAATATTACTTCTCCATAAAGAATAAGGAGATTGCACAGTTAAACGCCTCCCGTCCCGGAGATCCCATCATCAACCTTGGGATTGGCTCCCCGGACGGTGCTCCTTCAGAGGAGGCCGTTGAGGCCATGGTGGAATGTGCCAGGAAGCCCGGAAGCCACGGCTACCAGAGCTATACCGGCATCCCTGAGCTAAGGCATGCCATAGCCGGCTGGTATGACAGATGGTACGGCGTGGAGCTTGACCCCGCCTCTGAAATCCAGCCCCTCACTGGCTCCAAGGAGGGCATCCTCCTCCTTTCCCTTACCTTCCTTAACAAAGGCGACAAGGTTCTGGTGCCCAATCCTGGATATCCCACATATACATCGGCCACAAAGATGTGCGAGGCGGAGGTTGTGAACTACGATCTCCGTGAAAATGACGGTTGGTATCCGGACTTTGAGCAGCTGGAGGCAATGGACCTTACCGGCGTTAAACTCATGTGGGCCAACTATCCAAACATGCCCACCGGCGCCCCTGCCCGCAGGGACGTGTTTGAAAAGCTTGTAGATTTTGCCCGGAGGCACTCCATCCTCCTTATCAACGACAACCCCTACGGCTTCATCCTCAATAAGCCCCAGAGCATCCTCTCCGTTCCCGGCGCCCGTGAGTGCTGCATGGAACTCAATTCCCTTTCCAAGAGCCACAACATGGCCGGATGGCGTGTTGGTATGCTGGTGGGTGAGGCTTCCGTCATAAAGGAAGTCCTGAAGGTGAAGTCCCAGATGGACTCCGGCATGTTCCGCGGCATCCAGGAAGCTGCCGTGGCGGCCCTCAACGCCGGCCCTCAGTGGTATGAGGGCCTCAATGCAGAATACCGCCGCCGCCGTGAGCTTGCCTGCCGCATCATGGACACCATCGGCTGCACGTATGACCCCGCAGCCGGTGGCCTCTACGTCTGGGGCCGGGTTCCGTCCGGGAAATCGGCCCAAAATCAGGATGGAAGTCCTGAAACGGCAGGTCCGTCCGGGAAATCGGCCCAAAATCCGGATGGAGCGGCGGCGGCCATGAGTGACAAGTTCCTCTATGAGGCCGGCGTGTTCCTCACCCCCGGGTTCATCTTTGGAAGCAAAGGTGCAAACTATCTCAGGATATCCCTCTGCGCCAATGTTCCCACTCTGGAGAAGGCATTAGAAAAAATCAAGGCGGTATGCGGACAGTAGGAATAATCGGTCTGGGCCTGATAGGCGGATCCATGGCCATAGACCTTAAGCGCAGGGGCTTTGCAGACAAAGTCCTGGGCGTTGAGGCCGATAAAGTGGCGGCACAGGCAGCTATGACAATCGGCCTGGCCGATGAAATGGTGTCCCTTGAAGACTGCGTGGACCGCTCCGACATAATTGTGGTTGCCGTCCCGGTAGGCGCCGCCGTAAAGATGCTTCCGGAAATCCTTGACCGCATCAAGGAGAAGAAGATTGTGATCGACGTCTGCTCCACAAAAGAGCACATATGTGCGGCGGTGAAGTACCATCCGGCAAGGAAGCAGTTTGTGTGCACCCACCCTATGGCAGGAACGGAGTACAGCGGTCCCTGGGCGGCTCAGCCCGGCCTTTTTGACGGAAGGGCGTGTATCTTTGCCGATCAGGAAGAATCGGCCCCCTGGGCGGTCCAGACTATCCTTGAACTCTACGCCTGCCTCAATATGAGGCCCATCTTCATGAGTTCCTCAAGCCACGATATCCACACCGCATACGTGTCCCACATATCCCACATAACCTCCTTTGCCCTGGCACTCACGGTGCTTGACAAGGAGAAGGACGAGAAACATATCTTCGACCTTGCCTCCGGAGGTTTCTCCTCCACCGTCCGCCTCGCAAAGTCCAATGCCGACATGTGGATCCCTATCCTCACCCAGAACCATAACAACGTGCTCCAGGTGATGGATACCTATATAGAAAAGATGCAGCAGTTCCGTGACGCGGTTGCTTCCTACGACGAAGAAGCCCTCCGGAAACTGATAGAAGACGCCAATAAGATTAAACGGATCATACGATGAGTCATTCACTGGATATCATCCCCGGAACAGAGTGGGGATTCTTCACGCTTCCCAGGCCCATGTGCATTGCAGGCCCCTGCAGCGCGGAATCCGAGGAGCAGGTAATGGAAACAGCCGCAGGCCTTAACGCCTTTGGCATTCACGTTTACCGCGCAGGTATATGGAAGCCGCGTACGCATCCGGGCTCTTTCGAGGGCGTGGGTACACCCGGCCTCAAGTGGCTGAGGAAGGTGAAGGAAACCTACGGCATGAAGGTGTGCACGGAGGTTGCCAGTGAAAAGCACGTTCTGGAGTGCATCAAATACGGAGTAGATATAGTGTGGATTGGAGCGCGTACCAGCGCCAACCCCTTCCTCATGCAGGAGATTGCCGATGCCCTTGAGGGTACGGACATCCCCGTCCTAGTGAAAAACCCCGTGAATCCGGACATCGACCTTTGGATTGGCGCCCTTGAGCGCCTTAACAGGGCCGGGCTCCGGAAGCTGGGAGTCATCCACCGCGGGTTCTCAACATCGGCCCCTATCCCTTACCGCAATGATCCCGGCTGGAAACTTGCCATTGAAATGCGCTCCCGCTACCCTCAGATGGCGTTTTTTGCCGATCCTTCCCATATGGCCGGAGACCGTAAGTACCTCCACGAACTATCCCAGAGGGCCATGGACCTTGGTCTTGACGGTCTTATGGTGGAGAGCCACTGCAACCCCGCCTGCGCTATGTCAGATGCAAAGCAGCAGCTTACCCCTCATGACCTCCAGGCCCTTCTTGAGAGCCTTGTTATAAGGGAGAACACATCCGACAACACCGCCTACCGTGACGGAATAGAGGCCCTCCGCGCCCGCATAGACGTGATTGACGACAAACTCCTGGATCTGCTGAAGGACCGTAGTGAGGTGTCAAAGGCAATAGGAGAGTACAAGCGCAGCCACAACGTCGCCATCATCCAGGCAGGCCGATGGGAGCAGCTTCTTGCCGATATGGTGAGCCGTGGCGCCTCCCTTGGCATCTCCGAGGCCGCAATCACCGCCATCATGACCGCCATCCACGATGAATCCGTGCGGGTTCAGAACCAGGTGCTAGAAGGTTAGTGTCGCGGGTCTGGCTATCAAACGTGGTCCGCGCACAAGGGCCGCTATTTACCGTAAAAGAGGCATATTTCGGTTACCAGCTGCCCAAAGGGCCGCCAGTAACCGTTTTTTGTGGGTTTTTAGGTAATCAGCTGCCCTTCTACAAACCAAACGCCTTCTTTACAGGAGGTACGCTATCCAGCAGTTCCCAGCCGAAGAACTGGACGATTTTCTCCTTCCCCTGAACCTTTACGGTCTTCTTGAAGGGCTTGCGTCCCATATGGCCATAGGCGGCCGTGGGGGCATAAATAGGGTTCTTCAGTTGGAACTTTTTGATGATGGAAGCGGGCCTTAGGTCAAAGATTTCCTGGACCTTGGCAGCAATTTCACCGTCTGAAAGGCCGTTTGAGGCTGTGCCGTAAGTGTCAACATAGACGCTAACGGGCTTTGCAACGCCGATAGCATATGCAAGCTGCACCAGGCATTCCGATGCCACTCCTGCAGCTACCAGGTTCTTGGCAATGTAACGGGCTGCATAGGCTGCGCTGCGGTCCACCTTTGAGGGGTCCTTTCCGGAGAAGGCTCCGCCGCCATGGGCGCCCTTGCCTCCGTAGGTGTCCACGATGATTTTCCTGCCAGTAAGGCCGGTATCCCCGTGGGGGCCGCCGATAACGAACTTCCCGGTGGGATTCACGTGAAGGATGTAGTCATGGATGAGGGCGGCGGTTTCCTTGGAAAGGGCTTTTTTCAGGCGAGGGATGAGGATTTTTTCAACATCTTCCCTGATCTTTGCCTGCATTGCGGCGTCCACCTTGGTGTGGCCGTACTGGGCGACGGCGTCGTCGTAAGACATCTTGCCAAGGGTTTTGGGCACGAATTCGTCGTGCTGGGTGCTGAGAACAATGGTGTGGACCTTCACGGGGGCGTGGGTCTCACCATCATACTCAATTGTGAACTGGCTCTTGGCATCCGGCCTCAGGTAAGGCATGAGCGTGGGCTCATTGTGGCGGATGTCAGAGAGGATTTCAAGGATTTTGTGGCTTAAGTAGAGCGGGAGGGGCATATAGTCCTCCGTATCACGGCAGGCGTATCCAAACATCATTCCCTGGTCACCTGCGCCCTGGTCCTCGCCGTGCTTGCGTTCAACGCCGCGGTTGATGTCCGGGCTTTGCTCGTGGAGCGCGCTGAGGACGCCGCAGCTGGAGGCGTCAAACATGTATTCGGCCTTGGTGTAGCCTATTTTGCGAATGGTGCTTCGGACGGTGTTCTGGATGTCTACGTAGGCTTCGGCCTTCACTTCACCCATTACAACCACCATACCGGTAGAGCAGAAGGTTTCGCAGGCCACTTTGGCCTCCGGGTCCTGCATTAAAAACTGATCAAGGATGGCGTCAGATATCTGGTCCGCCACTTTGTCGGGGTGTCCCTCGGACACACTCTCCGACGTGAAGAGGTAATTTTTTAGCATTTTTTCACTTCACGGAGGTTGCAAGTCATCGTAAATCCGTCCTCCGGGGCTGCAAAGATAGAAACTTTTGTTGGTTTTTCAAATTCTATATTTTTTTGTTATAGTCCTTTATTTTTAGTAACTTCGCGTCGGTTATTTGAAGACTACTCAGTTAGTATCAATATTTATTCTTATCAAAACCTCTATGAGAAAAGCTTTTAAAAGCCTTCTGCTCGCATTCACTACGCTGATTGCGGGCACTGTCGCCTATGCTCAGGTCACTACATCGGCCCTCTCCGGCCGCGTGGTTGACCAGAACGGCGAACCAGTCGTAGGTGCTGCCGTGCTGGCTCAGCATGAACCCTCCGGCACCATCTATGGCGCTGTTACCAACGCCGAAGGACGCTACGCTATCCAGGGTATGCGTACCGGTGGTCCTTACAAGGTTGACTTCAGCTGCCTTGGCTACTCCGATGCATCTTACACCGGCGTAGTTCTCCAGCTGGCCGAAACCTATTCTCTCAACGCCAAGATAGCCGAGAGCACTGAGATGCTCCAGGGCACCGTGGTTGTTGCTTCCCCCACCTCAAAGTTCGCCGCCCAGGAGCGCACCGGAGCTGTCACCAACATCTCCAATGACCAGATCCTGAGCCTCCCTACCGTAAACCGTAACATCACGGACGTAACCCGTCTGTCACCTTACGGCGGTAACGGAATGAGCTTTGCCGGTTCAGACGGCCGTACCGCCAACTTCACCGTTGACGGTGCAAACTTCAACAACAACTTCGGTCTTAACGACAACCTCCCCGGCGGTGGCAACCCTATCTCCATCGACGCAATTGAGGAACTCCAGGTTGTTATTTCCCCTTACGATGTCCGCCAGACCAACTTCATCGGCGGTGGCGTAAACGCCATCACCAAGTCCGGTACCAACACCTTCAAGGGCACTGCATACATCTATCATAAGAATGAGAACATGCGCGGTAATGCCGTGGACGGTGATGAAATCTCCGGAGCACGTGCTACAGACCGCAGCACCACCTACGGTTTCACCCTTGGCGGTCCCATCATCAAGAACAAACTGTTCTTCTTCGTGAATGCAGAAATGGTGAAGACCCCTACCATTGCAAACCGCTGGAGGGCTTCTGAAAACGGTGTCGCCGTTCCCGACAACTACATTTCCCGCACCACTGTTGCAGACCTTCAGGCCGTTAAGGACTATGTGCGGGAGAATTACGGATATGACACCGGTTCCTTCACAGACTTCCCCGCCAATGAGTCCAACTACAAGATCCTGGCCCGTCTGGACTGGAACATCAGCCAGAAGCATCACCTTGCTCTCCGTTACAACTATACCGGTAACACCTACTGGAGCGCCCCTAACGCTTCTTCAATGGACGGTGGTACCCGTATGGTAGACGCCCGTACTTCCAAGTCTTCCATGTCCTACGCCAACTCCATGTACTCCATGAACAACCTGGTGAACACATGGTCCCTGGATCTGAACAGCCGTCTCACCGACAACCTCTCCAACCAGTTCCTGGCAACCTTCTCCAAGCTTGACGATGTCCGCGGCACCAACTCCGACGAATTCCCCTTCATCGACATAACCCGTGGTGACAACAACTACATCGCCCTTGGTTATGAGCTGTTCACATGGAACAATGCCGTTCACAACACTATCGCCAATGTAAAGGATGACCTTACTTATTATATCGGCAGCCACAAGATCACCGGAGGCCTCAGCTTCGAGTACCAGATGGCCGATAACCAGTACATGCGTAACGGTACCGGTTATTACCGTTATAACTGGGATGCCGGCACCAACATCGCCGATGTCTTTGCAGGCACTCCTGAGATTGTGAACCTTACCTATGGTTACAACGGCGAAAAGTCACCTGCAGCACGTGTTCAGTTCTACAAAGCCGGCCTCTATGCCCAGGATGAGTGGAATATCTCAGATAATTTCAAGCTCACCTACGGCCTCCGTCTTGACGGTCTGTTCTTTGACAACAAGGACCTCATGACCAATGCCGCAATCCAGAAGCTTTCCTACTATCCCAAGGCCAAGAACTATCAGGAGACTCACATCGATACCGGTAAGTGGCCCACTTCCAGCATCACCGTTTCTCCCCGCGTAGGCTTTACCTGGGACGTATTCGGAGACAAGAGCCTGAAGGTCCGCGGCGGTACCGGTCTGTTCAGCGGCCGTCTGCCCCTTGTGTTCTTCACCAACATGCCCACCAACGGCGGTATGGTTCAGTACCAGGCCCAGATCAATGCTGCAAATGCAGCCAAGAAGGGTTTCTCAATTGACGAGTTTGCCGGCGGTCTTGTAACCGATGCTAACGGCAAGGCTACCATCGACGCCCTTCTCCAGAAACTCCAGGGCCTTGGCTATCCCTCCAGCGTCTCCCCTGAGGACGGCACCGTCCCTTCTGCAGTGAACGCCGTGGATCCCGCCTTCAAGATGCCTCAGGTATGGAAGAGCTCCCTGGCCGTTGATTACACCATCCCCGTGAGCTTCCCTCTCACCGTTTCCGTGGAAGGTATCTTCAACAAGACCATCAATGCAGTCGCAATCTCTGACTGGAGCATGAAGGATGTTTCCGGTTTCGCACGCCTCAACGGCATTGACAACCGTCCCATCTACCCCGATGACTTCCGCAACGGCACCAAGGCATTCGTTCTTGAGAACACCTCCAAGGGTTATGGCTGGAGCGCCAACGTTACCGTAAACGCACAGCCCGCAGAATGGCTCAGCCTCATGGCTGCTTACACCCACACCGTGAACAAGGAAATCACCGGTATGCCCGGCTCTGCAGCAGAATCGGCCTTCACCTATGTTCCTACCACCGAGGGCCCCAACTACATTTCCCTGCACAATTCACAGTATGTGACCCCTGACCGTATTGTTGCTTCCGCAACCGCACATGACAAGAGCGGCAACCACTACTCCCTCATCTATGAGGCCTGGAAAGGTGGTTACAAGTACTCTTACATGACAACCAACGATATGAACGGCGACGGTTACAACTACGACGCAATTTATATCCCTACTGATGCACAGGTGGAAAACCGTGACTTCCGCTTCAAGTCCGACAGCGACAGAGACCGTTTCATGGACTTTGTCCACAACGATCCTTATCTGAGCAAGCACCAGGGCCAGTATGCCGAAGGCTACAGCGTCTACTCTCCCTGGGTACACCGCTTCGATATCAGCTACAAGCACGACTTCGTGCTCAAGATCGGCAATGTTAAGAACACTCTCCAGCTGAGCCTGGATGTGAAGAACGTTCTTAACCTCTTCAATTCAAGTTGGGGCGTATCCAAGTACCTGAATCCTGCAATCGGCTCAGATGCCCGTATCCTCAAATATGAGGGCCCGGACGCTGAGGGTTATGCCACCTTCTCTACTCCTGACGCCATCAGCGGCAGCACCAAGACATTCGTTTCCAACCACAGTCTTGGCCAGTGCTGGTATGCTTCTATCGGCATCAAGTATCTGTTCAACTAATTTAAGGAGGATCAAACAATGAAAGCAAAATATATCATCCTCTCAGTTTTTGCCCTCGTGGCAACAGTGGCTTGTGAGAAAGAAGGCGCTCACCTGATGAGTGAATTCCAGGCCGATAAGACATATATAACTATTCCTGAAACCGACGGCACAGTATCTGTCAAGGTAAGCGCTACCGAGGATTGGACCTTTGACTATGAGGTTTCAAAGGATACCACAGTGCGTACTGCCGACAAAGGCAAGCAGAAAAAGACCAAGCTGGTCAATCAGCTTGAGGAATTCCCCTGGGTAAGCATCAGCCCTGCCAGCGGCAAGGCCGGTGAAACAATCATTACCTTCAAGGATAACCGTAAGGCTTATTTCAAGAAGGTTAACGGTGCCGACCCCACCGAAGATGATGACCTTGGTTCTTTCAACCGCACTTTCAAGGTGAAGGTGGGTGACAAGTACCAGAATTTCGTGGTTTCTGTTGGCACTCCCGCTTCTGCTGTTGTGGTTACTGCAAAGCAGCTTGTTGGTGAAGATCCTGATTTCACACCCGTGGACGGCAAGACCTACCGTATAACCGGTGCCTGCCAGCGTATTGCCAATACAAGTTATGGTAACTGGTATCTTAAGGACGACACTTCAGACAAGACCGTCTACATCTATGGTACCGTAGATGCTACCGGTGCTTATAACTGGAGCAATCTCGGCATTGATGTTGGCGACAAGGTTACCGTAGAAGGCCCCTATAGCCTTTATGGTACAACCGTTGAACTTATAGATGCCAGCGTTATCAAGGTGGAGAAGGCTCTTCTGTCTGCTGTCAATGGAACCACGGTTTATGTGGGTAAGGAAGCCAAAGCCTTTGAGCTTGTTATGGAGCAGAAGGGTACCGGACTTGGTTTCGAGTCCAAGACTGACTGGCTTGCCCTGGATAACAGCTACACAACAAACAAAAAGGGAAACCTGGTATTCACGGTTACTCCTGCTGAGAATACTACCGGCAAGCCCCGTTCCGGTGAGATCTGGTTCAAGAGCACCAAGACAGAAAAGAACAAGAAAGGTGAGGACGAGACCCTCTCTTCAGAAGTTCTCGTTACCATTATCCAGCAGGCCGATGTTGTTGAGGCCGGAAGCATCAAGGTTATCCGTGATATTTGCGCCACCAGCACCAGCAACAAGAACCAGGCTCTGTTTGACGTTGTCATCAGCTCAGAGAAGCCCGCAACCGTCACTCTTGTGAGCGGCAGCTATATGTTCATTGAAGATGAGACAGGCGGTCTCACCCTCTATAACAGTGCCGATAAATATTCCGTAGGTCAGAAGATCTCCGGCCGTATCTTCGGTCAGGGCTATGCTTACAACAATGTTGCTCAGGCAACGGCTTTCAATGCTTCTCTTGGTAAGGCTGCTGCAGCTCCTTCAGATCCCACAAAGCTTCCTAAGGGCACAGAGATTACACTCAAGAAACTCCTGGATGAGTGGGATACCTGGGCATTCCGCCTTGTGACCATCAAGGGTCTCACTGTTACCAAGGACGGCGGCATCGATGCCACATATCCTGTGAATAAGGACGCAGAAGGCGTTATTCTTGAGGATCCTCTCACCGGTAAGCCCGCTTTTGATTCAAAGGGCAAGGAGGTTCTTGACAACGGCGACATTGAAGGTGAACTTTCAGATGGCACCAACACCATTGCCGTCAAGATCAACTCTGAGTCTTTCCTCCTCAAGATGGAAGAAGGCAAGGCCTACGATGTCACCTGCGTTCCCACTCTCAACAAGGGCACCAAGACCCTTGGTTTGTGGAGCAAGGATCACGTCAAGGAAGTGAAGGCAGAATAATATCTGTCCTGTCCTTACAATTAATCCCGGGGTACATCGCCCCGGGATTTTTATTGCTGGAAAAAATGATTATATTTGTAATCTGAAAAAGGCAAGAATTAACCATAAATAACCCATAAGATGAAACTAAAGAATCTCTTTTTTGCTGCAGCCGCCGTTCTGGGCGTAGTTGCCTGCCAGAACAAGCCTTCAGTAGCAGAGGGCGTTACCGTGGATCCTGCAGAGATCACGTTCGCAAAGGAAGGTGAAACAAAGGAAGTCACAATCACAACCGCCGATGAATGGAAGCTCTCCGTTCCGGAGGATCTTTCCTGGCTTGAAATCTCTGACAAGAAGGGCACCGGCACCACCAAGGTAACCCTCAAGGCCCCGGATAATACCAATGGCTTTGACCGCAGCGGCAACATCACCGTGAAGGCCGGCATGTACAGCGCAAAGATCAAGATTTCCCAGCCCGGTAAGGGTGAGAAGGTGGACAGCCCCATCGAAAAGCTCCTGGCCATGGAGGTTCCCTATAACTCTTCCACAAAGAAAACCACTCCCATCGAGGGTGCAGTAGACCTTACCGATGTCTGGTGGGTCGCAAAATATGACAAGACCGGAGTCCTTACTGATGGTACGGCCTTCATTACTGTTTTCAGCAAGGATAAATCCATTGATGGCGCCTTTGGAGAGAAGGGCACCATGAAGGGAGACCTTGACAACTACAGTTATCGCAATCAGATTATCAATCCCGTTTTCACAAAGACCGGTACGGTTGAGGTCAATCATGGCACAGCACTTGAGCTTAAGGATCAGATTGACTCCTACGACTGGGAGAATTCCCGTATCATCTACGTTCACGTTGTAGGTACGGCCCGTGAGGTTGAATCCGGCGGCAAGAATTATATCAATATCTTCCTCTTCAACGACAAGGGACAGTGCTCCAAGGATGTTTCCTTCGCTTCCAGCACCGTAGACGGCACCCAGTACAAGGACAAGGACATTGACTTCTACGGATACTTTGTTTCCGGAGCCAACCACGTTTCCGTAATGCCCGTAGGTGAGATCACCGTCAAGGGAGATGCGGCTCCGGATTATAAGCTTTCTGTAAGTGCAAAGCAGACTGAAACCGGTTTTGAGGCTTCCTGGAGTGAGGTTGAAGGTGCCGATAAATATAACTGGGCACTTCTGAAGGGTGATGAGAATGGAACCAAGGTTGACGGTGGAGACGTTACCGAAACAAGAGCAAGCAAGGATGTTGAACTTGAGGTTGGTGCCACTTATACCGTTGTGGTGAAGGCTCTCAAGGGCTCAGAAGAACTTGTGAGCGCAAACGCATCTTTCACTGCCCGTGACAAGAGTAACCCTGGAAACCAGACCACCATTGAGATCTCGTTTGAAGAATGCCCCGAAGGCTTCCCTACGGCCAAGACTCTGGATGAAAATACTTACACCCTCGGTGGATATGAGTTTACCTTCAAGGGCGCCGGAGACGGCAATGGCTATTACTGGTCATCATCCAACAAGGTTATCATCATCGGCAAGAAGGATGCATACATCATCCTCCCTTCAATTGAAGGAAAGGCCCTTGTGAATGTAACCTTCACTACTGGTTCAAGCGCTTCTGAAAATGTGATTCTTGACATTGCCGACAAAGACGGAAAGCTTTACGGAATCAATACAGAAAAGCTTAAGAAGGGAACAGAATACAGCTGGGATGTGAATAACTCTGCTGCCGGTGAGAAGTGCCGCATTGTTGTTACCAACGCATACAACGCCCAGTTCCAGAATCTCACCCTCATCTACGAATAATTGATTTTTAACAACTTAACCTAAAAGGGCTGCCCGGAGACAAACTTCGAGCACCCTTTTGGGTCTTTAAAAGCTGAGATATGAAATCCAGAATCCTTGGTCTTGCGGCCTTGCTTGCAGCAGCTCTGGCGGTTCTGTCTTGCCAGGGCACGGGCCCTTCCGGTGAACAGGATGTAATTCCCGTCATGAAGGTGCCCCGTGAAACGGAGGCTGCGGCTGGAGGCTCCCAGTTTGTAAAAGTTGCCGCTGCAGGGCAGTGGACCCTCACAGTGGATTATATTGACGGTGACGGCTGGATTCATCTCAGCAAAACCACGGACAGCGGCAACGCCTCCGTGGACATGACCATAGACCCCAATGAGGAGGAGACTCCCCGCAAGGCAACCCTTGTGCTTAAAACAGCTAAACACGAGGTCTCAAAGGAAATCACCCAGATGGGAAAGGTGACAGCCGCCACATCCGGCTGGCTGGAACTTCCCGCCTTTGAGCAGAAGGACGGATTCTTCTTTGGCACCCACTCCATGGACGGAGGTGCGTATGTCAGTCAGGAAAAGAGCGGCGTCCGTAACTGGTCATTCTACTATGACTATGAGGCATATGTATCCTGGTGGGTGGCATATCCTCTGAACTCGTCTCTACGAGGTAGTGGTAACCGAAGTGATAATTGGCAGGCAACGGATCCCCTTCTTCCCGCCAGTGCGGTATGTGACGTGACCAGCACTTATGGGGGTTATAGTTTTACCTCGGGTGGATGGACTCGTGGTCACCAACTTCCCTCTGCCGATAGGCTGGACTATGCCGCTAACACATCTACATTCTATCCTACTAACATGACTCCGCAGGATTATAATTTTAACTGCGACATTTGGGCCGATTTAGAAAATCAGGTGCGTAGCTATGCTTCTAGGTCAGATACTCTTTATATTTGCACCGGGGCTGATGTGAGGTCCTCTACTCAAAGATCAGGCAGCAAGACAGGGCATCAGGCATTGGTTCCAACACATTACTACAAAGCCTTATTAAGAAAAAGAGGGTCTGATTACTCTGCAGTGGGTTATTATTTACCACATAATATGGGGCCCGACGAAAGTGATTATATGGGTGATTATCAGGACTACGTCTGCTCCATCTCAGAGCTTGAGTCCCTCACCGGCATAGACTTCTTTGTAAACCTTCCGGCCCTTCTTGGCGCAGACAAGGCAAAGGAAATAGAAGAGGCATCCCCTTCAGAAACACTGAAAAACTGGTAACCTATGAAAAGAACCATCGTAATAATCGCAGCCCTTGTGCTGCTGGCCATTCCCCGTACGGCCGATGCCCAGAAGCATCGCAGCTATGTGATTGGCTTCTACAATCTTGAAAACCTCTTTGACACCTATCACGACGAAGGCAAGAACGACTACGAGTACCTGCCGGACGGTGCCAATGAGTGGACGGATGAAAAGTACGCCAAGAAACTCAGGAACATGGCGCGCGTGATTGCCGATATGAAAAAGGACAACGGTGCCTGGCATGCCGTCCTTGGCGTATCCGAGGTTGAGAACCGCCACGTCCTTGAGGACCTTGTGTCAGAGCCCGCAATCGCAGAGGCCAACTACCAGATTGTCCATTATGACAGCCCGGACCGCCGCGGCGTTGACTGCGCGCTTTTCTATCGGCCCCAGATTTTCAAGTACATCACATCCGAAGCCATCCCGTTCACCTTTGAGGACTCCCGCATAGACTGGAGCGCCTGGACGGATGAAGAGAAGGAAGCCTTCCGCACCCGTGATGTCCTGATGGTCCGCGGCACCATTGACGACGAAATGTTTGCATTCTTCGTGTGCCACCTTCCTTCCCGTCTTGGCGGAAAGGGGGCCGATCTCCGTCCCCGCGGCGCAGAGATTGCCTACCAGAGGGCCATGGAACTCCAGGAGGAATTCCCCGGAATCAATATTGTGGTGATGGGCGATATGAACGACAACCCCACGGATGTGTCCATGACCGATTACCTCCATGGCAAGGAATTCATCAAGGATGTAACCGATGAAGACTTCTTCGATCCTTTCCTCAGCATGCTTAAGGCCGGCTACAGCTCCCTCTATTACAGGGGCGCAGGCAATATCTTTGACATTGTGATGGTGAATAACGCCCTGGCAAATGCCCCCGCCGGCACTTTCCAGATCCAGCCCATCATCAAGAAGAAGTTCTACGGCCGCGTTTTCTCAAAGCCCTACATGACAAACCAGAACGGCCAGTACAAGGGCACCCCGTTCCGTACCTTCTCCAACGGTGCTTTCGTGAACGGTTACTCGGACCACTATCCCACATACATTGTGATCAAGAAATAACTAACCGATATGACTAAAAAACTATTACTGACCTTCGCTGCAGCCCTGTCGGCCGTGAGCCTTCTGGCCCAGGCGCCGCAGTTTGTGGATCCCGGCACCAGGGACGGCTATGCCGGCGGCGTGAAGGGTAAGGTGGTGGACCGTAACGGCCGTGCGCCCATCGAGAACGCCCAGGTGGTCCTCATGCAGGGTGCGGAGCAGATAGAGACCGTACAATCGGCCCAGGACGGCTCCTTCCTTATTTCCTCCCTGCCGGATGGCACGTATGTCCTCAGGATCACCGCTCCGGAGTTCCTGGAGTCCCAGGTGCAGGTGACCGTGGCCGATGGCTACGTGAAGAACATGTTCAACCTTTCCCTCACCGGAATCCAGCATGTAACGGACGTAGACGACGACTCCTTCGCCAACTTTGACATGGACGACTCCGGCTTCAACGACAACCCCACCATCCTGTTCGGCAGCAATGACGTGTTCAACAACATTGCCGGTTTCAACTTCTCCGCAGTGCGTTTCCGCGCCCGCGGTTACAGCTCAGAGAGCCAGGAGGTTTACCTTGCCGGCGTAAAGATGAACGACGCAATCACCGGCTACGGACCGTTCTCCCTCTGGAGCGGCCTCAACGAGGCTATGCGTTCCAAGGAAACCGTGAACGGCGTAGAGGCCAGTGACGTTGCCCTTGGCAGCTACAACGGCGTTACCAATATCTTCGGCACGGCCTCCGATGTCCGCAAGGGTCTCCGCGGAAGCGTCCTAACCAACAGCGCCCTGTACCGCCTTCGCCTCATGGCTTCCTATGCCACCGGCCAGATGGACAACGGCTGGGCTTTCGCGGCCAACGTGAGCGCCCGCCTTGGTGGCAATGACTGGATTGACGGTGTGTATTACCGCTCTTTCGCATATTATCTTGCGGCCGATAAGATCTTCAACGACACCCACAAGCTAAGCTTTGCTATTTTTGGAACGCCCGGTGAAAGGGGAGCGCAGAACTCATCCACCCAGGAGGTGTACAACCTCATGGGAGACAATATGTACAACTCCAACTGGGGTTACCTGAACGGGAAGGTCCGCAACACCCGCGTGCGTAAGACCCATGAGCCCATCGCTTTCCTGAAGTGGGATTTCACCCCTTCGGATAAGTTTGAGAGCCATACAACCCTCCTTTTCCGCTTTGGCTCCAACGGCTATACAGCCATGGACTGGTACAATGCCCAGGATCCCCGTCCGGACTACTACCGTAACCTCCCTTCATACCTCTATAACCCGGATCCGGATTACAAGCGCAACAATCTTGAAAAGGCCACTGCAGCCTTCCAGGCATGGAAAGCCCAGGATCCTTCAATTGTCCACTTCAACTGGGACCGCATCTATCAGGTGAACCAGATGAGCGAGAACGGCCGCAGCAAGTATGTCCAGGAAGAGCGCCGCGTAGACCAGAAGGACCTCAACCTTGCATTCAACTTCAAGTATCGGCCCCTCCAGAACCTCACGGTCACGGGCGGCCTCAACGGCAAGTTCAATGTGACGGAATACTATAAGGTCCTGGCCGATCTCCTTGGAGGTCAATACTTTGTGGATATTGATAACTTTGCCGACAGAGACTTTGCCGCAGAGCCCTACATGGCCCAGAACGACCTTGACTACTACCTCTCCCATAACGGTCAGGCACGTATCCTTCACAAGGGCGACAAATACGGTTATGACTACAACGTCCACGTGATCAATGCGGGCGGCTGGGTAAACGGAGAGTATACCATCGGCAACCTTGACATCAACCTTGGCGCACGCCTTGGCTACACCAGTTTCTGGCGTGAGGGCCTTGTGAGAAAGGGTCTCTTCCCCGGAATGACGTATACTGATCCCCTTACCGGAAACACCGTAGAACCTTCCGCAGAAGCTGGTATCTATTCTACCTCCAAGGGTAATTCAGACAAGGCCAACTTCCTTACCTATGCCGGTAAGCTTGGTCTCAATTACGTGATTGGCGGCAATATGAGGGTATATGCAAACGTGGGTTATTTCCAGGACGCCCCTACTTTCCAGCAGGTGTTCGTGAGCCCCCGTACGCGTAACGACATGGTTCAGAACCTGAGCCCCATCAAGACCTTCTCCTCCGACATCAACTGGCAGTTCAGCGGCAGCGGAATCAACGCCCGTGTAACCGCCTACTACACCACCATCAAGGGCCAGAGCAAGGTCATGAGCGCCTACGATGACGTCCAGAACGCCTTCTCAAACTTCGCCCTTAGCGGAATCGACCAGCGCAATATGGGTATCGAGCTTGGCTTCAAGGTCCCTACCTACATTGTTCCCAACCTCTCCGTACAGGGTGTCCTTTCACTTGGAGAAGCCATCTACACTTCCAATCCCAAGATGATGCAGACGCTGGATAACAGCGCAACGCCTGTTGCATTTGACGGACAGTACATCATTGACGTCCCTTACTGGAAGGAGAGCCCCGTGTACAAGAAGGACGCCTGGGGCAACTATACTGCAGCCCTGGACCACAAGCAGAAGCACTATGTGCCTTCTACTCCCCAGACCGCCGCATCCCTTGGCCTGAGCTGGAACTACAACTACTGGTTTGTTGAGGCCGATGTAGAGTACTTCGACCGCGCATACCTTGACATGAACCCTCTCTACCGTACCCAGTACGCCGTGGAAGGTCCTGACCGCAATGTCTACTTTGACGCGGAGGAAGAGCTGGCGGCTATCGGCCGTAATCCGGAAGATGATTCTATCGGCCTTAATGAGATTGAGGCCATGACCACCCAGGAGAAGTTTGCTCCCGCATTCCTTCTCAATGCCTCCGTTGGTAAGTCCTGGTATATACAGCGCAAGTACCAGCTTGGATTCTCTCTCAACGCCAAGAACCTCCTCAACAACAGGAACGTCAAGACCGGCGGTTACGAGCAAACCCGTATGGTGGACAACACCGCCTCCAAGACCCGCTACTACCGTTTTGACTCCAAGTACTTCTACATGTCCGGTATCAACTATATGCTTAACATTTACTTCAGATTCTAAGAGTTATGAGAAAGTCTATTATTGCAATCGCCGCCCTTGCGGCACTCGTTTCCTGCCGGAGTCTGATAGAAGAATGGCAGCCGGTTGTCACATTCAGCCAGCCGGATAAGGTTGCCTTTGTCCCCGTGGACATGGACGACGAAGTCAATACCACCATCGCAGACCTTAAGGCCCTTTACAAGGAGCACGGAAAGCCCGTGGTAATTACCGGTACAAAGATCCTGAAAGCCCAGGTGGTATCCTCCGACGAAGACGGCAACATCTACCGTGAACTCTACATCCAGGACGCTACCGGCGGCATCTGCCTCAAGCTTGGCCGCTCAAGTTCCTACGACGACTACAAGGTGGGCCAGATCCTTTACATTGACTGCGAAGACCTCTGCATAGGAGAGTACGGTTACAAGACCGGAAACTACGGTGGAGGCGGTCTTCTCCAGCTTGGCGTACTTGGCGATGGCTGGCAGGAGTATCTGGACGGAGACACCAATGAAGTCCCGGAATATGAGACTTCCTACATTGACCTTGTCCCCATCATTTCAAAGCACATTTTCAGGGGAGAGATCCTGGATGAGGATGAGCGTATCAAGCCCGCCACACCTACCGGGGCAGAGCTTTCCAGCGATGCCTTCAAGAATGGCCTGGCTCCCGCAGCCGTTGGCAAGCTCACCAAACTCACAGGCCTCAAGATCAAGGGCGAAGTGTTTGCCCTCCTGTATCCGGATTCCAACCTCAATCACGACAAAAACAACTCCTGGAACCGTCTTTTCCTTTCTGATGATGATCCGATGAATTTTGATGAGCCATATGAAGGATATCCCAAATATCCTCACAACCTCATCCACTGGGGCCTTACCAAGCGCCGCACCGTGGATCATCTTGAAAGGGGAGACTGGGATGATCTCAAGCTTGGAGATTCCGCGGCCGATATTAAGAATAACAATACCGTTGGTACCCGCAGGGTAGACGCCAAGAACTTCGGCTATGGCTACATTGCCGCAGAGCCTGAGACCTACGATGATGCAGAGACATACAGGCAGGTTCTCATCCGCAACGCAACCGCACAGAGCGTGAGCCACTACTTCAACTATGACGGCGCAGAGGTCCAGATCCGCACCAGCGGCTATTCCCGCTTTGCCGATATCCCCATCCCTGCTGATGTCCTTGACGGCAGCAAGAAGATAGACGTTATCGGCATCATGTCCCGCTACCAGGGAGCGGCCCAGTTCATGCTCCTTGACGTCTTCTACGAAGGCAACAGTACATCACTAATCAAAGACGTGTATTAATGAAAATCAACACTTTTATTGCGGGGGCTGCACTGGCCCTCGCTTTCAGTATGACAGCTTGTAAACAGCAGAACATCTTCTTTGAGGAGTGGAACACCCCTTACGGCACCGCTCCCTTCTCACAGATAAAGGAGGCCGATTACCTCCCCGCCTTCAGGGCCGGTATCAAGGAGGAAAAGGCCAACGTAGAGGCCATAATAGCCTGCAAGGACGCTCCCACTTTTGAGAACACCATCCTTGCCCTGGAGAAGTCAAGCCCCATCCTGGACAGGGTAGAGGGCGTATTCTTCAACCTTTCAGAGAGTGATTCCACCCCGGAGATGCAGGCAATCGAGGAAGAGATCCTGCCGGAACTCACCGCCGCATCCAATGAGATCTACATGAATCCGGATCTCTTTGCCCGCGTGAAGGCCGTCTATGACAATCAGGAAGACCTCACCAGGGAGCAGCAGATGGTGGTGAAGAAGATCTACCAGAGCTTCGAGCGCAACGGCGTAGGCCTTGAAGGAGATGCCAAGTCCCGTTTTGCCGATATCCAGACCCGCCTTGCCACCCTGAGCCAGAAATTCGGCCAGAATCTCCTTGCAGAGAACAATGCCTTCAAGGAGGCCACAGGCATCACCGTAAGTGACTACTATGACTTCATGGGCTCCTGCCCGGACCGTGAAAAACGCAAGGCTGTCTTCGAGGCCTACAGCTCCCGCGGCAACCACGGGGATGAGCATGACAACAACGCCATAGTCCTTGAGGTGCTGAAACTAAGGGCGGAAATGGCCGAGCTCCTTGGCTACCCGTCCTTTGCGGCCTTCCAGCTCTCCGACAAAATGGCCGGAAGCCCTGAGACCGTTGATGCCTTCCTCCAGCCCATCATGGACGCCTCCATGCTCAAAGCTAAGGCCGATATGAAGGAGATGGCAAAGCTTGCAGGTCACAAGATCGAGGCCTGGGACTACAGCTACTATGCAGAGAAACTGCGTGCTCAGAAGTTTGCCCTGGACGAGTCCCAGACAAAGCCTTACTTCCAGGCCGACAGCGTCCTCAAGGGCGTCTTTGCCGCAGCCCATATGATTTACGGGATCAACATTGAGCCCGCACCGGAGGTTGAGGTTTACAACCCTGCGGCATCGGCCTATAAACTCACCGATGCGGACGGAAGCCTCATTGGCATATTCTATAAGGATTACTACGTGCGTCCCACCAAGCGCGGCGGCGCCTGGATGAACAATTTCCGTGAGCAGGAGACCGGTGTAAGGCCCGTGATTGTTAACGTGTGCAACTTCCCGGCTCCCGGAGAGGACCCCACGGATGCCATTCCTTCGCTGCTTTCAATTGACAATGTCCAGACCGCGTTCCACGAGTTTGGCCACGCCCTCCACGGCTTCCTTTCACAGTGTAACTACAAGACCGTTTCCGGCACTTCCGTTGCCCGTGACTTTGTGGAGACCTTCTCTCAGTTCAACGAGAACTTCGCATTTGTGCCTGAGATCCTTGCCGTCTACGCCAAGGATTACCGCACCGGAGAGCCTATCCCCGCAGAGCTTGTAGCAAAGGTCCGCAGCGCCCTCAAGTTCAACCAGGGCTTCATGTGCGGAGAACTCTGCGCAGCCTCAATCCTTGATATGAAGTGGCATGAATTATCGGCCTCAGAACTGGCCGCATTCAACGGAGCCGAGGACATCCGCGCCTTTGAGGCAAAGGTGTGCAAGGAGATGGGCCTTATAGATGAGATCATCCCGCGTTACCGCACCACCTACTTCAACCACATCATCGCCAGCGGCTACAGCGCCGGCTACTACAGCTATCTCTGGAGCGAGGTCCTTGCCGATGACGCCTGGGAGAAGTTTGTGGCCGATGGCATCTTCAATCCGTCCACAGCTGCTTCCTTCCGCCAGACCTTCCTTGAGAGGGGCGGCTCAGAGGAACCCATGACGCTGTACCGCAGTTTCCGCGGCGCAGATCCTGACCCCGCAGCACTCTCCCGTGCCAGGGGACTTAATTAATAAAGGAAGTCAATAACTTCATTCCGTCGTCCGGGATGAAGCAGAGGTCATCGGCCGATGCCGGGATAAGGACAGTCTGTCCCTGACGGATGTCCAGGGACTCTCCGTCTACCTCCAGGGAACCGCTGCCGGATACGCACATCACTATGATGAATGAGTCAATCTCTGAAAGGTCCTTGGCGTAGGGGAGTGTTAGGTCATAGAGGTTTGTTGTGAAGTATTTGCAACTCACTAGCTCAACCTCTTCATCCTGCACGGGCTCATAGATGGTGCGGTATGTGTCTTCCACCTTGAAGTTTATGGCCTGCTTTGCCAGTTCCGTGTGAAGCTGGCGGGGTTTGCCGTCAAGTCCCAGGCGGCCGTAGTCCCAGATGCGGTAGGTGAGGTCTGACGTCTGCTGGATCTCTGCCAGGAAGCATCCGCCGCAGATGGCGTGGATGCGGCCGGCAGGGAGGAAGAACACGTCTCCGGGGTGGACTTCGTAGCATGCGAGGGCGTCCGTGATGGTGCCATCGGCCACCATTTTCTCATATTCCGCGGGCGTGAGCGCACGTGAAAGGCCGGAGTAGAGCTTTGCGCCGGGCGCGGCATCTATCACATACCACATTTCCGTCTTTCCGCGGAAGCCTTCCCCGTGGCAGCGGACGGCCATTTCGTCGTCTGGGTGCACCTGGATGCTGAGGTCCGTGAGAGCGTCAATGAACTTCACAAGGAGGGGGAATTCGTCTCCGGTAGAGGCATAGACATGCTTCCCAACCAGTTCTCCCTTGAATTCCTTCACCAGTTCAGTGACTGTTTTGCCGGCATAGGGGCCATCGGCCACAACCGTGGGATGCTCCGGAACTCCGCTTATCTCCCAGCTCTCGCCTATATGGGGAATGTCAGTTGAAATGCCTTTATAGGGGGCAATCTTATCTCCGCCCCACACCATGGTCCTGAGGAAAGGTTCAAATACAAGTGGCTGCATAATACAAGGATTATAAACATACAAAGTTACGCAAAACTTTGTAACTTTGCGAATATGAAAAAAGTTGCACTTGCACTTGCCAGCGGCGGCCCCCGCGGCTTTGCCTATATCGGCGCTATTGAAGAACTTCAAAGGAGGGGTTACACTATCACTTCCGTAGCAGGAGCATCGGCAGGAGCCCTTGTGGGAGGCATCTTTGCCGCCGGAGGGATTCAGCAGTTCAAGGAATGGCTCTGCGGCCTTGACCCCGTAAAAGTGATGTCACTTGTGGACGTGAGCATCAGCTTCAATTCCTTTGTCAAGGGCCAGAGGGTAATGGACGCCATAAAGGAAAGGGTTCCGGATGTTAATATAGAGGATATGGAAATCCCCTTCACGGCGGTTGCAACGGACCTTTATACCGGGGAAGAGGTCATCTTCCGCAGCGGTCCCCTCTTTGACGCCATCCGTGCCTCAATCTCAATACCCTCCATGTTTGCCCCCGTCAAATGGCAGGGCCGCACCCTCATAGACGGCGGAATCGCAAATACATTCCCGCTAAACAGGGTTCAGCGCACGGAAGGGGACATCCTTGTGGGCTTCAACGTCAACGAGATAGATGCTCAGGAAATCAACGCCTTCCTGGCCAACCGGCATGCCCTGGAGGAGAATCAGGCCGATGCCCGCGCCGAAGCCCGTTCCCTCCTCAAAGAGACAATCGGGGCCGATAAAGACACCGTCATCACCAATGTCAAAAAGGGCCGCAGGCTTGTGCGTGAGGCTATCGGCGCAAAACTTGAAGAGCGGAAAATGGTTTCCGACGGCCGTGAGGGCTGGATTCCCGTCGGGGCCGATGAAACCTTCGGCTCCATCCTTCAGCGCAGTTTCGGCCTCATGAACAGCACCATTGCCCGCATGGGCATAGAGCTCACCCCTCCGGATGTCCTTGCAAGTCTCCCTTATGATTCCTATCACGGCGTGTACGGCTACTCTCATGCACCGGAGATAATAGAGAAGGGCCGGGAGCTCATGGCTGCCGCCTTGGATAAATACGAGAATGCGTTCTGATTTGGTTTTTTGCCAAATTATTCCTACCTTTGCGGTCCCTCTCACTGTGGGGGGATCGCAACTTTTATGTTAAACCATTAATAATCAAGACAGTGGACACACTTAGCTACAAGACAGTTTCCCTGAACAAGGCAACTGTGAACAAAGAGTGGCTCGTCATTGATGCAACAGATCTCGTGCTTGGTCGCCTCGCTTCCCGCGTGGCCCTGGTACTCCGTGGCAAGAACAAGCCCGGTTACACCCCGCACGTGGATTGTGGTGACAACGTCATCATCGTAAATGCAGATAAGATCCGTCTTACCGGCAAGAAGATGACAGACCGCGTTTACACCCGCTACACCGGTTATCCGGGCGGCCAGCGCTTCACCACTCCCAAGGAAATCCTTGCATCAAGGCCCGAGGAACTCATCCGCATGTCTGTGCGCGGTATGCTCCCCAAGACCCGTCTCGGGGACAAGCTCATCAACAACCTGTACATTTACGCAGGCCCTGAGCACAAGCAGCAGGCACAGAACCCCAAAACCATTAAGTTTAACGAAATTTAAACAGAGCACATGGAACAGAAACACGCCCTTGGAAGACGTAAATCAGCTGTCGCTCGTGTTTATGTAGTACCCGGAACAGGCAAGTTCATGATCAATGACCGCCCCATGGAGGAGTACTTCAAGGAGGGAACCCTCCAGTACATCGCCAACCAGGCTCTCGAGGTCACAGGTACTGCAGGTCAGTTTGACATCAAGGTAACCCTCGTTGGTGGTGGTACCAAAGGTCAGGCAGAGGCCGTACGTCTCGGAATCGCCCGCGCACTGTGCGAGGTAGACAAAGAGGCTTACCGCGCTACCCTCAAGGCCGCCGGATTCCTCACCCGCGACGCTCGCGAAGTTGAGCGTAAGAAGCCCGGTCAGCCTGGCGCACGTCGTCGCTTCCAGTTCAGCAAGCGTTAATCGGCCTGAACAATTTACGTCAGCACGGCTGCGGTATTCATCAAATCCTGAGATCCAGGTGAGGATGAGAATCTTCCCAGGCTACAAAAAGGATTGCCGCACCGCGAAAAAATCCCGGAGACCAGTCAAGGACTGCTACTCACGGGGATTGATGAAAGAGTTATTATTAAGACAATTAGAAAAAAACCATGTCAAGAACCAATTTTCAGGAATTGCTCGATGCAGGCGCACACTTCGGCCACCTTGCCCGCAAGTGGAACCCTAAGATGGCTCCGTACATCTTCGACCAGAAGAACGGCATCCACATCATAGACCTGCACAAGAGCGTCGTCAAGATTGACGAGGCCGCAGAGGTCCTTAAGGAAATGGCCCGCAGCGGCCGTAAGGTCCTCTTCGTAGCCACCAAGAAACAGGCAAAGGACGTTGTTGCCGCAAAGGCTGCAGAGGTCAATATGCCTTCAGTGACGGAGCGCTGGCCCGGTGGAATGCTTACAAACTTCCCCACCATCCGCAAGGCCGTCAAGAAAATGAACACCATCGACAAAATGAAGGAAGATGGCACCTTCGAGAAACTCGCAAAGCGTGAGCGTCTCCAGGTGGAACGTCAGCGTGCAAAGCTGGAGAAGAACCTCGGTTCCATCCGCGACATGTCACGCCTTCCCAGCGCCCTCTTCGTCGTAGACGTCCAGAAGGAAGCTAACGCCGTCAAGGAAGCTGTCCGTCTGAACATCCCGGTAATCGCTATGGTTGACACATGTTGCGACCCTACCCCCATCGATTACGTGATTCCGGCCAACGACGACGCAACAAAGTCCATCGAGCTCATCATGGACGTGATGTGCAAGGCTATCTCCGAAGGCCTTGAGGAGCGCAAGCTTGAGAAGGAGAAAGAGGCCGATGCAGCCCCCGCAGAGGATGCACCCGCCGCTGAGGCTCCCGAGCGCAAGCTTCGTCCCCGCCGCAGCGCAGCTGCAAAGGCAGAGGCCGCTCCCGCAGAGGAAGCCGCTCCCGCCGCAGAAGCACCTGCAGCAGAATAATTATTAACCGTTAAAGCAAGTAAAAAGTTATGGCTATTGCATTAGCAGACATCAAGAAGCTGCGTGACATGACCAGCGCCGGTATGATGGATTGCAAGAAGGCTCTTGAAGAAGCCGAAGGCGACTTCAAGCGTGCCGTTGAGATCCTTCGTGAAAAGGGCAAATCCACCCTTGCAAAGCGTGGTGACAATGAGACCACCCAGGGTGCCGTTCTCAGCCGCATCAATGGCGGAAAGGCTATCCTCGTGTGCCTTGGCTGCGAAACAGACTTCGTAGCTGCCACCCCCGATTTCAAGAAACTCGCAGGTGAGATTGCAGACGCAGCCATCACCGCCTTCCCCGCATCCCTTGAGGATCTCAAGGCTGTGAAGCTTGCAAGCGGTTATTCCCTTGAGGAAGACATTACAAACCAGGCCGGTAAAACCGGTGAGAAGCATGTCCTTGCTTTCTACGGCGCCCTTGAGGCTCCGTTCGTGAGCGAGTACGTTCACTTCAATGGCAAGCTTGGCGCCATTGTGGCTTTCAACAAGGTGGTTCCCACTGAGATTGCCCGCGGTATCGCCATGCAGGTGGCTTCAATGAACCCTGTGGCTGTGGATGCAGAGTCCGTGCCCGCAGAGGTCATTGAGAGTGAGCGCACCATTGCCATCCAGAAGACCAAGGACGAGCAAGTCCAGAAGGCAGTTGACAACGCCCTCAAGAAGGCCGGAATCAACCCCGCCCACGTGGACAGCGAGGACCACATCGAGTCCAATACCGCAAAGGGTTGGCTCACCGCAGAGCAGGCACAGCAGGCCCGCGAAATCATCGCCAAGGTAGGTGCAGAGACTCTTGAGTCCCTCTCCAAGAAAGAGCAGATGATCAACGGCATTGTGAACGGCCGTATTCAGAAGTTCCTGAAGGAAAACACCCTCATGGAGCAGGAATACCAGCTCTCAGATGACAAAGCCACAGTGGCAGCTGCCCTCAAGGCCGCAGACGCTGAGGCCAAAGTCCTTTGCTTCAAGCGCTTCTCCCTTTCGGACTAAAACCGAAACTCCTCAAAACAAAAACGGCACCCAAGAAGGTGTCGTTTTTTGTTTTCGTAACTATCGAAACGTTTTTTTATTTACATTTGTATCTGACTAACTAAAACGCTAACTCTTTAACCTCATTAATAACCAAAAATTTTAACAATGAAAAAAGTTCTGAAAGCTTTAGCCATTGCGGCAACAGTTGTTGTTGCACTGGTTTCCTGTAAGAAGGAAGCCCAGGAGGTTGCCCTTACAGGTATTGAACTAAACGCTGTAACCCAGGCACTTCAGGTTGGCCAGGATTTCCAGCTCACTGTTACCTACAAGCCTGCAGACGCTACCAACAAGCCTGCTGCAACCTGGGAGTCAGACACCCCCGCAGTTGCAACCGTGGCAGACGGTAAAGTCACCGCAGTTGCCGCAGGTACGGCAAAGATTACCGCAAAGGTCGCTTCTTTCTCGGCCACCTGCACGGTTACCGTAACAGAGGAATCAAGCGGAGAGGTAGATCTTTCTGGTGCCGATGTCTGGAGCCTTACCGGAGACTTCAACTCCTGGGGCGCAGACGTTGACCTCCAGAAAACCGCTTCTTCTCCTGAAACATGGGAAGTCAAGGGTGTTGCTCTTTCCGGTGGCGTAAAGTTCCGCGGAAACCATGAGTGGGGCAATTATGACCTTGGTGCAAAAGACGCCGTGGAGTCTGGCAAGGAGCTCGCTCTTGTTCACAAGGGCGGCAATATCACTGTTGCCGAAGGCACTTATGACGTTGTCCTCTATCCCACAGAGCTCAAGGCCGTGTTCACCCTTGCTGAAGGTCCCGAACCTCAGGGTATCATCACCATTGACGGTGATTTCTCAGACTGGGCAGATATTGAAGGCGTAAGTGACGGTACTTATGGTCAGTTGAAGGTGGCCCTGGATGAAAACTATATTTATTTCCTCTCCCATCGCACAACTGCAGGGCGCTATTCTGAAATTTGGAATGGAGGTGGCTACGTTTATTTTGGTCTCAATCTTGATGGAGACGATTCAACAGGAGAGACGCTGAATGGTGTTGGACCTTATGAGTATGTGTTCTTTATCTCGCCTTATGGAGGTTCTGCAGATGCTCCCGCTATTGCTGAGGATTTTACCGTACTTGGTTATGGCGCAGGTTGCTTGCCTAGCACTTGCAGTATTAATAATGTCTTTGGTAAAGGTGCCGTTACGGATGAAGGCGCAATCATAGAATTCAGAGTTCCCCTCGAAGACATTCCTGAGCTCCCTGAGAGCTTCACTGTTTACAGCAAGGGTAACAAGGACCTGATCATGGTATCATATCCTTTCCCTTATGTCGCACCCGAACCTGAGTACCTTATTGACATTGACGGTGATTTCTCAGACTGGCAGGCAGCAGATGTTGACATTGTTGAGTATGACAACCATGCCGTTATGATTGCCATGGATGAATACAATCTCTATGTCTACTCAGAGAGGCCCTACGATTCTGATTTCCCCTGGGGCGGCGACGAGGCTTATGTCTATTTCGGTCTTGACACAGACAAGAATCTCACTACCGGCGACATGACTCTCTGGAACAATGGTCCCTTTGAGTATGTTGGCGTTATCTGGCCTTATGGTGGAACTGCATCCGCTCCGGCAATCAATAAGAATCCGAAAAGCGCTTATGGAAACGATGGCAAAGCAATTGCCGGCGTAGTTTGCGATGGTGCAATCAGCGATGATACCGTGGCCATTGAGTTCAGCGTTCCTCTCTCATCTCTCTGCTCTATACCCAGCACACCTTTCATCATCTACTCATGGGGTAGCCCGAAGCTTGCCAAAGTTGAGTATCACATTGGTGAACCTCAGCCTGAACCGGAACCCGTGGAAGCTCCCGAGTCAGACGTTATTACTGTTGACATTCTTCCCGACGCATATCCTCAGGAAGAAGTAGTAGTGAAGAATGGAGACATTGAGTATAATATCTACCTCGTTGCAAACTACGGTAATGGTATTCAGATGAAAAAGGGAGGCGGCTATATTTCAAATAAAACTGCTTTCAAGAGCATCAATACTATTAAAATTACCACCGCAGAAAGTAAGACTTTGTATCCGGAGAACCTTAAACTTTACGCTGGTACGACAGAGAATCCTACCACAGAGATTGCTATGAAATCTGGCGATAAAGAGGTTGCTGTTTGGGAACTTGACGGAGAGTACACGTATTTCAAGATGGAGAATGTCAGCACCTATGCCGTATATCTTTCCAAGATTGAAATCAACCCTGCCGCAGAACCCGCTCCCGCAGCAAACATTGTCCTTGACGGTGATTTTGCCGATTGGACAGGTGTAGAGGCAACAGACCTGACATTCAGCCACATTAACGTATTCAAATACGCATTCTCTGAGGATTACCTCTATTTCTATTTCAAGATTGACAAGGGTGGTATCAAGACCGCCAGCGATGGTCCTTCATACGCTTGGAGGCGTTATATGTGCTTCCTTATCGACACCGACAACGATTCCTCAACCGGTTTCGCTCCTGCTCACTGGGGTATGGATATGGGAGGCGCTGAGGCCGAGGGTATTTTCTATCCTTACCGTGGCGAGTTGCCCGACGGCGGCACTATTCCTGATGGCCTTACCTTCGTAAACGGTGAAGACTCCCAGGGTGCTGTGGGGCTTGCAGATGGCTCTACCAAGCCTACCAGCTTGGCTGAAAAGACTCTTCCTATTGTATATGGTGCCAAGGAAGCAGATGGCAGCTATGTATATCTGGAAGTTGGTATTCCTCTTGCAGCTATCGGCAATCCCACATCTGACAATATGAGGATCCAGTTCTCATATTCATATGACATTCACGATCCCATCGTGCTCAGCAGATAAGATTATACCAACGGTATAAAACAATTAACCCCCGGAAGTTTAACTGCCTCCGGGGGTTGTTTTTTTGTGGTTGGAAAAATATATATTATCTTTGCAAAAAGATATATATGGAAACAGTCGCCGTTCATAGAAAACTAATAGACATAGATCAATCTGCTTTTGCTACGCTCTCTGTGGAAGCAAAAGAGAGGAAAATGTCCTTGAAAAAATATATTGAGGTGCTTCTGGAAGAGGAATCGGCCCGTATCAGAAAGAATAAATCTATTAAGGCAAGCCCCAGAATACTTGCACTTGTTGGCTCGGCCAAACCTATAGGGAGAGATATTTCTTCTATAGAAGATGACCGCCTTCAGTATTTACTTTCAAAATGAGGGTATTTCTTGACACTAACGTTATCCTGGACCTCCTTCTTGAGCGGGACGGGTTTGAAGATGGAGTAGCTATCCTTCAGATGAATGATGATGGCAAAATAACCACATGCATCTCTGCTCTAACCGTCATGAATGTGGCATTTGTTTATAAGAAAACTGTTGGGAACAGTCTTATTGTCCCTAATGTTAAACAACTGGTTTCCCTAATGGAAGTTATTCCTTTAGACAGTGATATAATAGAAAAGTCAATCTATCTGGATGGGAAAGACTATGAAGATATAGTTCAATATGTTTCTGCGGTCAAAGGAGGATGTGACTGCATTATTAGCAGAAACACAAAACACTTCCATATAAGTTCCGGTCTTGCCGGAGATTTCCCACGAATACCTGTATATACCCCAGGTGGGTTCCTTTATAAATAAGACATACAAAAAAGGTTCAACTCAAAGCGAGTTGAACCTTTTTTAAGCTTAATATAAAATCTTACTCAACCTTGGTGAGGGGGAATTTGCTATCGGCACCAGCTTCAGCGCCAATCTCATAGTAGAGGTTGTCACCGGCTTTAATGGTGAGACCGGCTGCATCCACGGTCTGGACTTTATCGGTCTTGTTAACGATGAGGAAACCGATGCCATCGCCAAAGAATTCTTTGCCAAGGACAAAGTGAACATACTCCTTACCGCCGATAAGGGTTGTTCCGGCCTCGGGATCGATACCGTTGGGCCATTCGCCGGGCATCTTGATGGCGTCATTGCCCCAAGCCCACATAGCGGGAGCATCCCAACCGGGAGTGTTAACTACAAAAAGATTTGCAGTGGTGGGAGTGTCGTCACCCGACTCAATCTGCTGCTGGTCATTGTTGGTGGCAGGCTTCTGGCAAGCAACTACTACTGCAGCGGCTGCAAGAGCTACGACTGCGAATTTGAAAAACTTCTTCATTTTGTTTGTGTGTTTAAATAATGGTTAATGGTTTATTTCGGTTTGGGTTTTATTTCAAGGGTGCAAAGATAATAAAGGCTCACCTGCAAAGTTCCGTGTCTATACAGAGTTACCATAAATTCAACAATTAACTTGCGTGTTAAGTTTTCTTTTAGTAACTTTGCCGTATGAACGTGAAGAAGAAAACAACAGTTGAGCTGCTGAAGGAGTCTGAGAAGGCGTCCCTGTACTCGATCAGCTTTGAGATAGACGGCACCACGGAGTTTGAAAAGTTCGTGACGGAGTTTGAAATGAACGCCACGTACAACCGTGATTATCAGCGCATCATAGCTGCACTTCAGGCTATCTTGCGCATAGGTGCCCTTGAGCGGTTCTTCCGTCCGGAAGGCGGCATGAACGACAGCGTTCAGGCGCTACCCATTGAAAGTGGTAAGCTCCGGCTGTATTGTCTGAGGCTTTCCGACCAGATAGTTATTCTCGGCAATGGTGGGGTAAAGAGTACGCGCACGTACGAGGAGGATCCCAAACTGTACGGTTATGTCCTGGACCTCCAGAAGTTCGAGAAGATACTTAACGAAAACATCGCCAAGGGGTATGTGAGCATAGAAGAGAAAGAGCTTTCCGGCATTGAAGACATTACATTCGAAATATAAGATATCGTCATGAGAAACAAGCAGGAATGGTTCAATGAAAAGATGGCAGCTGTGCCTCCGGAGGTTATGTCCGAGGTACAGTTGTCAGCCGACATCATTGCCCGGATCGATGCCCTTCTCAAGCAGAAAAACATGACCCAGAAGGACCTTGCGAAAAAAATGGGGCGGTCGGAAGCAGCCATTTCAAGGTGGACATCTGGCTTTCCCAACCTCACGTTGAAATCCATCGCCGAAATTTCGACCGCACTGGGTGAACCGCTGGTAAGAGTCACAGAATGACTTTCTTCAAATCACACGTAATTTCGCCTAAAGCTCCTTCTACATTTAGGGGGGGGGTATAACCGTTTTTTAATCAACAGCTTACGTAACAACAGTCGCGACCTTCGAGAGAAGTGCCGCTGCTATTCGTGTGCCAGCAAGTAAACAGATATTATTCAAACTAAGACATAATTACATGGAAATCAAGAACGACAAAACTCTTTACGAAGCGCCATCGACGATGGTGTTCGAGGTCAAGACCGAGGGCGTTATCTGCCAAAGCGGCGTAAATGCTAATCGCAATGGTTATGGTGCTGCGAACGAACTAACATGGGATGAATAAGGAGGAATGAGCAATGAAAAAGACTTTTGCAATCATATTGGCAGCGGCCTCCTTGGCAGCCTGCGCGAGAGAAGATCTCTCTATTATTGTTGAAGAGCCCGAGGTTCAAACGTATACGATGTCCGTTGTGGCCAATAAGGGAGAGAATCCGGATGACGACATAGCCACCCGCGCCCTGTCGCTCAGCGGTTCGACGCTCAATGCCACGTGGTCCCAGGGCGACGCGGTGGAGGTATGGACCAGCGACGGCACCACGACGAAGTACGGCACGCTGACTGCCGAGACCAGCGGCGCAAGCACGAAGCTGAAGGGCACGCTGTCGTCGCTGCCCAGCAATGGCCAGTCGCTGCTGCTGAAATATCTCAGCCCCGCCTACGCCACGCAGGACGGCACGCTGACAGGCTCGGAAACGAGCATCGACCGCGTGTGCGACTATGCCACAGCCACGGTGACGGCTACCGTCGCGGGCAGCAACGTGACGGCCACGGATGCCTCGTTCGTGAACCAGCAGGCCATCGTGAAGTTCACGCTGAAGGACAAGGACGACGCATCGGCACTGAGCGTAAACAAACTCTTTGTCACCGTCGGCGGCACCACCTGCGAGGTCACGCCCGCCGCCGCCATGAGCGAACTCTACGTGGCCGTGCCCGCCGTCGCCAGTGGCCGCGTGACGCTGACGGCCCAGAAGACGAGCCTCGGGTTCACATTCTATTACGACTATCTCAAAACGGGCGCGACCTTTGCACAGGGCCAGTACTACGCCATCAACGCCTCGCTGACTCTGGTGAAGAATATAAACGTGGCCACAACTGCCAGCCTGGGCCGCGTCGTCGCTGCCGACGGCATGATGTATGCATGCGTGGAGTCGGCAACAAACGCAGGCACCACCGCCATAGCCGTGATAACCGAACGGAGTTATGCGTCCATCTACGGAGCCATCGCTATCAGCGAGGAGAGCTGGGGGATGAATTGGTCCGATGCAAAAAGTGCCTGCGAGGGCAAGACTCCGAAACTTGACGGTGCCAACTGGCGGTTTCCCACCGTTGATCAGTGGAAGTCCATGTGCGCGGCCAACGGGGGGAATGAGTACAATTACACCGGCCTGGACGCGCTCATCACCAAAGCTGGCGGTTCACCATTGAGGACTGATTGGTTCTACTGGACGTCTTCGCCTGACGAGGCTAACAGTAACTATAAATACCACGTGTCGTTTAACGGAAATGGCAGTTTATATTTCAGTAATGGCCAAGATCAGTCCAACAAAGTGTATGTCCGTGCCTTCCTCTATTTTGTTGGCAACTAATTGAACGGTTAAAACCCCGTCGCATAGCGTGTCCCGTGACTGCGCCGTGCCCATGATAGCCGATTTGGGTACGAATAGGAGCGCGATTGATAATAGCGCAAAAGCGGTCTTCGGGCCGCTTTTGCTGTTCATAAGCGATATACAACATGGACAAAGACACTTCACAACTTCAACTCTATCAGCACTTCCTTAGCTTCTTCCTGCCGGAGGGCATCCTGGACTTCTTCGAGCCGGTGTGGATGGAGACACAGTCCCTGGACTCCCGGGAGAGCAAGAAGGACATCCTATACGGTTCTTCCCTTCACATCTACCTGGATGAACGGGACAATCGGTCCGAAGACATGCAGGAATTGCGGCCAAACGGCTTCACGGAGGAGACGGTCATCACGGACTTCCCGGTCCGGGACAGGAAGGCTGTACTCCACGTTCGGCGGCGCCGATGGCTGACTCCGGAAGGGAAGAACGTAGTGCTGAACGTATATCCGCTGGCTGCATCCGGTACCCGTTACTGCGCCGAGTTCGCGGCTTTTTTAAAAGATAGTCTTGGATACAACGCCGGTGACGGCACGCTCCCTTGGTAAGTTCTTTTTCACGGATGGAGACACACTGGAGCGCTGTTACAAGGACTCGTTGAGCGGGTTCCGGGAATGGGAGCAACTGGATCACGCCTCCGACTGGGCCCTGATGGAGGAGAACATCGGCGAGCATTTGAGCATCGACGAGACCTCGTTGCAGGATGACCTGTTCACCTTCCTGTCCAACAAGGAGGGCCACTGCAAGAAAGGAACGATTGTGGCCGCCGTCCGCGGCACCAAGGCCCAGGATGTCGTGGCAGTCCTGCTCAAGATACCGGAAGAGCAGCGCCTGAAGGTCAAGGAAGTGACCATGGATCTGTCCGAGAGTATGGCCGATATTGTGATGCAGGCCTTCCCGAACGCGACCATTGTCCTGGACTGCTTCCACATCATGAGGCGCTGCAACGATGCCATTGAGGAGATGCGCCTGCGCTGCAAGCGGGAGGCCCAGGCCAAGGTCCGCAAAGAGAAAAGCGAGTTCAAGAAGCGCCAGAAGCGCAATGCGGCCCATCGCCGGTGGTATCGCAAGACGCATCCCAAGAAGTACAAGGGCAAGACCAGGGGCCGCAAGCCGGCCCGTAAAAACGAGAAGTTCAGGCCCACGGTGCTCAGCACGGGCGACACGCTGGTGGAACTGCTCACCCGGTGTAGATGCGCACTTACACAAACGCCCGACAAGTGGAGTGAACGGACGAAGGAGCGGATGGACCTGCTCTTCCGCCTGTATCCCAAGATAAAGGAATCCTATGACATTGTAAACAAGCTAAGAGCCATCTTCAGGAGCACATCCCTTGACAGGGATGCCGCCCGCGAGAAGTTACATGGCTGGTACAAGGCCGTCAACCGCTGCACCATCCGCGAAATCAAATCGGCCCGCGACGCCATCAAATCCAGGGAGGACAATGTACTGAACTACTTCCTTGAGCGCTCCACCAACGCTTCCGCAGAGTCACTCAACTCCAAGATGAAAGGCTTCCGGGCTCAGCTGAGAGGGGTGTCCGATCTGCCGTTCTTCATGTTCAGGTTGTGCAGGATCTTTGGGTAGTGGGACACGGAAGATTGCAGGTGAGCCATAATAAAAATAAATTTATTAAAGGGTTTAGTAGATGAATTTGCTTGGTTTCCTTGAAGGATGGAGCGTAAAGCTGTATGAATAGCTCTCATCGCTCCAGAGTGTGTAGGCAGGTTCCGGACGGGCGCCCCAGCTGTCGTAGCCACCGATTCCGCTCATCTTATAGTCAATGCAAACCTCAGTGAAATCATTGAACGGAACATCCGTAATGTGGGTCTGGCTCTTTGTGATGCCGCCGTCAAGGTCTTCAATGGTTTGCCTCAGGGCATTGAATTCAAACAGTCCCTGAACGGTGATTCCGCCTATGCTTAGCCAGTTCACATCAGTGTGGTGACCGCATTCCTGGGGCCTTACATAAGGATAGTATTCCTTGGATGCAGCGCTCTTGAATATGCTCTTGAACGTGCATGAAGCCCTGTCCCAGTAGTTCTCCACGGGGCCGCGGCCATAGTATGAGAAGGCATCATCGGCCACACGTAACCTTACGCCAAGGCGGGGGATTTCAATGCCCTTGAGAGTAGGCTCCGCGGCGGTTTCAACCTCTATCTTAAGCGTGCCGTCAGGGAATACGGTCCAGACCTCGGATGCCCTGACGCCCTGGCCCTTGACAAGGATGCGTACGGTGCCATCGGCCTCTTCTGCCTTTACGGCAACAGGCTTCCAGGCCTCCTTATATATGGAAGTGCGCTCCGGGGCACGGTTGCCGTAGTCGTTGTCTATGGGTGCACGCCAGAAATTGGGCCTGATGCCAAAGGATGGATCCACAACATCCTTTCCGCCCACCTTCCAGCTCTTTACGCAGCCCCATTCCTTGTTGAAGACAAGTTCCACCTTCTGGCCGCGCACAACAATCTGGGTGTCTCCGTCCGTAAAGCCCACATAGCGCTTTACCTGCACTTTTTCCGGGGCCGATGTATCCTTGATGAAGATCTCGTCGCAGGCATCGGCCGTGGTGAAGAAGATGCGGTACTGCCCGGGCTTTTTCATACGTGGAAGGCGAACCTTGAATTCCTGGTACTCCTGAGGGCCTATGTTGAGCTTTACCTTGCCCTTTGCAAGGAAGATGCGCTTGCCGTCACGTTCTACCCACCACTTGAGCTTTGTGCCGTTTACGGTGGTGAAGTAGTAACGGTTGAATACCTGGAACACGCCGTTTTCAAGGTCCTTGGCGGTTACGGAAAGGTTCTGGTGGATGTGCTTCACCTCATAGAATGCGGGGTGGGGGTCACGGTCAGGATTCACTATGCCGTTGCAGCAGAAGTTTTGGTCGGACGGAGGATTCTCTCCGTAGTCTCCGCCGTAGGTCCAGCCGCGTTTTTCGTCGTACAGGCCCTGGTCCACCCAGTCCCAGATGAAACCGCCCTGAAGGTGGGTGTGGCCGTAGAACTGCTCCCACATGAGGTCCATGGAGCCGTTAGAGTTACCCATTGCGTGGGTATATTCGCAAAGCACAATTGGACGGGCGCTGTAGGTCTCTCCCATCTTCTTCAGCCACTTTGTGTCGGGGTACATGGGGTTGATGAAATCCGTGTTGTGCTCGAATTCGGCCCTTTCATATACCACAGGCCTGTTCTGGCCATCCTTCTCCAGGGATTTCAGGAGCTTGTAGGTTTCATAGAAGTTCACGCCGTTACCGGCCTCGTTGCCAAGCGAGAGGATGGTAACGCAGGGGTAATTAGCCGTACGCCTGTACATGTTGAGTGTACGGTCAATGTGCTTTGTGAGCCATTCCGGCTTGTTGCCAAGGGTTTTGTCCAGGGAGTAACCCATACCGTGGCTTTCAATGTTGCATTCGTCGTACACATAGAAGCCAAGGGAGTCGCAGAGCTCATAGAACTCACGGGGCTGAGGATAGTGGCAGGTGCGGATGGCGTTGATGTTGGCCTTCCTCATGAGGAGAAGGTCCTCAAGGATGTTCTGCTTTGTGGTATAATGACCGGTGTAGGGGTTGTGTTCATGGAGGTTCACGCCCTTGAACTTGACGGGCTGGCCGTTCACAAGGAAGGCGTGGACCATGCGCGTTTTTCCGTCATCCCCGACCTGATCGGGGATCTCCTTCACCTCAAAGCGGCGGAAGCCCACGTGGAAGCGGGTGTATTCCCCGTTCACCCTGAGAAGGAGGGTGTACAGCTCCGGGGTCTCGGCACTCCAGCGGCGTACGGAAGGGATAGTGTCAGTCACCGTTGCCATTGAGCCGCTGAACTCGAAGATTGCATCGGCCACGGCACTGCCGTCCTTGTCAAGAAGCTCATAGAACACCTCTACGGGAGCCTTGGAGTGCATCCTGAGTTTGAAGATACCGGTCTGGAGGTCCTCGTCAAGGGTGGAGATGACGCTGAAATCAAAGCCGGAATGGGCCTTTTCGCTTGAAAGATACACATCTCTCTCAATGCCGCTTATGCGCCAGAAGTCCTGGTCTTCCAGATATGAGGCCGATGTATAACGGAATATCTTGAGCCTGAGGTCATTCTCCCCGGGCTTCAGATACTTTGTGATATTATAACGGTGAAGGCTCTTGGAGTCCTCTCCGTAGCCAACTTCCTCTCCGTTCACGTACACATATGTGCCGCTCTTGGTGCCGCAGAGGTTTAGGAACACCTCACGGCCGGCCCAGCTTTCCGGAACGGTAAAAGTCCTGTGGTAGACGCCTGCGGGGAAAGACTCCGGCAGCACCGGCGGCTGAGGATTCTCAGGGCAGAAGTCGTACTGGATATTGGTGTAGTATGCGTATCCATATCCCTGGATCTCCCAGTTCCCGGGGACCTTTATCCTGTCCCAGCTGGCGGGCTCCAGCGTGAGGTTGTGGTAGTCCTCAAAGTATTTGAAGTCCCATATGCCGTTGAGGTCTACGTAGTTCTCGGACTCACGGAATCCCTTTTTCAGGGCATCTTCACGGCTGGCATAATAGATTACTTCAGTGCGTTGTGTCTCTGCATTTACGGAAGTTGCCTGCATATCCTGCCAGAGAGGGAGGACCGCCGCGGCCAAAAGTAATAAATTCATAGTATTGCTTGTGTGGTTAATATCACACAAAGATAGTCATTATTTCTTTACCCTCCACCAATATATGGTAAGGTATATGGAGCGGATGGCAAGGTGCACGAAATATGCTGCCATGAGGATATGGATGGCTGTGGGACCAGCCGGGGGTGTTGCGGCGAGATAATATCCCCCAAACCATACGGCAAAAAAGCCCACGGCGCAAAGGAGCGTGCTGTCCCTCATGGCCGATGTTGCCGTGGCTCCCGTAAAAACGCCGTCCCAGATGAATGCGGGAACGCCGATAAGCGGCATCAGGAGCAGCCAGGGGATGAATTCCCTCCCGGCGTCCACCACCGTGAGGTCCGATGTTAGGAGGTGGAAGGCCGGCACTCCGCCAAGGCCGTACAGCAGCATGAACGCCCCGGCAAGGCCCCAGCCCCAGATGAAGCATCCCTTCACGGAGGCATGCACCCCGGCATTGTCCCCGGCTCCAATGAACCGTCCAGTAAGGGCCTCTCCGGCATAAGCAAAGCCGTCCGTGAAATAGCTGAATACCAGCAGCAGTTTCATAAGGATTGAGCTTACCGCCAGCATGGTATCTCCAAATTTGGCCGATATAACCGTGAACCCTATATACACCGCAATCATCCCCAGGGACCTTAGCACAAGGTCACGGTTCATCCGGAAGAACGACGGTGCCTGGACCTCCTGGTCCGCGGGGTGTTGTTGGACCTGGTCCACCGTGGGGGCAGCTGGTAACCCAAAAACGGCCGATTTTGTGTCGCCGGCTGTCCCGGAGACCGGCTGGTGGCGCAAAAACGCGGGTTTTTGTGTCACCAGCTGCCCCAGAGAGTGCCGGGCGGCGAAGGCGGCGTACGTGAAGCCGCACCACTGGGCGATGAGCGTGCCGGCGGCAACCCCGGCAAAGCCCATGGCGGGAAGGCCGCAAAGGCCAAAGCCCAGCCCGAATGACAATAAGATGTTGAGGCCGTTCACAATAAGATCGGCAATCATGGGCTTCACGGTATCCTGAAGGCCGATGAACCATCCCTTGAATGCAAACAGCGAAAGCGTTGCCGGAGCTGCCCAGATGCGGATTTTGAAATATTCAGATGCCAGCTCACGTACCTCAGGCGTGCAGTCCACCAGCAAAAATGCCAGCCATAGCACAACCCATTGGAGGGCAATGAGCGCCACACCGGATAACATGGCAATCCGCAGTGCCCGTAGCAGTATGCTCCGGAGGGAAGATGCCCGGTCTGTGCCGGGCATGACGGTTGCGGTGGCGCCGGCAAGGAGCCGTCCGTAGGCCTGGGCCGTGAGACCGCCGGTACTGGAACGTAAAAAGGCAAAGTTCCAGTACAGGAGATCAAACAGCATTGTGCCGATGGTGATGCCCCCGATGAGTGCCGCCGCGCCGGAGCCGCCGCCCAGGTGGCCGGCCACGGCGATATCGGCCATCCCTACAAGCGGGACGGTTATGTTGGCAAGGATGCTGGGAGCCGCCAGAGAGAGGATTTCCCGGTTAAGCTGCTTCATCTGAATTTCTTATCCTCTTCCAGCATACCAAGATAGGAGTTGTAGCGCTCCTGGGCGATGATGCCGCTGGCAACCGCCTCCTTTACGGCGCAGCCGGGTTCATGGGTGTGCGTGCAGGGGGTGAACCGGCAGCCCTCGGAGACCCGCAGCATTTCCGGAAAGTAGCGTGCAATCTCCTCTTTTTCAAGGTCTACAAGGCCAAAGCCCCTTAGCCCCGGGGAGTCAATAACGTACCCGCCGGATGCAAGGGGGTACATCTCATAGAGGGACGTTGTGTGTTTTCCCTGAAGATGCACGGCCGATATATCCCCGATCTTTGGATCCAGCGAGGGGTCCAGGGCCTTTATGAGGGAAGACTTTCCAACACCTGACTCCCCGGAAAAAAGGTTTACGTGCCCGGCACAGGCGTCCCGCAGGGCGTCAATCCCATCACCGGTCACTACGGATGTCTCTATGACCGGATACCCTGCACTTTCATATATGTGGCGGAAGGCTTCAATGGCCTCGGGGGCCTCGGCCCGGTACATGTCTGTCTTGGAGAGCACTATGGTTGCCGGAATGCCGTACACCTCACAAGTCACCAGCACCCTGTCCAAAAACGGCAGTTTCACCTCCGGGAAGTACAGGGACACCACAAGATAAGCCATATCCACATTGGCCGCAATGATGTGCGCCTGGCGGGAAAGGTTTGTGCTGCGGCGGATGACGTAATTGCGGCGGGGGAGTACGGAAGTGATGACAGCCATGCCGTCCTGCCCTTCTTCATAAGACACTATGTCTCCCACGGCAACAGGGTTGGTGGTCTTTCCCGCACCCAGTCTGAGCACGCCGCGGAGCACCGCCGGAAAGACGTTCCAGGCGGGCAGTTCACTCAGAAGATAGTGGCTTCCGGCGTTCTTTACTACGGTTGCGGTTTTCATTCGTCGCAAAAAAAACTCTTTTCTTCCACAAAGATAGCGGAATGTTTTGTAAGTCCCTCCAAAATAACTAAATTTAGTGAGTTAATAACACGCATTATGACCATTAACATCCAACTTCAATATCATACCTCCTGGGGAGAAGCCATTCATCTCAGGATTGGAAAGCGCCGCGTTCCCATGCAGTACTCTTTCGGTGGCCTGTGGCAGATTGTCCTTACAGGCCGTGACCTCAAGGAGGGGGACTCCTTCTCCTTTGAGATTGTCCGTGAGGGAAGGGTAGTGAAAAAGGAGTGGCGCGGCCATACGTACAAGTCCCCGTCGGCCGGGAAAAACATCATCGTGCGTTCCCGCTGGCAGGAGAAGCCGTCAAATTCCGCCTTCTATTCATCGGCCTTCAGCGATGTTATCTTCCGCAGGCCATCGGGCGCATCTTTCCGTAATCCCCAGCCGGAAGCCGGCCAGAGGGGTAACGTCAGTTTCCACGTTCCCGCCCCGGAGGTCCGCAGTGGCGAGTCCCTTGCCCTGGTGGGTGCCGGAAACGGCCTTGGCAACTGGAAGAAGGTGCACCTTATGGAAGACGGCATCTTCCCCTGGTGGTTCCTCACCATGGATGTGAAAGAGCCCATGGAGTACAAGTTCGTGATTGTGGATACAAAAACCAAAGCCATCAAGCGCTGGGAGGACGGCCCCAATCACTTCTTCGCGGAGGTTCCTGCAAAGGACACCCAGCTTGTGATAGCAGACCTTAACCCCGCCTTCCCCACAGAGCCCTGGAGGGGCGCAGGCGTGGCCGTTCCCGTGTTCTCTCTCCGCACAAAGGACAGCTTTGGCGTAGGTGAGTTCAACGATATCAAGCGCCTTGTAGACTGGGCCGTGGAAACCCATCAGAACGTAATCCAGCTGCTCCCGGTCAACGACACAACCATGACTCACACCTGGAAGGATTCCTATCCCTACAACGCCGTGAGCTCATTCGCCCTGCACCCGCAGTTCATCCATCTGCCGGAGGCCGGTATCCGCAAGAATGCCGCATACAAGGCAAAGCAGGAAGAACTTGAAAAGCTTCCCCAGATAGACTATGAGGCTGTGAATCAGGCCAAGCTTGAGATGCTCCGTAAGCACTACGCCGTCCAGAAGGACACGGAGTCTCCCGCGTACACCGCCTTTGTTGAGGAAAACAAGGGCTGGCTCCTCCCTTACGCCGTTTTCAGCGTACTGCGTGACATCCACGGAACGCCGGATTTCTCCCAGTGGGGAAAATATTCCACCTACAGCGCCAAGAAGGCCGATTCCTTCACGGAGGAACACCCTCAGGAAGTGGGCTTCTACTGCTATCTTCAGTTCCTTCTTGACCGTCAGCTCCGTGACGCCGTGAAATACGCCCATCTCCATGGTGTAGCCATCAAGGGAGACCTTCCAATTGGCGTTTCACGCGTGAGTGCCGATGCCTGGCAGCATCCCCACCTCTTCCATCTTGACAGTCAGGCGGGAGCACCGCCGGATGCCTTCAGCGCAGACGGCCAGAACTGGGGCTTCCCCACCTACAACTGGGAAGAGATGGCAAAGGACGGTTATGCATGGTGGAAGGCCCGCATGGGCAAGATGGCCCAGTACTTTGACGCCTTCCGCATAGACCACATCCTTGGCTTCTTCCGCATTTGGGAAATTCCCTCAGAGTACACCAGCGGCCTTATGGGTCACTTCTCACCGGCCCTGCCTTATTCCGGAGACGACCTCCGTGCCCAGGGCTTTGACCCCGCCGCAGGTGAGGGCACGGACCGCCTGTTTGTTGAGGATCCCCGCCAGAAGGATTACTGGCATCCCCGTATATCGGCCCAGTACACCCAGGCCTATGCATGGCTGCCGGAGTGGCTCAAGCACCGCTACAATGAGCTTTACAATGACTTCTTCTGGCACCGTCACAACGACTTCTGGCGGGAAAGCGCAATGCGTAAACTGCCGGCCCTTCTCCGCTCTACGGGCATGCTGGCCTGCGGCGAAGACCTTGGCATGATCCCTGCCTGCGTGCCTTCTGTGATGGATGAACTCAATATCCTGAGCCTGGAAATCCAGCGCATGCCCAAGGATCCCAAGGACGCCTTTGCAAATCCCGCATGGTATCCCTACTGGTGCGTCTGCGCAACAGGTACCCACGACACATCCCCGCTGCGCGCCTGGTGGGAAGAGGACCGTGATGCCACCCAGAAGTTCTATAATGAGATGCTTGGCTGCGAGGGAGACGCCCCTTACTTCTGCGAGCCCTGGGTTGCAGACCTTGTGGTTGCCCAGCACATGAAATCTCCCGCCATGCTTGCCATCCTGCCCCTGCAGGACTGGCTGGCCACTGACGGAGAGGTGCGTTATCAGGGCAATCCCGCCGACGAACGCATCAACATCCCCGCCATCCCCCGTCACTACTGGCGCTACCGTATGCACGTGGGGCTGGAAGAGCTTATCGGCAACGATAAACTCAACGCCCATCTCCGTAACCTCATAGACGCCGCAGGACGCGGAAGGTAATGGCTGGAGGGGACTGGAAAGAGCGTCTGGGCGTGGTGTACTCCACAAATCCGGACTTCAAGTATGAGACCGCCGCAACCCCGGAGGAGGAAACCCTTCCCCCGGGGAAGCAGCGCCTTATAGTGGGCATAGACAGGCGTAACCGCGGCGGCAAGCAGGTCACCCTCATAACCGGCTTTGTTGGGAAGGCCGATGACCTCAAGGAGCTTGGCCGCACCCTCAAGACAAAGATTGGCGTTGGCGGCAGTGCCAAGGACGGGGAGATAACCATCCAGGGAGACTTCCGTGACAAAGTTGTGGAAATCCTGAAGGCCCTTGGCTATAACGCAAAGAGAGGCAACTAAATGATTGTAAATATCATAATGGTGGTATTTGTGGCACTGGCGCTTGCGCTTCTGCCCACTTTTTTCCATTTTGCCCCTTATCTTTCCGATGCAGTGTTCCGCGCCCGCGGCTCTGAGGCTCTTGAATTCAGCGTAAGGGTTACAAGGGACAGGAATATGTTCGCATATGTCCTTCTCATCCCGGCCGTTCTCATAATGTCCCGATACCGCCTGTATGACCCATCTTTCATGCAGACAATAGGCGCCATGGGTGAAGGCTGGTACCTTCTTGCCTGCTTTGGCATACTGGCGTCATACCTTCTTGTGAGGCTTATCATATACCTTATCCTTAAGCCCCGCCGTCATTATGAATATTTCCGCCTTGCCCACAGGGCAATATACACGTTCTTCATCCTCCTTATGCTCATAGCGCTGCCGGCGTTGGGCATCCTTACCGTGGTGGATGCCAATGACGTGATAATCAGGAGCGTAATGTATGTCCTTCTGGTTGTGGTGTATTTCGTTTTTATTATCCGCAAAGCGCAAATTTTATCATTAACTTGCGGTGGATTCGCACTTTTTTTGTACCTTTGCGCGCTTGAATTTATTCCCACTGCTGCGCTGATTGTTTCAGCAGTGGTTTTGTAGCGCTAGAAAGACAGAATGAGCATCAGTAAGATTTTGGTTTCCCAGAACGCCCCGCGCGTTCTCACGCAGTATCAGGCCGTCTCCCAAAAATTCGGAGTAGAGTTTACTTTTTGCCCCTTTTTCCAAATAGAGCCCCTCACTTCACGTGAATTCCGCGCCCAGCGCATCAACATTCTGGATTACACGGCAATAATCTTCTCTTCAAGGCATGCAATTGACGCATTCTTCGCCCTGGCAGAGGAACTCCGCAACAAGATCCCTGAGACAATGAAATACTTCTGCACCACGGAAGCCGTGGCCATGTACCTGCAGAAGCACATCGTATACCGCAAACGCAAGATTTTCTTCGGCAACGGCACTCCGGAAAGCGTTGTGGACCTTATCGGCCCCAAGCATAAGGGAGAGAAATTCCTTCTCACAACAAGTGACAACTCTTCCCAGGACGCTCTCACTTCCCTCCTTGAAAAGAAGGGTCTGGATTACACCAAGGGCGTTTTTGTAAAGTCCGTGAGTCAGGATTTATCGGCCGTGGACATCAAGTCCTATGACATGATTGTCTTCTATAATGTGGCCGATGTAAAATCCCTCCAGGAGAACTTCCCGGATTTCCAGCAGGGGGATATCAAGATGGTGTCCTTCGGCAAATCCATCGTGAAGGCCATGGAAGACGCCGGCCTAAGGATAGACGTCAAGGCTCCCACCCCGGAAGCCCCTTCCGTAGCCCGTGCCATTGAGTTATACCTGGAAAGCCTGTAATGCCTGAAACCCTTCCTAAAAGTGAGCGCTTGAGCGGCCAGACGGCTGTCTCTGCTCTCTTTGAACGCGGAAAGGGTCTTTCTTCCGGCTGCCTCCGTTGTAAATACATCGCCATCCCCACGCACGCAGATGCCGGGGTGTCCCGCATAGTTGTGTCAGTGCCAAAGCGGCTTTTCAAGCGGGCGGTGAAGCGTAACCTCTTGAAGCGCCGGATCAGGGAGGCGTATCGGCGCCAGAAGGATCTTGTATCGGCCCCTGCCGACATCCTCTTTATCTATACCGCCCAGGAGGTCCTGCCTTATGAGGTGATTTATGCCGATATGACCGCCATCCTGCAGAAGGTATGTTAAAGGAAACACTCAAAAAGATACTTATTTTCCCGGCGGTGGTGCTTATAAAGTTCTACCAGCTGTGCATAAGCCCTTTTACGCCGCCTACCTGCCGATTCACCCCCACCTGTTCCCAGTATGCCCTGGAGGCTTTCCGGAAGCACGGCCCGTTCAAGGGGCTGTACCTTACGGTGAGGCGCCTCCTGAGGTGTCATCCCTGGGGCGGAAGCGGTTATGATCCAGTGCCTTAGTTATGCCAAAGAAAGAGAAAATAGAGCAGATGTTCAATGACATCGCGCCTTCCTACGACCGCCTCAACCACCTTATGTCCCTGCGTATTGACAATATCTGGCGGAAGAAGGCCCTGAAGGAGATTGTGGACGGCACCCAGCAGCAGATCCTGGACGTAGCCTGCGGCACCGGTGACAGCACCATTGCCATAGCAAAGGCCATGGAGCCCGGCGGCAGGGTCACAGGCATAGACATATCGGCCGGAATGATGGAGCCTCTCATGCGTAAAGCCGCCCACGAAGGCGTCCATGACCGCATAAAACTCCTGCAGGCCGATGCCCTCCAGATGCCTTTTGAGGCCGATTCTTTCCACCGCGTCACCTGCGCTTTCGGCATAAGGAACTTCGAAGACCGGAAGAAGGGCCTGGCGGAATTCCTCCGTGTCCTGAAGCCCGGCGGCAGGGCCGTGATCCTGGAACTGGGCATTCCGGACAAACCTTTTATCAAAGCCCTCTACGACATTTATTTCAGGCACATCCTGCCTCTTATAGGAGGCATCATTTCCGGAAACCGCGCGGCATACCGTTATCTGCCGGAATCCGTTTATGCTTTTCCCCGGCCGGAGACATTCTGCGCCATGATGGAAAGGGCTGGTTTTCATAATGTTAGGCATCGCAATTTCACTTTTGGCCTGTGCCGGCTTTTCATAGGTGAGAAATAATTGCTATCTTTGTACGATATGACTAAAACCGCTATAACCGTACTTCCCGTAAGCGGGAAGAAAATGCTTAAGGAATTCATAGATTTTCCCCTTAAGCTGTACAAGGGATCGGACAAATGGGTCCCTGCATTTGAAGACGACGAATATAAATCCCTGGGCAAGGACAATCCTTCCCTTGAGTTCTGTGATCGTGAGCTTTATCTAGCCTATAAGGACGGAGAGGTTGCAGGCCGTGTGGCCGCCATTATCAATCACAACGCCAACAAAAAGTGGAACGAGAATTCAGTCCGCTTTGGCTGGATTGACTTCATTGAGGATTTTGACGTATGCAAGGCCCTCATCGATGCTGTAATTAAGTGGGGTAAGGAGCGTGGGGCAACCAAGATCAAGGGTCCCCTCGGCTTCACTGACATGGACCGCGAAGGTCTCCTTGTGGAAGGCTTTGAAAATGAGAGCCCCTTCACCGTCATCTACAACTATCCTTATTATCCTGAATACCTGGAGCGTCTTGGTTTCTCCAAGGACGTGGACTGGACCCAGAGGGTGATGGACATCCCGTCGGAGCTTCCTCCCATGTTCGCTTATGCCGATAAAATCTCTGAGCGTTTCGGCATCCGCATCTACACAGCCAGCACTCTCCGTAAGATGGCAAAGCGCGGCCGTGAGATGTTCCATGTGCTCAATGAAGCCTTTGCAGGCCTCTATGAGTACACAAAACTCACCCAGGAGCAGATAGACGGCTATGTGAACCAGTACGTCCCCGTTCTCAACAAGGACCTTGTGGCCTTTGTGGTCAATGAAAAGGATGAGCTTGTGGGTTTCACCGTAACCATGCCTCATATATCGGCCGCAGTACGTAAGGCAAAGGGCAAGATCCTTCCCTTCGGATGGATCCACCTTCTTCCCGCCCTCTCTCCCAGGCGCAATGACACCACGGAGGCCCTCCTTATCGGCATCCTTCCTGAATATCAGGCAAAGGGCGCGGCTCTCCTTATGTTCAAATACCTTATGGAGAACTATATCCGTCTGGGCATCAAGCACATGCTCATGAATCCCCAGCTGGAGGAAAACCATAAGGTTCAGTCCCTCTGGGACAACTTTGACACCCGCCTCTATCAGAGGAGGCGCTCCTATGTAAAAGACATCGTAGAAGATACAAAACCTTTAACCAAACAAATAATGACAAACACAGAGTACTTCCACAACATGCTCCCCAAGGAGGAGTTTGAAGCATTACCTTACTTCCCCACAATGGGTCAGTTTGTGGACTGGTTCCCCAAGCAGTATGCAGATAAACCTGCTCTCAGCGATCAGACAAACACAATCACTTATGAAGAGCTTGGAAAGCGCATCGCGCGCCGCAGGGCCTTCATCAACAGCCTTGGTCTTCCCAAGGGTGCACATATCGCAGTCTGGGACCGTAACAGCCAGAATGCAGTAGAGCTGTACCTTGCCATCACATCGGCCGGATACGTAGCAATGAACTTCCCTGCCCAGCTTCCCGCTCCCGCAGCGGTTGGCTGCTGCATGAAGTTTGACATTGCCGCCATCTTCGTGCGCGATGAGTTCATGCCCCTCACGGAGGGCATCCAGGGCACCAAGGTGCTTCCCGCCGCTTCCATCGCAGACACAGAGGCTCCCGCAGTCCTTGACATAGATCCCGAAAGCCCCGCCGCCATCTTCTTCACAGGTGGCACCACCGGCTCACCCAAGGGCGCAGTCCTCAGCCACAGGGCCCTTATGAGAGGTAACTACAACACTATCTTCAAGCCCGGCCATATCATTGGAGTACACCGCTATATCGCCCTCCTGCCGTTCAGCCACGTATTCGGCGCCATCGCCGGCATGGCAGGCTGCTTCTATTCCGGTAACCTTCTGTTCACCGCAGAGGATATGAAGGCAACCATCGGCAAGCTGCCCATGATCAAGCCCACCCTCCTGGTGATCGTTCCCGGTATCTGCGACATCCTCTCCGGACTTGTCAAGATGTACGGCCCTCAGTTCCTTGGCGGGCAGCTCCGCATGATCATCTCCGGCGCAGCAAACGTACCTCCGCGCCTTGTCGATATCTTCACAAAGCTTGGTGTAGAGTTCTGCTTCGGCTATGGCCTTACAGAAACCGCAAACCTTACATCGGCCAATGCCGATGCCGTCCGCAAGCCCACTTCCATCGGCCGCATCTATCCAGGTCAGGAGACTAAACTTGTTGACGGTGAGCTCCTTGTAAAGGGTGACAACGTGTTCTCCGGCTACTACAAGGATCCCGTACGTACCGCCGAGGCATTCACAGAGGACGGCTGGTTCCGCACCGGGGACCTCTGCCGCTTTGACGACGAAGGCTTCCTCTACATCACCGGCCGAATCAAGAACCTCATCATCCTCCCCAACGGTGAGAATGTGAGCCCTGAAAGCCTTGAGGAGCCCTTCTACGCAGATCCTTGCGTGCGTGACGCCATGGTCAAGGAAGACGACCTAAACGGTGCAAAGGTAATTGCAATCGAGATCCTTCCGTTCATGCCCGCATTCGACGGCAAGACCCCAGAGGAGATCCACGCATACATGCAGGCACTTGTGGACAAGGTGAACGCAACCCTTCCCACCACTCACAGGATCATCAAGATGACCGTGCGTACGGAAGACTTCAAGCGCACCGGCAGTATGAAAGTAGCACGTGTATAAGTTATGACCAGACAGGAAGTTTTTGACGGTCTTAAGGAAGTTATCTCCGTCATCAGGCCCAACACGGACCTCACAGATGTCACTTTTGACACTCCTCTTACCACCGGCCTTGGAATTGACTCACTTACCATGATGCTCCTTTCCCTTGCCGCAGAGGAAAAGTTCAAGATGCGCTTCCCGGACAACGCACCCCTTCCCAAAACGGTAGGTGAGGTGTGTGACGCAGTCCTTGCCGCACTTTAGTATTTTCAAGCCTGCAAAGTTTTTGTTAACTTTGCAGGCTTATTGTATATTATATGGACAGGAAAACATTCAATAAGTGGAACTGGATTGTGGCGGTGGCGGTGCTGGTGGCATCGTGCGCCACGTATCTGGCCACAATAGAACCAACTGCGTCTTTCTGGGACTGCGGTGAGTTCATTGCATCGTCATACAAACTGGAAGTGGGTCACCCTCCGGGAAACCCCGTATTCCAGCTGCTGGCACGCTTCTTCACAATTCCATTTGACGCCGCGCACGCCGCTGTGGCAGTGAACGCCATGAACGCCATCCTGAGCGGCCTCACCATCTTTTTCCTGTACCTTACAATAGTATTCTTTGCAAGGAGACTTGTGGTCAGAGCCCCGGAAGGATATACTATCGGCCAGGCCATAGCAATACTTGCGTCCGGTGCCGTTGGTGCAATGGCCTACTGCTTTAGTGACACATTCTGGTTCAGCGCGGTTGAGGGAGAGGTGTATGCAATGAGTTCCCTATTTACGGCCTTGGTCTTCTGGGCCATGTGCAGGTGGTATGACACCGCAGACCAGCCCCATGCAAACCGCTGGATAGTGCTTATTGCTTTCCTCATGGGCCTTTCTATCGGCGTTCATCTTCTGAACCTCCTTACCATTCCGGCGTTTGTGTTCATGTACTATTACCGCATGAACGAGGATAAGGAGCTGCCTTTCAAGAAGCTTGTGGGCATATTCCTGATTGGCGTAGTGATAGAGTTCCTGCTGGTCTATCTCTTCATCCCTTACCTTCCCAAGATTGCGGCTGGGGTAGACCGCCTGTTTGTGAATGGTTTCGGCCTTCCTTACAACAGCGGTGCGTTGTTCTTTATGGTGGCCCTTCTTGCCCTGTGCTTCTGGGGCCTGTTTGCAACGCTTAAGAAAGAGAAAGTGTTCTGGAACACCGTCCTTCTTTGCGTAACCACCCTTGTGATGGGCTTCAGCCTGTTCTCAATTGTGATTATCCGCTCCAGCGTGAAAACGCCCACCAACGAGTACCAGCCCGATAACCCCTACACGCTTGTCCGATACCTGAGCCGTGAGCAGTACGGCTCCACGCCTCTCCTCTACGGCCAGTACTGGGACGCCCCCTATGACCTTGACAACTCAAAGTACTGGGCTCCCATGAACGGCAAGTACATAAAGGCCGATGCCCCCACGGAGGCCATCTACAAGCAGGAAGGCAAGATGCTCTTCCCCAGGATGTGGTCATCGGCCGATCCCCGCTATGCGGAGTTCTACGAGATGTACACCCAGGGCAAGGGCACAAGGGTGCGCGGCACCAAAACCCGCAAGCCCACCTTCGGGGCCAACCTTGCATACTTCTTTGACTACCAGCTCAACTGGATGTACTGGCGCTACTTCATGTGGAACTTTGTGGGCCGCCAGAACGACATCCACAGCCCAGTTCCCGGCAATATCTTTGACGGTAACTGGGAAAGCGGAATAGGCTTCCTGGATGCCCTGAGGCTGGGAGACCAGAGAGACGCCCCGGCGCCGCTGCGCGATAACAAGGGAAAGAACCACTACTTCTTCCTGCCGCTGCTGCTTGGCATCCTTGGCCTCATCTTCCAGTTTGACAAGGATAAACGCGGCAGCTGGCTGGTGTTCCTCATGTTCTTCATGACGGGCATAGCCATTGTGCTGTACCTCAATCAGCCGCCGTACCAGGTGCGTGAAAGGGATTATGCGTATGCGGGTTCCTTCTACATGTTTGCAATATGGATCGGCCTTGGTGTGCTGGCGCTGTACAGGTGGATTGCCGATGCCCTCAAGGGCCGGGAGAAACTGGTTGCAACGGGCGTTGCCGTGCTCAGTATGGGCGTTCCCGTGCTTATGGCCGCTCAGAACTGGGACGACCACAACCGCTCCCACCGCTATACCGCCGTGGAGATGGCCACCAACTACCTCAATTCAGTTGGCCCCAACGGCTATCTTGTAACCCACGGAGACAACGATACCTTCCCGCTCTGGTATGCCCAGGAGGTGGAAGGCGTGCGTACGGATGTCCGCGTTGTGAATACGTCCCTGCTTGGTACGGACTGGTATATAGACCAGATGAAGTGGGCCTGCAATGAAAGCGCCCCGCTGCCTCTTACCGTGCCCCAGAGCCAGTACCTCTATGGCACCAATGAGTTTGTGACCATCCAGTACGACGACGGCTCTCCCATGTTCCTCCACGACGTAATGGAGGTGTTCAAGGATCCCAAGATGAAGGCGGTCTTCGAGGGCGGTGGCAAGTATGATTTCATCTGCGCCCGCAACATTGTGATGCCCGTGAACAAAGAGAACTGCCTGAAATACGGCATTGTCCCTGAGAAGTTTGCCGATCAGATTCCGGAGCACATAGTCCTCACCATGTCCAAGGACAAGAACTACCTTTCCAAGCCGGAAATCTTCCTCCTGGACCTTCTGGACGGCTATAATTGGGACAGGCCGCTTCACGTCCTCAACCAGGGCGGAGACCTCAATGTGGGTATCAAGGATTACCTTATGTTTGACGGTTTCTCTTACCGTTTCACACCCATCAAGAACAAGATTTCATCCACGGATGCCGGCAAGGTAGATGCCATTCAGCTGTACAATGATTTCAAGACCAAGTACAAGTGGGATGCCCTTAAGCGCACGGACTGGTTTGTGGACTACCAGAATTACTACACCTTCCTTGGAGTCCTTGGCCAGAGGCAGCTCTATCTCACCGTTGCCAACGCCCTCATAGATGAAGGGGAGGATGAGAAGGCCATAGAGATTATGGACCTCTGCCAGGAGAACTTCCCTGAGGAGAATTTCCCTCTGGAGAGTATCTCACTGGGTTTTGCAGGCAACGACTATATGGTGACTCAGATAATTGAGAACTACTATTATCTTGGCGCCCAGGACAAGGCCCATGAGCTGGCCGTTAAGATGACCGATGACCTCATGGACGCCGCTGTTTTCTACATCCAGTGGGGCAGCCTTGGAATGAACGAGTTTGAACAGGCCGGCCGCGTTCTCCTCTACATTGCCGATGTATGCAAGCAGTACGGCGATAAAGAATTGGCCGAAAAACTGGAAACCAGTTTCTCGGCCCTTCTACATAGCGAGGACTAATTCTTAGTCCTGGATGGCTGCGATGCCGGGGAGGATCTTGCCCTCGATGGCTTCCAGCATGGCGCCGCCGCCGGTGGAGACGTAGCTCACTTTGTCGGCGAAGCCCATCTGGGTAACTGCTGCAACGGAGTCTCCGCCGCCCACAAGGGTGTAAGCGCCTTGAGCGGTAGCATCGGCCAGATCCTGTGCAATCTGGAGGGTTCCCTTCGCGAAGTTAGGAAGCTCGAAAACGCCAACAGGACCGTTCCAGAGGATGGTCTTGGACTTCATGATGATCTCTCTCCAAATCTCGAGGGATGCAGGAGATGCGTCCATGCCTTCCCATTCGTCGGGAATCTGGTCAATAGGGAAGATCTGGCGGGGAGTGTCATTGTCAAATGACTGGCCGCATACAGTGGCAACGCTCAGTGAGAGGTTTACGCCGCGCTCCTTCGCTTCCTTCATTATCTCAAGGGCGTCCGGAATGAGTTCATCCTCATGGAGGGACTGGCCGATATGACCGCCCTGTGCCTTGATGAAGGTATAACCCATGCCGCCGCCGATGATGAGGTTGTCAACCTTTCCGACGAGGTTTTTCAGAACAGCGAGCTTGGAGCTTACCTTGGAGCCGCCGATGATGGCGGTGAGGGGCCTCTGTGCGTTCTTCAGAACGTTGTCGATGGCCTTGATCTCACCTTCCATGAGGTAGCCGAACATCTTGTCATTGGGGAAGTACTCTGCGATGAGGGCGGTTGAGCCATGTGCGCGGTGAGCGGTACCGAAGGCGTCGTTGATATAGCAGTCGGCATAGCTTGCGAGAGTCTTTACAAACTCCTTCTGGGAGGCCTTTACTGCTGCCTTTGCGGCTTTCTTCTCTTCATCGGTTGCATCCTCTGCCAGGCCGCGGGGTTTGCCTTCTTCCTCTGCGTAGTAGCGGAGGTTTTCAAGGAGGAGGACCTCACCGGGCTTCAGGGCGTCTGCCTGGGCCTTTGCCTTCTGGCAGTCTTCTGCAAACTGCACGGGAACGCCAAGGCATTCTGAAACGCGGCCCACGATGTGCTTGAGGCTGAATTTGGGATCTACCTTCTTGGGACGGCCAAGGTGGGACATGATGATGAGGGAACCGCCTTCTGCGAGAACCTTCTTGAGGGTGGGCATTGCCCTGCGGATACGGGTGTCGTCGGTGATCTCAAACTTGTCATTGAGGGGAACGTTGAAATCTACGCGGACGATTGCACGCTTTCCGGCAAAATTGTACTTGTCAATAAACTGTTGCATATAATATATGGTTTACATTTATAATCTAACCTACAAATTTAGTAATTATTTCTGTATCTTTGCACTGAAATAGCTATGAATTATGCCTGTAGAATTCCCCGCATCTTACTGGAAAGACTATGAGCTCCTGGACTCCGGAAACGGGGAGAAACTGGAGCGTTTTGGAAAATATGTGCTGCGCCGCCCGGAGCCAAAGGCCCTGTGGATGCCCTCCATGCCTGAGGCCGATTGGAGGCGCCTCTCGCATGTGGTCTTTAAACCCGGCGCCGGCTTTGGAAAGGCAGGTAAGGAAGACAGCGGCACGTGGGATAAACTAAAGCGCATGGAAGACCAGTGGGGGATAGTGTATAACGGAGAACCAGATCCTGAAACCCATGCGGCCAGTGACCTCCATTTGAGTCTCCGTCTTGGACTCACGTCCTTCAAGCACGTGGGCGTTTTCCCGGAACAGGCTCCCAACTGGGAATTCATCTACAGGGAGACTTCCCGTCTTGTGCGTATTCATAAAGCCAATGGGCTCCCTGCTCCCAAGGTTCTGAATCTCTTTGCCTACACCGGCGCTGCATCCCTTGCCGCCAAGTGCGCCGGGGCCGATGTAACCCATCTGGATTCCGTTCGCCAGGTTGTCACCTGGGCTCGTGAGAACATGGAGAGAAGCGGCCTGGACGGTATCCGCTGGGTGGTTGAGGATGCCCTCAAGTTTGCAAAGCGTGAGGCAAAGCGTGGCAATAAGTACGACGGAATCATCCTGGATCCTCCGGCCTACGGCCATGGCCCGGACGGAGAGAAATGGAAGCTGGACGAGCTCCTTTTTGGCCTTCTGCAGAATGTATCGGCCATACTCTCTGAAAGGGACGCATTCATGGTGCTTAATCTCTATTCCAACGGCTATTCCGCCGCTCTTGGAGAAACCGTTGTCCGTGAGGCGTTCCGCGGCGCTTTCAAGGAGATGACTTCCGGTGAACTTGCCTTCACTGACTCCTTCGGGAAGGTCCTTCCCCTCAGCATTTATGTGCGCCTGAAAAGATAGTCTGCCAAAAATTGCGTATCTTTGCAGTACTATGAAACGCTTTTTTGTAGCCACACTACTACTGATAACAACCCTCCCTGCATTTTCGCAGGTGAAACAGCTTTACGGGGAAACCCGCCTTGGATATGAGGCTGCCATTAACGGCGGCCAGTATGCCGGTAATGTAAGGGCCGATTACCTCAACCTTATCCTGGATGGTAATATCGGCCCCAATATATCTTTTTTCTGGCGCCAGCGCTTTACAAAGCCGCTTTACAACCCCAATATCCCCCTTAACGCCACAGACCATCTCTGGATAAGGTGGGACATCAATGATCACTGGGCAATTCAGGGCGGCAAAGTGCCAATTATGGTGGGCAGTTTTGAATTTGACGCCGCCCCCATAAATCTCTATTACTGGGGTATGTTCGCAGACCGGATGCCGGACGTTTATGCAATTGGCGGCAATGTCATTTGCAAGATAACGCCAGCGCAGACCCTGCTCCTGCAGTTCACGCAGTCTCCTCTGGGCTTTGGCTACAATGACCTCTTCCACGCCGGTCTCATTTGGTACGGACGCATAACTCCCTGGTGGAATACCATCTGGAGTGCCAACTGGATGGACGACCCCACCCATAGCGGTTTTGTGGTGGCCGGCCTTGGCAACAGGTTTGAAGCAGGGCACTTTGGCATTGAACTGGATGCCCTGTACCGCACCGGTCTTGCAAAGGATTATCTGTCGGCCGATTATTCCGCCATCCTCAAGCTTGAGTACAAGTTCCCGGTGGTCACTCTCTTTACCAAGGGCAGCTTTGACTACAACAAGGATTTTGCAGAGGATTTTGTCCCCGTGCGTTCACGCTTCCTGACTGTGGGCGGCGGAATAGAGGTGTTCCCGCTTAAGAACGACGACATCCGCCTCCATGCCGTCTACTGGACCAATTCCGATGCCGCCTGCTCAAACTTCGGGCACCATTTTGCCTTTGGTATTACTTACCGGCTGCGGGTGATAAGAAATCTTCCTCAATAAGCTCGTAATCCAGGATCTTCTGTTCCAGGGACGTACCCTTCACGCGTATGCGTAGAGGGTCTCCAAGGCGTATGGATTTGTGGGTACGCTTTCCAACGGCCCTGTAGTGGTCCTGGTCAAAGATGAAGAAGTCGCATTTGATTGTGCGGTAGGGGATCATTCCCTCAATCTTGGTGGGCTCAATCTCCACGTAAACGCCCCATTCAGTAACGCCGGACACATGGCCGTCGAATTCCTGGCCAATCTTGTCCTGCATGAACTCCACAAGCTTGTACTTGATGCTCTCACGCTCTGCCTCTGCGGCCACAACCTCACGCTCGGACGCGTGCTTGCACTGCTGGGCATAATACATTGAATCTGCGTTGGGGCCCTTGCGGAGGTACTGGGCCAGGAGCCTGTGCACCATCATGTCGGGATACCGGCGGATGGGGGAAGTGAAGTGCGTATAATAAGGGAACGCAAGGCCGTAGTGGCCGATATTATCCACGCTGTAACATGCCTTTGCCATTGAGCGGAGGGCCAGGATCTGGATGGCGCCAAGCTCCGGCTTGTCCTTGGCATCGTCCATAAGGCCGTTGAGGGCGTGGGCAATGTCCCTGCCGCTGTCAAGTGCGCCCATCTTGTAACCAAAGTGGCCGGCAAAGTCCCTCAGGCCGGCAAGTTTTTCCATGTTTGGTTCGTCGTGGACACGGTATACAAAGGTGCGCTTGGCCTTTCCAACCCATTCCGCCACGGTGCGGTTTGCAAGGAGCATGAACTCCTCTATGAGCCAATTTGCTTCGGCCGATAATTTCTGATGCACGCCGATAGGCCTTCCCTTGTCATCTATGTCCACCTTCATTTCCGGGCGCTCGAAGTTAACGGCGCCGTTCTTGAAGCGGCGGTCACGGAACTTGAGAGCAAGCTTGTTGAGGATGAGAATTGCCTCCTGGATATCTTCAGGTACATCTTCCGGCTTTGCGCCTTCTATGATGGACTGTGCTTTCTCGTAGTCAAAACGGTAATCGGAAATGATATGCGTGCGGCCGAACCACTGGTCCAGGACCTTGCCCTGGGGGGTGATCACAAATACCGTGGAGAAGGTCAGTTTCTCCTCTCCGGGGCGGAGTGAGCAAAGCTTGTTGGAGAGCTTCTCCGGAAGCATGGGAACGGTGCGGTCTACAAGATAGACGGATGTTCCGCGTTCCTGGGCCTCTTTGTCTACGGGGGTGCCGGGCTGTACGTAATATGTTACATCGGCAATATGGACACCAACCTCGTAATTGCCGTCTTCAAGTTTTTTGAAACTGAGGGCGTCGTCAAAGTCCTTGGCGTCCGTGGGGTCAATTGTGAAAGTGAGAGTCTTTCTGAAGTCCTTGCGGCCGCTGCGGTCCTTGTCCGTGATTTCATCGGGAATCTTATCGGCCGCATTCTCAACCTCAGGACTGAACCTGTAGGGCAGGCCGAATTCCGCCAGGATGGCGTGCATTTCCGTCTCATTCTCTCCGGGAAGGCCAAGGACGTCCACCACGTGGCCATAGGGGCCGCCGCCTCTTTCCCAGCCGTCCACAACTGCCGCTACCTTCATACCCCTCTCTGCGCCTTCCGGCACGGGAACGGATATGTCATAGGGCATGGTCTTGGAGCTCATGAGAACCCAGGCCTGCTTGCCCACAATGTGGAGGATCCCCACAAAAGGCTTGTTGGAGCGCTCGATGATGTCTATGACCTCGCCGCTCCGGCGCTTTTCACGCCCCTTGCCCTCCTGGGTGACGGCCACCCTTACGGTGTCTCCGTGAAGCGCTCCGCGGGTTTTGGAGGCCTTGACATAGATGTCATCCTCCTGTCCTTCAACCTTTACAAAGATAAAGCCTTCACGGGACATATGGGCGGTGCCCACATACTCCGGTACTACCCTCTTCTTTGACCTTTTTTCCTGCCGGCTTGCCCGCTTCTGGCTGCCTCCACGCCTTTTTCTTGACATATTTTCTTGTTTATCTCAACAAATATACGCAATTTTTGGCAGCCGCAGCCCGTTCGGGGCAACGAGACGCACAAAAAAGGCCGATTTCGTGTGTTTCGTTGCCCATTTGGTCAATGAAATGCACAAAAATGGCCGTTTTCGTGTAAATCGTTGCCCGCATCGGCATTGCGCCGAAGTGCAGTTTTAGATTGAGGGCTTCAGGAGAGCCTGGTGGAGCTGGGTGTCGTAGCGGAGGCGGACCTTGATGCCGGCCTGCTGGAAGTAGTAGCGGACCACTATCTCTTCCTCTATGAAGGGGATGATTTCATCCTTCTTGAGGCGGAGGAACGTATCCTTATCCATCTCCAGGGACTTCTGGAGGGCATCAAGCTGGGGAGCCATGGTGGCGGCCAGGCCGTCTTCCTCCAGGGTCTTTTTCATTTCATCGAACATTGCGCGTGCACTGGAGCGGTAATCGAACTCCTTGTCACGGGCAAAGGTCACAAAGTCCTCATAATCCGTGAAGTGGAAATCGTCCACGGCAGGGATTGCCTGATGCTCACGCACATACTTCATTGTATACTGGTCCACGATGCCGCCAAGGACCAGGGAGTAAGTGAGGCGGGAATACTTGTGGGGCTTCACTTCAAAGTCCGGGGTGATTCCGCCGCCGTCACGTACGGTGCGGCCGCCAGCTGTCTTGAACTCATGGGTAAGGGAATCCGGGATATGGCCAACGGAACCGTCTTCATTGCGATGAGAGTAGTCGATGGCCTGTACGCACCTTCCGGAAGGGGTGTAATATTTTGAAGTTGTAACCTTGAGCTGGCCGTCATAAGGAAGAGGACGTATGCTCTGGACAAGGCCCTTTCCATATGTACGCGTGCCGATAATTGTTGCCCTGTCATAGTCCTGAAGCGCTCCTGATACAATTTCAGATGCCGAAGCACTGCCGGAATCCACCAGCACCACTATTGGAAGCTTGGTGTCCAGCGGCTCCGTAGAGGTTTTGTAAGACGTTTCCCCGCCGGTGCGGCCCTTGGCGGTAACCACAACTGAACCCTTGGGAACAAAGAGGGAGACTATGTTCACAGCCTCCGACAGCATGCCGCCGCCGTTACCCCTGAGGTCCAGCACAAGGCGTTTCATGCCCTGCTTTTTAAGCTTCAGAACGGCATCACGGATGCCCTGGCCCACTCCTTCCGTGAACTTTGACATCATTACATAGCCATCTTCCTCATTGAGCATCCCCACATATTCAATGGAAGGGAGCACAATGCGCTCACGGCGCACGGTAACGTCCACCATCTCTCCGCTCACCTTCTTTACATGGAAAACCACGTCAGTGCCGGGCTTCCCACGCATCTTTTCCGTGCACTCACTGCTTTCAAGGCCATGGGTGGAGACACCGTCTATGAGTTCAATCTCATCTCCGCACCGGAGGCCGGCGCGTGCAGCGGGAGAGCCTTCGTAGGGCTCGTTGATGATGACATTCCCGTTGATATCAGGCTTATATATGATGGCCCCTATGCCTCCGTAGGCACTTGTGAGCATCATCTGGAAATTCTCCTGCTCCTCTTCCGGGACGTACACGGTATATGGATCCAGCGCATCCAGCATGGCGTCCACGGCGGCTCGCTCAATGCGCCCCACCTCCAGGGAATCTACATAGGAGCGGCTAAGCTCCTTCAGGATGGCATTATGGACTTCTACCCATTTACCCAGCGTAAACTGACTTGACTGGGCGTAAGCGGGGGCCGATAAAAGGGCCGCTGCCGCTATGATAATTGCAATTCGTTTCATATCGTTAGGCAAAGATAGCAAAAATAGTGCTATCTTTGCGGCGGTTAGATTAGTGTATGAATATGAAATTAGTTTTTGCAACCAACAATATACATAAAGTCCGTGAAGCATCTGAAATTCTGGGAAAGGGTTTCGAAATTGTAACCCCTGCCCAGTTAGGTATCACGGAAGACATCCCCGAAACAGGTAATACCCTAAGGGCCAACTCCCAGCAGAAGGCCGACTACATATATCAGAAAACCGGTCTTGACTGCTTTGCCGACGACTCCGGCCTGGAGGTGGACATCCTTGGCGGCGCTCCCGGCGTGGAGACTGCACGCTATGCGGGCCCTGAAAAGAATCCATCGGCCAATATAGCGAAGCTCCTTCAGGAAATGGCGCGCCGTGAGATGGAGGCGTCGTTTGCCAGGGAGTGCGGGATTGAAACGCCCCACGCCACTCGCAAAGCCCGTTTCCGCACCTGCGTCACCCTTATTATGGGCGGAAAGAAGCATTTCTTTGACGGATGCATGGAGGGAAAAATCGGCCGTGAGCTATATGGAAACGGCGGTTTTGGCTATGACCCCATCTTCATCCCGGAGGGCCGCGACGTTACTGCCGCGCAGCTTTCGGAGGATGAGAAAAACGCCATCTCGCACCGCGGAAACGCCCTCAGGGCCATGTCTGAATATCTTAATGGATAACCTGGAATTTATAGTCCTTGCAACCACAAAGGTGAAAGAGGGAGCGCTTGTAGTGCACACCCTCTCAAGGGAGTATGGCAGGCGGGGGTTCATAGTACGTCCCGGCAAAAAAGCCGCCGCGGCGCTCTTCCTTCCCCTCAATATCCTTGAGGCCGATGTAGTGGAAAACCCCAGGAGCGACCTATGGTCCCTGAAGGGCATCCACGCCCTCGATTCCCTTGCTGGAATCCGCGGCAACATCCATAAGAACACAATGACGCTTTTCCTCTCGGAAGTCCTTTTCCGCACCATCCGTGAAGGTGCCGTAGAGGACGGCCTCTATGAGTGGTGCGTGGGAAGCATCCTGGCCCTCAATGCCCTTGAGGCCGATTTTTCCAACTACCATGTCCGCTTCCTTTTGGAACTTGCCGGAGCCCTTGGTTTCAGGCCCACGTTCCAGGACATAGCGCCCTTCGTGCAGGAACATGCCCCGGAAATGCGCCAGATGCTTCAGGGCAGTTTCTCTGAATCCATGCTGGTGCCCCTCACCGGTCCCGTGCGCAATTCCCTCTGCGAGAGCGTCCTCAAATACCTTGAGTACCACACGGACCAGCCCATCCGCGTAAAATCCCTCGCCGTCCTCCGGGAACTCTACGCATAGTGCCAAAAATTGCGTATCTTTACGGAAAATTTGGCACAATGATTCCGGAAAGCACCATCTCTGAGGCCCTGAAGAGCCTTTTCAGCAACATCCAGTTCCAAAAAGAACCCGCGGGGCTGTATGACCCTCTGCGGTATATGATTGAAATTGGCGGGAAGCGAATAAGGCCCCGCCTGTGCCTTACCACGTACGGAATCTTTGCCGATGAACTGGGGCCGCACATCCTTGAACCCGCAGCCGGCCTGGAGGTCTTCCACACCTTCACCCTTATCCACGACGACATAATGGACCGCAGCCCCCTTCGCCGCGGGCACAGCACCGTGTGGAAAAAGTGGAACGAGGATACCGCCATCCTTTCCGGAGACGTTATGTGCATTGATGCCTACAAGCGCATTGCCCAGGCTCCTGTTTCGGTGCTTCCGGAAGCCCTTAAACTCTTCTCAAAAACGGCCTCTGAGGTGTGTGACGGCCAGCAGATGGACATGGATTTCGAGCACCGGGACAACGTTCCAATGAATGAGTATATGACTATGATCGGCCTTAAGACCGGTGTACTCATTGCCTGCGCGGCCCAGATGGGGGCCCTCATCGCCGGGGCCGATAAATGGAGCCAGGAGTGCCTCTACGAGTACGGTTATTACCTTGGCCTTGCCTTCCAGGTGGCCGATGATTACCTTGATGCCTATGGCGATGAAAAGGTGTTTGGAAAGCCCATCGGCGGGGATATCCTCAACTGCAAGAAAAGCTGGCTCACCATCAGGGCTCAGGAAAAGGGTGCGGAGGGCATAATCGAAGCCCTGAACGCTCCGGCAGATACCCCGGAGGAAAAGGCTGCCAAGATTGCCCGCGTGAAGGCCCTCTATGACAGCGTAGGTGTGGCCGATGACGCCCGCAAGGCCATAGGTGACCTCAGCACCCGCGCCATCTTCAAAGGCACCGACGCCCGTATGGGCGCCGATGGCCACGAGGCCCTCAAAGCCTTTGCCAACAGTCTCGTAGGCCGCACGGTCTAACCCCTCCCCTTATAGTTCTCCCCTGCCGGTGGAGGCTAAGTTGTTTATTAATAACTTATTATAGGAGTTTCTACCAGAAAAAGTTCTGGTAGAAACTTTTGTAAGTTGCTGTGTAACAAGATATTAACCTCCACTGTTGCAAATATGAAATAATGTGATTACATTTGCAAAAATGTTATCATTATGGAAACTGTAATCAGGGAGCAAACGGTTATTCGTTTCAGGAAGGACATCCTGAACCGCGCCAGGTTCAAGGCCAAACAAAACAATATGTCCCTCAATGCGTATCTTGAAGAGGTTGTGGCAGAAGCGGTTAAGCCTGCTTTTCCAAAACTGCCCAAGGACTTTAAGATCAGCCCCGCTGTAGAGGCTTTATCTGGAATCATTCCTGCTCCTACAAAAGAGCAGTTGGAAGCAGATGACAGACTGGCATATATACTTGGTAAAGGACAATAATGCTATGAGAGTATTTATTGACACCAACGTAGTAATGGACTGGCTTCTGGAAGACCGTCCCGCTAAGCCGTTTGCCAAAACCATCATTACTGCGGCAGAGCAGCATTGCTTTGAGCTCATAATAAGCACCCAGAGCATAATAGACACCTCTTATTTCTCACAAAAGAGCGGAATACCTTTTGAGAGAATAAGTGATACCCTGAGGTATCTTTATACATTTGCAAAGATAGTGGGCATAGACAGTATAGACTGTCTTTGGGCAATTGACCATTATTCCGGAGACTTTGAGGATGATATGCAGTACGCCAGCGCATACAACGCTGTATGTGACTATTTCATCACCCGTGACAAAAAACTCAAACAGCTTAATAGGGAACATAACCCTATGACGGTTATCTCTCCGGAAGATTTCGTGGCCCAGATGATGGCCTCCTCCTAAACCCAGATATACACTTTGTCGCCGCGGTGGGGGTGAAGGCGGCTGCTTTCAGGATCGGGATCCACGTGGTCCTCTGGCATACCGTCCAGCGGAACGGCTACAGAGCAGCGGCAGCCCTGGGGGGCCACTTCCGCTGGTTCGTAATCCACGCGGAGGTCATCGGCCTTGAATTCTATGATGCCGGTGGTGTTGCCTATGATAAGCATATCGCAGCCCTTGGGGAGGTCACGCGTTTCCACCTGGATTTCCGCTACGCCAATGCGGCCAAACCAATTGGTCACTTTTCCTATATAAACCTTGTTCCTGGTGGCCTGGGAGCCATAAACTGCGCTCCATTCACCCATCTTGGCACCAAGATAATATCCGTCCCAGAAGCCGCGGTTGAATACGGTTGCAAGGCGGTCCTTGTATGAGGCGCCAAGTTCCGGGGTGTAGGTGCCATCGGCCACTGCATTTGCGGCCTCTCGGTAGCATTCTACCGTTGTTTTCACATAGTCTGCGCTGCGTGCGCGGCCTTCAATCTTGAACACCTTTACGCCTGCTTCTACAAACTTATCCAGGAAATCTATGGTACAGAGGTCCTTGGGTGACATCAGGTATTTATTGTCCACGTTCACCTCAAAGCCTGTCTCATAGTCCGTAAGGAGGTAACCCCTGCGGCAGGGCTGCAGGCAGGCGCCCCTGTTGGCACTGGCCCCGTATGCACTGAGGGACATATAGCATTTGCCGGAAACCGCCATGCAGAATGCTCCATGGGCAAACATTTCAATGCGCACAAGTTCCCCTGACGGGCCGGTGATATGCTCTGAGACAATGGCCTCATGGATGGCGCGGACCTGGTCCAGGTTAAGTTCCCGGGCCAGCACCACTACATCGGCAAACTGGGCATAAAAGCGCAGCGCCTCAATGTTGGATATGCTGAGCTGGGTGGAAATATGCACCTCCAGGCCAATCTTCCGGCAATAGAGGATGCACGCCATGTCGGAAGCGATGATTGCATTCACACCCGCGGCCTTTGCGGCATCAAGCGTCTCATATGCCGGCTGAAGATCCTCCCCGTAAAGGGTGATATTCAGCGTCATATATGCCTTCACGCCATATTCACGGCATATTCGCATAATTTCCGGGAGGTCCTCCCTGGAGAAATTATTGGCCGAATGTGAACGCATATTGAGGTGGCCGATACCAAAGTACACGGAATCCGCCCCGCCCTGGATTGCGGCAATAAGGCAACCGAAGTTGCCCGCAGGCGCCATTATTTCAAGTTCCTTCCTGGTCATAGCGCTGCAAAGATACGCATTTTTCTTTTTACAGCTCCAGCGACCCCGTGCGGTAGAAGTGGACCAGGGCGGTCTGGAAGAGGTATTCGCAGGAGGCCTGGACAAGGTCTGACTCTGCCTTCATCATACGGTTACGGGCGTCGGAGAACTCCGTGAGGGTGGCGGCGCCAGCCTCGTAACGGGCTTCCATAAGCGTGAAGGCATCCTTGGCGGCGGCGCTGGCTTCCAGAGAGGCGTCATATTTGGCCTGGGCCGCTACGGCTCCGTTCCAGGCCTGGTAAATCTGCTTGTAGAGTCCCTGCTGGGCGCGGCGCAGCTGCACCCGCTGGGCTTCCTGCTGGATTTTGGCCGATCTTACCTGGTTCCTCACCTGGAACTTGTTGAAGATGGGGATGTTGAGGGAGAGTCCCACATACTGGGAGAAATTGGCTCCAAGCTGATTCCAGAACCCGGCGGTGGGGAAGGAAGAATAGTAGTTGGTCCCAAGCCCGGCATTCAGCGAAAGGGAAGGGTAGTATCCGCTCTTTGCAATATCTATGGAACGCTCCGTACCTTTGAGCCTGAGTTCTTCGGCCTTGATGGAAGGACGGTCCATGACGGCATCGGCATAGATGTCATCAGGGTGCCCCAGGGATACGTCTGAGGGCGGAGCGGGGGAGGTCCTCACAATTGAGAAGCCGTCCCAGGAGGGGAGCTCCAGAAGCTGCGCAAGGTCAAGGACGGCCGCGCGGACGTTGTTCTGTGCCTGTACCAGGGTTACCCTGCTCTGGGCAAGGGAGGCCTTCTGCTGGGAAAGCTGGGCCTTTGAGCTCTTGCCCACTCCCATCATTCCGGAGAGGCGTTCCACCTGCAGGGAGTCAATGGTCACCTGCTGCTCTGCCACATCCTCAATCTCCAGGTTGTAGATTATCTGGACATAAGCCTTTGCAACGGAAACCCGGATATCCTCGCGTGCCTTTTCAAGGTCCTCGGTGGCGGCATCAAGGTTAAGGCGCGCCAGTTTTATGCGGTTTGGCGTTGCCAGTCCGTCAAACAGCGTCATTGAGCTTCCCACGGAAATGCCCGTAGTGTTGCTGTTTCCGTATTCGTAGGTGTTGTTCCCGCCAAGGCCTCGGCCAAAGTTCATATTCTCCGATATCTGGGCGTTGAGGTTTGGAAGCCAAGACCTCTCTGCAGTATTCTTATCCACGTCCTTTGACTGATGGGAGAGCTCCTGCTGAACCACCGTAAGGTTATGCTCCAGGGCCCAGTCCATGCACTCCTGAAGGCTCCAGGGGTGTGAAAGGTCCGGGAGGGAATCGGCCGGCTGCTGTATGGCCGCAACGGCAAGTGCAAGTAAAAGTGCTTTCATAGGCTCTACTGCTGATTCTTCTTGATGATAATCTGTGCGCCGCGGACCTTGTCTCCGGCTTTGATGCCGTCTTTCACCTCAATGTTGATACCGTCAGAAAGGCCCGTCTCAACGTCACGGCGTACATATTCATCGGCCTCCTTTATCATGACATAGGTCTTTTCCCCTTCAAATTGGATGGCCGATTCCGGAAGCGTCACCACTCCATCAGCCTTGTCAAGCACTATTTCAGCATTGGCACTGTAGCCGGAGCGGATTGTTACGTCGGAAGGGATTTTCACGGAAGCCTTGATTTCAAACTGGTTGGCGCCGTTGTTGACGGTGGCCTTGGGGGAGATGTACTCCAGGATGGCGTCAAAGGAAAGATCCTGCAGGGCGCCTACGGATATCTTTACGGGCATGCCGGTTGAAAGGCGTCCCACCTCTGTCTCGTCAATGTTGCCGTCAAAGATCAGGTCGTCCATATCGGCCACGGTTGCAATGGTGGTACCGTCATTGAAGGTGTTTGACTGCGTCACGGAGTTACCAACCTTCACCGGAACGTCCAGGATGAGGCCGGAAATGGTGGAGCGCACAAGGGTGGAGCTTCCGCTTGCATTGGCCGATGAAACACCGTCCCTGATAATCTCCAGGGCTTCTTTTGCGCCGGCAAGCTCCTCCTTGGCCTGGTTGTAGACCTGGAGCACTTTCTCGTATTCATCGGCACTTACAAGCTCTTTGTCATAGAGGGCCTTCTCACGGTTGTAGTTGGTCTTTGCCTGGTTCAGGTTCACCTCCGCAAGGCGCACGCGGCTCTGGGCGCTGCTGAGGGCCCCCATGTCCGGAATCACCTTTACCTTGGCAATGATCTCATCCTTTTTGACGGTCTGTCCGGCCTCCTTGTAGAGCTCGGAGATGATGCCGCTTATCTGGGGCTTGATGTTGACCTCGTCGCGGGGCTGGATCTTGCCGGTCACAACGGTAGAACGGACAATGTCCCCAACCTTTGCCTCCTGTTCCTCATAGAGGGCCTCCTTGGGGCGTGAGCGCTGGAAAAGGTACACAAATGTTCCTGCAAACACCACAACTGCAAGGAAAATCATTAAATACTTACCAAACTTTTTCATATCTATTATTTATTATTATTCATCTCTCATTGCATCTACGGGCTTGATGGCCATGGCGCGCAGCGACGGCGCCAGGCCGGCAAGCGACCCAAGTACGGAAAGCAGAAGGGCGGCAAGGAGCGCCACGCCGAAGGACACCTGGAAGGTAGCCTTTAGGATGCCGTCCTCCGTCATTCCAAGTTCAAGGCCTGCCAGAACCAGCACGCTGGCCACAATGCCCATCATTCCGGCAACCAGTGTGAGCACTATACTCTCCGCAATGATCTGCCACAGGATCTGGTTGGGCGTTGCGCCGATAGCGCGTCGAATACCTATTTCCGTTGTGCGCTCCTTCACGGACACCATCATGATGTTGGATACGCCAATTGCACCGGCAAGGAGCGTCCCAAGGCCGATTAACCACACCAGGAAGTTGATACCCTTGAAAAGGTTGTCTATGATGCCGAACAGAACTTGGGTGTTGATCATGTACATGGCCTGCTCGTCGTCCGGGTGGACGTAGTGGTTCCTGGCGATGATGACACGGATGCGGGGGATAAGATCGGCCATCTGGATGCCCTCCTTTGCCGTGAAGCACAGGAGCTGGATCTGGTTCCCGAAGTTATATGTGCGGGACATGGTGGACATGGGAATGGTGAGGGCTTCATCGGCCCTTCCGTTCACGTTCATGTTGCCCTCGTTGTAGTCTACGCCCACAACCTGGTAGTACACGCCGTCCATCACCACCTTCTTTCCGCAGGGGTCTCCTCCTTCCGGAAAGAGGGTTTTGTAGACTTTCTTGCCGATGACGCACACCTTCTTGTCCTCCTGGATGTCCATCCAGTTTATGTACCTGCCGTATACCAGTTTTGGCGTTTCAATATTGGAATAATCCGGTCTCACGCCTTTCACGGATGCCGTAAAGAGGCGGTCTCCGTTGGAAACGCTCCTTCCCCACAGGCTCACTAGGGGCGTTACGGTCTCAAGTTCCGGAACAAGATTCTTGAGACGGTCTACGTCTGATAGATTGAGACTCCAGTACCTTCCCTTCTGGAAGCCTTTGTACGGCTTTGTGGTCTCTGAAGGGAAAACTATGCATGTGTTGTGGGCAAAGCCTTCAAAATTCTTTTCCAGAAGTTCCCTGAAGCCGTTGCCGCCGCCGGAGAGGAGCATGAGCATAAACACGCCCCAGAATACCCCGAAGCCCGTGAGAAGGCTCCTGGAACGGTTCCTGAGGAGGCTGTCGAGGATCTCCCTGAATGTGTCCCTGTCTATTCTCATTCTGCTCTGAGGGCTTCTATAGGTTTAACTTTTGCCGCTTTCCAGGCGGGGATGAGCCCGGCCAGGGTTCCTGCCACAATAAGCAGCAGGGTGGCTTCCAGGGCAACATCAAGGCCCACCGTGGGGTTATCCATCATCTTTATGGAGTCAAAGCCAAGGTTCATGCTCTTCTGCCCCAGGGTCTTGTCCATTATCTCGCAGGCCAGCATCCCAATACCCATTCCCACATATCCAAAGAATGCGGTGATGCTCACACTCTCTGCAATGATGAGGCTGAGAATCTTGCCGGGCTTTGCGCCTATGGCTTTACGGATGCCGAATTCATGCGTGCGCTCCTTAACGGAGATGAGCATAATGTTGGAAACGCCCACGATTCCGCTGATGAGCGTGAGGATGCCAAGAATCCACATGCCGATTGATATGAGTCTCTGGCCCTGGGATATCTGGGCGTTCTGGGAATAGCGGTTCCATATCCAGATGGCGTTAGGGTCGTCAGGATGGGCCTCGTGATGGGCTTTCAGGCGGCTTGAGATTGTGTTTTCAAGTTCCCGGCTCTCCTCAAGATTGCTCACTCCGTTGAAGGTTATGAAGATGTCATCAATCTCTTCTCCGGGCTTGAATATGCCCTTCATCGTGGAGTAGGGGATATAGGCCGATGTCCTCCAGTCGCTTTCGTCGGAATGATATATGCCGATAACCCGGAAGCTTATGCCCTGCATGCTCACCCATTTGCCCACAAGGTTACGGTCAAGTTCTTTTTCATGCTTGGTGCTCAGGACCACCACTTTGCGGCGCTGCTCCACGTCCAGGGGGTTGATGAACCGGCCTTTGTCCATCTGGATCTTTTCAATTTCCAGATACTGTGGCGTAACGCCCTGCATTGAAGTGCTTACGGTCTTTACGCCAAGGGCCATCTTATCCGATACTCCGCTGGTTACCGGCGCAACCTTGTCCACCTGGTCTTCGAACTCCTTCCCTTTGATTATATCAAGGTCTCCCTTGTCAAGGTTTATCCATCGGCCTTCCTTGTAGCCGTTTGCCGGAAGGGAGGTGCGGCCGCCCATTATGTCCATGGAGTTGGTAACAAAGCGGTCACTGCTACCCTGGAAGGCATTTATGATGCCGTTGCCGGCACCAAGGAGGCAGATGAGGAGGAAGATTCCCCAGCTTACGGCAAAACCGGTGAGGGCTGTGCGCAGCTTGTTGTTGCGCACGGAATTCCATATTTCATTGATAAGGTCCCTCATCGCTATTTCATCATGGTTCCGTCCCAGGCGTTATGGCTTGTGTTTTCTTCTATCTGGCCGATAATTCCGTCCTTGATGTGGATTATCTTATTGGTCTCGTTGGCAACGCCGCTCTCATGGGTTACCACTATGATGGTGATGCCTTCTTCCTTGTTAAGTTGCTTGAGGAGCTGCATCACCTCCACGCTGGTCTTGGAGTCAAGGGCACCGGTAGGTTCATCGGCCAGGATAATCTCAGGTTTGGTGATGAGGGCACGGGCAATTGCAACGCGCTGCCTCTGGCCGCCGGACATCTCGTTGGGGAAGTGAGTGGCCCACTGGGTGAGACCCAGTTTCTCAAGGTATTCCATCGCCATCTCATGGCGCTTCCTGCGGGGGACGCCCTGATAGAATAGCGGCAACTCAACATTCTCCACGGCCGTTTTGAAGCCAATGAGGTTGAAACTCTGGAAGATGAACCCTATCATACGGTTACGGTAATCCGCAGCCTGGCTCTCGCTGAGGTCCTTGATGAGCTTTCCGGCAAGATGGTACGTGCCGGTGTCGTAGTTGTCAAGGATCCCCAGAATGTTGAGGAGGGTGGATTTGCCGGAGCCGGATGCTCCCATTATTGAAACGAACTCCCCGCGCTCAATGTCAAGGTTAATGCCCTTGAGCACGTGCAGAGGCTGTCCGTTGTCGTAAGTCTTGTTTATGTCCCTAAGCTCTATGAGCGCCATTTTATTGCTGTATTAGTATGCTATTACACTGCAAAGATAAAGCGGTTTTTTCAAACCGCCAAACTTTTTTGCAAATATTTTGCCAATACATTGCTTCTGGGGCCGCTTGTTACCTAAAAACGCCTCTTTTTCGGTAATTACCTGCCCAATGGGCCGCTTGTTACCGGAAAACAGCAATTATACGGTTACAGACTGCCCATTAGTTATTGGGATCGTCCAGGCGCAGTTCCGGGTGACGGAGAGAGGTGAAGTGGAATACAAAAGCCACGGCAAGAGCCGCAATGCAAAGGCCGAAGAACATTATCTCCACGGCAACTGGGCCTCCGGCATCGGCCGAATGCGCCCCCAGGATGTTGCCGGCGATCATTTTGAAACTCAGGAGTCCAAGGTTCTGCACCCAATATATAAGCGCGAAGGTGGTGCCAAGCACCTTGTCCGGAACTATCTTAGGTACGGACGGCCAAAGGGCTGCGGGTACCAGTGAGTATCCAAACCCCAGGAATACCATTGCAAGGTATCCCCAGAAGGGGACTCCGGCTGGAGCGAACGCCAGGATGGCGTGGGCAATCAAGGACAGTATGGCGCCAAGTATCATCCAGCGCGTTCCCTTTCCGGCCTTGTCCACCATCATGCCAAAGAGCGGGGCAAAGATCACGGTAGAGAACGGGAGCATGGAGACCATCCATCCAGCAGCCTGCGCCGGAATGTCAAAGCGCGGCACAAGGATGGCTCCCGCAAATTTCTTGAACGCTATGATGCTGCTGTAAAACAGTACGCAGAGAAGCCCCAGCAGCCAGAAGTTCTTGTTTCCCAGCACTCCCAGCACATCCTTGAACCGGAAGGTTTCATCGTCAGGCTTTTCCTCCGGGGCAGAGGCTTCGGACGGCGTAGCCGCCCGTGGCTTCGTGAACGGGAGGGGCCCAGACTTGTCTGGGAGGGATAGCTCCGAAGGAGCGTACCGGTCCGAAGCCTCTGCCCTGGAGGAACGGGCGTCCAGCGCTACAAAAACGGCCCAGAGGATAAGGCCAAGGGCCATGAGGCCCATACCCACAAGGGCGGGACGGGAGGTCTCGGCAAGGGAGTAGACGTGGTCCGGGACCTGCTGTACAAGGCGGGGTGAGAGAACAAGGGCAAAGGCGGTACCAAGACGCGCGATGGCAAGCTGGAGGCCCATGGCAAGGGCCATCGGCCCTCCGCGGAACCACTTGGCTATTGAACGCGTGACGGCGGTTCCGGCAATCTCTGAGCCAAGTCCGAAGAGCATAGTGCCCACATAGGCCCACCTGAGAGCTGCCGCGCCGCCGTGAAGCACCGCCCCCGTAACCATGCCGGCTCCAAGCACCATCATTCCCACAAACAGGGATCCGCTCACGCGCACGCCCCATTTGTCAAGGAGTATTCCGCCAATCACAAGGCCGCCGAACACACACAGGACGCTATATCCGCTGGTGTAGAGGCCATACCCGGCAGCATCCCACCCAAGAGCCGTCAGGGACGGATTCTCAAAGAGGTAGGATATGCTGGAGAACATATCGTCAAAGTAGTACGACGCGAACATCGGCACTACTAAACAGGCCAGCGCAATCCATGCAGCCGGCCTGTAAAAATTCTTAGCGGAACTAGCCATTATTTATTGGAGCATTCGTCCTTGGAAAGATCCTCCGCAAGAGCTTCGGCTTCCACCAGCTCCGGAGTCTCTTTCTGGACATTGGGAAGCTCCAGGCCATAGCCCTTGCCTCCGTTTCCAACCTTGTCCTCAATCTTGAGGAGGAAGGTGAGGATAAATGCCAGCACACCGAAGCTTGAGAAGATAAGCATAGGAGCAAGGTAGCCGCCGGTTGCCTCAAGGACCTTACCTATAAGCAGCGGAACAAGGCACAGGCCGATATTCTGTACCCAGAAGATGAGGCAGTATGCGCTTCCAAGAACCTTTGCGTCCACAATCTTTGTGACAGAAGGCCACAGGGCGGCGGGCACCATAGAGAAACTCACGCCAAGGATGGCGATGAGGGTAACGGCAAGCCACTTGCTGGGGAATGCCGGAAGAAGGAAGGCAAAGCTCAGGTGGCACACAATCATGATCACAGCACCGCCCATAAGCATTGTGGCGCCCTTGCCCTTGAAATCCAGGAAACCTGCCAGGATGGGAGTGAGAATCATGGCCAGGATGGGGAAGAAGCTGAACAGCTGTGCGGCCGATGCTGCGTCAATCCCAAGGGTTGTCTCAAGGAAGTTGGGGGCGTAACGCTGGAATGGGAAAATTGCGCTGTAATAGAGCACGCACATGATAGCCACAATCCAGAACATCTTGCTGGAGAGCACGGTGCCAAGGTCTGAGACTTTGAATTCGTCCTCGGGGTCTGCGCCGGGAACGCCCTTGCCGGAAGCAATGAGCTGGGCGTCGAACTTACGGTCTAGCACGCAGAAAACGCAGTAGAAGATAAGGCCGATTGCAACCAGCGCGGCGCAGAACGCCACGGGAGCCACAATTGAATTGTCAAATTTGGCCGATATAAGCGGAGCGATCCACATCACGCCAAACACGCCAAGGCGGGCGATAGCCATCTCCAGACCCATTGCCAGGGCCTTTTCCTTGCCGTCGAACCACTTTGCAATGGCTTTGGAAACGGTGGTACCGGCCATTTCGCAGCCGCAGCCGAAGATCATGAATCCAAGGCTAGCCATCTTGGCGCTGCCGGGCATTGAAACCCACCAGCTGTTAAGCCAGTCGCAGAAAGCCGTGGCCTGGAACCAGTCAGAGATACCCACAAACTTGATTGCGGCGCCCACAACCATAAGGCTGGCGCTCAGAACACCCGTAAAGCGGATGCCCATCTTGTCCAGGATGATGCCCGCGAGGATGAGGAAACCGCATACGTTGAGGATGTATTCAGATGCTGCATATGTCCCAAAAGTGCCGCTGGACCAGCCTCTTGCGCTTTCCACCAGGGACTTCAGGGGGGACATCACGTCCACGAACATATAGGCAAAGAACATCATGGATGCAATCAGGACCAGCGCCGACCAGCGGGCCACCGGATTGTCGTTCAGGAATTTGTACACTTTTTCTGACATATCTCGTTTTGTTTGTTTTCCGGACCGCTAAATTAAGGAAAATTTTCCAAAAATGCGTATCTTTGTGAACTATGTATAAACTGCTGGAAAAGATTGATTCCCCGGAAGACCTCCGTAAACTGCCCAGGAAAAAGCTGGAAGAAGTATGCAGGGAGCTCCGGGATTATATGGTGGAGTGCTGCAGCGTGAACCCCGGTCACCTTGGCTCAAGCCTCGGGGCCGTGGAACTCATAGTGGCCCTCCATTATATATATAATACGCCTGAGGACAAGATTGTCTTTGACGTGGGTCACCAGGCCTATGCCCATAAAATCCTCACCGGCCGCCGTGAACTTTTCCGCAAAAACCGTATGAGGGACGGCATCAGCGGCTTCCCCAAGATGGACGAGAGTCCCTACGACGCCTTTGGCGCAGGTCATTCCTCCACGTCAATATCGGCCGCGCTTGGATTTGCAGAGGCAGCAAGGCTCACGGGCGCATCATATAAATCTATTGCCGTGATAGGTGACGGCGCCATGACGGGCGGCCTGGCCTGGGAAGGCCTCAACAACGCCGGAAGTTCCAAGGCCGATATCCTTGTGATTCTCAACGACAACGACATCTCCATAGACCGCAACCTTGGCGGCCTGCACGACTACCTCCTCAGGGTTACCACATCCCAAACCTACAACAGGGTCAAGAGGGGAATATGGAACCGCCTTGGAGAAGGCCGGCTCCGTGACTGGATCCAGAGGAGGGTCATAGACACCAAGGCAAACCTTGTCCGCTCCAGCGGCGGCGCCCTCTTCGAAGCCCTGGGGTTCAGGTATTTCGGCCCCATTGACGGAAATGATATCGGCCAGATGGTATCCGTCCTATCCCGCATCAAGGACCTTCACGGCCCCCGCATCCTTCATCTCCATACCCGTAAGGGCGCGGGCTACGCTCCCGCAGAGGAAGATCCTACCACCTGGCATGCCCCCGGAAAATTTGACGCCGCAACGGGCACTCGCATCAAGACCGTCAATGCCCCTGACCGCTATCAGGACGTCTTCGGAAAGGTCCTGGTGGAGCTTGCCGGCAAGGATTCCCGCGTTGTGGGCATCACTCCCGCCATGGCTTCCGGATGCGGTATGAACCGCCTCCAGGATGCTTTCCCGGAGAGGTTCTTTGACGTGGGCATAGAGGAAGGCCACGCGGTTACGTTCTCCGCAGGCCTTGCCGCCGCGGGCCTCAGGCCCTTCTGCAACATCTATTCGTCGTTCTCCCAGAGAGCGTACGACAATATAATCCACGACGTAGCCCTCCAGAACCTTCCCGTCACCATGTGCCTTGACAGGGCGGGCCTCGTGGGGGAAGACGGCGCCACCCACACAGGCGCGTTCGACCTATCCGCATTCCGCTGCATTCCAAACGTGGTGATATCGGCCCCGAGGAATGAGCTGGAACTGAGAAATCTCATGTACACTGCGCTGGAGTATCCCGGCGGCCCCTTCTTCATCCGTTACCCCCGTGGTTACGGAGAGGGCATGGATTGGGAAAAGGCCGATGCCTGCCCGCTTCCCGTTGGAAAAGGCGAGTGCCTTGTGAAGGGAAAGGGCGTTGCAGTCCTTGCCCTCGGCCCCGTTGCAAACCGCGCGCTGGAGGCTGCTCTGCGTCATAAATCGGATTACTGGGTTGGGCCTTCCGTCTATGACATGCGCTTCCTGAAGCCTCTGGACCAGGATATCATGGAGGAGGTCTCTTCTTACAAGGCCATCCTCACCGTAGAGGACGGCAGCCTGAAGGGCGGTCTCTATGGCGCCGTGAGCGAGTATTTTGCCGCCCGTCCGGATGCTCCTATAATTAAAGGGGTGGGCATTCCAGACAAATTTGTGGTGCAGGACACCCAGAAAGCCCAGCGTGAAGAGTGCGGTCTGGACACCGAATCTCTCTTTGATCTTTTAAGGGAGATGATGAAAAATGTTTAAAAAAGTTTGGCGGATTCAAAAAAAGTAGCTACCTTTGCAGTCCTTTAAGAAGTTAGAGGGCTTATGAGCGCCGATATAGCTCAGTTGGCCAGAGCACGTGATTTGTAATCTCGGGGTCGTGGGTTCGAATCCCTCTATCGGCTCAAAAAGGGGCTTTGACATATTGTAAAGCAAACTTTGGGAGGTTCGCATAGTGGCAATTGCGGCGGACTGTAAATCCGCTCCCTCAGGGTTCGGTGGTTCGAGTCCACCACCTCCCACCAAAATCTTCGAAACCTAAGGAGCTACTTCCGCAGGAATCGGGGATTCCTGCGGAAGTAGCTCAGTTGGTAGAGCATCAGCCTTCCAAGCTGAGGGTCGCGAGTTCGAACCTCGTTTTCCGCTCTTAGAAAGCCGGTGTAGCTCAGGGGTAGAGCGCATCCTTGGTAAGGATGAGGTCATGAGTTCAATTCCCATCACCGGCTCCTTTTTTGGGTTTAGGCCCTTTTAAAACGCAACAATTGTTTAAACAATAATAAAAACTATGGCAAAAGAAACATTCCAGAGAACCAAACCGCATGTCAACATCGGTACTATCGGCCACGTTGACCACGGTAAGACCACCCTCACCGCTGCCATCACCAAGGTGCTCGCAGAGCGCGTAAGTGGCAACGCTGACAAGGTGAAGTCCTTCGACCAGATCGACAACGCTCCCGAAGAGAAGGAGCGTGGTATCACCATCAACACCGCTCACGTTGAGTATGAGACTGAAAAACGTCACTATGCTCACGTTGACTGCCCTGGCCACGCCGACTATGTGAAGAACATGGTTACCGGTGCTGCTCAGATGGACGGTGCTATCCTGGTTGTAGCTTCCACCGACGGTCCTATGCCTCAGACCCGTGAGCACATCCTGCTCGCCCGTCAGGTTAACGTACCTAAGATCCTCGTTTTCATGAACAAGGTTGACCTTGTTGACGATGAGGAAATGCTTGACCTCGTAGAGATGGAAATCCGCGACCTCCTCGGTTTCTACAAGTTCGATGAGGATTGCCCCATCATCCGCGGTTCCGCACTTGGTGCTCTGAACGGTGAGAAGGTTTGGGAAGACAAGGTCATGGAGCTTATGGATGCAGTTGATGAGTACATCCCGCTTCCTGAGCGTCTTGTTGACAAGGACTTCCTCATGCCTATCGAAGACATCTTCTCCATCACTGGCCGTGGTACTGTTGTTACCGGTCGTATCGAATCCGGTACCATCCACGTCAATGACCCTGTGGAACTCGTTGGCTTCGGCGACGAACCCCGCACTTCCGTGGTCACCGGTGTTGAGATGTTCCGCAAGCTCCTCCCTCAGGGTGAGGCCGGCGATAACGTAGGTCTTCTCCTCCGTGGTGTTGACAAGAAGGAAGTGAAGCGTGGTGAGGTTGTTGCCAAACCCAAGTCCATCACTCCTCACACCGAATTCAAGGCTCAGATCTATGTTCTGAAGAAAGAAGAAGGTGGTCGTCACACCCCGTTCCACAATCACTATCGTCCTCAGTTCTTCATCCGTACCCTGGATGTTACTGGTGAAATCCAGCTTCCTGCAGGTGTCGAGATGGTTATGCCTGGCGATAACGTGGAAATCACCGTTAAGCTCATCACTCCTGTTGCAATGAACAATGGTCTTCAGTTCGCTATCCGCGAAGGTGGCCGTACCGTTGGCGCAGGTCAGGTGATCGCTATCGTAGAGTAATTCTGCATGCCATTAAAAAAGTGAGTGTCCAGTTTCTGGGCGCTCACTTTCACAGGGGAATAGAACAAGGGTAGTTCAGCGGTCTCCAAAACCGTCGATGTGGGTTCGAATCCTGCTTCCCCTGCCAAATATCAAAGGTTACGATTTGGTAAATGTTTAACTTAGGCTGGTAGATTCCCGCTTCCAATTTTCCACCGGCCCATTGTAAGCAAAGATGAGAAAGTTCATTAACTATCTGAAAGAGTCCGCTCAGGAACTGACTAAGAAGGTCACCTGGCCCACTTGGGAGAAGCTGCAGAGTTCTGCACTGCTGGTCCTGGTAGCCACGCTGATCCTCGCCGTCGTTATTTTCCTGATAGACTTTGCTTTCCAGCATCTGATGGAGTTTATTTACGCACTGTAACTGATTAAAAATCCTTATGGCTGAAAAGAAATGGTACGTCCTTCGTACCGCGGGAACCAAGGAAAAGAAAGCCGCCGAATATCTGATCAAGGAAATTGAAAGACACAAAGATCTGCAAGCAATTGTGGATCAGGTTCTTGTGCCTGTCAAGAAAGAGATCGTGACAAAGAACGGAAAGCGCAAGGAAGTGGAGCGTCTCCTCTTCCCCGGCTACGTTCTCATTCATGCAGAACTCAATCCTGACCTTGAGTATGTTATCCGTAACGGCATCCCCGGCATGTCCGGTTTCCTTACAGAGAAGACTGGCAACGGTCCCACCGAGCGCGTCCCCGTCCCCATCCGTGACGAAGAAGCCCAGCGTATTCTGGGTGTTCAGGATGAGAACGCAGTAAGTGCAGCAGAGACCGAGGTCAACTTCACCGTAGGTGAGAGCGTAAGCATCACAGACGGTCCGTTCAGCGGTTTCAGCGGAACAGTGGAAGAAATTCTCCAGGACAGGAGCAAACTCAAGGTAGTGGTTGTGATCTTCGGAAGAAAGACTCTTCTGGAACTCAGCTTTACACAAGTAACTAAAGAGTAAGTTTTAATTATGGCAAAAGAAGTATCCGGATTCATCAAGCTCCAAATCAAAGGCGGAGCAGCGAATCCTGCGCCCCCGGTAGGACCGGCACTCGGTTCCAAGGGCCTCAATATCATGGACTTCTGCAAGCAGTTCAACGCACGCACCCAGGATCAGGCCGGTAAGGTTCTCCCTGTTGTGATCACCGTGTACTCTGACAAGTCCTTCTCTTTTGAGGTCAAGCAGCCCCCGGTGGCCGTCTCACTCAAGGAAGCCGCTAAGATCAGCAAGGCCTCCGGTGAGCCCAACAGAAAGAAAGTGGCAACCGTTACCTGGGATCAGGTAAAGGAGATTGCCCAGTCCAAGATGCCGGACCTCAACGCATTCACTCTTAAGAGCGCAATGTCAATGGTAGCCGGTACTGCCCGTTCAATGGGTATCAAGGTAGAAGGCCCTATGCCTGAGAATCTCTAATAATACGCACTAGTTATGAGCAAACTGACCAAAAACCAGAAAGCTGTTCTTGCCAAGTATGACAAGACCCAGGTTTACTCCCTGAATGACGCGTGCGCCCTTCTCAAGGAGATTACCTATACCAAGTTCGACGCTTCCGTGGAAATCACCACCAATCTTGGTGTCGATCCCCGTAAGGCCAACCAGATGATCCGTGGCGTTGTCACCCTCCCTAACGGAACCGGTAAGGTTACCCGCGTTCTTGTACTCTGCACCCCTGACAAGGAGAACGAGGCCAAGGAAGCAGGCGCCGATTACGTAGGTCTGGACGACTACATCACCAAGATCAAGGAAGGCTGGACAGACGTCGACGTTATCATCTGCACCCCTTCAGTTATGGCAAAGGTTGGCCAGATCGGCCGTATCCTCGGTCCCCGTGGCCTCATGCCTAACCCCAAGACCGGTACCGTCACCATGGAGGTGGGCGCCGCCGTCAAGGACGTAAAGGGTGGTAAGATTGACTTCAAAGTGGACAAGACCGGTATCATCCATGCCGCTATCGGCAAGGCTTCCTTCACCGCTGAGCAGATCGCTGAGAACGCAAAGGCCTTCGTAGGCGCAGTCCTCAAGCTCAAGCCCCAGACCCTGAAGGGTACCTACCTCAAGGGTGCTACCATCTGCACCACCATGAGCCCGGCCATCAAGCTGGACGTCAAAGGTTTCACTGCTGAATAATCTGTAAGGAGGAAAAGATAATGAAAAAGGAACTGAAAGAACAGGTTATTGCAGCCATCAAGGCTAACATCGCCGAATGCCCCAATTTCTACATCGTTGACATCGCAGGTCTCAACGCCGAAGATACCGCAAAGCTTCGCCGCGACTGCTTCAACGAGGGCATCAAGCTCACCGTTGTTAAGAACACCCTCTTCCACAAGGTGATCAAGGACGCTCAGAACTCTGAGATGGATCTTCTTGTTCCCGCACTGGAAGGAAACTCCGCCATCATGTACTGCGAGGCTCCTGCAACCCCTGCAAAGCTCATCAAGAAGTACAACAAGGCCGGTTCTGAAAAGCCCGCTCTCAAGGCTGCATACGTGCAGGAGTGCGCTTTCGTGGGTGCCGACAAACTACAGGAGCTCATCAACATCAAGTCCCGCGAGGAACTCATCGGAGAGATCATCGGTATGCTCCAGAGCCCTATCCAGAACGTTCTCAGCGCTCTGCAGAATGGCGGCGGACAGACCATCGCCGGCCTCGTCAAGACTCTCGAAGAAAAAGAAAACAAATAATCATAAACAATTTAAAAATTTACAATTATGGCAGACGTTAAGAAACTCGCCGAGGAACTCGTGAACCTCACCGTCAAAGATGTCCAGGAACTTGCTAAGATCCTGAAGGAAGAATATGGTATTGAGCCCGCTGCAGCAGCAGTTGCAGTAGCAGCTCCCGCCGCTGGCGCCGAAGCAGCCGCTCCCGCAGAGCAGACTGAGTTCGACGTTATCCTCACCAGCGCAGGTCAGGCCAAGCTCCAGGTCATCAAGGCCGTTAAGGAGAATGCCGGTCTTGGTCTTAAAGAGGCCAAGGAACTCGTTGACAAGGCTCCCGTAGCCGTCAAGGAGAAAGTGTCCAAGGCTGAGGCCGAGGCACTCAAGGCTGCCCTCGAGGAAGCCGGTGCAGAGGTTGAGGTTAAGTAACCCCGCCCGCTCCCTTTAAGGGATGCATCAAACAGGTTTAGAGCCCTCAGTAGGCTCTAAACCTTTTTTCCGTCTTAAAAATTTTCCCCATAACGAAGGCAGAATATGTCTAATAAGACTACCAATCCGCGAATTAATTTCGCAACCTCAAAAATTCTGGAATACCCTGACCTTCTGGAGGTTCAGCTCAAGTCTTTCAAGGACTTCTTCCAGCTGGAGACCACTCCGGACAGCCGCCGCAGCGAGGGACTGTATCAGGTTTTCCAGGAAATTTTCCCGATTGAGGACACGCGGAACAACTATGAACTCACCTTCATAGACTACTTCATCGATCCGCCACAGTACTCAATTGAGGAGTGTCTTGAGAGAGGACTTACCTACAATGTTCCTCTGAAGGCAAAACTCCGCCTTTCCTGCACGGACCCGGAGCACGAGGACTTTGACACCCGCGTGCAAGACGTTTACCTTGGGAACATCCCTTACATGACTCCCGCAGGTACGTTTATCATCAACGGTTCCGAGAGAATTATCGTTTCGCAGCTTCACCGTTCCCCGGGCGTGTTCTTCGACCAGAGCATGCACGCCAACGGTACCAAACTCTACAGCGCCCGTATCATTCCTTTCAAGGGCTCCTGGATTGAGTTTGCCACGGACATCAACAACGTGATGTTCGCTTACATAGACCGTAAGAAGAAGCTGCCCGTCACCACCCTTCTGCGCGCTATCGGCTACAGCTCCGATAAAGATATCCTTGACCGTTTCGGCCTGGCCGATGAAGTTGAGGCTACTCCTGAGGTTCTGGTAGAGAACCAGGGTCGTAAGCTTGCCGCCAACGTCCTCAAGACATGGATCGAGGACTTCGAGGACGAGGACACCGGTGAGGTTATCCCCATCGAGCGTACCATCCCCATTGTAGAGCGCGGTGAAGTTCTGGATGATGACACAATCGCAAGAATTGCCGACACTGATGTCCAGACTATCCTTCTCCAGAAGGACGAGTCCGTATCGGCCGAGAATTCCATCATCTACAACACCCTGCAGAAGGATCCCACCAATACGGAAATCGAGGCTGTGAACTATATCTACAAGCAGCTCCGCAATTCCGAACCCCCGGATGAGGCAACCGCCCGTGACGTCATCGACAAGCTCTTCTTCTCCGAGAAGCGCTATGACCTTGGCTCCGTAGGCCGTTACCGCCTGAACAAGAAACTTGATATGAACATTGATCCTGAGACCCGCGTCCTTACGCAGCAGGATATCGTTGAGATTATCAAGTACCTGATCAAGCTCATCAACAGCAATGCTACCGTGGACGATATCGACCACCTTTCAAACCGTCGCGTCCGCACCGTCGGAGAGCAGCTTGCAAACCAGTTCAGCGTTGGCCTCAGCCGTATGGCCCGCACCATCCGTGAGAGGATGAACGTCAGGGACTCTGAGCAGTTCAACCCCATCGACCTAATCAACGCCAAGACCCTGTCTTCCGTTATCAACTCATTCTTCGGCACCAGCCAGCTGTCCCAGTTCATGGACCAGACCAACCCTCTTGCAGAGATCACTCACAAGAGGCGTCTCTCCGCCCTTGGCCCGGGAGGTCTTTCCCGTGACCGCGCAGGCTTCGAGGTACGTGACGTGCACTACACTCACTACGGCCGCCTGTGCCCTATCGAGTCCCCTGAAGGTCCTAACATCGGCCTTATCAGCTCCCTGTGCGTGTATGCCCGCATCAACAGCCTTGGTTTCATCGAGACCCCTTACCGCAAGGTATCGGGCGGAAAGGTGGACCTCAGCGCCGAAGGCTGGCAGTACATGAGCGCAGAGGAGGAAGAGGCTCAGAACGTGGCTCTTGCCAACGTCAACATGAGTGACGACGGCCAGCTTCTGGACGAGCGCATCCAGTGCCGTCTTGAGGCCGATTTCCCGCTTGTTGGTAAAGAGGAAGTGAACTACATGGACGTAGCCCCTAACCAGATGGCTTCCGTGGCAGCATCCCTCATTCCTTTCCTTGAGCACGACGACGCTCACCGTGCCCTGATGGGCGCCAACATGATGCGTCAGGCCGTTCCGCTCCTTTCCCCGGAAAGCCCCATCGTGGGTACCGGTCTGGAAGAGAGAGTCTGCATTGACTCCCGCACCCAGATCATTGCAGAGCGCAGCGGCGTTGTGACCTATGTGGATGCAAATGAGATCCGCGTAAAATATGACCGTACAGAAGATGAGAAGTTTGTGAGCTTCCTCCCTGAGGAAACCGTCTACAAGCTCCCCATCTACCGCCGTACCAACCAGAGCACTACCATTACGCTCAAACCCCTTGTGCGTAAGGGTGACAAGGTGAAGGGCGGACAGGTTCTCACCGAGGGTTATGCAACCGAGAAGGGAGAACTTGCACTTGGCCGTAACCTCATGGTGGCATTCATGCCCTGGAAGGGTTACAACTATGAGGACGCTATCGTCCTTTCAGAGGAAATGGTGAAGTGGGATGTCCTTACTTCCATCCACGTGGACGAGTACCTCACAGAGGTCCGTGAAACCAAGCGCGGTATGGAGGAACTCACCTCCGATATTCCCAATGTCTCCGAGGACGCAACCAAGGACCTTGACAAGGATGGTATCATCCGCGTGGGCGCTCACATCGAGCCCGGTGACATCATGATCGGTAAGATCACTCCTAAGGGTGAGTCCGATCCTTCACCGGAAGAGAAGCTCCTCAAGGCTATCTTCGGTGACAAGGCCGGAGACGTCAAGGACGCTTCCCTGAAGGCCAATCCTTCCCTGAGCGGTACAGTCATCAAGACCGCCCTCTATGCAAAGGTTTCCAAGGAAACCGGCAAGAGGGGCGCCAAGTCCGACCAAAAGACCCGCATGGAGATCAAGACCCAGGAGTTCCAGCAGGCAGCGGAGAAACTCCGCGCCGACTTCATCGAGAGACTCTGGAGCCTTGTAAACGGCAAGAAGAGCGCTGGTGTCAGCGATCTTTACGGCGTTGAGATATTCCCTAAGGGCAAGGAGTTCACCCTCCAGGCCCTCCGCGAGGTTGATTACCAGAACATCTCCACCGCAAAGTGGTGCAATGACGCCAAGACTTCCGCAATGGTGCGTGAGCTCATCGGCGGTTACTGCATCGCCTACAAGGAGATGGAAACCCGCTCCAAGAGAGAGATCGACAAGATCAAGGTGGGTGACGAGCTTCCCAACGGCGTAATGCAGATCGCAAAGGTCTACGTTGCCAAGAAGCGTAAGATCACCGTTGGTGATAAGATGGCAGGCCGTCACGGTAACAAGGGTATCGTGGCAAAGATCGTCCGTCAGGAGGATATGCCGTTCCTTGAGGACGGTACTCCCGTGGACATCGTCCTGAACCCTCTGGGCGTGCCTTCACGTATGAACCTGGGTCAGATCTATGAGACCGTGCTCGGTTGGGCCGGCCGTGAACTTGGCCTGAAGTTCTCAACTCCTATCTTCGACGGTGCATCAATCGACGAGATCTGCGCCTACACAGACAAGGCAGGCGTTCCCCGCTTCGGTAAGACCAACCTCAGGGACGGCGGCACCGGCGACTGGTTCGACCAACCCGCTACCGTTGGCGTCATCTACATGATCAAGCTTGGTCATATGGTTGACGACAAGATGCATGCCCGTTCAATCGGCCCTTATTCCCTCATCACCCAGCAGCCTCTTGGCGGTAAAGCCCAGTTCGGCGGTCAGCGTTTCGGCGAAATGGAAGTTTGGGCTCTGGAGGCTTACGGCGCAGCAAACGCCCTTCAGGAGATCCTCACCGTCAAGTCTGATGACGTGAACGGCAGGGCCAAGACCTACGAGGCAATCGTCAAGGGAGACCCGATGCCTACCCCTGGCATCCCCGAATCCCTGAACGTGCTCCTGCATGAGCTTCGCGGCCTTGGACTCAAGGTTACTCTGGACTAATCTCAAGGACAAGAAAAAGAAAGTAAGATTATGCCTGCTTTTAACAATAAGGAAAACAAGGTAAAGAGCAATTTCTCCCGCATTTCCATCAGCCTCGCTTCCCCGGAAGACATCACCGAGCGTTCCTGCGGAGAGGTCCTGAAGCCGGAAACGGTCAACTATAGGACTTACAAGCCTGAACGTGAGGGTCTCTTCTGTGAGAAGATCTTCGGCCCCACCAAGGACTACGAGTGCTACTGCGGCAAGTACAAGAGAATCCGCTACCGCGGAATCGTGTGCGACCGCTGCGGCGTGGAAGTAACTGAGAAGAAAGTCCGCCGTGAGCGCATGGGTCACATCACCCTCACCGTTCCGGTAGCTCATATCTGGTACTTCAAGAGCGCTCCCAACAAGATCAGCGCCCTTCTGGGTGTCCCTTCCAAGAAGCTGGAAGCCGTCATCTACTATGAGAAATACATAGTGGTGAATCCCGGTCTGCTGGCCTCCGAGGAAGTTCCGGAAGAGTATCGTCTCCAGAAGATGGACCTCATCTCCGAGGACGAGTACTTCGCCGCCCAGGACCGCATCGCAGACCTTAAGCGCAAGAAGGCCGATGAAGGCGTGGAATGGGAAGAAGGCTGGAACTTTGTGGCAAAGATGGGTGCCGAAGGCATCTATGACCTCCTCAAGGAGATCGATGTAGAGGCACTTGGCCGCGAACTCCGCCGTGCAATGCACGCAGAGAGCTCCCAGCAGCGCAAGACCGAGATCCTCAAGCGTCTGTCCGTTGTGAAGTGGTTCCAGGAGTCCAAGGATGTGAACCGTCCGGAATGGATGATAATGAAGGTTATCCCCGTTACTCCTCCGGATCTCCGTCCCCTGGTACCGCTGGATGGCGGCCGTTTCGCAACTTCGGATCTCAATGACCTGTACCGTCGCGTAATCATCCGCAACAACCGTCTCAAGAAGCTCATCCAGATCCAGGCACCTGAGGTGATTCTCCGCAACGAGAAACGTATGCTCCAGGAAGCCGTGGACAGCCTCTTCGACAACTCCAAGAAGTCATCGGCCGTAAAGAGCGACTCAAACCGCGCTTTGAAGTCCCTGTCCGACTCCCTCAAGGGTAAGCAGGGCCGTTTCCGCCAGAACCTCCTTGGTAAGCGTGTCGACTACAGCGCCCGTTCCGTTATCGTCGTCGGTCCTGAACTCAACATGCATGAGTGCGGTCTTCCTAAATTCATGGCCGCAGAGCTTTACAAGCCTTTCGTGATCCGCAAACTCATCGAGCGCGGTATCGTTAAGACCGTAAAGAGCGCAAAGAAGATCGTGGACCGCAGGGATCCCGTCATCTGGGACATCCTTGAGAACGTGATGAAGGGTCATCCGGTGCTCCTCAACCGTGCACCTACCCTGCACCGTCTGGGTATCCAGGCCTTCCAGCCCCGTATGATCGAGGGTAAGGCCATCCAGCTGCATCCTCTTGCCTGTACCGCTTTCAACGCAGACTTCGACGGTGACCAGATGGCTATCCATCTGCCCCTCGGAAACGCTGCAATCATGGAGGCACAGCTCCTCATGCTGGGCTCCCACAACATCCTCAACCCGGCCAACGGAAGCCCTATCACCGTTCCTTCACAGGATATGGTTCTGGGTCTTTACTACATCACCAAGGAGCGCCCCGGCGCAAAGGGTGACGGCCTGAGCTTCTACGGCCCCGAGGAAGTTATCATCGCCTACGACGGCAAGGTAATCGATATGCACGCCCCCATCAAGGTCCGCCTGCCCAAGGACAAGCAGGACCTCAGTAAGGGCTATGAGATGGTGAAAACCACCGCCGGACGCATCATCGTGAACCAGTTCATGCCCGACGAGGTTCCGTACGTGAATGAGGTCCTGGGTAAGAAAGCCCTCCGTACCGTCATCACGGACGTTATCAAACACACCGGTGTCACCCGCACGGCCAAGTTCCTTGACGACATCAAGAACCTTGGCTATGACCAGGCATTCCGCGCCGGTATCTCATTCAACCTTGGTGACGTTCTTGTTCCTCAGGAGAAGACCGGTCTCATAGAGAAAGGTTACTCCGAGGTAGAAAGCATCAAAGCAAACTACGCAATGGGCTTTATCACCAACAACGAGCGTTACAACAAGGTCATTGACCTCTGGACCTCCATCGACAACCAGCTCACCTCCGTGGTTAAGAAGCAGATCTCCGCAGATCAGCAGGGCTTCAACCCCGTGTATATGATGCTGGATTCCGGTGCCCGTGGTTCAACCCAGCAGATCAAGCAGCTCTGCGGTATGCGTGGCCTTATGGCCAAGCCCCAGAAGAGCGGTGCTGCGGGTGCAGAGATCATTGAGAACCCTATCGTGTCCAACCTGAAAGAGGGTATGACCGTGCTGGAGTACTTCATCTCCACCCACGGTGCCCGTAAGGGTCTGGCCGATACCGCCCTCAAGACCGCAGATGCAGGTTACCTCACCCGCCGTCTTGTGGACGTTTCCCACGATGTAATCATCACCGAGGAAGACTGCGGCACCCTCCGCGGCCTCATCGCAACCGCCATCAAGAACAAGGATGAGGTTGTTGAATCCCTTGGTGAGCGCATCCTTGGCCGTACTTCCGTACACGACATTTTCAACCCTCTCACAGGAGAGCTTATCATCGCTGCCGGCGAGGAAATCCGCGAGGATGTAGCCGCCCTCATCGATACCCTCCCCATCGAGCAGGTTGAAATCCGCAGCGTTCTCACCTGCGAATCCCGCAAGGGCGTGTGCGCAAAGTGCTACGGCCGCAACCTGGCTACTAGCCGTATGGTTGAAACCGGTGAGGTTGTCGGCGTTATCGCCGCACAGTCCATCGGTGAACCTGGTACCCAGCTTACCCTCCGTACATTCCACGTCGGTGGTACCGCGTCCGGCTCTGTGGCCGACAACACCATCGTCTCCAAGTATGAAGGTAAGCTTCAGTTCGAAGAACTCCGTACCATCGACAGGGTCAATGAAGACGGCAGCGTGAACCCCGTTGTGGTGTCCCGTATGACGGAACTCCGCATTGTGGACGAGCGCACCGGCATGACCTATTCCCAGTACGACATCCCTTACGGTTCAACGCTGTACTTCAAGGACGGCGCTTCCGTGAAGAAGGGAGACCTCATCTGCGAATGGGATGCCTACAACGCCACCACCATCGTTGAAACCGCCGGTATCGTACGCTTCCAGAACATGATTGAAGGCGTCACTTTCAATGAGGAAAGTGCCGATGAGTTTGCAACCAATACGGACAAGGTTATCATCGAAAGTAAAGACAAGACCAAGACTCCAGAAATGCTTATCGTCGATGATAAGGGTGTCATCCTCCGTCAGTACAACCTGCCTGTGGGTGCACACATTATGATCAACGACGGCGAAAGCGTGAAGATCGGCGATGTTATCATCAAGATCCCCCGCGCTATCGGCAAGGCATCCGATATCACCGGCGGTCTGCCGCGTGTTACGGAACTCTTCGAGGCCCGTACTCCTTCCAACCCCGCTATTCTCTCAGAGATCAACGGTGAGGTTCTCATGGGCAAGGTCAAGCGCGGTAAGCGTGAGATCATCGTGAAGAACCGCAGCGGCAAGGAGTGCCACTACGAGGTTCCTACCACCAAGCAGATCCTGGTTCAGGAGAACGACTACGTGAAGGCTGGTACCCGTCTCTCAGACGGCGGCACTTCTCCTACCGACATCCTGAACATCCTTGGTCCGGTGAAGGCTCAGGAGTACATTGTCAATGAGATTCAGGCCGTGTATCGTCTGCAGGGTGTGAAGATCAACGACAAACACTTCGAGATAATCGTCCGCCAGATGATGCGCAAGGTCCAGATCGGAGATCCCGGAGACACCGAATTCCTCCCGGAGGAACTGGTGGACAAGTGGGAGTTCATGGACCGCAACGACGAAATCTTCGGCAAGTACTATGTAGAAGATGCCGGAGACAGCGCACGCTTTGAGGAAGGCGACATTATTTCTGCACGTGACCTCCGCGGAGAGAATGCCTCTCTGGAGCGTCAGGGTGCAAAGCTTATCGCCGCCCGTCCCGCAAAGCCCGCTACGGCCTCACAGGTGCTGCAGGGTATCACCCGCGCCGCCCTCAAGACCGGCTCCTTCATCAGTGCTGCTTCCTTCCAGGAAACCACCAAGGTCCTTTCCGAAGCCGCTATCCGCGCCCGCGTGGATAACCTCGAAGGCCTGAAGGAGAACGTCATCTGCGGCCACCTGATTCCCGCCGGTACCGGCCTCAGCCGCTACCAGGACATCATCGTTGGCTCCAAGACAGAGACTATGGCCGCCCTCAGCGAGCTCTAATAGAGCACGTTGAAACCCAAAAGGCGTTACCATAACGGTAGCGCCTTTTTTTGAAAAAATAGTATCTTTGTATATTGTATTGTTTAAATGAGGTCCAAGTACATCATAATCATCCTTACGGCAGTAATGTGCCTTCTTCCGTCGTGCAAGATGAGGCCAAAGGACGTAGAACGCCTGAAGGCAGAGGCCGATGCGGGTAACCTGAGGTCCATGGAAACGCTCATGTGCCACGGGGATACTCTTGTTTCCAAGGAGCTTCTGACGCATTATATGGATGTGCTGGCCGATGAAGGTAACTTCAAGGCGTTGACCTATAAATACATGCAAGAGAACGGCGGATCGGCAAACTGGTCGGTTATGATGGAAAAGAACGACCTGGCCAGGTATATCCGTTGGATGAAAAAAGGGGCCGATAAAGGCAATCCGGACTGTATGTATGGGCTGGGCGTTCTGTACGACCAGAAGAAGGTGGCGTCCGGGACTCACTTTGTAGACAGCCCCTACTACGATTTTGACAAGGCGGTTCAATGGAGCCGTCAGGCGGCCGACAGCTGCCACGCCTATGCCCGTACAAACATAAGGCACTGGAGCGGTAATGAATCTGTCCTGGACCGCCCCCGCTTTACTGCCCGGCAAATCTGGAAATACAACGCGCGCGGCCAGAACTTCTTCAACAGGGCCTCAAACGCCGCCTTCCAGTATATGGCCGATGCCGTAAACAACACCTTCAATTTACTCTTCTCCAAACTATGGTGGCAGGCGCTGCTTATGGCCGTGGTGATGCTTCTGGTCATTGCCGGTGTCATTTTCTATGGCTTCAGTTTTGAGGGAGATTCGGCCGTGTCCGTTGGCGCCAGCAGCATTTACGGATGGCTGAACGGATTCACGCTTTTCTTCATTGCCGATGGCCAGTGGCAGAACGCCGCCGGAATCTTTGGCTCTTTTGACGGGATGTGCCATTTCACCCATCAGCCCGGCACATATTCATTGATGTCGGACATCTGCGTTTGGGCCACATGGATATGGGTGATCCTTTTTGCAGTGATGTTTTTCAAGGGCATTCAGAATCTTCGTAAACAGGGCCGCCTTACCGTAGTTTCATTATTGAAATTCACTTTTGCAACCATACTGATAAACGTTCTGTTCTACCTGCTTGGTGGAGCGCTCTCAATATTCAGCGAGATTATTGCCATAATCCTCGGCATCGTGCTGTTTGGCGCTTTGTTCAAGCATTTCGTGCCAAAGGAAGGCAGTGTTATCATCTATGGCGCCGGCCCCTTTGGCTCTGATATATCGGCCTCTCCTGTAGAAGGCCGTCCCGGTGTCTACAGAACGGCCGACGGACGTTATTTTAGAGAGGATTCCGACGGCACTGTCAAGCAAATATAACCTGCGTCCTTCAAAGAATGTCCCCAAGCGCATAGACTTATCACAAATCACCAATCCGGGGCAGCTCATTACCGTTTATTGGCCGATTTCCGGTTACGTGCTGCCCCAAGGGCCGCTGGTGACACAAAAATGGCCGATTTCGTGTTACCAGCGGTCCCGGAGCACCGCTGGGGCAACAAAAACAGGCGTTTTTGTATCCGTAGCAGTTCCTTGGCGACAATCGAAAAATGAATAAATTGCATTTTTTGAGGGGGGGGGTAAAAGTGAAAATTGTTTATTATATTTGAGCCGGAAACAAACTGCTATGATTTATCATTCACATATATCCCTGCAGCCCGGGCGCTTCATAGAAATATGAAGTGCCTGTTGGCCGTTGATATGTGTGGTGATGACTGTGTTTTTATCAATTAATAACTAGTTCCGACAACAAAAAGATGCCGTATTGCATCTACAATTGTACATGTTAATGATTAACACTATGAAAAAAGGTATCGTTTATTCCCTCTTTTTAGGCGTTTTGGTGCTTGCAGGATGTTCGCCAAAAGTAACCACCACCCTTATCAAGGCAAAGGCCCCGCTGGGGCCCGGGGAAGAGGTTACTGTCCTTCAGCCGGAACAGTCCCAGCCGGAAGATGCCGTAGTTCTTGAGACTATCCGGATGCAGGGCAAAGACTATGATGAATTGATAGGGATGGCTACGGACGAGGCCCGTACCACCGGCGGAGAAGCCCTTAAACTTATGGAACACTTGAATCCTGACATAACAAGCCCCAGGCACAGGGTATCGGCCCTGGTATTATCGGCCGATGAATCCGACAGTACCATCACCTCTTCCGGCCGCGTTGTCCCCGAATTCATAGAATCGGAACTAGACCTACGCAAGGAGAGTTGGTCCGTTCGCATTGCCCTACAGGGCGGTGCGTCATACAGAATCGGCAAGGAACCTCAGGGCGTGGATGCCGTAATGTCTTCGCATATCAAGAACCGCCGCTTGGGCGTTAATTATGGTGCCGATGTTACCGTATTCATATCGGAAAACATAGGTGTTGGCATAAAGGCACAGAATGTATATTACGGAGACAAGATGCCTGCATCTATGGATGGAAAAAACGGTTTTTTGGAAAATTATGAAAATATCTGGTTTGCCGGGCCGATATTTACTTTCCGTATGCCAAGCAAAAACAGGAACAATGCCTTCCTGGCACGTGCCGGATATGGACTGGCTGGGTATTCAGACTGGGGGAAGGCCGTTGTTGAGCCCTCGTATACCATTAGCGGAATAACCCCCGGGCTCCTGCTGGAAGTAGGATACGACTTTGGCATTACAAAGAATCTGTCAGTTGGCGCGGCGCTTACATTTGTGACCGGAGGGCTTAGATATGCCACCGCCAAATACAGTAATGGCAAGACGGTTTATATGAGCATGGAGAAAGAAGATGCGGAGAGCCTTCGGAGTATCGGCCTCAGCATCGGCCTGAGGTATAACCTGTAACACCGCCATAATTCCGCAAAAATGCGTATATTTGTAAGTTATAAAAAGGGATTCTATGAGACCATTATATCTTACAAATACTCTAAGCCGCACTAAGGAACTCTTCAAGCCCATCCATGAGGGACATGTGGGAATGTACGTCTGCGGCCCCACCGTGTACGGAGATGCCCATCTTGGTCACGCCCGCCCTGGTGTAACCTACGATGTCCTTTTCCGCCTCCTGAAGGAACTGGGCTACAAGGTCCGCTATGTGCGCAATATCACTGATGTAGGGCATCTGGAGCATGATGCCGATGAAGGTGAGGACAAGATTGCAAAGAAGGCCCGTCTTGAGGAGCTGGAGCCCATGGAGGTGGTCCAGTACTACACTGAGCGCTACCACGAGGCAATGCGTCTCCTTGGCTGCCAGTCCCCGTCCATAGAGCCCCGTGCATCCGGCCACATCATTGAGCAGATAGAGACCGTCAAGAAGATACTTGCCGCCGGCTATGCCTACGAGAGCAACGGCAGCATCTACTTTGATGTCCAGAAATACAACCGTGACCACAATTACGGCATCCTTTCCGGCCGTACCCTCGAGGCCACCCTGGAAGGTACCCGCAGCCTTGACGGCCAGAGCGATAAACGTGCTCCCTACGACTTTGCCCTTTGGAAAAAGGCGGAGCCCGAGCACATCATGCGCTGGCCTTCACCATGGGGAGACGGCTTCCCCGGCTGGCACCTTGAGTGCTCCGTGATGGGTGAGAAATACCTTGGATATGAGTTTGACATCCACGGCGGCGGAATGGACCTTATGTTCCCTCACCATGAGTGCGAAATTGCCCAGAATGTGGCCTCACGCGGCACCCAGGGCGTGCACTACTGGGTTCATAACAATATGATCACCATCAACGGCCAGAAGATGGGAAAGAGCCTTGGCAACTTTATCACCCTGCCTCAGCTCTTTGCCGGAGACCATCCCTCTCTCACGCAGGCTTACACGCCCATGACTATCCGCTTCTTCATCCTTCAGGCCCACTACCGCAGCACGCTGGACTTCTCCAACGAGGCCCTGCAGGCCGCAGAGAAGGGCTACAAGCGCCTTATGGCCGCCTGGAAAGAATTGGGACCTGTCATTTCGAGCGAAGCCGAGAAATCTCCTTCCGCTGAGGTCCAGGCCATCATAGACGCCGTGTGGGATGCCCTCTGCGACGACCTAAACACCCCCATCGCCATAGCGCACCTCTTTGACGCCGTTAAACTCATCAACGGAGGCAAGTTATCGGCCGATGACCGCGCTGCCCTGGCTCAGCTCTTTGACCAGGTTGTTGGCAGAGTCCTTGGCCTTCAGGAAGAGGGCGCCGGCGCCTCCGGTAAGGCCGACAAAGCCCTGGAAGGTGTGATGGGCCTTGTCCTTGAAGCCCGCAAGAAGGCACGTGAGGAAAAGAACTGGGCGGAAAGTGACCGCATCCGTGACACCCTTGCCTCCTTTGGAATTACCGTAAAGGACACCAAGGAAGGCGCCACCTGGACCCTGGAATAGTATGTTAAAGTTTATCTCCTGGAACGTAAACGGCCTCAGGGCCGTTGCAGGCAAAGGTTTTGCCGATATATTCACGGAACTTGACGCAGACTTTTTCTGCCTGCAGGAGACAAAGATGCAGGCGGGGCAGCTGGACCTTGAGTTCCTGGGCTATGAATCCTACTGGAATTATGCCGATAAAAAAGGCTATTCCGGCACCGCCGTCTACACAAAGCACACACCGCTCAGCGTCCGCTACGGCATGGGTGTGGATGAGCACGACCACGAGGGCCGTCTCATAACGCTGGAGTACCCCGGCTTCTTCCTTGTCTGCGCATACGTTCCAAACTCCCAGGACGGCCTTAAGAGGCTGGATTACAGGATGAGGTGGGAGGATGACCTCCGTTCCTATCTATCGGCCCTTCCAAAGCCTGTGATCTTCTGCGGAGACCTCAATGTTGCGCATGAGGAGATAGACCTTAAAAACCCCTCCACAAACCATTTCAACGCCGGTTTCTCCGATGAAGAGCGCGGGAAGTTCACTGAGCTTCTTGCCGCCGGTTTCATTGACACCTGGCGCTTCCAGCACCCCTCGGACGTGAAGTATTCCTGGTGGAGCTACCGCATGAACGCCCGTGAGAGGAACGCAGGGTGGCGCATAGACTACTTTGTGGTATCGGAAACCCTCAAGGATAAGCTTGTCTCTACGGAAATCCACAATGAGATCTTCGGGTCAGACCACTGCCCCGTGGAGTTATGCATAGACCTATGATCCTTATAGACGGAAAACAGATATCGGCCTCCCTTAAGGAGAGCATCAAAGAGCAGGTGGCGTCGTTGCCGGAAAAGTACGGCCGCGTGCCGCACCTTGTGGTTGTAAGGGTGGGGGAAGACCCTGCCAGCGTGGTCTACGTCCGTAATAAGGCCAAGGCCTGCGAGGCCTGCGGCATCCGTAACACCACCATAGTCCTACCGGAGGAAACGTCAGAATCGGCCCTTCTTGAGAAGGTGCGCTCCCTTAATGCCGATGATTCCGTAGACGGCATCCTTGTCCAGCTTCCGCTGCCGGGACATATCTCGGAGGCAAAGGTCATAGAGACCATCGCCCGTGAGAAGGACGTAGACGGCTTCCATCCCCTCAACGTGGCCGGCCTGTGGCAGAAAACCCCTCATATGGCCCCCTGCACGCCTTCCGGCATAATGAAGCTCCTGGAGGCCGTGGGCGTGGATCCCAAGGGCAAGAGGGCGGTCGTTATCGGCCGAAGCAATATCGTGGGCCTTCCCGTGGCAAAGATGCTCCTGGATGCCAACGCAACCGTCACCACCTGTCACACCCGCACCGTGGATATGCCCTCCGTCACCCGTGAGGCCGATATCCTGGTAGTAGCCGCCGGCCGCCCCAAGATGGTTACGGCCGATATGGTAAAGGAAGGCGCCGTGGTAATTGACGTCGGGATGGACCGTGACCCTGAAACAGGGAAACTCTGCGGAGACGTTGACTTTGACGCCGTGGCACCAAAAACTATGGCCATCACGCCCGTTCCCGGAGGAGTTGGGCCGATGACCATAGCCTGTCTTATGGAAAACACCCTTAAGTGTTTCCTTTCCCTTAGAGCTTAACGGCTTTTACAGCGCGATTCTCTGAACGGGGCCGATAAACCTTTCCACGCAGAGGTTTGTCTTCTCCGGTTTCGGCAATCTTGCCGTTGCGCATTACAGCGCTTCTGTTTACGTTTGTTTCGCCCTTGGTCCTTACCATGGTTACCTGGACGGGACTTCCGGCGTTGTCAAAGAAGCTCACGGAATCGTTGTTGTAGTAGTGCCAGTTTCCGTTACTTACTTCCTGATACACATATTGCATGCAGAAGAACTTGCCGTCGAATTTGTCATTGCCTACATCAACTTTTATATTGCAGGGGTTGATGGTAACGTGATCTTCATCCTCCTGCTGTGCATAGGCAAGGTCAATGCCTTCGTCGGGGATAATGTACAGACCCATCTTATAACCTTGCTGGACACCAGTGTAGTCAATTACCCCAAGGAAGAGTTCATCTACGGTGGTTTTGTTCAGGGCTTCGTCATCATAGGTGGAGATGTACTGGGAAACAAAGTATAACCTGCCGTCTGAAGGCTCAAAAAAGGCTTCCAGATTCTCCTGGTCCATCTGCACCCAGTCATCGGGGGCGTCCGGCCTCACTTCCCATTTCTCAACGAGGTACACCTGGTTAGCTTCTACCTTGCTTATGCTGATGTCATAACTGATTCTGCTGTCAGAAACGGTCCATTCACCAATCCAGTCGTTGTACTCCTTTGAAGCCTCTTCTTCCTCTACGTGGAAATCGGTACAGGCATACTCTCCGGTAAGTTTGTTGTTGTTATCCAGACCTATTACAAAACCAAACCATTGCCCGTGACGCAGCCTACCAAACTGAATGACTTCAGGAGCGCCCTGATAGATGAATTCAGATTCAAATTCAAGTTCATGCTTGAAGAAGGCCAGGTAGTCTGCTTCATATGAATCCAGATTAGCCCTGTTGATCACGCTCACAAGGTACTTCTGGCTGGCGGGGATGTTGTTGACGCGGATTTCATCCGTATATGCGTCGTTCACAACCTTACGGCCCTCATAGGATATCTGCCAGGTAGAGTTGAGTTTTATTTCCGGATCACTCTCGGGGGTTGATGGAGTAGAGGGCTGACTGTTGCCGCCAGGCCTCTGGTTCCCATGAGGGTAATAAGGATCCACACGGGTTCTGCAACCCGTAAGAACTGCGGCCATTACAACGGCCGCCATGAGATATCTGTCAAGTTTCATAGTCTTTCCTCCTATTTTTGCTTTTACAAAGATAAACAAAAAAGAGGCCATACGCAACTTCGGCTTCACCGTCCGTCCCGTAAAGTCTTCATATTACCCGCGTGGAGCTAACTTGTTGTTACGCTGCGTGTTATACAAAAGAGGGTGCGAATTTTTTCGCACCCTCTTTTGTATAATCTACTGATAATCAAAGCGTTACCTCCACGCTAGAACGGAAGGTCATCTGATGGTTCTGCTGCCGGAAGCGGACCCTGGTAGTCCGGAGAAACCTGCGGCTGAGGTGAGGCAGGCGCAGGACCCGCTATTGGTGCCGCCACGGGGGCTGCGGTGGGTGCGGGGGCTGCTGCGGGTGCTGAGACCGGTGCGCCTGCTGGTGCTCCATAACCAGGTGCGGGGGCCGCATTTACCGGAGCGCCGTAACTGGTAGCAGGTGCTGCGGCAGGAGCGCTGTAACCGGGGGCTGGAGCATAACCGCCCTGGTACCCACCCTGCTGCTGATCTCCTTCAGGGCGCTTGCCAAGAAGCTGGATAGTATCTGCAACCACTTCTGTGGTGAAACGTTTGGCGCCTGTCTGATCTGTCCACTGACGTGTGCGGAGTTTGCCCTCGACATAGATCTGACTGCCTTTGTGAATGAACTTTTCTGCAAGATCGGCGTTGCTGCGCCATGCAACAATGCTGTGCCACTCAGTGTTTTCACGGAGCTCTCCGTTGCGGTCACGGAAGCGCTCTGTGGTGGCAATACGGAAGGATGCAACCTTTGCGTTGGTTGCGGGATTCTGGGGATTGGATTCAAGGTAACGGACTTCGGGATCATTTCCAACGTTACCGATAAGCATAACTTTGTTCAGTGCCATAATGATAATAATTTACTGATTGCAATTTACGAATAATTTGTGAAAGATTAAACCTGTTTTTGAGGAATGTGAAGGAAAGCGGCAATCTGCTTCCCCGGAGCATCTATCCTTGAATTCAAATACCTGAATGCTTTGTGCTTTTCTTCCGGTGTCAGGTAGTAGATATCGTGTATGTCCTTCACCAGACCGGAGGCAAGAAGGACCCTTGTCATCTTGACGTAACAGGCATCGGATCGGCCGATAAAATGTTCCTTGATGTCATACTCACTTCCGGTATTGGCGTGGGCGGTGATAAGTTCATTTTCATAAGACTTGAAATAGCTTGTGGCAGCCCTGTGGTCTATAACAGAATATGTGCCGATGATATAGTCCGTAAGCTGCTCACATTCAGTCCTGTTTGGAAGTGAATCAAACAATCTCCTAAGAAGAGCTCCTGTAAGGTATCGGCCCTTTGAATAGCGGGCCTTCACCATCTTCAATGCCCTTCTGAGCGGCATCGAAGCCTTCCTAAGGAGAATTTTTGGGGAGAATGGATGATCCGACACCGCATAAGCAAGGTAGTTCCATCTATAATCTTCCGCCAGTTCCACCAGCTTCCTTTCTACAGGATTGTTGTCAAGATACGTAAGGTTGGTACGGATGCTTTTGTCTGTCTTTTTGGGTGCGCGGCCGAACGGAGTGTCAAACATGGGACCCTTACGGCCGTGGGCTTTGTTGTATTCGCGGACAAAGAGTGATGTTACAAGATTGAGGCATGCGCCCAGTTGTCCATATTCATTTTCTATAATAGAGCGGTGAACATGGTCCGGCATTTGGACAAGCTTGAGTACCGTAACACTATACTTTGGTATAACAACACAAAAAATGGTAAAGTAGAGCAGATGATCAGAGACGGTATAAAAGATTACACCACGGTCCTTCGGCCGTTGGTAACAGTGATAGAATATGCCATCATTGCTTCTCATTGCACAAAGGAATAAATAATTATCCGTTTCACTGCTCTGGGAAACGTTTATTTTACACCCTCTCTACAACTATGCAGGAGGCCGTTTTTTGTTATTTACAGCACGTTTTCTACGACAAGACATTAAACTATGACACATTTCTATGCCTCAGATGTGTCCCAGAGGCCGATTTGCTGAAACGGATACTGAAACGGCTTTTGAAACGGATAATGACAGAAAGTGGACCTGGTCCACGTCGTTCTTGGACCTGGTCCAGGGCAGGGCATTTGTGGCCCGGGCCAGTGCTTTTACAAAACGCCCGTGAAGATAACATGCTTATTATCAGTTCCTTATGCAAAAGAGGGTGCGAGAAAAATCGCACCCTCTTTTGTGTAATTGGTTATAAATCAATCATTTATCTCCACGCCTCAAACGCGGGGCCTGGGGGGAACAATCACACAGCCCCAAGCGGCAGTCAATGCTTGGACCTGGTCCAGGGTATCTTTGGACCTGGTCCACGGTATTTTTGGACCTGGTCCAGGGCAGTAAAGGATGTGGTAGGAGATATGGCTGCGTCAGAGCGTCTCTAGTGCAGAAGGTCTATGGCTCCAAAGACACCCAGGGAAGCGAGGAGCATGATGGCGCCGGCAAGAAGAACCCCCAGGAGTACGTACAGGACGCTTTTCTTGAAGTCCATGTCCAGGATGCTGGCGGCAAGGGTGCCGGTCCAGGCGCCGGTGCCGGGGAGGGGAATGCCCACAAACAGCAGCAGGGCCACATACAGCCCGGCGCCGGCTTTGGCCTCAAGCTTGCGGCCGCCCTTCTCTCCTTTCTCAAGGCACCAGCGGCAGAAGCCGCCTATCACTTTCTTGTCCTTGCCCCAGTCCAGGATACGCCGTGCAAAAAGGAATATGAACGGTACTGGCAGCATGTTTCCCAGCACGGAAACAATGATGGAGGGCACTATGGGGAGCCCAAAACCCACTGCATAAGGAATGGCGCCGCGAAGCTCTATGAGCGGCACCATGGATATAAGGAAAACTATAAGATATTTCTTCATCAGTTAAGGGGCGGCAGGGGGTCATTGGAATTTGCTGCGATGAGTGCGCGGATCTCGTCCTTCGCTTCTCTCCAGCGGGGGATATCTATCTTTGTGCCGATAACCTCCACCACCTTTGCGGCAATGATGGAGCCTATCTGGCCGCACACAAGAAGCGGCATTCCAAGGGAGTGGGCATAGAGGAATCCTGCCGCATAGGTGTCTCCGGCACCTGTTGCATCAATTGGAGTAGCCGGCCAGGGCTCTATGAAGTAGTATTCATCTCCGGACTTGACCATGGACCCGGCCTTTCCGACCTTCACCACGGCTATCTTGCAGTGACGTGCAAGTTCATCAATGGCATCACGAGGCTCCATCTTGGTAAATGCCTTGGCCTCCGACTCATTTGCAAACACAATGTCTACGTAGTTTTCTACAAGATTGTGGAAGAAGGCATCGTTGGACTCAACCACATTGTAGGAAGCCATATCTATGGAGATGGTGCAGCCTGCAGCCTTTGCAAGACGTGCCGCCTTTGAGATGAGCTCCTGGTTCTGGACCAGATATCCTTCAATGTGGAAGTAATCGTAGCCCTCAAAGAAGGAAGCGTCAAGGTCTTCGGGGCCCAACTCCAGTGTGGCGCCCATGTAATCGGCAAAAGTGCGCTCTGCGTTGGCTCCGGTGATGAACACCATGCATCGGCCGCTGGATTTCTCCGAGTACAGCATCTGGGCCTTCACTCCGTACTGCTCCATGGTGCTCTTGAAAAGGTTTCCAAGGTCGTCGTTGCCGATTTTACCAAGGAAGCCGGACTCCATCCCGAAGATGGCCGTGCAGGTGATGGTGTTTGCCGCGCTGCCGCCGGGAACATACTTTACGCCGTACTGCTTGAGCTCTTCCCAGATGCGGTCTCCGGTTTCCATATCCACGTGCTGCATGCTGCCAAGCGGGAGGTGGAATTTCTTGAGGAGGGTGTCATCCGGGAGGACGGCCAGGATGTCCGTAAGGGCGTTGCCTATGCCTAAGATAGATTTCATATGAGGTCAGATTACCTACAAAAATAACCATAATTTACGGATTTTCCATTACCTTTGTGAGGCCGATGGACAATAAAGTCAAAAATATCCTCCAGTACATCTTCTGGGCAGCCGTAGCGGTGGTCCTGGTATGGTTTTGCGTAAAAGCCATAGACTTGAAGGAGTTCCTTGCCGCATTAAGGATGTGCAGGTGGGAGTTTGTGGCCATGTCCTTTGTCGTCGGCTGCGTCTTCATTGTGGTGAGGGGCCTTCGCTGGCATATGCTCATTCAGCCAATAGATCCCACCATCACCAAAACCCTAGTGATCAACGCCTACGGGATAGGCTTCATCGCCAATCTGGTCCTTCCAAAGCTTGGTGAAGCAATAAAAATCGGTTATATAGTGAAGGATTCCGGCAAGGGGGCCGATGGAAAGAGGCACCTCACCGTAGACGCCGCCATCGGCACTTATCTGGCCGAAAAAGCAGTGGATGCCGTGATCCTAATTTCCTGTATCGTGGTTTTCCTGGCCGGGTCCTGGGGCATAATGAAGGACAATCTCCAGTTTAGTGGCGTGATGAAATGGGCTCTTCTTGTCATTTTGATTCTGGCAGTAGCCTTCATCATCCTCTGCCGCAAGCTGCAGGGCCGCGGCGGTATCTGGGGGAAATCCTGGAACTTTATTTGTGGCATAGGAAAGGGGCTTACTACAATCGGCAAACTTAAAAAGCCTTGGCTCTTCCTACTGTACACCGTATCAATTTGGATTAGTTTCTGGCTCACCAGCGCCCTGATAGTATGGGCTCTAAATGATATAGAACCTTTTACCACCCTTTCTTCGGCCGATGCCTTCGGCCTCATGGTAACCGGCAGCATCACCACCATAATACCAGTCCCGGGAGGCTTTGGGGCATACCACGGTGCCGTGGCAACGGTAATGCAGGCCCTCTACGACATTCCTATAGGCAGCGGCATGATTTACGCCACCCTCAACCATGAGGCTCAGCTCCTGTCCCAGGCCGTGACCGGTCTGTGGTGCTACATCCACCAAACCTTCCTTCGGAGATGAAACGCTTTGCGCTTATCGGCCATCCTGTAGCGGGCTCCCTCAGTCCCCGCCTCTTTACCGCGGCTTATGAAGGCCGATACCCCTATGACCTCATAGACGCCCCCTTCGATGAAGCATGGGCGCGTTTCCTGAAGGATTATCATGGCATAAATGTCACGGCCCCGTACAAGCAGGACGCTTTCAGGGCGGTGGATGTCCTTTCTGACGGAGCAAGGGAGTGCGGTGCCGTGAACCTTGTGGTAAAGGCCCCTGACGGCCTTCTTCACGGCCACAACACGGATGTTGACGGCGTTGTGGGTGCTGTCCGTGAGACCGGCTTTCAGCCTTCGGATACGCTTATCATAGGCGCTGGCGGAGCCGCCATGGCTGCTGTTGTGGGAGCTAAGATCCTTGGCTCCGGGACCATCACCATAGCCAACCGCACATATGAAAAGGCAGCCGCACTTGCAGCTGCCCATTCGTGTGAGGCCGTTCCGCTGGGGGATATCGGCACGCTTACCCCGGACCTTGTCATCTATACCATTCCCGGAGGAGCCCCCGTTGTGCCGGGAATGCCGCTTGGCGGCGCCGTGGTCCTTGAGGCGGAGTACAAGCGTCCGTCACTTTCAGAGGCTCCCTGCCGCCGGTATATCAGCGGCCTTCGGTGGATTTTCCACCAGGCGGTGGCCGGCTACGGCCTCTTTACAGGAGAGGCCCCCAATCTGGAGGCCCTTTCCCGTTCAATTATTTGTTAAGAGCATCGGCGGATTTTATGAACTTTGCCAGGTCTTCGTCGGAGACGTGGTAGTTCTGCATTTCGCCGGAGAAGTATTGGTCGTAGGCGGCCATATCCACAAATCCGTGGCCTGAGAGGTTGAAGAGGATGGTCTTGGCTTCACCTGTCTCCTTGCACTTCAGGGCCTCCTGGATGGTGGCTGCAATTGCGTGACAGCTTTCCGGAGCGGGGATGATGCCCTCCGTGCGGGCAAACAGCACACCTGCCGCGAAGGAATCCTTCTGCTCAATGTCCACAGCCTCCATGAAGCCGTCCTTCATGAGCTGGGAAAGGATGACGCCGGCGCCGTGGTACCTGAGACCGCCTGCGTGGATTGAAGCGGGCTTGAAGGTGTGACCAAGGGTGTACATGGGGAGGAGGGGAGTCATGCCGGCCTCGTCGCCAAAGTCGTACTCGAATTTACCCCTGGTGAGTTTGGGGCAGGAATAAGGCTCTGCCGCAATGAAGCGGGTCTTCTTGCCGTCCTGGATGTTGTGACGCATGAAGGGATATGCAATGCCGGAGAAGTTTGATCCGCCGCCGAAGCAGGCAATCACAATGTCCGGATATTCACCGGCAAGTTCCATCTGCTTTTCCGCTTCAAGGCCGATAATACTCTGGTGCAGGCAAACGTGGTTGAGCACAGAGCCAAGGGCATACTTGCAGTTAGGTGTGCTTACGGCAAGTTCGATGGCCTCGGAGATAGCGCAGCCAAGGGATCCCTGGTCGTTGGGGTTGCGTGTGATGATGTCCTTACCGGCACGGGTACTCATAGAAGGGGAAGGGGTGATGGCCGCGCCGAAAGTCTGCATAATGGAGCGCCTGTAGGGCTTCTGCTCATAGCTTACCTTAACCATATATACTGCGCAGTCAATGCCGAATTTCTTGGTGGCATAACTGAGTGCACCTCCCCACTGGCCGGCACCGGTCTCAGTGGTGAGGTTGGTGATGCCCTGTTCCTTGGCATAGTATGCCTGGGCGATGGCGGAGTTGAGTTTGTGAGAACCTGCCGGACTCACGCTCTCGTTCTTGAAGTAGATGTGTGCAGGGGTGCCCAGGGCTTCTTCCAGTTCATAGGCGCGTACAAGTGGCGTGCAGCGGTATGCGGCATACTGCTCGCGGATGGGCTCCGGGATGGGGATCCACTCGTCTGTCTGGTTCAGTTCCTGGTCGGCGCAGGCCTTGCAGAAGATGGGATATAGGTCTTCAGGCTTAAGCGGCTGCTTTGTGCCGGGGTGAAGGAAAGGCAGGGGCTTGTTGGGCATGATTGCCTGGATGTTGAAGAAATGGGTGGGGATTTCGCTCTCCGGGAGCAGGTACTTTTTCTGTCGCATAATATTAAGGGTTTAAATAAAAATCAAAAAAATGGCCTGCTGTAAGTCAGCAGGCCAATCTATACATATAACTATACGGCGAAGCGACTTACAGGTTCTAACTGCAAGTGCGCCACCAATTGTTATTGTTACTCATTCTCATTCTGTTACAAAGATGAGGAATTGATTTTTAATATGCAAGAAAAATTTTTAAAAATTTGCAAGAAGGGGTGCAGTCCACTCTGCGGAAGCCGTAACAAAGTTGGCTTCATACCAGGCGTTGAGTGCGGTGCAGACAAACAGCAGGATGATGAGGGTGGCAACGATAGTGCCAATCCATTTGAGGCGCACAAGCCACTTCTTGTTATTCCAGCCGATGGTCTGGAACATGCTCCAGAAACCGTGGTTGAGGTGCAGCCAGATGGCAATGAACCATACGATGTAAAGGGCTACTACCCACCAGTTGCGGAAGGTTGCAAGGAGAAGATAGTAAGGATTCTCCGCTTCCCCGCCCATGAATTCCTGAAGCTGCATCTTTGCCCAGAAGTGGGTGAGGTGGAAGGCAAGGAAACCAAGGACGATGATTCCGAGTACTGCCATGTTCTTTGCGCTCCAGCTGTCGTTCTTTGCCTTGGAGGCAACCTCATAGCGTTTGAGGCCGCCGCGCTTCACTACGTTCTCATAGCTGAGCCAGATGCCGTAGAGGATATGGATGGCAAAACCCAGGGCCAGGATGGGAACCATGATGGTGATGACGGGGGAGGACATGAAGTCGCAGCCAAGCTGGAACCAGCCGTCTCCGTGGGTATAGGGGAAGGCGTCTAGGGCAACCTTGCCGAAATTACCTTTGAGTGAGTCAATGACGGAGAAGAAGTTGATGGTGCCGTGGAGAAGGAGGAAAATTACCAGGAAAGCACCGCTTACGCTCTGGATGAACTTCTTGCCGATGGAGGAGGTTAAAAAATTAGCCATTATAGTTTAGTTAAATTTATTTCCACTTCACAAATATAGGAATCTTTCTTGGAAGTTTACCAATATTTCGGTACTTTTGTTTGACATTAAAACATCTATTTATGTATAAACGCGTTCTTCTCAAACTCTCCGGAGAAAGCCTCGGCGGCCCCGCCGGCAAAGGCCTTGACACCCAGTGGCTGGAAAAATATGCAAAGGAAGTGGCATCGGCAGCAAAGGCCGGCCTCCAGATAGCCATAGTGAACGGCGGCGGCAATATCTTCCGCGGCCTTCAGGGCGTAGGCAAGGGCTTTGACCGTGTGGACGGAGACAAGATGGGAATGCTTGCAACCGTCATCAACGCCCTGGCCCTCAAGATGTTTATTAAGGCGGAAGGCGTTGAGGCAGAGGTCTTTACCTCTACCCCCATGGAGCCCTATGCAAAGTATTATATGAGGGATGAAGCCGTGAAGCTCATGGAGCGCGGCGGCGTTGCCCTCATCGCCGGCGGCACCGGCAACCCCTTCTTCACCACAGACAGCGGCGCAGCGCTTCGCGCCCTTGAGATTGGGGCCGATGCCCTCCTCAAAGGCACCCGCGTAGACGGCGTCTACACCGCAGACCCTGAGAAGGATCCATCGGCCACAAAGTACGATGAACTCTCCTTCGATGAGGCCATCTCCAAGCACCTCAAGGTGATGGACCAGACCGCCTACGCCCTCTGCAGTGACGGCAAGATGCCCATCATCGTCTTTGACATGAACGCCACCGGCAACCTCACCAAACTCCTCTCCGGAGAAAAAGTAGGCACCCTGGTGCACCCGTAATGCCAGCCCGGAGTTTTTCACTAAGGAAATCTTTTAACATTTTTACGCCGGTCACGTCCTATATGTGGCCGGCTTTTTGATGCAAACATTTTAAGAACATATGAAAAAGACTTTAATCATTATCGCAATGGTCCTTGGCACAGTATGCTGCACATGGGCCGGAAAACCGTCGGAGGTTTCGGCGCTTGCCCGTCAGTATGGCAGCAAGGACGGATTTGAAGTGGTCTCCATGGGACGCGTTCTCATCAGCGCCCTTGGCGTTGCCGCAAGTATGGACAAGGATCTGGATGCGGAGGACCGCGCTGCCCTGAATGCCTTCAAGGGCATAAAGAAACTTACCGTAGTTGACTTTGAGGACGCTTCGGAGGCCGACAAAACCGCCTTCTGCGCTAAGCTTGATTCTCTCTTTGAAAAAATGGAACTTATCCTTGAGGCTAAAGACGACGGAGACGTTGTAAAGATCTACGGCCACGATGACGGCACCAGCCTTCATGACATTGTGATCTACTGCCCCGACGAAGCCGTCATCTGTGTCAACGGCAGCATTGCGCTGGAGAATATCGGAAAGCTCATGGAAGTTGCGCAATGACACGTCAGGCCTTCCAGGACATATGGATCCCCCTGCAGGGGCGCTTCTACCGCATTGCATTCTATATATTAGAGAATGAGGCCGATGCAAGGGACGCCGTCCAGGACCTATACCTGAAGCTCTGGAACCTCAGGGACCACCTGGAACTGATCCGGAACCCTCAGTCCTACGGCTCCCTCATGATACGGAACCTCTGCATAGACCGTATCAGAAAAAGGCTCCCGTCAGATACTCTCAAAGAGGAAATGGCCGTCAAGGGTCCGCCCGACGAAGACCTTGCCCTCCGGGAGCAGCTTGAGGGCGTCCGGAAAGCGATGGACTCTCTCCCGGAAAGTCAGAGGAAACTGCTTTCAATGAGGGTGATAGAAGGGCTGGATTACTCAGAGATAGAAAAACGTACGGGCCTCAGCGGCCTAAACATCAGGGTCCAGGTGTCCCTGGCAAGAAAAAGATTAAAACAACTGCTATGAAATCAATCAAGGAAATAGAGAAACTCTCCGTAGAGGAACTTGAAAGGATAGGGGCCGATGAAAGCATACCCGTCCCCGGAGACCTTTCCGTGAAGATCCCTTCCCGCAAGGCACCGGTCATTGCATGGAGCGCAGCAGCAGCGGCAGTTGTTGTGGTGGCGGGATTTATCGGCCTCAGAAAGCCTGCAGATACCCCTGCAGATACCTTTGACGACCCTTACCTTGCCTACGCCGCAGTGGAGAACGCCCTCTGCAAGATCTCCGGCTCAGTAAACAGCGCTTCCGTAAAACTGGAAGATGCAGAATCCACATTTAACAAGCTAAACTATTGGAAATGAAAAAGATATACGCAATAATAGCAGCCATTGCGCTGGCTCTCCCGGCCTTTGCCCAGGGTGGCAAGGACCTATACAACAAGTACTCTGACCTTCCCGGGGTAAGCGCCGTGTACATTTCCCCGGCAATGTTCAGGCTCATTGGCAAGATCCCAGATGTTGAACTGGCCGATGAAGATGTGAACTTCACCCCCATCATAAAGTCCATGAACGGCTTCTATCTCCTGTCCACTGAGGACGCCGCTACCGGAGAAAAGCTCTACGGGGAAGTATCCCGCGGCCTTAACAAGAGCAAGTACGAGCTCCTCATGGAAGCAAAGGAAGACGGAGAAGTGATGCGCCTTTACTCCGTTGGGGACAACAAGACGGTAACCTCCCTTCTAATGCTGGCAAAAGACGGCACAGAGACCACCTTCCTGTCCATTGACGGCCAGATGGACCGCTCAAAACTGGAAGAAGTCATTGCATCCGCCGCGGCAGAGTAGATAGCGCGCAACGTTAAACAATTGATACAAAATTACTTGTGAAAAGTGCCGTGCCTTTCCAGAGGCATGGCACTTTGTATAATGTGTTGAAGGTTAAGTACTTAGCTTTGAGCAGTTTTCCTAGTCCACCATCACAAGGGCCGATGAAGGGTGGTTGAAAGTGAGGGAGACTATTGGCTCCGTGGTGCGGTTGAGGGTGGCTTTCCACCAGGCGTCGAAGACCACGCCGTCAAGGGGCCACTGGAGGCCCCTGGAGGTGATGCGGAGGGAGTTATCGGCACTGAAAAGGGAGAAGCGCCGGCCTTCGCCAAGGTGCAGCTCGCAGGTATCCGTGATGGCAAAGGCGGTGCCGTAGTCAGAAACCATTGAAACCTTCCGGTCTCCAAGGTCAAACATGCGCGTATATTCCATAAGGAGTCCAAGATTGCCGATAGTATGGTCTTCCCTGAGCCCCGTTGCACCAAGAATCACAATCTCTTCCGCTTCCGGGTGCTCACGGAGCGCCCAGCGCATAGCCTTGGTGAGGTCATTATAATCCTGCTCCGTCTCATGGAAAAGAACCGCTGAAAACGGCCTCTTAAGGTCTTCTGGAAGTGAATCCATGTCTCCTACAACGGCAAGCGGCATACGCCCCGGAAAATGCTGTGCGAATTTCTCCAGCGCCCCGTCGCAGCACACTACCGCCTCTGCGCTTTCCAGCAGAAACAGCGGATACGGCTCAGTGGGGTACGCCCCGTCACATAATATGATGATGCTATCCATAGGTCAGAGGGTATTATATCGCCAACCGTCGCTTCGCGACCCCTCCCATGCGCCGGCGCTTTGCGCCTGCTATGGGCCCCTCCCTCTTATCCGGCCGAGGGTGGCCAGAGGTTTTCGATATAATACCCTCTGACCTATTCATCTTCATGGGGGGCGGCTTTGGCTATCTCGGCCTTGGAGGTGCCCTGGGTGGCTACATAAGAAGTGGGGTTGCGGAAGCCAAGGAGGAAGGACTTCACGTCCATACGCTTCTTGCCGGCAAGCTGGAGGTCCGTGATGGCAATGGCGCCGTCCTCGGTGGCAATGGCAAAGTAGGTTTTGCCGTCAGAGAGAACGGTTCCGGGCTCTCCGTGAAGGTCCATCCGCATTTCTCCGAAGAAGACTTTGAGCTGGATGGGTTCTTCTCCGTCCTGCACCAGTTCCGTGAAGGCGCAGGGGTAGGGAGACAGGCCTCGGATGAGGTTGTAGACGTGTTTTGTGGTGTCCCTCCAGTCAATGTGCTGGAGTTCACGGGTAATCTTGGGAGCGGGCTTCAGGAGCTCTGAACCCTGGATGAAACTTCTCTGTACGCGGAGCTCTACATTATGCTGGATAAGACCTTCAACGGTTTCTATCACAAGCTCGGAGCCCAGTTCCATGAGTTTGTCATGGAGGTCTCCGGCGGTGTCCGTGGACTCAACATGGCACTCTGAGCGGAGGATGATTCCGCCGGTGTCAATCTTCTTGTCAATCATGAAGGTGGTGACGCCGGAGATGTTCTCTCCGTTTATGACGGCCCAGTTGATGGGAGCTGCGCCGCGGTACTGCGGCAGCAGGGCTGCGTGAAGGTTGAACGTACCAAGCTTAGGCATGGCCCACACAACTTCCGGCAGCATGCGGAAGCCGACCACCACAAAAAGATCGGCCCTGAAGGCCCTGAGGGCGGAAAGGAATTCCTCGTCCTTTAGCTTTTCAGGCTGCAGCACTGGAAGTCCTTCCTTCACGGCGTACTGCTTCACGGCGCTTTCCTGCATCTTGAGGCCTCGGCCGGAGGGTTTGTCCGGAACGGTAACTACACCAACCACCTTGTAACCCTTCTTGCGGAGGGCATCCAGCGGGCCCACGGAGAATTCCGGGGTGCCCATATAAACTATCCTTGTCTTTCTGAACATTCTGATAATCTGACTCTTAACCTTTCTGAATCCAATCATGAATCCGTCCCAGTGGAACAGGTTCTTGTCTCCCACGGCCTTTACGGTAAGGAAGCCTCCTATAGGCGCCAGAACAAAGGCCGATATGAATTTCCCCACAAAAGCCGTTGTGGCACCGTTGCTGGCAAGCCTTTCTCCCGTGATGTCTATGACCCAGTACAGCACGAAGAACAGCAGGGAAATGACCGCAGGGGCACCCAGGCCGCCCTTCTTGAGTATGGCCCCAACCGGGGCGCCTATGAAGAACAGCAGCAGGCAGGCCAGCGCCTGGGCATACTTCTTCCACATCTCTACGTCGTTGCGATGGATGAGGTTGATGTAGTCGTAGGAGTCGTAAATCTGGCTGCGGGCTATATTCTCATACTGCCTTGCCACCTGAAGAGCCCCTTCAAGGGCCTTCTGCCTGTCCTTGAGGGACTTGAATTTCCAGTTTTCCGGGACCTCGAAATTTACGGACCCCTGTTCCCTCCACGTGGTGTCCAGCTGCTTCTTGTAATTCAGGCCGTTGTCCCTCTGGAAGTCCTTCACGTGCTTTATGGTGCCCTGGTCAACAAGGTTCACAAGGGAATCATGCCCGTGCTTTAACTGCTTGAGGTTCATGGACTTCACCTGCTCTCCATAACGTGCGGAATCCGACTGCTTGTAGGCGTAGTTCTCCAGGGGAATCACCAGTTCCTGCCTGTGGAACCTCACTCTCTGGAGAGCCAGGGAAGTGTCCCTGTACTTTCGCCTGTTCTCCTCACGGTAATTGGTGCCGTCGTAAAGCATGAAGGTGAGGTAATCCTTGGACTTAGCCATCTTGAGCATTCCGCTGTCGGCCACCGTGATCCGTAGGTTTCCGGCCCCGGAGGTGTGGTCATACACCTGGATGCCGTGCATCATTCCGGTTTTTTTGTCCCTGCTGTCTACGCGGAGGATATAGCCGTCAATTCCATCGTAGAAGGTTCCTGAAGGGATTTTGATCTCTGACTTTGTACGGCCGATATCGTCCCTCATGGTGAAGATCTGGTTGATTGAATAAGGAACCAGCCTGTCTCCCACGAAGAAAGCGCCCACACATATGAAAAGGCTTACGATGGTCATTGGCACCAGTACCCTTGCCAGGGAGATGCCGCCGGCCTTCATGGCCGTGAGCTCAAAGTGTTCTCCCATGTCTCCCAGGGTCATCATGGATGACAGCAGGGTGGCAAGCGGGATTGCCAGGGGGAGGGTTTGGAAACCGCCCCACATGAGGAACTCCAGTATCACCTTAAGTTCAAGACCCTTACCCACAAGCTCGTCAATATACAGCCACAGGAACTGCATGACAAGGATAAAGGTCACGATCGCGAGGATAGCCAAAAACTGCCCCACGAATGTCTTAAGTATGAACTGGTCTAACTTTTTCACTATTTCACAGCAATATCCACAAGTGCATCAAGTGCCTGGGCGAGGCCTTCAATGTTGCGGCCGCCGGCTGTTGCAAGGCCGGGCTGTCCGCCGCCGCCGCCCTGGATGAACTTTGCGGCTTCACGGATGTCCTTTCCGGCGTTCTTCCCCTTGGCTACGAGGTCCTGGGAATACATGAGCACCAGGTTGGGCTTGCCGTCAAAGGCAAAGGCTGCGGCCAGTGCAAAATTCTGCACCTTCTTCTGCAAAAGCAGGGCCACGTTGCGGGCCATTGCGGGATCTATGGAGTGGTCAAAGCGTACCACCTTGATGCCATTTATCTCCTGGGCCGATGCTTCCAGCTTCTGCGCAAGCTGTGCGGCCTTTTCATTTGCCACGGCCTCAAGCTGCTTACGGACATCGGCATTCTCCGCTACCAGCTTCTCAATTGCGCCCTGGAGGTCCGGGACGTTGTTCATGAGGTTCTTAAGGCCCTTCAGGAGGTCTTCCATATGGTGGATGGTTTCCTCGGCCTTGCCGCCCGTGACGGCCTCGATCCTGCGGACACCAGCCGCAACGGCGCCTTCAGAAACAATCTTGAACAGGCCGATAGTACCCGTTGACGGGGTGTGGGTGCCGCCGCAGAGCTCCACGGAATCTCCGTAGCGGACGACGCGTACCACGTCTCCGTACTTTTCTCCAAACAGGGCCATGGCGCCCATGGCCTTGGCCTCATCCATGGTGGCGTCACGCTTTTCGATGAGCGGGAAGTCGGAGCGGATGAGCTGGTTCACGCGGGTTTCAACGGCGCGGAGCTCCTCATCCGTCATCTTCTGAAAGTGCGAGAAGTCAAAGCGGAAGTAGTCCGGGCCCACGAAGGAACCCTTCTGCTCCACGTGAGTTCCAAGCACCACGCGAAGGGCCTGGTGCAGGAGGTGGGTGCAGGTGTGGTTGTTCTGGATGTGCCTGCGGCGGACGTTGTCCACCACAAGGGTGAAGGACTGGGTGCTGCGTGAAGGAAGACGCTCTGCAAGATGTATCGTGAGGTTATTTTCCTTCACCGTGTTAAGGATCTGTATGCGTTCTCCGTTCTCTCCTTCGATGTAGCCGGTATCACCTACCTGGCCGCCCATCTCTGCGTAGAACGGGGTGTGGTCAAACACAAGCTGGAAGTATTCCTTGTTCTTCTGCTTCACTGTGCGCTGCTTCAGGAGGCGGGCGCCGGTGACGCGGAGGGTGTCGTAGCCCTCGAACACTACATCGGCCTCATTGAACACCATCCAGTCTCCGAATTCGTTGGCGGTGGCGTTGCGGGCGCGCTCCTTCTGCTTCTCAAGCTCTATGTTGAAGTTCCTGATGTCTACGGTGTAGCCCTTTTCTGCGGCAATCAGTTCCGTAAGGTCTATGGGGAAGCCGTAGGTGTCGTAGAGCACAAATGCGTCCGTTCCGGGGATCACCTTGGTGGCGGCGTTTTTGGCCATGTTGTCCTCAAGCATCCTGATACCGCGGTCCAGGGTGCGCAGGAAGGCGTTTTCTTCCTCCTTGATGACGTTGGAAATAAGCTTCTGCTGGGCCTGGAGCTCAGGATAGGCTTCTCCCATATCGGCCACAAGCTGAGGGATGAGGCGGCAAAGGAACGGCTCCGTGAAGCCAAGGAAGGTGTAGCCGTAACGCACTGCGCGGCGGAGGATGCGGCGGATAACGTAGCCGGCCTTCACGTTGGAAGGAAGCTGGCCGTCGGCAATTGAGAAGGCGATTGCGCGGATATGGTCTGCGATAACCCTCATCGCTACCTCAACGTTACCGCCTTCTGCGTATTTGTGACCGGAGAATTCCTCCACTTTGCCGATAAGGCCGGAGAAGACGTCGGTCTCGTAGTTTGACTTCTTGTTCTGGAGGATCATGCAGAGGCGCTCGAAGCCCATGCCAGTGTCGATGCTCTTTGCGGGGAGTGGCTCCAGGTGGCCATCGGCCTTACGCTCATACTGCATGAACACGAGGTTCCAGATTTCAATTACGTCGTCGTTGTCCGTGTTCACAAGCTTATTGCCGGGGATCTTTGCAATCTCGGAGTCCGGCCTCAGGTCTATGTGGATCTCGGAGCAGGGGCCGCAGGGACCGGTGTCTCCCATTTCCCAGAAGTTGTCGTGCTTGTTTCCTGTGAGCACGTGGTCTGCGGGGAGATGCTTCAGCCAGGCTTCGCGGGCTTCCGTGTCAAGGGTGGTGCCGTCCTCAGTGCTTCCTTCAAAAACGGTTGCGTAAAGCTTGGTCTTGTCTATCTTGTAAACCTCCGTGAGAAGCTCCCAGGCCCAGTCTATTGCCTCTTTCTTGAAGTAATCTCCAAAGCTCCAGTTCCCAAGCATCTCAAACATTGTGTGGTGGCGGCCGTCGTGGCCCACGGCTTCCAGATCATTGTGCTTTCCGCTCACGCGGAGGCACTTCTGGGAGTCTGTTGCGCGGGGGAACTTGGGGGCGGCATTGCCAAGGAAGATGTCCTTGAACTGGTTCATGCCGGCGTTGGTGAACATAAGGGTAGGGTCGTTCTTGATTACCATAGGGGCGCTGGGCACCACGGTATGGCCCTTTGAGGCGAAAAAGTCCAGATACTTCTGGCGGATTTCTTTAGAAGTCATATAGTATGTTTGTTTCATTTGCGGTTCTGTCATTCCCGACACCGATCGGGAATCTCATTATAGCCTACAAAAATAAGTATTTTTGGCCGATTTTCCCAACGCGCGGGCATAGAATGTGTGGGAAGGAGGGCAGTTTCAGAAATAATGCATATATTTGCACGATATGCCGTCCAAGTTGCAGAAATACATCGTAAGCCCGGAAGACTTCATCGACAGCCTCCAGCAGCTGCCCGCCCGTGAGTGGTGGAAACTGGTCCTGGTGCTGCTTGGCGGCATTGTATCTTTCCTTTTCTATATGTGGATTTATGTGCAGGTCCTGGGGCTTGACCTTCCAAAGACCGCTATCCTCAAACGCCGCAATATGGACTGGAGGGCACGCGTGGAGAGGCTCTCAACGCATATGGACCATCAGGAGGAGCTCCTCTCCCTTCTGGAAGTGAGGGACGACAAAATATACCGCAGCGTGTATGGCCTGGATGAGATTCCACCTGAAGTGAGAGGCTCTGGAATAGGCGGTGAAAACCGGTATGAAAAACTGGCTGGGACCTCCCTGGAGGCCGTTGTCCGCCGCCAGGACATAATAGAGAAGAGGGCTTATGTCCAGTCAAAATCCTTTGACGACATAACCATCCTCCAGAACAGCGCCGGTGATATGGCGGCGCATATTCCTGCAATTCCGCCAATGAGCACTGACCGAAACACTTATCATATGTCCAGTCCTTTCGGGTTCCGCTCGGACCCTCTCCTCGGGTACACCAAGCGCCATACGGGAATGGACTTCGCCTGTCCTCCGGGTAACCCCATCTACGCAACCGGAGACGGCGTTGTGGTGAAGGTGGCGCATGAACGCAAGGGTTACGGCAACCACGTGGAGATAGACCACGGGTTCGGTTACAAGACGCGTTATGCGCATATGTCTGAGATCTTCGTTGAGGAAGGGCAGAAACTTTTGAGGGGAGACTGTATCGGCCTTTCAGGAAAGAGCGGCCGAATCACAGGCCCGCATCTTCACTATGAAGTCATGTACCGCAAGGATTACGTGAATCCGGCCTTGTACATGGATCTGGACATTCCGCCCAAGGATTATTATGAACTGGTGAGGAGGCCTGAAGGCAAATGAGTAAGTTCAGTAAGATACTTGGCTCAATTGTGCGCTATCTTGTGGCAACGGTTTCGCTGTCGGTGGTGTTGTATATCCTGTTTGCGCTCATTTTCTCTACTGAGGAAGAGCGGCGTCTTCAGAGGGAAAACAACCTCTACAAGTCCATGTACAGGGATATCCGGAATAAGGACAGGCTCATCGGGGATGTTGTGGACGGCCTCCTTGTGAAGGACGACGCAATCTACCGCCAGCTCTTTGAGACAACGCCTCCATCCCTTGATGCCATTACTGCGGCCGATTTAATAGCCGACAGTGACTCCCTCTCAGAGAGTTTCTACCTTTCAGCGGCGGCATCGGCCTCAGAAAGGCTCATTCTTATGTCGGATACTGTGGACGATAATTTTGCCGAGGTATTCCGCATCCTTCTGAAGGGCCGCCGAGACAGTATTCCGCCGCTGTCCCTGCCACTGAAGGGAATGTCTTATGTGCAAACAGGCGCTTCCATTGGTCCCAAGCATAATCCCGTTTACAAACTTGAGATGCAGCATGACGGAATTGATTTCATCGCACCCCAGGGCGCCCCGGTCTATGCCGCGGCTCCGGGAATTGTCTCCAAGGTCACCCATTCCAGGAAGGGCCTTGGGAACGTTGTTGAGATAAATCACGGCAACGGTTATGTGTCCCGATACTGCCTCCTTGGAGACATCAATATCTTTGCGCAGATGAAGGTCCGTACGGGTCAGAAGATAGGGGAGGTGGGTGTATCCACGGGGATATCGGCCCCTCACCTTCATTTTGAACTTTGGAAAAATGGCGTTGTGTGTGACCCCGTGCACTATCTCTTCGCTTCCATCACCCCGGAGGAATACTCCCGCATGATGTACATGTCCGTCTCCACTTCCCAGTCACTGGATTAGCATCCCCTTGCCGGTAATGCCGACGCAGTGGAGGCTATGTTGCTGGTAATCAGACGCTTATACAAGTCTTTGGGATTACCGGTAATCCCAAAGAGTCTTGCAATTAACTGTGTTTCAATGGATTAACCTCCACTCAGAATCAGTACCCGTTACGGTCCATCTCACGGCGGAGGTCCTTGGCCTTGATGCTTTCACGTTTGTCGTACTCCTTCTTACCCTTTGCCAGGGCTATGAGGAGCTTGGCATAGCCGTTATCTGCGATGAAGAGTTTCACCGCTATGATAGTAAGACCTTTCTGCTTGTCCTCCTGCTGCAAGTGCCTGAGTTCCTTACGGTTAAGGAGCAGACGACGATCCCTCACGGGTTCATGCTGGCCCCAGCTGCCCCAGTGGTACTGGGCTATGTTCATACCGCGCACAAACAGCTGGTTGCCTGAGAAGAAGCAGTATGCATCCTGCAGCGAGCACTTTCCTGCCCTGATGGACTTGATCTCCGTTCCCACCAACTGGATGCCGGCGGTATAGGTTTCCAGGAACTCGTAATCGAACGAGGCCCGGCGGTTTTTGATCTGTATGGTGCTCTTCGCTTTTGGCATAGGATTGCAAAGGTAGTAAAAAAATGTGTATTTTTGCGGTATGAACCGCACAGAACTGCTGCCGGACCGCCCCGGCATTCCCCCGATGGCAAAACTGCCGGACCCCGAGGTCATTGACCCGGAGGCCCTGGCCAGGGCTTATGCCGCCGGGGATATTGACCTCATCTGCGTAGTTGGCCCCACCGCATCCGGCAAAACGCGGTATGCCGTGCAGCTTGCAAAGGCGCTACGGCAGGAGACCCCCGGTCAAGCCGGGGGTGACGTCATGGCCGGCCCCGACCGGCCATCTCCCGAGATTCTATCGGCCGACAGCAGGCAGGTGTACAGGGGGATGGATATCGGCACCGGAAAGGACCTCTGCGAGTACGATGACGTTCCCTATCACCTCATTGACATTGTGCCGGCCGGGGCAAAGTTCAACATCTACCAGTACCAGGCGGCTTTTGCCGATGCCTGGGCGGCAGTGCGTGCCAAAGGCGCAATTCCAATCCTATGCGGCGGCTCAGGCCTTTACATTGAGGCCGCCACCAAGGCATACAAATTTGAAAAGCAGAACGGCGTAGACCCTTCCAGGCTGCCTCAGAAGCCATATTATATCGGCACACTTGTTAGCCGCGAAGAGCGCGTTGCCCGTATAGACCGCCGCCTGGAGGAGCGCCTGAATGAGGGTCTGGTGGAGGAAGTCCGCGGCCTTCTTGAAACAGTTCCGGCCCCGGACCTTATATACTACGGTCTGGAGTATAAGTTCGTTACACAGTATGTCTTGGGAGAACTATCCTACGATGATATGGTTGTGGGCCTTGGCAATGCCATCCATCAGTTTGCCAAGCGCCAGATGACTTGGTTCCGAGGGATGGAGCGTGACGGCATAAGGATTCATTGGACCAGGCCGTAATTCGCGGTGGAGGTTAAATCGTTGAAACACAGCTAATTACAAGACTCTTTGGGATTACCGGTATTCCCAAATACTTGTGTAAACGTCTGATTACTAGCAATATAACCTCCACCGCATCGGCATTACAATGGGTGGGCAGGAAAGGAAAAAATGAGTAAATTTGCAGTATGAAAATAGGGAATGTGGATCTTGGGGAGAGGCCGGTGACTCTGGCGCCCATGGAGGATGTGACGGACGCATCCTTCAGGATACTGTGCCGTGAGGCCGGGGCTGCAATGGTAACAACGGAGTTCGTGAGCTCTGACGGCCTTGTAAGGGACGTTTCAAAGACCATAGCCAAGATGCACACCCTTGAGGAGGAGGCTCCCGTAGCGGTCCAGATCTACGGAAACATCCCTGAGGCAATGGTGAACGCCGCAAAGATGGCGGAACGTGCAAAGGAACTTGCCGGAGGTCACGGGGCCGATATAATTGACATCAACTTCGGCTGCCCCGTCTCAAAGATCGCCGGCCGCGGCGCCGGAAGCGGCATGATGAGGGAGCCGGACAAGATGGTGGCTATCACAAAAGCCATCGTGGAGGCAGTTGGGAAGCCCGTCACCGTGAAAACCCGCCTTGGCTGGGACGACTCCTCAAAAATCATCGTAGACCTTGCAGAGCGCCTTCAGGACACGGGGATATCGGCCCTTACAATCCATGGCCGCACCCGCTGCCAGATGTATAAAGGTGAGGCCGATTGGACCCTAATCGGGGAGGTTAAGAACAACCCCCGCATGTACATCCCTATCATAGGTAACGGAGACATAAACACCGCTGCAAAGGCAAAGGAAGCCTTTGACAGATACGGCGTGGACGGCATCATGGTGGGCAGGGCAAGCTTCGGCCATCCCTGGATATTCACAGAGATCCGCCACCTCCTTGACACCGGGGAAGAGCTCCCGCCAATGAATGTAAAAGACCGCGTGAGGCTTGCCAAACGCCATTTTCAGCTGTCCCTTGACCTCAAAGGCCCCGTCACGGGAGTATACGAGATGCGCCGTCACCTTTCATGCTACTTCAAGGGCCTCAGGGATTTCAAGGAAACGCGCATCAAACTGGTGACATCCAAGGACCCTGAGGAGATAATGCGCACCCTTGATTACGTGGCGCAGCGGTGGGGCGCTGAAGCGCCTGAACCTGAAGGTGCTTACGGTCTCTGAAAAATTGCTATCTTTGTAAGATATTAGCACAAACAATATGGAACGTCAAATCAAGACTATCGGCATTCTGACCTCCGGAGGAGACGCCCCGGGAATGAACGCCGCCATCAGGGCCATTACCCGCACCGCCCGCTACCACGACATGAACGTGATTGGCATAATGAGGGGTTACCAGGGACTCATTGAGAAGGAGTTCGTGAAGTTCACATCCTCTTCCGTTTCCAACACCATCCAGAGGGGCGGAACCATCCTCAAGACCGCCCGCTGCGGGGCTTTCATGACTGCAGAAGGCCGTAAGGCCGCCTATGAGAATATGGTTGAGGCTGGTATCGATGCCCTTGTCGTCATTGGCGGTAACGGCTCCCTTACTGGTGCCCAGTTGTTTGCAAGGGAGTACGATATCCCTATCATCGGCCTTCCCGGAACAATTGACAATGACCTCTACGGCACTGACTCCACCATTGGCTACGACAGTGCCCTCAATACCATTGTTGAATGTGTGGACAAGATCCGCGACACCGCAAATTCCCATGACCGAATCTTCTTCATAGAGGTTATGGGCCGTGACGCCGGCTTCCTTGCCCAGAACAGCGCAATCGCTTCCGGCGCAGAGGCTGCCATCATCCCGGAAGGGAAGACGGACGTTGACCAGCTGGCCGAATTCATCGAGAGGGGAAAGCGCAAATCCAAGAACAGCGCAATAGTGCTTGTTTCAGAATCGCAAAAGGACGGCCACGGCGGGGCAATGTACTACGCAGAACGTATCAAGAACGAATACCCTCAGTTTGACGCCCGCGTCACAATCCTTGGCCACCTCCAGAGGGGCGGCACCCCTTCCGCATATGACCGCATCCTGGCTTCCCGTATGGGCTATGCCGCAATTGAGGCGCTCCTTGAGGGCCAGCGAAACATTATGGTGGGCATAAAGAACGACGAGATAGTGTATGTTCCCATCTCCCGTGCCATCAAGATGGACAAACCCATCAATACGGAACTTATCTCCGTCCTCAACGTTCTTTCAATGTAATGATTTACGGTCTCTGGTTAAGGCTAAGGCACCTTGCCTACAATAAGGGCTGGAAAAAGAGTTTCAAGGCCGATGTCCCCACAATCTGCGTGGGGAACATCACCGTTGGCGGCACCGGCAAGACCCCTCACGTGGAGATGCTCCTGAGGCAGCTCAGGGTAAGCGATCGCTGGGGCTTCAAGCCCCTTGCCGTCCTCTCAAGGGGATACAAGCGCAAATCCCGCGGCTTCCAGATAGTACAGCCGGATTCATCGGCATCATTTGCGGGGGACGAGCCCCTGCAGATAGCCCGGAAGTTCCACGGCGTCACCGTTGCGGTGGATAAAAACAGGGTTGAGGGCTGCAGGAAGCTTGAAGGGGCGGATCTCATTGTGCTTGACGACGCCTTCCAGTATCGCCGCCTGAATCCAAGCCTTAGCATCGTGCTGGTGGACTATAACAGGCCCGTATATGAAGACAGGCTCCTCCCTTACGGCCGTCTCCGTGACCTTCCCTCAAGGCTCTACAAGGCCGATATTGTGATTGTCACCAAATGTCCCCCGGAACTTGACAGCTGGACCCGTCAGGAGATGAGAAGGAAGCTTAATCTGAAGCCGGAGCAAAGGCTCTTTTTCACCTCAATAAAGTATGCCTCCCCGGAGCCCGTGTTTCCGGAGGCCGATCCCCGCTACACGTACTCCAGCAAGGTTGTCCTGGTGTCCGGAATTGCCAATAATGCACCTCTCAGGAGCTATCTTTCAGACACCTACAAGATAGTTAAGCGCCTGGATTATCCGGATCATCACCGCTTTACAAGGGGAGATGTCCGAGCCATGGCTGCAGCCGTAAAGGAAACCCCCACGGCGTGCGTCATGACAACGGAAAAGGACGCCCAGCGCCTCCGTGAAGTGAAAGTAGTCCCGGACGCCCTGAAGCAGCGCCTTTTCTACCTCCCCATAGAGGCCGCCTTCATCAGTGAGGAAGACGAGAAAGCCTTTGTGGAGATTCTGGACAGCTTATGATTTTGTACCTTACCGGCAGCCCCACCAGACTTGGGGAAGATCATTTTACACCGGATAACGGATTCCTCTCCGATGTAAAGGCTTCCCTTGCACGTGTCACGGGGCCTGGCCGGAAGCCCAGGGTGCTGCTTGTAAGCGCCGCCCCGGACGACAAAGGTTTCACGGACTCCGTGGAAAAAGGCATGAGCCTTTGCATCCACCGCTCCGGAATAGAGACGGAAAGCATTGTGATGCTGGACCGCCACAATGCCTCTGAAACTGCCCGCCTGGTAAGTGAATCAGACTGGGTGATCCTCTGCGGCGGGCATGTGCCCACCCAGAACCGATTCATCCATGAAATCGGCCTTAAAGATATCCTGAAAGGATTTGACGGGGTGGTTATGGGCTGCAGCGCCGGGAGCATGAACTGTGCCGATAGAGTATATTCCCATCCGGAGCTTCCGGGTGAAGCCGTGGACCCTCAGTATAAGCGTTGGCTACGGGGCCTTGGCCTTACGGACATACAGCTTATCCCCCATATGGAGCAGGTCCGCTGGGCAACGGTGGACGGACTCCGCCTTTTTGAAGACATAGCCTTCCCGGACAGCTGGGGGCACCGTTTCTACACCTTCCGTGACGGCGGTTATGTGAAAGTGGAAAACGGCCGCAGCACCCTCTACGGAGAGGCATTTGAAATATCCCGCGGAGCCATGCGCCGCGTATCAGAAGAAAATAAAACATACTCCTTTATGAACCTCATATTCATATCCCCCCATTTCCCGGACACCTACTGGCATTTCTGCGCCGGGGCAAAGGCAAATGGAATCAACGTCCTTGCCATAGCAGACCAGCCCTACGAGAACCTCTCCTGGGAGCTCAAACAAAGTATTTCAGACTACTACAGGGTACAGAATCTGGAAGATTACGGGGAGATGTACCGTGCAGTTGCGTGGTTTGCCCACAAGTGGGGAAAGATAGACTGGCTGGAGTCCAACAATGAGTGGTGGCTGGAGCAGGATGCCCGCTTAAGGACGGATTTCAACATTACCACCGGCATAAAGACGGACCATATATCGGCCATCAAGAACAAGTCCGAGATGAAAAAGTACTACGCCCTTGGCGGCATCCCCACAGCCCGTCAGATAAAAGGCGTGGAAGGCCCTGCCAAGATCAAGGCCTTTGTGAAGAAGACCGGCTATCCCGTCATTGCCAAGCCGGACAACGGAATGGGCGCAGGAGGCACCACCAAAATCTGCACCGTGGCAGACCTTGAGCAGTGGCTTGAGCACCATGCCAAAGATATGGGCTACTACGTGGTTGAGGAGTTCATAACCGGCCTCCTGATAAGCTACGATGCCATTTTCAATTCAAAGGGAGAAGCCATCTTCGAGAACAATACCGTGTTCCCAACGCCCGTCATGGAGATAGTCCACGGCAACCTTGACTGCTGCTACTGGACCAACAAGACCGTCCCTGCCAAACTCTCGGAAATCGGGCGCCGCACGGTGAACGCCTTTGGCATAAAGAGCCGTTTCGTGCACCTTGAGTTCTTCCAGCTGGACCGTGACCGCGAAGGCCTTGGCAAGAAGGGAGACTATGTGGGCCTGGAAGTGAACATGCGCCCGCCGGGAGGCTACACCCCGGATATGATGAACTTCGCCCACAACACGGACGTGTACCAGATCTGGGCCGATATGGTGGCCTTCGACGAAGCCCGTAAGCCACTCGGAGACAGCTCCTACATAGGCTATGTGGGCCGCCGTGACAACCATCAGTACAGGCACTCCCACCAGGACATCTTGGACAAATACGGTCCCGCGGTATGCATGGCGGGCCGTGTCCCTTATGCCCTCTCCGATGACCTTGGAGACAACTGCTACATAGTGCGCCTTGAGAAAAAGGCCGATATAGACGCCTTCTTCAAGTTTGCCACCGAATAATGTTCTGTAGGAAAAAAATGTTAAATTTGCGTAATAATTAATACACTAGGATGCAGGAAAAAATAGGTCGCGTAGCCCAGGTGGTAGGGCCTGTGGTAGACGTTCACTTTGATTTATCGGTGGGGAAGGCGGAACTTGAGCTTCCCCGCATCGGGGATGCCCTGAAGGTGCAGCGCCCTGATGGCCGCGCCGTTATCCTTGAGGTGCAGCAGCACATAGGTGAAGATACCGTGCGCACCGTTGCCATGGATTCCACGGACGGCCTCAGCCGCGGCCTGGAGGTGGAAAACACGCATCGGCCCATATCCATGCCGGTAGGCGCCCAGATCCGCGGCCGTGTGATGAACGTCACCGGAGACGCCATTGACGGCATGGGGGAGATGGACAGGGTAAACACCCTTCCCATCCACAGGGACCCTCCAAAGTTCGAGGACCTCACCACCTCCCAGGAGGTGCTCTTTACCGGAATCAAGGTCATTGACCTCCTGGAACCCTATCTGAAGGGCGGTAAGATTGGCCTTTTCGGAGGCGCCGGCGTTGGCAAGACCGTGCTCATCAAGGAGCTCATCAACAATATCGCAAAGGCCCACAACGGCTTTTCCGTGTTTGCAGGCGTTGGAGAGCGCACCCGTGAGGGTAACGATCTCCTCCGTGAGATGATAGAATCCAACGTCATCCGTTACGGAGAAGCCTTCAACAAGGCAATGGAAGAGGGCCGATGGGACCTCTCCCTGGTAGACCCCGCAGAGCTTGAGAAGAGCCAGGTGTCCATGGTCTTCGGCCAGATGAACGAACCCCCGGGAGCCCGTACCAACGTTGCCCTGAGCGGCCTTACACTGGCAGAGAGCTTCCGTGACAGCACGGATCCATCGGCCCCTCACGACATCCTCCTTTTCATAGACAATATCTTCCGTTTCACCCAGGCCGGCTCAGAGGTTTCCGCACTTCTTGGACGTATGCCGTCGGCCGTGGGTTACCAGCCCACCCTTGCAACGGAAATGGGTAAGATGCAGGAGAGGATCACCTCCACCAAGAACGGTTCCATCACATCCGTCCAGGCGGTGTATGTCCCGGCCGATGACCTTACGGACCCCGCTCCCGCAACCACTTTCACGCACCTGGACGCCACTACTGTCCTCAGCCGTAAGATTACGGCCCTTGGTATCTACCCCGCCGTGGATCCCCTGGAATCCACTTCCCGTATCCTTGATCCAAACATTGTGGGTAAGGCGCATTACGATACAGCCCAGAGGGTTAAGCAGATCCTCCAGCGAAACCAGGAACTTCAGGACATCATTGCCATCCTTGGTATGGATGAACTTTCAGATGAAGACAAGACCACAGTCAACCGCGCCCGCCGCGTACAGAGGTTCCTGTCCCAGCCGTTCTTTGTGGCAGAGCAGTTTACCGGCGTGAAGGGTGTCATGGTATCCATCGAGGACACCATCAAGGGTTTCAATATGATTATGGACGGAGAGGTTGATTACCTCCCTGAGCAGGCCTTCCTTAACGTTGGCACCATAGAGGATGCCATCAAGAAAGGTGAAGCCATACTTGCCGCAGCCAAATGAGTATCCGTCTCCATATCCTGAGCCCCGAAGGCACTCTTGTAGACGCATCCGTTTCCCTGGTATCCCTGCCCGGGACGCTGAGTCCGTTCACCGTCCTTCCCGGTCACGCCCCCATAGTCACTTCCCTGGAAAAAGGCAGCATCCGCTATGTTGAGGATGGTGATGAGAAGTTCCTTCAGATTTCCGGCGGCTTCGCAAGGGTTGAGGACAACACCGTAACCGTCTGCGCAGAGGTATGATCCTTACCTTCCTCATATCGCTGTTTCTTCTTCAGGAGATCAATGTGTCAGAGATCATCTTTGAGCACATCGGGGATGAGTATGAGTGGCACATTACGGAATGGAAGGGGAAGCCGGTGGCAATTCCGCTGCCGTGTATAGTGATAGATAAGGGCGTGAAGGTGTTTACGGCGCATCACGCAGAAGAACATGGATACACGTTCAATGAGGACGGAAAGCTTGTTAATGCCACTACGGGTAAGCGCCCCGTGGACATTTCCATAACCAAGAACGTGCTGGCCCTTATGATGAGTACGGCACTGCTCCTTGTCATAATACTTCTCACGGCACGCTGGTATAAGAAACACGATGCCCTTGAGGAGGCTCCAACGGGCCTTGCGGCGGCAATGGAACCGCTTGTGATGATGGTGCATGACATGGCAAAGGAGAATATCGGCCCGGATTACAGGAAGTTCTCCCCGTACCTTTGCATGGCCTTCCTGTGGATCCTTCTCAACAACTTCCTGGGGATTATGCCGTTCTTCCCGGGAGGAGCCAACCTCACCGGTAACATTGCAATTACCCTTGTGCTGGCGCTCTGCACCTTCTTCACGGTGAATTTCAACGGCACCAAGCACTATTATAAGGAGATTTTCGCCCCGGATGTTCCGGGCTTCCTTAAACCTATAATGCCGGTAATTGAGGTGTTCAGCGCCATAATGAAGCCGGTTTCCCTCACAATCCGTCTCTTCGCCAATATGCTGGCAGGTCATATTATGATACTCAGCATGGTATGTATCATTTTCATAATGGCCAAGTACGGTCCGCTCCTTGGCGGAGGAATGACGGTTGTGAGTGTGCTCTTCGGGGTGTTCCTGGATGCCCTGGAGTGCCTTGTGGCCTTTATCCAGGCTTATGTTTTCACCATGCTCAGCTCCATTTACATAGGACTTGCTAGGCAAAAGGAAGAATGAGATGCCCGGTCGGTGCCGGGCATGACGTCATTGCCGACCTGATCGGCAATCTGATGCATAAACATTTAAAATTTTAAAGATATGATTTTAAGTACTTTGATTCTTCAGGCAGCCGCGGGCGCAGCCCTCGGAAAGGCCGGTGCCGCCCTTGGCGCCGCTATCGCAGCCATCGCAGCAGCTATCGGCATCGGTAAAATCGGCAAATCAACCATGGAAGCCATTGCACGCCAGCCGGAAAGCGCCGGCAACCTGCGTACCTCCATGATCATCGCCGCCGGTATGGTTGAGGGCGCTGCCCTGTTCGCCATCATTGTAGCACTGCTTGCAATTGTAATTAAGTAGCCATGAACCTTGTGACGCCAGATTTCGGCCTCCTTTTCTGGATGGTCGTGATTTTCGGCATTGTGTTTTTCCTCCTCTGGAAGTTCGGTTTCCCGATCATTACGGACATGGTGGATAAACGCAGCGCCAAGATCGCGAAGGCCTTACAGGATGCCGATACAATCAAGGCGCAGATGGCTCAGTGGAAAGACGAGCATGCCCGCATGCTGGAGGAAACCAGAAGGGAGCAGACCCAGATGATCCGTGAAGCCACGGACGCAAAGGCAAAGATTCTTGCCGATGCAAAGGCCCAGGCGCGTTCCGAGGCCGATGCAATCATCGCAAACGCAAGGCTCCAGATTGAGGCGGAGAAAGAAAGCGCCCTGAGGGATGTCCGAAAGGAGATAGCCATCCTGAGCGTTGAGGTGGCGGAAAAAGTGCTCCGCCACGAACTCCAGGATACCGGCAGCCAGAGGGCTTTCATAGAGTCCCTGGTGGATGAGGCAAATGAGGCCAGACTTGGATCGTGAACCGTAGCATCGTCATAACACGCTATGCCTATGCGCTGGTGAAGTATGCCCGTGAGAGCGGGCAGGGTGAACTTGTGTGCTCTGAGGCCCAGGCTCTCCTGGGGGCAATCCGCACAGTACCGGACCTCAGGCGTATGGTTACCGCCGCCGATGACGTGGTGTCTCCATTCGACAAGAAAAAACTCCTACAATCGGCCCTTGGGAACAGGCTTTCAACGGAGATGAGCCGTTTCCTCACCCTTCTTAACCGCAACGGCAGGATGGAACTTGTGGAGGATATCCTGAGGGATTTTGTGGACATCTACCACAGGAGCATCGGCATAAGGAAAGCCCGCCTTACCACTGCGCGTGAGCCCTCCGAGCGCCTTCTTCAGCGCCTGAAGGCCCTGGTGAAGCAAAAGACCGGGGACGATGTAATCATAGAGGTTGAGGTGGACCCTGACCTTGTGGGAGGCTTTGTGTTTGACCTTGAAGACTACCTTCTGGATGCCAGTGTAAGGCGCCAGCTGGACCTTATCCGTGAACAGTTTATAGAAAAGAATAGAAGAATTATCTGATGAGCGTATCTCTTAAACCTAGCGAAGTAAGCGACATCCTTCTCAGTCAGCTCAGGGATATGAAAAACGACCTCCAGTTTGAGGAGATCGGAAAGGCCCTGCAGGTGAGCGACGGCGTAGTGCGCATCTATGGCCTTGACCACGCCGAGGCCGGGGAACTCCTGGACTGCGGCGGCGGAGTCATGGCCGTGGTGATGAACCTTGAGGCCGATAACGTGGGCGCCGTCCTTATGGGCCCCACGGACCACGTGAAGGAGGGAATGCTGGTGCGCCGCACCGGCCGCATAGCCTCCGTGGGCGTTAACGACAGCCTCCTTGGCAGGGTGATAGACCCTCTTGGCACCCCCCTGGACGGCCTTGGTGCCGTGGGCGGGGAGAAGATAGACATGCCGCTGGAGAGAAAGGCACCGGGCGTTATCTTCCGCCAGCCGGTTTCAGAACCTCTTCAGACTGGCCTGAAGGCTATTGACGCCATGATTCCTATCGGCCGAGGCCAGCGTGAGCTCATAATCGGAGACCGCCAAACTGGTAAGACGGCTATTGCCATTGATACCATCATCAATCAAAGGGGCGCTTATGAGGCCGGGGAGCCTGTTTACTGCATCTATGTTGCCGTGGGTCAGAAGGGCTCAACGGTGGCTTCCATAGTCCAGACTCTGAGGGAACATAAGGCAATGGATTACACCATTGTGGTGGCTGCTACGGCAGCTGATCCCGCAGCCCTGCAGTATTACGCACCTTTTGCCGGAGCGGCAATTGGAGAGTACTTCCGTGACACCGGCCGCCACGCCCTTGTGGTGTTCGACGACCTCTCGAAGCAGGCCGTGGCATACCGTGAGGTGTCTCTGATTTTGAAACGTCCTTCCGGCCGTGAGGCATATCCCGGAGATATTTTCTACCTTCATTCACGTCTTCTGGAGCGCGCCGCCCGCATCATTGATCAGCAGGAGGTGGCGGCTCAGATGAATGACCTTCCTCTGGCCCTGAAGGACAAGGTGAAGGGTGGCGGATCCCTTACAGCCCTTCCTATCATTGAGACCCAGGCAGGTGATGTATCGGCCTATATCCCTACAAACGTGATTTCCATCACGGACGGTCAGATTTACCTGGAGCAGGCGCTCTTCAACCAGGGTGTACGTCCCGCAATCAATGTGGGTATATCCGTTTCCCGCGTAGGTGGCAGCGCCCAGGTGAAGTCCATGAAGAAGGTTGCAGGTACCCTTAAGATAGACCAGGCCCAGTGGGCAGAGCTTGAGGCCTTCTCAAAGTTCTCGTCAGATGTGGATAAGGTAACTGAACTTGCACTGGATAAGGGTCGTAAGAACAATCAGCTCCTCATCCAGCCCCAGTACAGCCCTATGCCGGTAGGGGAGCAGGTGGCGGTGCTCTACTGCGGCACGCACGGCCTTATGAGGGACATTCCCGTTTCCTCAGTCCGCGCCTTCCAGGATGCCTTCCTGGACCGTCTCCGCGCCACTCACTCTTCTGATGTCCTTGCCCCTCTTGGAGAAGGCAAACTTACCCCTGAGATTGAAAAGATCCTCTCAGACACGGCCGAATCAGTTATTTTAGCAATGAAATGATCGCTTCACC